>Ga0247676_1000002_pt1 | contig 439262 bp, 391 predicted proteins | sample CNK17_metaG_FD_182802 | JGI IMG/M metagenome (GOLD analysis project Ga0247676, IMG submission 182802) | Soil microbial communities from Purdue University Martell Research Forest, Indiana, United States - CNK17 | ecosystem: Environmental > Terrestrial > Soil > Temperate forest > Bulk soil...
TCGGGCGGTGGGTATCTTCGTCCTCGGTGGTCTGCCGCGGGCCGTAGAGCCGCGGCAGGTGAAGTCTCATCCGCCTTCGGCACCTTCTCCCCCAGCAAGAAACCGCTGGGGGAGAAGGACTCTCGATGGAAGGGCGCTGCCGAGTATGAGAGCTGGAAGACCTTTGAGCGCAACTCAGCGTGTGTTCTTAACCCAGCAACCTTGCAACCTCGTAACCCCGTAACCGCGCAACCGCGAGACCCCGCAACCCCGTCCCGAATAAACTAACCCGCGCGAAAGTTACACACTCGCTCCCGATGAAGAACCTTCTACTCGTGGCCATGACAGTCGCCTTCACCTTCGGCGCGACGCTCGCGCAGGGCGAAGGGGCGGCGGATGAGACGCGGATGACGCTGCGGGCGGAGCTGGTGCGCCTCATCAACCATGACCGCGCCAGGTTCGGCCTGGCGCCGGTGCAACTCGACGCGCAGGCGTCGGCGATCGCCGATGCCTATTGCCGCGCCCAGATCCGCAACGGCACGACCGGGCATTTCACCACCGACGGCGAGGCGCCCTACATGCGCTACTCCTTCGGCGGCGGCAACGACGGCGTCAGCGAAAACGCCGCGGCCTGGTCGGCGAACTACGGCTTCAGCGACCGCGCGCTGTACGACATGATGCGGCGCTCCGAGGCGGCCATGATGGCGGAATTGCCCCCGCACGACGGCCACCGGCGCACCATCCTCGATCCGGCCGCCACGCATGTCGGCATCGGCCTGGCGTGGGAGCACGGCGAGCTGCGGATGACGCAGGAGTTCATCCGCCGCTACATCGACTGGGCCCGCCCGCTGCCGCGCCGGCTGTCGTCGCCGCAGCCGATCCTCTGCAGCGGCAGCGCCGCCAAAGGCTACGACGTCGAGGCCATCACCGTTCATCACGAGCCGCTGCCGCAGCCGATGGCCGTGGTGACGGCGAACGCCATCCAGAGCTATAGCCTGCCGGAGTCACGGCGCGAATACCTTCCCCGGCTCAAGGGAAAATTCACGCGCCGCGTCGACGGTGGATTCGAAGAAGTGACCGAGCAATACAGCGACGGCCGCCGCGGCGATTTCCAGGTCGCCCCCGACGGCCACTTCGCCTTCGCCATCCCCCTCCCCGACGGCCCCGGCATCTACACCGTCGTCGTCTGGGTCCGCCGCCACGGCTCCGCGGGGGAAGCCTTCCCCGCCAGCAACGTCTCCATCCGCGTGGACGGCGCCCGCCCCCTCGCGATCAGCGGCACGCGCTAACAAGCGCGCAGCGCGTCATAAGCGCGCAGCGCCTAGCGCGAAGCGCCGGAGCGCTGGCGTCTCGCCGGCTGGCGCGGGGGCGTCTCGCCCCCGCTCGCGGCTACGACTGAATGTCTCGTATCTCGCACGCTCAGCGGCGAGACGCCGCTGGGCCAGCCGGCGAGACGCCAGCGCTCCTTAGGACCTACGTATACTCCCGCCCCAATGTGTGGCATCAACGCCGTCTTCGCGTATCGCGACACCGCCCCCCCGGTCGATCGCGATGAGGTGATCGCCACGCGGGAGTGCATGCACTCCCGCGGTCCCGATGCCGGCGAGGCCTGGTTCTCGGACGACGGCCGCGTCGGCCTCGGACACCGGCGGCTCTCCATCATCGATCTCTCCCCCGGCGGCGCGCAGCCGAAGCACTTCGGATCGTTGACCCTCACCTTCAACGGTGAGATCTACAACTACCGCGAGCTGCGCGCGCAACTCGAAGCGCGCGGACGCCGCTTCACATCGCAGTCGGACACCGAGGTGCTGCTGCAGCTCTATGACGAGAAGCAGGAACGGATGCTCGGCGATCTGCGCGGCATGTTCGCCTTCGCGCTGTGGGACAGCACCCGGCGCCGGATGCTGCTTGCCCGCGATCCCTACGGCATCAAGCCGCTCTACTACGCCGACGACGGCGCGACCCTGCGCATGGCCTCGCAGGTGCGCGCGCTGGCGGCGGGCGGCATGGTATCGAAACAGTTCGATCCCGCCGGCGCCGCCGGCTTCTTTCTGCGCGGCACCGTGCCGGAACCGTTCACGATGTATCGCGCCATCCAGTCGCTGCCGGCGGGCTCCTACGCCTATGTCGATGTCAACGGCATCGCCGAGCCGGTCCAATATTTTTCGATCGCGTCGACGCTACGCGATGCCGTCGAAGGTGCTGGATCCTTCACCGAGGAGCAGAGGCGGGACATCGTCCACGACGCCGTCCTCGAATCAGTCCGCTATCACATGGTGGCCGACGTTCCTGTCGGCGCCTTTCTCTCCGCCGGCATCGACTCCACCGCCGTCGTCGCCCTCGCGCGCGAGAGCGGCGCGATCGACCTGCAGACGATGACGCTCCGCTTCGAGGAGTACCGCGGGCGCGTCAACGACGAGGCTCCGCTGGCGGCGCTCGTTGCACGGCAGTACGGCGTCCGCCATGAAATTCAGGAGCTGTCGTTGTCCGCCTTCCGCGCCGAGCTTCCGCGGATCTTCGCGGCGATGGATCAGCCGAGCGTCGATGGTCTCAACAGCTATTTCATCAGCAAAGCCGCGCACGACCTCGGCCTGAAAGTGGCCATGTCCGGCACCGGCGGCGACGAGCTGTTCGGCGGCTATACGTCATTCCGGGACATCCCCCGCTGGATGCCGGTGACGTCTGTGCTGGCGCGCGTCCCCGGCCTCGGCGGCGCCGTGCACCGCGTCAACGACGCTTTGGCCCGCCGCAGCCGCCACATCAGCCCGAAGATGGGCGAGATCGTCCGCTACGGCGGCAGCTACGCCGGCGCCTATCTGGTCAAGCGCGGCCGCTTCCTCTCCTCCGAGCTCCCCTCACTCCTCGGCGACGAGATCGCCGCCGAGGGGCTGGCCCGGCTGGACATGCTGACGATCATCGAGCGCACCGTCACCCCCGATCCCGGCAACCCCTTCGCCCGCGTCGCCGCGCTGGAGTCGTCGCTCTACCTCCGCAATCAACTCCTGCGCGACATGGACTGGGCCTCGATGGCCCATTCGCTCGAAGTCCGCGTCCCCCTCGTCGACGCCCACCTCCTCCGCAAGCTCGCCCCGGCTCTCGTCACCCGCCGCCAGCGCGGCAAACAACTCCTCGCCGCCGCGCCGCGTCCCCCGCTCCCCCCCGAGGTCCGCCAGCGCCGCAAAACCGGCTTCACCCTCCCCATCAAGGAGTGGCTCTCCCAGGAATCCTCCGGCCGCGTCGAATTCGGCAAACGAAGCTGGGCACGCAAGGTTTACGAGGTGATGTTCGGAACCGAGCGAGGCTCCTGGTAGAACTCTCTCCACGCCTCGGACCCTGTAATCCGGCAAAAAGAACGGCCTGCGCGACGTCTCGCGCAGGCCGTTCGGACATCGACTAGACTTTTACTGCTTCTGCGGAGCGGGTACCGGGGCGCTCTTCGTCTTGCGCGGACGAGTGCGCCCGAGGGTGGACTGCATCGTCTTTACATGAGTAACGAGTGAATCGGCACGTGCGTTACGGGTGAGACCTTTGGCGAGGTTGTACACCTGTAGCGCCTGCTGCACGACGTCCCAGCGCTCTCGGAACATGTTGTACCTGATGTCCCGGGCAAGCGCCTCAGCGGCGGCAGCAAGAGGCTCGAACCGCAGATTGCGATTGATGACCATGCGCGTTTTGGCCGGATCGAGTCCCGTTGCCGCGAGCATTGTGGCGTCCTTTTCGGCCGCAACGATGCTGGCTTCCAGAAACTCGTCCGTGAACGCACGGGCCGCACGCATCGCTTTGACGCCGTCAGCCGGTGCCGGAACGAACTCCGGCAGGAGCTGATAGACGCCGAGAAGCTGCGCCACCGCCTGCTGTACGACCGCATCGAGTGCGGACAGTTCAGGCGTTGGAGCCTGTGGGGTCTGAGTGTTGACTGTAGTAACCATTTGCCTCTTTCTCCTTTCCGCCAGGGTTGTCCGCGCGCGCTGCTTTAGATCGTCTGGCAGCCCCAACCTAGAAGCGGCCTAAGAAGGAGTCAATAGCCAAGCTCAAAATAACTCGCCGCGGAAGGCCCAAATCGCCAGTTGTAACAAAAGTTGACATTTGGTCAACGGAAAATGGAAACAAGACGAAATCAGAACCCATGAATGGGAAACCGGAATGAGTGAATGGGAAACCGAAATGAGTGAACGAGAAAACAGAGCCCATGAATGGGAAATCGGATCGCGTGAATGAGAAACCGGAACCGATGAATGGGAAATCAGAATGAGCGAACGGGAAAACAGAACGTCTCCACGCGCTCCTGGCAGAGCCGCGGAGGGTCAGTTTTCATATTTGGTGGGTTATGTCCGGAGCTGTCTGAGCCTTGAACGACATTCCAGTCGCGCCCGCCTGCCCTCCCGAGCCGCGCGGCACTCATCTGCGTACATCTGCGTCATCTGCGGATCAAACATACATCCGCCAGATTGCGCAGATGTACGCAGATAAAACCTACTCCGGCCCGGTGTACGTTGCCTTGTCCAGGCGGCTATCGCCTGAGACCCAGCCACTGCGCAACCGTTGCTTCAACTTGGGCGAGTTGCTCCTGCCGAAGCACGCCGAGGCGGCGAAGAAGCCTGGCGTGCGGCACCGTGACGATACCCTGAGCGTCGAACGCGCCCGACTTCAGGAACCCAACGGGCACGGAGCATTCGAAGCGTGTTCCTCGAACTGCGGTCGTATGCGGCACGAGCGCCACCAGGGCTCTCTCGGTGTCCGTCACCGGAACGCTCAGGACCAGACAGGGGCGGACCTTCGCAGCGAGACCAAGGTCGACGAGCCAGACCTCGCCGCGGTTCGGCTCGTTCAATCGTTCCGTTCCATCCGGTCGTACTCGAGGAAGACCGCATCGGCAGCCGCCACCAACTCGTCGTCACCGACCTCGGGATAGTCGATGTCCTTGGAGATCCTGAGAAGATTCGAGAGAACCTCCCGCTTTTCAGGATCGGGAAGGGATTCGAAGTCGTCCAGAATGTGCTTGCCGGCAACGGTCATATCCCGAGTATGCAAGGCCTTACCTCCGGTTGCAAGTTCCTCATGACACCGCCGCCGGCAGAGCTTCCGGGTGAAACCTGATCCGCATCATCCCCAACGGAACAATCGCGCGCGAACCTCTTCCCAGGGGACAGTCTGAACGGCGCCCGATTCAATCTCCTGCCATCGACGCTCGGCCTCGGCCGCCCAAAGCTCTTCGACTTCGGGATCAGGCGGCGGCGGCAGGCTTTCGATCAGCAGACCGGCAAGCGTCGCCCGATCGCCTTCGGAGAGCTCCCGTGCCATGGACGACATTCTACCGCGCACCGCTCGTTTTCTCCGCGCCTCCGCGTCTCCGCGTGAACCGTCTCCCCGTGACCTACTCCGGCCCGCTGTACGTCGCATCCATCATCCACTTCACCAACGCGGCCGTGAAACCGGGGACGGCGAATTCGAGATGCGGCATCTCCTTCACCGAGAGCGGCGAGAGGAGATACCACTCGACGACGTCGTTGAACGACACCATCTCCTCCTCGTCGGCTCCCACATTGGTCATCTCCACCCGATGCTCCAGCGCCCGGATCGCAAACTCAGGCAGTTCGATCGGAATGGTCCGCCGCCGGCTCAACGCCTTCGCGGCGTGCGTGGTGAAGGATGCGGTACGTGTCATGATTGCCTCCTGGGCAATCAGAGCACTCCGACGTCGCACATTCTACACACTGGAGTGTGCGACTTAGCCCTCTCGACCGTCTCGGTCTACCTTAGTCATCGACAGCTTTGCCTCACGTGGTGCAGAGAAGCTCCCCGATAATGTCTAAGTCAGCCATCCAATCGAGTAGCACCGGCTGTGGTCTATTCGGAGCGTGCGAAATAACTGCCGCACTCGGGCTCGACGCCTTTATCCCACGGAAACTCTTTACTCGCATCGCGATGCGAAATGTGTCGCGGCTTCGATGAGCGAAGAAATTGCGGACCGAGGGAAGATCCTCAAAAACTCTGGTTCGGTGCGAAAACGCCGCCGTGATCCGAGTGGCATGAGAAAAGCTAAAATGCTTGGCGAGCTCAATGGCCGTATGTGGTCGCAGCCAATCTGGCTCGTCGCGTGGCCTCCAAGGACGGCCGCGAGGGATGCCTGGGCGCATATGGTAAACAGCTTCATTAATCGCGTCTCCAGCGTTACGAACCGTACTCAGATGATGCGTGATGCGAACGCCCGCGGACGTTCGGGCACCAATTGCCGATGAAAGGAAGTAGTAACGCATGAACTGCGACCACATCGTATGAAGCTCGATCGTTCCGAACGCAACGTCAATTTCACACCGCCGACTCCATCGCGACGTTGGTATCAAAAGCGTGCGGGCTGAGATCTGGCGAAAACGACGGCGCAACTGATCAAGCAATGGATACAACTCCCTATTAATGTTCATTGTGCGATTTCGCCAAGCAAAGCGCGACAGAACCATTTGAATCTAGTCGCACGTTGAGCGAGAACGTTCGTCTTATTGCTCGAAGCGAGAACGAATTCGCCATACGGGCCAGTTTCATCCGACGACTCAACGGCGTCGCTGAGCCGAAGAAGTCCGGACACCGCTTGTGCGCGCTTTATCCGCCTACTCCTCTGGTTAGCGAATACAGGTTCGAGTGCGGCTACGGGGCGTCTGATGTGAACAACCGCCAACGCGAGAGAATATATCATGTAATGCTTTGCCAGCGCCGTCCCATGAATGTCTTCCATCTCTCCCAGCAATGTGAATGCTTCGTCGAATTGGCGCGATACTTCGCCTTCCATTGGGAATGATTGGTCAAAGTCTTTGTATAGTTTATTTAGTTTCTTTTTATTCGTCGTCGAGATGCCGTAAAGCAACGCGTGGCATACCTCTGAAAGCAATTTAGCATCCGCCATTCGGATGAATTGCTTTTCGCCGAAGACGCCGGCTTCCGCCAATGTCGACTCCCAACGACGCGACGTATGGTACACAAACCACTTAAACAAACCTTGAAATGTCGCGTGACGTTCTTCCTCAGGATTCAAAGGCACGGTGTAAGAATTCATCCGACGAAATGTCTCTCGAATCATCTCGGGCGTAGCGCCCACAAACACATCCGTCGAAAGGCTATAGTTCAGAAATCGCTCTTTGTATTCATCGGGCAGTTCCGAATACGTCAGACCACGCAACTCCTCGGTCTCAAGCGCTTTCCCTAGAGCGAAAGCATCACGGTAGAACGCCAAAATCGCAAGGCTTCTCTGTTGGCCGTCTACGATCTCCTTGACCACTTTGCGTGTGGTAACGTCGAGACGCTGAAACAAAGACAACTTCGGGATAGGGTAACCGAGAAGGAGCGACTCTATCAGAAACGACTTTGCTGGGTCAGGCCACACCTGATCACTGCGCTGATATTGACGATTCACTATTACCTCGTTGCGATCAAGATCGATGCAATAGTCGGCAACAGTCACATTCGTCGAAATTACGTCCATGGCTACGCTCCCGTCGTGTTCCTCGTAAAACAAAGGACACTTTCTGTTGCGCCTGCTGATTTGCGATACCTCTTCGCTCGAGGATTCACGACGGCGAGTGTATTTGGAACGCGAATGTTCTCGCGTCGAACAAGCGTGCAACCCGTTATTTCCGCCATTTCACTTGCGATTCGGGGAAGGTCATTCCGAACCTCTTTGTAGAAGGAGTCTTGAATAACTATAATGCTTGCTCCATGGGGTTTCAAAATCCGACTGATCTCATGCAACGAGGCGAATAGATCACCGAAATACCTCGCATGAGATTTGTAGTAGTAGGTATTCGATGCGCGAGAAGTATGCGCTTTGACTGCATCGAGGAAGCGGCGGCAAGTACTACCCCACTGCGGGTCAACTGCCACAGAAGCGTCAACGGTAAGAGTGCCCATCAATGATCGTCTAAGCGCCTTCAGATCGATTCCGCCTACGTTCATCACAGCCAGTTCTGCCCTGGTTGCGATCGCATAGTCGATCCTCGTGCAGTATGGCGGTGAGCCCAACACCATGTCGACGGAGGCATTGGGGAGTGGCAATCGCCGGGAATCAGCGATGTCTATGCTGCAACGTCGTGCTCGATCGGCATGCACTACGTCGTTATCGATCGCTCTGACCATATCGCCGACGGTGTCGCGGAAATCACGAAGGATGTCGTGGCGCGAGCACTTCACCTTATCGTCATCACGGATCGCAATCTTTATCCATGTCGGATTCGATCCTCCGAACGAACTCAATAATTGGCGAGTCACGCGGAACAATGCCACCATAAAGAACGATGCAATGTCCGATAGTTGTTGAACGTATTCAATTGGATTGTTTGGTCGGTGGTTGATAGAGAGCATGCAAACAATAGCTCGTTCGATCGCTCGCAGCGTCGCAGCGGTAGGGCGGACGAACCATTGCTGTAGCGGGTCACTGGCAGCAATTGCCGATGAAGTAATTTCCTGCACGAGACGATCACATAGAGGTAGCAGACTCGGTGTCTCTAAGTGGTCGACCATCCTGGCCTTTGCGACAACAACCATCACGGGATTAAGGTCATAGCCATGCGATGCCAAGCCGAGTTTCGACGCCGCAGAGGTGGTTGTCCCACTTCCGTTCCATGGATCGACGACCAAACAAGAGCGCGACGCTGAGGCAGATGCGAGCAAAGAAGTAGCGAACTGCTCGGAGTAGCCCGCGTAATACGGAAACCAAGAGGCTCGGCCGCCTGATTTAGCTGACACGCGCTTCGGGCTTGAAATGAGCCAACCGTCGGATGGTCGCAGTCGCTTGCTGGATGTCATACTTCGTCGCCTTAGGCGGCGCATACAAAAAAGGCGGTCAAGAATGATCGCCCTTGCTGTACTTCGTCTAAAGTATACGCGCTACGAACACCCACTAGTACTCCCACAATTCAAACACTTGTAGCAGGCACCATTCCTCACCATGATCGAGCCGCAATCCGAGCATGACGGCGCGTCCTGTTGGTAGCGGAAGGTGGCGGTGTTTCTCGAATTCGGCCCATCCGCATCCTTCGGCGCGGCGATGATCGGGGACGTGCCGAGGGAGGTGACGAACGACGCGTCATCCTTCGAGAGGGGGGCGACGTTTGGGGCGGGCTTGGGAGCGGCGGGCGCCGCCTCCTCGCGGAGAATCACCCCCGCGTTGCTCTGGCTTTCGCGGTCGAGGAACTTGGTGGCCAGCCACTTGAAGATGTAGTCCATGATCGATTTGGTCATGGGGATTTCGGGGTTCTTGGTGAAGCCCGAGGGCTCGAAGCGGGTGTGGGTGAATTTGTCGACCAGGAAGTTGAGGGGGACGCCGTGCTGGAGGGCCAGCGACGTCATCGTGGCGAAGCTGTCCATGAGGCCGGAGATCGTTGAGCCTTCCTTGGCCATGGTGATGAAGATCTCGCCGGGGGTGCCGTCCTCGTACTTGCCGACGGTGATGTAGCCTTCGTGGCCGCTGATGGAGAACTTGTGCGTGATCGACTCGCGCTCGTCGGGAAGCTTGCGGCGGACGGCGGTGGGGGTCACGCCGAGGTCAGTGAGCTTTTCTTTGTCCTTGCCGGTGGAGAGGGGCTGCGAGCGCTTGCAGCCGTCGCGGTAGACGGCTACGGCTTTGAGGCCGAGCTTCCACGCTTCGACGTAGGCCATCTCGATCTCGTCGACCGTGGCTGCCGAGGGCATGTTGATGGTTTTGGAGATGGCGCCGCTGATGAAGGGCTGGACGGCGCCCATCATCTTCAGATGCCCCATGTAGTGGATGGAGCGGGTGCCGTTCTGGGCCTTGAAAGCACAGTCGAAGACGGTCAGGTGGGCATCGAGGATGTGCGGGGCACCCTCGATGGTGTCGTTCTCGTCGATGTACTGAATGATGTCGTTGATCTGCTTGCCGTCGTAGCCGAGGCGCTTTAAGGCCGTGGGGACGGTCTGGTTGACGATCTTCAGCATGCCGCCGCCGACGAGCTTCTTGTACTTGACCAGGGCGATATCGGGCTCGATGCCGGTGGTGTCGCAATCCATCATGAAGGCGATCGTGCCGGTGGGGGCCAGGACGGAGATCTGGGCGTTGCGGTAGCCGTGCTCCTGGCCGAGCGCATAGGCCTCGTCCCACACCTTGGCGGCGGCGTCGGCCAGATCGGCCGGCAGCGGGCGGGTGTTGATGCGGTAGGCGGCGCGGCGGTGCTTGTCGATCACGCGGAGGAAGGGCTCGCGGTTGACGGCGTAGCCTTCGAACGGACCGAGCTTCGAGGCGATGCGGGCCGACTGCGCGTACGACTCGCCCGAGAGGATCGAGGTGATGGCGGCGGCGTAGTCGCGGCCGTCTTCGCTGTCGTAGGCGATGCCGCGGGCCATGAGCAGCGCGCCGAGGTTGGCGTAGCCGATGCCGAGCGGGCGGAAGGCGTGGGAGTTTTTCTCGATGGCCTTCGTCGGGTACGAAGCGTAGTCGACGGTGATCTCCTGGGCGGTGATGACGATGCGCAGCGCGGCGCGGTAGGCCTCGACGTCGAAGCCGGTGCTCTCGCTGTAGAAGCGCATCAGGTTCAGCGAGGCCAGGTTGCAGGCCGAGTCGTCGAGGAACATGTACTCGGAGCAGGGGTTGGAGGCGTTGATGCGGGCGGTGTTCGGGCAGGGGTGCCAGTCGTTGACGGTGGTGTCGAACTGCATGCCGGGGTCGCCGCAGAGATGGGCCGACTCGGCCATCTTGTGCATCAGCTCGCGAGCCTTGTAGGTGCCCATGACCTGCTTCGGCTCGGTGACCGACCAGGTCTGCCAGTCGAGATCCTTCTCGTAGGCGTGCATGAAGTCGTCGGTGACGCGGACGGAGTGGTTGGCGTTCTGGAACTGTACGGAGTCGTACGCGCCGCCGACGGCGTTGAAGGCGCCGTCGTAGCCGGCATCGATCAGGGCCCAGGCCTTCTTCTCTTCCTTTTCCTTCGACTCGATGAAGTCGACGATGTCGGGATGGTCGGCGTTGAGGATGACCATCTTGGCGGCGCGGCGGGTCTTGCCGCCGCTCTTGATGACGCCGGCGAAGCTGTCGTAGCCCTTCATGAAGGAGACCGGCCCGGAGGCGGTGCCGCCACCGGCCAGGAGCTCCCTGGAGGAACGGATGCTGGAGAGATTCGATCCCGTGCCGCTCCCGTACTTGAAGAGCATCCCCTCGGTCTTGGCCAGGCCGAGGATGGAGTCCATGGTGTCGTTCACGGAGTTGATGAAGCACGCCGAGCACTGCGGGTGCGGCTCGATGCCGACGTTGAACCACACCGGCGAGTTGAAGGCGGCCATCTGGTAGAGAAGGATGTGCGTCAGCTCGTCGCGGAAAGTATCGCCATCCTCCTCGGAGGCGAAGTAGCCGCCCTCGCGGCCCCAGCCGGTGATGGTACGGACCACGCGGCCGATGAGCTGGCGCACCGAGGTCTCGCGGTCGGGTGTACCGACATGGCCGCGGAAGTACTTCGACACAACGACGTTCGTCGCCATCTGCGACCAGAACTTCGGCATCTCGACGTCTTTCTGCTCGAAAACGATGCCGCCGCTCTCGCTGGTGATGGCCGCGGAGCGCATTTCCCATTCGGTGGTGTCGTAAACGTCGACGCCGGGCTTGGTGAAGAAGCGGCCGATCTCGATGCCGCCAGTCCTGGTTTCTTTTCGTCGGGACGGTTTGCTGCTCGAGCGGGGGCGGATGCTGTTGGGGATCTCGATGGACGTCATGGCCTGTTCTCCTTGATTCGACGCAAAAGCGCCCCTACGCGGGGCGCTCCGGGTTAGTTGTGTAGTTTGTTAGCGAGTCAGCCAGCGCGCGCCGGAGGGGCGTGCCTGAGGGACCGGTGTCTTGACTTTGACGGTGACCTGATACTCGCGAATCTGCAGGGAAACTGACCGCAAGGGGCTCCGGGTGGCAAGACGGGAAACGTGCTTCAAATCCTTCATCAATCCTCCCACGCGCTCTCCAGTCGTATGTTGTGTCGAACAACCTACGCCCCGTGGAAACGGATGTCAAGTCTAAGGCCACAAGATGTTGTGGTCGAGATTGATGAGAACACAACAGGAAGCGTAAGTATTCGCGGAATCAGAGAGTTAGTCCACAGGATGTAGACGGGCTTTCGAATGGTTCTCCGCCACTATTCCACCAGTTCTACGCAGGTTATCCGCAGGGTTTTCGACAGTCGTTTGACGCGTAATCCGCAGAAAATCAACGCCTTTTCCACATGTTTTGCACATGATTTTCGTGCAGATTTCGCGCGTTCTTTTTCCGCAGGATTTACGATGCGATTCCGAAGGAAATAGCAGACGCGGCCGGAAAAAATTTTGGCCTGCGAGCTGAAGAGGCGTGAAGCTGCGGAAAAGGGGGGAGCGGATCGCCGCGGACCTCGGTTTTTCGCGCCTCCGAAATGCTTCGACGCGGCCATGCACAACGGTTGTGACACGTGGAACAATGCGGGTTCTGCGCTAAGCGGGTTGTCGGTTATCGGTTGTCGGTTATCGGACTCGACGGGTCGGAGCGCGTACTTAGCCGCATTTCACACGCTCTCATTGGAATCGTCGGCACCCTTTTATTCGTCGAGAGCCTTCTCCCCCAGCGCTTTTCAGCTGGGGGAGAAGGTGCCGACAGGCGGATGAGGGGGCGTTGGCTCTTGCAGAGCAGTAGACTATTGTCATGGGCGGGCGTGGGAAACTCTTGAAAACACGCAACTTCAGCGCGAGAACCGCCCCCTCATCCGCCTTCGGCACCTTCTCCCCCCGCAAGAAACCGCGGGGGGAGAAGGACTCTCGACGAAGGGAGTGGCAAGTGGTTCAAGAAGACGGTGTTTGACCGACAACGGGCGATAGCGCAATCAACCGACCACGGCGACCGACAACCGACGACCGACAACCGACCACGGACAACCGACAACCGACAACCGACAACGCGCTACGCGCAGTCAGAATCCCGCTCCCGCTCCCCCGCCGCCGTAGGACTTGTCGGTGGGGCCGGAGGAGTCGGCGAGGTCGGGGCCGGTGTGCGGGTGTGGAGCGCTGCCGTGCGGGGCGACGCTGATGATGCCGCCGATCTGCATCGCTTCTTCGTAGCCGCTGCTCTTCACGGGAGTGACGACGAAGCCGTGCGTGGCGTTGCGCAGAGCGCGCCCGAGGGCGGCGGCGATGGCGGCGAGGATGATGCCGGCGGCGATGAGCCTGGATTCGGTTGATAAATTGACGAGGTTGCGCAGCTCGATGGCCGCGCAGGCGATCGACAGGACGGCGGAAACGAGGAGAACGCGGTTGCGCCAGAGGACGCCGCAGGCCAGAAGCACGATCGCCGTGGCGCCGAGGATGACGGCCAGAGGGACGTTCCTCGGCGGCTCCGAGCGGAAGATCGACTGGCCGATGCTGGCCAGATAACCGACGACCGGCATCGCAAGCACGAGGCCGGCGAAAAGACGCTCGGTCGATGGGCGCTGCCAGACGCGCTGGAGCGCGATCGTGGCACCAATGGCAACGACAGCGGCGACGGCCATGGCCGGCAGCGGATCGTGATCCCATTTGCAGGCGAGGTAGGCGACGACCAGGATCGCCGCGAAGACGCCGAAGAACGTGTTGCGCATCCGCCAGCCCGAGAGAGCCGCGGCGGCGGCGAAGACCAGGAGTGCTTCGACCTTCCCCGAGCTGGGCAGCCCGAAGATGAAGGCGAAGGTGCCCCAGATCCAGAGCCCCGATTCGATGCCGGTGCGGAAGAAGCGATGCTGGCGGATCAACCACTCGGCGGTGCCGATCGCCGCCGCGGCGGTGAGCAAGCCCTTCGGCATCATCAACAGGCTGAAAAAACCGAAGAACGCGGAGACTGCGATCATCGCCAGGATCGAAAAGACGATGCGCAGCAGTAGTCCATTGTGCCGCCACGGGGACTCCGGCGTCGTGCCCGGCAGCAACTTGTGCAGGGCTTCAGCGCGCTCGTCGGCCACGGATGGTCCCGGAAACCAGTCGCTCATGCCGCCCTCCGCATCCGCGCGTGTGAAATGAAAAGGCCGACGATGGCCGCGACCGTGGAGACGAGGAGATAGAGGGCGATGAACACTTCCTCACTGATGGCGTCGCAGACGACGATGTCGACCGCGATCGTTCCGTAGACCCAGGCGTAGATGACAAATGTGGCTTCACGCATGCGCTTGCCATAGAGCATCGAGGCCACGGCCAGGGCGATGGCGATCGCGCAGCCCATCAACCGCGTCTCCTTGTGCGCCGCCAGAGTCAGCGCGCCCCAGAAGGCCAGGTTGGCGGCGGCGTGATCGAAGAGAGAGCTGAAGGTCGTCGTGGGCCGCGTGGCCCGATCGGCGACGCGCCAGGCGATGACGACGGCCGCGCAGACGAAGGCCCGGCCCGCGGTCGCGACCGGGGCATCGAAGATGGCGTCGAAGGTTCGCCGCTCGATCCCGAGCCATGCCGCGAGCGATGCCACCGAGAGCGAGAGCACGAGGCGCGACTGGAAGATGTACGCCGTCGCCGCGTGCAGGAGGGCCAGAAAGAGAAAGTGGCGCGACCAGCTCGCGCCGAGGAGATGGTAGTGATACTCGATGTAACCGACGTCGGCGCTGGCGAGGAGGGCGGCCAGAAGGAGGACGTAGTCGTCGACGAGCGCGGCCTGGCGGGCCTTCTTGTAAAACGACCAGGCGTAGCAGGCGATCGCGGCGATGCCGATGGCCGCGGCGATGGCCAGCGGGCCGATGTCGTCGAGATGTTTTGAGATGTAGAGCCCGACGCCCCAGGAGATCAGCATCACGCCGGCCCAGGTCAGAAGGCGCAGCTCGGGATAGATGCTGACGACATCGCGGCGCTCGATGGCGATGAGACGGGCGGCGGCGGGGTCGCCGCTCGCGGTGAGCTCGGGTTCGAGTGAAAGCATGTGTGATTGTAACTGCGCTATGCGCGTTGTCTGCGCTGGCGCGCGTTGTCTGCGGCTTCGCCGCGTTGTCTGCGCACGGCGCGTGGCCTTGTGGCCGAGGGCGGCGCGGCCTTCGCAACCGTGACGTAAAGTGACCACGCGCGCCGCAGCGCGCAGACAACCGACAACGCGGCGCAGCCGCAGACAACGCGCGGAGCGCAGAACCAGCTACACTCCCGGCGTGATCCGTTTGCTTCGCCCGGCGCAGTGGCTGAAGAACGGGTTCGTGCTCGCGCCGCTGATCTTCTCGCGGTCGTTCACCTCGGCGAACGCGGTGCTCCACTCGCTGGCCGCTTTCGCCATCTTCTGCGGCGCGGCGTCGGCCGCCTACATCATCAACGACCTCTTCGACCGCGAGAGCGACCGCGCGCACCCGGTCAAGCGTCTGCGGCCGATCGCATCCGGTGAGATCTCGCCGCGCGCCGCAGTAACGATCGTTACGATTGCCATCCCTCTTCTGCTCGTGGCCGCGTTCTTCGTGACGCCGAAGTTTCTGCTGGCGGTGGCGCTCTATCTCGCGCTGACGACGTTCTACTCGATCCGGCTGAAGACGATGCCGATCGTCGACCTCTTCGCCATCGCCTGCGGCTTCGTGCTGCGGGTGTGGGGCGGGGCGGTGGCGATCGACGTGGTGCTCTCGGTCTGGATGTTCATCACCACGCTGTCGCTGGCGCTTTACCTCGCCGCGACCAAGAGGCGCCAGGAGCTGCTGACGTCGACGGACGCGGGCGGATTCCGGGCCGTGCTGCAGCACTACACGGTGGCGCTGATGGACTACTACTCCGGGATGGCCGTGGTGGCCACGTTCGTCTTCTACGGCCTGTACATCGTGACCGTGCGTCCCCAGCTCGCCGCGACCGTGCCGGTGGTGCTGTTCGGCGTCTTCCGCTACCGGTACCTCCTGGAAATCAATCACGACGAATCGCCGACCGACCGGCTCGTGCGCGACCCGCAGATGATCGTCTGCGCGCTTCTGTGGGCGGCGATCGCGGTGCTCGTGCTCTACTTCGAGCCGTCGTGATCACCCGTCCCCGCGCCGCGAACATCGTCTTCGCCGTGATCTTCGCGGCGTTCGCCTTCCTGCACCTCTACCGCATGGCCTCGATCTCGCCGACGTGGGATGAGGGAACGGACATCGAGATCATCCACTGCCTGGCCGCGACGCACGATCCGTTCGCCTGCCTCGGCGACATCTCGCAGACGCGCCTCCCGTTCTACATTCACGCCGCTGTCCTGGCGATCACGCCACGAATGGAGGCGCAGTACGCAATCAGTTTCGCCGCCAGCGCTCTGACGCTGCTCCTGCTGTACGCCTTCGCGCGGCGGGAGTTCGGCGTGGCTGTGGCGACGATGACGGCGGCGCTGTATGTCCTCTCGCCCCAGCTCCTGGCCTCGGGACGGATGCTGCTGACGCACGCGAACATGCTGTTTACGCTGTTCACGACGGTGTCGTTCGTTGCGTTTTATTACGCGGTTGCGAGGTCTCGGGGTTACGAGGTCTCGGGGTCTGAGAAACCGCGAGACCCCGCCGCAACCCCTCTTTTCATCAGCGCCATCGCCTTCGGACTGGCGACTTCCTGCTCGATCCTCGGCGTCTTCAACGGTCTCTTCATCGCGGTTTTCTATGCGATGACGATCGGCCGGGAGCGCAGGACGTTGTGGCGCGATCTCCTCTTCCTGCCGGTGGCCGTGGCCACGTTCTTCGCCACCTCGGTCATCTACCTGCGGCCGAAGCTGCTCGTGGCGCTGATCCGCGCCTGTACGCTGCCGAGTCCCTATCCCTTCTGGAACTACCTCGGGATGGGATCGCCGCATGCGCCGTGGTACTTCTCGCTGGCCATCTTCGTGATCAAGATCGGTCCGTGGTGGCTGGCGCTGGCGGCGATCTGCTGGGGCATCTCACGGCGTCCCGCGCCTCGTACGACGCAGCGCGCCTTCCTGGCGGCGATCGCCATCAGCCTGTCCATCAATTTCGCGCTGAAGGGATTCGTCTTCCGCTACGACGCGCCGCATCACCAGGTGCAGTTCTATCCGCTGGTCTACCTCGCGATCGCCGCCGTTCTCCTCGGATACGAGTTCCGGCGCCGCGTCTCGGTGCCGCTTGTGGCCGTCATCGCCGTCTGTTTCGCCATCCAGCTCTACGACGTGGTCCGCTTCTTTCCGAACTACCTCTTCTACGGCTCGCAATACGGCGACCGGTTCATCGGCGAGTTCTACGGACCGGCGGTCATGCACGCGCAGGACCGCGGCCCGGTGAATGCCTACATCGACCGCCTGCTGGCGCACGACCCGAACGTGAAGATCCTCGTCGCCGACAACAACGCGCTCGAACGGCCGGAACCGAATTTCGTGCTCTTCACGAAGCGGGATCCCTCGGTGCGCTACGAGTACGCGTTCGTCGACCGGTTGTTCGCGGTGCACTTTCACCTTCCGGAGAGGGACGCGTATAACGCGTATCTGGCAGCGAACTACGTGGAGGATTACGAGTACGATTTTCCGCCGAAGGTGTGGATGTATCGGGTTCTTCGGCTCCGGACAGCTCCATCCTGACGTGGAGCGCAGCGAAGCTGTCAGGATCTCCGGCATGACCGCGCGGTAGTTGCCCATCGACAAAGATCTGCGCGGTCGAACCGGAGATCCTGACAGCTTCGCTTCGCTCCACGTCAGGATGGGGGTTCTGGGGTTCTGGGGCTAGGCATCACACCACATACGCCACCGCAAATCCCACCTGCGCGGCCATCATCATCAGATACATATGCCGCCACGAGGGATGGTTCTCGGTGGCGGTCAGCTCGTCGGGATTGCGGACGATGAGCCAGACGGTGTAGACGCCCCAGAGCGAGAGGGCGATGCCGAGGATCGTGAGGAAGCGGGGGTTGCCGGTGAGGATGTGCGTGGCGGCGCCGAGGGGCATGAGCAGCCAGGGGAAGATGAAGAACGGCGCGATCATCCAGGCGGCGCGCTTGACGCCGAAGGTGATCGGCAGGGTGCGGCAGCCGCCGGCGCGGTCGCCTTCGATGTCGCTGAAGTCCTTCGTCGAGGCCGCGCCGAGGAGAAAGAGCATGAAGACCGAGCCGATGAACCACGGCTCGGCGGTGGTCGCCTGCGCCACCATCGTCCAGCCGGCCACCTTCAGGAGACAGCCGCGCGGGATGGCGATGGTCAGGTTCGCGCCGATCGGATGCGCCTTCGTCCGTCCCAGCGCCGGTACCGAGTAGACGAAGGTGGAGACGAAGGCGATGAGGTAGATGGCGATGCATTCGTGCAGCGGCAGCGGCGCGAAGAACTTGGCACGCCAGGTGGTGTAGGGATAGACGACGACCAGCCATGTCGGCACCAGGCCGAGGGCGTACATGATCCAGGTGAAGATCCAGGCGCCGCGGATCGACACCTCGCCGGTGACGATGGGCCGCTTGGGCTTGTTGATCCGGTCGATCTCGAGGTCGTAGATCTGATTGAGTGAGTTGTTCGCCGCGTTGAGGAACGAAGCGCAGAGCGAGCCGAGGACGATCGTCCAGATCACCGACGACGTCAGCGCCCGCGCCGGGTCAGGGTTGTGGGCCGATCCCCAAGCGCAGACTGCCCCCGAAACGATGCCGAGGAGCGGTGGGAGGAGGGTGAACGGACGGGCGAGGGCGATGTAGTGCTTCAAATTGTGTGAAGTGTACTTGTGGTTGCGGTGCGTCGGGTTGCGGGGGTCTCGCGGTTGCGGGGTCTCGGGGTTGTCGGTTGTCGGTTGTCGGTTGCTGGGTTGCTCGGGGTTACGCGGCTGCGCCCGGTACCCGCCCGCGAGACCGCGCAACCCCGAGACCCCGCAACCTCGTGTTAGGCTGCTGGATTAACCGCACATGAGCCGTAAGCCAAACTTCGACAACGATGCGGCCGAGGACGACGCGAATGTCGGACCGCCGCCATCGAGAAGCAGCATGAACGAAAGCAAAATCGCCCTTTTCATCGACTTCGAGAACATCGCCATCGGCGTGACCGACGCGAAGTACAAGAAATTCGAAGTGAACCTCCTCCTCGAGCGTCTGCTGGAGAAGGGGAAGATCGTCGTCAAACGCGCCTACTCCGACTGGGACAAGTTCCCCGACTACAAGCGGGAGCTGCACGAGGCCGCCATCGAGCTGATCGAGATCCCGGGCCGCGTCTACTCGGGGAAGAACTCGGCCGATATCCGCATGGTGGTCGACGCCATGGACATGGCCTGGTCGAAGGATCACATCAACATCTTCGTGGTGGCCTCGGGGGATTCCGATTTCTCCCCGCTGGTCTCGAAGCTGAAAGAGAACGACAAGCACGTCATCGGCGTCGGGGTGAAGAATTCGTCGAGCGATCTGCTGATCGACAACTGCGACGAGTTCATCTTCTACGAGGATCTGGTGCGCGGCACGAAGGCGCCGTCGAACGTGACCTTCAAGGACAAGAAGCAGGGTGAGGTCTTCAAGCTCCTGATCGACTCGATCAAGGCCCTCATGCGTGAGAACAAAGAGATCCTCTGGGGCTCGATGGTCAAGCAGACCATGCAGCGCAAGAAGCCGACCTTCAACGAGGAGTACTACGGCTACAACACGTTCAGCGACCTGCTCGAGGACGCGCAGAAGAACGACATCATCAAGATCAAGAAAGACGTGAAGAGCGGGTCGTACGTGATCACCGGCTTCGCGCAGCCGACGCCGTAGGGTGGATTAGTAGATCAGTGGAGTGGTAGATCAGGTACGGCGTTCCTGATCCACTACCGCATTTCTCACACGCTGAGTGGAATTGCCCTGTTGGTGGCGAAACCTGGGACGATGTGGAGTTGTGCGAGCGGTTCGTTCTCGGCAGTACCTCCAATCGAGAGTCCTTCTCCCCCAGCGCTTTTCAGCTGGGGGAGAAGGTGGCGAAGCCGGATGAGGGGGCGCTTCACGAGGACGAATCGCGCGCCTTCGAGTGCTCTCGGACCAGCGTCGGTAAATCGCGCATATCTCGTAAAGCGCCCCCCTCATCCGCCTTCGGCACCTTCTCCCCCCGCAAGAAACCGCGGGGGGAGAAGGGCTCTCGACGAAGGGAGTGGCAAGGCTCTCGAGGGAACAATTCCAGTGAGTGTGTAAGAAAATGCAGGCTAACCACTAATCCACTGATCCACTGATCACTTGTCGCTCCTCTCGCGCTTCCTCGTGGCGAAAATCCACACCACGAAGACCAGCAGCAGAAGGCCGAAGAAGAGGGAGTGGGTGGCGGTGCTGACCAGTCTCATGGCCGCGCGCAGAGCAAGGCCTCCGAACAGCAGCGCCAGCACGGCGACGATGGCGAGTTTGATGACGGTTGCGGATTTCAATCGACCGCGAGGATAGTCGATTCCACATCGCGCTTCGGATTGCGGCGATGATGCGGCTTGTCGTCCGGCGCGATCTTCGGCAAGGCAGGGGCCGTTCGGCGGACGCCCTTGAGCCGGATGGCGGCGGCCCGAAGGTACTTGCGCAACCACGGCGCGCGCGCGACGGCGGCCTCGATGACATGCGAGACCGGCTCGAAAAGGCGGACGCGCATGGTGACGTCGTGGTCGACGCAATGAACGATCGTCCGCGCGCCGAGGATCAGGCGCGACAGCGCGGCAACCTTGCGCCGGTGCACGCGGTCGCAGAAGACGACGAAGCGCGCCACGACGCCGGCGTGATGCTCGGCCAGCCCGCGCGCAAAGATGAGGTTCTCCAGCGTGGTCATGGCGTGCTCTTCGAGGAGCAGCGTCGGCGCCGGCACGATGTCGCGCAGGTGCCCCGCCATGACCCAGGCCTCGGAATGCTTCGATCGCGGCGAGGTGCGGCCGCCCGACAGAATCACGAAGTCGAGATTCTCACGGGCGATGAGCGGCGCTACCGATCTCACGTACCCTTGCAGGTCGTCGTTGAGATCGTAGCCACAGACAATACCGACAGAACGCATCTCGCTAGCCCCCCGCTGCGCGATTTACGCCAGATGGTGGGTTACGAATGAGGTGGGGGGTTCGTTGAAGGCGGGGTTGCTGAGTTGCAGGGTTGCAGGGTTGCAGGGTTGTTCGGGGTTGGAAGAAAACCCAGCAACTCAGCAACTCAGCAACTCAGAAAACCAGCAACCGCGTTACGACTGCACAGGCCCCACCAGCACCGTCGGCACCATCGACCCTGTCGCGATCGCCGTGACACCCGATTCGACGATCACCAGGCCATTCGCCTGCACCATCGACGTCGAGACGCCGGAGCCCTGCGAGATCATCGGCTGCGAGACGAGCTCGCCGTCCCTGGCCATGACCCGGACGCGCATGTAGTTGCGGCGGTCGCCGCGCGATTTCAGCGACGCCAGGACGCGCGTCTGCACGACCGGCGGCAGGAGGTTCGTCGTCTGTCCCATCGCTTTCCGGATCGCCGGTGCGATGAAAAGGAGGAAGGAGACCAGACACGAAACGGGGTTGCCGGGCAGGCCGAAGTAGAGCCGGCCGCGGATCCGCGAGAGGACCACCGGTTTGCCGGGCTTCATCGCCACCTGCCAGAACTTCGTCTCCGCGCCCAGGGTGTCGAGCGCCTCTTTGACGAAATCGTAGGCACCGACCGAGACACCGCCGGAGGAGATGACGTAGTCGGACTCGAGCCCTGATTCGATCGCGGCGATGGTGGCCTCGGGAGTATCGGGCACGATGCCGACCATCCGCGGAATGGCTCCCGCTTCACGAATGAGCGCCGCGAGCGAGTAGGAGTTGGAGTTGACGACCTTGCCGTAGGCCATCTCGTCGCCGACGTCGATGATCTCGTCGCCGGTGGAGAGGATGGCCACGCTCGGCCGCCGTCCGACGCGGACGACCGGCTTCTGCACCCCGGCCAGCACGCCGACCTCGGCGGCATGAATCGGAGTGCCATCCGCAAGAACGATGTCGCCGGCGTGCATGTCTTCGCCGCGCCGGCGGATGTTGGTGCCCCGGCTCAGGGACTCGTTGACGGTCACGATCTCCGACCCGGCGTCGGTGATCTCGACATGCGCGACGGTGTCCGCGCCGTCCGGCATCAGGGCGCCGGTCATGATGCGGATCGCTGTACCGGCCTCGACCCGCTTCGTGGCCACCGTCCCCGCGGGGAGGTTCTCGACGACGCGCAGCGAGACCGGCGCATTGGCGATGTCGTCCGCCCGCACGGCATACCCATCCATGGCCGTGTTGTCGCCGCGAGGCACGTCGAAACGCGCACGCACGTCCTCGCGCAGCACGCGCCCGAGTGCGTCGGTGAAGACGACCTGCTCGGTACCGAGGAGTTGCACCTCCGCCAGCACGCGCTCCTGCGCCTCTTCGACAGGGATCATCCGCTCGCCGGGACGGGAGGGTTGGAAGGTAGGCATGAGCGAAGTTTAGCTGGAGTGGGGACAGGAACGAACTCACTCGGAGGCGCGGAGTCCGCGGAGAAAAGAAATCTTCGCGTCCTCTCCTCCGCGTCTCCGCGTCTCCGCGTGAGTCAGCCGCCCGCGATGGCCACGACGATCTCGACGTCGTCGCCATTCTTCAACATGACGTCTTTCTCGCCATGCAACACGAGCTCGCCGTTGACGGCGAAGTTGAACAACTCGTCGCGGTCCTCCGCGAGATCGAGTCGGGCGATGACGTCGCCGAGGGATGTTGCGTCCATCGTCATGATGGCTGCGCGGCCGTCGCGCAGAGGCTCGGGGAGATGGACGGTGATCATGAGGTCAGCACCGTCTCCAGTTCCTCGCGCCACTCCGGCTTCGGCATCCCTTCTTCGGTGAGGTTCGAGACCTCGTAGAAGCGGGAGAGCATCTTGTCGAACTCGCCGCGGTCGATTTTTTCGCCTTTGTAGGGGCCAACGCCGATGGCTTCCTCGAACCAGCGTTTGGGGAGGGTGTCGTCGGCGCGGGTGACGCCGAGTTTGGCGTTGATGAGACGCTCGACGCCCATCACGTTCAGGCCGATGCCGTCGATGGCCTCTTTCGTCAGCTCGATGCCGGTGACGTTGGCCACCTGATCGGCGAACTCCTCGTAACCCGGCAGCGAGGGGGAATTGAAGAGCTTCGTGGTGAAGCGGCACATGCCGACTGAGTCGCCGACGGCGTAGATGTTCTCGCAGCGGCGGACGGCGATCTCTTTCCCATCGTAACTGTTCGGTTCCGCGGAGACCTTTCCGCCGTACAGCTCGGCCTTGAAATCGGGGGAGTCGTTGATCTTGGCGTTGATCTCCAACGTGACGCGGTTGCGAAGATGGTCCATGCCGCGCGTGGCCACGGCCAGGCCGAGGGCGAAGGCTTTGAGGATGCGGGCATCGTGCGGATCGCTTTGGGTGAGACCCTTCACGGCCATGAGGTAGTCGAGCGACTCGACCGGATACTTGCCGTTCGCCACGGCCTGCGAGGAGTCCGCGATCACATCGCCGAAACCTTCGCGCTTCGCGGTCATGAAGAGGAGTTGCTCGATGGCGTCGTAGTTGCCCCAGGTCAGATCGAGCCGCGTCTGCTCGCGGGTGATGATGCCGCGCTGGTAGAGCTCCATGGCCCAGGAGATGGCCGAGCCGGAGGAGGCGGTGTCGAGCCCGAGGTCGTTGCAGATGTTGTTCAGACGCAGCACCTGCGTCACCTCGGTGATGCCGACGTTCGGACCGAACTTGCCGAGCGTCACGTACTCGGGACCGTCGCCTTTGATGTATTTGTCGGGACGAACATTCAGATCGTTCGACATGTCGTTCAACGGCCGGCAGTTGACAGGGCAGGCGAAACAGCCCTCCATGCCCGGGCGGTAGGGATCGATGTTCTCGGCGTCGAGCTTGTCGGTCCACGTCGTTTCCTGATTGTTCTTCGTCCCCATCGCGCCGAGCATGCGCGATGGTTTGTAGAGGAAGGGGGTGCCGCGCTTTTTCAGGGCGTTCTTCACCACCGAGGTATTGAGGAGCTTCAAGGCAACGTCGCGGTTGCGAAGCTTGTGCGGGCGGGCGGTGGTGAGGTCGGCGTGGCGTCCCTGAATCAGCACCGCCTTGAGGTTGAGCGCGCCCATCTTCGCGCCGGGGCCGCCACGGGCGTAGATCGCTTTCGGACCGGCCATGATCCCGGAACAGAGGACGAGGTTCTCGCCGGCCGTGGTGATGGCTGCAAGCCCATAGTCCTTTCCTTCGACACCGTGAAAGTCTTCGGCGATCTTCGCGCGCAGGTCGAGGTTGTCCAGCCCGACCCACGGTGCGGCATCGACGAACTTCGGCTCATTCCCTTCGAAATGCAGCAGCGTCCAGGCCGGCGCTTTCCCGTAGAGCACGAGGTGATCGATGCCGTTGAGCTTCATGAACGACGGGAAGTAGTCGCCGGCGTTCGAATCCATCAGCACTCGCGACTCCGGCGACCACGAGGTGACGTTGCCGCGCGAGGCCGAGGGGACCATCGACGTCAGGATGCCGGTGCCGAAGATGAGCGGGACGTGGGGATGAATCGGCTCGAGCGTTTCATCGAGCAGGTTGTGCAGGAGAAACATGTTCACACCGCGCCCGCCGAGGAGAGCGTTGACGACGCGAAGCGGAATCCAGGCGCGGCGCACCTCCTGCCGCTCGAGATCGACGAAGATCGTCTCTCCCTGCGTCGGGAATTGCTGCTCGGTGGCGAGCCGGGTCAGGAGCGCGTCGACGCGCTGATCGATCGTCATTGGCTGGGTCATCGATGGGTTATGGACGGGGTCATGGACGGGCCGATTTTAGAACAGCACCGCTGACATCGGCTGTTCCTCGACACAACGGATTGGCGGCACACTCCGTATCACAGGCATGTTCACGTTTATTCTCGCCGCGGCGCTCGCGGCTCACCAACCGGTGCTTGGTCCGGAGATTCTGTCCGCGCCGCAGCAGCCGGCATACCGCGTCCTCCAACCAAGCGTTGGTATTGCAGCGGATCGCGGGAGCGCGGTGGTGGCGTGGGCGGGAGGTGATCACGTCTTTGTGTCGGTCCTGGGCATCGACGGCCGTCTCGGTGAGGCAACCGACATACCGGCCAGTGCGCCGGTGGCGCCTTCCATCGTGTCATTCCACGGCGGATATCTCCTCGCATGGGTCGAGAAGACGGTCCCCCAACGGGCGATCCTGGTCAGGCTGACGGCAGGGCTGCAGCCGATGCAGCAGCAGGCGATCATGATCACCGCCGAAACGGCAGAGCTCCGCGGCGACGGCACGTCCGCATTTCTGTTGACGGGCAGTACCGCGTACGCGCTGACCGAGGACGCTGAACTGAATCTCAGCAGAGTCATCGACGCACGCGACGACATCGCGGTAATGGGCAGTAGCACGTCAGCGCATCTCTGGCACGAAGTCATGCCTTGCGGCCACTTTAATTGGGGCTGCGGGGGAACCGATCTCTATGTCGAGGTGGACGGGCCGGATCGCAAGGAACGGATTACCGCCATTCAGACCACCACCGGAATGCAAACCATCACCAGTCCCGCCGCAATCGCTTTCGATGGCCAGCGTCTCCTCGTCGCTTGTTACAACGTCGAAGTCGATCATCTCTCCTGGTTTCGCGGGTTGGTACAGGTCCGGCCATACGACGCGGGCTGGTTGGCACCTCCGGTCACCATCGGGATAATCTGGGATCGGTCGATGCCCGTCCGTCCGAGCATCGCCTCCGACGGCCGGCGCTTCGTCGTTGTGTGGCCTTCATGGAACGGTGAGCATTACCAGGTGAACGGCGCAATCATCGACAACAGCACGCTCGTTGTGACGCCGCTCGACATCGCCCGCGGCCCAAACGATGCGTTCGAGGCGGGCATCGCAGCGATCGCGCCCGGCCGTTTCCTCATCACGTGGACGTCGCTCACGGCCACGGAGCGGCGTCTCGGGGCGCGCTTTCTCGACTTCGGAGAGACGCAGACTCGTCTAAGGCCATCGCGCTGACGCCTAAATGTCGTGCAGGACGTGGCCGTGCTCGAAGCGATGCTGCCCCTGGCGGGGGATCGCTTCGTCATCGCGACAGATCAGGACGTTACGCAATGCAACCGGTGCGGTGATCTCGACTCCATGCGCGACGACGCATGATTCGAGCACGACCCCTTTGGCGATGTGGCAATCGTCCCAGACGACGGTGCCGGTCAGCTTTCCTTCGATGACGGAACGCTCACCGACGATGCTGCGCGAGATCGTGCCGACGACTCTGCCGGTGTCGTGAATGAGCGAGTGACCGGAGACATGCGTGCCGCGCGCGGCAGCGAGCTGCCCGCGCACGGTCAGATCGAGCATCGTGCGCGACGCGCTCATATAGCGCCCGGGCGTTCCGATGTCGAACCAGAGCCCGTCGTCGACCACGCCGGCAATCGTTTCGCGACCGCTGTCGATCAGCGGCTGATAAACCTCGTCGACGATGCCGGAGAAATCCTTATCGGGAAGGTAGTCGAAGATGCGATTCGAGATCAGGTGCGCGCCGGAGAACATCAGCGCCTGGCCGTTTCCTTTGCCGAAGCCGGTGATGCGGTCATCATCAAAGAAGACCGGCGTGAAGTGATCGCCCTGCGGTGGATGGCGAAGCATCAACGCTGCGAGCGCATCGTTCCGCGCCGCGCGCAACGCGTCGTAGGGCGGGAACTGGACCGTGTCGCCGTTGACGAGAAAAAACCCGGCGTCACTCTCCAGAAGCTTCCGCACCTTTCGTACCCCGCCGCCCGTTCCGAGAATCTCCGGCTCGTAGGAAAACGCGAACCGCGACTCCCGATATCTCTCGCGCAGAAAGCGCTCGATCGGTTCAGGAAGATGATGAAGGTTGACGACGAAGTCCCGAATGCCGTAGGCGAGCAGCGACTCGACGGCCCAGGCGATGAGCGGCTGCCCGCACAACGGCACGACCGGCTTCGGAATGGTGTACGTCACCGGCCGCAGGCGCGTGCCGTAGCCGGCGGCGAGGATCATGGCCTTCATGAGAAAGCAGAAGGCAGAAAGCAGAAGGCAGAAGGCAGAAGGAAACACAACATCCTTCTGCCTTCTGCCTTCTGCCTTCTGCCTTTCAAAGCGCCTCCGGCGGAAAAATCATGTTCTCCCCGAGATCAGGGCGTGTCCGTCTCGCCAATCGGTACAGGTCCGCGTACGTCTGCCGGATGGCCTGATCCATCGTCATCCCCAGCTCGGCGGCGATGGTGCGGATGACGTCGATGGGGCCTTCGATCTCGAAGTAGTCGCCGATGGGGGTGCGGTCCAGGACGACTTCGACTTCTTTGATGCGCCAGACCTCGCGGAACTTCTGGTAGCGGAAGACCGGCTTGTACCCGAGGGCGTCAAAGAGCTGGATGGCGAGCTCGAAACTCTCGACGCCGGTCTGCACTTCCTCGCGCGACTTCACCCCACCCTCGATCGACATCGGCCCTTTGTAGGTGGCGATCGAGTATTTGCCGAACTTGCGCACGCGCAGCAGCGAGCCTTTGGTCCGCAGCTCGCCGCGGCGGTCGAGGACGATGTTGTCCTCGAAGGTCTCGGGATAGAGCCGCTGCCCGCCGATGTCATGCAGCTTCCGCACGAGATCGACGCGGTCTTTGAGGGCGAATTTGACTTCGATTTCCTGGGGCATGGTTAAAGGCAGAAGGCAGAAAGCAGAAGGCAGAAGGTTAAAGGATTCATCCTTCTGCCCTCTGCCTTCTGCCTTCTGACCTCAGCACCTCCACTCCCGGCAGCGCTTCCCCCGAGATGAACTCCAGCGATGCGCCGCCGCCGGTGGAGATATGGCTGATGCGGCTGGCGTACCCGGAGGCTTTCACGGCTTCGACCGATTCGCCTCCGCCGACGACCGTCGTCCCTTCAGCCTCGGCCACCGATCGGGCCATGGCCATCGTTCCCTTCGCGAACGCTTCCTTCTCGAATACGCCCATCGGTCCGTTCCAGAAGATCGTGCGCGCGCCTTTCAGTACCGCGTCGTAGGCGGCGATCGTCTTCGGTCCGATGTCGAAGGCCTTCTGCCCGGCGGTCAGACCGCTCGCTACGTCGACGGTCTCGATGCTCTTCGGCTGCTCCAGATCGTCGGCGACGATGAAGTCGACCGGCAGCGTCACGTTGGTGATCCGCTTCGCCACTTCAATCGAATCGTTGTCGACGAGCGAACCGCCCATGGCCACGCCGCGGGCGGCAAGAAACGTGTTTGCCATGCCGCCGCCGACGAGAACCGTGTCCGCGAGTTTGACGAGCGCTTCGAGCGGCTCGATCTTGCCGGCGATCTTGGCGCCGCCGAGGAGGGCCACGAAGGGGCGATCGGAAACGTTGGTGATCTTCTGCAGGAACTCGATTTCCTTCGCCAGCAGCAGGCCGCCTGCGGTGTGCGCCCTTTCGAACAGGCGCGGAAGCGCATCGATCGAGGCGTGGGCTCTGTGGCAGGCGCCGAAGGCATCGTTGACGTAATAGTCCGCGAGCTTGCGCAACTGCACGGCAAAGGCGCGGTCATTCGCTTCCTCCCCGGCGTGGAAACGAAGGTTTTCCAGCAGCAGAACGTGACCCGGCGCGAGAGCGGATGCCTTCGCTTCCGCGTCGCCGCCGACGCAGTCGTCCGACCATTGCACGCCGGCTTCGAGCAGCTCGGCCAGTTTTGCGCGGACCGGTTCCAGCGAGTATTTCGCCTTCCGCTCCCCCTTCGGCCTGCCGAGGTGGCTGGCGATCACGACGGCGGCTCCGGCGTCGCGGAGGCGCCGAAGAGTCTGCAACGTCTCCTCGATGCGGGTGGCGTCGGTGATCCTCGCACCATCGAGCGGCACGTTGTAATCGACTCGATAAAAGACGCGCGCGCCGGCCGGGAGCGAGAGGTCGTCGAGGGTGCGGATGGTGATCATGCGTGTTGCAGCGACTCCTTCTTCACCCGCGCCACGTGCGCGATCAGATCGAGGATGCGATTCGAGTAGCCCCACTCGTTGTCGTACCACGACAGCACCTTGTGCATGTGCGGGTCGACCGAACGGGTGAAGGTCGTATCGACGATCGCCGAGTACGGGTTGTGGTTGAAGTCGACCGAGACGAGCTGCTCGTCGGAGTAGGTCAGGATGCCCTTCAGCGCGCCGTTCGCGGACTGGCGCAGCACCGCGTTGATCTCATCCGCGTTCGTCGCCTTCCCGGTGCGGAAGGTCAGATCGACGAGCGAGACGTTCGGCGTGGGAACGCGGACGGAGATGCCGTCGAACTTTCCCTTCAAGGCCGGCAGCACCAGGCCCACTGCCTTGGCCGCGCCGGTCGTGGTCGGGATCATCGACATCGCCGCCGCGCGGCCGCGCCGGACGTCTTTGTGCGGGAGATCGAGGATCTCCTGGTCGTTCGTATAGGAGTGGATCGTGGTCATGATCCCCATCTCGATGCCGAACGTCTCGTGCAGCACCTTCGCAACCGGCGCGAGGCAGTTCGTGGTGCAGGAAGCGTTCGAGACGATCTTGTGCGCGGCGGGATCGAAATCCTGCTCGTTGACGCCGATGCAGATGGTGACGTCGGCGTCCTTCGAGGGGGCGGAGATGATCACATGCTCGACTGACTTCTTCAGATGGAGCGATGCCTTCGCCTTCGACGTGAACCGGCCCGACGACTCGACGACGATCTCGGCGCTGAGATCACCCCACGGGATGTCCGATGGATCGGGAGAGGAGAAAACGCGCAGTTCCTTCCCATCGATGGTGATGCCGTTGGCCGTATGGCCGACCTCATTCGGAATGGTGTGGTGAACCGAGTCGTACTTCAGAAGATACGCCAGCGTCGCGGCGTCCGTGAGATCGTTGACGGCGACGAATTCGATATCGAGATTGCGCTCGAGCGCGGCGCGGAGCACGTTGCGTCCGATGCGCCCGAAACCATTGATTCCAACCCTGACCATTGTTCCTCCGGAAAAACTAGGCCGGCACGGCCGGCTGCGTTGGTTGCCCAAGGCTCGGCCACCATCTTCGCTCGAAGCGTTCTGCCGCGCAGACTCCTGGCCGTAGTATAACGACCGCCTTTCACTGCGAACCGCATGCACGTTGAACCTATTCGCTGGCGCGGCAACGCGCTCGACCTCCTCGATCAGCGCCTGTTGCCCCGGGAAGTCCGCTGGGTGACCTGCACCGATGCGCACGAGGTCGCCGTGGCCATCCGGGACATGATCGTGCGCGGGGCGCCGGCCATCGGCGTTTCGGCGGCGTTCGGTGTGGCGCTGGCAGCCCAGCGCGGCGATGACATCGATGCCGCCGCGGCGGAGTTGCGGGCGTCGCGTCCGACAGCCGTCAATCTGATGTGGGCGCTCGACCGGATGCTCGCGGCCCGCGACGCCGGCCGCGATCTGACCGCCGAGGCCGAGTCGATGTTTCGCGAAGACGTCGAAGCGAACAAGCGCATCGGCCGCTACGGCGCCGAGCTCCTCGGCGAATCCGTCACCATCCTCACCCACTGCAATGCCGGCGCGCTGGCGACCGCGGGCTACGGCACCGCGCTCGGCGTGATCCGCGCGGCGGTCGAAGGAGGCAAGCGCGTGGCCGTCTTCGCCGATGAGACGCGTCCCTATCTGCAGGGCGCGCGATTGACGGCGTGGGAGCTGAAGCAGGAAAACATCGACGTCACTCTCATCACCGACAGCATGGCCGGGCATTTCTTCCAGCAGGGGCGCTTCGATGCCGTGATCGTCGGTGCCGACCGCATCGCCGCGAACGGCGATACGGCGAACAAGATCGGTACGTACACCGTGGCGGTGCTGGCGAACGCGCACGGCGTGCCGTTCTATGTCGCCGCACCGCTGTCGACGATCGACGTGAACACGCCGGCAGGTTCAGGCATCGAGATCGAGGAGCGGAGCGCGGCGGAGGTGACGTCGATGAACGGCGTCTCGATCGCGCCGGACGGGATCCACGTTCGCCATCCCGCCTTCGACGTCACGCCGGCGCGCCTGATCAGCGCCATCATCACCGACCGCGGCGTGCTGCGCGCGCCGTACGACGAATCGATTCGAGAGGTGTTTCGATGATCGAGGAGCCGAGTATCGAGCCAACGCCCGCGGCAGTGCTCGAGGATACACCAGTCGTCGAAGTCAGCGTACCGCCCGCGGAATCGCGCCGGCCGCGAAAACCCTCGCTGGCAATCACCCGTCTAATTCAGGCCCTCTGGCTCGGCAGCGGCGTGTTTCTCATGCTCTCGGCCTCGGCCGCGTTCAGCGCGGCCACCAATCCCACCGATGCCGCGAATGTCGTCGGCGCGATCCTCACGCGCTGGCACTACATCGCCCTTCTCGCGCCGCTGCTTCTCATGTTTCTGGAGTGGCGCCGCAGCCGGCCGGTGATGCTGGTGATCCTCTTCGTGGCCGTCCTTCTGGCGTCGTTCCAGGCGCTGCTGGACACCCGCATCCGGATGATCCGCGCCGAGTCGTTTACGCCGATCAGCAGCCTTCCGAGTAACGATCCGGTGCGCCGCCAGTTCGGCATGCTGCACGGCGCCTCGCAACTGTTTCTCCTCGGCCAGGTCATCGCGGCAGGGACGGCCATCGCCACCCGCGAATAGCCGGCACGGCCGGGGCGTGGGTTGACCGTTGGTTGACCAAGGCTCCGCCAACATCGCCTGAATAACGTTCTACCGTCGCGGACTCCTATAATCCCGCGCTGTGAACCTGCTGATCGTCGACGACGAGGCCTCGCTGCGCGACTTTCTCTCGATCGTCTTTGAAGAGGAAGGGTGGCGCGTGGAGACGGCCGGCTCGCTCGCCGAGGCGCGAAGCGCCCTGGCGAAACACGAGCCCGACATCATCTTGTGCGACCTCATGCTGCCGGACGGCTCGGGCATCGACCTGGTGCGCGAGGTGAAAGCGGCGACGCCGTCGGTGGCCGTGGTGATGATCACCGCACACACCTCGACGAAATCGGCGGTTGAGGCGCTCAAAGCCGGTGCCTTCGACTACATCGCCAAACCGTTCGACATCGACGAGCTGAAGATCATCGTTCGCAATGCCGCGGAGCGGAAGGAGCTGGAGGACGAGAACATCCACCTCCGCACAGCGCTCGAGGAGCGCTTCACCTTCTCCAACATCATCGGCCGCAGCGCGCGCATGCAGGAGATCTTTTCCATCGTGCAGCGCATTGCCAAGACCACGTCGACGGTGCTGATCTCGGGCGACTCCGGCACCGGCAAGGAGCTGATCGCCCGGGCCATTCACTACAACTCCGGCCGCCGCGGGAAGTTCGTCTCGATCAACTGCGGCGCGCTGCCGGAGACGCTGCTGGAGTCGGAGCTGTTCGGACACGAGCGCGGCGCCTTCACCGGCGCGATCCGCGAGAAAAAGGGACTCTTCACCGAAGCCGACCGCGGAACGATCTTCCTCGACGAGATCGGCGAGACCTCGACGGCCATGCAGATCAAGCTGCTGCGCGTGCTGCAGGACCACGTGGTCCGCCGCGTCGGCTCGAACAGCGAGACCCAGGTCGAGGTGCGCGTCATCGCGGCCACGAATCGCGATCTGGCGGAGTCGATCCGGGCCGGCACGTTCCGGGAGGATCTCTTCTACCGCATCAACGTGATCCCGATCGCCCTTCCGCCGCTGCGGCAGCGGCGCGAGGACATCGCCCTGCTGGTGGAGCACTTCATCGCCAAATACTCCAAGTCGATGGGCGTACCGCAGAAGAGGATCTCGTCCGATGCCATGCGCCTGATCGAGAAGTACCACTGGCCCGGCAATGTGCGCGAGCTGGAGAACGTCATCGAACGGATGATCGCGCTCGAAGCGTCGGACGTGTTGACGACAAAGTCGCTCCCGGAGCACGTTCTCCTCGGCGGCTCGATGCCGGACGTAACGTTCGATCTTCCGGCGGACGGGATCTCGCTGGTGGACCACCTCGAGGGAATCGGGAAGATCTTCATGCTGAAGGCGCTGGAGCGCACCGGCGGAGTGCAGACGCAGGCAGCCGAGCTGCTGCGGATGTCGTTCCGCTCCTTCCGCTACTACGCCAAGAAATATGACCTCATCTCCCGCGAGCGGCAGGACGAGGTGCTCGAGGTGGAAAATGAAACCTAGCTTTCTGTTGATGCTGGCGCTTGCCTGCGCGCAGCGGGCGCCGGCGCCGAGCCCGGCCACGACGATGGCCGCGGCCGCGGCCAGTGCCCAGCGCATCGTCCTTCCCGACCATTTCGTCGTCGCGGTCGAAGTGGCCTCGGACGATGAGACCCGCTCCCAGGGCCTGATGTACCGCGATCACCTCGCCGACGACCGCGGGATGATCTTTCTCTTCACACAGGCCGGCGAGTATCCGTTCTGGATGAAGAACACGCTCATCCCGCTCGACATGATCTGGATGGACAGCCAGCACCGCATCGTCCATATCGCCCATGACGTGCAGCCCTGCAAAGCCGACCCCTGCCCGAACTATCCACCGAACGCGCAAGCCTCATCCGTCCTGGAGTTGGCAGCGGGCGTGGCGGCGAAGCATCACCTTGCCAACGGCAACGTGCTGCGGTTCGAGGGGATGGAGGACGTGGTGGTCCGGTAGGGCCTCTGGGTCTCGCGGTCTCGAAGTTTCGCGGTCTCGCGGTGTTTGGCGTTCGTGCGGTGTGATGGCGTCGCCACCCCGAGACCCCGCAACGGCGAGACCGCGCAACCGCATAACCGCGTTGCAAACGAATTCAACACTCTCCGCGTCCAATGCGTAACAACGCCAGGGGAGGCATTGAATTATTCAATCCAGGACCTACGTTCGGATCGTCATGTTCCGAAGCCGCGGTGAAAATCTGCGCTCGACGTACATTCTGCTTTTCCTGAATGTGGCGTTTTTCCTTCTCCAGTACCAGGACGCCCAGAAGTTCACCCGCCTCTTCGGATTCGACCGGAACGCCGTCGCCGCCGGACAGATCTGGCGCCTGTTCACCTACCAGTTCGCGCAGGCCGGGCACGTCGGTGCGTTTACGATCCCGCCCGTTCTGACCCTCTTCCTCAATCTCGTGCTTCTCTCGTTGATGGGCTTTGCCGTCGAGGAGCAGTGGGGGACGGGAAACTTCCTTCGCTTCTACCTGATGTCGACGCTGGCGACGGCGCTCGTGGCGGCCTGGTTCAACACGCCGCTCCTCGGCTCCTTCTTCATCAACTTCACGCTGTTGTTCGTCTACGCCGCCCTCAACCGCGATCAGACGTTCTATCTCTCGACGATCCTTCCCATCCGCGTAACGTTTCTGGCCTGGCTGGCGCTGGCGGCGCTGCTGACCGGCGTCTTCTTCGGCAGTAAGACCAATCTGGCGGCGCTGGCCGGGGCCGTGGTCGGTTTCGGCTATTACGTTTCGCAGCGTGTGCGGGTGCTGGCGATCGCCACGCGCGAAGCCGGTCCGGCGCCAAGGGTCGGATCGGAGGATGCCGCGGTCATCGCCGCGACACGCAACATCACCCGCGTGGCGGCGATGAAACGGGCTCTGATCACAGGCTCCGAATCCGACATCAACCGCTTGATCGATCTCGCCCAGCGCGAGAAGGTGAGCGGTGTCAACATTTGCGAGCCGATCGACTTCAAGCCCGAGCACTCCGACCGCTACTGCATCCGCTGCGAAGGATTCGCCGAGTGTACGGCTCGCCATCTCCAGCTCAACCGCCCGAAGGTTGCCCCGCAGGCGCCGGCGACGGCAACACTCGCGTAAACGGCGGCTTCGCCGCGTTGTCGGTTGTCGGTTGTCGGTTAGCGTTGCCGGTGTCGATCCAATTTGATGCGGCAACGATCCAATTTGGAGCGGTATCGATCCGATTTGATGCGATGTCGATCCAATTTGGAGCGGCATCGATCCAATCTGGACCGGTATCGATCCAATTTGGACCGGTATCGATCCAATTTGGAGCGGCATCGATCCAATTTGGAGCGGCATCGATCCAATTTGGAGCGATTTCGATCCGTCTGGAGCGGTATCGATCCAATCTGGACCGGCATCGATCCAATTTGGAGCGATTTCGATCCGTCTGGAGCGGCATCGATCCAATTTGGAGCGATTTCGATCCGTCTGGAGCGGTATCGATCCAATTTGGAAGTTGGATACCCTAACCCTTGACGAACGCCATTCAGCGACCGATATTATGCCCATCTACTCCCCCGGCGCCATTCGGCTAACCGGGGTGCGAGGCCGCCAGCGATGGCGGCTTCTGCTTTTTTGAGAGCATTGTTTGCGAGCGATAGTGTACGTTGATGGATTCAACCTCTACTACCGAGCCCTCAAGGGGCGTGGCTGTAACTGGTTGAATTTGCAAACACTTGCTGAACTGTTGCTGCCGACATACACAATAGTAAAGGTACGCTACTTCACAGCACTGATCGCCCCGTCCGCTCACGACCGCGACCAACATCTCCGGCAGCAGGCTTATATCAGAGCTTTAGGTACGCTACCTAGCGTGGAGGTTCACTACGGCACGTTCATGACCGGTGAGAAGAATATGCCGGACGCCAACGAGTGGCGAAAGGGCAATCTCGTGAAAGTGCGCGTCATCAAAACCGAAGAAAAAGGATCTGACGTCAACATCGCGACCTACATGCTTTGCGATGGATTCCGAGACGCATACGACGTAGCAGCACTTATCTCAAACGACACCGATCTTGTTGAGCCCCTGAGGGTTATCCGCGAAGAACTAGGCAAGGGTGTAGCGCTACTTTCGCCGAGTAACCATCCGAGCCCGCAGCTTTCCAGGTACGCCACTACCACGCGACGAATTCGCCTGGGTGCCCTCCGCGCGTCCTTGTTTCCGGACGATCTGATCGATTCGGCTGGAACGTTCTCTAAACCGATCGGCTGGTAATTTAGCCTAGCGTTGTTACAAACCGTTCTCTGCTAGGCCACTACCCGAGCGATTTCGGTCCCCGTGCGGCTCGCCCGCGTTTCGGCGCACTCAACCGACAACCGATAACCCGACAACCGACAACGCGGCGCAGCAGCCGCTACGACGGCGGCGTCTCGGGTCCGCCACCACCGCCGCCGCCCCCGCGGCGACGCCGGAAGCGTCTGCGCCGTTTTGGCCCGTCGCCCTCGGGGCGCGGTGTTCCGCCATCCTCGCGAGGGGGCTGAGGATTCGGGCGCGCGACCTGGGGCGGACGCGGAGGGCGGGGCTCGCGCGGCGGCCTCGGCTGCTGCGGCGCCGCGTTCTGGCTGGGCACGCCGGGCTCTGCTGATTTGCCGCTGCGGCGACGGCGGCGACGGCGTCCCGTCCGCTCACCTTCTGCTGCCGGTGATCCCTGTTGCTGCTGCGGCGGCCTCTGCTGCTGAGGGGGACGTTGCTGCGGAGGACGCTGCGGCTGTGGGCCGCCGCGTTGCGGCCGTTGCGGACGGCCATCGCGGCCTCGCTCGCGCTGCTGTTGTTGCGGCCTGGCGTCGGGCCGCGGAGGACGTCCGCCGCCACCGCCACGGCGATCATCCTTCTTCCCCGTCCGCTGCTCGAACTCCTGCAGCTTCCGCTGCATGTACTTGCGGATCGGTCCGTCCTGCCGGGCCCGCATCTCGTCGAAACCGCAATACGGGCAGCGTTTCCAACCTTCGGGATAGGTTTTCCTGCAGGAGTTGCAAAGGATGCTTTTGGGGAGCGGCATTGTCGGGCGGGGCGCATTGTACACTTCCGATCGTGGACCGCAGGGAGCCCAGGGACGATGCCGCGCGCCGCAAAACACTGCGGACGCTGATCGAACTGGCCGAGGGCTCCAGTCCCTCCGACTGCTGGGACGATGCCCGCGCCGAGGATCTGCTGCGATCGCAATCGACGCCGGACGAAGTGCGAGAGCTGGGGATGAGCGAAGAGATGATTGCCAGAATCTTTCGGGAGTCGGGAGTCGGGAGTCGGGAGTCGGAGAACCGAAAACCGACAACCGACAACCATTTCACCATCCGCGTCTCCGCCCGCTTCGAAGCGGCCCACTTCCTTCGCGAATACCGCGGCATCTCCGAGCCGCTGCATGGACACTCCTACAAGGTGGAAGCCGACCTCGCCGCACGCACGGGGGGCGTCGACTCCGATGCCATCGCGGTCGATTTCGTCAGCGCCCGGCGCAAACTCGAAGCACTGGCCAAACGGCTCGACTACGGCTGTATCAACAACGTTCCGCCCTTCGACGAGATCAATCCTTCCGCGGAGAACATCGCCGAATGGTTCGCGGACCAGCTCGGTGAGGCGGTCGCCGGGGAAGATGCCGTCGTTCTGGCTGTGACCATCTGGGAAGGACCGGTGAACTCGGTAACGTTCCGTCCATGACCATGAACAAGATTCCGAATCACACGTCGCTGAAAGAGTGGGCCTCCGTCATCGACGCCCTCGGGAGCGGCGATCAGATCGTCCTGATCCGCAAAGGCGGACTGGCCGATCAGACGTTCGGCGTCGAAGCGGCCCGCTTCTACCTCTTCCCCACGAACTACCACGACGCTGGCGGCGCCGAGCCGGCGCACGTGCGGATCACGCATTGGGCCGAGGTGCTGAAGACGTGGCAGATCCGCGACAGCGAGTTGCTGCAACGCCTCGAACCGCTCACGGTCCTCGATCGCGACACCATCAACACCCGTTACTGCTTCCGGCCCGACCAGGCCATCAACGTCATCGCCGTACGCGCCTACCGGCTGGCCGCGCCCGCCGATGTGGTCATGAAACCGGAGTACTCCGGGTGCCGGAGCTGGGTCAGCATCGATGAAGAGATTGGTATCGAAGGCTCGCTCCCCGCGTTGGGCGAAGAGGCAATACAGTCGCGCATCGCCGCGATCGACGCGTTGCTCCTCCCCGTTCACGCGTAGACCTTTCCGTCATGGCCAAGCTGCGAATCGATCTTCAGGATGGCTTTCAGGACGATGACGTCGTCGTGAAGGTCGATGGCGAGGAGCGGCTCCGTCAGACAGGCGTGACGACGAAGAAGGTGCTGGGGCTGGCCGGCAGCGTGACCGTGGACGTCCCGGAAGGGCAGCGGTCGATCGAGCTGTCGGTGCCGGGCCGTGGCGTGACGAAGCAGATCGACGTCGACACACAGAAGACAACGCATGTCGGACTCTCGCTCGCCGGCCAGGAGGTCACGGTGCTCGCGCGCGACAAGCCGTTCGGCTACGGGTAGGGAAGCGCGCCCGCGGCGACTCTCCTTTCTGGAGGGAGTCATGTCGAAAGAAACGTCCGCCGCCTCACCCGCGGTCAGTGGGTCATACACAGGATTTCTGAGTGGTCCGACAGGAGCCCCGCAACGGCTCGATCTTCGGGTCGACGTCGATGCGCGCATCGACCAGGGCTCGGTCCTCAATCGCGTCAGCGGCGACATCTTTCGTGTCGACAAGGTCAACGTCCCCGGTCAGCCGCCGAAGCAGACCGAGATCTACCAGGAGTCGTGGATTCTCGAGCAGCCGGTGGTGAAGGCGGAGACCGGCGCGGTCTCCATCACCGGCGTGATCCGTTTCTGGAACGGCGTGCACCCGAAGACCACGGTGACGATCCGGATCCCGCTCACGCCGGCCGGCGCCGCCGCCGAAGTCACACTGCTGAAGCAATCGGCGCCGGCGATGATGTTCCTCTGCCCGCCGGCAGGAATCTTCTTCCGCTCTCTGCGGATGGAGATCGACGTCTGCGCGTCGGTGAACAAGCCGCCGATCCTGCCTACATATGGGACGCATTCACTCAAGGAGCGTCCGCCCGGCCTCGCCGATCGGGTGCTCACGCTGGAGCGCTCGTACGGTGAGGCAGGAATCCAGGTGGTGCTCGCGGCGGACAAGAGGAGCGTCATCGACGACAGCGCCATCACCGCCTGGACCGACGCCGAACTGCACAACGCCCTGGAGCAGAACTTCTCGCAGTACAAGGGATTCTGGCCGAAATGGGAGTGCTGGGGAGTGCTGGCCAGCCAGTACGAAGACGATGGTGTGGGCGGAATCATGTTCGACTACGCCGGCGCCGACAGTGGACCGGGGAAATCGCCCGAGCGCCAGGGGTTCGCCGTCTTCCGCAAGCACGAGTGGTTCAACGCGCTCGTCCCGAATCCGAAGACGCAGGAGCAGTTGGAAGCAGCCCGCAAGTTCCTCTGGACCTTCACGCACGAAGCAGGGCACACGTTCAACCTGATGCACTCGTGGGACAAGAACCGGGCAAGCTCTCTCTCCTGGATGAACTACGACTGGAAGTACGACGCCCTGCACGGCAACGGAGAGTTCTGGAAAGGATTCCGTTTCCGTTTCGACGACGAAGAACTGCTGCACATCCGCCACGGCAACCGCTCGTCGGTGATCATGGGCGGCGATCCATGGTCATCGGGCGGTTTCGCCGAATCGCCCCCGGGTGCGGAAGGACAGCACATGCCTCCCGGTGCGATGGTGAGCGTCGACGGCGAGGTTCCTCTGGAAATCCTGGTCCGCTCGCAGCAATACTTCGAGTTCCTCGAGCCGGTATCGATCGAGATCCGGGCCCGCAATCTCTCGGAGATGCCGGTGGCGGTCAGCAGCACGATGCATCCTGAGTTCGGCAACGTCACGATCTACGTTCGCCGGCCTGACGGAAGGATCGTCGAGTACCTGCCGGTCTCCTGCAAGGTCGCAAAGGATGTGTTGTACACGCTCGCGCCAGCCGGCGCGCAGGACGGCGGCGACCGCCGCAGCCGCACCGTGTTCGTCGCCTACGGGCGGTACGGCTTCTACTTCGATGAGCCGGGACAGTACGTGGTCCGCGTCGTCTATCACGGGCCGGGCAATCTCCTCATCCCGTCGAATACGCATCGTTTGCGCATCGGGCATCCGAAGAGCGAGTCGGCAGACCGGATGGCGCAGGACTTTTTCTCCTACGAGGCGGGTGCCGCTCTCTACCTCGGCGGCTCTCACTCCGACTTCCTCGACAAGGGAATGGACACGCTGATGTCGATGATCGGCGAGCAGCGCAATTCGCTGGCCGCGGCCAAGACCGCCGCGCGCATCGCACGCGGCGTCGGCCGTCCGTTTCATGACCTCATCTACGAACCGCCGGAAGCCTCCGCGGCCGCCGCAACCGGCGATGCCGAATCGGCTGCCCCGCACGTCACGGTGCACCGCAAGACCTCGGGCGACACCGCCGAGGCGATGCGCCTGACGGAGTTGGCTCTGAAGACCTTCCGGCACCTTGCGCCGGAGAACAAGGCGCTGAACATTCCCATCGCGCGATGCGTTCGCACGCGCGCCGAAATGCTCATCGGCATGGGCGACAACAATCAGGCACACGACGAGATGCTGGCAATGGCTACCGAGTTGAAGAAGCTCGGCGTGAACGCGGACGTCATCGAGGACATTCAGCACGACGCGGGGACGATCGAGACCAAGAAGACGAAGACGAAGCGCCGGCCGTCACGGCGGCGTTGAACCTGGGAGCGCGGGCGTCTCGTCCGCGCTCCCAGGCAGCAGGATGCCGAGAATCAAAAGCGCGGGCGAGACGCCCGCGGTCCCAGGGGTCTACTGCTGGACGATCGACACCGATCCGATCACCGGCGCGGCATCGGCGGCAGGTGTTCCCTCCGGTGCGATCGTGAGCTCCGCCGAGGTGGCCATCTTGCCCTGCGCCTTCAGCCGCTTGGCCACGTCGGTGATGTCGAAGCTGAAGAACTTGTCGCTTGGCATATGCATCGCCGCGTCGAAGAAGTTGATCGATCCGACGAAATTCGCGGTTCCGGCCGCCGCTGCCGTCGCGGGCAGCTCAAGATAGAGGTTGTAGGTGACGCCAGGCTGCGCTTTCGCCTGCAGATTGCTGACCACCAGGAAAAGCTTCTGGCCGGGTCCCAGCTTGGCGATGCGGTCGCCGAGGGGAACGGCTGCCTGCGGGCTGGGCGGGGCTTCGAGCTTCTGGCCGCGAACCGGTCCCGGGCCAAGGGGGATCGGAGTCGATTTCGTGACGAGCTGGCGCGGCGCGGAGGCGGCCGCCGTCGGCGCTCCAAGCGTGCAGGGAGGCACGGTCTCGAGGTTATCGTAGCGATACTTCAATTGGGCGACATCGAGCACGTCTCCGATCTTTGCGGTGACCCGCTTGCCGTTGCCGTCGGCGAAGACGAACGACTTCTGCAGAAACGGGCCGCCGGATGGATTCTTGTGACCCGCGGCATTCCAGCTCGCCCACAGCCGGTCGATCTGGCAGTGGTGCAGCCAGAAGATCGGATCGCCCGCGGCCCACGGAACGTCGCCCATGTTGACCATATTGCCCGTCTTCACGTGCACCTGACCGTGCAGGTTGCCGTCGATGTCGCGGCAAAATCCCATGATGGAACCGTTGCGCTCGTAGGCGCACTGTTTGAAGGCATTGAGGTTGATCGGATCGGGATTCAGCCCCTTGCTGATCGAGTTGCCGGCATTCACTCCCGGATTCCGCTTCTCCACATAGAGTGAGCCGAACGTGGCATCGCCCTTCCTGGTGAACTCGGGCGGGATGACACCATGCCGCGGCCCGCTGACCGTGTAGTTCCAATAGGGAAGCGTGAAGGTCGGCACGCCGGAGACGTTGCGGATGGTCTGTTCGAAGTAGAGGACCACCATGCGGTGCCACGGCAGGAAGTAGTTGGGATCCTGACCGCTGTGCGACTGGCAGGTGTCCCACACCTCGTTGGCCAGCGCCTTCCAGACGTCGTTCGGCGGCGTGTTGTTCGGATAGATGCGGGCCAGCTCCTGTGCCTTCGAACGGTCGCGGCGCACGAAGTGCGTGTACCACCAGAAGATCCAGCTATGCGGGTCGCCTTCTTTGACTTGCGCCGCGTTCATCATCTTCTTCACGGCGGCGGCGTAGACCTTCAGCATCGCCTGTCCATTCGCGCTCGTGGCGTCGTATCGGACCGACACCGTCTGCGCCCAGGCTTGCTCCTCCAACCAGACCGCAAACGGAATTGCGGCAGCACCTTTGACGAACGTGCGGCGTGAAAAGGGCATCGCGATCCTCCTCTCAGGGCTCGAGTCTCGGGACGGATGAATAGCGTGAAGTCTGAAACGTAGCTCCGCCGCGCTGTCTCGTCAAGGGGGCGGCGGTGACGCCGTTACTGTTCGACGATCTCGAGGCGGCCGATGACGGCTCTGGCCCTCGCGGCGGACTTTCCATCAGGCACGATCGTCACGGTCGTCGAGTCGGGCAACTGCCCACGCTTTCGGAGGTCTCTCACCAGCTCGGTGATGTCGAAGGTGAGCTCGTTCTCCCCTGAACCGCGCACGCTGCCTACCTGAGCGTTGTAGAAGTTGACATAGCCGACGTGACGGCCGCCGCGATCGGACGCTTTCCCATCGCGGGGGAGATCGAGATAGACCTGATAGACAACGCCGGGCTGTTCGTCCGCGCGCAAATCGCCGGCGACGAGGAAGAGATGCTGTCCGGCACGAAGAGCGTCAACGCGCGCGGCGAGCGTCCGTTGACCGGAAGCACGCAGCGCGACGGTCACCTCTCCCTCGGGGAGCGCCACCGCCCTGGCGGCCGCGGCCACGATTCTGCTTTCCATCGGCTGATTCCCCGCCGCGCGGCAACCGGGAACCGCCATCAGCAGGATCACTCCCGAAACGATGGCTCTGCCGGCTGCGCGGATTCCCACAATTCGACCAACGCCGGACCGCACTCGGAGGATTCCGACGGGCGGCCGTTCCCGCATAATCGGCCCGTGGAACTGACCGTCGTCATCATCATGCTCGCCATCGGCGTCGGTGTGGCCGCTTCGGTCATCATCACCTTTGCGGCGGCGCAGCGCGAGGCGGAGATGAGCGGCGCCACGCGCGCCAGCGCCGCGCCGGACCGCAATCACATCGCTGCTTCCCTCCTCGTCAATCTGCTCATGACCGGCGGAACGCCTCCGGACGCCGCCAGGCGCGCGGTCCGGCAGGGAGCAGGAGTGGCCGCGCCCGTCACATCGTCGATCGATATCGTCAGTTGGAGCGAGCGTTTCGCGAAGCTGGCCACGCCGGAGCAGCGCATGTGGCTCCTCGATACCGCCGTCCGGCTCGTCGCGGACCGGACCACACCGGTTCCGTTGCGCCAATACTCGGCCCTTCTCGATCTCAGTTTCGGCCTCGGTTTCCAGACTGACGCCCTGGCTAAGTTGCGTGATACCTATGGTTTCGACTACGTCGACCACGCCAAGAACGCCCGGCCGCGGAGCGCCGACCGCGGTGGAGTGACCACGCCGCTTTACTCCCGGGACCAGCGTGAAACGTCGGAGTTGCTCCGGATTATCGGCGTCGAAGGCCCGGCCACACGGGCCATCATCATCGCCGCCTACCGCAAGCTCGCCGCGCAGCATCATCCCGACAAGGTGTTCGGCCAGCCCGCCGAGGTGCAGACGGCGGCGGCGGCGCGGTTCATCGAGATCACCCGCGCCTACGAGACCCTCCTCGTCATCTACAACGATTAGGCCGGCACGGCCGGCGGCGCTGGTTGCCCAAGGCTCAGCCACAGTCTCCGCTCGATCGTTCTGCCGCGCAGGCACTTGGAGGAAGGGCTTGCCCTTCGCCGATGACCGTGTATAATGACCATTCGGGAATTCGGGTTGTTCACTGGTTGTTCACCGGCACTTCCCCTCCGTAGACCGTAGTAAATCTCGACGACAACAACTTTGAGGACGGACGTGTCCGGTCGCGGTGACGCGGACGCCGACGGTTCACCGGGTCGCAGAGAGCGTTTCAGCAATTGCCAACCGAAGTCGTAACCCCTGCATCGGCAACGACTTCGGCAGCAAACTCCGGAAACTTCGAGGCCCTTGGTAACCATTTTATTCGTCGCCGCATCTAACAACGAGAACGGCACGACTTACGCATTTTTTGGAAGTAGACGTACGGGAGACACGATGAAAACCGCTGTAGCGACTGATCACGAGCAGGGATGGGACTTCGAGAAGGCAGCCATGCCTTACGTCGACTCCCTCTACAACACTGCCTATCGCATGACGAGGAACTCCGAAGACGCGGAGGATCTCGTTCAGGAGACCTATCTCAAGGCCTACAAGTACTACGACAAGTTCGAGGAAGGCACGAACTTCAAAGCGTGGCTCTTCAAGATCATGAAGAACACGTTCATCAACAACTACCGGAAGAAGAAGCTCACGCCGCACAAGATCGACTTCTCCGAGATTGAAGAGTCGTACGAACGGGTCATCCAGAAGAACGCGCCGGACCTGATCAAGGATCCGGAGAGCGAGATCTTCCAGGACATGATGGACGCCGACGTCAAGCGCGCGCTCGACTCGCTTCCGCATGACTACAAGATGGTGGTCCTGCTGGCGGACATCGAAGGCTTCTCCTACAAAGAGATCGCCGAGATCCTCGACTGCCCGGTCGGCACGGTCATGTCGCGCCTCTACCGCGGCCGCAAGATGCTGGAGCGGACGCTGCTGGAGTACGCCCGCAAGTACGGCTACATCCGCGGCGGCGCCGAGCCCGCCAAGATGCGCTCGCGCAAGGACGAGACCAAGGGCCGCAAGAAAAAGGACTCCGAGTCTGGAGATGAGACTGAAATCCAGGAACCGGAAGTCGACGAAGAGGCCATTCTCTTCGCCGACGACGAAGACCTCGAGCTGGAAATCGAAGAAGAAGAGCCCGAGCAGTTCGAGATCGAGTAACGCATTCCATCAACCGATCACGCGAAGGGCGGCCAGAACTGGCCGCCCTTTTTTGTTTTCGGAATTCGGCCTCGTTCCCGCCAGTTGCGAACCGTTGCAGAGTCGTCACCTCGACAGCCAAGGAGAACCGCAGTAATGATCTGTGACGATGTGAAACGGGTTGCTTACTTCTTCCTCGACGGAAACCTCGGCGAGCGCAAACAGACCGACTTCAAGACCCACGTCAGCCTCTGCCCCGAGTGCGAACAGCGCGTCAGCATCCACCGCCGGTTGCGCATCTTCATCGTCAAACGCCTCGGCCGCGATTCCGCCCCGCAGCACCTGCGGCAACGCCTCTCGCGAACGTTCCGCGCCTTGACCACCGAGACGTAGAATCCGCGGCGTGTCCGACCGCGACAAGCTGATTCTCGTCTCGTCGAATCCGAACAAAGGCATCGAAGCCGAGCGCATCCTCGGCATGCCTTTGCTTCGTGTTTCCATAGCGTTACCCGAGATCCAAGCCGCCGGCGTCGAAGAGATCACCCGCAACAAGCTCGAGGTGGCACGCACGAAAGGCTACAACCGGCTCATCGTCGAAGACGTCTCCCTCGGCTTCGACGAGCTCGGCAACTTCCCCGGCCCCTACGTGCGCTGGCTGCTCGAAGCAGCAGGCGGCAAAGGGCTTGCCGCCATCGCCTACGCCCTCAACAACCGCGCCGCCAAAGCGGAGTGCTGCGTCGGCTACTGGAACGGCACGAAGGTCGAGATCTTCTGCGGCATCTGCGAGGGAGAAGTCCTCGTCAGGCCGCGCGGCGCAGGCCACTTCGGCTGGGATGCCTGGTTCCAGCCGCGCGGATCAGAGCAGACGTTCGCCGAGATGACCGCCGAGGAGAAGGACAGGGTCTCGCATCGCGGCAAGGCTTACCGAAAACTTGCCGCGTGCCTCGCGGCGGAAAACGGCTGACCCGCGCTCCGGACGTACTGAGTCCCACCGAGGACAGTACGCCTAAACCCTAAGCCGGAATCATCCGTAGAAACTATTGAAACCAGTGATGTTGGAAGCTGGCAGTGCTGGCAGGCCAATTGAAGTATGAGTAAACAACTCGGAGAAACCGAGCAAGCAGTGGAAAGGACGCCCCCATGTGGATATACGACGGTGACCAATGGACCGAAGAGGGCGTGAGCGAAACCGACAAAAAAACGCCGGAGACGGTCATGCCGCGGCACGGAGAAGAGTTCTATCCCGAGCTCCAGGTCGTCGAAGTCGAGATCGTACCGGTTCCGCGTACGAACTACGTTCCCTACTTTCCGCAGCCATAAACCGAGCTCGATCAACCTACTGACGAGCCGCGCCGAAAGGCGCGGCTTTTTTGTTCACAGCGTCTCGATCCACGCCTCGATCGCGGCGATGGCACGATCGTTCCGGAAGTTGTACCAGGCGCGCTCGACCGTGCGGTCGGCAGCAAGCGCGCGGCGGAAGGTGTCGGCGTCGGTGCTGCGGGTGAGCGCCTCGCGCGCGGGTGACGCATCGAGCGACGCGACGAAGGCGCGACGATCCTCGGTCTCCGATTTCCCGGTACGCGAAGGGACGCGACGGTACCGCGGCGCGACCAGTTCCGGATGCGCGCCCAACTCTACGACACGGAGATCGACGATCTCGCCATCCTCGGTGTCGAGAAAGTGCGCGAGCTGGCCCGAGTCGTCGAGGTAGGCAACGGTCAACCCCTCGATGTCGACAGCGAAGGAACGTTCTCTCGCCGGGGGCGCCGCGGCCACGGCCGGCGCCGTGCTCCACCCCGCGTTGCGCGTCAGAAACTCCTTCTCACGCTCCTCGCGACGGCGCTGCCAGCCGCGGAAGACGAGGCGGATCTTCTGCATGAGGGTAGGCATGCATCGGATGATATCTTCCAACGCCATGAGCCAGGAGCGGCTCGAAGCGAGTCTGGACATCGACCAGCGATCGGCGCGCGAGATCGTTCGGATCATTCAGGAGCAGGACGCACTCGTCGCCGCCGCCGTTGCCGCGGAGGCCGACCGCATCGCCCACGCCATCGACCAGATCGCCGATCGCCTGAAGCATGGCGGCCGGCTCTTCTACGCCGGCGCCGGCACGAGCGGCCGCATCGCCATGCTCGACGCCTCGGAGCTGCCGCCGACCTACGGCATCGACCCGTCGCTCGTGCGCGTGCTCATGGCCGGCGGCGAACGCGCCCTCCTGCACGCCGTCGAAGGCGCTGAAGACGACGAAGAGGCCGCCATCGAAGCCGTGAATGCCGAGGTCAACGGGGAGGATGCCGTTGTCGGCATCGCAGCCTCCGGGACGACGCCCTACACCGTCGCCGCCATTCGCCGCGCCAACATGCTCGGCGCGCTCACCGTCGCTGTCACCTCGAATCCGAATTCGCCGCTGGCCAGTGAGGCCGACATCGCCATCGCGCCGCAAACCGGCCCTGAGGTCATCATGGGATCGTCGCGTATGAAGAGCGGCACGGCGCAGAAGCTGGTGCTCAACACGCTCTCCACCGGCGTGATGATCCGCCTCGGTCGCGTCTACTCGAACCTGATGACCGACATGCCGGCCACGAACGAAAAGCTGCGCAACCGCGCTGTGCGCATGGTCGAACTGGCCGCGGGCGTGCCGCGTCCGGCAGCCGTGCAGGCGATCCGGGATGCGGGCGGCAATGTGAAGCTGGCGGCGATCATGGCGAAGAAGAAAATGGCGCTCGACGACGCCCGCGCACTGCTCGAAGCGCATCACGGCAACCTGCGCGAGGTGCTGGAAACGTGACTGACCGGAAGATCTTCGGCCGGGCCTTTGTCGGCGGCACGTTGCGCGAGGGGACGCTCATCGCCATCGACGACGGACGGATCACCGACGTCCGCGATGCCGCCTATCCACCCGCGGGCAGCGATGTGGCCGAGGGAGTCATCGTTCCGGGATTCATCGACGTCCACGTTCACGGCGGCAACGGCGCCGACTTCATGGACGCCACCGCGGACGCGATCTCGCGCGTGACGCGCTTTCACGCCACCGAGGGGACGACGGCGCTGGCAGCGACGACGCTCTCCGCATCACGGCAGCATCTGCACGAGGCGGTAACTACGATCGCGCGCGCCTCGCGCGCCGGCGGCGCGGCCATCTGCGGCATTCATCTCGAAGGGCCGTACATCAGCGTCGTCCGCGCGGGGGCGCAGGATATCGGCTCGATCCGTCCGGCCGAAATCCTCGAGCTGGCCGCGCTCCTCGCCGAAGGGCCGCACCTTCGCTGGATGATGACCGTCGCGCCCGAGATCGAAGGGGTGCGTGCCCTGATCGAGCATTTTCGCGATCGCATCCTCTTCTCCATCGGCCACACCGCGGCGGACTACGCCGATTGCGTCGCCGCGCTGGGATGGGGAGCGTCGCATTTCACGCACCTCTTCAATGCCATGACCGGGCTCGAGCATCGCAGGCCGGGCGCGGTCGGAGCGGCCCTGACCTCGGTCGACGCCACCGCGGAGCTGATCGCCGATGGCATCCACATCCATCCCGCCGTTCTCCGGATCGCCGCGCTGGCCATGCCCCACCGCATCGCCCTCGTCACCGACGCCGTCCGCGCCTGCGGGATGCCGGAGGGAACGTACAAGCTCTACGAGCACGAATTCACCGTCGCCGACGGCGCCGCTCGCCTCGCCGACGGCACGCTCGCCGGCAGCGTGCTGACCATGCGCTGCGCGGTCCAGAACATGGTCGAGCTGGCCGGTCTGCCGCTGGAGCTGGTCCTTCCGCTGGCGACCGAGGTTCCCGCGCGCATCCTCGGCATCGGCGACCGCAAGGGAAAACTGGCACCGGGATACGACGCCGACATCGTCGTCCTCACCGACCGTTTCGAGATTGCGGCAACGTACTTGCGAGGCCAGCCCGCGTGAACTGGGAAACCCTGCCCGACCACGACGTTCTCTCCGATCGCGCTTCCGAGATTCTTCTCGAAGAGATCCTCCGCAACCCGCGGTCGGTTATCGGCCTGCCGACCGGAAGGACTCCTGTGAAGATGTACGAGCGCGCCGTCGCCGCCTGCGGACGCGCCTACCACTGCTTCCGCGATGTGGTGACGTTCAACCTCGATGAGTACGTCGGCATCGAGCGGACGCATCCCGGCAGCTACTTCACCTTCATGAAGCGGCACCTCTTCGATTTCGTCGACATCGATCCAGCGAACGCGCACATCCCGAACGGCGCGGCGGCCGACGTCGAAGCCGAGTGCGCGCGCTACGAGCGCGAGATCGCCGCTGCCGGCGGCCTCGATCTCACTTTCCTCGGCCTCGGCAGCAACGGCCACATCGCCTTCAATGAGCCCGGCACGCCGTTCGACTCGCGCACGCGCTCCGTCACGCTCACCGAGTCGACGCGCGCCGCCAACGCCTCGCTCTTCCCCGACCGCAACGTTCCGACGCACGCCATCACCATGGGAATCGGCACGATCCTGGAGTCGAAGTCGATCGTGCTGCTGGCCAGCGGGGAAAAGAAGCGGGGCGCCATCGAGAGACTGCGAAGCGGCGAGATCAGCGAGGAGTTCCCGGCCAGCGCGCTATGGAAGCATCCCGACGTGACGGTGCTGACGGCTTAGTTGTCAATCCCGAGAGGAGGGAGGGGGCTGGAGAGGACGTGACAAGTAAAGTTGTCACAGGTCGAAGGGACGAAAACGCGCGCTCCGCAGATGTTTTGCAGATCAAAGGGCTGATATCGAAGATCTGGCGGCTGATCTTGCAGATCAAACCGTTTGATAGCGCAAATCTCCCGGCGGATCCTGCAGATCGAACCGGTTGATGGCGAAAATCTGCCGGCAGATCCTGCAGATCGAACCGTTTGATAGCGAAAATCTCCCAGCGGATCATGCAACTCAAAAGGTAGGCAAGCGATCCTCCACAGCGGTCGGCCGCAGGCCGGCGGACCCTCCCAGCAAGAAACCCGCGGGGGGAGAAGGGCTCTCGGCGGGGGACAGACTGCCGGCGATTTCAGTGAGAGTGTGAGAAATGCGCTAGGCAACAGGGCCGAGTCCGTTGAGACGCCAGTCGGCATTGTTCTCGCTCTAGGCCCGTGAACAATGCCCGACGACACACCGGTGAGGCGGCCTATCCTCGGAATCCTCTCGATCCTGCTCCTCTTTTTTCTCTACCGCGTCTTCGCCGTCTACACCGTCCGCTCGGGCGAGTGCCGGCCGAAGCCGGTGGATCCCAGGGTGCGCATCCTCACCCGCGACGAGGCGGGAGGGCTGGTCTCCTTCCCGGAGCGCATCGGCTATCCGCGGCAGCAGCGGCCGCTGGTCGTCATGACCTACAACATCGAAGGTCACGATGAGCTGTACGACACCGACCATGCCGCAAAGATTGCCGCGACGATCAAGCAGTTCAAGCCGGACATCGTCGGTCTGCAGGAAGTCCACGACCACACCTGGCAGGTCCGTTTTCGCAATCAGTTCGAGGAGATTCGCCGCCTGACCGGCATGAACGGCTTCTACGGCCGCAGCTACCACAGCCTCGGCGGCGATTTCGGCAACGCCATCCTCACACGCGGCGAGATCGTCTCCGCCGTCGTTCATCCCCTGCCGAGCGTCGGCGAGCCGCGCAGCGTGCTGGAGGCGGTCATCCGCATCGACGGCGCCACGCTCAACGTCTACGTCGCACACCTCACCTCCTGGGCGCGACTGAATGCGGCCACCCGAGGAGAGCAGCTCGATTGCCTGGCAAAACATGTCCGTACCAGTCGCTACCCCTACCTGCTCCTGGGTGATTTCAACGCGTCACCGGCGACAGCCGAGGTGGCGAAATTCGAGAAAGAAGACGCGATGCAACTTTGTGGGCCCGAAATCAAGCTGACCCATCCGCTGCTCGGGACGCGGATCGACTACATCTTCGCTGATTGGGGATGGCGGGTGGCCAGTACGAAAGCCCCCGCAACCGGGTCGTCGGATCACTATCCCGTCGTGGCTGAACTTTTCTGGAGCCGTGACTGATGGCGAAGACCAAAACGAAGGTGAAGACACCATGGATCGAGAAGAGACACGGATCACACGTCATCCGCGTGCCGATCATTCTCTTTGCCGCCCTGATCCTGGCCGTCACCGGACTGACGATCATGCTCTGGTCCGCCGAGCGCGGCGAAGACCCGCGCCTCAATGTCAAGAACGACGGCGACTTCTCGGCGCTGTTGCCGTCGATCGTCGGACTGACGCAATCGAGTCTGGAGGGTGGGAACGATGTCCAGCTACTCGAAAACGGCGATCAGTTCTTCCCGCTTCTCCTGCGCGACATCGCCGGCGCGAAGGAAAGCGTCCACGTCGAGTCGTACATCTGGTGGAAAGGAGCGATCTGCAACCAGATCGCGAACGCGCTCGCGGCAAAGGCGCGTAGCGGCGTCGAAGTACGGCTGCTCATCGACGCCTCCGGCGGCCACAAAATGGATAAAGAGCTGGTCAAGCTGATGCTCGACTCGGGTGTGCGCTTCGTCCGCTTCCATCCTCCCAGCCTGGCCAACCTCGGCCGCCTGAACAACCGTGACCATCGCAAGATGGCGATCATCGACGGCCGCATCGGTTACATCGGCGGATACGGATTCGCCCAGGAATGGACCGGCCATGGACAGGACAAGGATCACTGGCGCGACGCCGGTCTGCGCGTACAGGGCCCGATCGTCAATCGGATGCAGGGAGCCTTCAGCGAGAACTGGATCGAAGAGACCGGCGAGATCATGGCCGGCGAGAAGTATTTTCCGCATCTCCCGCAGGCAGGTTCCATACGCGCCCACCTCGCCTACACCTCGCCGACCGGCGGCGTCTCATCGGTGCAATTGCTTTACTACCTGGCTATCAAAGCGGCGCACCGCGAGATCATCATCCAGAACCCCTACCTGCTGCCCGATGACGACGCAATGGCCGAGCTGGCCGCGGCCGTCAAACGCGGCGTCGACGTCAAGGTGATGGTACCGGCGACGACGTCGACGGACAGCCCGATCGTGCAGCACGCCAGCCATCACCGTTTCGGCCTGCTGCTGCAGAATGGCATCAAGATCTTCGAGTACAAAAAGACGTTGCTGCATCAGAAGGTGATCATCGTCGACGGCATATGGTCATGCATCGGATCGACGAACTTCGACCGCCGCGCGCTTCAGCTCAACGACGAAGTGAGCATGGGTGTGCTCGATCCGGCGCTGGCCTCGCAACTCAAAGCCGTCTTCGACGACGACATGAAGTTCTGCGAACAGCGCCACTTCGAGGAGTGGCAACATCGCGGCCTTTGGCACAAAGCCGTGGACGGGCTGGCATATCTGGCAAGCTCGCAGTTGTGAGGAAGCAGGGATTGGTGGGTGGATTGGTTGTCGGTTGTCGGTTATCGGTCGCCGGAAGTCGTAGCTCGCATGCCTATGTTCCGGACGCCCGACAACTGACAACCGACAACCGACAACCGACAACGAATCGACTAATCTACTAATCTACTTCCTCCCATGGCCACCCTGCCTGTCGAAGGACGCTGGTCGATCAAGTCGATCGCCAATGACGACGTGGCGGAAGCTCTGGCGTTCCTGCGGCGCGATCCGCTCATCAACGTCTACCTCATCTCGCGCATCCTCGAGGAGCGCTTCGCACCGTCGACGCAGACGGTGGAGGTGCGGCACAACCGCGAGGTCGTCCTGGTGGCCTCGCTGGCGACGAACATCGTCCTGGCCGGCGACCACGAGCTACCACAGGAGGTCACCGAGACCGCCATTGCCGTCATCGCCGAGCGCATCCTCACGCGCATGCTGCCTGTGCGGGCGATCATCTCGCCGGCGCATCTGGTGGAGATGCTCTGGTTGCGGCTCCGGACGCGGCTCGATCCTCCCACCGTCGTGCGGATGAATCAGCCGGTCTACGCCATTCGAGGACGACTCGACTATCCCGATCTGAAGGAGTCGCGCTATACGACCATGCGCGACCTCGAAGCGCTCGTCCCCGCCTGCGCGGCCATGCATCGCGAGGAGGTCGGCATCGATCCGCTCGACCGCGATGCCGCCGGCTACCGGGAACGGGTGCGGGAGCTGGTCGAGCAGAAGCGCTCCGTGATCCGCGTCGTCGACGGCGCCATCGCCGCGAAATGCGAGTACTCGGCGGTCACCAACGAGACCGTGCAGTTGATGGGCGTCTGGACGGCTCCGCGGTTCCGCCGCCGCGGCTACGCCCGTGCGCTCCTTCGGGAGGTGTGCGGCCACTGTGCGCGCAAGGGAAAGACGGTGACGCTCTTCGTGAACGACTTCAACCTGCCGGCGATCGCGCTGTACGAGGAGCTCGGATTTCAGCGCATCGGGATGAATCGAGCGTTGATCTGGTGACACCCCCCACCGCGGGCAAGGCGTGAACATTGCACAATTCAGCGGAGCCCGGGATTCACGCGGCCAGGAACCGCGTACCAGGCCGGAGGTGGAAATGGCCGAGGTTGGCACAGTCAAGTGGTTCAATAACGACAAAGGCTACGGCTTCATCAAACGCGATACCGGCGAAGACGTTTTCGTGCACCACAGCGCCATCCAGGCGCAGGGATACCGGACGCTGAATGAGGGAGAGCGCGTGGAGTTCGACGTCAAGCAGGGCCCGAAGGGTTTGCAGGCCGAGAACGTCCGTCGCGCGGAGGAAGCGCGTACCGCCTAGCTCTCGCCCGGCCCGAAACGCGCCATCACGCAGGCCCCGAGCGTGCCACCCACGGCCAACGCGGGAAGGGCCGCCCCCTGTCCCTTGAGCGCGAGCAACAACGCCGCAAGCCCGCCGGCGATGAGGATGAGAGTGCGCAACGCTACGTCCTGTAGATCGAATCGCATGATGTGGGTTGCGGCGATTGGAGCGCCGTGGGGGTTATTGTAACAGATGCCATCGTCTGCTCGAAAAGCCTTAACCACAGAGACACAGAGGTCACAGAGAAAAACGAGCCTCTGTGTCCTCTGTGCCTCTGTGGTCAGAGCCTTTTTTTCGGATGTTGTTTACATCCTCTCCGGCACCGGAATCCCCAGCAGCCCGAGAGTGGCCGTCATCGTCTGACGGAACACCTCGGCGCATACCGCGCGGCGCTGGCGTTCGGCGGGGTCCTTCTCGTTGAGGATCGGATACTTATGGTAGAAGCTGTTGAACTTCTGGGCCAGCACGAACAGGTCGTGGGTGATGATCGACAGCTCCAGCGCTTCGGTGGCGCGGCGGATCGCGGCAGGCAGTTCGGCGCTCAACCGCACCAGTTCCCACATCTCGTCGGTCAACCCTTCGGTGAGCGTCAGCTCGTCGAGTGAGGCATCGTCGAGTCGGGCGTCGACGCCGCGCTCGGCCATCTTGCGGAAGATGTTCTCCACGCGGACGGTCGAATACTGCAGGTATGGGCCGGAGTCGCCCTCGAACGTCAGCGCTTCGTTGAAGTCGAAGGCGATGACCTTGTTGCGGCCGTACTTGAGCATGAAGTAGCGAAGCGCGGCCACGGCGATCTGGCGTCCGAGCTGTTCCAACTCCTCACCCGTCAGCCCTTCGCCTCTCCCCTCGCGCACCGACTCCGCGGCTTTCGACTGCAGCGCGTCGAGCAGATCGTCTGCTTTGACGCCCAGCCCTTTCCTGCCCGACATCTCCAGGTACGGTTTCTTCGCATCCTCCTCGGAGACGTCGATTCCAAGCGCCTTCGCGGTGGCCGGGGTCAGCGCCACCATCTCGTACGAGAAGTGGATCGAATTCTCCGCCTCGCGGGCATGTCCGAGCTGCCTTACGCCTTCCTTCACGACTTTCTGCAGATAAGCCTGGCGCACGTCGATGACATTGACCACTCTCTGCGCCCCGCCGAACCGCGGCGCGTCGGGGGAACCATCGCCGCTCGTCGTCTCCCACAGTACGTGGCCATCGGGGTACGTCGAGAACTCGAGGAAGTTGAAGGTGCGGTCGAGCAGACCGAACTTCCAGAGCTGATAGGCGATGTCCTTGCCGGTGTAGGTGACCGTGCCATTGGAGCGGACGAGGATCTTGTCCGGCTCGTTCATCCCTTCGAACTCGGCGCTTTCGTCGAGCTTCATCACCCAGCAGTCTTTGTGCTTCCCTTCCGTTTCCTGGATGACGGCGCCGCTCGCTTTCAGCAATTCGAAGGCCCGGTCCCAGAAGTGGAGCGTGATGATGTCGCTCTCTTTCGGCAGCAGGTCGTACGTGATCCCGAGCCGCAGCATCGTGGCGATATGAAGCCTGACGATGGCGCGGGCGATGGTCGATGCGAATTCGAAGGTGTCTCCTTCATGGCGCTCGATGTCGTGCAGCGTGTCGCGACGCCACTGTTGCGCCTCGGGATGCGCGGCGTAGTAGCTGGCCATCTTCGAGTAGACGTCCCAGCAGTAGTAATCGAAGCGAACACTCGGGTCGTCGATCATCGCGTTGACCTCGGCCAGCGATTTCGGCTCGAGATGCCGGAAGGCGACGACGACGTCGGCAACCTGCACGCCTGTATCGTCGATGTAGTTCTGCGTCTCGACGCGGTAGCCGAGCCATTTCATGCAGCGGACGAGCGTGTCGCCGAGGACCGAGTTGCGGAGATGGCCGATGTGGGCGGCTTTGTTCGGATTGATGTTCGTGTGCTCGACGATGACCCGCTCGCCGGTCGGTGAGGCAGGCGCCATCACACTGCGGATGTGTGCCGCGGTAAAGGCGCCGCGGTCGAAGCGGAAGTTGAGGTAGCCGGCCCCTTCGATAGTCACCGACTGCACGAACATCGGCAAATGGAGGCCGTCCACCATCGCCTCGGCGAGCTCGCGCGGCTTGCGCTTCAGCGCCTTGGCCAGCTCCAGACAGAGCGGCGTTGCCAGGTCTCCCATCGCCAGGCGCGGCGGAGCCTGCAGGATGACGCGATCGATGGCGTGGCCGAAGAGCGTCAGCACGCGCGCGGTCAATGTTTCGGTGAGTTGCTCGGTAATCTGTTCCAGGATCACGTAGTGCTCCGTTCCAGCAGCGACTGGCCCGTCATCTCCTTCGGCTGCGGGATGCCGAGGATATCGAGGATGGTCGGCGCGACATTCTGCAGCGCCCCGCCGCCGCGCAGCGAGCCGAAACGCTTATGAGCATCGACGAGGATCAGCGGCACGGGGTTGGTGGTGTGCGCCGTGTGCGGCTGGCCGGTGGCCGGATCGAACATCAGTTCAGCGTTGCCGTGGTCCGCGGTGATGAGAGCCACGCCATCGACCTCATCAACAGACTTGAGAATCCGATCGATCGCGACGTCCGTATCGTGGACCGCTTCGACCGCCGCCTTCATCACACCTGTGTGGCCGACCATGTCGGGATTGGCGACGTTCATGATGATGACGCCGAATTTCTTCGATGCGATCGCCTCGACGACCTTATCGGCAAGCTCGACGAGCGACATCTCCGGCTTTAGATCGTACGTGGCCACCTTCGGCGAAGGGACGAGGATCCGCTCTTCGCCGGGCGATTTCGTGTCGGAACCGCCGTTGAAGAAGAAGGTGACGTGGGCGTACTTTTCGGTTTCGCCGATGCGGAGCTGCTTGAGGCCGGCGTGCGAAAGTACTTCGCCGAGGTGGTTCCTCACCTCCTGCGGCGGGAAAAGCACCGGCAGCGTCCAGTTCTCGCGGTAGGAGCTCATCGTGGCGAGATGAACCTCCGGCTGCATGGCACGATGAAAGCCGTCGAACTCGTTGTCCTTGAATGCGGTAACGATCTCGCGCATCCGGTCCGCGCGGAAGTTGAAGAAGACGAGCGAGTCGCCGTCTTCGATCCGCCCGCGGTGTGCCCCTTCCGGCGTCAGCACGGAGATTGGCTCGACGAACTCGTCGGTCACACCCTGATCGTAGAAGCGCCGCAGCGTTTCCAGCGCGTCTTTCGTCTCCGTGCCGACGCCGACCGTCATCAGGTCGTAGCCGCGCTGCACGCGGTCCCACCGCTTGTCGCGGTCCATGGTGAAGTAGCGGCCGATGACGGTGGCCAGGTGCACCTGCGGTTTGCCGTCGATGTGTCCGAGGAGATCGCCGAGGTACTTCTCGGCCGACTTCGGCGGCGTGTCGCGGCCGTCGAGGATGGCGTGGATGAAAACGTCCTTCGCCCCGAGTGCGATGGCGGCATCGATCAGGCCGTGCAGGTGCGACTGCATCGAGTGAACGCCGCCGTCCGACAGGAGGCCGGCGAAGTGAATCGCCTTCCCCTGCCTGACAGCATCGACGAGCACCGGATTCGCTTCGAGCTCATGTCGCGCGACCGCTTTGCCGATGCGGACGATGTCCTGTTCGACGATGCGGCCGGCGCCGATGTTGAGATGCCCGACCTCCGAGTTGCCCATCTGATCGCGCGGCAGACCGACGGCGCGCCCCGAGGCCTCGAGCGTCGTCCACGCCGACTCCCGATACAGCCGGTCAAAGCACGGCGTTTCGGCCTCGGCGATGGCATTCGATTCGGTCTCCTTGCGGCAGCCGAATCCGTCGATGACGATGAGAATGAGGAAGGGTCGGTCGGACATGATTGCGGCTCCGCCGCGTTGTCGGTTATCGGTTGTCGGGGGGCACGAAGCAACGATTACTCCCAGGCCCCGCGGACGGCGAACCATATCAAAACGCGCCGAGACCTCCGACCGGCCTACAAACCGACAACCGGCAAACCGACAACGCGGCGAAGCCGCAGACCCGCGAACCCTGCTACACTTTCGGCACTAGCGCTCAGCACCACGGGAGGGGGCGGACCCATGAAGACCTGGGAGTACAAGATCATCAATGTCCGGTCGGAGAATTACTCGATGGATCCGCGGCGGGCCGAGGAGTTGAATCGGCTCGGCGATGACGGATGGGAGCTCGTAAGCATCACTTCGATCAACTTCAAGACCGGCGCCACCGATCACATCGGCATGGTCTTCAAGCGGGAGAAGCAACAGCCCCCCGCGTAACTGCTACAGTTCCCTGGAATCAACCGGAGTGACATCCCATGCCGAAGAAAATCCTCCTCGCGGATGACAGCATCACCATTCAGAAGGTCGTCGAGCTCACGTTTTCTGATGGCGACTATGAGGTGACCGCGGTCAACAACGGCGCGAAGGCGATCCAGAAACTGGCCGAGATGCGGCCCGACATCATCCTCTCGGACATCATCATGCCGGAGAAGAACGGCTACGAGGTGTGCGAGTACGTGAAGTCGCATCCCGAGTATCGCAATATCCCCGTGATCCTGCTGACCGGCACGTTCGAGCCGTTCGATCCCGACCGTGCCGACAAAGCCGGCTGCGATGCGGTGGTGACGAAACCGTTCGAGTCGCAGAGCCTCATTCACAAGGTCGAGGAACTGATTCAGAACAGTCAGTCCAACCCGGCCGCCACCGAACAGGAACCGGCCGCGGCGGTCGCGGATCCCTTCGCGCACGACAACGACATCTTCTCGGCCGCTCCGCCGGTGACGCCGGCGTTCTCCGCGGATATGCCGTTCGACGCACCATCCGAGGATTTCGCCGGCGAGACGCGTGCCTTCTCGCGCATGAGCTTCGAGGAGATGCAGCAGCCAGCGAATGAGCCGAGCCTGCCGACGACCGCGCCGCAGCCCGCGATGCCGGAGCCGGAAGCTCCCCCGATCGTGCCGCCCTCAATCGAGGCATCGCCATGGGATGAGGCACCGTCGGCATTCGGCGGTGAGACGCGCGCATTCCCCCGCATGAGCTTCGAGGAGATGCAACAGATGGCGGCAGAGCCGCCGGCTGCTCCGCCGCCTCCTCCGGCTCCCGAACCGTCGCCGTGGGATGAGCCGCAGGAAGATGCTTCGACGCGCGCCGTTCCCAAGATGAGCTTTGAAGAGATGCGTCAGATGGCCGAGGCGTCACAGGAACAGCCGGCGCCATTCGAAATACCCAATCCGCCGCCGGAGCCGGAAGCATCGCCGTGGGATGAACAGCCGGCGGATTTTGCCGGTGAGACGCGCGCCTTCACGCGCATGAGTTTCGAAGAGATGCAGCAGTTGTCGTCGACTCCCGCCGCGTCACCCGAGGCCGAGCCCGTTTGGTCTCCGACCGCGGATCCATTCGCGGAACAGGCGCCCGTGCCGGCCGCGGAAGAACCAGACTGGGCGATACCGGCGCCGATGCCGGAAGAAGTCAGCGAACCGCTCGTCAACAGTCAGATCACCGACGATGTGAATCCGCAGATTACCGACGTCAACCCCCAGATCACGGACGTCAATGACCAGATTACGGACGTCAACCCGCAGATCACGGATCTGACCGACGAGCAGGTCGACCGCATCGCCCGCCGCGTGGTGCAGATGATGTCGGAACAGGTCGTCCGCAACATCGCCTGGGAAGTCATCCCCGACCTTGCCGAGATGGTGGTGAAGGAGAGGATCCGCCAGCTCGAAGCGGAGGCGTGAGGGGGTTGCAAGGTTGCTGAGTTGCAGGGTTGCTGAAACCCAGTAACCCAGCAACCCAGCAACCCAGCAACCCAATGAAGATCTACACCCGCACCGGTGATACCGGCGAGACGTCGCTGTTCGGCGGCGCGCGCGTCCGCAAGGACGATGCGCGGATCGAGGCGTACGGCACCATCGACGAGCTGAATTCGTTTCTCGGGGTTGCGCGCGCGAGCTGGCCGTCGTCATCGCTCGATGGCGAGCTGCATCTCATCCAGTCGGACCTGTTCGATATCGGTGCGCATCTGGCGTCCCCCGGCACGTCGCGTTTCGACGGCCCCGATCCGGCGCGTGTGGCGGCGTTGGAGCAGGCCATCGACGCCATGGAGTCCGAGCTCGCACCGCTCAAGTCGTTCATCCTCCCCGGCGGCAGCCTCGCCGCCGCGCACCTCCACGTAGCCCGCACGGTCTGCCGCCGCGCGGAACGTCTGGTCGTCGCACTCCGCGATGCTGACGAGGCCACAAAGGCCTCGCTCACCTACCTGAACCGGCTGTCGGACTTCCTGTTCGTGGCGGCGAGGTTCGCGAACCATAAGCATGGTGTGAGCGACGTGCCGTGGACGCGGACTCCTTAATCGCCTGCATCCCGCCGTTTCGGCGGATTCGCGGAGTTGCGCCAGGCGGACCACCACAGATCGCGCAGCAGCGAGGCACCGGCAGCGAGACGCTCGGCGGCAAACGTTTTCCCTTCCGGTAATGACGGTTTGCGGAAGACGTCGAAGCCGCCGGCTTTGTCGATGCGATAGACCTCTTCGACCAGGGCGTTCGACTGGCGGATGAATGTGATCGCGGTATCGAAGTAATCGGTGCGCAACCGCGGTGCGGTCATCTTCGGCACGATGTCGTTCGTGCTGATGGCGTGCGAGACGAAGTCGGACTCGAAACGCGCGTGGATCTGGCAGTCGTTCGCGTAGCCGTTCGGGTTGGGCATGATCCAGCCGTTGTAGCTGATCGTGTCGTGCAGCGGGTTCGAGGCATCGGCGACGAAATGCCCCAGGACGCCGGAGTCGCGGACGATGTCGCGCTCGATGAAGAGCCGGTCGGGAGAACCCGGCGCCGCGCTGCGCCACAGACGCCATTCCACGGTGAGCTGCTCGCACATCTCGGCGATCCGCCACGGCAGAAAGCCGGGATCGGTGTTCCGGATTCCGTACCGCCGCAGCGTGCCTGACGTAGTCAGCAACGCCAGGAACGAGTAGCGGTCGCGCGGCAGTTGCAGCGCGGCGATGTACTCGTAGTTCATCACGTGGTCGGGAGCGTTCGACGCGTCGAGCGCCGGTCCGCCGCCGCGCCAGCGGTCGGGGTTGGGACCGAGCCAGACGAGCTGCGGGAACTGGCGGTAGAAGAACTGCGGCATGTCGGTCGGCAGCCCGAAGGTGGCTGCCTCGTTTGCCATCAGGTGGCCGGCCTGGCCCCAGGCGAAGGCCGGAACAGCGGCGAGTGAGAGGAGAAGTGCGAGGAGGATTCGTTTCACGGAGCGCGCATTGTAGTGAAACGAAAACGGCCCCGCGTGACGCGGAGCCGCTGGTCAAAAATCCAATTGGTCGGGGCAAGAGGATTTGAACCTCCGACCTCACGGTCCCGAACCGTGCGCTCTAACCAGGCTGAGCTATGCCCCGGGAGTTCAGACACGCCGGAAGGCGCGAAAAAGAGACGCGGATTCTAGGGGAACCGCGCAGCCGGGTCAAACCGGCCCCCCGCGAGGTTCATTCCGTCAGAAGCGCACGGCCAGTCCCGTGCTGACGATCAGCGGGCGGACGTTCATCGTTACCGACGACGATGTGCCGACGAATGTCGCCGTCGACTTCGATTCGACCGGGATGTAGCGCGCATCGGCGAAGAGGCCCCAGCGCTTTGCAAGGTTGAATTCGAGCCCGCCGTCGACGACCAGTCCGGTGGGATCTTTGAAGTGAATCCCGGTTGCCGAGCTCCCTACGGAACGATTGACGTTGTGAAGGATGACGTGCGCGATGCCCACGCCGAGGTAAGGACGGACCGTGCCATGTTGCGACACGTGCCACTGGAGGAGTGCCGAAAGAGGATAGATCTTCGCGCGCCCGAGCTCCGCCGTGGCGATGAAGTCGGAACCGATGGTCCGCACGCGCAACTGTGACTCGAGCGCCGCGGCTTTCGCTTCGATCGACACGCGATCCGTCACGAAGAAATCGAGTCCGGCACCGGCGCCTCCTCCCGTGCCGAACTCCGGATCGAATCGAATGCCGGGCGTAAACGAGAGATTGTGGCCGGTACGTCGAGCGCCCTCGGCGTCGAGGAGAAGATCGATCCGCCGTTGCGCGGCAAGCGGCGCGGCGGCGAGAACGGCCAGAAGCGAGATCGACAGCCTGTACATAGCGGTGACAATGCAGCAAGAACCATGCGCCGCGGCCGGCGGGCGGAATCCCCTCTCCTCGCATCGTCGTTTGCACCGGCGAAGGGGGACGACTTTATGTCCAAGCGTTTCATCACCTTACTCATGATCGTTGCCGCGCCGCTGCTGGCGCAGCAGCCGCAACAGAAACCGAGCCCGCAGCCGTTCGGCGAGAGGGTCGACGTGAATCTCGTGCAGCTCGACGCGATCGTGACCGATTCCCGCGGCAATCAGATGCTCGGCCTCGGCAAGGACGACTTCATCGTCACCGAGAACGGTATGGCTCTCCCGGTCGATTCGGTCGATTACTTCACGAATCGCCGCCTCATCAACGCGCCCGAATCGGCCGCGGCCTTCAAGGTCGAGCGCGTCCATGACGAGCGGTATCTCATCTTTTTCTTCGACAAGGTCACGTCCGATTTCGCCTCGCAGGCGGAGATGATCCGGGCCCGCAACGACGCCTTCCGGTTCCTCGACGACCGGCTGCGTCCCGAGGATCGGGTGGCCATCGTCGGTCACGACGTGAGGCTCAAGGTGTACAGCGACTTCACCTCCGACAAGGCCAGGATCCGCCGCGCGTTGAACGACGCCACGGCATACGGCCTCGGCATCCGCTCCAAGGACGGCTCCGGCACCGGCCCGTCGCTGCTCGCCAACATGGACATCGACCGGATGATCAACAAGACCGGGTCCGTCTACGAGGCTCTCGATCTCCTCGGCGATGCGCTGCGGCCGATTCACGCGCGCAAGGACATCGTCATCTTCTCGAACGGCATCATCGGACCCGATGAAGAGGTGCGCGGCAACATCATGATGACCCGCAGCCGCTACTACGATCCGATGATCGAGTCGCTCAACAGCGCGGACGTGACGCTCTATCCGGTCTCGCTGCAGAGCGGCATCAACGAGCCGGAGTTCGTACACCAGAATCTCTCGACGATGGCCAGCGACACGAACGGGCGTTACTACCGCCTCCACACGAGCTACATCTCGCCGCTGCAGCAGATCGAAAAGCAGACGGCCGGGTACTACCTCATCAGCTACTACACGAAGAAGCGCCCCGGCGAGCACGGCTTCCAGAAGGTCAACGTCGCGCTGCGCAACCCCGAGTTCAAGGTCAGCGCGAGGTCGGGTTATTCATACGGCGACTAGCTCAGCTTCCCTGACTCCAGGAGTCCATGAATACACTCCCGGAGTCCATGAATACACTCCCGGAGTCCATGAATACACTCCTGGAGTCCATGAATACACTCGCGGAGTCCATGAATACACTCCTGGAGTCCATGAATACACTCCTGGAGTCCATGAATACACTCTCGGAGTCCATGAATACACTCCCGGAGTCCATGAATACACTCCTGGAGTCAATTAATACACTCCCGGAGTCCGTTAACGCACTCCCGGCGGAGGCGTTCCAGAGTTTGTGTCCCAAAAAGAGGACAGGAATTCGGGTCAGCCGGAGAAGACGCGGCAATCGGCCGACCGCCTCCCAGCCGCTGTGCCGTTACTTGCTCAGGCGGATCCGCTCGCCCGGCGCAAGCTGCGCAAGCTTCCACAGATCGTCGGATACCACCGTCGCTGGCTGCAGATAGCCGCCAGTGACGGGGTGGTCCGGCCCCATCGCCACGAGGCTCCCATCGGGGTGCCATTGCAAGGTGCCGAACTGCATCCCGCACGATGGGAGATTCGCTGATGGCACGAACGGCGATGTTTCTATCGGTCGCAGACGAATACCGACGCGGTTGAGTTGCGCCGTTACTTCCCATTCCTCGGGGAGTGTGGGCGCATCGTGCGGGCCGGGGATGATGCGGAGGTCATTACGAGCCAGCCGCGGAGCATCTTCGACTCGAGAATCGCCGGCCCGGAATGTCGATGGCGCGTGCAGTGACATCCCGACCCGCACCACCGCCGGCGCCTCCGCATACCGTGCCCGCATCTCGTCGATGCCGCCTTCGATCGCGAGATAGCCGCGCAATCCTCCATGGAAGCGTCCGAGGTTCAGTTCCTCTCCTGCGGCGAGTGGGAACGTCTGCACGTGGCCCTCACCGTTGCAGAACGCGGCGCGAAGCGGCATACGGAACCGGAGGCGCGGCGCGACGAGGACGCACTCCAGCAGAGGCGCATCGTCGTCATTGCCGGCGGCCCGGTTGGCCGCAGCCGCGGCGAGGACGTCAAACGGTCCGCCGGGAGAAACCCCGTAGCCGGCGCGCTTCCAGTCGCGTGCACCAACGATCGTCGTGAGCTGACCGGGAGCAACGACCTCCGCGACGATCTCGCCGCTGCTTTCGATGTTTGCAGCCGTCGGCGCGTCAAAACTGTCGATCGAGGCTGGACGAATCTCGATCGCATCGCCGGGCGCAAATCGATTGGGCGGGTCGGCATGCGGGTCCCACAGCGTCGCGTTCGTCCGGCCGAGGAGGTTCCAGCCGCCCGGCGAATCGACGGGATAGAAGCCAGCCATGGCACCGGCGATGGCGAAGCTGCCGCGCGGGACGAGGTTGCGCGACGTCGTCCGGCGAGGCATCCGCCATTCGTCCGGCCAGCCTTCGAGATAGGCGAACCCGGCGCGAAAGCCGAGGTAACGGGCAGTGAGGCGGATCGACGGGACGCGCTTCAGGAAATCGCCGCGCGCCAGGTGCGCGTGCGCGAGGAGCTCGTCGAGGTCGGGGCCGGAGAAATCGACGTCGATGACGTGCGTGCGCGGTGTGAACGCGATCGGCGGCACGTCGCCGAAATCGATCGCCGGTTCGCCATCGAACACGACGTAAAGAGACTGCTGGCCGACCATACAGGCCACCACGTGCGGGTGCTCGTGCAACGCGGCCGCGCGTGCATGCAACTCCGCCGCGGTGACGTCCGCGCCGAAGTCGGCGAGGATGCCACGGTCGCCGGCAGGCGTCACTTTCGGCTGCATGTGCGCTGATGGTAACGTGCCGCTCCATCATGGCAAACGACCACGTACATCAGGGATGCAACCACGGCTCGATCCTTCAGGATGTTGCACGCCAGGCGATGATCGATCGCGGGCTCGCGCCCGATTTTTCCGCCGAGGCGCAGAAACAGGCGGACGGGATCAGCGGCGCCGCAAACGAGACGGACGCTTCGATCCGCGACCTCCGCGATCTTCTCTGGTGTTCGATCGACAACGACGACTCCCGCGATCTCGATCAGCTCACCGTCGCCGAGGACCTCGGCGGAGGAAACGTCCGGGCCATGGTGGCGGTGGCCGACGTCGATGCCGTCGTCAAGAAGGGCTCGCCGATCGACGATCACGCGCGGCAGAACACGACGTCGATCTACACGGCCGCGCGCATCTTTCCCATGCTGCCTGAGAAGCTGTCGACGAACCTGACCTCGCTCAACGAGCACGAGGAACGGCTGGCGATCGTCATGGACATGGTCGTCGCGTCCGACGGCTCGGTCACGAAAGGCGATGTGTACCGGGCGCGCGTCCACAACAAGGCGCAGCTCGCGTACAACGCCGTCGGCATGTGGCTCGAAGGCCATGCCGAGATGCCGCCGAAAGTGAAGGCGGTGCCGGGCCTGGCCGAAAACCTCAAGCTGCAGGATCACGTCGCTGACGCCATGCGGGAGCTGCGGCACGAGCACGGTGCCCTCGACCTCGATACCATCGAGGCGCGAGCAGTGATGGAGAATGGGCACGTCGTCGATCTGCAGGTCGAGGCGCGCAACAACGCCAAGAATCTGATCGAGGACTTCATGATCGCCGCCAACGGCGTCACCGCGCGCTTCCTGACGGCGAAAGGGTTCTCCGGCCTGCGGCGCGTGGTCCGCTCGCCGGAACGGTGGGACCGCATCGAGGCCATCGCCGCGAAATACGGCGAGAAACTCCCGGCCGATCCCGATTCCGTCGCGCTCGAGGAGTTCCTGGTCCGCCGCCGTAAGACCGACCCGCTTCGCTTTCCCGATCTGTCGCTGGCCATCGTCAAGGCCATGGGCGCGGGGGAGTACGTCGTCGAGAAGCCTGGCCAGTCGTCGATCGGACACTTCGGCCTGGCCGTGCGCGATTACACCCACTCGACCGCACCGAACCGCCGCTTCCCCGACCTCATCACGCACCGGCTGGTCAAGCCCGCGCTCGCGGGCGGAAAGCCGGGCTACACCGACGACGAGCTGGCGGCGCTGGCGCAGCACTGCACCGAGGCGGAGGATGCGGCGAACAAGGTGGAGCGTCAGGTTCGCAAATCTGCCGCGGCCTGCATCCTCGAGCCGCGCGTCGGCCAGCGTTTCGACGGAATCGTCACCGGTGCCTCGGAGAAAGGTACCTGGGTCCGCGTCTTTCACCCGCCGGTTGAGGGGAAGGTCATCCACGGTGCGCATGGAATCGACGTCGGCGACCGCGTCAACGTGAAGCTGGTCGACGTGAACGTCGAACGCGGCTACATCGACTTCGTCCGCTGAGCAGTCGAACTTGCCAGCGCCAGAAGAAAAAGCGACGGCGCGATGACGTGCATCAAGAGCCGGTCGGCCGTGACGGCGATCAGGTCCGACACCACCCAGTCCGTGGCGACGTAGACGCCCGCGTACACGGCGAGCATGGCGACGATGACGCTGATTGCCACCCTGGCCGCGCGACGGTCGAGGCGCCACGCAAGCACTGCCGCGATGACGACGGCGATCCAGAAAAGGCCCCAGCGCGGGAAGAGGAACATGTGCACAGGAAACGCCGCCAGCGCGTCGCCAAGATGGTGCAGCTTTCCGAAAATCGTCGGCAGCATGCGGAGGATGTCCTCTTCGTCGCCGGCAGGAATGCGCGCGCGCCAAACGAAGAGGGCCATTGCCGCGATCACGGTCGTGATCGCCGGAATCACGATCCGTTTACGAAAGACAAAGGCCCCGATGACGAGGAAGACGAGCGCAAACGGCAGACCTTCGCTTTTCGTCAGCACGAGGAACGCGAGCCATAGGCCGAAGCAGATGGTGCGGTCGCGCGGTTGCGCGGTTGGGCGGTCTCGGGGTGTTGAAGGAGCGGAGCACCGCGAGACCGCGAGACCCCGAGACCCCGAGACCTCGCTCACGAGCTCGAAGAAGGCTCCCGCCGCGAATGCGGCGAGCGCGATGTCGCTATAGGCCGACAGCGCACCGCCCTCGGGTTCGACGGCGATCTGTGGGATCCAGACGAGGAGCGCCGCGCACCAGGAACCCGCAGCGGGAGAGACCAGGCGGTCGATCCGTTCGCGTATCAGCAACGCGAAGGCAGCCAGGAAACCGAGGTACAGCCAGCGAAGCTGGCGGTCATCGGAATCGTGAGTGACGCCGAGGATCACGGCACCGTCGAGCGGGATCAGGATCGGATAGTGATTGCGCGGATCGAGCGTCGCACCGCGAAAGAACGGTCCGTCGATGGCGCGTTCATGCGCGATCCCCTTCGCCTTCAGCACCCAGAACGCGCGGCCATCGAAATCGCTGAGCGGAGTGATCGCCGCGACGAAGGTGAGCGCGATGAGAGGAATGCACATCACGATTGTGGGGATGGCGTGGTGCGGAGTGGATTGCACAGTTCGAGAGTGGTGCATCAGCTCCCACACCCCACTCCCTACTCCCCACACCACGATCAACGCCAACGCGACAACCAACGGCACATGCGCGACACCGGCGAGAAAGAGGAGCGCGCCCGTCAGCCCGGCACCGAAGAGAAATGCTTCGCCGATGCCGCGGCGCCCGATGCTCCAGCCGACGAGTGGGACGAGGACGAGCGTGACGACGAGTCCGATCATCGTGGCCAGAGAAAATCGGTGCGTCCGTTCAACTCGCGCGTGGCGACGAAGGCATAGACGTCGCCGCTGACGATTGGCACTTTGGTAACCGGCCAGGAGACGAAGGCGTGCGGGTCGAACGGGAACGATACGCCTCCGACCACAGCGGTCACCTGCGTCGCGTTTGGATTGATCACGAAGAGCTTCGTGTCGCGATAGATCGGCGCGGCAATGATGCCGGTTGCCGGGCCGGTGACGTTCGGCAGCAGGGTGGCGTCTCCATGTCCGCGGTTCGCAAAGTAGAACGCCGCGCGCAACGGCGCCGACGAATCGACGCGCATCCATCCCCTGTCGAGGACTCCGAAGAGCTGGTGCACGGCGTCGTAGTACGCCACCGTGGCACCCGGCGCGATCATCATCGTCCGCACCATTCCCTTCGGCCAGAACGTCACGCGCACCTCGGCAGGCGCGGGATTCGGGTTGGCGATCGTCGCCTCGATCACGAACGTCTCCGGCGCCGGCCCGTCGAGCGATGCCGCCATCGGCAGGATGAACGTCGTCCGCGGCTCGCTGAGCGCTGGCGCGGCGACAACGCGATGTCCGGCGCGGAGGTCGCGGTCGCGCAATGCGTCGTACGTCGTCCGCGCCGCGCGATCGGCGGTTACGGCGACGATCGTCTGCGGCAGCGTCGGATCGGGAGAGGCATTGCGATAATCGTTGCGGCCAACGAACAATCGCGTGCGGATCGGGTAGAGGTAGTAGCTGGCGAAGACGGCCGAGTCGACATCGTGCGGCCCGGCGATGAGCGCGACCGGCTCGTGCGGTGGGAGCTGGCGTCGAAGCGTTTCAACGGACACGTACCACGGCCCCATCTGCTTCTCCCGCCTCGCCTCGTAACCCATCGGCAGAAGTGTGCGGGCGTTGTTCACGAGCGCCAGGAGCCGCGGCAGCGTCGTCACGGCAAGTGAAAGGAGCAGCAGCGCGCAGGCGATGCGCGGGATGAGCGGACGTTCGCTCATCCTTCGCCGACCGAGACGACCTGATTGTTCGCGCCGAGCGTGACGATGCGCGGCCTGTGGGCCAGCGTCTGCCCCTCATGAAAGGTGGCGAAGGCGACGATGCTGATGGTGTCGCCCACACGTACCGGCGCGCGCGCGCCCGTGTGAACGGCTACCTCTCCGCTTCCCTCCGGCGCCGGTTCGATCCAGGTACGGAACCGTTCACCGGTGGCGATGTTGATGACGTCGACTTCCTCGAACGGCAGCACTTCCGCGGCGCGCAGCACGAACGCATCGATGCGCAGCGCCACCGGCCAGAGCGTGGCCGCGCCGGTGACGATGGCGTTCTGGATGACGGCGTGAAGGAGGGTACGCATGGTTTTCTAAAAGTCTATCCTGCGACTCGCGCCAGCGAGTCGTCAGGATCTCCGGTGAATTCGCGCATCGGTTGGTTTCAGCAGGGATCTCGCGGTGCCACCGGAGATCCTGACAGGCTCGCTTCGCTCGCCGTCAGGATGAATGAACAACGCGCACGTTATCAATCAGACGCGTCCGTCCGATCCGTACCGCACCAACGAGAAGGATGTCGCCTCGGAAATCGACCGGAGGCAGAAAGGTTTCCGGATCGACGACGGCGAGGTAATCGATCTCGATGCCGGGCGTCTCCTCGATCATCCTTCGCATCAATGTCTCGACGGTGCTCACGTCCCCTATGCCGCGGACGACCGCCTCCTCCCCCGCCCGCAGCGCACGATGCAGAGCCGGGGCGAGTTTTCGTTCGTCCGAAGACAGGTAGCTGTTGCGCGACGACCGGGCCAGGCCGTCGTGCTCGCGCGCGGTCTCGGCGAAGAGGAGCCGCACCGGGACATCGAGATCGCGAACCATCCGATCGATCACCGCGCACTGCTGCGCGTCCTTTCGTCCGAACACCGCCAGATCGGGCTGGACGATGTTGAACAGCTTCAGTACCACCGTGGCCACGCCCTCGAAGTGTCCCGGGCGCCGCTCGCCTTCGAGCGGCCTGGCCACAGCCCCTACCGACACCATCGTCTGTGAGCCCGGCGGATACATGATCCCGACGGACGGCAGAAAGAGAAGATCGACGTCTTTCACCGCCAGCAACTCCTGATCGCGCGCCTCGTCGCGCGGATAACGCGCAAAGTCTTCATTCGGCCCGAATTGCTTCGGGTTGACGAAGATCGAGACGACGATGAAATCCGCGCCGCTGTCGCGAGCGGCGTCGATCAGCGAAAGATGACCTTCGTGGAGAAAGCCCATCGTGGGGATGAAGGCGATGGTTTTGCCGGAATCGCGCGCACGGGCGATCGCCTCACGGGTTGAAGAGATTGTGGTCGTCGTATTCATGGTTGCTAGGTTTCTGGGTTGCTGGGTTGCTGGGTTGCTCAGTGAAGGGATTTACCTCGCCCAGCAACTCAGCAACCCTGCAACCCAGTAACCCTCACTGCGCCTTCGGCATCTCGATCACCACGCCCTCGCCGTACAGCTCCCGCAACTCGTCAGCGCTCGCGGCGTGGAACGACTCTTTCACGTCGTCGGGGAAGCTGCCGTCGCGCACGTCGGCGAGGTAGTGCTCGATCGCGGCGCGCATCTCGTCGGCCATGTTCGCGTAACGGCGCACGAACTTCGCCGTGTGGCCGTCGTACAGGCCGAGGAGATCGTGAAAGACGAGCACCTGCCCGTCGCAGGCGGGACCGGCGCCGATCCCGATCGTCGGCACCGACACGCGCTCGGTGATCATCGCCGCCAGTTCCGAGGGGACGCACTCCAGCACGATCGAGAAGCAGCCGGCCTGATCGAGCGCCTGCGCCTCTTCGACAAGCCGCCGGGCATCGTCGAGATTCTTCCCTTGCAGCTTGAATCCCCCAAGGGTATTGACCGACTGCGGCGTGAGACCGATGTGGCCCATCACCGGGATCTCGGCATCGAGGATCGCTTCGATCACGCGGATCCGCGAGGCCTTCCCCCCCTCGACCTTCACCGCGTGGGCGCCCGCCTGGATGAATCGGCCGGCATTGCGCACCGACTCCTCGACCGACACGTGGTACGAGAGGTACGGCATGTCGCCGACGACGAGCGCCCGTGTCGCGCCGCGCACCGCGGCGCGCGTGTGATGGACCATGTCGTCCACGGTCACGCTCAGTGTATCGGGATAGCCGAGAACGACCATGCCGAGGGAGTCGCCGACCAGGATGATGTCGCAGCCGGCGGCGTCGGCCACCTTCGCGCTCGGATAGTCATACGCGGTGATCATCCCGATGCGCGTTGCGCCCTTCATGGCGCGGATGGCCGGGACGGTGATGTGTTTCGGTGCGGCTGCCATTTGCTCCTCCAGTGGACCTTCAGGAGGAGCGAAAGATGAAGAATGAAGGATGAAGGATGAATACGAGCGATTCATCCTTCAACCTCCATCCTTCAGACTTCCTCTACCCCCGTCTCGGTCCGTCGACTCAGGATCCAAGCGGTACGTAGTACTGCGTTCCCTTCTTCGCATTGCGAATCTGCTCGATGAGCTGATCGAAATGCTCGGGCGTGTTGACGAAATCGATCTCGTTCGTATTCACAACCAGCAATGGCGTCTCGTCGTACCGGTAAAAGTAGTGCGAGTACGCCTCGCTGATCTCTTTCAAGTACTCCTGTGAGATCGACTTCTCGTATGCCTTTCCGCGCTTCTTCACGCGCTTGAGTAGTGTATCAAGCGAAGCCTGCAAGTAGATAACCAGGTCCGGTTTGGGCACGCTTTCCCGCAGCATCTCGTAGAGCCGGTTGTAGATCATCAGCTCCGAGTCTTCCAGCGTCAGGTAGGCGAAGATCTTGTCTTTCGGGAAGGAGTAGTCGGCCAGGATCAGCTCGGTGAAGAGGTCGCGCTGCGAGATCGACCGCTGCTGGTCGTATCGCGAGAGCAGGAAGAAGAGCTGGCAGCGGAAGGCCGCACCGCGTTTGTCTTTGTAGAACTCGGCGAGAAAGGGGTTGTCGACGTCCTCGAGGATCTTCGTTCCGCGGAACCGCTTCGCCAGCAGGTTGACCAGCGATGTCTTTCCGACGCCGATCGGCCCTTCGACGGCGATATGACGAAACGGCAGAGGCGGCACCGGGGAAGGATAAAGGCAGAAGGCAGAAGGCAGAAGGATCAAATTTGGGGGTCCCTACACCCAGCGCCCCCTTCTGCCCTCTTCCTTCTGCCCTCTGCCTTCTGCCTTCTGCCCTCTGCCTTCTGCCTTCCGATCGTGATACAAACCGCGCCCCGATGCTCGCCCTCGAAGACTACCGCCTCCCCAACGGCCTCCGCGTCGTTCTCAACGAAGACCATTCCGCGCCGCTCGTGGCGGTCAACCTCTGGTACCACGTCGGCTCGAAGAACGAGCGGCCGGGCCGTACCGGGTTCGCTCACCTCTTCGAGCACATGCTCTTCTCCGGCTCGGAGCACGTCGGCAACAACGAGCACTTCCGCTACGTGCAGTCTGTCGGCGGGGTCCTGAATGGGACGACGTTCTTCGATCGGACGAATTACTTCGAAACCCTTCCCTCGAATTACCTCGCCCTCGGCCTCTGGCTGGAGTCGGACCGGATGGGCTACTTCCTACCGGCTCTGACGCAGGAAAAGCTCGACATCCAGCGCGAAGTGGTCAAGGAAGAGCGGAGACAGCGTTACGACAACGTCCCGTACGGCACCGCCTTCGAGCGCCTCTTGAATCTTGGCTACGATCCCGATTACTCCTACCACTGGCCCACCATCGGCTCGATGGAAGACCTCGGCGCGGCGTCGCTCGACGACATCCGCGAGTTCTTCGCCACCTGGTATCGCCCTGACAACGCCACGCTGACGCTGGTCGGCGATTTCGTTCCCGCTGAAGCGAAGGCTCTCGTCGAGCAGTACTTCGGCCCTCTCCCGGCCGGTGGATCGTTTCCTCCTTTCGATCTCGAACGCCGCCCGTTGAACGGCGAACGGCGGGAAGTTTTCCCGTCGCCCGTGCAGCTCCCGCGCGTCTACCGGCTCTATCACTTCCCGAAAATGGGCCACCCCGACTGGATCGCCGCCGATCTGCTCAGCTCCGTCCTCAGCGGCGATAAGGCAAGCCGTTTGGAGAAAGCGCTCGTTCTCGAGCAGCAGATCGCCACCGACGTCTCCGCATACGTCCTCCCCACCGAGGCCACCGGCATTTTTATGATGCAGGCGACGGCGAATGAAGGCGTTTCGGTAGAAGACGTTGAGCGCGCCATCGACGCGGAGCTGGCGCGCATCGCCAGCGATGGCATTACGGCCGACGAGCTGACGCGCGCGAAGAACCGTGCCGAGGTCGAGCACGCGCACCAGATCGAAAACTACGACTCGCGCGCCGACATGATCGGGATGATGGCGACCTACTTCAGCGATCCGTCACTGGTCCACTCCTGGCTCGATCCGTATCGCACCACCACGGGCGGCGATCTGCAGCGCGTGGCGCGGCAGTACCTCGTGGCCGGGAATCGCGTGACCAGCCTGTTCGTCCCGGAGAACGCATGACTGTCGACCGTAACGTCGCTCCACAACCCGGTCCTCCGCGGCCGTATCACTTCCCGCGCGTCGCCCGCCGCACGCTGGACAACGGCCTGCGTCTGCTCGTGGCCGAGAATCACAACGCGCCTCTCGTCTCCGTTCGGTCGCTCGTCCGCTCGGGCGCTGATTACGACACTCCCGAGCTGGCCGGGCTGGCCTCGCTCACGGCCGCTCTGCTCGACGAAGGCGCCGGCACCCGCGACGCGGTCCTTCTCGCCGAGGATCTCGGCCTTCTCGGCGCATCCCTCGGCAGCGGCGCCGACTGGGACGCGTCGTACATCTCGGTCGATTCCCTGTCGCGCACGTTCGCCGAGGCCTTCGCCATCTTCGCCGACGTGAATCGCCGTCCGATGCTGCCGCAGGCATCACTGGAGCGCGTGCAGAGCGAGCGGCTGATGGAGTTGATCCAGCAGCGCAACGAGCCGGCCTCCATCGCAGGCAAGCGCTTCTCCAATCTCATCTACGGCAGCGGCGCCTACGGCAACACCATCATCGGCAATCCCGAGTCGGTCGCGCGGATCACGGTCGATGACGTGCGCCGCTACTTCGCCACGCATTACGTTCCCAACAACGGCTCGATCGTGATCGCCGGCGACGTCAACGCCGAATCGGCGCTCGACACGGCCTCACGATTCTTCGCCGACTGGCCTGCCGCCGCCCTTCCGCCGCGGCCGGAAGTCTCACCGAAGACGTTCGAATCGAGCCGCATCTATCTCATCGACCGGCCGACAGCCGTGCAGTCGGAGATCCGTATCGGCCACATCGGCATCGCCCGCGGCACGGAGGACTACTTCTCCCTCTCCGTGATGAACGCGCTCCTCGGCGGCGTCTTCAATTCGCGCATCAACCTCAACCTCCGCGAGAAGCACGGCTACACCTACGGCGCGCGATCGCTGTTCGCCTTCCGCCGCCAGGCCGGCCCCTTCGTCGTCAGCGCGCCCGTGCGCAACGAGGTCACCCGCGAGTCCGTCACCGAAGTCCTCGCCGAGCTCCGCCGCATCCGCACCGGCGACGTCGAAACGCAGGAGCTCGAGGACACGAAGAACTACATGATGGGCTCCTTCCCCTCGAGCGTCCAAAGCTCCAGCGACATCGCCGGCCGCCTCCTCGACATGGAGCTCTACGAGCTGCCGACGGACTACTTCGACCGCTACCGTGAGAACATCGGCGCGGTGTCGAAGACGGATGTGGAGCACGTGGCACAGAAGTACATCGACCCGGATCGGGCCATCATCGTGATCGTCGGCAACGCGGAGCAGATTCGCGAGCCGTTGGGGACGCTCGGGATGCCGGTTCATGAGTTGGATATCGAGGGGATGGCGATCGGGTAGGTAGCGGTCAAGTCTCTGAATCAGGAGGGAATCTTCCCGCTTCGCGGGCAGATTATGCTTAAGAGTTCGGTTACACTTTCAGAAGTCAAAAAGTTAGTAGAGAGACCGGTGACAAGAGGCCCTTCGGCCTCTCCCGTGGCAACACGGGTAGCCGGTCTCGATTTTTAGTAAAACTTTTTGGTTCCCGAAGCGAACAGGTCAAATTCGGTTTGGATGAAGCCTTTGATCAAGTCGTAGCCCTGCAGATCTGCCGCCTCCCACTTCCGCTGAATCGCCCAGGCGCAGTAGTCTGCCACTTGCAAGCACGGATCACTCGCGGCGCTCCAGCATGCCACTCTAGCCTTGGCAGTTGGCGACACCTGTCGGATGACGTCCGTTACTGCCGCGTGGAATGCCTTCTTCTTCGCGTTTGATCCGATGGATGCGCTGACGACCAGAAGGTCATCCGTCGATACGGCGATCTTCGGGGCAACGTACTTCATGTGTTGGTACCACGCCGTCTTGTAAAAGCGTTCATCGCTCACGCGCACGGACGGATATGCCTTTGACTTCTCGAGAATGACCGCATCGATTCTCATCGGCGAGGTGGCGATTGCAGCAAACACCTTGTCTCGCATCGGCTTGGGATCATGTGCAGCATGAAACTCTCGATCGAGGCCGAATCCTTGAAGGGCCAGGTCTCGACGAAGGTCGAGCAGTTGCTGCCCGACTGAGCACGTGTCAACGGTCACCGTGACGAGAACAAAGTACCGACTCGCCCCAGGCTTTGAGGAGAAGTCAAAATTGCCGCACTCATCCGCAAATACATACTTTCGCGACATGCCTTCGCCTTGGAGTCGTTGATAGCAGGCAGTATTGCACGTGCCCCCATGCGTCCGAATGGTCTAGCCGTTCCAGCGCTCACGTGCGGACGAGTCTCTTCCGTTCTCGCGATAGGGCCTCGCGAGCACCCGCTATAATCCATCCCCTCGATGGAGCAGCTCCAACTTCACTACGTGGATCTGGGCGTGCCGCGGGTCATGGACCTGAAGGATGAGTTGTCGGTGGGGCGCACCGAGGGGAATGATCTGATCCTCAACCATCCCTCGGTGTCGCGGAAGCATGCGAAGTTCGAGCTGCGGGGGGAGCACTGGTGGATCGTCGATCTGAAGTCGACGAACGGGGTGAAGCTCAACGGGAACCTCGTCACCGAGGGACAGGTGGCGGCGGGGGACAAGCTCTCCGTCGGGTCGGTGCTGCTCGACGCGCGGGCGATGCCGTCCGTCGATTTCAACGCCGACTCGATGTTCGACAACCCGTCGGGGACGGTCATCCGGCGCATCTCGGACTTCAACTCCGAGTTCGGACTCGACATCTCTGAGGCCCTGGAAAAGGGGCCGGTCTCGAGGCCGCCCTCGCAGCCTGGGTTGCGCGAACCGGCGGTGTCGCGCGAGAAGATTTTTCAGGTCCTGGTGCAGGTGGCCAAGGCGCTGCTGGCGTCCGAAGAGCTGCAGGTCGTGCTCACCACCGTGATGGACATCATCTTCCGCTACCTGCCGGTGGAGCGCGGGCTGATCATCCTCTTCGACGAGGAGGGGAATCCGATCCCGAAGCTGACGAAGTTCATCGACGGCGCGGAACAGCAGGACATCCCCATCTCGCGCACAATTCTAAAAATGGTGGCGCAGCAGCAAGTGGCGCTGATGACCTCCAACGCGCTCGAAGACGCGCGACTCCTGGGCGGGAAGTCGATCGCCATCCACGGCATCCGTTCGGCGATGTGCGTGCCACTCTGGAACCGACAGCGCGTCATCGGCGCGGTGCAGGTGGACTCGCCGATCCATATCGGCAGCTTCACGGAGGAGGACCTCGATCTACTCACGGCCCTGGCCAACTTCGCCGCCGTGGCCATCGAACGGGCGCAGCTCGCTGAGAAGATCGAGGAAGAGCGCAAGATCCGCGCGCGCATGGAGCGCTACCACTCCCCTGCCGTCGTCGATGAGATCGTGAAGGGCTCGATCTCGACGGAGTCGGAAGTGCGCAGCACGGATGTGTCGATCCTCTTTGCCGACATCAGCGGCTTCACCACCGTCTCGGAGACGAAGAAGCCGGAGGAAGTGGCGGAGTTCCTGTCGCACTTCTTCTCGTGCGCGGTGGAGTCGATCTTCGCGTACGGCGGAACGCTCGACAAATTCATCGGCGACGCGGTGATGGCCTTTTTCGGCGCACCGTTGCCGCAGGACGATCACGCCGACCGCGCCGTGCTGACGGGTCTGATGCTCCAGCGGATGGTGAACGAGTGGAACGTGGAACGCGCCCGGACGGAACTTCCGCCGGTGATGGTGCGCGTCGGCATCAACAGCGGCCTGGCTGTCGTCGGCAACGTCGGAACGGAGAAGCGCGTCGACTACACGGTGCTCGGTTCCTCGGTGAACATCGCCTCGCGGCTCGAGAGCGGCGTGGCCAAGCCGGGACAGGTGGTCATCTCGCAGAACACGATGGACCGGATCATGGGCAGCTTCGAGACGGAGTCGCTCGGCGAGTTCGCGCTGAAAGGCTTGCAGCAGAAGATGCCGGTGTTCGCCGTGACGGGGACAGTCGGCGTCGGCGATACCCCGGCTCCGGCGTTGCAGGGGACTTCGACGACGCGCTGAGGCGTCACGGAGCACAGACAAGAGTGTCTGTGCCACAAAAAAACATGCCCTTTCTCGAAGCGCGGTCGCTGTCGAAAACCTATCGCAACGCCGAGGTGCCGGTGCCGGTGCTCAACGACCTGGAGCTCACGGTCGAGCGCGGCGAGATGCTGGCCATCGTCGGTCCGTCCGGTATCGGCAAGTCGACGCTGCTGCATCTGCTGGGGGGGCTCGATCGTCCCGACACCGGCACGATTCGGGTTGCGGACGCCGAGGTCTCGTCAATGAGCAACGACGAGCTGGCGCGGTTTCGCAACCGCAACGTCGGCTTCGTCTTCCAGTTTCATCATCTGCTGCCGGAGTTCACGGCGACGGAGAACGTGGCCATGCCGGGGTGGATTGGAAGGTTGGACAGGGATGATGCGTTGAACAAGGCCTCGGCACTGCTGGCGGAGCTGGGACTGGAAGGGCGCGCGCGCCACTTCCCGAATCAGCTCTCCGGCGGCGAGCAACAGCGCGTGGCCATCGCGCGCGCGCTGCTGGTGGATCCGCTCCTGTTCCTGGCCGACGAACCGACCGGGAATCTCGACCTGGAGACGAGCGAGCGGGTCTTCGATCTGATGCGGGAATGTCACGTGAAGCGCGGTCTGACTTCGGTGATCGTCACACACAATCGTGATCTGGCGGCTCGGTGCGATCGGGTGTTCGAGATGAGCGCTGGCGTCAGGGGTTAAACTACGTCCAACACCCATGTTCGAAAAATACAACGAGAAAGCCCGCCGCGCTCTTTTCTTTGCCCGTTACGAAGCCTCGAAGCTCGGCTCGCGCGTCATCGAGTCCGAGCACATCCTCCTCGGCGTCCTGCGCGAGGGGGAGGAAATCATCAAGGAGATCTTCTCGCGCTTCAACGTGAAGCCGGAGCAGATCCGCCGCGAGGTGGAGGGCGACCGCCCCTTCGTCGATCGCATCTCGTCATCCGCCGAACTGCCGCTTTCCGAGGAATCGAAGAAGATCCTCGCCTACGCCGCGCATGAAGCGGAATCGATGCTCCACCAGTACGTCGGCACGGAGCATCTGCTGATCGGCATCCTGCGCGTCGAATCGTCGACGGCGGCGCGGATCCTCACCGCCCGCGGCCTCAACGTCTACGGCGTGCGCGAAGAGACGATCTCGATCCTCAAGGAACGCGAGGCGGACAAGCAGAAGAAGGAATTGCCCTTCCTGGCCGAGTACTCGCGCGACCTGACGGCGATGGCGCATTCGGCGCAGTTCGATCCGCTCATCGGCCGGGAGAAGGAAGTCGAGCGCATCATCCAGATCCTCTCCCGGAGGACGAAGAACAATCCGATCCTCCTCGGCGAGCCCGGCGTGGGCAAGACCGCCATCGTCGAGGGGCTGGCGCAGCGCATCGTCGACGGCAACGTCCCGCTCTTCATCGCCAACAAGCGCATCCTCTCGCTCGATCTCTCGCTCATCGTGGCCGGCACCAAGTACCGCGGGCAGTTCGAGGAGCGGCTCAAAGGGATCATCAAGGAGCTGAAGGAAAACACCGACATCATCATCTTCATCGACGAGATCCACTCGCTGATCGGAGCCGGGTCCGCCGAGGGATCGCTCGACGCCGCCAACATCCTCAAACCGGCACTGTCGCGCGGCGAGATCTCCTGCATCGGCGCGACGACCATCCGCGAATACCGGCGCTACATCGAGAAGGACCGTTCGCTGCTGCGCCGCTTCCAGGCCATCAACGTCGCGCCGCCAAACGAGGTCGAAACGCTGCAGATCCTCGAGGGGGTCAAGGAACGTTACGAGAGCTTCCACAAGGTCAAATACTCGGACACGGCCATCCGCAGCGCCGTCTATCAATCGAACCGCTACATCACCGACCGCTTCTTCCCCGACAAGGCCATCGACATCATCGACGAGGCCGGTGCGAAGGTGAAGCTGCGCCGCGTGGCCGACACGCAGAACCTGCGGCGGCTGGAGTCGGAGATCCGTTCGATCGTGAAGGAGATGAAGAAGGCGATCTCGGACAAGGACTTCGAGAAGGCCGTTTTCCTGCGCGAGCGCGAGATCGAGTTGAAGGAAGAGGTCGAGCGCTTCAAACAGGAGCGCGAGGCGGTCGGCGAAGAGTTGATGGAAGTGACCAAGAAGGACGTCGAGGAGATCATCAGCTCCTGGACCGACATCCCGGTCACCTCGATCGAGGCCGACGAGGCAGCGAAGCTGATCAACATGGAAGACTCGCTGATGCGGCGCGTCGTCGGTCAGGACAAGGCCATACGGGCGATCTCGCGCGCGATCCGCCGCTCGCGCCTCGGCGTAGCCTCTCCGAACCGGCCGATGGGCTCGTTCATCTTCCTCGGCTCGTCCGGCGTCGGCAAAACAGAAGTTGCGCGGCGGCTGGCGGAGTTCCTCTTCGGCTCGCAGCGGCACCTGATCCGTTTCGACATGTCCGAGTACATGGAGAAGCACGCGGTCTCGAAGCTCATCGGCTCACCTCCGGGCTACGTCGGCCACGAAGAGGGCGGCCAGCTCACCGAGCGCGTGCGCCGCAATCCGTACTCGGTGGTACTGCTCGACGAGATCGAGAAGGCCCATCCCGACATCGCCAACATCCTGCTGCAGATCCTCGAGGACGGCATCCTGACCGACTCGCTCGGGAACCAGGTCGACTTCCGCAACACGCTGATCATCATGACCAGCAACCTCGGCACGCGCTTCCTGACGACGAAGGGCCACATGGGCTTCCGCGAGAAGTCGAGCGAGGCCGACCAGAAGTCCGCGGAGGCCATGATCCATCAGGAGCTGAAGAAGGAGTTCAGCCCCGAGTTCATCAACCGCATCGACGACATCATCATCTTCAACCCGCTGACGCAGATCGAGCTCCGCCAGATCTGCCGCCTGCTTGTCGACGACGTGAACATCGCCCTGGTGCCGAAGGGAGTCCAGATCGCCATCGACGACTCCGTGATCGACTGGCTGCTCCGCCGTGCCGAGGAGGAGTCGAACTCCGGCGCCCGTCCGCTCCGCCGCGCCATCCAGCGTTACATCGAAGACGAGCTGTCGGAGTTCCTGATCCGCCACAAGGAATCGATGCCCGAGTGGATCGACTTCACGATGAATGCGAATGAGGTGCTGTTGATGCCGCGGAGCAGCGAGGCGTTGACGCCGTAGATATCACCACAGAGGCACAGAGGACACAGAGGTTTCTCTGTGATCTCTGTGCCTCTGTGGTGATATGCCTCCGACGGAGCGCAAGAATAAGTAGCAGGCGCTTCCGAAGTACGATGCACCCGTGACCGCGCTCCACGTCGATCTCGCCGTCCCCGTCCAGCTTCTCGTGCTCATCGGCGGGGGGGAGTTTTCCTTTGGCGAGACGCGCGAGGTCGATGAGTTTCTGCTGCGGAACATGCCGGCAGACCGGCGGATCGTAGCGTTCATCCCGGCGGCCTCGGGATCGCCGGAGTATGCGGGGCATTTCGGCAAGTATCTGCATGCGATCGACCCCACGGTCGAGACGGTGAACGTTCCGATCTACCGGGGGCGCGACAGCCGGCGGCAGAAGAACCTGAACCAGCTCCTCTCTGCCGGGATGATCTACCTCGGCGGAGGCGTCACGAACAACCTGCTGGCGGTGCTGCGCGAGTCGGCGGCCGATCTGGCCATGCGCGAGGCGGCGGCGAACGGCACCGTCATCGCGGCGATCGGTGCGTCGGCCTCCTGTTTCGGCATCGCCGCGCGCGACATGCACGGGATCGCCGCATCGCTGCCCGGCTTGGGATGGCTCGCCAACACCGTCGTCGATACCTCCTTCGAGCCTGGCAACGACGCCAACCTGCGGCGTTTGATGTCCGTGCCGGAGACGCTGCTCGGACTGGGGATTCCCGCCGGAACGGCTCTTGCGATTCGCGGCGACGGCGAGACCGAAATCGCCGGCGGCGGCAAGGTGGCCGCATTCCGGAAGGCTCAGGCCCGCTAGTTGCACTGTTGGGCTCGTTGCGGAGGTTGACCATTTCTACCCTTGCCACGGAAAACGAGAGCGAACAAGTGCTCACGATCGAAGAGCTGACCCGGCTCTTCAGTGTGTTGTCTCACGACCTCAAGTCGCCGATCTTCTCCATCGACGGTTTCAGCGACCTTCTGCTGAGCGACTACAACGACAAGCTGGACGAGGAGGGGCAGGACTTCCTCCGGCGCATCCGCTCCAGCGCGCAGCAGATGAAGAAGGTGCTCGACGAGATGTCGCATCTCGTCAAGCTCCTGGCGCGCCCCAACGTCCGCCGCTCCACGCCGCTGCGGGAGATCGTGGAAGAGGTCATCCTCAAGTGCAACTACCAGATCGAAGAGGGAGCGGTGACGATCACCGTTCCCGACGATCTGCCGGCAGTCAACGTCGATGCCGAGAAGATGCGCGAAGCGATCAGCGCCCTTTTCGCCAACGCGCTCTTCTTCAACGACCGCCCGAAGGGCGAACGGACGATCGCCATCGACTGCGACGTCGATCCGGATGGCTACCGGCTTTGTGTCCGCGACAACGGCATCGGCATCGATCCCCGCTACACGGACCAGATCTTCGAGCCGGGACTGAAGCTCGACAAGTCCCGCGGCGGCGGTCCTGGATACGGTCTTTACCTCGCCAGGCGCATCATCGAGAGCCACGGCGGCACGATCACGGTGGATTCGGCTCCGGATCAGGGGAGCGCCGCCTGCTTCACGATCCCTCACGACAGGCACTGATTCCAAAATCGGCCGATCTTGCGACGAATCCATCGATGATGGGCATCCAGGAATCCTGAATGTGCATCCAAGATCGTTGGATGCGTATTCAAGAACTCTGGATGTGCATCCAGGATCGCTGGATGAGTATCCAAGAAGTCTGAATGCGCATCCAAGATCGCTGGATGCGTATCCAGGAAGTCTGAATGCGCATCCAAGATCGCTGGATGCGTATCCAGGAAGTCTGAATGCGCATTCAAGAATCCTGGATGCGCATCCAGGAAGTCTGAATACGGATCCAGGAATCCTGGATACGCATCCAGAAATCGATCGTACGCAGTGAATGCAGCGAACTGCTGGGCCGAGACAGGTGGTTACTGCCCGGCGGGCGTTAGCGTCGCTGTCTCTTCAAGCGCAGGCGCTTTTGGTCCATCGACCACATCCGCGGGCAGCGGATCCTCGCCCGGAAGGGCGATGATGCGGATCATGACGTACCGGTCCTCGGCGATGTCGACGCCGAGGAATCTGGCGGCCGCCTGGGAGAGATCGATCGCGAACTTGTTCGCGTAGGGCCCGCGATCGTTTACCCGGAGACGCAGCTTGCGCCCGGTGGCCCGGGCTGTCACCTCGACCCATGAGCCGAGGGGAAGGGTCAGGTGAGCCGCCGACATCTTCGCGTTGTGGTACCGCTCGCCGTTGGCGGTCAGGGTGCCGTCGAGGGATGTCGAGTAATAGCTGGCCAGCCCCGACAGGCGATGCTTCACGGCCACGGCGGCGTACTTGAGGATACGGAGCTTGAACGGGTCGGGATCGGGCTGAGCGACAACGGCCGGGGCGGGCGGTGGAACGGTGGGACCGAAGCGGTACGACTGCATGGCGGAGTCGTCCAGCTTGAAGGTGTCCTCGCAGAGAAAGCCCTGGGCGCGCGAGGGCTGCGCGAGAGCAATCGCGCCGGCGACGAACAGGCCAAGGATCAGGTTTTTCTTCAAATCAGTCATGCACAGCTTGCCATCTTATCCACATTTCAATCGTCGAGCCAATCCATGCCAGCTTTGATTTGAAGAGTGGATCTAACTTCTTTTTAATCAATTAGTTCAGATGAGCTCGTGTGGCTTCAAAATTGCAAAATAACCTTCAGCCACGATCCGTTGTGGGAGGGATGAGCGAGATGGACAAGCCCAAAACCAGCAGGCCGTTCCAGGAGAGATTCCTCGACGGGTTCGACCGTTCCGAATTACGGAACGAGGTTCAGAAGGTCAAGCCGCGCCGGCTGAGTGGTTTGCGACGGAAATATGCCGGCTGGGCGCTGGGCGCATCGCTGGCGTTAGGCGGAATCGGAATCCCGCTCAAGGTAAGTAACCTGCTCCAATCGGCCGACTCCAAGGCGCACAGGAAGCCTCAAACGACGACGGGAACGCCAATCCCCGTACCGCCGGACTCCGAGGGACAGATCGCGAACGATCTGGCAACCGCGAAGCAGATCGCGGATCAGGTCAGCGGAGGGATCAGCACCGGCGTCACGGGCGCTGTGCAGGATGTGGCGACGACGGTGGCTTCGACGCCTTCGCAGGTGGCGGAGGCGCCCCGAACTCTCGTAGACATCGCCGAGCAGGTGAAACACCGCTTTTTCCAGAAAGAGGTGCCGTTCGGCGGAATCATCTACGACGAGGCCAAGAAGAATGACCTGCCGCCGGAACTGCTCGCGGCGGTGGTCCACACGGAGTCCCAATTCGTCCCGACCGCGCGCTCGCACCGCGGCGCGGTGGGGCTGATGCAACTCGTGCCCCGCACCGGCCGTTGGCTCGGCGCAGACGATCTCAACGATCCCACGCAGAACATCCAGGCAGGAGCCAAGTATCTTCGCTACCTGACCGACCGCTTCGCCGGCGATCAGCAGAAGGCCATTGCCGCCTACAACGCTGGTGAGGGGAACGTGCGTCGATTCAACGGTGTGCCTCCCTTCCGAGAGACCCGAAACTACGTTCAGAGGGTACGCAACTTCCAGCAGGACCTCGGCGCCCGTGCCGACGGACAAGGGGATGTCACCGGGGCCAGCCAGTAGACCCGCATACAATACCGGCGATGTCAGGGCCTCGTTTGATCGTCGGCGTGATCGTGATGGGGATCGGTGTCCCGTTGACGATCTTCCTGCTCTTCGGATTTCGGACGCCGTCGCAATTCCTCACGGTCGCGGCGACGACCTTCCTCGCCTGGGGTGTGGCCGACTTCCTGGCCACCATCCTGGAGCGGCCGCGGCTTCAGAATCGCTCGCCGGGGATGGCTTTGAAGGAAGACATCGAGCGGCGGCGAGGGGAAGAGTGATCCTCCCGCGGATTCAAATCCAATCCCTCATCCGCTGCAGTAACTGATCGATCGTCAGGACCCGCTCGGCGCCGTCGGAATCGCGGCGGAAGATGGCGTGGTACCAGCCTTTCATCCCGACCGGGCTGTAGAGCTCTTCACCCATTCGCAACTTGCCGCCGGAGACGAGTCTCAGAAAGACCTGCTCGTAGGCGGAGCGGGTCAGTCGCCGGTCGGGAAATGGTGTGTTGTAGCTCGTCTTCCTGCGATCGCCGGCGCGGCGGCGCTCGCGGCTCCGCCCATTGCCGTTCATCAGCGAGGTGCCGCGGCGGTCGAGGTACTGCGCCGCCCGGGAAGGGAGCAGCTTGCGGGAGGTCTCACGGCGTGCGTACATGGCTCGGCGGCTCGAAGGAGTGGCCGGAGGCTGGGGAAGGGCAACGGGGGCCTTCGCGTCTGCCGCCTTGTGAGTCTCACGCTCCTGGAGATGGAGGCGTCGCGCGTTGGTCCGCTCGATCACGTACGCATCGATCGTTGGTGCCTTCGAGGGCATCAGGTCTGACCCGACCCCGTAGTTCTTCAGCTCGTGGATGACCGATCCCCAACGGCAGAGATGGCCGACGTCGTCGTACGCGGCCGGCCGATCGGCGAGATCCAGCAATGACGGCGCGCGGCCGGAGAGGACGGCGAAGAGCAGACGCATGCTGAAGGGATCGGAGTACTTGCGGATCGAGTAGCGGAAAAACCAGGCCACCCGCGCCGCCATCGTCCGCAACGAAATGGTCTCGCCGAACTGCGTCGTCCAGATCGGAGCGTTCACATCCGAGGTGTACGGACTCCGGGGATAGTGAAAGTCCTTGGTCAGCCAGCCCTTCCGTGTCGTGTGCTTGCCGGGAACGACGCCGTCGACGACCGGGATCGGCAGCTTGTCGAGCATGGAGAGGTCGTAGGACGGCCAGCGCATCACCTCGCGGACGATGCCGACGATCAACGTCGCCGCGGCGATCATCAGGCCGGGATCAGGAGTGAAGTCGACCGTGACCTCGATCCTGCCACCGCGAGGCCGGACGCCGACACCGGTCGACCGGCGATTGGACGCGACGAGCATCACCGGAACGGGGAGGATGTACGTGAGCAGGAGCGCCAGCGCCTTCTCGTTCCGCGTCGCGCTCTGTTCCTTTTTCGGGACGTCGTAGGAGATATTGTAGTGGCTGCTGTAGGCCTTGAGGCGGACGGTATGGCCGTTTGCCTTCTCCCATTTTGTGAGTTGGTCCCGCACGAAGCCGATCTGTTCCCACAGGTTGCGCACCATCCGGGCGGTTGAATGGGGCGCCAGCTCGATGACCGGCGTGACGACTTCGATGACCCCTCGATCGAAGTAGACCGCGCCCCCCGTCGGTAGCTGCAGCGACGTCTTTTCTCGCGGCAGAAGGGGACGGTCGATGAACGCCCCGGGGTGTCCCCAGTACTCTCGCGGATCGACCTCGACCTCGTCGAGCCAGACGTTGAACTCCGACTCCATGCCGATGACCGGCATCTCCAGCCGCGTCCGTCGCATGACCCTGTCGAGTCCGCTCGGAGCCTTCGAATTGGGCGTTCTGGGCATGCGTGAATTGGTTGCTACTGCTGAGGTGCAATAGCAAACGGCAGGCCTGAACTCTGCGCCATGCGCGTTGTCTGCGGCTATGCCGCGTTGTCTGCGCTTCGCGCGTTGTCTGCACGCTGCGGCGTGCGTGGTCTTGAGCTGTAGGGAACGCGCGAGAGCGCAAGATAACCCGCGAGAGCGCAGATAACGCGGCGTAGCGCAGATAACGCGCTAAGCGCAGACAACGCGGCGGAGCAGCAGACAACGCGCGTAGCGCAGCCTACGTTTCCGTCTCAGCCGGCGTCCTCCGGTCGCGCCGCCGGCGATCCTCGAAGGCAAAGCGGGGGCGGCTCTCCTGAGGCTGCTCCATCCGGTCTTCACTGATCTCGGTCGGGATCACGGTGATGTATCCGAGGTCGAAGTGGATGTGATCGTCGGCGTTGGCACCGGTGACATGCCCGTACGGGAGGATGTGAATATCGTCGCTCAGGTCCTCGGCGATGCCGTTGTACTTCTCGATCGTCTCCTTCCCTTTCAGGATGGTCGTACCGATGCGGTAGATGTCGGCTGCGGTGGCCCACATATGGGGCGTTGCGGTGAGGGAGAGCTTGTGCGACGGCGAGCGGTAACCGCCGTTGACGGGGATGTGTACCGAGGCGCCGGCCTCGCGGCGGAACTGCTCGAGGTAGAAGGCCAGCACCCGGACGGCGCACGGGATGTAGCGTGGAAACTGCTGCAGACGTGCCGCCTCTTTCAGATCAACGAGGGTGAACTCGTTCAGGCCGAAGTGGTGCGTCATCCGGATGCTCACCGCAGCCTCGTGATTGGGGATCTCGTAGAAGTAGCGTGGGAGACGATGCCGCCGCCCTTCGGCGTCGCGCACCATCTCGCCGGGCTTGAGCAGCGATCGAAGCTCGTCGTCGAGATCGAAGGCGTCGACGACCTTAATGGAGTGATTGATCGCCTGCTGTTCACTCATGAGTCAGTTCCGAGAGGGCGTTGTAGATGTCGCGCGAGACGTCGGCCACCGCCGTTCCGCGAGCCTTGTCGGCACTGAACTGGGTAAGGATGACCAGCACATAGGGCTTGCGGCCTTCCAGGAACACGATTCCGGCGTCGTGATGCACGGTGGAGATGTTACCGGTCTTGTGCGCCACGCGCGCGGCCTTTGGGAGACCGGCAGGGATGCCGCTCCGGTATTGCTGGTCGAGCATGATGGTCAGCATCTTGTGGCTGGCCTCTTCCGAGAAGGCTTTGCCGTCAGCGATGACGCGGAGGATTTTCAGCAATCCATTGGCGGTCACCTCGTTGTTGAGGCCCGCGTCGAACGCGGCCTGATCTTCGACGCCGCGCAGAAAGCGCACGCCGTCGATCGCCAGCTCGTCAAGAGCGTGCTGGATGGTCTCGATGCCGACGACGTCGACGAGCAGATTCGTGGCCAGGTTGCTCGACTTCGTGATCATCCAGTAGGCCAGCTCGCGAATGGTGAGGGTCTTGCCGAGGTGGCCGTAGACGTCGGGATCGGCGTCGCGGCCGAGGTCCAGCATGAACGGCTCCTGGTTGACGATGCTCGTGAAGCGGTTGCGGACGTGCACCGGCGAGTCGAGCGCCAGCTCACCGCGGTCGATCTGGCGGAAGACGCCGAGAAGAACGGCGAGCTTCATCGTCGAGGCGGCGTGGAAGTAATGGTCGGCGTTGTACGACCATTGAATCGTCGTCTGCGCGTCCCAGAAGGAGATGCCGAGCTCCTCGAGATCGTGGTCCTTCCTGATCTGCAGGACGCTCCGATAAAGCGAGATTTCGGATGCGGCGACTGAGGCGGCTGGAGTCGCTGTTTTCATCGGCCTCCCGCGCGCAACCACCGCCCGATGCGCTCGATTCCTGTGCCGATGGAGTCGAGCGGCGCCGCGTACGAAATACGCACAAATCCCTCCCCAAGCGAGCCGAATGCAATGCCCGGAATGACCAGCACCGCCGCGTCGGTGGCGAGTGTTTTGGCGAATACGACGGTGTCGCATGCCGGCACCGGGACGAAGGCGTAGAACGCACCGGCGGGCGGCGGGATGGTTACCTCGAGCTCGCGTGCGATCGAGAAGAGTGCGGTCTCGCGTTGCTCGCGGAACTGTGCGCGGACGCGCTCGAGCCAGGTCCGGTTCCATGCGGCGTCGGCCAGGATCGATTCAGCCAGCGATTGCGAGAAGGCCGAGGCGCAGGTGGCGACGTACTGGTGCGCGGTAACGATCGGCGTCATCACCGCTTCGCGAGCGAGCGCCCAACCGAGGCGAAGGCCGGTCATGGCGTGGCTCTTCGACATCCCGCCGACGACGATGACGTTATCCGACATTCCCAGCATCGATACCGGCGGTTCGTCGTACCAGATTTCGCGGTAGACCTCATCGCTCACGACGAGCGGGCCGGCGTTCGCGATCCGCTGCAACGTCTCGCGGTCGATGACACTGCCGAGAGGGTTCGACGGTGAGTTGACGACGATCACTTTCGTCTTCGGCGTGATGCGCCGAAGCAGCGCATCGACGTCGAGCCGCCAGTCCGAGGGATCGAAGTCGTACGGAACCGGCGTGGCGCCGGCGATGCGCGCCAGCGTGGCGTAGGAAAGGAAGCCGGGATTCGGAATGAGCACCTCGTCGCCGGGATCGACGTACGCCTGAACGATCGAGAAGAGCGCCTCCTCGGTGCCGGCGGTCACACACACCTCGGACTTCGGATCGAGATCTCCCTCCTCGGCGATGAGCTTGCGAAGCCCCAGCGTCCCCGCATTCGGCGTGTAGTGCCACGAGCCGGTCGACGCGGCACGGACGGCGAATTCGCGCAGCGTCTCGTCCGGTTCGACATTCGGCTCGCCGATGCCGAGGTTTACGCAGAGAGGAGTGGCCAGCGCGTTGATCTGGCGGATCAGCGAGAGCTCGATGTTGGCGAGGCGGCTGGCGGGGGATGGTTGCATGGTTGCTGCGTTGCTGGGTTGCTTGGTTGCTTGGTGGTAGTGTCCTAATCCACTTTTTAGGACACTTTGCTGCCTTCGGGCTCGCGCTGGCGATCGTGGTGGGGCTGGCGCTATCTACTCTTGCGGCAGTCCGTCTCGTTTCGATGCATTGTGCAGGGCATCCAAGCGCCATTCGGGACGGGAGGACTTCCAATCTTCACGCTGGCGTCGAAGGTATCGCAGAATTCTTGACGGTGGCAACCGGCAGCATCCGTGTAGATAACCTCACCATAGGCGAAAAGACGCGAACGGCCCGACTTGATCGCGTCAAACAGGTCTGCGGTAACGGGACCAATCTTGCGGCCGGTCCTGAAGTGAACGAATTCGAGCGCCTTTGGAATGCGGAGCGTTTCCGTACGTGGTACGGATACGCCCGTAATAACAGTGCGCATGTTGTGACTGAAATCTGGAGTCAGTCCGCTGTCGATGACTACCGCCGCGCCGTTCACGGTTACATCAGAGGCTGGTCGGCTGTAGGGGTTGTCGATTCCGATCGCGATCTGCAAAGTTTTACCGACCGGCGGAGCCTCAGTAAGGGCCAGTTGCGGCTCGCAAACTATTCCAGCCTGCAAGGCCGTTCGATTCTCCCACTTCTCCAGACGTTGCGCAGTTTCTGCGGAAGCCTTGCCATAGTTCGCGAGCGAGGTGGTTTGCTCGGCAAGTCGCCTAGTTTCGTTAACTTGATTTCCGGCAGCGGCGGAGAGGTGATGGGTGTCCACGCCGGATATCCTTATCTCGTTCAGCGTGTCCTGCATAACATCGAGTTGACGCCAGTACACCACTACGGTCGCGAGACCACTGAACGCTATGACCGCAGTCAGGACGACCATCGCAATTTCAGTTACTCTGACTCGCTGGAGCGTTTCGGCGGCTATGGACTCGGGGCTATCGGGTTTTTGGGGTTCTGCGGCGGCTTTTACCTTATTGCCGTCGTTAGCGTCCGGATGCGGTGGAACGTTCGTGGTTGTGTCGGAATGAGTGGACGCAGCTACGTCCTGCTCGGGTTGCTTCTTGTCATCATCGCCGTCGTCTCTACCATTCATGCGGCTGACTTAGTGTTCAGGAGTACGCGGCGATGATACGCCTACTCGTATCGACCGGGGTAGAAGTGCGCGCGACGGAAGCCAGGGTGAACCGCTTCCATGCGATCGGCGACCGTACCGGCGAACTCCAGAAGTTCGTCACTGAGGTAGGCGTCGATCGTCGTCCGGTCCTCGGCTGCGACCGTTTCCAGCGCGAGGACGATGTACTCGGGAAGCCGGAGGGTGACGCTGCGGAGCGAGAGCAACGGCGGGAGAGCGGTCGCGGCATCGCTCCCGAGAGCATCCACGATCTCTTCCAGAGCCCACCAGCGGAAGGCGATCAGCTCGAGTTGTCGCCACGTGAAGCACCACCGGCCATCACGCCTGTACTCCTCGTAAATGTCGAACGCGGCCTCTCGCTTCAGCTTGCCCGGAGAGATCCCGAGAAGCCGCGATCCCTCGGCAAGGCTGTACGACTCGGCAGGTTGGAGAAAAAGAGTCTGAATGCTTTGTTTCGAGTCCGTGTCCCTCTTCGTCTTTTTCATGGCAGCGACAGCATACTGTCTGTCATTCGGCAACACAATAGTGTTTCCTCGGTGGCGTCCTCATGGCCTCTGACGCTGCCATACTCCGCGCCCTCGGGAAGAGAGTCCGCGACCTGCGGCACGATCGCGGCTACTCTCAGGAACGACTCGCGGAACTCGCCGCCATCCACGAGAACCACGTCCGGCGCATCGAAGGCGGGACGGCGAATCCGAGCTACCTCGTTGTCGCCCGGCTCGCCCGCGCGCTCGGAGTCAGTCCGGCAGCGCTGTTCTGAATCCGGTTTCGTGACGTTGGGGCTGGTGCTGGCGATCGTGGCGACGTTAACGATGCTCCCATTCATCGTCCGTACCGTTTCCTTCCTCGCATTGAGTGAATACGCATTCGACGGGGTGCCAAACGCAACGGAATTCCGACCAATGAACAGCACCGAACGCGTCAGAATAGTCAATTCTTCCGTCGGCAAATATCTTCAGCGCACCGGTGTTGATTTGGAGGAGAAGAGACGTCGTCAAAACGATCGGCTCATTACCGCTGCGGGCATATCCACTTGTGTGAGAGAGGGCACCAGGAAAGAACATGGCGCGACTACGGACGCCGGACGGCAGCCATGGCGCTTCTGCAAGTTCGGGAGGTTCCCAATCAGGCAGAATGCGAACGCGCATTTTTGTGGTCCCTCGCGCTGGTGTCTTGCCGGTATTCCGAACATCGACGCCGACCTGAATCCACTTGCCTATTACAAAAGGCCTACACTCTATCTTCATAAAGCTGACCCACGCACGCTGATCCAGCCTTGCAATATTGCTTTGTGCTACCGCCACCAATACGCTGTTGTGGGCAGAATCAGCAGCCAGTTTCGCCGCCTCAACATGTTTAGCGAGCAGATCTATCTGGCCTTTCGCGGCGAGCGCCAAGTCGAGCGTGCCGGCGCTAGTAGTTTTCATCTCGGCAAGTTGCTGGCCCATCAGTTCCCGGTCAGCGTCGGCGGCATCTTTCCCTTCCTTCTGTGCGGCCTTGGCAAGCTCGTTAGACGCCTTCATCGCCAGCCAGATCTTGACGGTCGCGCCGAGATAGAGAGTAGTCACCACGAGAAGCCAGTCAGCGCTATTCAGCGACTTAAACCATACCCACACGCGTTCCGAGCGGCCCTGCTGCGGCACCGGCGTTTGTATGGCACCTCGCTTCTTGTTGGCGGTGTTGGTGGCGTTATTGGTGGTTGGTTTTTTGTCCTCGGTGAGCACAACCCCGCCGTTGGCCTTCCCTGTTTGCTGCTTAGCGGTGTCGTTTTTGGCAGCGGGTTCGGATTGCTGACCGATGGGCAGCAGGAGGAGTAACCAAAAAGCAAAGATTGCCATAACGCGCGAAACTGTAACACGAAAACACTGGACAAGCGGATATTGCTGTAATACACTTATCTCATGGCAAACGTTCTCAGCTTCGACAAGCAAGTCATCGTCATCGGCTCACTCGCCGAGGGGTCAAGCATCCGCTCCATCGAGCGCATGACCGGCATACACCGCGACACCATCATGCGCCTCGGTGTGAAGGTCGGGCAGGGATGCGCGAAGATTCAGGACGCCATCATGCGCGACCTTCCCTGCACGCACCTTCAGATGGACGAGATTTGGGGATACATCGGCAAGAAGCAGCGCCACGTAGCGTCGTCCGATGATGCTTCGATAGGCGATGCGTGGACGTTCTGCGCGATCGATTCCGATACGAAACTCGTTCCGGCGTTCAAGGTAGGGAAGCGCGACAGCGAGACAGCTAACGCCTTCGTCGCGGACGTTGCCTCGCGCCTTCGCAACCGGGTGCAGCTTTCCACTGACGGACTCGCCGCGTACCCTGAAGCCGTGGAACTGGCGTTCGGTGCCGAAGTCGATTACGCGCAGATAATCAAGACATACTCGCAGGACAACTCCAACACCCCGGAGCGGCGCTACAGCCCGGCGAACGTTCTCACTATCGAGAAACGCGCCGTGCAGGGTGATCCCGACATGAAGGCGGCGAACACCAGCTACGTGGAGCGCTTGAACGCCACGACGCGCCAGCACATGCGCCGCCTGACTCGCCTCACGCATGCCTTCAGCAAGAAACTGGAGAACTTTGAGGCGGCGGTTGCTCTGCACTTCGCGTACTACAACCTCGTGAAGCGCCACGAGACGATCCGCTGCACGCCCGCCATGGCTGCCGAGGTTGTGTCGTCGCCGTGGACCGTCCGTCAACTGGTAGAGGTAGCGACCGCATGACGTACTTGGAGGAACTGCGCGAGGTGATCCGACGCCTTCACGGCGCGGACGCGGCGCATGTGGAGAGCGTGCCGGTCAAAGAGACATTCAGAGGTAAAACGGTGTGGGAGGGAGTCGTGGAGGTATTCGAGCTACACGGCCATCCCACGGCCAGCCGCGTCTACGCATGGGCGCATGATACCGACAACCCTGACGCGCCACGGCGGCACGTAACGGTGCTGCACAGTCATCCGATCGAGTCAGCACGGCAGGCGGTGCAAGCCGCTATCGTGCAGGAGTTAAGAAGCCTTGAGCCAGCCAGCTAAGAGAAAACCCGGTCGTCCGAAGATGGCGAAGGGTCACGCGAAGGCGCACATCGTCCCAGTGCGGTTCAACCCTGACTTGCTCCGGCGAGTCGAGAGCGCAGCGAAGCGGAACGGCCAGAACGTTTCCGAATGGATCAGGAGCACCCTCGATGCCGCAACGAACTGAGCCGGTCAAATTAGGACACTACCTGCTTGGTTGCTTGGTTGCTTGGGAGCCTGAGTGTGAGTTACAGGTCTTTACCAAGAAACTCTGCAACCAAGCAACCCCGCAACTTACCGCAATGCATCCTCCAGCGCGGTCGCCGAATCCGTTTTCTCGTCGCGATACTTCACGATGACCGGCGTGTAGATCTGCAGGGCGTACTGCTCGGCGAAGTCGCCCCGCATCGGACGGGAGCCGGGAATGACCACGGCACCGTAGGGGATCTCCAGCGGCCGTTCCTGCGTCTTGCGGTAGATCTGGCCGCGGACGATGTCGTAAACGGGGGTCGATCCGGTCAGCACGACGCCGGCGCCGATGACGGCGTGCGAGCGGACGATCGTCCCCTCGTAGATGCCGCAGTTGCCGCCGACGACGACGTCATCTTCGACGATCACCGGCAGACTTCCGACCGGCTCCAGCACGCCGCCGATCTGTGCGGCGGCGGAGAGATGGACGCGCTTGCCGATCTGCGCGCAGGAGCCGACGAGCGCGTGGGAATCGATCATGGTGTCTTCGTCGACGTACGCACCGACGTTGACGTACGCCGGCGGCATCATCACGACCCCTTTGGCGATATAGGTACCGCGCCGGATCGATGAGCCCCCCGGCACGATGCGGATGCCGTCCTGAGCCCGGAACCGGCGCGTCGGCATCGTGTCTTTGTCGATGAACGAGAGCGCGCCCGACGCGAATTCGGCGGAGACGCCGGCGCGGAAGGCGAGGAGGATTCCCTCCTTTACCCAGGTCTGCGCACGCCACACACCGTCCTCGTCGCGCACCGCGGACCGGATCGTCCCTTTCTCCAGCTCGGCGAGAAAGAGTCCGATCGTTTTGACGACTTCCATCCGGTCCGTTGCCGGACCGATCGCCGCGAGGCGCTCCTGCACCGTTGTGGCCATCAGGCGCTCACCGCTTCGAGCAGTCCGCAGTCGTGCAGGATCGCCTGGAGCTTCTTCTGAGTCCCGTCGGTGATCGGCGCGAGCGGCGGGCGGACGGTGTCGCTGTCGATGATGCCGAGGAGCTTGCAGGCGAACTTGACCGGCCCGGGATTCGATTCGATGAAGTTGCCGGTGAGAAGCGGGAGAACCCGATAGTGGACGGCGCGCGCGGCGGCAAAGTCGCCGCGCAGAGCGGCGGAGACGAGATCGCTCATCAGCCGCGGGATTTCGTTCGAGGAGACGGAGACCAGACCGTCGGCGCCGGCGGCGATCAACGGAAGGGTCCACGCATCATCGCCGCTGAGTACGATGAAGCCGTCGCGGCGGCCTCGGATGACCGACATGATCTGCTCGAGATTCGCCGACGCTTCCTTCACTCCGATGATGTTCGGGATCTCGGCGGCCATGCGCAGGGTCGCTTCCACGGTCATGTTCAGTCCGGTGCGGCCCGGAACGTTGTACATGATCATCGGGAAGCCGGGCTTCTTCCTGTTGATAGCCTCGGCCTGCATCCCGAAGTGGCGGCGGAGCCCGTCGGGCGTCGGCTTGTTGTAGTACGGCGTGATGGTGAGGACGCCGTCGGCGCCGATGTCGATGGCCTGTTCCGCCAGCTCGATCGCCCGGGACGTGTTGTTACTTCCCGCGCCGGCGAGTACCGGCACGCGTCCGTTCGCACGGCGCACGACCAGTTCGACGACGCGGCGATGTTCGGCCGCGCTCAGCGCCGGATTCTCGCCGGTGGTGCCGCATGGGACGAGGAAATCGACGCCGCCGCCGATCTGAAAATCGACGAAGCGCTCGAGGGCGGGCTCGTCGAGCGCGCCGCTTTCGGTAAATGGCGTGATAAGGGCTGTGCCGAGGCCGCGGAAGAGAGTCATGACATCACCAGTTCGTCGAAACGGAAGAGTCCTTTCCGGCCACGCAGCAACGCTGCTGCCATGACCGCTCCGCGCGCGAAGCCTTCGCGGCCGCGGGCGCGATGCGAGATCTCGATCAGGTCGTCGGGCGAGTCGAAGAAGAGCGTGTGCAGGCCGAACTCGGCACCGGCGCGGGAGGAGACGATGGTGGGATCGAGTTTGCCGCCGCTCCCGGACTTCACCGCGGCCGCGATACGCAATGCCGTACCGCTCGGCGCATCCTTTTTCTGCGAGTGATGGCGCTCTTCCATCCCCGTCTCATACTGCGGGAATCGCGAAACGAGCTCCCCCGCCCGCTGCGCGAGGCCGAAAACGACGTTGGCTCCCGGCGAAAAGTTCGACGCGTAGACGCAGGCAATCCCGGCGCTCTCCACACGCTCTCTCACCTCGGCCAACCGATCGTTCCAGCCGGTCGTGCCGATGACCAGCCCGAGCTTGTTGTCGCAGGCACGAGCCAGGGTGTCGTCGAGCGCGCCGGCGTGCGAGAAGTCGATCATCACCTCGGCACCGCCGATCGGCTCTTCACGATCGACGTCGAGAATGCAGACCACCTGATGGCCTGATTCGACGGCAACCTTCTCGATCGTCCGTCCCATCTTGCCGTAGCCGTGGATGGCAATCTTCATACCGCGACCGCCTGCTCGAAGAGCGCGTGGTGGATTCGCTGGATGGCGCGGTCGGAGTCGGCGTCATTGACGACGATGCTGAGATTCAGCCCCGACCGGCTGAGCGACAGCATCTGCATCGGCACGCCGCTCATGGCCTCGAAAACACGCGCGCCGACAAGCGCATCCGCCAGCAGGTTACGTCCGACGATGGCGATGATGCACTGGCCGTCGATGATTTCGACGTCGGCGACGCCGTGAAGCCGTTCCTGGAGCTGCTCCATGTTTTGCCGCTCGTCCACCGTCACAGAAACCGACACCTCGGAGGTGGCGATGAGGTCGACCGAGATCTTCAGATCTTCGAATTCGTGAAAGAGCCGCGCCAGGAACCCGTGCGCTCCGAGCATCTTGTTCGACGTCATGTGCACCACCGTGACGTTGCGCTTGCGCGCCACGGAGCGCGGGCCGGTGGCGCGGGCCGTCCCCTCGCGCGTGATCAGCGTGCCGGGCGACGTGGGATTCTGTGTGTTGAGGATGCGCACCGGGATGCCGGCTTCGATGGCCGGCTCCAGCGTGCGCGGGTGCAGCTTCGCGCCGAACGAGGCCAGCTCGGCCGCTTCCTCGTGCGAGAGGTGGTCGATCACGCGCGCGGACGGCACGAAACGCGGGTCGCAGGTAAGCAGACCGTCGACATCCGTCCAGATCTGTACCTCGTCGGCGCCGACGGCGGCGGCAACGATGGCGGCGCTGTAGTCGGAGCCATTGCGGCCGAGTGTGGTCGTGGCGCCGCCGGCAGTCCGTCCGATGAATCCCCCCATGACCGGGATGTGGTTCCGCTCCACGATCGGCAACAGTGTCTTCCGCGCGGCCTCGGAGGTGAGATCCATCCGCGGGGTGGCACCTCCGAAGTGGTCATTCGTCCAGATGACGTCTTCGGATTCGACGTGTTCGCTGGGCAGCTCCCGCATCATCATCGAATAGGCGAAGAGGACGGAGGAAAGTTTCTCTCCGATGGAAACGATCTTGTCGTGGCCCCGATTCGTGACCTCGCGCAAAAGCGTGACGCTTTGCAGGATGGTATGGATCTCCTCGATCTGTTTGCTGAGCCGTTTGACGAACGCGTCGAAGAAATCGAACTTCTGCTGCACGAGACGCATGGCCACGTCTTCATGCCGCTGGCGAACGCGGTCGACGATGTCGTTGACCCGCTGCCCGTCACCGGCGCAAGCCGCGTCGGCGGCCGCGACGAGATCGTTGGTCACTCCCGAGAGGGCGGAGACGACGATGATCGGATTGAGGTGGCGGCGCTCGGCGACGATGTCGATGGCGTTGGCCACGCGTTCGGCGTCGCCGACCGAGGTGCCGCCGAATTTGATGACGATCACCGCCCGGCCCCCCAGTGGATTAGTGGATTAGTGATTCGTGGATTAACGTGCATTTCTCACACGCTCACTTGAATTGTTCCATTCGAGAGCTTGCCACTCCCTTCGTCGAGAGCCCTTCTCCCCCCGCGGTTTCTTGCGGGGGGAGAAGGTGCCGAAGGCGGATGAGGGGGGCGCTTTACGAGATCTGCGCGATTTTACCGACGCTGGTCCGAGAGCGCTCGAAGGCGCGCGAATGACGTACGCGTGAAACGCCCCCTCATCCGCCTTCGGCACCTTCTCCCCCAGCAAGAAACCGCTGGGGGAGAAGGACTCTCGATTGGAGGTACTGCCGAGAACGAACCGCTCGCACAACTCCACATCGTCCCAAGTCTCGCCAAGAGGGTGGCGACAATTCCACTCAGCGTGTGAGAAATACGGGTTAGTGGGGTTGGCAGCACTCTGCCTTCCTGGTCCACTAATCCACTGATCTACGAATCCACGACTCACAGCATCCCCCTCGCTTCGAGCAACTCCGCGTTCAGCAGCGCGGCTCCCGCCGCGCCGCGGATTGTGTTGTGCACGAGGGCGACCATGCGGATGTCGAGCAGGGGGCATGGGCGGAGGCGGCCGACGGTGACGGCCATGCCATCTTCGCGGTCGCGGTCGAGTCGCGGTTGGGGGCGGTCCTGTTCGTCCGCGTAGTGAACCGGCTGCTTCGGCGCCGAGGGGAGACCGAGGCGCTGCGGCTCGCCGGTGAACGAGCGGATGGCATCGCGAATGGCATCGAGGTCCGTGCCGCCGTCGCGCAGTTTGAGCGAGATCGTCATCAGATGGCCGTCGATCGTCGGCACGCGGTTGACCTGGGCGGAGATGCGGAACGGAGCATCGACAAAACGCTCGCTCTCCCAGCGGCCGAGGATCTTCCGCGGCTCGGTCTCGATCTTCTCTTCTTCGCCACCTCCGATGAACGGGATGACATTGTCGAGGATGGCGTACGACGAAACGCCCGCGTAGCCCGCTCCGGAGATGGCCTGCATGGTGGTGACATGAAGCTGATCGATGCCGAAGCGACGTTCGATCGGGGCGATAGCCATGGCCAGCCCGATCGTGGAGCAGTTCGGGTTCGTGACGATGTAGCCGTTGCCGCCGCGGCGCTTCTTCTGGCGATCGATCGCGCCGAGGTGCTCGGCATTGATCTCCGGGATGAGTAGCGGCACGTCGGCGTCCATCCGGTGGTTGCGAGAGTTGGTGACGACGACGGCGCCGCGGTTCGCGTAATCGTCCTCCGCCTCGCCGGCCACGGAAGAGTCGAGACTGGAGAAGACGAGCCGCGATTCGAGCTCGGCGCCGAGCGGCTTGACCTCGAGTGCGGCAGCGCTCGCCGGAAGCAGCGTATCGAGACGCCAGTCGGCGGCATCGCCGTACGATCGTCCCGCGCTACGCCCGGAGGCGACGACTTCCGCGAGACGGAACCAGGGGTGCGCTTCGAGGAGTTGGACGAAGCGCTGCCCGACGGAGCCTGTCGCGCCGAGAACCGCCACCGGGATGCGCGCGCCGCGGCGGGCGTCAGCGTGCGTTGGCAATGTCAATGTTTCGGTCATTCAGCCTCATTCGTTGCAAAAGCGATTCTAAGCTGAAGAAGGCGGCCAGATGGACGATCCGGATGGTCGTCGTCCACGCCGCCAGCGGCCCGACGCCGATGCCGGCAAGATGCGCCGTGAACGGAGCATGCAGCGGACCCCAGCGAAAGAGCAACGATCCGTGCATCGGAGACGACATCCCCGCAAAGTCGTGAAAGAGCGCAACCTCGGTGATGACGACGTCCCAGGCCACAAGCCACCATGCCGCGGCACGCCACCGCGCCACCGCCGGCATCAGCAGGGCCGGGATGACTACCGGCGCAAGGACGTACCAGTACCACCCCTCTTTTCCCCCGATCGGGATCGGGTTCCCGCCGCGGTTCGCCAGGACACAGGCAACCACGTTGTAGGTCTGGGCTAGCGCAAACGCGCCGAGAGAGGCAAACGCCAGGAGCGCTGGCGTCTCGCCGGCTGGCCCGGAGGCGCCTGCCCTGAGCGAAGCCGAAGGGTCTCGCCTCCGAACGAACAGCAACATCACAACGATCGGCCCGAGACAAGCCGCAATCGCCATCGGCCGCAGCGCATCGTTGAACTGCCCGGAAGTCCAGGCCGCGCTGGCGATCGTGACGCGAACGATCTCGCTGATGCTGATCTTCACCTCGTAGACTGCGCCGCCCGGCCGGTCGAAGGCCACGACCCCCAGCGGATTGCGTGTGCGCGAGGAGAGCTCCGCGAAGGTGAGGAGCACCGCGATCAGCGAAACAATCACGACGGCGATGACACGTTTCCTCGGCGCCCGCTGACGCCACCAAAGAACGGGAAGAACGATCAGCAACGGCCACGTGTACATCTTCGCGTTGATCGCCAGCCCCCACGCCAGCGCTTCCACAACGATCGCCAATGGCCGCCGAGGAGCGAACACGCTGATGGCCACGGCGACAGCAGCGAGCATGCAGGCAAAGGCGTCGTTGCCGGCGCGGAGGACGAGCGTTTCCCACGTCGGCAACGAAACGAGGATGGCTCCGCCGAGGATGCCGATCGGCCCGAGCCAGCGCCGGCCGATCTCGGCGGTCGCGATCACCGTAATCAACGCGAACAGGAGCGACAGAGCACGCCACGCCCGCAGCTCGAAGAGTGCGCTGCGAACCGGCACGAGCGGCGCGGCGAGCGAGTAGTAGAGGCTAGTCTGTTGCGCCTCGTAGTTCTTGACGAGGTACGGTTTCAGGTCGGCGGGCGTGAGCGGTTGGTCGATGATGATGTGGCCGTTTCGCGCGGCGACAATGTCCGGCCATCGCTCACCTGCCTCCCCCATCGCCGGCAGCGCGGCTTCGACAGGGCGCAGGCGCGGGACTCCTGCGGGCCAGCCGGCGAGGACGCCAGCGCTCCGGGCGGCATGCGCCGCCTCGATGCTTCGCATCAGATATGGCGGGATCGAGACCTCGGTCGTCGTCGGATTGCGGTGCTCCGCGCGCACGAACGCCAGCCGCGCCACATGGTAGACCTCATCGAGTCCGACATACGGCGGCATTGCCGCCATCTGCAGCAGCAGCCGCGCGGACGCGCAGACGATGAGCAGCGCGTATGCGATTTGTGTCTTCGTCAACCTCATTTGACGATGGTACGCTCCGCGCCCGCTTGGCCACGCACGATCCCTATGCCGCGCTGCGCGTCAGAAACTTTCTCTGGCTGATCCTCGGCTATGCGACCTCCACGATCGCGCGCGAGGCACAGATCGTCGTGGTCGGCTGGCAGGTCTTCCAAGCCACACATGACCCGCTGGCGCTCGGGATGATCGGCCTGGCTGAGGCGCTGCCGCTCATTGCCGTGGCACTCTACGCCGGCCACGTCGCTGACCGCTTGCCGCGGCGGCCGATCGTCATGGCGGGCACGTTTGCAATGATGCTGTCGGCGATCGCACTTCTGCTCTTCACGACGAGAGGAATGATCGGAAGCGGGCATGTCTGGCCGATCTATCTCGTCATCTTTGTCAGCGGCATCGCCCGCAGCTTCATCCGGCCGGCGTTCTCGGCGCTCTCGGCCGAGGTGGTGACGCGCGACCTCTTCGCCAACGCGGTGGCATGGCGCAGTTCGACGTGGCAATTTGCCGCGGTTCTTGGCCCGGCCATCGGCGGCATGATCTACGGCTTTGCCGGTGCAGCGGCAGCCTATGTGGTCGTGACGATCATGATGGCGCTGGCGCTGGCCTCGCTCTGGCTGGTCCGGCACGACGCCAGGCCTCCCGAAGACCGTGAGATGCCGATCGGCGAAAGCCTGCGCATCGGTATCAGGTTCCTCCTCGGTCAACGCATCCTTCTCGCGGCGATGACACTCGATCTCTTTTCCGTTCTCTTCGGCGGTGCCGTGGCGCTTCTACCGATCTTTGCCCACCTCCTCGGCGCGGGACCGCAGGGACTTGGTGTTCTCCGGGCCGCGCCGGCAGCGGGCTCGCTCATCACCGGCATCATCGTGGCCCACCGCCCGCCGATGCGCCGCGCGGGCGCGGCGCTCTTTGCCTCGGTGGCCATCTTCGGTCTGGCGGCCATCGCCTTCGCCATCTCGCGCAATTTCTGGCTTTCGCTGGCTTTGCTGACGATCAGCGGTATGGCTGACAACGTAAGCGTCGTCATACGGGGAACATTGATGCAGACGCTGACGCCGCAACACCTGCTCGGGCGCGTTTCGTCGGTGAATCAGATCTTCATCGGCTCTTCGAACGAGATCGGCGCGTTCGAGTCGGGCCTTGCCGCGCGCATTCTCGGCACGGTGCCCTCCGTGATCTTCGGCGGCATCATGACCCTCGTCGTCGTGGCGTTGACGATGGCGTGGGCGCCGCAGTTGCGGAAGATGCGCGAAATCGACTCCATCAACCGCTGAATCGGGCGTTTTTTCTACCCTACGTAGAATTTCTTGACGCCCGCGGTACGCTCGATTCGATGTCGAACCCGGAACCGATCAACACTCCCATCAAGGGCCGCGGCGCGAGCTGGAACCCGCAGAACCGTTTCGAGCGCCTCGAATACGTCCACGACGACGATGCCGCGCAGAACGACGACGAGCCGGCGCCGCTTCCGCGCACTCTTTTTCTCCGCGATCCGACGCGCACGATCCTGGCCCACAACGACAGCCCGGACGTCGGCTTCGACACGAGCATCAATCCCTATCGCGGCTGCGAGCACGGTTGCATCTACTGTTTCGCCAGGCCGACGCACGAGTTCCTCGGTTTTTCGGCAGGGCTCGAGTTCGAGACGAAGATCCTGGTCAAGGAAGACGCACCGGAGCTTCTCCGCGAGGAGCTGATGTCGAAGAAGTACATCCCGCGCACGATCGCCATCAGCGGCGTGACCGATCCTTATCAACCGATCGAGCGCAAGCTGGAGATCACGCGCCGGTGCCTGGCCGTGCTGGCGGAGTTTCGCAATCCGGTCGGCATCATCACCAAGAACCACCTCGTCACCCGCGACATCGACATCCTGCAGGAGCTGGCGGCGCACAATGCCGTATCGGTGCACATCTCGGTGACAACGCTCGATCCGCACCTGGCGAATCTGATGGAGCCGCGGGCTTCGCGGCCGGAGCTGCGCCTGGCCGCGATCGAGATGCTGGCAAAGGCCGGGATTCCGGTCGGGGCAATGGTGGCGCCCGTCATCCCTGCCATCACCGATCACGAGATGCCGGCGATCCTCTCCGCGGTGGCGAATGCCGGCGGAACATCGGCCGGCTTCGTCGTCCTGCGCCTCCCGTGGGCGGTAGCGCCGCTGTTCGAGCGCTGGCTCGACGAGCATTACCCCGACCGCAAGGATAAGGTGATGAACCGCGTCCGCGACCTGCGCGAGGGAAAGCTCTACGACCCGCAATGGGGTGTCCGCCAGCGCGGCAAAGGGATCTTCGCCGATCAGATCGAATCGATGTTCGAGGTTACCTGCCGCAGGCTGCACCTGAACGAGAAACGGTACGAGATGTCGACGGAGGCTTTCCACCGCCCGACGCCGCAATGTAGTCTCTTCTGACGATGCGGCAGATCTTCGAAGGGAAGCACGTACTGGTCATCGAGCACGACGGCTGGGAGTTCGTCGAACGGAAGAAGGGGAAATCGGCGGTCGTGATCCTGGCTGTAACGGACGATGACCAAGTCATTCTCGTCGAACAACTTCGCCGCCCTCTCAACGCGCGCGTCATCGACTTCCCCGCCGGCCTTGTCGGCGACGAAGACGGCCGCGAGGATCCCGAGGAAACGGCGAAACGCGAGCTGGAAGAAGAGACCGGCTACGCCTGCGCGAAGGTCGAACGCCTCACGGCCGGACCGACGTCGCCCGGCATCACCTCGGAGACGGTGGCTTTCTACCGCGCCCGAGGACTTTCGCCGAAGGGAGCTGGAGGCGGAGTTGCCGGCGAAGAGATCACCGTTCATCGCGTTCCGCGCAGCGACATCGAGGAATGGTTACGACGAAAGGACGACGAAGGAGTCCTCATCGATGTGAAGGTGTGGGCAGGACTATGGTGGCTCGGCGCTACACAGGCATCATGATTCAGACGCCTTCCGGACCCGAGTCCCACTCGAAGAACCCGCGTGTCATCAGAATACGGTCAGCCATAGATCCAGCCGCCTGGCTTTGCTCGTTAAGCGAGCCCTCTGAGAAAAACTCCGCGGCGAGGCGACCCAGGTCTTCGTCGGCGGCGGCAAGGACGCTGATCAGATCCTTTCCGCGTGGGATACGGCCAGTCCGTTTTCGACACTCGAGCTCGATCATGGCGGTGACCGCACGCGAAAGCAGCATTCGTGCAGCCACTGGGTCGCTCTCGATCACGTCGAAAGCATCTTCCATCTGGGTAGCAGCGGCATAGCGACTACGAGTCAACCAGGTCTCGGCAATACCGTCGGATCGGGCAAGCCAGGCCTTCGCCTCCCGGCACAGTGCTTCCGTCACGGAATCGCTCGCCCACACGATCGTGCCTGTGGCGAGCATGTGCGCAAAGATCGACCGGGCGCTCTCGTGTTCCTGCTGAAAATAGGTGCGAATGGTGTCGGGTGGGTTGACGAAGATCTCCGCTGGCACGGCGCTGAAATACCGTTGAACGCGCTGACGGAATGGCGCGAGATGGATCACACACAGGTCGAGATCACTCGCCGGATGCGGCGTACCGCGAACAATCGTCCCAGTAGCCACAACGCCGACCGGATCGAAGCGATCGAACACGAACGCCACGGCTTCACGCAAGGCGGTGTCATAACGTTTGGGCAGTTCAGGCCAATGGCACGCTGCCAGCCGCTCAGCGGTTGGAGCGGATTGATCGGTCATGAACGCGCTCCGGATCCGGGAGCCCGCAGCCGCTCCAGTATCTTCTCGTGCACTCCCCCGAACGCGCCGGATGACATGACCATGATGACGTCGTCCGGCCGCGTATCGCGTGCGATGACATCCGCGATGGCGTCGAAGTCGTCGATCTGTTCCGCGCGAATACCGTCGCCGTTGAGACGGTCGGTGATCGCGGCCGCGGACATCATCTTGTCGAGGCCGTAACGCGTCTCGTAGCGTCCCTTGTGAAAGATCGGTCCGATGATGACCCGGTCCGCCTGGTGGAAAGCTTCGATGTATCCGGCTTCGAACTCCTTGCGGCTCGACGTGATCGAGCGCGGCTCGAAGAGCGCCCAGATCCGCCGCCCCGGGTAGCGCCGCTTTGCGCCGGCCAGGGTCGTTTCGATGGCCGTGGGATGATGGGCGAAATCGTCGATGACGGTGACGCCGCGCTCGACGCCCCTCACTTCCATCCGCCGCTTGATCCCCTGGAACGTCTCCAGCCCGCGCTGAATCTCCTCGGCGGAGAGTCCTCGCAGGCGGGCGATGGCAATGTCGGCGAGCGCGTTGACGATGTTGTGCTGCCCGGAAAGCGTCGTACGGAAGCGGAACCATTCGCTCCCCTCCCACCACGCCGTAAACGCGCCTCCTTCCGGGGTGAATTCGATGTCCGTGGCGGTGATGTCACAGTCGCGCGATGTCCCGAACGTAAGCCATCGCGCCCGCGTCTCCGCACGAAGAGACATCACGTTGACGTCATCGCCGTTGGCCACGATCACGTCACCCGGCGCGACCTGCTGAACGCCCTTGCGGAAGGCATCGATGATCGCTTCGAGATTGACGTAGATGTCTGCGTGGTCGAACTCGATGTTGTTGACGAGCAGCGTGTTGGCTCCGTAGTGCAGAAACTTAGGGCCTTTATCGAAAAACGCGGTGTTGTATTCGTCCCCTTCGATGACGAACTCCGGACCGCTTCCGAGCTTGAAGTTCTGATTGAAATTCAGGGGGATCCCCCCGACGACCATGCTCGGATCGCGGCCCGCCGATTCGAGCAGCCAGGCCATCAGCGATGTCGTAGTCGTCTTGCCGTGCGTGCCGGTTACGACGATGGAGTGTTTCTCCTTGATGAAGAGCTGATGAATCGCCTCGGGCATGGATGTGTACGGCAGGTCGAGCTGGACCGTACCGGCCGCCTCGGCATTGGTGGATGCGGCGGCGTTGCCGATCACGACCAGGTCGGGATGGAACGTCACCAGGTGGTCTTTCGTATACCCTTCGAGGACCGCTATGCCGAGGCGTTCGAGGTAGGTGGACATCGGAGGGTAGACGTGCTCATCCGAGCCCGCTACCTCGTACCCGCGTTCCTGCAGCATGCCGGCAAGCGAGGCCATCGCGGTCCCGCCGATACCGATGAGGTAGACCTTTTTGACTGGTGGCAGTTCTTTGATGTGAGCCATAGGGGCGCGGACTGAGCAAGAAGCGTGCTCCGCGGCGCCAGATTGTAGAATGGACAACCCGCGGCGGAGGGAATCGTCACCCGCGGGGGAATGTTCGAATCCGGCGGTTCACAAGAAACTTTCACGTCGTCCAACACAGGAGGATTTTGTCCATGTCGTCGAAGCGAATTCTAGTCGTCATGATCGCGGTCCTCGTCGCGCTGACCGCCGCCATTTCCTTTGCCGCCGATACCCCGGCCAAAGCGAAAAAGAGCGAGGCTCCCGCCGAGAAGAAGGCTGAGCCCGCGGCCAAAGACGCGGCACCCCGCCTCACCATCGTCGAGCCGATCAAGGATTACGGCACGATCTCCAAGGGTGAAAAGCTCGACTGGTCGTTCGTGGTCAAGAACACCGGCGACGCCGACCTGCAGATCATCTCCGCCAAGCCTGGATGCGGCTGCACGGTCGCAGACTTCGACAAGATCATCAAGCCTGGCGAGACCGGAAAGGTCACGGCACACGTCGATACGACCGCCTTCGCCGGCCCGATCGCGAAGACAGTCACGCTGGAGACGAATGACCCGACCACGCCCACCTCACAGCTCACGATCCACGCGATCGTGAAGCCGTACGTGGAAGCGTTCCCGGCCGGCTTCGTCCGCTTCAACCTCCTCCAGGGCGAGGCCGAATCACAGAACGTCATCCTCTACTCCGAAGAGGAAGAGCCGTTCGCGGTCACGAAGGTGGAACTGCCCATCGATCCGACCACGAACGAGCCGGTCAAATGGGTGAATACGACCTACGAGAAGATCTCCACAGAGGCCGACAAGGCGCCGAACGTGGGTCGCCCGGGCCAGGACCAGTACAGGGTCAAGATCACCGTCGGCGGCCCCGATGCCAAGCTCGGCCCGCTCTCTGACAAGGTCCACATCATCACCACTTCGAAGCACCAGCCGGATTACTTCGTCAGCATTTCCGGCGTGGTCCGTCCACCCTTCCGCGTCGAGCCGACGGCGCTGAACTTCGGCGAGGTCTCGCCTGTCGATGTTGCGGCGACGCGCACGGTGATCCTGCATTCGAACAACCTTCGGGCTCCCGAGTCGTTTGTCGTCTCCAAAGTGGAGTCGAGCATTCCGACCGTCGTATCGAGCGTGAAGCCGACTGCCAACAAGGGCGAGTACGAAGTGACGCTGCAGATCGCCAAAGATGCCAAGCCGGGCGACGTCGACGGCACGGTGAAGATCTACACGAACGACAAAATGAATCCCATCGTGACGGTGCCGATGAAGGCGACGATCAAGGCCGGCGCCCCCGCCGCCTCCGCGTCGAAGTAAACCAACCCGATCGAATCAATCGAAAGGCCGCCCGCCGGGCGGCCTTTTTAGTTGACGATCGAGATTCCGACCCCATCGCCCGCGGCAAGCACGATCGTCGTCAGCCGCGGGTCCGAGGTGATGCGCTTGTTGAACGCACGCAGAGCATCGGTCGATGGATCGTGGACCTCTTCCGCGACCTTGCCGCCCCACATGAGGTTGTCGCAGACGATCATCGCGCCAGGTGCCAGCTTCGGCAGGAGCTGATCGAGGTACCGCTCGTACTCGGTCTTCACGCAGTCGATGAAGACGAAGTCGAACGGTCCGGCCAACGTCGGAAGCACCTCCAGAGCCGCTCCCTGATGGAACCTCACCTCGCACGTGAGATGCGCCTCGCCGACGAAGCGTTTAGCCGTGGCCAGGATGTCGCGATCGAGCTCGATCGTCTCGAGCACCGCATCCGCCGGACATTCACGCCCGAGGACGATGACGGAGTAGCCGATGTTGGTGCCGACTTCGATCAGGTGCTTCGGCTGTTTCGCCTGCACCAGAATCCGCATGAGCTGCCCCACCTCGGGGTCCGCAATCGGATGTCCATGCTCCGCCGCGAACGCCTCCATCCCCGCCAGAAGGGGATCGCGTGTCGGGAGAAGGGTGTCGAGATATTCAGCTTGTACGCGTTTGATGACCTGATCGATGCGGGATTTCATAGGAGGAGCTTAGCCCAAGCGGGAGCGCCAGTAACCAGGACGGCGGCGCTGGTGGGCGATGGCGATGATGAAAACGACCTCACCACGAATCACGTATACGATGTCGTAGCGAAAGCCGATTATCTTCCAGACGCGGGTGCCGAAGAGATGTGGACGTCCAGAATTCGGAAACTGAAGCAGAAAATCACGGCCCGTAGCAAAAGCAGCGACGAATCGATCGCCATATCCAGTCCGTTCCCGGTCGTGATAGAGCATCGCATCGTTTAGCTCGCGACTAGCGGCGCGATGAATTTTGACGCGCATGCTCGAGTGCTCGTTTGGCGTCGGCGATCGCTTCGTCAGAGTCAACAACGTCGGCTGTCCCAGCGTCGATTTCGGCGATCCGGCGTTGAATCTCGGCCGAGTACGCTGACTCGAGATAACGGTCCTCATCCGAGCGAATGCTGTCGAACAACTCATCGGCGAGTTGCCCGCGTTCGTCGTCTGTGAGCTGCAAAGCGTACGTGCGCACTTCCTCAAGTGTGTGAGACATAGCTATAAGGAGTTTACCGCACCTCCCGTTGCGGCGGCAGTGGAACCGTGGGGTGGATTCGTCTATCGCGGGCGCAGCTCGCGATAGAGATCCTCGGCGTCGATATCGCTGATTGCGCCCGCGCCCTGAAGCGCAATACGCCGCTCATGGTGAAATCTTACCGCGCCTCCACCGCCTCACGCAGCCTCTCCGCCTGAAAATGGCCGATGAGAGGCTCGAGGAGGACGTCGAGGTTGCCGTTCATGATGTCGGGGAGGTTGTGGACAGTCAGGCCGATGCGGTGGTCCGTGACGCGGTCCTGCGGAAAGTTGTAGGTCCGAATCTTCTCTGACCGGTCGCCGGTACCGATCAGGCCCTTGCGCGTTGCGGAGAGCTCGTCCTCGCGCTTCTGGCGCTCGATGTCGTACAAGCGCGCCTTCAGCACCTTGAGCGCTTTCTGGCGGTTCTTGATCTGCGACTTTTCGTCCTGACACGAGACGACGACCCCGGTGGGAAGATGCGTCATCCGTACCGCGGAGTAGGTCGTATTGACCGACTGTCCACCCGGGCCGGACGAGCAGAACGTGTCGATGCGCAGGTCTTTCTCATTCACCTGAATATCGATGTCCTCGACCTCTGGGAGCACGGCAACCGTGATCGCCGAAGTGTGGATGCGGCCCTGCGTCTCGGTCTGCGGAACGCGCTGCACGCGGTGCACGCCCGACTCGAACTTGAGCCGCGAGTAGACCTTGTTCCCCTCGATGAGCAGCGTGGCGTCTTTGATGCCGTTGACGGAGGAGTAATTCGCATCCGTCATGTCGACCTTCCAACGCTTCATTTCGGCGTAGCGGATATACATGCGCATGATCTCCGCCGCAAAGAGGGATGCCTCGTCGCCGCCCGTGCCGGCGCGGATCTCGACGAACACGTTCTTGTCGTCGTTCGGATCCTTTGGTTGCAGGAGGAGCTGGATCTCCTTCTCCAGCGCCGGCGCCTTCGGCTCCAGCTCGGCGATCTCCATCTCCGCCAGCTCGCGCATGTCGTCGTCGGACCGCAGCATCTCCCGGGCATCGGCCAGACGCCTGCGGATGTCCTTCAGCTCGCGGTACTTCGCCACGACGTCGTCGATCTCCGACACCGCCTTCATCGTGTCGCGGAACACGGCGACGTCGGTGGCCACGGCCGGATCGGCCATCTTCTGCTGCAGCTCTTCGTAGCGTTTTTCGATTTCGTCCAGTTTTTCGTACATGGTGCGGTCCCGCCAGAAACAAAAATGGGAAGGCGCAGCATGCACCTTCCCACGATCGATATCAGAAGCGTAGCTAAGCGACGGCTGCCTGGGTCTCGTCCACCACGTCGTACAGGAGCGCTTCTTTCAGCGCGGTAATGGCCACGGCGAGCTGCATGTCATCAGGCTCTTTCGTGGTGATCTTCTGGAGCCACATCCCCGGCCGGGTCAACATCCGGCAGACCGGGTTAGCGAGGTGGCGGGCCGAGAAGCGGATCACCTCGTAGGCAAGGCCGGCGATCAGCGGGATCAGCACGACGCGGGCGAGGAACTTGACCGCGAACGGCACCGTCGACGGCACGAGTGAAAAGACCAGGATGGAGATCGCCATCACGAACATCAGGAAGCTGGTGCCGCAGCGGGGGTGGAGGGTCGATTTGGTGCGCGCGTTCTCCACGGTGAGGTCCTCATTCGCTTCGAACGTGTAGACCGTCTTGTGCTCGGCGCCGTGGTACTGAAAGACGCGCTTGATCTCATCCATGAACGAGATCGAGAGGATGTAGACGAAGAAGAAGATCGCCCGCAGAACGCCGTCGATGGCGTTGTAAGCGATGTTGCCCATGTGCGGCGCGAAGTAATGACGGATCAGGTTGGTGATTCCGAGCGGCGCCAGGATGAACACGCCGACCCCGAGGACCAGCGCAATCAGCATCGAGCTTGCGACGGCCCAGCTCGACATCTCCTGTTCGCCTTCCTGGTTCTCGGTAGCCACGCTGGCCGAATAGTTCAGCGCTCGGATGCCGAGGATCAGCGACTGGATCAGAACGACCGAGCCGCGAAGAACCGGAAACTTGAGGAACGGGTACTTCGTCGTGACCGAGACGAGCTTGTCCTTCTTGATGGCCACGTCGCCGTTCGGCTGCCGGACGGCGACCGAGTAGCCGGTGAGCGAGCGCATCATCACGCCCTCGATCACGGCCTGCCCGCCGATGAGCATGTCGATGTTGCGGTCAGCAGCCGCTGCCGGCATCGCTGACGTAAGGCCATTCGTCACAGCGCCGAACGTACCGCTGATCAGCTTTGCCGCGCCGAGCCACGCCTTCCGAAGGGACATTATTTTGCCGCGGCTTCTTTCGGGCCGGCCTTCTTGGCGTAGCGCTGCTGGAAGCGGTCGATGCGTCCGGCGGTGTCGAGCAGCTTCTGCTTGCCCGTGAAATAGGGATGGCACTTCGAGCAAATCTCGACGCGCAGCTCTTTTTTCGTCGAGCCGGTCATCCACGTTTCGCCGCAGGCGCAGTGCGCCTGAACCTGCTGATATTTCGGGTGAATCTCTGGTTTCATTGGCTTTACCTCGTTGAGGACTCTTTCGGGGTCGCTCTGGAAACGGCGAGTATATCCAAAAAATTCTAAGGCTTTGGCTGTCTTAGTTCCGCCGCTTTCGGACAACATCCAGTTGTCGCTCCAGCTCATGCCGGTCGATCTCAAGCGTCTCACGCAGTCGCTTGGTAGGCCGGGATTGCGACACGAACGACGAAAGCATCGCCTAAAAGGGCGTCTGCACCAGGATCGCTGCCCTCATGGTCGCCTTCGGCGAGATGCAGCGGCCGGAAGTTCGACTCCTGAAGTGCCCGCTCGAGAGCCTCGCTCGATACAGCTCTCGAACCAGAGCTGGACCGCCTCGTCAATACAACGTTTGGCGTCCTCGGCACTCAGGCCCTGCGACGCCACTCCGATCGAAGGACAGACAGCGATCCAACGTTCTTCGGTGTCACACCGCACGAACGCACGCAACTCCACATCCAGGGTGATCGTTTCGTTCACGTGCCGAGGATAACCCTACTTCGCCCCGAACGCCGCTGCCACCCAGTACATCAGGCCGCCCATGAACGCGGCCATCGGGATCGTCAGAATCCACGCCCAGACGATGCGGCCGGCCACGCCCCAGCGGACGGCCGACAGTCTCCGCGTCGCTCCGACGCCGACGATCGCGCCGGTGATGGCGTGCGTCGTCGAGACCGGTATGCCGAAGGTGGTGGCCGTGAAGATGGCGATCGCGGCGCCGGTCTCCGCGGCGAATCCGCTGACTGGCTGCAGTTTGGTGATCTTCGAGCCCATCGTGTGGATGATGCGCCAGCCTCCGGCCAGCGTGCCGAGGCCGATGGCGGCGTGCGCGGCCAGAATGACCCAGAACGGGATCTCGAATACCTTGATGTAGCCGGCCGTGAAGAGCACCCCGGCGATGATGCCCATCGTCTTCTGGGCGTCGTTTGCGCCGTGGCTGAGGCTGAACGCGGCTGCCGAAAGAAGCTGCAGCCGTCGGAACCATCGGTCCACCCGCTGCGGCGTCACGCGCCGGAAGATCCAGAACGTCGCCGTCATCAGTCCGAGGCCGGCGATCATACCGATGACCGGTGAGACCACGATGAAGATCAGCGTCTTCGACCACCCACTCGGCTCGATGACGCTGAAGGACATGGCCCGAGCCACCGCCGCCCCCGCGTAGCCGCCGATCAGCGCGTGCGAAGAGCTCGTCGGCAGGCCGAAGTACCAGGTGATGAGATCCCAGATGATCGCGCCCATCAGCCCGGCGAAGATGACGCCGAAGGTCACAGCGCGGATGTCGATCATCCCCTTGCCGATCGTTTTGGCCACCGCCGTACCGAAGCCGAAGGCGGCCACGAAGTTGAAGAAGGCCGCCCAGATCACGGCCTGGCCCGGCGAGAGCACGCGCGTGGAAACGATCGTGGCGATCGAGTTCGCGGCGTCGTGAAACCCGTTGATGTAGTCGAACACCAACGCCACGCCGATCAGACCGGCGACGATCAGAAAGAGGTGGCTCGGCATCAGCTATGTTTCACGACCACGTTTTCGAGGAGATTGGCCACGTCCTCACAGCGGTCGGTGGCATCCTCGAGGAGATCGAGGATCTCCTTCCACTTCATCACGGCGATCGGATCGCGCTCTTCGTCGAAGAGCTGCCCGACGGCTTTTTGATGGACACGGTCGGCCTCGTTCTCGAGCCGGTTGATCTCGACGGCGCATTCGAGAACGCCGCTGTGTTTCTCCAGCGCCATGACCGCGTTGCGCACGACGTCGGCGGACGACGAGATGATCTTGGCCAGCTCGCGCGCGCCGAAGCGGACCCGGTCGATGCGGTAGAGCGGCACCAGGGCGGCGGCATTGTCGATGGCATCCATCACATCGTCGAGCGTGCGGGCCAGCGAATGGATGTCTTCGCGGTCGATCGGCGTCACGAAGGTCTTGTTGAGCCGCTGGATGATCTCGTGCGTGAGGAAGTCGCACTTGTGCTCGACCTCTTTGATCTCGTGCGCCTTGTCGGCGATCGGCGGATCGGTGGCGAACATCTGTTCGAGCAGCATGGCCCCGACCTTGAGCTGGTCGGCCATGGCGATGAAGTCGGCGTAGAAAGTCTCTTCACGGGGGAGCAGGCTGAAACGCACGATCAGGGACCTCCGTCGAAAGCGCGCGGATTGTATCGGAAAGGGCCTGCCTGGTCAGAGCCACTGTCAGAGCGACGGTCAGAGTGACGGTCAGAAGCTGACCAGCAGCTTGATGCCGTAGTTCGTTGTGTGCGTGCCGCTCGCCGGTCCACGCAACGCGTCGCGGTCGAGCATCAGCGCCGAGGAAACGCCCGATTGCACCGGGAACCAGTACGCCACCCCTTCGATGTCACGCCTCTTTGTGCCCGCTGTGTCCGAGTGCAGCGTGTCGCGCCGCAGCAGCGCTTCCCACCCGTGGCCGAACCTCGGCGTGGCCCACAGCGACGAGCCATGTGTCTTCGTTTCCACCACCGTGGACGACGGCCGGTCGGTCGTCGCCAGAACATCGATCCCGGCGACGATGCGCGGATGCTCGTACGTCACCTGGCCGATGGCCCGATTGCGCGGCAGCCCGGAGGCGTAATGGTCCGCGTCGTAGAAGCCGGAGATGCGCAGGCCATGCAATGCGGGCGTGGCCGGGACGGGCCGCAGCGTGGCCCGGATCTGCAGCGCCTTCTCGTTGTTCGGATCGGAGTGCGCCCACCCCTCGCCGTTGTAGACGCCGGCCTGCACGTCGCCATAATCGGCGGGAAAGTTGTAGTGAAAGGTGAGACCGTTGTCCGAGGCGAAGAGGAAGCCTTCGCGATCGGCGAAGACCGTCCCCTGGAACCGGTATCGGTAGATTGTCTCTTCGTAATCGAGCCACGGTGTCTGATTGAGCCCGACGCGGATCCACGATCCTTTTGTCAGCCACTGGTCGAGGTTGAACTGCGCCCAGGCGAATTTGAGGCGAAGCTCCTGGCTGCCGGAGAGCGAGCTGCCGCTGCTCGTCTCCCGCGCGACCTCGGGTGTGATCCGAAACGAGATGTACCGGTTCAGATTGCCGTTAACGTTGATGTATACCCGGCTGACGTTGAACGAGCTCGGATGAATCTCGTTGCCGTCCGCGTCGCGGGCCGGCGGAGCAACCGAAGCGGTGTAGGTATAGTCGGCGAAGATGAGCGCGCCGATCTTGATCGACGGCGCGTCGGGAGCCGGCGGCGTGGTTTGCGCGGCGAGTGGGAGTGCAAGGAGTGCGATGAGGACGGCGGCGTAGCGCATGAATCGCGCAGTCTAAGGCAGAGGCAGCCGAATCGTGAATGTCGCCCCTTGTCCCTCTTCGCTGACCACGCTGATCGAGCCGTTATGCGCTTCGACGATTGCCTTGGCGATGTAGAGGCCAAGGCCAAGGCCGCCGTAGTAGCGGCTGGAGACATTGCGCGCCCGGTGGAAACGCTCGAACAGCTTCGGAATCTCGTCGCGGGGGATGCCGATACCGCGGTCGATGACCGCCGTCAGCATGTGATTGCCGTCGATCTGCGTGACCAGCTCGATGTCGGTCCCCTCGGCGGAGTACTTGATGGCGTTCGAGATGAGATTGTCGACCACTTGCCGCATCCGGTCGGGGTCGACGAGCAGGATCGTCTCCGGCACTTCGGCGGAAAACCGGATCGTCCGCGCCGGGTTCTGGATTCGGAAGGCGTTGGCGCGCCGGTCGAGGAATTCGCGCCAGTGGATGCGCTGCCGGTCGATCTGCAGCCGGTTGGTCTCGATGCGCGAGACGTCGAGCAGTTCGGAGATGAGGCCCATCATCCGATCGACTTCGCCGAGGACGGCGTTGAGGTATGTCGACCGCTCCTCGGGGGGGAGATCGCCGATGGTCTGCGACAGTAGTTGCGTGTAGCCCTTGATCGTCGTCAGCGGCGTGCGCAGTTCGTGGGAGGCGACGGAGAGGAACTCGTCCTTCTTGCGGTCGAGCTCCTGCAGCGCGGTGATGTCGCGGATCACGAGGACGGCGCCGACGATGCCGTTGCTTTCGATCGGCGCCACTGCGATGGAGAGGTCGAGATCCTTGCCGGTGATGAAGTGCCGGGCGATGGCCAGGTAGTCGGGAACGGTCAGACCGCGGAGCGCGCGGGCGTGCGGAAGATCTTCGGCCGGGATCGGCCGACCATCGGGATAGCGGAGGCTGAGCGGCGCAAACGAACCATGCTCGACCGCCTCGGTGCGCGACCCGAAACCGAACATGGTGATGGCCGCTTCGTTGACGGAGACGACTTGACCGTTCGCGTCGTAAACCCAGAGACCGTCCGTCATCGAGCTGAGAATCGAGTCGAGGCGTGCCGAGCGCTCGGCCATCGCCTGCGCCAGATCCTCGATCTCGCGGCGGGCGTTGACCTGATCGGTCACGTCCTGAATCAGAACGGTCAGGCTCTGTGTGATTCCGGAGAATCGCCCGCGGACGGCCGAGACGATGCGGTTGATGTACGTCGGCGTCGGTTTCGTATCGGCCTTGAACGCTTCATCGAAACGCATCTCGCCCGACTCGGCCACCTGCTTGAGCGGCTTTTCGAGCGACGGAATGACCTCATCGACGCGAAGGCCGATGAGGCGGGTATCAAGCGCGATCTTACCGAGACGTTCCACGAAGTCGACGAAGCGCGCGTTGGCCAGCTCGAAACGGAGCTCGTCGGCGGAGAAGACGGCCACACCGATCGGTGCGGTCTCGATGACAGCCTCGAAACGGACGCGGGCATCGACTTCGCGCCGCGCCAACTCCTCGGCGGCGCGATGGCCTTCCTGCGAGATGCGCGTCAGACGATGGATGTGGCTCGCCGCGCCGATGCGCTCGGCCACGGCCTGTGCGAATTCGAGATCCTCGGCGTCGAAACTCCGCCGCGAGTCGGAGCGGGCGATGACCAGCGCACCGATGCGGTCGCCGTACGACTCGATCGGCGTCGCGATCAGCGTCTGCTCGTTCATCGCCGCCACGATCTCCCCTTCGGCCGGATCGCGCGTGAAGTCGGCAGCCGCTTTCGCGCCGAATTCGGAGTAGAGCAGAGGCCGTCCGATCTGGAACACCGTCCCCGGGATGCCTTCGCCGGCGTGATACGGATTGTGCGAAAGGTAGTCGCGGAAGCGATGCACCTCGTTCGCCACCGGCGCCACCGAGGCCATGCCGACCATGTGCAGCTCGCTCGATGCACCGTGGTAGAGATAGATCATGGCCGTACCGCCGACGGCATCGGCAACGCGGCGGGCCGGCTCGTCGAGCTCTTCGAACGACGGCTGCACGGTCACGGCGTCGACGCCGAGGTTGGCCAGACATTCAGCGCGGCGGCGGCGCCACGCTTCGCGTTCCGCGGTCTGCCGTTCGTCGGTGACGTCGCGCGACAGCACCACCGAGCCGATGACGTGGTTGCGGTCGTCGCGGATCGGCGCTGCTTTCAGATTGATGACCCGGTCGTCGCCGCTGCGCGCGTCGTGCACGAGGTAGTCCGACTTGACGATCTCGCCGCGCACGGCCCGCATCGAGGGAAGGTCGTCGGCTTCCAGCGGGCTGCCGTCGATGTAGCGGTGCCGGTTCTTGCGCAACCGCCCTTCCGGATCGGGTGCGAAGAGCGAAACGGGCTCACGTTGCGCCGCGGCGTTCATCCGTTCGAGCTGGCCGGCGGCGTTGTAGATGGCGGCCGACTCCGGAATCTGGTCGAGGATGGCCGTTACCTTGGCCATCTCGCGAACAGCCCGCTCGTGAAGCAGGGTGTTGTTGAGCGCCAGCGTGGCGTAACGGCCGATCTCGGCGAAGAGCGAGATCTCTTCATCCGTCCACTCCCGCGGCGCCGAACATTGATGGAGCCCGAACGCCCACGGCTCGTCATCGCGCGGACGCAGAACCTGCACCATCTCGGAGCGGACCTGAAAGATCTCGGCCTGTTGGCAGTCGAGATCGGCATCGCCTTCCATGATCACGATCGGTCCGTCGGCATCGAGCAGGCGGCGAATCAGGTTCGCCGAGTGCTTCAACGACAACGACGACGGGTATTGGTCATGCTGAACCGAATAGGCCGGCGCACTGACGGCGAAACGGATTTTCGCAAGCTCAGCCTGTTCGTTGACGGGATGCAGCAGCCAGGCGCGATCGGCGCCGAACTCCTGCCGCGTGATCGAGACGATCCGCCGCAGCACTTCCTTCAGCTCCAGCGTTCCGGTGAACGATTCCAGGATGTTGGAGAGGAACCGGTAGCGCTCCTCGGAGCTGAAGTGCTGCGGCCTGGCCCGGCGGTCGAGATAGCGGATCATCAGCCGCCGTACCGCGCCGTCATCACCATTCTGCTCCGGCAGCTCGAGGACGCGCGCCGCCGGCTGTTTCCGCTCCAGTTCATCGCGAATGCGCTGCCACGATGCGCCGCCGCTGATGGCGATGAGCGCGAACGTCTCCCGATCGAGAAGATCGAGCGCCTCCTGCTCCGAGCCCGCCACCACCGGCGTGAAGCTGAGCGAAGCGGCCACTTCGGCGGGAGCTTTTGCCGCCGCCTCGGAGGCCACAATCAGGACCTGGTTCGACATGGGAAGATTCGCGCGGCTGAATCGATCGCTGATGCTACCACCAAGAAGCGGGCGCTTAGAATGGTGCAAATGCCGAAGCGCTCGTTTGACGAACTTGTGCAGCTCATGCAAAGACTCCGCGGCCCCGACGGCTGCCCGTGGGACCGCAAGCAGACTCTGCCAAGCCTGAAACCATTCGTGATCGAGGAGTCATACGAGGTCGTCGACGCCATCGACCGCGATGACCGCGCCGCGCTGGTCGAGGAGCTGGGCGACTTTCTCCTGCAAGCCGTCTTCATCGCCGAGCTGACGCGCGAAGAAGGATCGTTCGACATCTACGACGCCGTGACCGCCATCCACGACAAACTGGTCCGCCGCCACCCTCACGTCTTCGGCGACGTCGAAGCCAACGACGCCGAACAGGTCCTCGTCAACTGGGAAAAGCTGAAGAACGAGGAACGGAAAGCGGAGAACAAGAGTGTGCTCTCCGGCGTGCCGCAATCGCTTCCCGCGCTCTTGCGCGCCTCGCGGCTGACAGAAAAGGCCGCCCGCGTCGGTTTCGACTGGCGCAGGACGGAGGATGTGTTCGATAAGGTTGACGAGGAGATCGCCGAGCTCCACGAAGCCATCGCCTCCGGCGATGAAACGAAGGTGCACGACGAAGTCGGCGACCTCCTCTTCACCATCGCCAACATCGCCCGCAAGCTCAACGTGAACGCGGAAGAAGCGCTCCAGTCGACCAACCGCAAATTCACCCGCCGCTTCGGCTCGATGGAGTCGAAAGTCCGCGAAAGCGGCCGCAACGTGGACGACCTCACCCTGGAAGAGATGGACGCCTTATGGGACGAAGCGAAAGCCGCGGAGCGATGAGCGCGAAGCGCAAGATATGCGCGAAGCGCCGGAGCGCTGGCGTCTCGCCGGCTGGCCCGGCAGAGCCTGCCCTGAGCGTAGTCGAAGGGTCTCGCCGCCGGTCTGACGAACGCCAAGCATGCCCCCCCTGGGACCGCGGGCGTCTCGCCCGCGCGGATGAGCAGGATCTTGCCAAGAACCGCGCGGGCGAGACGCCCGCGGTCCCAGGGGGGCCAGTCCGGGAGAGTGTGGCAAGTTCGAGCAACGCTGTGTTCGAGAGAGGGCGGGGGCGATGACCCGCGGCAAACGAATCGCCCTCCTGATAATCGCCGTCTGGATCGCCCACGACCTCCTAGTCCAACCCCGCTACGCCCTCGACGCCCGAATGACCCTCGCCGCGATCGACGAATACCGAAGCCACGTCTCCCCTCACCTCCGCGGCGTCGTCCAGTGCCGCTTCACCCCCACCTGCTCCTGGTACGGACACGAATCGATCCGCAAGCACGGCTTCCTCATCGGCGGCGCAAAGACCTTCTGGCGCCTCGCGAGATGCGGCCCCTGGACGAAACTGGGGACGAGCGATCCTCCGTAGGGTGCTGCTACGACCGTTTGATGGCACGTGTCATCAACGAAGAGACTGCGTCGTTCTTGATTGATGAGGCACTGCATCACCGAAGTTGAGCTATGTCATCAACGAGAGTAACCGCTGTCGCAACGTTGATGGAGCATGTCATCAACGTTGATGCATCTATCATCAACGATGATGATCGCTGTCCGAACGTTGATGAAGCATGCCATCAACGTTGATGGATGACATCATCAACGAGCCAACCGCGCGTCCTTACGTTGATGGGGCTGGTCATCAATGAATCGACGTGACATTTCATGGTTGATGGCATCGGCCATCAACGACACGATCGCGTGGCAGCTACGAAGGCTGCGGCTTGTCATTCAAAGAGGCTCGACGCCTCCTCGAAACATAAACGATGAACGTGAAGGGAATCGATCAAGCCCTTTGTTGCGGTCAAAAGAGGCTCAAAGCCAATTGGCGAGTTTCAGCCCTGGAACGCGGCTGAAGTGCTTGAGGTTGTTGGTCACGAGCGTGACGCTCAGGGCGATTGCATGCGCTGCGATCAGCGCATCGAGCTCACCAATCGGTGTTCCGCTCTCCGTCAGCTCGTTCGCGATTCGGCCGAAATTGGTGGCGCACGTTTCATCGAACGGAACCACGGCGATATTGCTGATGAAGTTGTCCACCAACTGATCCAGCCTGCTCGATTTCCGTCGCGCGGTGCCGTAACGGAGCTCAGCCACGGTGATCGCGCTTACACACAGTTCGGACGGACGATGCTCCAGGATTTGTGCCCCGACGTCACCCTGGCCGCGCAACGCGTAGCTCACGGTATCGGTGTCGAGCATGAACCGCAGGTCACTCAAACGGATCCTTCATCTTCGAGAGTGATCGAGACCGCGGCCGTTGAATCGGCTCCTTCCAGGCCCCCAGAGTCTTGCGGAACTCGTCGCTCCACTCATCCGCGGGCTCGATGATCACCTTGCGGCCCGAGCGATGAACCAGCACTTCCTGCTGGTCGTCCGGAAACCGGCAGGCCTTTGGCAAGCGGACGGCCTGACTGCCACCGTTTTGAAAGATCTTTGCGCGCGCTGTCATGATCAGAATCTAGACGAGCGTATATATATTGTCAATCCGTCAGACTGTGGCCGTCATTTCGCGCGAACGCCCATCCTATCCGGCCACCAGCGCTCATGCTCAGCTTAAGGGGCCAAACACTTGCGAAAGAAGAGCTCCAGTCGACCAACCGCAAATCCACCCGCCGTTTCGGCTCAATGGAATCGCGCGTCCGCGAAAGCGGCCGCAACGTGGATAAGTCGCGTGTTTTCCCAGGTTACCTCATGCCTGAGGTACAGACTTCTCATCGCTGTGCCCGCACAAATCACCTCCGCGGCATGCCCTCGTGGTTGCGGGGGCTCTGCCTGACTACTCCGGCGGCTCCACCGCACTCGGACACAACTCATTCAGCGCGCACTGCGCGCACTTCGGCTTCCTCGCGATGCAGATCGTCCTCCCATGCGCGATGATCCGGTGCGAGAAGTTCGTCCACTCCTTCTGGGGGATCAGCTTCATCAGGTCCTGCTCGATCTTCACCGCCTCGTCGGTGGCGGTCAGGCCGAGGCGGGCGGTGACGCGGGTGACGTGGGTGTCGACCACGATACCGACGGCGATCTTGAACGCGTTGGAGAGGACCACGTTCGCGGTCTTGCGGCCGACGCCGGGGAGGGCGGTCAGCTCGTCCATCGTTCTGGGAACCTCGCCGTTGTGTTTCTCGACGATGGCCTTGGAGGCAGCGATCACCGCCTTGGCTTTGTTGCGAAAAAAGCCGGTCTGTTTGACGTCGCGCTCCATCTCCACCTGGCTGGCATCGGCGAACGCCTGCGGGCTGGGGTACTTGCGAAAGACCGACTTGGTGACGATGTTGACGCGGACGTCGGTGGACTGGGCGGAGAGGATGGTGGCGATCAGCAGCTCGAAGGCGTTGGTGAAATCGAGCGCGCATTTCGCCTTGGGGTACATCTGCTTGAGGCGGACGACGATGTCGTTGGCGCGCTCCTGTTTCTTGGTGGCCATGGACGGGAATCAGATCATGACGACGGCGCTCGAAGAAACACGCTCCGCGTTGGACCATCGATCGCCGGTTTACGAGATCTTTCGTTGCCCGGTCACGACAGGTTTCGGCTCGAGTCTTACGACTCGCTCCGCGTTCTCCTGTTCGATCTCGATGAGATACGCGTACAGCCGGTCAAGATCTCCGCCGAACTCGGCATCGAGCTGACGTCGCGCTTCGCGAGTCTCTTCAACGATTGGATCTTCCACGACGTCAGCCTTCCATCAGTTCCTGAGGAGTATAGATCAGCGGCGGCTCGAAACCATGAGCCCTGCAGATCGAGTTAACGCGCGGGATGGTGACCGCATTCGCGATATGCGTGCAGTTCCACGTGAGGAGATAGTCAAGTCCGTTCGCTGCCGCGATTGCGATGTGAAGTGCATCCTCGTTCGCTTTCTTCGGAACACCGGCGCCGGCGATCAGTGCCGCGGCGAGATCGAGCGCTTCGGGCGTTACTTGCGCAAGACGCAACCCTCGTACGATTTCCATGCGTGCGATAGCAAGGGAGGGATCGCCTCGCTGGGCCTCGCCAAGAACCACGGCGGACACGTAGAGGTCAAACCTGTCGCGTCTCGATTGCCACCATTCACGCGTCGTTTCCTGATTTGCCGCAACCCGCACGCTGCTGAGGCTTGGACGAGCAACCAGATAGCTGATGACGCTGGTCTCAACGTAGACAGTCGGACGGTTGGTGGCCATCGGACTAGAATCAGATCATGACGACGACCATCGAAGATACACGCGTCATTCACGCTCCGCGCGGAACCGCCCTCTCCTGCCTCGGATGGCAGCAGGAGGCGGCCATGCGGATGCTGATGAACAACCTCGACCCCGAGGTGGCGGAGAGGCCGGAACAGCTCATCGTCTACGGCGGAATCGGCAAGGCGGCGCGCAACTGGGAGTGCTACGACGCCATCGTCGCCACTCTCAAGCGCCTGAAGAACGACGAGACGCTGCTGGTGCAGTCCGGCAAGCCGGTGGGCGTCTTCCGCACGCATGAGAATGCACCCCGCGTGCTGATCGCCAACTCCAATCTCGTCCCGCACTGGGCTACCTGGGATGAGTTCCGACGTCTCGACGCCCTCGGCCTGACGATGTACGGCCAGATGACGGCCGGGTCGTGGATCTACATCGGCACGCAGGGCATCCTTCAGGGCACCTTCGAGTGTTTCGCCTCGGTGGCGAAAACGCGCTTCGACCATTCGCTCCGAGGGAAGCTCGTCGTCACCGCGGGGCTGGGGGGGATGGGGGGCGCGCAGCCGCTGGCGGCGACGATGAACGAGGCCACGGCACTCGTCGCCGAGGTCGATCCGACGCGCATTCAGCGGCGCCTGGATAAGAGGTATCTCGACGAGCAGGCGCCGTCGCTCGATGCGGCCATCAAACGTGCCATCGAGGCGCGCGACCGCGGCGAAGCGGTGTCGATCGGCGTGGTGGCGAATGCGGTGGAGTTGCTCGAGGCGCTGATCGAGCGCAACCTCGTTCCCGACATCCTCACCGATCAGACCTCGGCGCACGACGAGCTGAATGGCTACGTCCCGGCAGGTTTGTCGTTCGACGCCGCGCTGGCGATGCGCGACAGCAGCCCGGAGGCGTACATCGAGCTGTCGTACGACACGATGGCCCGCCACATGAAAGCGATGCTGGAGTTGCAGCGCCGCGGGGCGATCACCTTCGACTACGGCAACAACCTTCGCGGCCAGGCGTTGAAGGCCGGCGTCAAAGATGCCTTCGAGGTCGGCGGATTCGTCCCGCTCTTCATCCGGCCGCTATTCTGCGAAGGACGCGGGCCGTTCCGCTGGGCGGCGCTGTCCGGCGATCCGAACGACCTGTTCGTCACCGACGAAGCGATCCTCGAGCTCTTCCCACACGATGCGGCGCTGCATCGCTGGATCCGCATGGCCCAGAAGCGGGTCGAGTTTCAGGGATTGCCGGCGCGCATCTGCTGGCTCGGCTACGGCGAGCGCGACAAGGCCGGGCTGCTCTTCAACGAGCTCGTGCGAACCGGCAAGGTCTCCGCGCCGATCGTCATCGGACGCGATCACCTCGACGCCGGCTCCGTCGCCTCGCCGAATCGCGAAACCGAGGGGATGAAGGATGGGTCGGATGCCATCGCCGACTGGCCGATCCTCAACGCCCTGCTCAACACCGCCGCCGGCGCGACCTGGGTCTCGTTCCACCACGGCGGCGGCGTAGGCATCGGCTACTCCCTGCACGCGGGCATGGTGGTCGTCGCCGATGGCACCGACTCCGCGGCGGAGAGGCTGCAACGGGTACTGACCACCGACCCAGGGACCGGCATCATGCGTCACGCGGATGCAGGGTACGAGATTGCGATCAAGGCGGCGAAGTCGCGGGGTGTTGACATCCCGATGATGTGAACGGCCTCTGGAGCATGTTAACGGCCTCCGGGAGGCTGTTAAACGACCTCCGAGAGGCTGTTAACGACCTCCGGGAGGCTGTTAACGACCTCCGGGAGGCTGTTAACGACCTCTGGGAGGCTGTTAACGACCTCTGGGAGGCTGTTAACGACCTCTGGGAGGCTGTTAACGACCTCTGGGAGGCTGTTAACGACCTCTGGGAGGCTGTTAACGACCTCCGGGAGGCTGTTAACCGCTCTGGTGTCAAGTGTTCTTACTGCCGCTGCTTCATGCGCGCTTCGCGCTCTTCCTGGATCTTCTTCCACTGCGCTTTCTGATCGTCGGTGAACGTGGCAGCGATCTTCTCTTCGTGGGCGGTGCGCAGCTTCGTCATCTCGGCCCGCTTCTCGTCGACCTTCGGCTGAAGCTCCTGGACCTTGGCGGTGTCGTTGGCCTGGCGCGCTTCGCGATACTCGGTCATCGTCTTCTGGAATGATTCGAGGAACTCGGCGTGCTCCTTCTGGAACTTCGCGTCGAGCTCGTCGATCTGCTTCTTCTGCACATCGGTCAGGTTGAGCTGCTGGCCATAGCGTTCGGTGAAGGTCTGGTTCTGCCTTCCCTGGCCCATCGCCGCGAAGGTGAAGACGAAGCAGACCGCTACAGCCAGACACAACAGTCGTTTCTTGTTCATATGGTTTCTCCTCGTGCCGATACGCACGAAGCGGCCAGGTGTTGAATCCAGCCGGCACGGCCGGCAGCGTTGGTTGCCCAAGGCTCCGCCATCAGAAGCGCAAGAACGGATCTACCGCGCAGTCCCCTAGCGCCGTCCCGTCACCAGCTCATCCGCCCCGCTCATCCGGATCTTGATCAGCTTTTCGACCGGGACCGCCTTGTATCCGCTCGCTTCCATCTTGCGGATGAAGTCGGGGGTCACGCCGAAGATGCGCATCTCGGTGAGCTGATGCGGCGTCAGGTTGGCGTAGCCCATGGCGCGCAGCTCTTCGATGTTCTTCGGCGTCACGCCCTGGATGCCGAACTCGCTCAGTTCCCGTGGGGAGAGTGAGTAACCGAGCTTTTTGTAGGCGTCGATCTTTGCCGTCGTAATGTTGCCGATGCGAAGCTGCTCCGCTTCGTGCGGCGTCAGGTTCGTCAGCCCTGCCGCGCGCAGTTCGCGGACGTAGGCAGGCGTTACGCCGAGGATGGCCAGGTTGGCCAGCTTGCCGGCAGAGACGTCGGTGTAGCCGAGCTCGCGCATCCCGTTCACGAACGCCGCGTTCACGTTGCCGACGCGAAAGTTCACCAACTCGCGCAACGTCAGATTCGGATAGCCGAGGCGGGCGAACTCCTTCACGGCATTGGCGTCGATATGAAAGATCGCCACCTCCTCGATCTCCTTCTGTGATGGCTGGTAGCCGAGCGCGCGTAGATCGCGCACGGTCTGCGGTGAGAACTCGGTCGTGGCGAACATCAGCAGATCGTCGTCCTTGAAGGCCGTGTAGCCGAGGGCGGCCATGTCGCGCACGAACGTCTCGCTCGGGGAGAACTTGAAATTGCCCGCGCCGTTTCCGTTGGCGAAGCGGCCCTCGAAGCTGATGGTCCCGGCCGGGCGCGACATCGAGAACTGCACGTTCGCGGCTGCCGCGTTGATGTCGGCGGTGGTCAGGCCGGAGAGCGACGCCACCGACAGCTCGAAGCCCATGGTGTTGTTCCAGCCGTGATGACCGCCGGCGCGCGACTCGCGGCTGCCGCGGAAGACGGTCATCTGCAGGGTGGTGCCGTCGGCGTTCATCTCGGCCGTCCAGACGCCGTTGCGCGAATCGCTGGCGGCATAGATGGTGAAGCAGATGGCGACGGCGACGAGGATCAGAAGCGCTGTTTTCATGGTGGTCTCCTTCGTTGAAACATCATGTACGAAGTAACTCGTAGTTGTCAACGAAGAACTTCGTAGAAAGCCGCGCCGAGGGCGCGGTCCTGAGACTCGCGAAGCGACTCGAAGGATCTCCATCCACGGCTGAGTGTGTCCAATTTGGAGCAATACCGTCTACCCGAACGGGGTTATCGTGTGTCCGCTACATCGGAGGTGTCGTCATCAGCGAATCGGTCAAGCATCAGAAAAAAGACTGGGTGAACATCGCGTTCCTCTCTCTCACGCCTGTAGTCGGCATCTTCGGAACCGCCGCCTGGACGTGGACTCACGGCTTCCACCTCTGGATGCCGATCCTTCTTGTGGTCATGTACGCCCTGGTCGGATTCTCGATCTGCGCCGGTTACCACCGCTTCTTCTCCCACAAAACCTACGAAGCGTCGCCGATCGTGCAGGCGCTTTTCGCGTTCTTCGGCGCCATGGCGGCGGAGAACTCGATCCTCTGGTGGTCATCGAGCCACCGCGTGCACCACAAGCATGTCGACAAGGACTGGGACCCGTACAACATCAAGCGCGGGTTCTGGTGGGCGCACATCTTCTGGATTTTCGTGAAGAACGAACAGTTCGACGATACGTTCGCCAACTCGCCCGATCTGCTGAAGAACCCGATCGTGATGTGGCAGAACCGGTGGCACAAAGCCATCCTGATCGTGGCCGGCTTCGGCATCCCGACCTTGATCGGCGCGGCATTCGGCAATCCGATCGCCGGTCTGCTCTGGGGCGGGTTCCTGCGCATCGTGGTCATCCATCACACGACGTTCTTCGTCAACTCGCTTGCGCACACGCTCGGCAAGCCGCTGTTCAACGCCGAGGTTTCGGCGCGCGACAACTGGCTGGTAGCCATGCTGACCCTCGGCGAGGGCTACCACAGCTTCCACCACCGCTTTCCCACCGACTTCCGCAACGGCATCCGCTGGTACCAGTGGGATCCGTCGAAGTGGCTGATTTCGGCCTTCAAGTCCGTCGGTCTGGCCTCTGACCTCCGCACCGCGCCGCTGCCGCAAATCGAACAGGCCCGCATGCAGGCGGCGCTGAAGACCGTCAAGACCCGGATCGATGCGACACCCGGCTCGATGGGCGACGAGATCCGCCGCCGCGCGCACGTGGCCATGGAGCATCTCGAGACGGCGCTGAAGCTCTGGCGGCAGCACGTCGAGGAGAAGGCCGAGGGGGTCTCGAAGTCGTGGCGTGAGACCCGCCGCCGCTCCCGCCAGCACGTGCAGCAGTCACGCCGCCAGTGGAAGTGGGTGGTCAGAACGTTGCGCCGGGTGCCGGAAGCCGCGTAGCTGCGGCTTCGCCGCGTTGTCTGCGCTACGCGCGTTGTCTGCGCTACGCGCGTTGTCTGCGCTGGCGCGCGTTGTCTGCGGCGTGGCCGCGTGGTCGGTGGTCGAAAGCACGGTCGATAGCTGGCTCTGAAGGTCCGACAGGCGATCACCGACAACTGATCGAGGCGCGCACACAGATGTTCGGCGCAAGGGCCACGCGGCGGCGCCGCAGACAACGCGCGCAGCGCAGACAACCGACAACCGACAACGCGCGGAGCGCCGATCACCGACAACCGCTATGCGGCAGGGTAGAATCGCAGGCAGGTCCCCTCGCAGTGACTGCCATGCGCGAACAGCTCGGGCAATACAAGATCCTGGCCCCGCTCGGGGCGGGCGGGATGGGCGAGGTGTATGTCGCGCGCGATCCGTCCCTCGGGCGCAAGGTGGCCATCAAGCTGTTGCCCGTGCGCCTCTCCGGCGATAAGGAGACGCTGGCCCGTTTCACCCGCGAGGCGCGCTCGGCTTCGGCGCTCAATCATCCGAACATCGTCACGATCCACGAGGTCGGCATGGACCAGGGCTCCGGCTCGCCCTTCATCGTGATGGAGTTCATCGACGGACGCGACCTGCGCAGCCTCATCAGCAACGGACCGCTGACGAACCGCAAGACCCTCGACATCGCCGCGCAGATCGCGGATGGTCTGGCCGCCGCGCACGAGCAGGGCATCATCCATCGCGATCTCAAGCCGGAGAACGTGATGATCACGAAGGACGGCTACGTCAAGATCCTGGACTTCGGCCTGGCCAAGATCATCCGTCCCGCCGGCGAGGATGAGGACACGGCCCAGCTCGACCTCCCCGGTACGAACCCTGGGACGATCCTCGGCACGGTCGGCTACATGTCGCCGGAACAGGCGACCGGAAAGCCGCTCGATTTCCGCTCCGACCAGTTCGCGCTCGGCGCGATCCTCTACGAGCTGGCCACGGGAAAACCGGCCTTCGAGGCCGACAACGCCATCGATACACTCTCGGCGATCCTTCACGCGGAGCCGCCGGCGATCACGCGTTTCAACGTGCAGGCGCCGCAGCCCTTCTGCTGGATCGTGGAACGGCTGTTATCGAAGGATGTCGAGGAGCGCTTCTCCTCGACGCGCGACCTCGCCCGCGATCTCCGCAACATCCGCGACCGCTTCGCCACGATGACGCAGTCGGAGGAAATCCCCCGGCCGCCGAAGGTGTCGCGTCAGAAGCTCACGATCGCGGCGATCATCGCGGGGGCGTTGCTTCTGGCGGGCGGGATCGTTTTCGTGGCGCGGCGCGGCATTTCGAACGCGCCCGCTGCTTCCGCCACCGCTCCATCCAGAAAATATCTGGCGGTGATGCGCTTCAAGGACCTGACCGGTGAGCCGAACGGCCAGCTCGTCGTCGACGGTCTCGCGGAAACTCTCTCCGCGCGGCTGGCGCACTTCGCCTCGGTGCAGGTGATGCGTCCGACGACGCCGGACGCGGTTGCGAACACGAATCCGCAACAGGTCGGCCGCGACCTCGGAGCCAACATCGTGCTGACCGGCTCGATGCAGCGCGCCGGCGATCGTCTCCGCGTTGCTTACGAGGTAATCGATCTGGCCCACGGAACGTCACGCTCCGGCGACCTGATCGAGGGGTCCGTCTCGGAGCTTTTCACGATCCAGGACAAGCTCGCCGACAGCATCGCCGCATCTCTTCAACTCGGCGCCCCCTCCTTCCGTCCCGCGTCGCCCGACAGCAGCGTCTCGCAGACCCGCTACCTCGAAGCCCTCGGCCACCTTCGCCGCTACGACAGCGAGGCGTCCGTCGACAGCGCCATCCACATCCTGGAAGAGCTAGCCGCGCAGAGCTCCTCGGCGTCCGTGCAGGCGGCGTTGGGGAGGGCGTACCTGGCCAAATTCGAGTTGACTCATGACGTGAAATGGGCGACTCCGGCAACGTCGGCATGTCAGCGCGCGATCACCAGCGATCCACAGAATCCGGATACGCGAGTCACTCTTGGAGAACTCAGTCGCCTGACGGGGCATCTTGACGATGCATCCCGCGACTACAACTCCGTATTGCAGCAGCAGCCGAACAACGCGGATGCGATTCTCGGTCTGGCCGAAACCTTCAAGGCCGCTGGGAAACTGAAGGAAGCAGAGGCAGCCTACAAGCGCTCGATCGAGCTTCAGCCAAATTATTGGGCAGGATACAACCGGCTCGGTGCTTTCTACTTCTCGCACGCCCATTATGAAGAGGCGGCGGAGATGTTCTCGAAGGTCGTGCAGCTGGTTCCTGACAATCAGCGCGGATACAACAACCTCGGCAGCATGTATCTGCAGATGGGCCGATATGACGATGCCTTGCGCGTTTTCCTGACTTCGATCGGGAAGGAGCCGTCGGCCCAGGCCTACTCCAATGCCGGCACCGCGAATTACTTCCTCGGCCGTTATACCGACGCCGCCAACGCCTTCGAAAAAGCAACAGAGATGGCGCCGACGATCTACCTCTACTGGGCGAACCTGGGCGATGCTTATCGCTGGATACCCAACGCCCGCGAGCGCGCAAACGTCTGCTATGACCGGGCCATTCAACTCGCTTCCGGAGAGCTGAAACTGAACCCGACGAGCACGGTCATCCGAGCGCGCATGGCTGTCTGCCTGGCAAAACGCGGCAACACGAAACGAGCAGACGAGGAGATTCGCGCTGCTCTCAGCGGGGATCCGACGAATCCGAGTTACACCTTCAAAGCGGCCATGATCGCGAACCTCGAGGGACATCCCGACAGTGCACTCACACTGCTCCAAAACGCGCTCGCTCAGGGGTACAGCCGCGCGGAAGTGGAGCATGAACAGGAATTCGCAAATCTTCGGCAGGATGGCCGGTTGCAGCAACTTCTGCAGAGAACGGCTACAATTCCGCCTGGGTCCAAACAACAATCCACATCCGGGAGATAGCCATGTCCGAAAAGAGCGTTACCGTTACCGTCGCCGGCGGCCAGATAACCGTTGATCCCCCCAGTGTCCAGGTACGGAAGGCAACTGATCAAGTGCGGTGGGTTTGCGATACGAGTGAATTCACGATCGATATGCCAGGATTTACGATCGACCATCGCCGGGAAAATGGGAAGCACCATGGCGTTTCGGGCACATTCCCCAACGTCGGAAAGATCAAGTACAACGTATCCGCCCCTGGCGCCGAAACACTTGACCCCGATGTCGACGTGATCCCGTAATCAGTTTGGGTACTCGCATCGACCCCGCCGATTTTCTTCACCTCATCCCCGGCCCGGCCGGGGAGCGTTCCACGCTCGTCTTCGAGCACGGGACGCTCACGGTCAAGCTGTATGCGCCGCGCGGCGTCGACATGCAGACGCCACACACGCGGGATGAGGCGTACATCGTCATCGGCGGGCGCGGGACCTTTGTCTGTGGCGAGGAGAGGAAGCCGTTCGAGCCGAACGACTTCCTCTTCGCGCCGGCGGGGCTGCCGCACCGCTTCGAGGACTTCTCAGACGACCTGCTGGTCTGGGTGCTGTTCTACGGTCCCGAAGGCGGCGAGCAGCCGCGCTGAATTACTTGCCGAGCTTGTTGCCGGCGTCCTTCATCGCCTCGCCCACCTTGCGGCGGGCCTTGCCGAAGCCTGCCTCGATCTTGCCGCTGGCGCGCTGATCCGCACCCTCGTCTTCCAGAACCGGATCGTTCATGGCCCGGCCCGCTCTTTCCTTCACGGTACCGCTCGCCTGATCGACTTTCCCTTTCACTTCGTCGCGATTCATACGCATGAGCAAGTCTCCTTTGCTGCTCGAATAACTCAAGAAGCCTGCCATCGCCTGCACAACGTTGCGTGCTATCATTTGCCATCGACTGACAGTTCTGCGGGAGGGCGTGATGGGGGATATCAAGCTTTTTCAGGTCTGCTATGAAGGCGAGCTGACAGTCAGGGTTTCCGACGCCATGCGGCGGCTCGGCGCCGAGGCCAACTTCGATCAGAGCTGGAACGTCTGGGTGCCCGAGGGAGGCCACGCCGAGCTCCTCGTCAGGTATCTGAGGATTGAAGTCGGCGAAGATGCCCGCGTACTGGTCGGCTGCTCCCAGTTCACGAGCGCGCGCGATTTCCTTCTCGTCCGGCACAGCCTCACGCCCGGTTCCGACTACAGCGAACTGCACGACGCCATCGCCCGCCTCGGCGTCGTCGTCGAGCTGCCGTTCGAATCGACCTTCGTCGTTCAGTCGGACGATCGCACCGACGTTCACACGCTCGGCCTGGCGCTGGGCGAGCTTTGTCCCGACGACGCGCTCTTCGTCACCGGCATCAACCACGACTGGGCGTACTGCGACGGCACCACCAGCCGTATGTACGTAGCCGAGCAGGAACCGAAGAGTCTCCAGTTCCGCAGCTTCTAGCCGGCACGACCGGCAGCGTTGCTTGCCCAAGGCCATCTCCGCTTGATCAGTTCTGCTGCGCAAGCTTCTAAGACGCCTTTCGATATCATGTCGGTCCGCTCACCACGGACTTACCAATGTCAGTTACCGAAGACCGCCCGCGGCCCGACCTCTCGGCTCTCCGCATTGACAGAGAGGAACACGACGCCCGAGGTGTGCCTCTGGGCACGATTGCGGTCTGGATCGTCGCCCTCGGCGTAGTCATCGCGGCCGCAATCGCGATCTACAAGGTGTGGATTGTGCCGCGCCGCGCGCCGGTCGTCGACACGCTCGTGGTCAAGCCGATGGTGAACGTCACCAATCCCCCGTTGCTCACCGCCACCGGCTATCTGGTAGCCGACAGGCAATCGAAAATCACCCCGAAAATCTCCGGCAAAGTCGTGCGCCTGAACTTCGACGTCGGCGACAGGGTCAACAGCGGTCAGGTGCTGGCCGTCCTCGAGAGCACGAACCTGCAGGCACAGCTCGACGAGGCCAACGCCGCGCTCCAGCAGGCCGACCGTGAATGGAAACGGCAGGCCGCGCTCTGGAAAGACGGCGTCACCACGCGCTCCCAGCTCGATGGCGCCGAGGCGCAGCTCAAAGGGGCAAGGGCGCGCGTCGATCAGATCCGCATCAACATGCAGGACATGGTCGTCCGGGCGCCGTTCGACGGAACCATCGCCACCAAGAACACCGAGGTGGGAGAAGTGATCTCCTCGGTGATGATGGGCCAGGTCGGCGGAACGCTGCCGGCCGGCGCGATCTGCACGCTGGTCGATCTGAAAACGCTCGAAGTCGTGGCCGACGTCAACGAGTCGAGCATCGGGCAGTTGCACGAAGGGCAGGCCGCGGAGGTCAGCGTCGACGCCTTTCCGAACCGGAAGTGGAAAGGCGTGCTGCGGCAGATCATCCCCACGGCCGACCGCGCCAAGGCAACGGTGCAGGTGAAGGTGAAGATCGTCGATCCCGGCGACCGGCTCCTCCCCGAGATGAGCTCCAGCGTCTCGTTCCTGCAGAGCGAGCGCACTGATGCCGAGATGCACGAGCCGGCGAAGATCTGGATTCCGGCATCGGCGATCTCCGGCGGCAATGTGGCCATCGTCGGTGCGGACAAGCACGTCACGTTGCGGCACGTCACCACCGGTGCGGTGCGTGAGCAACGGATCGAGATCACGAGCGGCGTCAATGCCGGCGAGCGTGTCGTCACCTCGGGTGTCGACAAGCTCGAAAGCGGACAGTTGATTCGGGTTGAATAGTTACGGAGGAGCGATGGCAACACTCGTCGAGATCGATAACGTCAGGAAAGTCTACAAACGCGATGCGTTCGAAGTGCCGGTGCTCAACGGTGTGACCGTAGACGTACCTCGCGGCGACTTCCTGGCTCTGATGGGACCGTCCGGCTCCGGCAAGACGACGCTGCTCAACCTCATCGCAGGCATCGACCGGCCGACCGCCGGGCGCATCTCCGTCGACGGCAAGGAGATCTCGCGCTTTTCGGAAACGCAACTGGCCAGTTGGCGGTCGCGCCACGTCGGCTTCATTTTCCAGATGTACAACCTCATCCCGGTGCTGAACGCCTTCGAGAACGTCGAGTTGCCGCTCCTGCTGACGAAGCTCTCGAAGAAGGAGCGCCGCGAGCACGTGCAGGCCGCCCTCGGCATCGTCGGCCTCGGCGACCGCGCCTTTCACTATCCGCGGCAGCTCTCCGGCGGTCAGGAGCAGCGTGTGGCCATCGCCCGCGCCATCGTCACCGACCCGACACTCCTGGTCGCCGACGAGCCGACGGGCGACCTCGATGCGCAGAACGCCGAAGAAACGCTCGATCTCCTCCAGCGCCTCAACGCCGACTTTCAGAAAACCATCGTCATGGTCACGCACGATCCGAAGGCGGCGCTGCACGCCAAGCGGACGCTGCACCTCGAGAAGGGATTGCTCGTCGAAGGCGTCCTCGGCGCCGAGACGGCGGCGCACGCATGAAATACGCGAAACTGATCCGCCGCAATCTCTTCCGCAACAAGTTGCGGGCCATCCTGACGATGCTGCTGCTGGCGGTCATCTTCTTCTTCGTGGCCACGCTGCTGGCCATCCTCGACAACTTCGAGGAATTCTCGAACGCCGGTGTGGGCTCGAACCGCATCGTCGTCCAGTCGGCCATCTCGCTGGCCACGCTGCTGCCGTATTCACACGAGCAGAAAATCCGTCAGCTTCCGGGCGTGGTCGAAACGGCCAAGCTGCAATGGATCGGCGCCTACTACAAGGAAAAGTCGAACTTCTTCGCGAACTTCGCAATCGACGGCGAAAAGATGGCGGTGGTATGGGACGACTACAAGATCGATCCGAAGCAGCGGGCTGACTTCCTGGCCGATCGCCGCGGCGCCCTGGTGGCGGAGGCGCTGATGAAGCGGTTCGGCTGGAAGATCGGTGACCGCATCACCCTGAAGAAACAGATCTTCCCCTTCGATCCGGAGCTGACGATCCGGGCCACGTTCGTCCACCCCGTCGACACCGGATCGCTCTTCTTCCCGATGGAGTACTTCGAGCATGCCACCGGCGACCGCAGCGAAGTCGGCACGATCTGGGTCAAGGTGAAGGACCCGAAGCAGATGGCCGCGCTCAGCCAGCAGATCGACGCCATGTTCAAGAACAGCGACTATCCGACCGAGACCTTCACCGAGAAAGAGTTCCAGGCGAATTTCATGTCGATGATGGGGAACGTGAAGCTCCTGTTCACCACCGTTTCGTCATGCGCGGTCTTCATGGTCATCCTGCTGGCGGCGATCACCATGTCGATGTCGGCGCGCGAGCGCGTCACGGAGATCGCCGTGCTGAAGGCCATCGGCTTCGAGCAGCGGCTCATTCTGGCCCTCATGCTGACGGAGTTCGTCCTCCTGACGGTCATCGGCGGCGCCGTGGGCAGCTTCGGCGCGCACTACATCTACCTGGCCGTCGATATGGGGAAAGTGACGATGGGCTTCCTGCAAAACTTCGGCATCCATGCCAAGACGCTGGCGACCTGCGTGGCCACGTCGGCCGGCGTCGGTCTTCTCGCCGGCGGGCTGCCCGCACTGCGCGCTTCCAACCTGCGCGTGGTTGACGGTCTGCGGAGGGTGGTCTGATGATCCCGCTCAAATACAACATCGGCAGCCTGACCGCGCGCCGCGTTTCGACGCTGATGACGATCCTCGGCATCGGCGTCGTCATCATGGTGATGATCTCGATGATGGCGCTTCAGAACGGCGTCCACTCCGCGGTGGTCTCCTCCGGCTCAAAAGACAATCTGATGGTCATGCGCGAGGGCGCCGCCGCCGAGCTCTCGAGCTGGGTGACCAAAGACGCCTTCCGGATCATCCGCGCGATGCCCGGCATCGCCAAAGACAATGGGTCGCCGATGATCTCGGGCGAGCTGGTCATCATCTTCAAGATCCCGAAGAAAGACGATCCGAAAGGGTCGAACGTCCTCATGCGCGGCGTCACGCCGATGGCATTCACCATGCGGCCGTACGTGCGGTTGATCGAGGGCCGGATGTTCCGGCCCGGCCTGAACGAGGTGATCGTGGCGCGGCGCATCCGGGACCGGTTCGTCAATACCGGGCTGGGCGACACCTTTCAGTTCGGCTCGCAGAAGTACAACGTGGTCGGCGTATTCGACGCCAAGGGAACCGCGTTCGACTCGGAGATGTGGTGCGACGCCGATTTCCTCGGCCAGGCGCGTAAGCGGGAAGCCTATTCGTCGGTGATCCTCCGTCCGGTCGACCGAAGCGCCTTCGAGTCGATCGAAGCCGGCATCAAGAATGACAACCGGCTGAAGCTCGACGTGAAGAGCGAGTACAAGTACTACGACGACCAGACCAGCGGTCTGGCCGGTATCGTGGTCCTGGTGGCGATCGTGACGATCTTCATGACCATCGGTGCAATTCTCGGGACGATGAACACGATGTTCTCCGCCATCGCCTCACGCGGCCGCGAGCTGGCCACGATGCGCGCCCTCGGCTTCAAACGACGGACGATCCTGTTGTCGGTCATCATCGAGAGCGCGTTCATCTCGCTTCTCGGCGGCATCGCCGGTCTGCTGCTGGCTCTGCCGGTGAATGCGATCTCGACCGGTACGACGAATTTCGAGACGTTCTCGGAGGTGGCCTTCAACTTCCGCGTCGACGCGCGCATAGCCATCACCGGCATCGTCATCGCCCTGATCGCCGGCATCATCGGCGGCGCCCTCCCGGCCCTCACCGCGGCAAGGATGCCGATCACGAAGGCGTTGCGGGAGATATGAGGGGAGGGGTTATCGGTTATCGGTTATCAGTTGTCGGAGCAAACACCGTTGCGCCCCGACTCCTGATAACTGACAACCGATAACCGATAACCCCTTCTCCGAACCCCCTGCACCGTTTCTTCGTATACGCTCAGCAGCGCTCACTATGCTGCCAGTCCAACAACGACCTGAGTCACCGCGAACGCGACGAGGATCGCGCCTGTTCGCCGTGTGGGTAGCCGCGCTCGCGATCATCATCCTCGACGAGGTATTGACGTATCTTCTCAGGCCGCTTCATGTTCCCGGCCTCGGCCTCCTCACCTTCACCACCTTCCTTGCCTCGCTTCTCCTCATCGCCCTCACGCTCTACGGCTTCGCTGTCTTCGTCCGCTGGATGCTGCGGAAGTTGTTCTGGCGGGTTGGACGGCGGCTTTTCCTCAGTTACGTGCTCATCGGCATGCTGCCGTTCTTTCTCTTCGCCATCCTGTTGCTGACGATCGGCTACATGATCTGCGGCGTGATGACGCACGCAGCCTTGCGCGGCGAGCGCCAGGCTGCTCTCGGACAACTCGAGAGCGCGGCATTCGAGTATTCGCTCACCGGCAAGCGGCCGGCCGGCGTTACGAAGAGCCTGGAGATCTACGACACCAACGACGCCTCGGGCTCCAGGCTGCCGGCGTGGCTGAAATCGACGACCTTCAGCGGCATGGTGTGGCGCGACCATCGGCCGCTGCTCGTCGCCTCCCGCCAGAGTGCTCCGGCACGAACCATCGTATTCATCGAGCCGCTCGACCCCGAATGGGTCGAGCAACTTCAGGACAAGTCAGGAATGACGGTCCTGATGGGCCTCGAGAACACCAGCAAGATTCGGAACGGAAACATCCGGGTACAGAAAGGCGGTCACACATTCAACCTCGACGATAACGACAGCGGCGCGGTGACCGACCTCATACTCCGCTCGATCGGCACCAAAGTCATCTGGGCCGACGTGACCGCGCTGACCGATTGGGACAGCGGCGCCACCATCGATGGGCGCCACGAGCTCTTCACGCTCATCATCAACCCGTTCCAGAACCTCTTCCACTTCTATTTTGGCGCGCAGGCCGACAGCTATGTCCGCGGCCTTCTTCAGTTCACGGCAGGCCTCGTCATCCTCCTTCTCATTTTCTACGCGATGGCCGTGCTCTTCGCGGCGGTGCTGATCTTTTCCATCACGCGGGCCGTGAACCGGATCGAGAAGGGAACGAAAGCGGTCGAGCGCGGCGATTTCACCTATCGCATCGCCATGAAACCGCAGAACCAGCTTGGCGAAATGGCGCAATCGTTCGACAGGATGACCGAGTCGATCGCCACGCTGCTGGTGAACGTCGCTGAGAACGAGCGTCTTCAGAGCGAGATCGAGATCGCCGCCTCGATCCAGCGGAACCTTCTGCCGAAAGAAGGGCCGCAGTTCCGCGGCGTGTCGTTCTCGGCACACTTCGAGCCGACGGCATCGATCGGCGGTGACTACTACGACGTCTTCAATATCGACAAGACCCGCCTGGCTGTGGCCATCGGCGATGTCTCGGGTCACGGCCTTTCCACCGGTCTGGTCATGGCCATGGTCAAGGCCGCCATCACCACGCTGGTCGAGGAGGGAGCGGAAGAGACGTCACTCTTCCACCGCCTCAACGATCTCGTCTACCGCTCTACGGAGCGCCGTGCGTTCATGACCCTGGCCTTTACGATTTTCGATCTGGAGAAGGGGACGATCCGCCACACGAACGCCGGACATCTCTACCCGTACCTGCTGCGCGAAGGTCAGAAGCCGCGCGGGATCGAGGTTCCCTCCCTCCCCCTCGGCGTTCGCAGCACGATCAGCACGCACACCGCCGAGGTCGATCTGCAGGAAGGCGACGCCATCGTTTATCTGTCGGATGGAATCGTCGAGGCGCAGGACGAGCATGGTGAACCATTCGGCTTCGACCAGCTCGAAGCCCTTCTGTCACGCTCCGTCGACCGCTCCCCGAGCACGATCCGCGATCAGATCCTCGAAGCCGTGGCCCGCCACTGCGGCACCCGCCCCGCCGACGACGACCGCACGGTGATGATCCTCAGGTTCGACAATTTCCATCACGGCAACAACCCGAAAGCGGTGCCGGTACTCGAGGAAGTGACGGTGTAGGCCGGCGTCAGCGCGTGCCGGATTCCGCAACCTTGCTCGCGGCCGTCGCAGGTGTCATCGCGGCGCGGACATGTTTCGCGATCCGGTTGATGTAGTTGATCGTCTCGCGGAACGGAGGCACTCCGTTGTACTTCCAGACGTTCCCTTCGCCGGCGTTGTACGCGGCGACGGCCAGGTCGGCGTTGCCGTTGAAGGTCTGGAGCAGCCAGCGGAGGTAACGCACACCGCCGTAGATGTTTGCAACCGGATCGTAGGAGTCGGTAACGCCGAAGCGCTCCGCGGTGGAAGGCATCAACTGCATGAGGCCGCGCGCCCCCTTGTCCGAGAGCTCGCGGGCATTGAAGTCGGACTCGGCCTTGATCACCGCGGAGACAAGAGCCGCATCGACATCGAACTTCTTCGCCGCCTCGATGATCAGATTATTGAACTTCGACTTGAAGATCGGGCCGCGCTTGTCGTCATAACGCCAGGAGCGAGTGGGAAAGATGCCGCCGTCTTTTTCGACCGCCTTCTTCACCTCTTCGACGATCGCCGGTGGAACGACCTCGTCATCGATGACCCGGTCGATGCGCGTGAGAGGAACCGTGATGGCCCCGCCGCTCTTCAGCGTGAGTTGCATGTCGCTCTCGCCGATGACCTTAAACGCGCTGATCTTCATGGCTCGTCCGTCGACGAACAGGGCGATGCTCGCACCGGCCGGGGAGGCGAGCGCGACCAGAACGATGAATGGAAGAAGCCGCTTGATCATTGGACTGATTGTCGTCAACGGGTGATTGTCGCTCAAACTTCCATGCTGCGCGAAGACGCAGCATCTCCTTTGACGCACACGCGTCGCCCATGGTTTCCAACTCGCGGCGCCACCGGAGATCCTGCCGTCTCCGCGGCAGGATGAACTTCCTTTACGCCCGCGGGTGAAACTGCTCGTACATCCTCTGCAGGCGTGCCCGGGAGACATGCGTATAGATCTGCGTCGTCGAGATATCCGAGTGGCCAAGCATCATCTGGACGCTTCGGAGGTCGGCACCGTTTTCGAGGAGATGGGTGGCGAAGGAGTGGCGCAGCACGTGCGGCGAGATATGTCCGGCGATTCCGGCCTGGCGTGCGTATTTGGTGATCTTCATCCAGAAGGCCTGGCGAGACATCGGTCTCCCGCGGCTGGAGAGGAAGAGATAAGGATCAGCATGCTTGTCGAACTGCGCCCGGCCGCGCTCGACGTAGGCGACGATGGCGTCGCGCGCGCTGTCGCCGAACGGCACGATCCGCTCTTTCGATCCCTTCCCGATCGTGCGCAGGAATCCGGCATCCATCACCAGATCGTCGATCTTGACGTGGATGAGCTCCGAGACCCGCAGCCCGGTGGCGTAGAGCAACTCAAGCATGGCCCCATCGCGCAGGCCCTCGGGCGTCGTGCGGTCGGGAGCGCGCAGGAGCGCATCCACTTCCTCCGGCTGCATCGACTTCGGCAGCGTCGTCCACAGCTTCGGGTTCTCGAGGTTCTCGGTTGGATCGTGTTTCAGATGCCGTTCCGCGACGAGGAACCGGAACATCCCGCGGATCGCCGCCAGCGCGCGCGCCACCGAGCGCGCGGAGATTCCGGCCGAGCGAATGGCCTGGAAGTAACGAACGATGTCGATTCGCCGGACGGCCTCGAGCTCTCTCTTCTGATCGCCGAGCCAGTGACCGAAGTGGCGGAGGTCGGTCTGATACGCGGAGAGTGAATTCTTCGCCAGCCCTTTCTCGACCGCCAGGTAGTCGAGAAACATCGGCAGCCAGGTCAGAAAGTACGGGCCCGATTCCTTCTTCTCGGGATCATTCGCGCGTGGGCTTTTACGCATTGGCCGCTTCATGCGCCACCGCGTCGGCCATGTACGAGCTGCGCACGAATGGACCGGCGAAGACGGCGCGGAAGCCGATCTCCTCGCCGATGGCGCGGTATTCGTCGAAGACTCCTGGAGCGATGTACTCGACGACGTCGAGTTTCTCTCGTTTCGGCTGAAGGTACTGGCCTATCGTTACAATCGCAACGTTCGATTCGAACAGACGGCGCAGCACGTCGACGACTTCATCGCGCCGCTCGCCGAGGCCGAGCATCAGTCCGGATTTCGTGACGATGGAGGAATCGATCGTTTTGGCCTCGCGGAGCACAGCCAGTGAGCGCTCGAAGCGGGAACCCGGGCGGACGACATCGTAAAGCCGGGGCACCGTCTCGACGTTGTGGTTGAAATAGTCAGGCCGGGCTTCGACCACGGTGCGCACGGAGTCGAAGTTCCCGCGAAAATCGGAGGTCAGCACCTCGACGGCGGCATCCGGCAACGCATCGCGCAACGCTTTGATCGTCCGCGCGAACTGCCGCGCGCCGCCGTCGTCGAGGTCGTCGCGCGTGACGCAGGTGACCACGACGTGCCGCAATCCCATCCTCTTCGCCGCCTCGGCCACCGCGCGCGGCTCATCCGGCGACGGCGGCATGTACGGGCGGCCGGTGGTCACGTTGCAGAAGCCGCAGGAACGCGTGCAGACATCGCCGAGGATCATGAACGTGGCCGTGCCGCGCGAGAAACATTCGCCGCGGTTCGGACAGGCCAACGATTCACACACCGAATGAAGCGACTTCTCGCGCAGCAGCGACTTGATCTCGTGCAGATCGCGAAGGTTGACCTTCTTCTCGCGAATCCAGTCAGGGAGGCGGCCAGACATCGTTGACATCGTAAAACAAAACCGCCGCCCCTTTCGGAGCGGCGGTGGATGCTGCGATACAAGGAATGGTGGTCGAGCCTTGGGCAACCAACGCTGCGGGCCGTGCCCGCTCTAGTGGCCGAACGACTTTTCCAGCGATCTGGCGATCAACTTCTCCGCCTCGGCCTCCGGAATGTTCTTGACGATGGCCACTTCGGAGACCAGGAGGTACTTGGCGCGGTCGTACATCTTTTTCTCGCGGAACGAGAGGCTCTTTTTCTTCTGCACTTCGCTGAGATTTTTGAGGACGTCGGCGACGTCTTCGAGACGGCCGGTCTTCATCTTCTCGAGATTCTCGCGATAACGACCCTTCCAGTCGGTATGCGCTTTCTGCGTGGTCTCTTCGAGGAGGCTGAGAAGACCTTTGATCTGCGTCTGTTTGTACAACGGCCGAAGGCCGACGCGATCGGTGTTCTTGATCGGCACCATCAGGCGCGAATTATTCGCGAGAAGCCTGAGATGGTAGTACGTATCATCCGCGCCCATGATCGGCGACTCGCCGATCTGCTCGACGATAGTCACGCCATGGTTCGGATAGACAAGCTTTTCCCCGACCTTGAAACCTAATTTCATTGACGACAAGTGAAGCTCCTTTCGGAAGACTGGCGAAACTGAGGGATCGGCATTGTACGTCAGCGAGCCGATATCGTCAATCAGCCGTGAGCGCAAATGTGAGCGCTGGAAGCTCAACCGTTGGCGTTAGACCGCCTCGAAAGGACATTCAATGAGGGGTTGCGCGCAGGCGTCGAACGAGCTGGTGAAGCCGGTCAACTCCTTGACGGCGTTCGGCTTCCGTCCCTGTGAGCATGTCCTCGATCGCCTGTAATTCGGCCAGAGTCTCGGCATCTCCGCGGCCCGCCGTTACATCGATCTGTGTCGCGGAAGGGATCGCGGCAATTGTTGCCGGAGCGCTTCCTATGGCCCCAGCCGGAACCGTCGAGTCCGCCGGCAATCTGCTGGCGATCCGCTGGGCCATGGCCCGGATCGACGGCTTGTCGTTGTGCTCAATCGCCTTCAGGATCGCCTTCGCGCTCTCCACGGCGTCGGCGTATGGGCTGGACGGCTCATCGAAGAGTCGCGCCTCCACGAGGGTCAGAGTGACGTTGGCATAGCCGTCCTTGTCGGCGTGGGCATAGACGCGCGCCACGGCCTGCCTGCCGATCTCGTCGAGCTCGATCGTTTTCGAAGCGCCTGGCTCGAGCCAGGCGTCAATCTTTACCGTCTGGAACTTCTTTTCCGACGACTTCTGCGGCAGCGTCTCAATTTCAACGCGGTCGATGTAGATGTGGTGGTTCTTCGCCAACACCATGCGCAGCCGAGGGACACTCACGATCAGCCGGAAGGAGAAAGCATTGCTCAACTCCAGCACCGACTCCTTGCGCTCGGGATCGACGGAGATGGTGTCCGACTTGCGATTCCCTTCCATCCTGTCGTAGCTGGCGTATTGATAGGTGCCATCGGCTCGCTTGCCGCGGAGCAGATCGATGTCTTCGTTGACGATCCTCTTCAACAGGTCGCCGGGGAGATCGTTCCTGCTCATCTCCACGACGCGGTCGATGACTTTGGCATCCGTCGCAACGCGCGTCACAGGCACCTGCGCCGTCGCGTTCGCGACCACGAGGAAGACGATGGCGATGGCGGCACGTCTCATTTCACCACCTCCTGCAGCACGCTCACACCGGGCAGTCCATCACGCGAAAGGCCCAGGTGCTCGCAGATTGTCGCGCCGAGGTCGGCGAAGGTCGAACGTGTGCCGAGCGGATGCGCCTTCACCCGCGGTCCGGCCACGATCAGCGGGACGTACTCGCGCGTGTGGTCCGTGGATACATCCGTCGGATCGCAACCGTGGTCGGCGGTGATGAAGAGAAGGTCGTCTTCGCGCATGTCGCCGAGCAGGGCGCCGAGCTCCTGATCGAAGACTTCGAGCGCTTTGGCGTAACCTGGGGCATCGTTGCGGTGGCCGTACTTCGAATCGAAGTCGACGAGGTTGGTGAAGATGAAATCGGCATCTGACTGGCGGATCAGGTCGATCGTCTTCCGCATCCCGTCGGAGTTGTTTTCGGTGCGGATCTCCTTGGAGATACCGACGCGATCGAAGATGTCGGCGATCTTGCCGAGGCCGATGACCTGTTTCCCGGAGTTGAAGGCTCGCTCGACGACGGTCAGCCCAGTCGGCCGCACCGAGAAGTCCTTCCGGTTCGCGGTCCGTTTGAAATGCCCTCTGCCGGTTCCGAGGAACGGCCGGGCGATGATGCGGCCGATGTTGTGCTCCCCGCGCATCAGCTCGCGGGCGATCGCGCAGATGCGCCACAACTCCTCGACCGGAATGATCTCCTCGTGCGCGGCCACCTGGAAGACTGAATCGGCCGAGGTGTAGACGATCGGCGAACCGGTGCGCATGTGCTCTTCGCCAAGCTCGTCGAGGATCACCGTGCCGGAAGCGGCCTTGTTGCCAAGCGTCTTGCGCCCGATGCGCCGTTCGTATTCGGCGATCACCTCCGCCGGAAAACCGTTCGGGTAGGTGCGAAAGGGGTCCTGGACGATGAGACCCATCATTTCCCAGTGGCCGGTGGTGGTGTCTTTCCCGGCGCTGACTTCTGCCATCCTGCCGAAGGCCGCGCGCGGAATCTCCGTCGACGCCGGTTGCGGGAGCGTGTGCAGCAGCCCGAGACGCGAGAGACCCGGCAGCGACGGATGCTGCGTCTCCAGCACATGCCCGAGCGTGTTCGATCCTTCGTCGCCGAAGTCTTTTGCGTCCGGCAACTCACCGACGCCGAGAGAATCACAGACGATGACGATGGCCCGTCTATTCATAGAGCGCTGATTATGGCGCATGTACGATGAGGTGATCGGTGATGCACGTTGCCATCCGGTGGATCCTCTTCCTCGTTGCAGCGGCTCTCGTCTTCCAGTTCTGCTGAAACGCGATCCCGGCGACCTCGGCATACTCCCCTGGTTCGCCAACGCCGCATCGCGGACGAAAGGCGTCTCGCTCCTCGGCTCGACCCTGGCGGTGCTCGTGGTGATGTGGTTCGTCAGCAGGTGACTACGCTCGCGCTTTCTTCTTCGCCTTGGGAGCTGTTGCTGTACTGGCGCTTCGCTTCACCGGCACGGCTGTCGATGCGGCCGCGATGCGAACGAGGGTCCGCAGCGCTTCGTTGACCGACTCGGAATCAGGGAAGGTCGTCAGAAGATCCGGCGCGAGGATGCGCAGATTGCGGTTGCGGCCGTAGTCTCGCGCGTACTTGCCGCGCACCCCGCCACGGAAGTCGTATTCGGGAAGTATGTCGTCGTCGGGAATCGAATTGCTCTTCCTCATAGATCATTTTTCTGCGAGCGAAGGACCGCACGAAGAATCTCATTGACTGACTCGTCATCCGGGAAAGCCTCGGCGACATCGCTTGCCAGCAGCCGAACACAACGCCGATCGACCACGCCGAGCCAGTAAGGGTTCGGACGCGACCTGCTGAAATGGATCTCGTGATCCAGCGGATCATCGTCGTCAACGATCGGGCCGGTCATCTCTGAGTTTTCTTCGGCCTCGGCGCAGTGACAGTTCTAGTGCTGATTTTCTTGGGCACCGGGCAGGTGCCTCCGCAATCGACCGCAACGCCGCGTTCATCGATTCGTTGTCCGGAAATAACGCGGCGAGATCCTTATCGATCACGCGAACGTATTCGGGTCCATGCACCGCAACGAACCACGGATTCGGAATCGATCGGCTGAAATCAAATTCAGCCGGCATTTCGTCATCGTCGGTAGGGATGTCTTTCTTCATAGGTTCATTCACACCAAATGCTCGTGGATAAGCGGCCGCTCCTCCGGCTTCTCGTCTCCGAACGTCACGAAGGACAAGTATCGCTTCGTCAGGTCATCCGCATCGCGCGGAGATTGTCCGAGCTGGATGCGGGCGATGGTCTCGCCGGCGCGGACTTCATCCCCCGTCTTGCGGTCGAACATGACGCCGGCCGCGTAGTCGATCACGTCGTCCGACTTCTTGCGGCCGGCGCCGAGGTCGACCGTGAACATGCCGGCCTGATAGGTGTCGATGAAAGTGATGAAGCCGGAGCGCGGCGCCTTCACCTCGATCGTCGTCCGCGGCTGCGGCAGGAGCGAGTAATCGTCGACGATCGACGGGTCGCCGCCCTGGGCCTTGATCCACAAGCGGGCTTGGTCGAGCGCGCGGCCGGAGCGGAGCGCCTCATCGAGAGCAATCCCGGCGGACGCGTCGTCGAACTTGCCGGACATGGCCAGCACGCGGACGGCCTGCGCGCGCGTTACTTCCTCGACGTCGGCCGGTCCGTTCCCTTTCAGAACCTCGATCGTTTCGATGATCTCGTTGGCGTTCCCCGCTGCAACGCCGAGCGGGCGATCCATATCGGTGATGAGTGCCTCGACGCGCGTGCCCGACCCGGCCGCGGCGGCGATGAGGCTCTGCGCCAGCGCCTTCGAATCCTGGTAACGGCGCATGAAGGCGCCGCTGCCGGTCTTGACGTCGAGGATCAAGGCCGACGCGCCCATGGCCAGCTTCTTCGACATGATCGACGCCGTGATCAGCGGCAGCGACTCCACCGTCCCGGTGACGTCGCGCAGCGCGTAGATTTTCTTGTCCGCCGGCGCGATCCCTTCCGTCGACGTCGAGATCACGCAGCCGGAGTCGGCGATGCTCTGATCGAACTGCTCGCGCGACAGGCGGGCGTTGAATCCGGGAATCGCCTCGAGCTTGTCGAGCGTGCCGCCGGTGTGGCCGAGGCCGCGGCCGGAGAGCATGCCGATCTTGATCCCGCAGGCAGCGACCCACGGCGAGAGTACGAGCGACACTTTGTCTCCGACACCGCCGGTGGAGTGTTTGTCGGCGATGAAGTCATACTCGCTCCGCAGGTGCCATTCATCGCCGCTCCGCAGCATCGACTGCGTAAGTGTTGCCATCTCCTCGGCGGTCATGCCGTTGATGGCGATTGCCATCAGTAGCGCCGACATCTGGTAATCGGGGATCTCGCCGCGCGTGTAGCGCTCGATGAACAGCTCGATCTCGCGCTGCTCCAGGGGCGCGCCGCGGCGCTTCCGGTTGAGAACTTCGTAGACATTCAGTTCGGACATAGCGCGCGATTGTAGTATTCGGCGCCATGAAAGCCGTCGTGCTGCTGAGCGGAGGGCTCGACTCCGCCACCGTCCTGGCTATCGCCAAGAGCGAGGGACGCATCTGTTGCGCGCTCTCGTTCGCGTACGGACAGCGTCACGGAATCGAGCTCGATGCGGCCCGGCGCGTCGCGGAAGCGATCGGTGTCGACGAGCATGTCGTCTTCCCAATGGATCTGCGCCTTTTCGGCGGCAGCGCGCTGACCGGAGACATCGAAGTTCCGAAGGACGTCGCCGATGCCCCCGGCATCCCGGTCACCTACGTCCCCGCCCGAAACACGATCTTTCTCTCGCTGGCCCTCGGCTACGCGGAGACGCGCGAGGCACGGGAGATCTGGATCGGCGTCAACGCCATCGACTTCAGCGGCTATCCCGACTGCCGGCCGGAGTTCCTGGACGCCTTCCAACGGGTGATCGTGACCGGAACCAGGAGCGGCGTCGAACATAGTGAGCCGCGGTTGATCGCGCCGCTCGTGACGATGTCAAAGGCGGACATCATTCGCCGAGGAACGGCGCTGGGCGTCGATTATTCGATAACCCATTCGTGTTACGACCCTGACGTGGACGGTTTCGCCTGCGGACACTGCGATTCGTGCATCCTTCGAAAGCGCGGATTCGAGGAGGCGGGCGTGCTCGACCCTACTCACTATGCGAATAACTGAGATTTTCCACTCCATCCAGGGCGAGTCATCGCACGTCGGGCGGCCCTGCGTCTTTGTCCGCCTGACCGGTTGCAACCTTCGCTGCCGCTGGTGCGACTCCGAGTACACATTCACCGGTGGGGAGCGGATGTCGATCGATGAGGTGATCGAGCGCGTCCGGAGCTACGGTTGCGATCTCGTTGAGGTCACCGGCGGCGAGCCGCTGGCGCAGAAGGAGGGCTTCGATCTGATCGGCCGCCTCTGCGATGACGATTTCGAAGTCCTGATCGAGACCTCCGGGTCGATCGATATCGAGCCGGTCGACCGCCGGGCGAAGATCATCCTCGACATCAAGTGCCCGGGCTCGCGGGAAGCGGAGAAGAACTACTGGCCGAACCTCGAAAAGCTCGGGCCGCATGACGAGATCAAGTTCGTCATCGCCGACCGCGCCGACTACGACTGGGCGCGCGGCGTGATCGAGGAGCGCAAACTGGCAGGCCGCACCATCCTCTTTTCGCCCGTCTGGGGCGAGCTCGATCTGAAAACGCTGGCGGAGATGATGCTCGCTGACCGCGTGCCGGCCCGCCTGCAGACGCAACTGCACAAACACATCTGGGGCGCGGACGTGAAGGGAGTCTGATGAACAAACCGACGCTCGACCACATCGGCATCGCAGTGAAATCGCTCGACGCCGCAAAGATCTACGAGGCCCTCGGCCTCTCCATCGACCACATCGAGACGGTGGCCACGCAAGGCGTTCGCACGGCCTTTCTCTCGGCCGGTGATGCCGACATCGAGCTCCTCGAACCGTCAGGGCCTGAGTCAACCGTGGCGAAGTTCATCGAGAAGCGCGGCGAAGGAATCCACCACATCTGTTTTCGCGTCGACGACATCGAGGCCAACCTAGGCAAGCTGAAAGCACTGGGCTACCGGCTCATCAACGAGGCCCCGGTTCCGGGCGCGCACGGCTGCCGCGTAGCCTTCCTGCATCCCGCCGCCGGCAACGGCGTTCTGATCGAGCTGAGTGAAAAACAATGATCGAAGGATTCCTGCCCGCGTCTCTAATCATCGTCAACCTCGTCAATCCGAAGGAGAAGTTCTTCGGTGTTCTGATGGCCCTTTCCTCCGCCGGTGTAACGATGCGCGGCATCAATCTCGACTCGTTCGAAGACTGGATACATCAGATCGCCCGCAACGAGGAGCCGGACCTCGATCTCATCACGATGTTCGTCCCCCTCTTCCGCGTCGAACGGATCTTTCTCGACGAGCCCTCCGGCGCCATCAAATCGTACGGCCAGCGCTTCGAAGAGGTGGCCGGCACCACCATCCGCAAATTCCTCGGGCTCGACGGCGGCAACGACTAAGAGCCCAAACCCAAGACTCACGCGGAGGCGCGGAGTGCGCGGAGAAAGAAGCTCCTCACCTCCGCGTCTCCGCGTCTCCCCGTGAGTTCGGTGTCCTTTTGGGACAAATGGCGGCGTTACAATGACTACCTACATGACCACCCTGATCAAAAACGGCCGCATCGTCACCGCGGTTGATGACTACCACGCAGACATCCTGATCGAAGACGGCACCGTCGCCATGATCGGAAAGTCGATCGATATCGCTGCAGACAAGGTCATCGATGCCAAAGGACGGCTCGTCATCCCGGGCGGGATCGATCCGCACACGCACATGGAGCTGCCGTTCGGCGGAACCTCCGCATCCGACACGTTCGAGACCGGCACCATCGCGGCGGCGCACGGCGGCACGACCACCATCATCGACTTTGCCGTTCAGTACAAGGGTCAGTCGCTGAAGCAGGCGGTGGATGCGTGGCACGCCAAGGCCGACGGCAGGACGTCGATCGACTACGGGTTCCATCTCATCTGCACCGATCTGCCGGACGAGCGGCTGCCGGAAATGAAGTCGATGATCGATGAAGGGATCTCCAGCTTCAAACTCTTCATGGCCTATCCCGGGGTCTTTCTCGTCGATGACGCCACCATCTTCAAAGCGATGGGGATGGCCGGAGAAAACGGCGGGCTGATTTGCATGCACGCGGAGAACGGCGTGGTCATCGACGCCATCGTCAAGAAAGCGCTGGCCGAGGGGAAGACGGCACCGAAGTATCACGCGCTGACCCGGCCGACCAAGGCGGAGGCGGAGGGCGTGCATCGCGCCATCGCCCTTGCTGAAATGGCCGACGCGCCGGTGTACATCGTCCACCTCAGTTGCGACGACTCGCTGCAGGAAGTGACCCGCGCCCGCGACATGGGCATCAACGCCTACGCCGAGACCTGCCCGCAGTATCTCTTCCTCGACTACAGCGTCTACGAGCAGCCCGGTTTCGAGGGAGCCAAGTACGTGATGACGCCGCCCATTCGCGAGAAGTGGAATCAGGAGAAGCTGTGGCGCGGGCTGAAGTTCAATGACCTGCAGGTCGTCTCAACTGACCACTGCCCGTTCTGCATGAAGGAGCAGAAGGAGCTCGGAAAGAACGACTTCTCGAAGATCCCCAACGGTGGTCCGGGCGTGGAGAACCGCATGTCGCTGGTCTACGACGGCGGCGTGGCGGAGGGCCGTGTCTCACTCAATCGCTTCGTCGAGATCACCTCCACCTCGGCGGCAAAGATCTTCGGGCTGTTTCCGAAGAAGGGAACCATCGCCGTCGGCAGCGACGCCGACATCGTCATCTTCGATCCGAATGAGGAGATGACCATCAGCGCGAAGACACACCACATGAACGTCGACTACTCCTGTTACGAAGGCCGGCGGGTGAAGGGAGTGACGAAGACGGTGCTGTCGCGAGGCGATGTGGTGATCGAAGACGGCAAGTACGTTGGGAAACCGGGGAAGGGACAGTTCTTGAAACGGGGACAGGCGTTCAGCCCGAGGTGACCGGAGCGCTGGCGTCTCGCCGGCTGGCTCGGCGGCGTCTCGCCGCTGAGGGCCGTGCGTGTCGTAAGAACGGCGGCGAGACGCCACCGTGCCAGCCGGCGGGACGCCAGCGCTCCTTTACTTGAACTTCCCCGCCTCCACATCCTTGATGAACGTCACCACCTCGCGGAAGTAGCGCTCCTGGTCGTCGTACATCTCCAGGTGGCTCCCCTCGGTGATGACGACGCGCGCGTGCGGGATGAGCTTCCCCATGCGGCGGATGTCGTCGGGATTCATCGTGCCGTGACGGCCGGCGATGATCAGGGTCGGGATCTTGATTTTGTGCAAGTCCTCCCATCGATCCCAATCCTTGAAGTTGCCGCTGATGACGAACTCGTTCGGCCCCTGCATCGTGTTGTAGATCTTCTGGTTGAACTTAGCGAACGCGCGCGTGACCGGTTCCGGCCATGGGTCCATGCGCAGAAGATGCGCCGCGTACACTTTGCCCATCATGATCTGCTGGTACTCGGGCGCGTCGTAGTTGCCGGCCGCCTCGTACTTCGCCAGCGTCTTGCGGTCCTCCTCCGACAACTCAGCCAGCAGCGTGGCGGCGTATTTCTCGTACGCCGGGATGCCGGCGGTCATGTCGGAGATGATCAGCGCCTTCAGGTGATCCTGATGCTCGAGGGCGTATTCGATGGCCAGCATGCCGCCCCACGAATGGCCGTAGAGGTAGAAATGGTCAAGCCCTAGGCCCTTGCGGACCTGCTCCACCTCGGCGCGGTAACGGGCCACGGTCCATAGCGAGACATCGTCCGGCTGGTCCGAGTTCCCGACCCCGAGCTGGTCGTAGTAATAGAACTGGATGGCGTGCTGCGGCAGGAAATCCTCGAAGCATTCGAAGTAATCGTGCGGGAAGCCGGGGCCGCCGTGCAGCGTCAACATCGTCACCGCACCGTGCCCGACGCGCTTGGTCCAGACGTGATATTTGCCGTCGACCTCGATCATCTTCGCGCCTCCCGTTTTCACCTCGGCGGACTGGCTCGTGGCGGCAAGCAGGATGAGAGCGGACGTCATCAAGAGCTTTCGCATGACCGATGATACGCACGAGCCCGCGTTCCGGATCGCTGTGGCACAATGTCGCACCCCTCACTTTGGGAATCCCGTAGCGGAGGCAATCCATGACTGACCCGGTCATCCAACACGAAGACGGACGTGTCGAGCTTCGCTCCGAGGAGGGAATCCGCACCAGCCCGCTGTACAACCACGACCTGGCGCCCGTGCCCGTGGCGCAGCGGAACTGGACCACCTACAACTACGCCGCGCTCTGGATCGGGATGGCACATTGCGTTCCGACGTACATGATGTCATCGGCACTCATCGCCAAAGGGATGAATTGGTGGCAGGCCCTGATCACGATTCTCCTCGGCAATATGATCGTCCTGGTACCCATCCTCCTGAACTCGCATCCCGGCACGAAGTACGGCATCCCTTTCCCCATCTTCGCGCGCGCCAGCTACGGAACGTACGGTTCGAACCTCCCGGCACTCATGCGGGCGATCGTCGCATGCGGCTGGTTCGGTATCCAGGCGTGGCTCGGTGGCGAGGCGCTGAATGTTTTGTTCGCGTCGATCATCCCGAGCTGGACCAAGTTGGGCGGCTCGATCGCCGGACATCCGGCCACCGAGTGGATCTCGTTCCTTCTTTTCTGGAGTCTCAACATTCTGATCATCTACCGCGGCATGGATCTCGTGCGCCGCTTCGAAAACTGGGCCGCGCCGTTCGTTCTGGTGATGACCGCGTTTCTCCTCGGATGGGCGGTGTGGCGCGCCCACGGGCTCGGTTATCTGCTGACCGCTGAGGGGAAGTTCCATTCGTGGTCGCAGTTCAGCGTGGTCTTTGTTCCATCGGTCACGGCGATGGTCGGCTTCTGGGCAACGCTCTCGCTGAACATGCCTGACTTCACCCGGTTCGGCCGAAGCCAGCGGGAACAGGCCATCGGACAGACGATCGCGCTGCCGACGACGATGACCGTGTTCGCCGCGATGGGGGTCATCATCACGTCCGCAGCCGTCGTCATCTATCCGGGGACGAGCATCAACGAGCTGTGGGATCCAATGAAGCTTGCCAGTCACTTCGGCTCGGCGCTCGTCATCGCCATCTCGATGTTCACCGTCGTCATCGCCACGCTGTCGGTCAACATCGCCGCGAACGTCGTCTCGCCCGCGAACGACTTCGCGAACGCTTTCCCGCGCCTCATCTCGTTCCGCACCGGTGGCCTGATCACCGGCCTCCTGGCGATCGCACTCCAACCGTGGCGGCTCCTTGCCAACGCGAGCCGTTACATCGACGGCTGGCTCCTCGGATACTCGGGCGGGCTCGGCTCAATCGCCGGAGTCCTGATTGCCGACTATTGGATCGTGCGCAGGAGGGAGCTAGTGCTCGGTGATCTCTATCGCACCGAGGGAACCTACACGTATGACGGCGGATGGAACTGGCGCGCGGTCGTGGCAACTCTCCTCGGCTGCACGCTGGCGTGGGTCGGCATATGGGTACCTGCGTTGCACCCGCTGTATGACTACGCCTGGTTCGTCGGCTTCGGCGTTGCCGCGATCACACACCTGCTGCTGATGAAGGTTTTCCGCCCGCGCGGTGTTATCGATCCGCAGCCTGTCGCCGCATGACTCTGATTCTCATACTTCTTCTCGTCGCCGTGGTCATCATCGTCGCTGGCGCCTCCATGCGCCGGAAGGCTGCCGCTGCGTCGCCGCAACCGCATTCGGACCCCGAACCGTTGCCCGATTCCGATCCCGAGCCGCTGCCGGACGCCGATCCTGAGCCGTTGCCGATCACCGAGCCGGAGCCGATGCCACAGCCGGAGCCACCTTCACCCCATCCCGAGCCTCAGCCAACGATCATCGTCTCGAACGAGCCCGAACCGCCGGTGCGGCCGAGTCCTGCGCAACCCATACCGTCACCGGCGGCTATAATCCGCGAACCCAAATCGGAGAGAAAACGCATGTCCCGAATCGTCAAAGGTGGTTTGATCCAGACGTCCCTTGCTTGCGACACCAGCGAATCGCTCGAAACGATCCGCCAGGCCCAGACCGAGCGCACGCTGAAGTACATCGACCAGGCCGGCGCCGAGGGCGTTCAGATCCTGTGCATGCAGGAGATCTTCACCGGACCGTACTTCTGCGCGGAGCAGACCACGCGCTGGTACGACTCCACCGAGAAGATCCCCGACGGTCCCACCACGAAACTGATGCAGGAGTACGCCAAGAAATACAACATGGTCATCGTGGTCCCTCTGTACGAAGAGGAAGAGACCGGCGTTTACTACAACACCGCCGCCGTGATCGATGCCGACGGCAAGTACCTCGGCAAGTACCGCAAGAACCACATCCCGCACGTCGCTCCCGGCTTCTGGGAGAAGTTCTACTTCCGCCCGGGCAACCTCGGCTATCCGGTCTTCGAGACCGCCTACGCCAAGGTCGGCGTCTACATCTGCTACGACCGCCACTTCCCCGAGGGGGCGCGAGAGCTGGGGCTGGCAGGAGCGGAAATCGTCATGAACCCCTCGGCCACGGTAGCCGGCCTCTCGGAGTACCTCTGGAAGCTCGAGCAGCCGGCCCACGCCGTCGCCAACGGTTACTTCGTCGGCGCCATCAATCGCGTCGGCTACGAAGCCCCCTGGAACATCGGCGAGTTCTACGGCCAGAGCTACTTCTGCGATCCCCGCGGCCAGATGCTGGCCGTCGGCCCTCGCGATGCCGACGCTCTCGTCACCGCCGACCTCGACATGGACAAGATCCGCGAGGTCCGCAACACGTGGCAGTTCTATCGCGACCGCCGTCCGGAGACGTATAACGGGATCGTGAAGCTGTAACTTCTCCCAAGAATGCGCGACCACATCCTCCTGCATATCAACGGTCGCGAACATCGCATCGAAGGCGATGCCGCGTTCGAGACGCTCGCGAACTATCTCCGCCTGGACGTCGGCGCAACCGGTACGAAGATCGTCTGCGAGGAAGGCGATTGCGGCGCGTGCACGGTGCTCACAAGGCGCGCAGCCGATGCCGACTACCGTCCCGTCAATTCCTGCATCCTGAATCTGGCGCAACTTGATGGATCATCCATCGTGACGGTCGAAGGCTTGTCACGCGGAGGCGCGGAGACGCGGAGAGAAGAGGACTCCCTCCGCGTCTCCGCGTCTCCGCGTGAAAACGTTCTCCATCCTGTTCAAGCAGCAATGGTGCAATGCCACGGCGCGCAGTGCGGCTACTGCACGCCCGGCTTCGTCATGGCCATGGCCGGCATGTTCGAGGTATGCGAGCGAGTGAACGAGAAGCAAGTCCGCGACGGACTGACCGGAAACCTCTGCCGCTGCACCGGCTACGAGCCGATCATCAAAGCGGCGCTCGCCGTCGACGGCGCGCAGGCCGCAAAGATGCGCGATCGCTATCCCGACCTGCCGGACGCCGGCGATTCGGTCACCGTCGGCCCCTTCTGCGCTCCGGCAACCCTCGACGAAGCGATCGCCTTCAAACGCAATCATCCCGGCTGCACTATCGTCCAGGGCGGCACAGATGTCGGTGTCTGGGTCAACAAGCGGAACTACTCCGCGCCGGCCATGCTCTCGCTGTCGAAGATCGTCTCGCTCAACGAGCTGCGCGAAGAAGACGGCGTCATCGTCGCCGGCGCCAACACAACGCTGGCCGACTTCGAAACCTTCATCGCTGACCGCATCCCCGAGTTGGCTGGCATCATGGCCATCTTCGGCTCGCCGCAGATCAAAAACGCCGGAACGCTGGTAGGCAACATCGCCAACGGCTCCCCCATCGGCGACACGCTCCCCTACCTGTTCGTGGCCGGCGCCATGCTCGAACTGAACGACGGTGCGCGCTCCGTCCCCATCGACCGCTTCTACCTCGGCTACCGCAAATTCGATCTCCATCCCGACGAGATCATCACCCGCGTCCGCATCTCCATCGTCCGCGACACCCTCAAGCTCTACAAAGTCTCCCGCCGCAAAGACCTCGACATCTCCGCCTTCACCGCCGCCATCCGCTTGGGGCTAACCGGCGACCGCATCGACCGCGCCGCCATCGCCTACGGCGGCGTCGCCCCGACCGTGATCCGCCTTCCGCGCACCGAAGCCTTCCTGGCCGGCAAATCCGCCACGCTCGACACCTTCGAGCGCGCCGGCCGCATCGCCCGCGACGAGATCAAGCCGATCAGCGACGTGCGGGGATCGGCCGACTACCGGCTGCAACTGGCGGAGAACATCATGGCCAAGTTCTGGTACGAGACGTTCGGGGCGACGGCCGCGCCACGCCTGACTCACGTGTAGGCACCGCGCTCATGATCGAAGACTCACGGGTAGACGCTTGGGCCGGTCGGTGTCGCGGAGAGAATCGGCTGCCACTTTCGAAACCACTCCGAGGCGTCCTCCTGCCAGGGCCAGATGCCGTCGGTCGTCGGGTAGACGAGCTGAAGCACATCGAAGTTCGGCCCACCGTATAACCATAGGTTCCAACCGAAGTACTCTGCGTAGAACGCATGGTCGACTTTCTCGACGAGGACATCGAAGCCTTCGATGAATTCAAAGTATGTTTTCTCAGGCACCAAGGCTTCGCCGCTTTTCACGCGAGAGTTGTAATCGTTAACTATGAAGTGGGCCAGCGGCCGCTCTAGGCCGACGACCACAACCTCTGGCTTTCCGGTGGATTTCTGAATACCGACAGAATAAGAAAAGGGCGGCAGATCGCCCTCGGCGACTACATGGATGACATGGCAACCATACCGTTCGATGTCGGCGAGCGCTTTCTCGTTTCCTGTGTCCATGATCGCAGCCACATGACCTAACTGCCTGCTTTCACAGAGGTCTCCCCGGCGTCATCAGTTACCTCGAGCGGCGCCGAGCGTCCGGCGCGATACAACAACGCGCAGATGGCGATGACGACCGCGACTCCTGCGATGATCGCAACCGCCCCGGTGAGATGCGTGTAGTCTTTCGACGCGAAGTGCATGCTCGCCAGCGCACTGCCGAGTGCGGGGAACTTTCCTGACGCCGCCACCAGAAATGCGATGAGCACACCGACCAGTCCTTCTCCGGCGATCATCCCCGATGCGGCGAGCACGCCCGGATCGCTATCGGTCGGTTTCCCCTTTCGCTTCGCGTCGACCATGCGCCGCACGATCCCCCCGACGAAGACCGGCGCGAGCGTGCCGAGGGGGAGATAGATCCCGACGGCGAACGAGAGTCCAGGGAGGCCGGCGATGATGGCGCAGATCGAGAGGGCGGAGCCGGTCCCGACGAGCGCCCAGGGAAGGGAGCCGGAGAGAACGCCCTCGATGACGGTCTTCATCAGCGTTGCCTGCGGCGCGGGGAGCTCGGGCGAGCCGAAGGTGAAGGCGCGGCCGAGGAGGAGCACGGTTCCGGCGATGGCCCAGCAAGCGCACGCGGCACCGAGGAATTGGCCGAACTGCTGTTTGGCGGGCGTGGCGCCGACGAGATAGCCGGTCTTCAGGTCCTGTGAAATGTCGCCGGCTTTTGAGGCGGCGATACAGACCACCGTACCGACGGTGAGAATCGCGGCACGCGCCGAGGGATCGGTCCAGCCGCACAGGACGAAGACGGCGGAAGCGCCGAGCAGCGTTACCAGAGTCATCGCCGAGGTGGGGTTCGAGGAGACGCCGATCAACCCGACGATGCGCGACGACACGACCACGAAACAGACGCCGAAGATCGCTACTCCGAGCGCGGAGACGAGGCGCGGCCCGAAGGCCATGTTGCCCGCCAGTAGCCCCGGCACGGCCACGAGGGTGACCACCACGGCCAGCGGTACGACGACCACGATCCACGACGGCACATCGCGATCGGTGCGCGGCACGTTCTCGCCGTCGGTCATCGTCGCTCCACCGCGACGCAGGCCGCGCATGACCGCCGCGAACGAGCTGGCCATCGTCGGCAGCGCTTTGATCACCGCCACGATCCCGGCCGCCGCCACCGCGCCGGCGCCGATGTAACGAACGTAGCGCGACCAGATTTGTGCCGCCGTCATCGCCGCGATCGTCAGCTTCATCTCGGGAAACATCGGCGCGGACAATCCCGCTCCGAACGTGGCGATGAGCGGCGTCAGCACGATCGCGGAGATCAGGCTGCCCGAGGCCATGATCGCCGACTGTTTGTAGCCGAGGATGTAGCCGACGGCGAGCAGCGCGGGGGCGATCTCCAACGCCAGCTCCGCTTTGGCCAGCACCGGCAGATGCATGGCCAGGCCGGACGGAATCAGCACGAACGCGCCGATGGCGAGCTTGATCGCGGCGCCCGCGGCCAGCCCGATGAAGATCCACTTCCCGCCCGACGTTCCGGTAGTGGTCGCCCGCAGCACCTCGGCGCACGCCGTTCCTTCCGGATACGGCAGCTCGTCGGCCGACTTCACGATCAGCAGTCGCCGCAGCGGCACCATCGCCGCGATACCGAGAAAGCCGCCGAGTAACGCCAGGATCGCCACCTGCCAAAACGGCGGTGCCATGCCCCATAGAAACAGTGCTGGAATGGTGAAGATCGTTCCCGTTGCCAGCGACGAGCTGGCGGAACCGATGGTCTGCGAGATGTTCGATTCGAGAATGACGCCGTCGCGGCGCCCCGGCATCAGCTTGAACAGCGCCACCGTCAGCACGGCGATCGGGATCGACGTCGAGACCGTCAGTCCGACCTTCAACCCGAGGTATGCGTTCGCCGCACCGAAGATCACGCCGAAGAGGACGCCGGCGATGACGGCGCGCGTGGTGAGCTCGACGACCGATTGGTCCCGCTCCGCTGCAATGCTCATGATGGGCGATCGTGTCGCGACCGGAGTGTGCGTGTCAACGCGGCCCAGTTGGGGGTTGCAGGGTTGCTGAGTTGCTAGGTTGCAGAGTCAGGCCGCACTTGCAATTCGCTCCCAGCAACCTTGCAACCAAGCAACTCTGCAACCTTACCGTGGAGACATACAATCGCGACCTCTTGCAGCCGTTTCGAATCACCATCCCGGAATTGACTCTCGACGATCTTCGTCGCCGCCTCGCCGACACGCGATGGCCGGCCGGCGTCACTGATTCGGGCGGCGTTCCGCTCGATGAGGCGAAGGAATTCGTCCGCTACTGGCGCGACGAATTCGACTGGGGCGCTTACGAGCGCCGGCTCAACGCCTTCCATCACTACAAGTCGAACGGCATTCATTTCATCCACGAGAGAAACGGCGGTCCGCCGCTCGTGCTGCTGCATGGCTGGCCCGGATCGTTTGTCGAGATGCTGCATGTCATCCCGCTGCTCGCCGATTCATTCGACGTCATCGTGCCGTCGCTCCCTGGTTATGGCTTCTCCGATCCGCCGGCGTTGCCTGGCATGTCGAATCGCCAGATAGCCGGGCGAATCGCCTATCTGATGACGCTCCTCGGCTACGACCGTTTCGCCGTTCAGGGCGGCGACTGGGGCGCGGGCATCGCCACGTGGCTCGCGCGCGACTATCCGCAACGCCTCAGCGCGATGCACCTCAACTACATCCCCGGCTCATTCGCGCCGGACGCCGCCGATCCGACGCCCGAGGAGCGGCAATTCCTGCGCGATAGTGAGAGGTGGGTGGCCGAGTCGTACGCGTATGGCCACGTACAAAAGACGCGTCCCTTGACCCTCGGCTACGCCCTCGCCGACTCGCCGACGGGACTCGGCATCTGGATCTGGGAAAAGTTCCGCGAGTGGTCCGATCCGCGATCGCATCTCTCTCTCGACGACATCCTCGCCAACATCACCATCTACTGGGCCACCAACACGATCGCATCGTCGATGCGCCTCTACCTCGAGTCATCGAAGACGCCGCTCCGCTTTGCCGCCAGCGAACGCCTCACCACGCCCTGCGCGATTGCTCACTTCCCGCTCGAAGAGCCCTTCCCGCCTCGATCGTGGATCGAGCGCGTATACGACGTGAAGCGGTGGAGCGAGTTTCCGGCGGGCGGCCACTTCGCGGCGCTCGAGCAGCCGGAGTTGTTTGCCGAAGATCTGAAAATCGCTCTCGTGCGCGCGTGACGAGCGCCTTCGCGCACGCCGCTCCTTCCTGGTGCGGAGCGCCTGGATGGTGAAGATGTTCCCGTCGCCAGGAGCCCTCTATCGGCCGCTGGTCGGCTGCATGAGTGTCCGGGTATTGCAGGTGTTCCTGGACGGCTCTTTTTTCGGCTTTCCGCAGGTCGTTACGACGATCTTGGAATCGAGGGTTCCTGCCGGCCACAGATCCTCATCGGTCATCGTGTAGTCGGCGTTTACCCATGCCGTGCAGAAGTCCGTCGCGGCGGTAGAGGCTTTCGCCGACTGGCCTTGTTCCTGGAGCGCACGCATCCGGCCGTAGAGAGCCCGGCCGCTGGCCTTGTGAATCCTGAGCTCCTCGTCGAACGTTAACTCGGCCTCCTTGAACTTCTTCGCCTGCAAATACGCGCCGCCCAGCGCCTCGCGGGCAGGGGGGAACCACTGCGGCGGCTCGTCGTATACCAGGTTGTCTTCGTGGGTGACGGCGAGCTTCAAATGCGCAATGGCGCGCTCGATGGCGTTTTCGCACGTCTCCCTCTTCTCCCCCGCCTTGCACTGACCACTCGCCCACGTCAAGCGTGCCTTCAGTATCGATTGTCCGATCGACAGCACCGCGGTGGCGCTGTTGTTGCCCCATCCGATCGGCGTCGGAGGAGCGATCATCTTCATCTCGCTATTCATCGCGGCATACTCCGTTTCCGCCGGAACGACCTGGCCTTTTGTGGCATCAGCCATCCCCCGCGCCCAGAACCACATGGAGCGGAGGATGTGGCAGCCGTCCCCCGGGAACTGGTCCATGTAGCATTTGGCTGGCGGCTCTGGTTCTTCGTCTTTATTGAGGATCGTGTCCCATCTGCGGTTCATCACCAGGGCCATGAACGGCGCGGTCATGTATCGCTGCAGGCCCGGCTCGTTGGCCACGAAACTCTGGGCATGCGCGCGCGTGTCGCACGCCAGCGTCACCGCGCGCTCGCTTTGACCGCTGAACGTTGCGGCGACGGCGCCGAAGAAGTAGTTGTGGCTGAGGTAATGACCGTAATAGAGCTGCGGGCACTTGTCGTTCGTGGAGTACTGCGCGTAGGAGCCGCCGCACGGCAGAGCGTACTCCGAGACGTCGGCCACCACCGCATTGGTGTTGCTGTCCACGGCCTGCTTGTAATCGCCGAGCAACAGATAAATGTGCGACGGCATGTGCACCAGATGTCCCGACGCGGCCACCAGTCCGTCCCTGAACAGATTCGCGCTGGCCAACGCCCTGCCCGGGCTGTTCGACGCCTCGACCGTGTGGATCCAGAAATGATTCGCGCCGACCGCATTCTCGACAGCCTTGGCCTCCATCAGAACGCTCTCGATGAGATCGGTATCGAGCGCGGGGCGCTGACAGACGTCGAACAGCGCCCACGGCCGGAGCTCGAGCAGGCTCTCGGCATAAAGCGCGCCGACGTTCGTGAGGACCTGCGGAGACGAGCCTTTCTGCGCCTTGTCCCAGACCTTGGCCATGGCCACGCTGTAGTCGACGGCTTCCGACGCCAGTTCCTCCGGTTTCCCGTAGCGCAACGGAAGGGCCTCGATCAGACCGCGCTCCACCTCTGTGACAGGTGAACCCGCGATCATCAGGTCGCGTGCCCTCTTGCTTTCGGCCTGCGCTACGGCGCGGCATTCATCGTCCACGGCGAGGTTGATATTCGGTCCGGCCGCGAGTGCGATGCCCCACGATGCCATGGCCATCGTCGGATCGGCCTTCTTCGCTCCGAGGAAATTGCGCAACGCCTCTTCAAAGTTGAATCCGTAGTATTGCGTCATCCCCTGGTTGAAGTACAACCGGGCGTCAGGCTTGCCGGTGACCGGCCAGTCCACCTTCTGGAACTTCGGCTGCAGAACTGCCGGCGCGAAAGACAAATACTTGGTGCACGGCGAGATCCGCCCTGGGGCGGCCGTGGCGCCGTGATGGAAGTGCTGGGCGAGGGCCATCGGGCAGACGAGCAGGAACGCGAGGACGCACGCGAAACGTCGCATAAGGGTAGACCTCATTGTTGTGGATGTATCGACACCTTACCATATCCGCCACCGTATACTCGTCAACCCATGTCCTCGGTCGGAAAGAACATCCCCCACGATTCCGCGGTCGGCCACGTCAGCGGCGAGTCGGTCTACATCGACGACGTGGCGCCGTTGCGCGGGGAGCTGATCGTCGACTTCGTCTGGTCGCCGGTGGCGCATGGGCGGATCCGCGGGATCGATTACGGCGGCGCGGAGTCGTTCGCGCATCTCTTCACGTATCGCGACCTGCACCACAACCTCTTCGGCGCCATCATCCAGGACGAATTCCTGCTGGCCGAGGACGTCGTGTCGTTCATCGGGCACCCGATCGTCGTCGTGGCGGCGGAATCACGCGCGGCCATCCGCGCTGCGAAGGCGGCCATCAAAATCGACATCGAAGAGCTCGAGCCGGTCTTCACCATCGATGAGGCCAAGCGGCGCGGGCTGTTCATCGGCAAGACCATGACCATCAAGCGCGGCGACGTCGAGGCGGCGTTCGCTTCCGCGGACAACATCCTGGAAGGGACGTTCGTCAACGGCGGGCAGGACCACTTCTATCTCGAATCGCAGGCGGCCCTCGCAGTCCCGGGCGAGTTCGATCAGCTCACAGTTCACTCGTCGACGCAGAACCCCTCCGAGGTGCAGGACGTCATCGCCCACCTCCTCGGATTGCCGATCAACAAGGTCACCGTCGTCACCAAACGAATGGGCGGCGGTTTCGGCGGGAAAGAGTGTCAGGCCACGCACCCCGCCGCCATCGCCGCGCTCGTGGCGCACAAGCTTAAACGTCCGGCGCGCATCGCCTACAGCAAGGACGACGACATGTGCGTCACCGGAGGACGCCATCCGTTCCAGAACGACTACAAGGTCGCCTTCGATGACGACGGTGTCATTACCGCCGCCAAAATCGATTTCTACTCCGACGGCGGCGCCTTCGCCGATCTCTCGACCTCGGTTCTCGGCCGCGCGATGACGCACGCCGACAACGCCTACTACATGCCGAACGCGCTGATCCGAGGCACGGTCTGCCGGACGAACTACCCGCCCAACACCGCCTTCCGCGGCTTCGGCGGCCCGCAGGGAATCGCCACGATCGAGAACATCCTCGAAGAGATCGCCGTCCTGCTGAAGATCGATCCTCTCGAAATCCGCCGCCGCAACTGCTACGGGATCGACGATCGCAACATCACGCCATATGGGCAGGTCGTCCGCAACAATCATCTTCCCCACCTCTTCGACGAGATCGCGGAACGCGCCGACTATCGGGCGCGCGTCGCGGATGTAGCCCACTTCAATGTGACGTCGCACACGCACCTCCGCGGCATCGCCTGCACGGCAGTGAAGTTCGGCATCTCGTTCAACACCAAGTTCCTCAATCAGGCCAACGCCCTGGTCAACGTCTACCTCGACGGCTCGGTGCAGGTGTCGACCGGCGCGACCGAGATGGGCCAGGGCGTCAACACGAAGATCCGGCAGATCGTGGCCGACGAGCTCGGGATCGATGCCGAGCGCGTCCTCTTGATGCCGACGTCGACCGAGAAGAACAACAACACCTCGGCGACCGCGGCCTCAAGTGGCGCGGACCTCAACGGCAGCGCGGCCGCCGACGCCTGCCGGAAGATCCGCGCGCGCATGGCCGGCGTGGCCGCGGAGTATTTCGGCCGCGTTGCCGCCGTCGAGCCATCCGTCGATGAGGTCGTTTTCGAGAACGGCGAAGTCTTCGATCGCCGCGTGTCCGAGCCGCGCGTTCCGTTTGCCGCGCTCGTGAAGATGTGCCACCTTGAGCGGGTCTCCGTCGGCGAGCGTGGCTTCTATTCGACGCAGGGGCTGGAGTGGGATGCGGACAAAGGCTGCGGCGCGCCGTTTCTCTACTTCACGCAGGGGACGGCCATTTCGGAGATCGAGATCGATCGCTTCACCGGCATGATGCAGGTGCTTCGCAGCGACCTGCTGATGGACATCGGCAAGCCGATCAACCCCGGCATCGACCACGGCCAGATCACCGGCGCGTTTATCCAGGGAATGGGCTGGCTGACGAACGAAGAGCTGCGCTACGACGCCAAAGGCAACCTCCTCTCGCACTCGCCGACGACGTACAAGATCCCCAACATTCAGGACGTGCCGCCCGTTTTCAATGTCGACTGGATCGATGCCGAGAACGCCCTGAACATCCGCTCCAGCAAAGCGACCGGCGAACCTCCGCTGGTGCTGGCCATCTCCGTCTGGATGGCGGTGAAGAACGCGCTGTCGTACCTCAGCAGCGGCGAGATCCCGAAGCTCCACGCACCGGCCACCGGGGAAGAGATCCTGATGCGGATCACGGCGTACCGGAGGAGCGCGCGGGGCACCGATGCGCGCGAAGTGGCGGCGCCGCAGGCGTAGAGCAAGGAAATCTACGGGACGTGGTTTATTTGGTGCACGGCTCTTAGTGCAGTTATTCTCTATTCATGGACACACTGCCGTCATTGGACGACGATGGCCTTCCCACGCCTGTTGTTGGCGAATGGGGAGAGGAAAAATATCAACTCGTCGGCTGCTATGCTCAGATATTCGCGCGATCGATGAAGAATAAGTGGGAACAGCGCGTCTGCGTGGACCTCTTCTCCGGCTCCGGTCGCGCGCGTTTGAAGGATTCGAACCGAATCGTTCCTGCGTCACCACTATTGTGTCTCGGAATCTCCGATCCATTCGATCGATACATCTTCTGCGATCTCGAACAGGCGAATATCGACGCACTGAAATCCCGTGTTCAGCAGGAGTATCCAGCGCGTGATGTCCGCTACGTTCCGGGCGATTCAAATGCCAACGTCAAGCAGATCCTGAGTCTGATTCCTCCCTACTCGACGACGTCTCGCGTGCTTACCTTCTGTTTCGTTGATCCGTTCAATATCAAGAACCTGAAGTTTGAGACGATCAGGCAACTGGCGGCCGGCAAACGAAGTATCGACTTCCTTGTCCTCATTCCCTCAGGGATGGACGCCCAGAGGAACACGCGTCACGAGAACACCCTGTACGCGGACTTTCTCGACAACCCGTCTTGGCGCACCGAGTGGAAGAACGAAGAGCACCATCGGAGAGGCTTCGGGAACTTCTTCGTCGATCAATTCGGCGCCGCCATGGTCCGGCTCGGTTTTCGTTGGGAAGGAGTACCAAGCACCCGCATCATCAAGAACGAGAAGAACTCCCCGATCTACCATCTCGCGTTCTTTAGCCGTGCTGCCATCGCAGGCCGGTTCTGGGACGACTGCAACAGATACACTCGTCCCCAGACCACGTTTCCTTTTATGTGAGGGTACATGTCAGACAAATCGGCAATCGAATGGACCGACGCCACATGGAACCCCGTGCGCGGTTGCACCAAGGTTTCCCCGGGATGCAAGAACTGCTACGCGTCGACATTCGCCGAGCGGTTTCGGGGTGTTCCAGGGCACCCGTATGAGCAGGGATTCGATCTTCGCCTGGTGCCTGAGAAGCTCGAGACACCCCTCGCTTGGAAGACGGCCCGAAACATCTTCGTCAACTCAATGAGCGATCTGTTTCAGGAAGATGTGCCGACCAACTACGTTCTCAGCGTTGCGGACGTCATGAGGCGTGCTGACTGGCACGTGTTTCAGGTTCTCACGAAGCGATCGCGGCGCATGCGCGAGATGTTGCATGCTGAACTTCGACACATCGCTGCCTTGCCTCACATCTGGTGGGGAGTCAGCGTGGAAGACCGAAAGTACGGCGTGCCCCGAATCGATCACCTCCGCGATACGCCGGCGAAGGTCAGGTTTCTTTCAATCGAGCCGTTGCTCGAAGACTTGGGCGAGATCAATCTGTCAGGCATTGATTGGGTCATCGTGGGCGGTGAATCGGGTCCTGGTGCGCGTCCGATGGAACCGGAATGGGTGACGTCGATCCTCGATCAATGCGAGGCCGCCAAGGTACCGTTCTTTTTCAAGCAATGGGGTGGGGTGCGCAAGAAGAAGGCGGGTCGCAAGCTCAACGGACGAACGTACGATTACATGCCGAGCATAGCTGCGGCTTTCTGAGCGACTCGCTAGCCTCCGCTGGTCTTGGCCATCTCGGTCTGGATGGCCGTGAAGAACGCGCTGTCGTACATCAGCGGCGGCGAGATCCCGAAGCTCCACGCGCCGGCCACCGGGGAAGAGATCCTGATGCGGATGACGGCCTACCTGCGGACCGCGCGGGGAACCGATGCGCGCGAAGTGGCGGCGCCGCAGGCGTGATGCCGACCATCCATTCCAAAGCGTGTAGCAAGCCGGGAGGAGGGTCATGTGCGTCGTGGTGATCCACCCGGATCACGCGGTGAGCCGTCCGGCGTGGACTCTGAATCGACACGATCGCGGGCGCGAGCGACTCATTTCAGTTCCATCGGCGGCCATGGAAAGAACGGGAACGGCCAAAACTGGTAAGTCGGCAGACTTCACGAGTCCATGAATTGACTTCACGAGTCCATGAATTGACTCCACGAGTCCATGAATTGACTCCACGAGTCCATGAATTGACTCCGCGAATCCATGGATTGACTCCACGAGTCCATGAATTGACTCCACGAGTCCATGAATTGACTCCACGAGTCCATGAATTGACTCCACGAGTCCATGAATTGACTCCACGAGTCCATGAATTGACGCCACGAGTCCATGAATTGACTCCGCGAGTCCATGAATTGACTCCACGAGTCCATGAATTGACTCCACGAGTCCATGAATTGACTCCACGAGTCCATGAATTGACTCCGCGAGTCCATGAATTGACTCCAGGGGTGCGCCGCATCTACCGGCATTCTGCCCGGCCGTCGCGCTCATGGTGACAGGCGAACTTGCCGTTATCATCCGCCGCGTGATCCTCCGCAGCCGCAACGTCGTCACGCCGCAGGGCATCCGGCCGGCGACGATCCACGTCAGAAATGGCGTCGTCGAACGTATCGGCGATTTCGATGATGCTCCCGCGCCGGTTACCGACTACGGTGACCTGACCCTCATGACGGGCATCGTCGACTCGCACGTGCATGTCAACGAGCCGGGGCGGACGGAGTGGGAGGGGTTCGAGACCGCCACGCGCGCGGCGGCCGCGGGAGGAGTGACGACGATCGTCGACATGCCTCTGAACTCGATCCCGCCGACGACCTCGGTGGCGGCACTTCAAACGAAGGTTCATGCCCTCCATGGCAAGTGCCGCGTCGACGTTGCGCTCTGGGGTGGCGCGGTGCCGGGGAACGCCGGCGAGCTTCGGGCGATGCTCGATGCCGGTGCCTGCGGCTTCAAATGCTTCATGGTCGAATCGGGAGTGCCGGAGTTCGGCCATCTCGACGCCAGCGGAATGGAAGAGGCGCTGAAGGCTCTGCATGGAACCGGCGCGCCGCTGCTCGTCCACGCGGAGTTGCCGGAGCACATCCACGCGCCGGCCGGCGATGATCGTTCGTACGCGAGCTACCTCGCCACCCGTCCACGCGTCGCGGAGGATGAAGCGATCGCGCTGGTCTACGCGCTGGCTCTCAAGACGAAGACGCATGCCCACATCGTCCATCTCTCTTCGGCAAACGGGCTCGAAGCGCTTCGTTGCGCCCGCGACGCGCATGTGCCGCTGACCGCCGAGACCACGCCGCACTACCTCTACTTCGACGCCGAATCCGTTCCCGACGGAGCGACGGAGTTCAAGTGCGCGCCTCCGATCCGCGACCATGCCAACCGCGAGGAGTTGTGGCGCGGCATCGAGGCGGGACTCCTGAATGCCATCGTCAGCGACCACTCGCCGTGTACGCCGGAGTTGAAGCGGATGGAGGAAGGCGACATCGCCCGAGCCTGGGGAGGCATCGCCTCCTTGCAGTTCGGGCTGCCGATCGTCTGGACCGAGGCCAAACGGCGCGGCATTGCCTTCGCGAAAATCGTCGATCTGATGACCACCGGCCCAGCGACACTGGCGGGCCTCGGCGACCGCAAGGGAACGCTCGCCGCCGGCTACGACGCGGACATCATCGTCTTCGACCCCGAGGAGCGTTTCGTCGTCCGGACCGAGCACGTGCAGCACCGGCACAAGGTGACGCCATACGCCGGCGAGACGCTCACCGGCGTTGTCCATGCGACCTACGTTCGAGGACACAAGGTGTGGGAGGATGGGGCCTACCTCGGGAACGCGATTGGGGAATGGATTCGGAGATGAGACGAATGTTGAATGGTGAATGTTCAATGTTGAATGTTGAATGGTTCGGGCCTCCATTCAACATTGAACATTCAACATTGAACATTCAACATTCGCCGCTCCGCCAGTCATGAGCGACGCAACCTTTCAGCAGCTTCTCGACCTCGCCTCCGAGCGCCTCGGCGGCTCCGTTCTGTACGCGACGGATGACTACTTCGCAGAGAAGGAAAACCTCCTCCGTCCCACCAGGCCGGTTTGGAAGGAGCACGAGTATACCGACCGCGGCAAGTGGATGGATGGATGGGAGAGCCGCCGCAAGCGCACGCCCGGTCATGACTTCGCCGTCATCCGCCTCGGCGTTCGCGGCGTGGTGCGCGGCGTCGTGGTCGATACGGCGTTCTTTCGCGGCAACTATCCGTCGCATTGTTCGATCGAGGCATGTGAGGCACGGCCGGAGAGCGATACGGACTCGTTGCTCGCCGCGAACTGGATCGAGATCCTTCCGAAGTCCGAATTGCGAGGCGACAGCGAGAATCTGTTCGCGATCGAGTCACCGTACGCCTTCACCCATCTACGTCTGCACATCTACCCCGACGGCGGCGTGGCGCGGCTGCGCGTTCATGGCGAGGTCGTTCCGGAGTGGCGGCGCGAAGGGGGGTTGTCCGCCGAGACCGACCTTGCGGCCGCGGAGCATGGAGCCGACGTGCTTGCGTGCAGCGACATGTTCTTCGGGCCGAAGCACAACCTGATCATGCCCGGCCGCGCCGTCAACATGAGCGACGGCTGGGAGACGAAGCGGCGGCGCGGTCCCGGAAACGATTGGGTCATTGTGCAGCTCGCCGCGGAGGGGTCGGTGCGGCGCGTCGAGATCGACACGAATCATTTCAAAGGGAACTACCCAGACACCTGCTCCATCGACGGGACGCGCGCATTCGCAAGCGACGAATGGTTCGAGATCCTGCCGCGCACGAAACTGCAGCCACACACGCGGCACATGTTCATCGACGAGCTGGCGCAACTCGGGCCGGTAACGCACCTGCGACTAAACGTTTTTCCTGACGGCGGCGTCAGCCGGCTGCGCGTGTATGGGGTGGCCACCGAGGAAGGACGCGGCGATGCCGTTGCCCGCTACGTCAATACGCTCTCCGGCGATCTCGCCGCCGCGCAGTTGCGCAACTGCTGCGGTTCGGGCGAATGGGTGCGGCGCATGATGGCCGCGCGCCCCTTCCCTTCGTGGAGCGACCTCATTCGCGACGCGGAAGCGATCTGGAACGGTCTCTCCCCGGATGACTGGCGCGAAGCGTTCGCCGCGCACCCGCGCATCGGCGACCGCTCCGGTTCGAAGTGGGCGCGCCAGGAACAGTCAGGAACAGCCTCGGCGTCGAGCGAGAGCATGGACGCGCTGGCCGCCGCGAACCGCGAATACGAGGCACGGTTCGGCCACATCTACATCGTCTGCGCCACCGGCCGCAGCGCCGACGAGATGCTGGCCATGGCCTGGCAGCGGCTGGAAAACACTCCCGAGGATGAACTGCGCGTGGCGGCGGAAGAGCAGATGAAGATTACGAAACTACGGCTGATGAAACTGGTGGGCTGATGGGAATCTCGACACACGTTCTCGACACAGCGAAGGGCCGGCCCGCCGCCGACGTACGCGTCACGCTCAGCCACGGCCCCTTCATGGCACCTCCACGGGAACCGCAAATGGATCGCGAAGGATGGGTCATCATCGCCACCGGTTCGACCGATGCCGACGGCCGATTGAAGCTCGTATCCGAGATGCCCGAGCCCGGGTTGTACCGCATCTCCTTCGATACCGGCTCCTACAATCCCGATGGCTTTTTCCCGAGGGTGGTGATCGAGTTCAATGTTGAGCCAAGCGCACAGCACTACCACGTGCCGCTGTTGCTGAGCCCGTACGGATATTCGACGTATCGAGGGAGCTGACGGTTGAGAAAGAAAGGAGATCCGAACCAACGACTCTCGCAAGTAAGTCGTTTTAGAACAATCACTTACGCGTTGGCGCCACCGTTGCTCACCTTATTCAGCGAGAAACCTTTCGCTTCTCCTGTTCGTCGAAAGGATAGAATGCGCTTGGTCTTTGGTCGTCGACGACGGAGAAGGACAACACATCAAATGAGTTCTGACATCCTCTTTTCGAGAGCCTCGTTTCTCTCCGGTGCTGCCCGTACTTTCGATCTTTGGGGTCACTTGGATACTTACAACTACAGCCGGACTCCTGGAGAGGCTGATTCCCTCGCTCTTTACTCTGACTGGCGCACCATAGGGGAACACATTTTTTCTGCCGCTGGAAACTTCGACACGCGTGAACCGGAGCAACTCCCTCTCTTTGCGGCGACGTGCGTAGATGAAAAGCGTGTCGCTTCGAAATGACAAATAGCAAGAAGCCAACAGCAGTCGATCGGAAACAGACCGATCCGAAACCACCGAGCGGGAATGATCCCGCTCGCGTTGCTTCTACGGAGGTGCTGGCCGAGTTCTCGGCGCATTTCAGCGGACCCCTCCCGCCGCCACACGTGCTTGTGCAGTACAACCAAGCTTTTCCGAATGCGGCGGAAAGGATCGTTGAGATGGCTGAAGGTCAGTCGAAGCACCGACAGGATCTTGAGAAATCACGCGTGATAGCTGATATCGATAACGAAAAACGGGGGCAGTGGTTTGCGTTCGCGTTGGCTCTGCTGATGTTTGTCGGTGCCTTTCTTCTCGTGTGGCAGGGCAAGAGCGTCGCGGGACTAACGTTGTTGATAGCAGAGATCGCCACACTCGTAGGACTCTTCATCTACGGGAAAGAATCGAAGCATCGCGAACTCGAGCGACGCCGTCAGGAGCTTCTAGAGTCCGCACAGGACAACGACGAGTAAAGAGTTGGCTTGGCGTGCAACCAACGTCATGGGCGGAAGGGTGCTACGCGTCCCCTCTCCGCCCCCTCATGATCTTCACGAACGACCGGCTGTGCAGTTCATCGAGCGTGAGGCCGGTGGCCAGCGCTTCCTCTTCCGTGATCGCGCCGCAGTTGAGGGCGCGGAGGAAGTAATTGAGCAGTCCCTGACCGGTAGCAGCGTCGTCGAAGACGTCGCCGACGAGCGTGGCCTGGCCCGCTTTTTCGATGAAATTGTGCAGTCGGTCGGTTGCGGCCTTCAGCCCCTCCAGGAAAAACGAATAGACCGCCGCGTAGCGCGTCGGGAGCTGGGCGGGATTGAGATCCCATCCCTGGTAATAGGCGTTGATCAGCGAGTGGCGGATGTGATCGACGTGCAGGCGCCAGGCGCGGTGGACGACCGTACGGTTCTCCTCGATCTGTTTCTCGGAGAGTGTCCCGCGATGCGGAGCGATCGGCATGATGTTCGTGGCGCCGTCGGACAGCCAGAGTCCCGTGCCGGCGTAGGCGACCTGCATCATGTGCCGGGCGAAGTCGCAGGCGGGATGATCCATCCGCTGGTGTTCCGCGGTGATGTTGCAGCTGGCCGTGTAGTCGTACGTGCCGAAGTGTGCGGCCACGGCGCGGCCGCGCGCGGCGTCGAGGAAGAGCGGCAGGTTGGAGACGCCGTTCTCGCTCAGGATGGCCTGCGTGGTCTCGATCATGAACTCGAAGCGAAGCGTGTGCGGAGCCAGACCGAGCTTCGGTTCCATGACGTCGAACAGATCGGCCAGGGCTGTAACCTGCTGCGGAAGCTGGATCTTCGGCAGCGTTACCACGAAGTGCGGAGGCAGTGCGCCGGCAGCATCGAGCAAGGTCGAGATGAAGATGTCGAGCGTGCGCATGGCCCTCGGCATCAGCTCCTGCGAGAACTGCTTGATGCGGATGCCGATGAACGGCGGTAGCGTTCCGTTCTTTAGTCCCGTGGCAACTTCGCCCGCGGCGGCGGCGGCGTGCCCGTCTTCTTCGTCATCGGCGCGGTTGCCGTAGCCGTCTTCGAAGTCGATGCGAAAGTCTTCGACCGGCTCGCGGCGCAGCTTCTCCACCACACGCGCGTAGACGACGTCGCGGAAGCGCGGATCGATGCCGATGGCGCTCCCTAGCGTGGCCGCGTCCGGCCCGTACTCATCGAGCGCCCGCAGCGCCAGTACCCCGAGCTTCTGCGTCGTATCGCTCTTGAAGAGATGCGCCCCGCCATAGACGGTGTGCACCGGCTGCCGCGCGCCCGATTCACCGGGAAAGCGGGCCATGAATCTGCTCAGTGCCGGATCGATCTTGGCCTCGGCGGCGCGGAGATCGTTGTCGGAAAAAGTACGTTTCATTGGACTCCGTTTCGTGGGTTGCTGGGTTGCTGGTAGTCCAACTAAGCAACTAAGCAACTAAGCAACTCAGCAACCTTGCAACCCAGCAACCCTTACCTCGTGCGAATCACCTTCGCCACGCCCCATCCCACCAATACAAGCACGGAAAGCACAAGCCAGTTGTACTGATTGCCGTAAGTGGAGACGGGAAAGTGGTTGCTGATCATGATGAAGACGACCGGAAGGACGATAAACGTGTTCTGCTTCGAGCGCTGCTTGGCGAGATCGGCCAGCCGCATGTCCGGTTCATTGCCCGCCTTGACCGCGGCAATGAGTTGGCGCTGCGCGGGGAGGATGCGTACCCATACGTTCAACGCCATGAAGCTCCCGAGCGTCGCCCCAATCTGCATGTATGCCGCCCGGGAGGCGAAGAGATGCGTAACGCCGATGATGGCGCCAACGAGCAGCAGATAGGAGAGGATCGTCCCCGCCACCTCGTGTTTTCGCAGCGGCGAGATCCAGAGAAAGTCGTAAATGAACCAGCCAACGGCAATGAGACCCAGACTGAGCCCGGCAGCCTGCCACGCGGTCATCTTCAGGACGCTCTCGTCGACCATGATGCCGCCGTCGTAGTAGACGAGGATGAGCAGCAGAAACCCCGACACCAGCGTGAAGAAGGCCTCCCACTTGAACCAGTGCAGGGTCTGATTCAGCAGAGACGGCCGTTTCTGCTTGTCGACGATGTAGAACCCGCCGCTGTGGACCATCCACACCTGCGTCTCATTCTGAAAGGTGTGATCGAGCCAGGTGAAGAAATAGGTCTGCCCGACCCACATGATCGCCGCGAAGACATGCGTCCAGCGGACGGCGAGATTCAGCCACTCACGAACGACGTAACTCATCGTGCTCCTCGAATTTGCGTTGGGGCGCGAATGTAGCAGAATCGCGGCTCATGCGAGCGATCGAACGCATTCTCGACCAACTGAACCGCGCCTGGGGCGGACCATCATGGACCGGCGTCGACATCCGTCCGCTGCTGGATGATGTCACCGATGCACAGGCGCGCGCCCATCCGCTGCCGAACGTCCACTCGATCATCGAGCTGGCCTGTCACATGACAGCCACGATGGATCTCGTCACCTACCGCCTGGCCGGCAATCCGAAAGAGCTGACCTCCGAGGAGGATTGGCGGGACGTGACGCAACTGCCGTGGGCGGACGCGGTCGAGGAGATGGAAAACGCCGAGAGCCATCTCTCCGATGCGGTGGCGCGGCTGTCGGTCGATGACCTAGATCGGATCGTCGCCGGCCGCGACTACACGACGTACGTGATGGTTCACGGCGTGATCCAGCACAATCTCTACCACGCCGGGCAGATCGCGATTCTGAAGAAGGCCCTACTATGACAAACATGAACCTCGACCCTCGCTACCCCGTTGGAAAATTCGATCGTCCCACCGGTCCGCACACCGCCGACCAGCGCCGCGTTCTCATCGAGCAGATCGCGGCCACACCCGCCCGGATGCGCGCGGCGGTGAACGGACTGAGCGAGGTGCAGCTCGATACGCCGTACCGCGACGGCGGCTGGACGGTGCGCCAAGTGGTCCATCACGTGCCCGACTCGCACATGAACGCCTACACGCGGGTGAAGCTGGCGCTCACCGAGGATGAGCCGACGATCAAACCGTACGACGAGGCGGCGTGGGCCAGGCTCAACGACGTACGCGACACACCGATCGAGACGTCGCTGCAATTGCTCGAAACGTTGCATGCGCGCTGGGACACGATCCTCGGCGCAATGACCGATGCCGATTTCGCGCGCACGCTGCGCCATCCCGAGCATGGCGTGATGACGCTGGACTGGCTCGTGGCCATGTACGCATGGCACGGACGCCATCACGTGGCGCACATCACGTCGCTGCGCGAGCACAGCGGGTGGTGACGTGTTTCGCACGCTGACGGCCGGCGATTTCGACGCCGTCGTGGCCTGCTTCAATGAGGCCTTCAGCGATTACGCGGTTCGTTTCTCGATGACGGCACCGCAGCTTCGCGAGATCAATGCCCGCCGGGCAGTCGTCATCGACCTCTGCGTCGGCGCGTTCGATGACGGCCGTCTTGTCGGATTCACGCTGAACGGCTTCGACGGAGAGACCGCGTACGACAGCGGGACCGGCGTCATCCCGTCGCATCGCCGGCGGGGGCTGGCCCGCGACATGATGACCTTCATCCTGCCGCGCCTCCGCGATGCCGGCGCGCGCCGTTACGTGCTGGAAGTCATCGAGACGAATACCCGCGCGGTCGCTCTCTACGAGTCGCTCGGCTTCACGACCACACGGCCTCTGACCTGCTGGAAGCGCGAAACCGGCAAGGCGGTGAGCGGCGTCGCCATCCGCACGATCGAACCAGACTGGGATCTCTTCGCATCCTTCCTCGACGTCGCTCCGTCATGGCAGAACTCCGAGGCCTCGATCCGGCGTGCCCGCGATCCGCGCGTCATCCTCGGCGCCTTCGACGGCGATCTCCTTGCCGGCTACGCCATCGTCTTTCCGCCGACACACGACCTCGCGCAGCTCGCCGTCCGGCGCACCCATCGGAGGCGCGGAATCGGCGCGGCACTTCTCGACCGCGCCGCCGTCGAGGCCGAAGGGATGGTGCGCATCCTGAACGTCGACGCCCGCGATGAAGGGATCGACGCCTTTCTCCGCGCCAGCGGAGCCGAGCAGTTCGTCCGTCAGCGTGAAATGGCGCGCCCGATCTGACGCTCACTTCCCGTACAGGCCGGTCAGCCGCGCGTGGGCCACGACATGGCCCTTGATCGCATTCTCGAAATCCTCCCGCCCCTTCGACGCTGCAAGGCCGAGCGTGTTGTCGAGCGCGTAGAGATCAAAGAGGTAGTGATGCACACCGCTCGGCGGACAGGGACTGCCGTAGTTGTTCTTGCCGAAGCCGTTCAGCCCCTGGATGACGCCGGCGGGGACGTCGTCTTCCTTGAAACGAGTCACGGTCGTCGGGATATCCCACACCAGCCAGTGCGTGAACGAGCCGCCCGGAGCATCCGGATCGGTGACCTCGAGCGCCATGCTGAGCGCGGTTTGCGGAACGTTGGTGAAATCGATCTCCGGCGACACGGCCGCGCCGTTGCAGGTGTACTTCGGCGGGATCGTGCCGTTATCCGCGAACGCCGGACTGGTGATCGTCATGGGGCCGGTCGCCGCGGGCGGCTCGGCAACCTTGCCGGGCGTCCCTTCCTTTCGGTTGGGATTCATGCACGCGGCAGCGAATGCAAGGGTAAGAACGAGGGCGAGTGTTGTACGCATCATGGCTCCCTCCGGAGGAAAGCTACAATCGGGCCATGCCAACGTTTTTCGACGCCCTGAACGATCTGATGGCCGCCGAGACACCGCTCGTGGTCGTCACCGTCGTCGATACGATGGGGAGCGTTCCGCAGGACCGCGGCGCGAAGATGATCGTCACCGCCGAGGGATTGCGATTCGGCACCGTCGGCGGCGGGAAGGTCGAGACGAAGGCCATCGGCGAGGCGCAGGAAATGCTGCGAGCCGAAACCACCGAAACGACGAAGTTCGCGCAGTGGAACCTCGCCAAGGACGTCGGCATGACCTGCGGCGGAGTGGTGAAGCTCTATTTCGAATCGCACAACGTCGGCCGCTGGCGGATCGTCGTCTTCGGTGCCGGTCATGTCGCCAACGCCGTCGTCAACGTTTTGATCCATCTCGACTGCGCCGTCACCTGCATCGATCCGCGCGAGGAGTGGCTGGCGAAACTTCCCGACTCGCCGAAGCTGACCAGGGTGCTGACGCCGGACATGCCGTCGATGGTGAAGTCGATTCCCGATGATGCCTACGTCCTGCTGATGACGATGGGCCATACCACCGACAAGCCGATCCTTCTGGAGATTCTCCGCACGCGCTCGTTCCCATACCTCGGCGTGATCGGCAGCGACGCCAAGGCGAACATCCTCCGGCGCGACATCGACGAAGCCGGCCTGCCGGAGGAGGCGAAGAGGGCCTTCTTCTGCCCTATCGGCCTTTCGGTCGGGACGAACCACCCTTACGAGATTGCGGTGAGCGTGGCCGCGCAGCTTCTGTCGGTGCGGGACGAGCGCCTTGCTTCACGCTCTGTTTCAACAGATCGAGATTCATCGCCTCGGTGACCAGCGCCCGCATCGTCTCCGAGACGTTCTTCTTCGATTTCAGCCACGCCACCTGCGGAGGAGCGAGCCAGACGGCCACCCGCTCCATCCCTTTCTCCCCTCCGACCCCCGGCTCCCGACCTCCGGCTCCCTTCTTTACGGCCATATCCCTCTCGCCAGCGCGACCGAGGCCACGCGTTTGATCGCCGTCACGAACGCCGCCGTGCGCAGATCGACACCCACACCATGACGGTCGCGGATCTCGATCTGCGTCTGCAGCACGGCATCCGTGGCCGCTTCCATCTTCGTCCGCAAGTGAGCGTTGACCTGATCCTCGCTCCAGTGCTCGTTCTCGATGTTCTGCACCCACTCGAAGTAGCTGACCGTGACGCCGCCCGAGTTCGCCAGAATGTCGGGAAGCACCGGAATGCCTCGCGCAAAGAGCTCTTGATCGGCCGCGGGCGTCGTCGGTCCGTTTGCCGCCTCGGCGATGAGTTTCGTTTTCACTCCGGCGACGTTGTCGGCGCGAATCTGATTCTCGAACGCGGCGGGGATTAGGACATCGCATTCGATGTGCAGCAGCTCGTCATTCGTGATGTTCGTCGTTCCGGCCAGACCGACGACCGAGCGTGATTGCTTTTTATGGGCAATGGCCGTTTCCGGATCGATCCCATCGGCGCACGTCACCCCTCCGGTCGAGTCGCTGACGGCGATGATCGTCGCGCCGGCATCGCGGAAGAGCTGCGCCGCGATCGCACCAGCATTGCCGAAACCCTGGATGACCACCCGGGCGCCTTTGAGCGTGTCGAGACCCGGCACGGCACCCTGTGCGATGGCCCGGCTGGTGATGAAGAGACACCCGCGGGCGGTGGCCTCGTTGCGGCCGAGCGATCCGCCCATCGACACCGGCTTGCCGGTCACCACCGGCAGATTGTTCTTGCCGGAATGCATCATGTCGTAGGTGTCATAGATCCAGGCCATCGTCTCGGCGGTCGTATTGACGTCCGGCGCCGGGATGTCGGTATGCGGCCCGATGGTGTCGCCGAGCTCCACCACGAAGCGACGCGTGATCTTGCGCAGCTCCGACTTCGACAGCATCTTCGGATCGCAGATGATCCCACCCTTCGCACCTCCGAAGGGGACGTCGGCCACGGCGCACTTCCAGGTCATCCACGATGCCAGCGCGCGCACCTCGTCGGCGGTGACGTCAGGGTGATAGCGAATGCCACCCTTGCCCGGCCCGCGTACGCGCGAGTGCAGGGCGCGATAGCCGGTGTAGGTCTTCACCGTCCCGTCGTCTTCTTCGATCGGAAACTCGACCGTCGTCAGGCGGCTGGTATGCCGCAGATACTCCCGCAGCCCATCGGGGATTTCGACGTATTGTGCCGCGGTATTGAACTGTGCCTGGGCAATATCGTAGGAGTTGAGATTCTCAGCGCTCTCTACAGGGAGGGGAGTCGTTTCACGCGCCACGCGTTCACCCATGGACAACCTCCTGTTTGTTGGAGCTGAGAACGATAACACGAGGGAGTTCCGAGGTAGGATTTGGGGCATGGAAACAGACGAGCTGCTGCGGACCGTGAGACAGGTCGTGCGTGAGGAGATGACAACTTTCATCGAGAGGATGAACGCCAAGCTCGATCACACCAATAGTCTTTTCGACGGCGTTTTCGCACAGCTCGATCGTCATGTATCTGAGCTGGCTTCGATCACGGCCGGACTGACACGTGTTGAGAAGCGCCTTGACAGCGTTGAGCGGAAACTCATTGAGGTCGAGGGCAGACTGGGCAATGATGAGAGCAGACTAGACGGCGTCGAAATGAGACTAGGCAGCGTCGAGGAGAGACTGTCGGTCGTCGAGTTGGAGTTGCAATTAGCCAAAGACATGCTGGAGTTGCTGAAAGGGCGCATTGCTGCTCTTGAAAAAGATGTTCGCAACCTTGACGCACACCTCAGCGGTCTGGAGCGGAAGGTCGTGACGGGATCTGAGGTCGTCGAGCTCAGGATAAAGGTTTTGATGCTGAACGGTCGCTTTGAGGAACTTGAAGCCCGCCGACAAGCCTTTGTTTCAGCCTTTGTTTCACCGCCGTGAACCCACCACCGCCCGCAACGCGCGCATCCTCAGGTCGAGCTCATCGGGTGTCATGCTGGCGTACTTCGGCGGAAGCAGTCGTCGGCTCGAAGCCTCGAAGACCGCAAGCAGTTCCATGTACTCCAGCAATTCGCTATCGCGGCTCGGGAAGTAGTCGATTGCCGCGCCGTTGAAGTTCTCCGCGGACACGGTCGTGGCACCGGCGCGTGCGGCATCGTCGTTGGCCATCAGGATCACCGCTTCGACGTCGGCGTTGCTGTAGCCGACGAGCTTCTGTGAGAAGGTCTCGCGAATGGAGGGAAAGTCGACGGCGGTGACGACCTGATTCTTCCTCACGAGGGCTTTGGCGATGGCCTCCACCTCTTCGGCCGTCTGCGAATAGAGGAACGGGATCTTGCGGTCGAGGCGGCCGGCGCGTTTGAGATCGACGTCGAGCTTGTCGGGACGGTTCGTCATGACCAGGAAAAGGATCCGACCCCGATTCGACGTGTCGGACATGAACTCCTTGATCCGGGCGATGACACGCGACGACGTACCGCCGTCTCCCTCACCGTCCGTGTTTCCGAAGGCGCGGTCCCCTTCGTCGACGATCACCACCACCTGTCCGAGGGCGCGGATGACGTTGAGGATCTTCTCGAGATTTCCTTCGGTCGCGCCGACCCACTTCGATCGGAAGTTCTTCAGCTTGATGGTGGTCAATCCGCATTCGCGCGCGAAGGCCTCGGCCACGAACGTCTTTCCGGTTCCCATCGGCCCGGTGAAGAGCACTCCCATCGGCACGCGCGACCGTTCGCCGTTCCGGATGCTGTTGGCGATGATGAGGAGATCCTGCTTGACCTCTTCCATCCCTCCGACGACCTCGAATCCGAACGCCGGCTCGACGAACTCGACCAGGCCGAAACACTCCCGTTCCAGGATCTCCCGCTTCCGGCGCGCGATCAGGAGATCGACGTCCTTCCGCGCCTGCATGTCGCAATCCGCCGGAATGCTGGCCGGCTGCGCCCCGGGCGCGATCAGTTTCTTGATCTCCTCCTGATCCAGTCCCGCCGTCAGCGCGGCGATCTTGGCCGCGCGCTCAGCCGTGTCCGGACCGGTGAGGATGCTGCCGATGAACTCCTGCCGCCGCCGCAACTCCTCTTCGCTGGCCGGCGGAGGGGTGAGGATCGAGATGATCTGGATGGCCTTGAGACCGGCCGTGATCTCCGCGTAGCGAGAGGCATCCTTGTCGTCCAGACGCTTATCGGCCACGCGCGCGGCCGCCTTTCGCTCATCACCGTCGGGCATCGGGACTTCCACGACGGCAACCCGCGGATTGGAGACCAGTTTCGGCGCCAGGTCGGTGAGGTTTTCGGCGATCAGAATGACGATGTTGTCGCTTCGTTCGATCTCCTCCAGGAATGACCAGCGGTGCAGCGTGACCACGGCGGCGCGGTCGGACTCGCTCTGAAAGTTGGGGTCGCCCGCGGGAGAGATCGCTTCGGCATACTCGAGGATCACCGCCGTCTTCGTGCCGCCCGTGAGCATCCTCTCGAGGGCCATGAGCACCCGCGGTTTATCGGCCGAAAGAAGTGCCTCGTCGACGCTGACCGATGCATCGCGCTTGAGAAAGCGAACGCCGGTAGCAACGTTGTAGACGGCGATGGTCTCCTTCGACTGATCGAGGAGAACGCTCCCCAGGAACTCCGTCAGGGTAACGACGCGTCCGTCGCTGATCACGGCGTCGTAGACGTTGCCGTGCAGGACGAAGATCGACGCTTCGCCGCGAAGATAGCGGCGGCGCAGCTCGTCGGCCCAGGTGGGAAGGATGCGGATGGTCACGCGGTCTCCATATTGGTCAATAGCTTCTCGGTATCGACGGCAGTCTGGCGAATGGAATCGACCCCGTCGAGCAGATCGTCGAGTTGGCCGGACAGCTCGTTGGGCGACTGCATGGTCACGATCTGGTCGGCGATGAGCTGAAAGGAGTTCTCGATCAGGTCGAGCTGCGCGCGCGCTACGCCGAGGTAGCGGGTGATCTCGTGAACGCGCTCAACGCGCTTCTGGATGACGGCGAAGTTTTTCTGCGCGATATCGCGCTCCGGGTCACTGGCCTGCTGCGACGTCGCGCGGTCATGCCATCGGTTCATGTCGCGCTCGAGCGCGTTCGCGTCAACCGTACCGAGGTAGTTCTCGTAGCGGTTCACCGTCAGCGCCATCTCCAGGAACGACTCGACGAGCTTGTGAGTCTTCACCAGTTCCGTGCGCAGAAGGTCGCCGGTGAACGTCGGATTCGAGGCGGCCAGCTTGTTGATCTGCTGCTCGCGATCGACAAGCCCACGCACGCGCTCCTGTTCGCTGTCCGGAAGGTCCTTCATCTTCTCGTTGCGGTCCTGTGCTTCCATCGCCAGGCGGATCTTTTCCAGACGGGGGTCCCACAGAATCCTGCGCAGGTACTTCGAGTCGGAGCCATGAAGGAGCCAGAGCGCCTCGCCGCCGAGTGCGACCAGACCCGGCAGCGGATTGCCGGTCAGCACCGAGGCGGTCACCCCGCCGAGGAGAAGCGAGAGGTTGTACGGATTGGCGAAGGCCAGCTTCAGATACGGCCGGTTATGAAAGGCGGCATCCTTCACCACGTCCTTCGCGGTGTCGCGAATGGCGCGGTTGAGATCCTGCTGCGCCTTGACGGCTGGTGACGGCGCGTTCTGCGGCGTCACCGTCGGCGGTCTCGAAACATCCTTTTTCGGAGGATCAGGCACGGGATCATTCTACGAGGCTGGCGCGTAGAGGAAGTCGAGGAGTTTCTTTTCCACGTCACGAAACTCCTTCGACGACTTCAGGGCCATGTCGCGATTCTCGAAAAAAGGAACGTCGACGCGATGGAGAATCACCGTCGGACGCGGCGCGAGAACGTAAATCGTATCGGCCAGGTAGACCGCTTCCGACACATCGTGTGTGACGAACAGGGTGGTGTTGTCCTCGCTGCGCGACACATCGAGAAGGAGACTCTGCATTCCCCACCGGGTCTGCGGATCGAGGGCGCCGAACGGCTCATCCATCAAAACCAATTTTGGCTTGTTGATCAGCGTCCGTGCGATGGCCACGCGCTGCTTCATGCCACCCGATAGATCCTTGGGATAGCGGTCGGCGAACTCCGCGAGACCGACGGCGTCGAGATACTTCTTCGATCGCTTGCTGCGCTCCTCGGAGCCGAGACCCTGCAGACGAAGCCCGTACTCGACGTTCTGGCGGATCGTCAGCCAGCCGAACGACGTGTAGGCCTGAAAGACCATGCCCCGGTCGCGGCCGACGTCCGTCACCGGCGTGCCGTCGACCAGAACTTCCCCTCGGGTGGGAATGAGCAGCCCGGCCACTGTCTTGAGGATCGTCGACTTCCCGCACCCCGAGGGCCCGAGAAACACGACGATCTCACCGACGTTCGGTTTGTCGACGATGTCGAGGGTTACCTCGCGCACCGCTTCCGTGGCGCGCCCGTCGCGGGTGATGTAGGTCACACCGAGATCGCTGATGCGAAGCCGCGGTTGCTGCTTTGCGCGTTCGCTGACGTAGGTCGCCTTCGGCGCCTTCGCATCGATGGTGACCGCGACCGTTCCCGGTTCGCCGGCCTGTGGCTGCTTGTCGGCCATTACTCGGCTTCCTTCCATCGGAAGAGAAACGCGGAGATCATCCGAATCACCTGATCGGTGATCAAACCGATGCCGCCGATCACGATCAAGCCGGCGAACGACCACGACGCTTTCTGATGCGTGCGCGCCAGCTCCACCATATAGCCGAGGCTTTGCCCGGGATTGACCGTCTCGGCCAGGATCACGTAGGTCCAGAGGATCGCATTCATCACTCGGAACGAGTCGAAGATATCCGGGAGCGCAGCGGGTATCAGCACGGTCCGAATGACCTGCCACTTCGATGCGCCGAGCGTCATCGCCGTCTGTACGAGCTCCTCGGGAACCTGGCGGATCGCCGAGACCACTACCGGAAGCAGGAAGACGAATACGCCGAGAAAGAGGAAGGCGATCTTCTCCCCGTCGTAGATCCCGAACCAGAGGATCAGCACATTGATGAACGCGGAGATCGGCATGTAGCGAAGCGGCGCCACGATCGGATCGAAGAGGTGATTGATCGGTTCAAACGCCCCCATCAGGACGCCGAGCGGCAGCGCCACCGCCGACGCCAGCAGGAATGCGGTGAGAATTCGCTTCGTCGAAACGAGAATGGCCTGGGCCAGCTCGTATTGGAGGAAGAGCTGCAGCGTTCCGCGAATGACCTCGGTCGGGGACGGGAGGAAATCGGCGGGCGCAAAGTGACCGTAGGTGATGACGCACCATGCGGCGATGACGACGATCGGCATCACGAACGCAAGCACCAGCGCGGTACCTCGCGGTACCGGCTGGCGGATCGTCCAGATCGATTTCATGCGATGAGCGGTCATTACTGCGTCGCGAGTACGACCTTGATCTCCGTGCGCCGGTTCAACTGCCGGCCGGCCTCGGTCTGATTGTCGGCCACCGGATTCGTCGAGCCGCGGCCGATGGTCTGGAAGCGGTTGGCGTCGATGTTCGGGAACGTCTTCACGATGTAGCTCTTGACCGCCAGCGCCCGGCGCTCGGAGAGCGTCAGGTTCTTGGTCGCCGATCCCGTGGCATCGGTGTTTCCTTCGACGCGCAGGTAGGTATTGCCGAACGACGTCATCGTGTCGCCGAGAGAATCGAGGACGAAGAACGAGCCTGGCATGATCTCGTCGGAACCCGGCGTGAAGTGAATCTCGATCTGCTTGTTGATGATGGCGCGATCGTTCTTCGAGGGGGCTTTCGCGGCGATCTTCGGCTCTTCGACCTTCTGCGTCTCGTAGTTCGCCGCAAGCGCGCTGAGGAAGCGCGTGTCGGCCCAGTCTTTGGCTTCGACCGCGCGCGTGACCAGCCCCTTCTTGCGCCAGATCACGAAGGCCGTGTCGAACAGCGTTTCGTAGTGAGCCTTGCCGCCGGAGAGGCCGTAGAACTGCGCGTTGTCCGCGTACGGCGTGAGCTTGAGGCCGGAGAGCATGCCCGAGACCGTATCCGTATCGAGCTTGAGGGCCTTGCCGACGACGGCATAGGAATTGGCGGGATCGCTCTTCATCATCTCGATGCCGTCGAACCAGCCGTGGATGAAGTCGCGCACCGTCTCCGGCGCGCGGTCGATCAGCTCCTGCCGCGCGCAGAGAGTGTCGGCGATGATGTTGGTGGCCGCGGTCGTGGAGACGAGGACGTGCGCCTCATCGCCGCGCGCGGTGACGGCGCCGGAAAGATCGGGCTCCCAGGTAACGGCGGCATCGACCTGCTTGGCCTTGAACATCGCCGCCGCGGCCGGGGCGTCCTGCGTGAAGATGATGCCCTTCTCGACGGCCGCGCGGTCATCGGCCGAGAGACCCGACTGCGACAGCAGATAGAGCAGCAGGAAGTGGGACGGCGTGAACTGCGTGCAGGCGATGCGATGCCCCTTGAGCTGTTCGATCGAGTTGATCGAGGCCAGCGAGACGATGCCGTCGCCGCCGCGCGACCAGTCCTGCATCATCACCGACTTGGCCTTTTGATTGTTCTCGGCGAGGATCGATGCCTCGCGCGCCCAGTTGTCGACCGTGTTCCACATGATGTCGACAGCGCCCGTGCGGAACGCGGCCAGCTTGGCGGCCGGATCTTCGATCAGCACGAACTTCACGTCGAGGCCGTACTTGCGGCGGTAGCTCGATGAATCGCTCGGCTCCAGGCCGTTGTTGAAGACGATGCCGGGCGAGTGCCCGGCCCAGGTGTTGATGGCCACCACCAGCGGACGATTCAGCTTGCCGCTGCTGACGCTGACCGCGGATACGCCGGTGACCGGAGCGTTGCGTGATGGATCGGCGGGGGCGTTCTTGAGCGCATCGAAGTCGTTGCTGCCGACCTGGCCCGTGCCGGTCTGGGTCTGACTCTTGTCGCTGCCCGTGGCCCATTTGCGGATGTCTTTGCCTTTGTAGTGATAGGCGGCGTATCCGACCACGGCCAGAATCACCACGGTGACGAAAAACTTTGCGAAGGGAGTGAGTTTCATCAAATCCTCCAGGCGCGCGGGTGGCGCGCGGCTACATCGTCTTCTGGCCCTGCTGTTGCGCGGCTTTGCGCGCCTTCATGGCCGCGAGCTCCTGCTTGGCCTGAACATCGCCGACCTGACTGCGGAGACCGGCCAGCCGTGAGTCGAGCGATGAATCGGACAGCTCCTTGCCGAGGTTGGCCTCAGCGATGGTGTTCTTGATGTGCGTGCGGACGTTGTCGAGCGCGCGCACCTCATCGTCGACCGACAGCCCGTCGAGCTGTTCCTGAATGTTGATGCGCGCCTGCGCCGACTGCATCTTGGCCAGCATCGTCTCGCGCTCGGCCTGCAGCTTCTTGATCTCGGTCTGCACGCTGAGGAGCGACGTCTTCGCCGAATCGGCGTCGGAGTGCGCCGTCTGCATGTCGGTCTGCAAATCCGCGAGGTCGGCAGTGATCTGATTCTTCTTCTGGATCAGCACCACCGCCAGGTCGTCCTGATTTGTTTCGACGGCGGTATTCAGCTCCGCCTCCGTCTGGGCCAGATCGGCGTTCGCCTTCTTGAAGCGGTCGTCGAGCTCCTCACGGCGCCGGATGATGGCCGCGGTGGCGCTCTTGAGCTTCGCGTACTTGCCGATCATCGAGTTGATGGCGTTCTCGTACGCGATCTCCGGATGCTCCACCTCGATATCGGAGATCCAAATCGAGAGAAAACCCTTCCAAAGATTCCCCAACCTAGAAAACAGTCCCATATCTCCCTCAGTTCTTTGCCGGCTCGTGCAGCTTCGGCGAGTCACGAACGACGCGCGCCACTGCTTCCTGACCGAAGAACTCGAGGACTTTCTGCACCTCGAGCTTCTTCTCGTTGCAGGAACCGATGACGCTCTGCTGTTCCGCGACTCTCTCCTGCATCACCGTCTTCAGTTTTACGATTTCTTCTTCATATTGTTTGATGCGTTGATCCGCTTCCGCGGTGACCTTCTCCGTATCCGCGGCGCCGGCGCGGATATAGGCCTCCAGGGCCTGCAGCTCCTGCGCTCCCGCCTCGATGATCTTCTCGATCGGTACGCCGAAGGCGCGCAGCGACGCCATCACGATCTGCTTCTTGACCGCGTCCTCGGTACCCGGCGGGAGTGAGGTCAGCAACTCCAGAGTGCGCGAGACGCGCTCCCGCTCGTCGGCGTCGATGCCTGCCGCTTCGAAAACCTGCTCGAAGTCGACCTTCCCGCCCGGCGCGGCGGGTGGCGGTGAATGGAACACGGGCAGGTCCTGTTGCGCCGGCGCCGCCGCTTCCGCGGAGTCGCTGCCGGCGGCCGGCTCCGATGCCCCCGCGTCACCGGCTAGGTCCTGGTCCTGGACCACGAACCAGCCCATCACGGTCGATCCCCACTTCTTCTTGTCGCTCATCGAAGGAGCATGATTATGACACGCGCGATTTTGGCGTGCTTTCAGGACCTGAAAGCAGATGGATTTTGCTCAACTGTTGGCCGAGCCTTGGGCAACCCACGCCGCAGGCCGTACCGGCTACGACATCCAGTTCACGCCCGCTTCCTTGTTCCACTTCGTGGTCATCTTCTTCGACTTCGTCCAGAACTCGATCGAGCCGCGGCCGGTGATGTCGCCGACGCCGAACTTCGACTCGTTCCATCCTCCGAAGCTGAACGGCTCGCGCGGCACCGGCACGCCAACGTTCACCCCCACCATCCCGGCGCTGGCGTTCTCCATGACGTAACGGGCCACGCCGCCGCTCTCGGTGAAGACGCTGGCGGCGTTGCCGTAGCGTGATTTCTGCTGCACGCCGACGGCCTCGGCCACATCCTTCGCCCGGATGATCACCATCACCGGCCCGAACACCTCTTCCTGAGCGATGCGCATCTCCGGCGTAACGTGGTCGATGAGCGTCGGCCCGACGTAGTAGCCGTTCTCTTTCCCCTTCACCTTGTAGCCGCGCCCATCGACGAGGATCGTTGCCCCCATCTTCTCGGCCTCGGTGATGTAGCCCTCGATGCGGGCCTTCGCCTCGGCGGAGATCACCGGTCCGATGTGCGTCCCTGGCACCATCGCCTTCACGATGGTCACCATCCGCTCGATGATGTGATCGCTGCTGCCCACCGCCATCATCACCGAAGCAGCCATGCAGCGTTGTCCGGCGCAACCCGACATCGAGGCGACGACGTTCGTCGACGTCATCTCCGGCTCCGCGTCCGGCATGACGATCAGATGATTCTTCGCCCCGCCGAGGGCCAGCACGCGCTTGAAATTCGACGTACCGCGCCGGTAGACGATCTTGGCCACCTTCGTCGAACCGACGAAGCTGATCCCCTCGATGCCGGGATGGTCGCAGATCGCCTCGACCGTCTCCTGCCCGCCGTGAACGATGTTGAGCACGCCGTCCGGCAGCCCCGCCTCGCGCAGCAATTCGGCGATGCGCCCCGCCGACAGCGGCACCAGCTCGCTCGGCTTGAGGATCATGCAATTGCCGAGGGCGATGGCGTTCGGGATCGTCCAGTTGGGAACCATGTTCGGGAAGTTGAAGGGGGCGATCGAGGCCACGATGCCGACCGGAAAGTGCTCGACGCGGCATTCAACGCCCCGCGAGACTTCCAGCACCTCGCCGGCCGTGATCTGCGGCAGCGAGCAGGCGAACTCGCAAAGCTCGGCCGACTTCAACACCTCCGCCCGCGCCTCGCTATCGATCTTGCCGTTCTCCTCGGTGACCAGCCTCGCCAGCGAGTCGATGTCCCGCTCCAGCAGCGCCTTGAACCGATAGAAGACCTGCACCCGTTCCTTGATCGGCGTCGCCGACCAGCCGGGAAAGGCCTGTTTCGCCGCCGCGACCGCGCGATCGACATCAGCGCCGGCCGATAGAGGCACGCGGGAGATCACGCTCCCCTCGGCGGGGTTGAAGACGTCGAGATAGCGCCCGGCGTCATGCTCGACGAACGCGCCGCCGATGTAGTTGCGGATGTCAGGGTAACGGGTGGTTTCAATTGCCGACATGAAGTGCCTCCTGGGGCGTGAAGAACGGCAATTGTAGCCGCTCAGCTTTTCACGCGCTTCATCACGCAGGTCGCGGCGCCGTGGTCGTGGAAGGGCATGAACAGCAGGGCCAGGCCGCGCTCGTCGAACTCGGAGGAGATCGTGAGGGTGTCGCGCTCGGGGGAGAGATGGAACGTGAGCGTACGGGTGCGGCTGGAGGCGCCGCTGAGGATCGATGCGCCCATCTTCTGCGGCGACCAGGAGGCCGACACGCCGTCGTCGGTCCAGGCGAGGTCGTTCTCGAGGATGGCATCGTGGATCTTGCCGCCGTCGCCCGTGGCGTGAATCTCGATGCGGCAGCCGGGCTGCGTGATCGTCAGCGTCTCCACTCTGTTCAAAACCGCCGCTTCGCTGAAGACGAACGCGGTCGACCCCGTCCCCTTGCGGAGCGGCTGGCCCGCCAGTTTGTACGTGCCGGAGAGATCGATGCAGACCGGCGACGGCGGCCGCGACGCGCACGTCAGTGCCACCGCCGCCAGGAGTGCCGCCATCATGCGCATCGCCGGAATCATACGCCGCGACACTTGACCACTCGGCTGGGCCGCCCCCATCATTTGCGGCACATGTCATTGATGAGCCGGTTGTTCGCCACCAAGTCTCTCGACGAGCTCATTGCCGGAACGCAGGAAGAAGGGCATCAGCTCAAAAAGGTTCTCGGTCCCTGGAACCTCATCGCCCTCGGCATCGGCGCCATCATCGGCGCCGGCATCTTCGCCACCATCGGCACCGCCGCGGCGGGCGACGCGCATCGGCCCGGCGCGGGACCGGCCCTGATGATCTCGTTCGTCCTGACGGCGGTCGTCTGCGCCTTCACGGCACTCTGCTACGCCGAGTTCGCCTCGATGGTGCCGGTCTCCGGCTCCGCGTACACCTACTCGTACGCCACGCTCGGCGAGCTCGTGGCCTGGATCATCGGCTGGGATCTGATGATCGAGTACGCCATCGGCAACGTGGCCGTGGCCATCTCCTGGGCCAATTACATGAACACGCTGCTGGAAGGATTCGGCATCGTGCTGCCGGGATGGCTGACCGTCGACTACGGCACGGCCATGTCGAAGATGCCGCAGGTCGTGGCCGCCGCGCCGCACATCTTCGGCATCCCGATCATCTTCAACATCCTCGCGGTCGGCATCGTCACGCTGATCACCATCGTTCTGGTGTGGGGCATCCGCGAGTCGGCCAGCTTCAACTTCTGGATGGTGGCCATCAAGCTGGTCGTCCTCGCATTCTTCGTGCTGGTCAGCTTCAAGTACGTCAAGCCGGCGCACTGGCACCCGTTCGCGCCCAATGGCTTCTCCGGCATCGCCACCGGCGCGGCCATCGTCTTCTTCGCCTACATCGGGTTCGATGCCGTGTCGACGACGGCCGAGGAGGCGAAGAATCCGAAAAGGGACATGCCGATCGGCATCATCGGATCGCTGATCATCTGCACCATCATTTACGCGGTCATCGCCGCGGTCTTCACGGGGATGATTCCCTACGGCGACCTGGTGAAGAAGCTCTCCAGCGAGCAGGCCGAGCCGCTGACGCTGGCAATGAAGTACGCCACCATGCCGAACTGGATGGTGGGCGTGGTTGCCTTCGGATCCGTCGTCGCCCACACGGCCGTGCTGCTCGTGTTCCAGCTCGGCCAGCCACGCATCTTTTTCGCCATGTCGCGCGACGGCCTGCTGCCGCCGTTCTTCGCCCGCGTCCACCCGAAGTTCCGGACGCCGCATGTGGCTACGATCATCACCGGCATTTTCGTGGGAGTGGCGGCGCTCTTCTCGTCGCTGGACGCCATGGTTGACCTGACGAACATCGGGACGCTTTTCGCCTTCATGCTGGTCTGCATCGGCATCATCATCCTTCGCGTCAAAGACCCGCACCGCGAGCGCTCGTTCCGCGTTCCTGGCGGTACGTGGTTCCTGCCGGTCCTCGGCATTCTGTCGTGCATCTTCCTGGCGAAGTACCTGCCGAAGGAATCGTGGTGGCGCTTCGGCATTTGGCTCTGCGTAGGGATGGTGGTCTACCTCTCCTACGGCTACCACCACAGCCGTCTGCGCTTCCGCGGCACGAGACCGCCCGGCCCTCCCGGCGGCAGCATGGTGACGCACGACTTCAATCCCGAACAGCAGTTGCCGGAGAAGGATGTGGAGTAGGCGGGCGCGAACCGGAAGTACGATTAACTGCCGCGTGTTTTCGGCCCGGGGCTAATGCCGCGTAGAATAGACGGCCTGATGAGCATCACGATTCAGGAGCAGCATACGAAGACGGCCGAAGAAGTCACGCTCGACCGTGAACTTGCGGCCACATTCACATCCGCAAGCGCGTCTGAGCGCTGGCTGAGAACACCCAACGCAATTCTGAACGGCGACCAGCCGATCGAATGCCTAAAGCGCCGCGAGTACGATCGGGTGCACGCGGCGCTCGAAGCATTCAACACCGGCGTGTACGTCTGACGCCGTGAGGGGCCCACGCGACCCGACAACCGTCGTCGCCGATTCCGACATGGCGCCTTGGTCCGGGCGCGTTTGGAGGTGCCATCATCGTTCCCGATCTGCCTTAAATGCCGACGGATCACTCGGTGGTGTAGGCGGGCGATTCAATGCTGGCACTGAGAGCGAACTAAAACCGTCCTTCCGCGCGCTCTATACATCAGTTGAATCGGCCGCCTCGCTTCTGGAAGTCATTCGCCACCTCGGATATCGCTCATCAGACGCTCGTGCCGTCGTTGCACTCGAGGACGTCGCGATGCGCGTGCTCAGTCAAGTCGACGTGGTGTTGCAACGAGTATTCAATTGGAGCAAGGAGGCCGGCTTTGTGAGCAGCGCCTCGTACGCACACACGCAGCAACTCGCCGCGGAAGCATGGAAGGCTGGTGCCGAGGCTATTTTGGTTCCGTCTGCCACGGGGATCGACGCGAACCTAGTAATCTTCATCGATAATCTGGCCGAGGGTAGCCACATCGCAGTGATCAAACAGATCACTGATCTGCGACCGGTCGTGAATGGGCTTGGATGAGCTCCTAAATGCGAGCTAAGGCGAAGTCGGAAGGTGGTTCCCTTTCGCTCCTCGGCGCGACGCTTGGCGCCCTCCTCGTCTTCACCATCGCCCCGTATTGCATTCACTGGTTCTCCGTCCCAACCGGCGGCATCGGCGCGGTGACGGTGGCGAAGTATCCGAAGGGATTCGACTACTTCGTCATCATCGCCCTGACGATCGCCAGCGCGGCCGGTGCGTTTGTCCTGAGCCAACAGAACCCGACAACCGACAACCGACAACCGACAACCAGCCGGCGGGCGACCCTGATCACAACCATCATCGTCTTCGTGGCCATGTTCCTGGCCCACGATCACCCCTACGCCTTCATGGAGATGTTCCATGAAGGAGAGCATCTGTCGCCGGCGTCGGTGATGCTCGATGGCGGGCGGCCGTATCGCGACATCTTCTTTCTCCATGGCTTCGCAACGGACGGCGGTCTCGATGCACTGGTGCTCGGCGGTACCCCGTCCCCGAAGAGAACGCGCCGGTTGGAGTCCGTTCTCGATGCCGCCGCGCTGGCGATGCTCGTGCCGATCGCGGCCGAGTTGACCGCGACCACCGCCGGCTTCCTCGCCGCCGTGCTGCTCTCGCTCTGCGCGATCGGCGCGGGCGAGGTGCCGGTCTTTCCCTACTTTCGATGGTTGCCGCTGTTGATCGCGGTATGGGCGCTGCTGAAGGTTCCGTCGTGGATCGATAAGACCCCGACAACCGACAACCGACAACCGACAACCGCTTTTCTGTTCATAGCCGCCATCGCCTCATCGCTCGGGATCCTCTGGAGTCTCGACATCGGCGTCTGTGCCGTCGCGGCGACCGCCATCGTGATCCTGTTCTACACCCGCCGGGTCACCCTGATCGCCCTCGCCGCGATCGCCGCGCCGCTCGTCGTTCTCCTGGCGGCGCGGGCCGATCTGCATCACTTCTTCCGCGACTCCTTCGTCATCATTCCCAGAGCCATTGATGCGATCTGGTCCCTGCCGGCAAAACCGCTTCCCTCGCTGTCGCTGCTGATCCATCCGGCCGCGTTGTGGGAATGGCTGGCTTCCGAATCGGCGCGTTACTACCTGCCGCCGGTCTTCTTCGGGTTCCTGCTGGCGATGGCGATCCGCAAACGCGACATGCGCATCGCCATCGTCGCCATTTTCTCGATCATCCTCTTCCGCACCGCGGCGGGCCGTTGCAGTTGGAGTCACACCCGCTTCGCCATCCCGCTCCTCGGCATCGCCATCGTGGCCTTTCTCTTCGAGCCGCTGGCAAGAAGGCCGATGAATGTCTGGCGCGGCATCGCCATCGTGCTCGCCGCCGTCATCTGCTTCCGCTACTTCGAGATCGCCGATAACGCCACGCTCGGCGCAAAACTGCTGGCCGGCTGGCCGGCGCGACAGCGGCACAACGGACTGGTGCCCTATCCGCTGCCGCGCGGACGCGGCATCTACACCTATCCCGAGGATGCCGCCGATCTCGCCGCGCTCAGCGATCTGTCCCAGCGCGCCGGTCCCGGACCGATCTTCGATCTCTCCGGCGAACGCGCGCTCTATTACCTTCTCGACCGCCGCCCGGCCACGCGCTGTCCCGACATCGCCATGCTGTCGGCTCCGGAGCTGAGCGCTGAGGCCATGCAGGAACTTGAGACACATCCCCCGGTTTTCGTCATCCTCGAAGGAACAAAAGTCCTCGGCTCGCTCGACGGCATCACCAACCGCGATCGCATCCCAGCAATCGCGGCCTGGATCGATGCGCACTATCCGGTGAAGGTTCAGGCCGGACGATATGTGGTGGGATTCAGGCAGTAGGTACACGACGACTGCGCCAGACCCAGAGGCACAACACGGTCGAGCCCGCGAAGCCGCCGAAATAGCTGGCCGTATGTGCCCACCAATCCGCCATGAAGGCGGCCTGCTTCGACGGCTCGATCGCCGAGAGGACCCACGGATCGATTCGAATCGACACGGTCGCCGCCAGCACGTATCCAAGAATGCCCGCGACCAAGGCCAACAGGGCCATCGCCCCCAGCAGGACGAGCAGTGGACGCACGAGATCGCCGGCCGAGCGTTTCGGTCTCTCTCCGAGGCGGGCCGCGCAAGCCAGTGAGAAACCCAGAGGCAGCGCGACCCACCAGGTGGCGACGATTCCCCAACCGATCGCCAGCAGCGTCGGGGACGTTGTTCGAAAGATCGGCGGGTGACCGATGGTGAAGTATTCAACGCACACGCGCGCCGTCACCTGGTCGTGCAGGATGCCGTAGGTGATCCCGGACAGGAGAGCCAGAGCGACGATGGCCACGAAACGCATTCGAGACCATGGTACGGCAGTAAGCTGTTTCACCAGAAGCAGTTGACTCGTTCCCAGAGTCATTTGCTCATTCCGGGAGGCTGTTAACGACTTCCGAGAGGCTGTTAACGACCTCCGGGAGGCTGTTAACGACTTCCGAGAGGCTGTTAACGACCTCCGGGAGGCTGTTAACGACCTCCGGGAGGCTGTTAACGACCTCCGAGAGGCTGTTAACGACCTCCGGGAGGCTGTTAACGACCTCCGAGAGGCTGTTAACGACCTCCGAGAGGCTGTTAACGACCTCCGAGAGGCCGTTAACGACTTCCCAGAGGCTGTTTGACTGCCTCCAGCGCCGCGATAGCGGCGTCGTAACGTCCAATCTCCAGACGGATCAGCGCTTTACGTCAGATCGGCGGCGGCGCCAGCTTCTCCGGCGGTCTCGATGACGACGATCTCGATCTGGCAGTGCCACGAGAATTCGGTGTCGATCCGTTCCCCGAGCGTGTTCACGCAACGCACCGTCACCACTGCGTTACGGATATCAGTGATCAGGATCGGCGGCGGCGGGATGGCCGGTGCGTCGGGCTGATTCGGAGTGCAGACGAACGACGCCACACCGAACAACTGCGGAGCGCAGACGATCTTGTTGAAATCGAGCGTGACGTAGCTCCCTACCGTCCGGGCCGTGCCCGAGAAGAACATCGCCGACGACTGTCCGCAGGGACCGAGCACCTGCGGCCGCGGCAGATCGTCGTCCTCGTACGTGCGGGCCTGAACGGGAAGGTAGCTCTGAAGAATGCGATACAGCATTACTTGCCTCCTTGTGCGCCGTACGATAAGGCATCAGCCGGGCTGCTGGTAGAGGCCGAGGACGTTGCCTCCGGGATCGCGGAATCGAGCCGTGATCTCCGGGGCATCCGCGCCGAGGGGCTGCACGATCACGCCTCCGTGCGCGAGGACGGCGGCGATGGTGACGTTGATATCGTCGACCATGACGTAGATCAGCAGCCCCGGCTTTTCCGATGGCGGCCTGCCGGTCACCCACGTCCCGCTCACCTGGCCGACACCGTCATCGAAGGCGACCGCGCCGTCGCCGCGCTTCCGTGTCTTCCATCCGAAGACGGACTCATAGAACGCGACGGATGTCGGGATGTCGGCTGCCGGAATCTCGATGTAACAGATCTTGCCGTTCGCGTAGGTGGGAGGCATGAAGGCTCCTTGTCGTCAGAAATCTAAGGTGCATTTCGGATCATAATAGTTAAGCTGGCCACGCTACACGATCTTTCGCGCCAGGGGAGGTTTGTGATGGCTGATGTTGCATGGATTGCCGAGCGGATTCACTGGAAGACGACTCGCGAAGACGTCGGAGAGAATCAGGAGCCGTTGTGCGCCCAACTTACGGGGGTCGTCGATGTGCAGGTGACATCTGACAAGAGCGCTGTTACGTGTGACGCTTGCAGAGCGATGGATCTCGCCAAGCTTCGCGGGCGGTATCTCAAGATTAGCCTTGGTCTAGTTACGAAGGAAGTTCTACGATTTGGAGTTGCTTGCGATGCGCGAACGCTCGCAAACATAGAGAAGATTTCCGATACGCCAGGGGTTACGCCGCTCGAGTTTTTTGTCGACTCGGGCAATCTCATGCTTTGGCTCGTTGTCGCAGCTGACGACAAGTCGGTGATCCGCCGACTGCTGGATACGGTCGATCTTTCGACTAAGAGTCATGGAGAGTTTTATGCCTGAACCCCGATTCGACGGCTTATTCCGGTCGAGTGCCCAGGTTCTGCTCCTCATCGAAGCAACTCGCTAGAATCAGAGAATGATCGTTACTCAACCACTCTTTGACGATCGACTCAATCACGTTGCTGCGACTTGTTCGAGAACCGATCCAACCGTCCTGAACCAGTTCTACGAAGACGGCGTTACCGATTGACCTCTCCGCGCTCTCTCGAGTAACACGGACTCCGCCACGAGGTCCCTGCACTATTGGATCAAGTACCAGACGTTCCCAATAGTCGAATGGAAAGTACATTCCCGGCACCATGGTCGTTGTGTCGACCGTGCATGAATCCGCTTCACACAGCTTGAAATAGAATGGTCCAGGATGGAGGCGATAGGCGCGCAACGCGCCGCCGTCAGCGTCGCAGAAGTCGCGCTCGAATGCGCGCATCGCCGCGACCTCCTTGGCGTACGCAGCGTCCGAGGGCCGATATCCCGCTGTCTCTCCGTCTTTACGAAGCATCCTTTTGTACTGTACGAGCGCGTAAGAGTCATAGCGGCTAGAGTAATAGATTAGGTCGACGCCGAGCGTTTTCTCCACCGTACGCGTATTGACGTTTAAGACGGTGAGCCGCCGTCCGCCACGCCGGAAGCAGTTCGCGCCTCGCAAGTTCGACTCTACCAAGCGCCAGTCACCAAAGACCCTCGAGTCGTGCTCGATCATCTCCCACTCGTACCCTTCTGCAGATGAGAGGGCGGCGAGAAACGGCTCCGGCGGATCGTCTTCATCGCCAGGGTTCCATCCGAGCAAATCACGTTCATTCATGCCGGAAATGTGCATAGCAACGTTAACGGCGTCTCGCTCTTCGATCACGGTGCGCGACTTGGTGAATCGCTTGACTGCACCGCGAGCGCGTTGCAAGTCGGAAATAACTTCAGCGCTCTCGGGCCGCAATCGCGTGACGACTTCAATCAGCTCACGCCACGTCGCGGGCGGCACGCGACGTCCGTTTCCGCGCGATGTGCGAACAAAGTGGGGCCGCAGGCGTTGGGTGAACTCGTCGGCGAGGTCGTCAAGATTAATCGGCGGATCGAAGGGATAGAAGCGCGTGAAGCGGACGCGATGCTTCAGCGTCGCGACTCGATAGCCTCGCCGACCGAGGCAGACGTAGTCGATCGAGGTGCCATCGAGCGACAAGAAGATGATTTCGGCGTCCTTGTACTGCCAATCGGGTGCACTCACCGCCTCGGTGAACGTTCCATCAATGCCAATCCGCTGTTCCAGACCGAATTCGCGCCTCCATTCATCAACGACGAAGAAGTAGCCGCCGGGCTCGATCATGAATTCATCTCTCTGGACCGGCCCACGTCACCTCGGCAGAATCGACCGCAAATCCGTCTTGTCGAAGACCCCGATGAGAGCCATCACCTTGCAGTCGAGAGCAAGCGCAAGCCGCAGGACCGTCGTCAAGCTCGGCACCTTCAGGCCGTGCTCCATGTTGTTGACGTACGTCAGGGACATCGACGCGGCGTCGGCGAGAGCTTGTTGGGTCAGCCCGCGCTTCTGACGGATCTCGCGCAAGCGGTGACCAAAGAGCGCGCCTTCAGCCTGAATCGCACGCTTCATCTGTGAGGATGCCTCTTGCTTTTTAGAGCAAACGAATATACTCTATGGAGCAATGACGAAAGGGGTTTAACCATGCTGGAACCCGCGCTCACCGATCGCATCCGGAACATTTTCCTCTTTCCCCATCCCAAAGCCAGCATTTCGACAGCGACGGCCCTTCTTGGGTGGTGCAGGAACCAGATGACCGAGGGGATTGCCTCCGGCGAGATCGAGCTGATGACAACTCCGCTCGGCAAGTTCGTTCAGAGAGAGGAGTTGATGACGAAGGCGCTCGAAACGTGGCCTCTCGAGGTGATCGAAGAGGCACTTGACGACGATGCGGAGAGCGTTCTGCCGAAGGCGCTGCGCACAGCCGAGGTGCGGGCGCGTCTGCCGCGGTACCAGATCGACATGCTTCGGTACATGGCAGAACAGAGCCAGACATCGCTGAGCGGCGTCCTGGCGCGGGAACTGGAGGATGTTGCCAGCGCGAATACGGAGGAGCTCGCAGCCGCCATTCCAGGCTTCTGCGCTGCTCTCGGATGGCCGGATCACGAGAATGGCCGCTGAGTAGACGCATGACGTCCGAGCTGCCACCGATCGACGACGGCGCGAGAGAACTACGCGAAACGACGTTAGGGGCGGCGAAGGAAGCACCAAAAAAGAACGGTCTGCGCGACGTCTCGCGCAGGCCGTTCTGACCTACAATCACTGCGTACTATGCTGTTGCTGCGGGGCCGGAGCCGGCGTGGGTGCCGGCTTCGCCTTGCGCGTACGGCCGCTGCGCCCGAGGGCGCTTTGCATCGTCTTCACGTGGGCGACGAGCGTGGCACCGCGCGGACTACGGGTGTATGACTTTGAGAGGCTGTACACCTGCAGCGATTGCTGAACGACGTCTCGACGCTCCTGGGTCGCTGTGTAGCGAATGTCCCGTGCGAGCGCCTCGGCGGCGGCAGCAACCGGCTCGAACCGAAGATTGCGAGCGATGACTTCCCGCGTTCTCACCGGATCGAGACCCGTCGTCGCCTGCATCGTCGTGTCATGTTCCGCCGCGACGGCACTGGCTTCGAGGAACTCGTTCGGTATCGCACGAGAGAAGGCGATCGACTGGCCGCCTTCGACCGGCGCCGTGAGGAGACCCGGCAGGATCTGATACATGGCACCGAGGTGCGTGATCGCCTGCTGGATGACCGCATCGAGCTGGTCTGCTTCCGGCGTCGTCGCCGTCGGCTGGTTCGTACCGCTTTCACTATTGATCGTTTCCATCGGCCTTTCCTCCTTTCTTGCAGGGTTGCCCTGAGCTCAAACGTTTAGGCCTTCTGTTGTATCCAGCCTAGGACGAAATAGGAGAAAAGTCCGTTTTTGACAGCTCAGTATAGTGTGCTGTTTTGGGGAATAAACCGATTGCTTATGTAGCAAGGTAGCCGTGAACAAATCTCAGTGCCTGGGAACAGGCCTTCCGAGCTTGCGAGCAAGGTCCCGGAGTTTGTGAACGTGCTTTCCGAGCTTGCGAATGAGCTTTCTGAGTTCACGAACGAGCTTTCCGAGCTTGCGAATGAGGTCTCAGAGCTCACGAACGAGCTTTCGGAGTTCGCTAACGAGCTCTCGGAGATCATGAACGAGCTTTTCGAGTTCGCTCACGGCTCTCCGAGTCAGGGCCTTCGACTGTCCGGTTCCGAACACATCTCCTTGAAAGCGAACGCTGAAACTGCCGCTGCTTCGGCTTAACCTCTTTCTTTTCAACAACGCGACCATGGCATCACGCTTGGTTAGGTAGCGGTCAAACATGGATCGCGAAATCGAGCAGACGGTTCGGACCAGGCGCACGGCGCGGAGGGTCGTCGTTGCCATCATGGCGGCCGCGGCGCTCATTTTCTGCGTCGCGGCGACAGTGAGCTGGCTGCGGCCCTCGGTGCGGAGGGCTGACCTGCAGATTGCACGGGTGGAGCGGGGAACCGTCGATGCCACGCTGCAGGCGACCGGCACGGTCGTTCCGGAGATCGAGACGGTCATCTCCAGTCCGGTCGAGGCGCGCACGCTGCGGATTCAGCATCGGGCTGGCGACCGGCTGCACGCGGGCGATGCCATCCTCACCCTTGACACCTCGGCCACGAAGCTCGATCTCGACAAGTTGAACGATGCCGTAGCGCAGAAGGAGAGCGCGCTGGCGCAGGCGCGGCTGAAAGCTGAGGAAGACATCGCCTCGGCCGGCGCGGCGCTGGAGCAGAAGCAGCTCGACGCCGACATCCTCAAGCTCAAGGCGGAGCAGAACACGCGCATGCACGCCGAGGGGCTGGTATCGGCGCAGGACGAGCTGGTGGCGGTGACGGCGAAGAAGAAAAACGACATCGAGATCGCGCAGCTTCGCTACGCGCTGACACGGGTTCGCCGCACGACGCAGGCACAGATCGGCGCGGTGGAGCTCGACCTGCGCACGGCGCAGAAGGAGCGCGATCAGTCGGAGCGGCAGCTCAACCTGGCCATGGCCCGCAGCGACCAGGACGGGATCCTCACCTGGGTGTTGCCGGAAGTGGGGACGACGGTTCGGAAGGGAGACGTCCTGGCCCGCGTCGCGGACCTTTCTGCGTACCGGATCGTGGCCACGGTCCCCGACGTCCACGCCTCGAAGCTGGCCGCGGGGATGCGCGCGCACGTGAAGCTCGACGATGCCACCACGATCGACGGCACCATCTCCAGCATCGATCCGCGCATGGAGAACGGCGTGGCGAAGTTCTACGTCACGCTCGACGAGCGCGCGCACCAGCAACTGCGCAACAACCTTCGCGTCGACGTCTTCCCCATTCTCGGAAGCCGGAGCAACGTGCTGCGCGTCCGCCGAGGAGCGCTGGGGCAGGGCGAGCGCGAAGAGGTGTACGTCGTTCGGGGCAGCAGGATCGTCCGCACTCCCGTGCACTGGGGCCTGACCGGCGAAGAAGTCATCCAACCGATCGACGGACTTCGCGAAGGCGATGCCGTCGTGATCTCGAACATGAACGATTACCAGGGGATTGGGGAGTTGAGGCTGAAATGAGGGTTGCTGGGCGGTTGCTGAGTAGCTGGGTTGCGGGGTCTCGCGGTTGCGCGGTCTCGCGGTGTCACCTTGCAAATACCGCGGTCTTCACGGCGCTCTCCGTGACACTCCCTTGCAACGCTGCCGCTCATCCCGAACACCCCGAGACCGCGCAACCCCGAGACCCCGAGACCAAGTAACCCAGCAATCAAGCAACCAGGCGACAAAGGAGCAACAACTTGATCTCCCTACACAACATCGACAAGGTCTATCGCACCGAGCGCGTCGAGACGCTTGCGTTGCAGAACATCAACCTCGACATCGCCAGCGGCGAGTTCGTCTCGATCATGGGACCGTCGGGCTGCGGGAAATCGACGCTGCTGAACCTGATCGGGCTGCTCGACAAGGCGACCAGCGGCAAGCTGACGCTCGACGGGCAGCACATCAACGGTGCGGGCGACCGGTCGCTTGCGAAGATGCGCAACGAGAAGCTCGGCTTCGTCTTCCAGAGTTTCCATCTCGTCCCCGATCTGACTGTATTGGACAATGTTGAGATCCCGCTGCTTTATCGAAAGATCGGGTCATCGGAGCGGCGGCAGCGGGCGCTGACGGCGCTCGACCGGGTCGGGCTCTCCTCGCGCGTCCACCACTTCCCGACGCAGCTCTCCGGCGGACAGCAGCAGCGCGTGGCCATCGCCCGCGCCATCGTCGGACGGCCGGCCATCGTCCTGGCCGACGAGCCGACCGGCAATCTCGACTCGGCGATGGGCGACGAGATCATGGGCATCCTCGAGGAGCTGAACGTAAAGGACGGCACCACGGTGGTGATGGTCACGCACGACGACCGCTTCGCGCAGCGGACGAGCCGGACGATCCGGTTGTTCGACGGGAGACAGGTGGCGTGAGGAAGACGCGGTTGCGGGGTCGCGAGGTTACGCGGTCTCGCGGCACCTGGGGCTTACCCCACCGCGAGACCTCGAAACCGCGAGACCCCGCAACCAAGGTAAGAAGGACAACATCATGCTAAAAAACTCTCTCAAGCTCGCCCTCAAAGTACTGGCGCGCCGGAAGGTCTTCACGGCCATCTCGCTCGTCGGGATCGCCATGACGCTGGCGGTGCTGATGGTGGCAACGGCGGTCCTCGACAATATCCTGGCGCCGCGTGCGCCGCAGTCGCGGCTCGAACGGATCCTACTCGTCGACTTCGTGGTCCAGCATGGTCCGCATTCGACGTGGCACGCCAACCCGGGACGTGGATTCCTCGACGCGACGATCCGCAACCTGCCGGGGGCCGAGCGGACGACGACGTTCTCGGAAGTGCAGACCGTCGTGGTCTATGACGGGGCCAGACGGATCGAGCTCCCGTACCGGAAAGCGGATGCCGAGTACTGGAAGGTTCTCGATTTCCATTTCCTCGAAGGAGGTCCGTTCAGCGCCGGCGATGAAGCGGCCAACCGATCGGTGGTCGTCATCACGGACGACGTCCGGCAGAAGCTCTTTGGCGGCGCCAGCGCGCTGGGCCGGGCCATCAACATCGACGGCACGCCGCATCGTGTGATCGGTGTCGTACCGTCCGTGCCGTTCACCCAGACACTTGCCTACAGCACGCTCTGGGTGCCTCTTGGTCCGGCCACCGATCTGGAGAAGAAGGCGGTATTCGGAGGCCTGGAGGCAGTGGTCCTGGTCACGAGCCGGGACCGCATCGCCGGCGTTCGGCGCGCGTTCAACATGCGCGCGTCCCGTTTCCCGATCGAGGACCCGAAGACCTACACCGAGATCCGTTCCGCGGCCGACACGACCTTCGACTGGATCGCACGCGGCATCACGAACGACAAATTCGGCGACCGCGGGCCGATGGTGCTGCGGGTCTCGCTCCTGGCGCTGATGCTGCTCTTCATGACGCTGCCGGCATTGAATCTCGTGACGCTGAATCTGAGCCGAATCCTGGAACGGGCCTCGGAGGTCGGCGTGCGCAAGGCCTTCGGAGCGCCACGCCGGATGCTGATCGGTCAGTTCATCGTCGAGAACATCGTGTTGACGGTTCTCGGCGGCGTGGCGGCGTTCGTCCTGGCATTCGTTCTCCTGCGCGCCTTCGCCGCCGCCGACTTCATGCCCGGCGCGCATTTCGATCTCAACCTTCGGGTCTTCGCCTGGGGGATGCTGATCGCCGCCTTCTTCGGCGTCTTCTCAGGCCTCTATCCGGCCTGGAAGATGTCCCGCCTCGATCCCGTCACTGCTCTGCGCGGAGGTGCAATGTGATCCGTCATCTGTTGAAACTGGTGTGGGCGCGGAAGCGCGCGAACGCGCTGCTGATCATCGAAATCTTCTTCTCGTTCGTGGTCGTCTTTGCCGTGGTCACGCTGGCCACATCGATGATCATCCGCTGGAACAAGCCTCTTGGATTCGACTACCACGACGTCTGGGACGCGCACGTCCGGTTCCCACCGGGCACCTCGAATGAAGGGGCCGATGATGCACCGCAACGCGCCGCGCTCGCGGCGATCCTGCGGGAAATGAAATCGCAGCCGCAGGTGGAGTCAGTGGCCGTGTCTGGCGCGCCTCCGTACAGCAACGCCACATGGACCTCGGAGTTCGACGAAAACGGTCACCGCATCGACATCACGCGCGACACCGTCACCGACGACTACGCCAGGGTCCTGCGCGTCCCTTTGCTACGCGGCAGGTGGTTCACAGCCGACGACGAGACCGCGACCATCACAAGCGTGGTCATCGATGCCGACGTGGCATCGTCACTCTTCGGAACGCTCGACGTCGTCGGGAAGATCGTGGGTGAGGGGAAGGAGAATACGTATCGCGTCATCGGTGTGATTGCGCCGTTCCGGAAACATGGCGAGCTGTCGCAGGACCACGAGAACATGGTCTTCAGCTGGCTTTCGCTGACCGGAAAAATGGGACACGTCGGGCGCGACATCCTCTTCCGCGTGCGTCCCGGCACTCCTGCCGACTTCGAGGAGACGCTGATCAAGCGCCTGCACGGCGTTGCACCGGACTACCCCGTACGCATCCAGCACATGGATCAGATGCGCGAGCTCCTGAACAAGGCCTACATCGCGCCGGCCGTTGTCGGCGGAGTCATCGCCTCATTCCTCATCACCATGGTGGCGCTCGGACTCTCCGGCGTGCTGTGGCAGACCGTGACCCGCCGTACGCGCGAGCTCGGTCTTCGCCGTGCGCTCGGCGCGACCGGCAACGCGGTGAATCGGCAGATCCTGCTCGAGGTGGCGCTGCTGTCGACGCTGGCACTCGTCGTCGGCGTGATCGTCGTGGCCCAACTGCCGCTGCTCGGCGTCTTCAGAATCGTCAGCCCGCCGGCGTTCAGCATCGGCTTCGCAGGCGCGCTTGCGACCATCTACGGCCTCACGCTACTGTGCGGGCTGTATCCAAGCTGGCTCGCGGGCCGCGTCCAACCCGCACAAGCGCTTCATTACGAATGATTCTCATCGTCGACGACGACCCTTCGATCACCGCTTCGCTTGCTCTTCTGCTGAAGCAGCATGGTCATCGATCGGCATCGGCGCACGGTGTCGAGGAGGCGCTTGCGGCGGTCCGCTCCGAGCGCCCCTCGCTCGTCATCCAGGACATGAACTTCTCCCGCCGCACCAGCGGTGAGGAAGGGTTGGCGCTGCTGACCGCGATCCGCGCCGATCAGCCGGAGGTGCCGGTGATCCTGATGACGGCGTGGGGGTCGATCGGTCTGGCCGTCGAGGGGATGAAGCGCGGCGCGGCCGACTTCATCACCAAGCCGTGGTCGAACGCGCTGGTGGTGCAGTCGGTGGAGACGGCGCTGAAACTGGCCGAAACGCGCGATGTCGGGGAGGAAGCGCCGAGCCGAGGAGAGCTGGACGGGAAATTCGACTTCGCCAGGATCATCGGCAGCGATCCGAAAATGCTTCGCGTTCTCGAGCTGATCGGGCGCGTGGCTCCGACCGAGGCGTCGGTGCTGATCCTGGGAGAAAGCGGCACCGGCAAGGAGCTGGCCGCGGAAGCGATCCACGCCAACAGCCGCCGCCGGGGCCGGGCATTCGTCAAGGTGAACCTCGGCGGGATCTCGTCGACGCTGTTCGAGAGCGAGATGTTCGGCCACGTGCGCGGCGCGTTCACCGACGCCCGCCAGGATCGCAAAGGCCGCTTCGAAGTGGCCGACGGCGGAACGATTTTTCTCGATGAGATCGGCGAGGTCGATCAGGCCTCGCAGGTGAAGCTGCTGCGGGTGCTGCAGGACAGGACGTACGAGGTGCTCGGCTCCAGCCGCGCGCGCACCGTCGACGTGCGTGTCGTCTCCGCCACCAACCGCGCGCTCCACGAGCTCGTCGGGCGCGGAGAGTTTCGCGAGGATCTGCTGTACCGGCTGAACCTGATCACGATTCAGCTTCCGCCGCTGCGCGAACGGCGCGCCGACATCCCGCGGCTGGCGTCCCATGTTCTCAGCATGGCCGCGGAGATCTATCAACGCGACGTCAGCGTCATCGCGCCGCGGGCGATGGAGTGGCTCAAGACCCAGAACTGGCCGGGCAACATCCGCCAGCTTCGCCAGACCATCGAGCGCGCCGTCGTCATGAGCGACGGGCAGGAGCTGATCCTGGACGACTTCGTGGCCGTCCGCGATCTCGAATCACGCGAGCGCCGCGACGCCTCGCTCCCGGATGCCGGGACGATGACCCTCGATGAGATCGAGCGCGGCATGATCGTCAAGTGCCTGAAGCACTACGACGGCAACCTCTCCCGCGTCGCCGAGGCGCTCGGGTTGAGCAGGGCGGCGTTGTATCGGAGACTGGAGAAGTATGGGATCTCGGAGTGAGGGGTTGCGCGGTCTCGCGGTTGCGGGGTCTCGCGGTGTCCGCCGGCTATCCCGCCGCGAGACTGCGCAACCGCGTAACCTCGCAACCGCACCATGACCCTCCGCACCAAACTCCTGCTCTGGTTCATCGCGCTGCATCTCGTCTTCGCCGGGCTTGCCGTGGTCGTGTTGATGGAGAACCAGACCTGGCTGTTCGCCGTCGAGCTGTTCTTCGCTGTCTCCGTCGTCATCAGCTACCGGCTGGTCACGGCGCTGTTCGTGCCGCTGGAGTTGATCCGGACAGGGTCGGAGCTGATCAGCGAACGTGACTTCACGTCGCGGTTCGTTCCGATCGGCCAGCCGGAGATGGACCGGCTGATCGAGATCTACAACGCCATGATCGACAGGCTGCGCGACGAGCGGCTGGCGGCCGAGGAGCAGCAGCAGTTGTTGCAGAAGATCGTCGAGGCGTCTCCGTCCGGCATCGTCATCTGTGATTTTGACGGCGAAATTCAGCAGGCCAATCCGGCAGCGCGGCGGTTGCTGGTCGAGCCCGCGGTCGCCGAAGCGCTGCCGCTGGTCGCGCCGGGAGAGTCGAGGCTGGTCACGCTCGCCGGCGCACGCCGGCTGAAGGTGTGGCACGCCGAGTTCCGCGACCGCGGTTTCGCCAAGACGTTCTTCCTCCTCGAAGAGATGACCGAAGAGCTGCGGCTCACCGAGAAGACGGCGTACGAGAAGCTGATCCGGATGATGTCGCATGAGGTCAACAACTCCGTCGGCGCGGTGCGGTCGCTGCTGGAGTCGGTGCTGCGCTACGCCGAACAGGTCTCGCCCGATGACCGCAATGACTTCACGAACGCGCTGATGATCGCCGCGGCGCGCATCGAGTCGCTCAATCGCTTTATGACCGGCTTCGCCGACGTCGTGCGGCTCCCTCCGCCGCATCCGCGCGATGTGGAGCTGGCGTTCGTCGTCGAAGACATCGCCACGCTTCTCCGCCCCGAACTGGAGCAGCGCCGCATCACCTTGCGGATGGACGTCGCGCGCGAAACGTCCGTGCGCGCCGATCAGAGTCAGCTCGAGCAGGTCATCATCAACGTGCTTCGCAACGCCATGGAATCGATCGGCCATGAGGGTGAAATCGCCGTTCTCTTTCGCGGCGGCGTACTGTCAATCGCCGATACCGGCCGAGGCATCGATCCTGAGGCGCGCGACGAGCTGTTCACTCCATTCTTCACCACCAAGCGCGAGGGCCGCGGCCTCGGGCTGACGATCGTCTCCGAGATCCTGACCAATCATCACCTCCCCTTCACGCTGCAGAACCGGGAGGGGGGTGGGGCGGAGTTTCGGGTGACGTTTACTTGATGTCGGCGAGGCGGTACGTGCTGTCGTTGGTCCGATTATCGATGACGGAGCTGTAGATGAATGCCGTGCCTGGGAAGGCAGCGACGCTGACGATAATCTGTCCACCTGTCGGAATCGTTGGGGTGCCGGTGAACGTAGCGAATGAATCCTGCTCGAAGTAGTTCGCCGGATACGTCACCGAGCGTGTGGCTTGCACGTTTCCCGCGGCGTCAACCAGGGTGATATTGAGAGTTGCCCCGTTGTCGAGTGTTCTCACGCCGATGTTCATCCGGAAATTCACAGGGTCGTCCGGCGTGAATAGAGCCCCGTGGCGGAAGAAGTTGATGGCGTCGGCCGGCGAGAGCCCTTCCTCCGAAAAGCCGGTGGTGCCGGCGTTGCCGCCATCGCTGAAGACGCGCGCGGTGACGATCGGCATCGCGCCGCCGTTCGTGACGATGTCGACCGAGCCCAGGCCGCTGGTTCCCATCGAGGCGATCAGGTCCGGGTACGACTGGGTCTGATCGGGGACCAGAATGAACGGCAGCGAGGGATCGCCCGCGCTGGCAGACTGACCCTGCTTATGAAACACGAAACTTCCGGTCATCGTGGTGGCGCCGGCGTTCCGGATCTGCACAGCGGTGCGGAAAAACGAGCTCGCCCCCTGCACTGCTCCGGCGGCGGGCAGTATCCGCACGAGCAGCGGGTCGCTGACGTACGCGACCGCGCTGAAGCGATAGCGGGGGCTGTAGTTCGACGGCGATCCGAGTGCTCCGGCCGTGCTGATGTCGCCGGTGGTGATCAAGTTGTAGCCAACATTGCCGCCGTAGTCCATCGTACGAACCGAGCCGCAGGTGTTGAACGGCTGTAGTTGTACGACTCCGATGAGGTCACCGGCGGCGAGCGTGACCGGCGGGATCAGGGTCACGTCGTTTCGTCCGTCTACGGAATTGAAGGGGCCACGAGTGGCTACAACGGTGAATGATGAATCGGTCGTGAATCCCGTTCGGAGAAACACGACTTTGAATGCTGCCGTACATGCACGGCTCCAGTACACGCTCGCTTTGTTCACCGTTCCGGTCGCCGTCGCGAAGTCCGTCAGATTCACATAGCTGACCGGCGCAACGGTCTGGCTGATGGTGCTGGTATTCGTAGGGTCCGGAACGTGGACTCCGACAGTCAGCGGCTGGGCAGCTAGCGAGGAGACGAAAAGGATGGTGAGTATCCCGATGATGGTCCGCACGTCAGACTCCTTCGAATTTGAAAGCAGCATAGCAGTAGCTGGGTTAGCGGCCGCACCGTGAACGCTGCAGGTCGTGTCGGCCAGGAGCTTGCCGTAAGAAAGATCTGACGAAGATTTGTGGCCGCGTTTCGGGCAACCAACGCAGCCGGGCCGTGCCGGCCTAGCGCACGACTTCCAACTCCGCCGCATCTTCACCTAGATCAGGGGCTAGCCATGTGTATGGGCCGGCCTGCGTGAGTCCAGCCTTCCTGAACAGATTTCGATACCACGCCGCCGGCCGGCGGATCATTCCGTGCAGGTCACCGATGATGTCGTCGTCAGCAGTCAGCACTTCCAGAAAGAGCACCCCGCCGGCGAGGCGCACCAGTTCCGGGAGGCCGGCATGGATGTCGTCGTCCTGGATGTAGTGCAGGGCATCGGAGCAGACCACGAGATCGAACGGGCCGCGAAGGCGCGCCGACAGCAGCTCGGCGAAGGCCGCCTTCCGAATGTTGCGTTTGGTGCCGAAGCGTTTCACCGCGTAGTCGCTCGGATCGAGGCCGAGGTACTTTGCGGCCGGCCGCAGCGCCGCGATGTGTGCATGCCACGCTCCTTCGCCGCAGCCGACGTCGAGCACGGAGCGCAAACGCCGGTGGAGGAAGTATTCGCATTCGGCAACGGCCAGCGACACCTTGCGCCGCACGTCGTCTTTCGTGCTGACGCGGTTCCGTCCGCGGTACCAGTGGTCGAAGTAGGCGCGGTCGTAGCGCTTCTCGGTCATCGTCTCGATTATGGAACATTCGTCACAACCGCAGGTGCTGGTAGCTGTTTCTTGCGATCCCAAGTATCGTTACGCCGCCGTCATGAGTGACAGCCAACGCATCCTCGATTCGATCCGCCGCCTGGTCCGCCTGCTCCGCGTGAGCGACCGGCAGGCGCAGGCAGACCTCGGCGTTTCCGGCGCGCAACTTTTCGTCCTCACGGAGCTCGGAAAGACACCGGCGTTGTCCCTCGGCGCTCTCGCCGCCCGGACACGTACCGATCAGAGCTCCGTGTCCGTCGTCGTCACGCGCCTCGTCGAAGCCGGCCTGATCACGCGAGACCGAGACGAGCGCGACGCACGACGCCTCGTTCTCCATCTCACCAGGGCCGGCCGGGCTCTGGTGCAGAAGGCGCCGCTTGTGGCACAGGAACGGCTGCTCTCCGCGTTCGAATCAATGCCGGCCGAGGGGCGGCGGCACTTTGCCGACACGTTCGAGAAGATCATGAACAGCGTCGGTGCCGAGGATGGCCCGGCGCCGATGCTGTTCGAAGAAGAACCATCCGATGGTCCTCGAAACACAACCAGGGAGACACGACTGAAGAATGCGGCAGGCAAGTGATCTGACATGAAAGGAAACGCAAGGGGCGACTTTTCGGCCGACCGCCGATTGCTTCAGCTCTCCGCCATTTCCATCGCCATCGGTGCCGTTGGTGCGGTGGTGGCCGTGTTGCTGCTGAAGCTCATCGCCTGGTTCACCAATCTCTTCTTCTATTTGCAGTTCTCGCTGACGCCCCGAACCCCGGCAGGAAGCCCCCTGGGGCTTTGGATGATCGTCGTCCCGGTGATTGGCGGTCTGATCATCGGTTTGATGGCCCGTTATGGCTCCGAGAAGATTCGCGGCCATGGCATTCCCGAAGCTCTCGAGGCCATTCTCTTTGGGAAGAGTCTCATGTCGCTGAAGGTAGCGATCCTCAAACCTCTGTCATCGGCGATTTCCATCGGATCGGGGGGACCCTTCGGCGCTGAAGGCCCCATCATCATGACCGGCGGCGCCATCGGATCCCTCGTCGCCCAGAGGTTTCATCTGTCGTCCGCTGAACGAAAAACCTTGCTTGTGGCAGGAGCGGCGGCGGGAATGTCGGCGACGTTTGCGGCGCCCATCGCATCTGTATTGCTTGCCGTGGAGCTCCTGCTCTTCGAGTGGAAACCCCGAAGCCTGATTCCGGTGGCACTGGCCAGCGCAGTGGCCGCGGCGATGCGCGTGCATCTGCTCGGAGCGGGCCCTCTGTTTCCCGTGCTGCCTCATGGCATTGTCGAGTGGCCTGGACTGCTTGCGGCCGTTGTGGTCGGCTTGGCCGCGGGCGCGTTTTCCGCGGGACTCAGCACCCTGCTCTACGCGCTCGAGGATGCGTTCGAACATTTACCGCTGCACTGGATGTGGCGTCCGGCAGTAGGCGGACTGATCGTTGGAATCGGTGGTTACTTCCAGCCAAGGACCCTGGGAGTGGGCTACGACGTCATCGGAGATCTGCTCCTGGGGCACCTGGCCGTTTCGATCGTTCTGGCCCTGCTCCTTGTGAAGTGCGGGATCTGGCTCGTCTCTCTTGCTTCCGGGACCTCGGGAGGAGTCCTCGCTCCACTCTTGATCATGGGATGCGGACTGGGGGCAGTCGAGGCGATCCTGCTACCGTCCTCCGGGAGCGCTTCACTCTGGCCGTTGGTCAGTATGGCGGCGGTCCTGGGAGGAATGATGCGCGCCCCATTTACCGCGGTCATCTTTGCGTTGGAGCTGACACACGACATGGAGTCGTTGCCTCCTCTGCTGATCGCGGCGGTGATCGCGTACGGATTCACCGTACTCGTGATGAAGCGCTCCATTCTCACCGAGAAGGTGGCCCGCAGGGGTTACGACATCTTCAGGGAATACACGGTCGATCCGCTGGAAACGTACAGGGTTTCGGAGGCGATGACGGAAGAGGTCCTGACGATTCCAGAATCTTTTCCAGCGAACGAGCTCTACGAGCGATACTTTTCCTCGAGCCAGAAGCACCGTGGATTTCCGGTGGTGGACGCGAATGGAAAGCTTCTCGGGATCTTGACAATCTCCGATGTCATGGAGATGTCACTCTCGGAGCCCGACACCGCCCTGACTGCCCGTGACCTGATTCGACTCGACCCGATCGTCGCCTACCCTGAAGAGACATGCCGGGAGGCGGCCGAGCGCATGGCGGAATCAGGGATCGGACGGCTGCCGGTTCTGTCGGGTGGGGGAAAACTCATCGGTATCATCACGCGCAGTGATTTGCTGAAGCCTCGGCTCCTTCGCTTCGAAGAGGAGCGTAGAGTCCCTCGGTAGCCTGCCGGAGCAGACGAGCGTCACGCTTGGAGGAAGCGCGGCGCTGACGTACTCTTCTGTCGCATGACGAGACAGGAGCTTCTGGCGAACATTCCGCTGTTCGAATCGCTTACCGCTGATGACCTGAACGGTCTCACCATCCGCCTCGAGGAGGCCGACTACGCGCCTGGGGACATCATCTTCCGTCAGGGAGACGAAGGTTCATCGCTGCTGGTGATCGAAGAGGGGGCGGTGGAAATCGCGTACGGTGAGGGAGTGGGCAAGGTGGTGCTGGCCACGCTGTTCAACGGCCAGTACTTCGGCGAACTGTCGCTTTTCGATGGAGCGCCGCGCTCGGCCACGGCGACGGCGGTCAAGCCTACGCACGTGATCCGCCTGGACCGCGACGACCTCGTCGACTTCGTCCACAAGAACCCGGCCGCGGCACTGCGCATCATCGAGGAGATGGGCGACCGCTTGCGCCAGACGAATGAGCTGATGTCGCGGCAGGTCTCGCGCAACGTGCTGCAGGAGCAGGAAGAGAGCCTGACCTTCGGCCAGCGCATCGCCGATCGCGTGGCGGCATTCGGCGGCTCGTGGCCGTTCATCATCCTCTTCGCCATCCTCATGACGGTCTGGATGTCGATCAACGTCGTCCGTATAACCAACTTCGATCCCTATCCCTTCATCCTCCTGAACCTCGGCCTCTCGACCGTGGCGGCCCTGCAGGCGCCGATCATCATGATGAGTCAGAACCGCCAGTCGACGAAAGACAAGCTCCTGGCCGAGAACGACTACCAGGTCAACCTGAAAGCCGAGATGGAGATCGCCGCTCTGCTGCGAGGCCAGTCGGAGTTGCTGGCAAGGCTGGCGGTGGTGGAGCGGACGCTGGGAAGGCGGGGGGAACCGTAAGTGGCCACCAAGGAAAACGAAAGTAAGGCAGCATCGTACGAAGCAATCGCCGATTACTGGGATACACACGAGTTGTCAGATGAGAACTCGGAGCCTGTCGAAGTGGAAGTCGATCTGCGCGCTACGACCTCGCGTTGCTCCGCATCCACTCCTCCGTCCCACCCTGCACGTTCATCACATTCGTGAAGCCGGCGCGGGCGAGGAGGCTGTTAGGCGATCGAAGAGCGGTAGCCTGCCGCACAAATCACGGAGCGGATGATCAGATCGATCTCGTCGAGCCGATCAGGCACTTCGTCCGGAGGAATGTTCTCGTCGCTGGTAACGTGGCCCTCCCAGAATTCGGCGCGGCGGAGGACGGCGATGACGGCGAGTCCGATGTTGATCGCGCCTTCGATGGTTTGGGTCGCGCGGTCTCGGGGTTACGCGGTCTCCGGTGTGTGGATGGATCAGAAACTCTGCAACTCATCAACCGCGCGACCCCGCAACCACGAGACCGCGCGACCTCAAAAGCAACCGCGAGACACCGAAACCGCATCACCTCCACGTCATCTCAAACGAGCAGAACGCGTCACCGAGCGTCTGGCACTTCGTTTCGACGACGTTCGGATCGCTGCCGCCGTGACGGAGAACGGACTCGAGATAGAAGCCGACCGCGCTGCCGCAGTAGATCGGGCTGTAGACGGGATAGTCGCTGCAGATCATCCGGCCGCCGTTCGGCGTCTTCTCGAATCGGACGCGTCCGAACTTCTGAAATTGATTGTGAAAGAGAGCCTGGCTCTCGAGAAACTTCACCAGCTCCGTGCTGTCGAGCGACTTGTAGACGCGGCCGATTCCGAGCTCCGCCGACGCCGCGCCGATCAGGGCCAGGATGTTCGGGTATTTCTGTTTCAGCGTTTCGTAGATGGTGCGATCGAGCTCGATGAGCGACGCGAACTCGCACCAGCTCGAGGCCAGCGGCGTCTTCGTATAGTTGGCCGTCCTCGGCGAGAGTCTGGCGATGATCGCGGCGAAACCTTCCTCGCCGGCGACGTCGGTCAGGAGCTGTTTGCGCCCTCCGAACATCACGCCTTTCACCTTGGCGGCGTCGGGATTCGGCCCGACGAGAACTTCTTTTCCCTCGAGACGGGGCAGGGGGGCGGCGGGACCGTTACGCTGCAGGAGAAGAGACATAGGGAAGGAGATTGTAGCTTGTGGGCGAGATACCGACTTGACACGGAAACGCAGCGGGCCTACAGTGCGCCAATTCCAACAAACCGACCGGTCGGACGGTAACCAGCCAACCAACACAGGAGATGCCGATGCCGCGCAAACTGCTCTTCGCCGTTCTCGTCATTTTGTTCGCGATTCCCTCGTTTGCCCAGATCGACAAAGCGGCCGTCGAAGCCCTGGCCCTCGATCAGGCAAAGGCACCACTGCCCGGCGTCACCGTTACCGTTCGACGGCCGGAAACCGGCTTCGAAGCCGTTGACGTCACCGACGCCGCCGGCGTGGCACGCTTCAAGGCTCTCGCTCCCGGCAAGTACTCCGTCTCGTTCACGCTGGAAGGCTTCGCCCCGGTTAAGGAGCAAAGCCTGACGCTGCTCGTCGGCCAGACCGCGAAACTGGCGGTGACGCTGCAGCAATCAGCCAGCGAAACGATCACGGTCAACGCGGCCGTGCCGATGGTCGACGTCCACAAGACCGACTCCTCGACGAACATCGTTCCCGAACAGATCGAATCGCTTCCGGTCGCTGACCGCGACTTCCAGCGCCTGGCCTTCATCACGCCGGGCGTGCAGCGAGAGCGCGGCGGGTTCCGGTTCATCAACGGCGGCCCGGTCGTCGGCGCGGGCGGCAACGCTTCGCAGGCGACGATCGTCGTCGACGGCGTCGACTTCACCGACCAGGTCAACGGTCTGTCGCGTGTGCGCTTCAGCCAGGACGCGGTCCAGGAGTTCCGCGTCATCACCAACCGTTTCGACCCCGAGATCGGCGGTTCGGCCGGTGGAGCAATCTCGGTCGTCACCAAGTCGGGGACCAACACCACGCACGGCACCGTCTTCGGTTTCTTCCGCGATGCCGCCCTCCGCGATAAAGGGGCGCTCGACCTGAAGAAGAACAACGACTACTCGCGGCACCAGCTCGGCTTCACGCTCGGCGGCCCGGTCATGCAGGACAAGCTTTTCTACTTTGCTTCGGCCGAACAGATCAACGAGAAAAACATCGTCCTCTTCCGTCCGGGCGGTGCGTACACCTCGCTGGCCGCGGACGTCAGCCATCCGTTCAAACAGACATTGCTCTACGGCGGTCTCGAGGAAAACATCAACTCGAAGATGACAGCCGGCTTCAAGGCTGTCTACGAGGATTACAACGAAGACAACTTCCGCGTCGGCGGCGTCGCCGATGCCTCGTACGGACAGACTCTCGAACGAAAGAACTGGAACGGCACGTTCGAGCACAACACGGCCGTCTCCAACTCCAGCGCGAATGAATTGCGTGCCCAGTTCGGCCACCGCCGCTTCTTCGAGCCGACGAACACGCGCAGCGGACCGGCCGTGTGGTTCTCATCCGGAAACACGCTGATGACGGGCACCAACATCCTCGGCGACCTTCTGGGCGACGGAAACACGTACGAGCTGCGTGACACCTTCCACCACAGCCTGACGGCCGGACACTCGTCGCACGATCTCAAGGCCGGCATCTCCGCGCAGCACGTCCACGAGCGCCTTCGCATCGACACCTATCAGAATGGGCTCTTCATCTACCTGACGGACACCACCGCGCTGCCGCTCGCGTACGCGTACGGCGTCGGCTCCTCCGACGTTGCCACCAGCACGGACATCTACGGAGCATTTCTCGAAGACGCGTGGCGGCCGAATGCGAACCTGCTCGTGAACCTCGGCCTTCGTTACGACCTCGACACCAACGGCAACAACTCCGGTTTCACGCATCCGCTCGTCCCGACGCCACGCAAGGAAGACAAGAACAACATCCAGCCGCGCGCGTCGTTCAGCTACGACGTCAAGGGCGACGGTACGAACGTTCTTCGCGGCGGCGCGGGAAAGTTCACGGGACGCTTCCTCCTGGTTCCGGCACTGACGGAACTGCAGCAGAACGGCGTCACCGGCGGCCGAGTGACCTTCACGCGCATCAACGGTGCGCTTCTCGGCTTCCCCTCGCTTGCACTCGATCCGAAGAATCCGACCACGACCGGCATCGTCTCGAAGCCGGCCATCGCTCTCCTCTCGCCGACGTACAAGGCCCCCGAGGCCACACAGGCGTCGCTGGGATACACGATGAAACTCGGTGAGTCGCGCATGTTCCTGGACACGGAAGGCGTCTACGTCAAGGGGACGAACGAGATCGTGATCCGCGACGTGAACTGGAGCGGCAACGCCACCCACATCCGTCCGAACACGACCTTCGACCAGATCAATATGTACACGAACGACGGCCACTCGCAGTACAAGGCCCTCGTCTTCAGCCTGAACGGAAGCGTGCGCAAGAACGATCTCGTCACGGCCTCAGTCACCTTCGCCAACAAGAAGAACATCAGCGACGACTTCTCCCCCGACTTCCCGACCGGCTATCCGAACGATCCCGCCGACATCGGCCAGGAGTACGGTCGCGCACGCGGCGACGAGCGTCTCCGCTTCGTGCTCAGCGGGGTCTTCCACACACCGTGGGCGACGACGGTGGCGCCGATCCTGGAGTACGGTTCGGGTCAGCCGTGGACGACGCGCCTCGGCTACGACTTCAACGGCGACGGCAAGAACTCCGATCGCCCGGCCGGCGTCGGCCGCAACACGAACAACGGTCCGAAGTACAAGAACGTCTCCCTGCGGCTGACCAAAGAGATCGCCTTGACCGGCTATGGCGCCCTGCAGGCGATCGCCGAGGGCTTCAACCTCTTCAACTTCAAAAACTTCGACGTCCAGTCGGTTTCGGGAGGCCAGTTCTTCAGCGGTCCGACCATCGCCAATCCGAAGGCGGTAGCAGTGGCCAATCCGAACTATGGAAAGTTCCTGGCCACGTTACCCGCCCGCGAATTCCAGTTGGGGCTGAGGTGGGTTTACTAGCAACTCCCGGAGCATCATGGACCTCAACCTGAAAGACAAAGTCGTCATCGTCACCGGTGGCGCGGCCGGCATCGGCCGCGCCACGGTGGAACGCTTCACGGCCGAGGGCGCGAGCGTGGTGGCGTGGGACGTCACCACGGATCCGAAAGTCGACGTCACAGACGGTACATCCGTGCAACGAGCGGTTGATGACGTCATGGCCCGGTTTGGACGCATCGACGTGCTCGTCAACAACGCCGGGATCGTTCGCGATGCGCAGCTCATCAAGTGGAAAGACGGCATGGCCGGCATGATGGACGACGCCACGTTCGACGCCGTCATCAACGTCAACCTCAAAGGCGTCTTTCTCTGCACGCGCGCGGTCGTGCCGCACATGATCAAAGCGCGGAGCGGAGTGATCCTCAACGCCTCATCGATCGTCGGTTTGTACGGCAACTTCGGACAGACCAACTACGCCGCCACGAAAGCGGGCGTCATCAGCTTTACGAAGACGTGGGCGCGCGAGCTCGGCCGCTACGGCATCCGCGTCAACGCCGTCGCTCCCGGCTTCATCGCGACCGAGATGGTTCGTGCCATGCCGCAGAAGGTCGTCGACTCCATGGAGGCAAAGACCCCGCTGGCCAGACTCGGGGAACCGGACGACATCGCCAACGCCTATGCCTGGCTGGCCAGCGATGCGGCAAAATTCGTCAGTGGAGCGGTGCTCTCGGTCGACGGCGGGCTGGTGCTCGGAACCTGATGCACGCAAACATCGTCGCCACCGGCTCCTACATTCCGGAAATCAAGGTCACGAACGACGACCTGCGTGCGCGTTTCGACGCCACGGCACCCGAGTTCGTGGACAAGATGGAAGCGTCGACCGGCATTCTGACGCGGTGGTGGGCACCGGACGATGTCGTCACCTCCGACCTTGCCGTACGCGCTTCCCGCATCGCGCTCGCGCGCGCGGGCAAAACGCCGGAAGACATCGATCTCATCATCGTCGGCACCGACTCGCCCGACTACATCACACCGGCCACCTCGGTGATCGTGCAGGCGAAGCTCGGCGCGAAAAACGCCGGCACCTTCGACGTCGGATGCGCCTGTGCTTCGTTCCCCACCGCCTTCTCCTCGGCAGCCGGGATGATGGCCACGAACCCGCACCTGAAGACCGTACTCGTCATCGGCGTCTATCTGATGCACAAGCTCACGGCCGACGACGACCCCATGATCTTCTTCTACGGCGACGGCGCGGGCGCGGCTGTGCTGGAGCAGAGCGAAACGCGGGGATTCATTTCCTCGGCATTCCGAGCCGACGGTTCCTACGCGCCGCGTTGGGCCATCCATGCCGGCGGTACGGTCGAACCGACTACTGAAGAATCGATCCGCAACGGCCGGACGCGCGTGAAGATGTACGACCGCTATCCGCCCGAGATCAACAACGAAGGATGGCCGCTGCTCGTGCGCCAGGTCGCCAGGAACGGCGGCTTCGCGCTCAGCGACATCGATTTCCTCATCTTCACGCAGGTCCGCAAGCCGACGATCGAGCTGGTAATGAACGATCTCGGCTTGCCGATGTGCAAGACGCACATGATCATGGAGACCGCGGGCTACACCGGCTCGGCATGCATTCCGATGGCGCTCGACGATGCGCTGCAAGCGGGGAAGATCAAGCCGCGTGACCTCGTCGTTCTCATCGGCTCCGGCGTCGGCTACAACCAGGCCGGCGCCGCATTCCGGATCGCCGAAGATGGAGCGAGGCTCTTCGTCAAATGAAACTTGCCGCGGTGCTGGTCGTCATCCTCATCGGCATCTTTGCCGCGACGACCGCGTACGTCCGCCGTCATCCACTCGAGGCGTTTGTGAAAATGACGCGCCGCGGTCTGGCGCGCGCGGGGATGGCCAGGCGGACGATCGACGTCGACGGCAACCGCATCGTTTACTTCGCAGGCGGCAGCGGCGAGCGGACGATCGTTCTCGTCCACGGCGTGAACGACCAGGCTGGTTCGTGGGTCTCAGTCATCCCGGCGCTGATGAAAGACACGCGCGTGATCGCCATCGATTTGCCAGGCCACGGCGAGAGTGCTCCGGTTACCGGTCCGCTGCCGATGCTGATGCTGGTCAAAGCTCTGCAAAATGTGATCGATCGCGAATCGCCGGAGAAGCCGGTCGTTCTCGTCGGCAATTCGATGGGCGGATGGGTGAGCATGCTCTACGCCGCCGACCATCCGGCACGCGTCTCGCGCCTCGTGCTGGAGGATGCCAGCGGCATGTCGTGGGATATGAGTCACGTACCTCTCTTCCCCAAGAACCACGAGGAAGCGCTGAAACTGCTTCGGCTGGTACATGGTCCCGACACGCCGATCGCGGACTACCTTGTCGACGCGATGCTGAAAGATGCCGCGAAGATGCCGCAGGCGCGCGTGCTACAGGCCGGCGTGATCTTCGCCGTCGTCGACACGCGGCTGCACGACATCACCATGCCGGTGACCCTGATCTGGGGCGCGAACGACGGGCTCCTTCCGATTGCGTACGCCGAAGCACTGCGCAAGCACCTGCCGGGATCGACGCTACACATCATCGACAAGGCGGCGCATATCCCGCACCGGCAGGCGCCGGCGGAATTCACGCGCTTGCTGCGCGAGGCGCTTCCGTGATCTTCGATGGAGACCTGCTCGCGGAGCGGGCTCGTCTCACTCCCGACAAAATCGCCATCGTCTCTATCGAGACCGGCGAGCGGATCAGCTACTTCGAGCTGAACGCCCGCGCCGAACGTGCCGCCGCCTCGATCGTCGCCGCGGGCGTCGGCCCCGGCGACCGTTACGGCATCCTCTTTCACAACTCGGTCGACTTTCTTGCTCTCTTCTTCGCTGCCGCGAAATGTGGAGCGATCGTGGTGCCGCTATCGACAAGAGCGACGGTGCATGAACTACAGCAAATCATCGACGACTGTGGGATGAAGACCTGCTTCCGTGGTCCGGAGTTCGCCGATCTGACCTTGCCAATGGAGAGCACACCGAGCATCAACAGCGTGCGGGACGCACGCGCTCCCGGGCGGAACCCCGAAGACACCTACTGCCTGCTTTATACGAGTGGCACCACCGGCAAACCGAAGGGTGTGATGATCCCGAAGCGCCAGCTCTACTGGAACGGCTACAACACGGCCGTCAACTGGGGACTGCGCGATGACGAGGTCAGTCCGATCTACACGCCGCTCTACCACGCCGGCGGCGTGGCCGCGTTCCTCATCCCGATCTTCACGGTGGGCGGCACGATCATCCTGCATCGAGGCTTCGACGCCGCCGAGGTCTTGCGGACGGTCGAGCGCGAACGCTGTACGGTCGTCCTCGGCGTGCCGACGACGCTGAAGATGCTGATGGACGCGCCGGAGTTCGCCACGACCGATCTAAGCCACGTCCGCTGGTTCATCTCCGGCGGGGCACCGCTGCCGCACTACATCATCGAGGCCTACCAGAAACGCGGTGTCGAGATGAAGCAGGGCTACGGCATGACCGAGGCCGGGGTGAACTGCTTCTCGATGACGGTCGACGACGCGCGGCGCAAGGCGGGATCGATCGGCAAGCCGATGATGTTCACCGAGGTTCGCATCGCCGGCGACGACGGAGGCGACGTCGCAACGGGTGAAATCGGCGAGATGTGGATCCGCGGCCCGCACGTTTCCCTCGGCTATTGGAACAACCCCGAGGCGACGCGCGCGGCCTTCGATGACGACGGCTGGCTGCACACCGGCGACCTTGCACGCCGCGACGACGAAGGATTCTTCTACATCGCCGGGCGCAGGAAAGAGATGTTCATCAGCGGCGGCGTCAACGTCTATCCGGCGGAGATCGAGGCGGAGCTCGTCTCGCATCCGCGCGTAGCCGATGCCGCCATCATTCCGATCGCCGATGAGACGTGGGGAGAAGTGGCGGTGGCCTTCATCGTCGGCGACGCCGGCGAGGAGGAGCTGAATGCGTACCTCGCGTCGCGCATCTCGCGATTCAAGCTGCCGAAGCGGTACATTTTCCTCGACGCCCTGCCGCGGACGCCCTATGGCAAAGTCGAAAAGCCGAAGCTTGCTCAGTGGCTGATACAGTGAGTCATCGATGAACCAGGAAGAACGATCCGAGCGCAGCCGGACACAGATCCTCGAGTCCGCGTTGAAGCTTTTCTCGCATCGGGGCTATGGAGCCACGAGCGTGCGGGACATCGCCGAAGACGCCGGCCTCTCGAAGGGGAACGTCTATCACCACTTCGCCGACAAGGAGACCATCTTCCGCGCGCTGCTCGATCAGTACTTCCAGGCGATGTCGAGTCCCGACTTCCCGTTCAACCGCGCCCTCGCCACCGGTACGTTTCCCGAGAATCTCGAAGAGCTCGGCAGGGCCGCGCGCGAAACGGTGAAGGACTATCGCGAATACGTAGCCCTCATCTATGTCGACGTGGTCGAGTTCGACGGCACCCACATCCGGAAGTTCTACGCCGACATGGCCCGCCGCTTCGATGCCTTCATGAAGAAACACGGCATGGAAGACGATCTGGCCGGCCGGCTTCAGGACGGCCTTTCGCCGATTTCGGCGGTGATGCTGGCCACCCGCATCTTCTACAACTACTTCTCCATCGAGATCCTCTTCGGCGTCAAAGACCACTTCGGCAAGAACACGGATGAGGTCGTCGGCGAGATCTCGCGCATCCTGCGGAGTGGGATGTTACGGAACGGAGCGGGCACGAAACGGAGGCGCCGAATCTCCCGGCCCAAAACCGCCACCGACACGTAACGGAATGCCTGGGTGATCTGGGGCATTCTGTCGCTACAGTACCTCAGGAGAAATCACCCATGCGCTGGCCTGGCCGCGTTGCCTTCCTCATTCTGCTTGCAACGAGCGCCGCATATGCACAAGTCAAGGAAACGATCGACGTTCATCTGGTCGAGGTGCCGGTCACGGTCGTCGACCGCGCCGGCAACCCGGTACGCGGTCTGACGGCGGCGAACTTCGAGCTTTTCGACCGGGGCGCAAAGCGGCCGATCTCGAACTTCGACGCCATCGATCTGGCATCCGAGGGAGCCCGTGCCACCTCGCCGCTCAACCCTGTGGCACGGCGCAACTGGATTCTGCTCATCGACCTCTCCTTCTCCTCGCCGATGGGACGGGCCAAGGCGCAGGAAGCGGCGCGGAACTTCATCGCCCGCGGGATGGGACGACGCGACCTGGCCGCCATCGCCACCATCGACGTCGAGCGCGGCTTCCGGATGGTCACCTCGCTCACGACCGACCGCAACCTTCTCGGCGCGGCGATTGGCAACCCAAGTAACTTCGTTTCTTCGGACCCCCTGCGCATCGCCGGGGGAAGCGGCATTACAGAGATGGTTTCGCCCGACGCGGCGATTCGTGCCGCCGCGGCCGCCGACCGCAGCGATTCCGCTCTTGATATCGCACTCGGTGAGAAGCGGCAGAACGACCAGTTCGACCGTTCGCGCATCGAGCGCCAGTTGCGCCTTCTCTCCGATTTCGGCCGCACGCTTCGCGTTCTTCCCGGCCGCAAACAGGTGATCCTCTTCTCGGAAGGCTTCGACCCACGGCTGGTTCGGGGACGTGACGCGCACGCCAGCGCCGAAGAGCAGGAAGATCTGAATCAGGCCTCGGCAGGCAACCTCTGGCGTGTCGACAACGACGCTCGCTACGGCAGCTCGATGTCCTTGACACTTCTCGACGAGATGGCGCGCAGTCTGCGCAGCTCGGACGTCGTGCTCCACGCCGTCGACATCCAGGGCCTGCGCATACAGAGCGATGAAAATGGCGCACGAATCAACTCGAACGACGCTCTCCACCTGCTATCCGCTCCGACGGGCGGCGAAGTCTTCAAGAACTCCAACGACATCAATGCCGATCTCGAGAAGATGCTTCGCGCTCAGGACATGGTGTACGTCCTCGGCTTCCTCGCTCCGGCATCGAACGACGGCAAGTTCCGCGAGATCAAGGTACGCGTAACCGGCGTTCCTGGCGCGCGTGCCTTCCATCGCGCCGGCTATTACTCATCGGGGACCGAGAGCGCGCTGGAACGCTCGCTCTCGAACGCCGAGATCGTTCTCAACGACGTCGCACAGAACGATATTCAGGTCGCCACACTGGCGGCGCCGTTCCCCGCCAAAGACGGCAACTCCCGGGTGCCGATGGTCGTCGACATCGGCACCGATGGCCTCGTGCGGGATACGAAAACGAAAGAGGTCATCGCCGAGATCTACGTCTATGCGTTCGACGATCAAGGCATCGTCCGTGACCGTTCGTTTCAGCGGCTCACGATCGACACCGCCAAACTGGCCGGCCACAACGGCATCAAATACTTCCCGACACTAAGCCTCCCGCCAGGCAAATACGCGCTCAAGACCCTCGTGCGCGTCGCCGGAACGGAGCGCAAGGGCTTCGTGCGGACCGACATCGACGTCCCAACCTCTTACGACGTCGCTCTTCTGCCGCCGATGTTCATCGACGATCCGTCGGCATGGGTCGTGGTCCGCGGCGGATCTCGCGACGATGCCGGAAGCTATCCGTTCCATATCAACGGCGAGCCGTTCATGCCCAGCGCCAGCGCGCAGGTGAGCAATGGACGTCCTCGCCGCGTGGCCCTCTTCGTTTTCAACGTCTCGCCCGACGAGCTGACGTGGGACACGGCCGTGACCGATGCCACCGGTTCGCACGCGGGAGCGCCGTCGCTCGTCAAGCGCCTGCAGGGGCAGGACGTCATGAAGCTCGTTTTCGACTACGCTCCTGCCGATCTGCAGAGGGGTCCGGCCTCATTTGACGTAACCGTGCACAAGAAAGGCTCGGTCGACGCCCGAAAGTCGAGCGTGCCGCTGGTCGTCCGGTAAACAGGAGAACAACATGAAGTTCCACACAGCGACGGCAGTCGTGCTGCTCTTCGCCGCGTCAGCATTCGCGCAGTTGCGCGAGACCGTGAACGTGAACATCGTCGAAGTGCCGGTATCGGTCGTCGACTCGAGCGGCAACCCCGTTCGCGGGCTGACGGCCGCGAACTTCGAGGTGTATGACGGCGGGAAGAAGCAGGCCATCACCTCGTTCGACAAGATCGACTTCGGATCGAAGGAAGTCGCGGTGAACGCGATCTCTCCACTGAACCCCGCGGCGCGGCGATCCTTCCTGCTTCTCTTCGACCTAGGCTTCTCCACTCCGCACGCCCTCGAGCGCGCCCAGGATGCGGCGCGGCGTTTTGTGTCCACGGCGGTCCAGCCGCGCGATCTCGTCGGTGTCGGGACGATCGACACCGACCGCGGCTTTCGCCTTCTTACCGCCTTCACGACCGACCACGACCTCGTCGCCTCGGCCATCAACGACCCGCGCAGTTTTCATGGCAGCGACCCACTGCAGATAGGAAACAAGACTTTCGTCGCCGAGCTCGCGAGCGGCGACACCGAGTTTGCACGGGAATCGCCGGCGATGATGCCCATGTCGCGCGGCGACTCGGTGGCGAAGGCCGAGAATGCCGAAACGGGACGACGATTGGCGCGCGACAACGAGGAGTTCGTTCGCGCCAGAGTCGAAAAGCAGATCGACTTTCTCGCCGATCTGGCAAAGACGCTCCGCGCGGTCCCGGGCCGGAAGCAGGTCATCCTCCTGACCGAGGGCTTCAACGCCAAATACCTGCAAGGGCGTGACGCGCGCGACGCCGCCGCCAACGCCCGCGATTTCGCCGCCACCGCCTCGGGGCAGATAGCGAACATCGATACCGATGCCAAGTACGGCAACACATCCAGCCAGTCGATCCTCGACCGGATGGCGCAGGCATTTCGTAATTCCGACGTCGTCCTCGATGCCATCGACATCCAGGGTGTGCGCGTTCAAAACGATGTGGAGGGCTCCAACCTCAATTCAAACGCCGGACTCTTCGTCCTTTCCCGCCCCACCGGCGGCGAGGTCTTCGAAAACTCGAATGACCTCAAGAGCAGCTTCGATCGCATGCTTCGCGCGCAGGAAGTGGTCTACGTCCTGGCCTTCCAATCGCCGACCAGGAGCCCCGGCAAGTTCCACGATCTGAAAGTGAAGCTGGTCAACTCGCCCGGACGCCTTTCGTACCGCCTGGGCTACTTCGAGAACGGCTCCGAGAGTCCTCTCGAGCGCTCGCTGACCACGGCCGAAGTGATCGTGAACGACGTGCCTCAGGACGACGTGCACATGGCTGCTTTCGCTGCCCCTTTTCCCCTGAGCGACGGCAACTCGCAAGTGCCGGTAATCCTCGATCTCCGAGGTGCCGACCTCGCACGTCAGGCCAAGGGAAACGCCGTTGCCGCGGAAATTTTCGTCTACGCCTTCGACTCCGACGGAATCGTGCGCGATCGCCTTTACCAGAGGCTCACGCTGGATCTGTCGAAAGTCGGCGACCGCCTTCGCTCCGGCGGTGTCCGCTACTACGGCACACTCGTTCTGCCGCCGGGAACGTACGCGATCAAGTCGCTTGTCCGTACGGGCGAGAGCAAGAATCCCGGTGACGTCGAAAAGCGCGGCTTCGGAAGGGTCAACGTGATCGTGCCGAAGCCCGGCGACGTCTCCGTCCTGCCACCGATCCCGATCGATGACGAACCGAAATGGATTCTCGTAAAAGGGGCGGACCGCGGTGCCAAGGCCGGCTATCCGTTCGAACTGAACGGCCAGAACTTCATCCCGAGCGCGACGGCATCGGGCAAAGTCGCTCTGATCATTTACGGCGCAACGGCAAACGAGCTGACGTGGGAGACGACGCCGAAGACGAAGCTGCTCGGCACGATTCCGATGACCGGCGGCACGAAGCTCGTCCTCCAGCTCGACGACCCGGCGCAGGTCTCCTCGCTTCAGGTCACCGTGCACAAGAAGGGCGTGACCGAGGCGCAGACGACGAGCGTCGCCGTGGTGAGGCCGTAGCGACAAGATGCGCAACGTTTTCCGGTTTATCGCTGCATCCCTGATCGGCGCCGCGGCACTTGGGCAGCCGGGCGTACCGGCGGTCAGCATCTCGTTCCCGGTCAGCGTGGCTGATGCCTCGGGTCGTCCCGTACGCGGGCTGTCCGCGGCCAATTTCTCTCTGTACGACGAAAAGAGGAAGCAGCCGATCACGTCGTTCGATGTCGTCGATTTCACGACGGATACGTCCGCCAGTGCCCTGACGCCAATCAATCCAGCGGCACGGCGTTCGTTCGTCCTGCTTTTCGACCTCGGCAATACATCCGCGCGCTCGATGCCGCGGGCGCAGGATGCCGCACGGCGCTTCCTGGCCGAGATCGCCGGCCCGCGCGACCTCGTCGCTGTGGCCACGGTCCATCCCGATCACGGATTTCGTTTCGTCACGGCGTTCACGACCGATCGCCAGCTCGTCGCCTCGGCGATCAGCAATCCCGCGGCGTTCCGAAGCTCTGACCCCCTTCGCCTCGGCAGCGAGCCGGCGGGCGTGGTCGTACCGGGTTCCGATCCTCAAACGGCCGCCGGCGCCAACGAGTCACAGACGCGCAAGCAGATCGAGCGCGAAATCGACTCCATCAGCAATCTGGCCCGCTCCCTGCGAATGATGCCAGGCCGCAAGCAGGTCATTTTCCTTTCGGAGGGATTCGACGCGCATCTCCTCCAGTCAGCCGACGCGAATGCCAAAGAGCAGATCGTCGACAGGATGACGGACGACTTCCGTGTCTCGGACGTCGTTCTCCACGCCGTTGATGTGCGAGAGAGCGAAGCCTCCGCCGGCGGTATCGGGTCCAGCCTGTTCCTTCTCGCGCGGCCAACCGGTGGCGAAGTCTTTCAGAGCACGAACGATCCGCACGGCGAGTTCGCCAGGATCCTTCACCAGCAGGAAGTGGTCTACGTGCTCGGCTTTCACCTCTCCGACTTCTCGCCGGGCTCCTTCCACAACGTCAGCGTCCGGCTCGTGAACGCGCCCGACAGCGCGCGCGTCTCACATGCCGCCGGCTACTTCGAGCGTGGGCGCGCCACGCCGGTCGAGCGTTCGCTCACCAATGCGCAGATCATCGTCAACGACCTTCCGCAGCATGACCTTCGCCTGAATCTGCTGGCCGTGCCCTTCCCTCCCTCTCCGGCCGGCAAGCCGGCGCAGGTGCCGGTGGTCATCGACATCAACGGATCGGACCTGCTCCGCGAGACGAGCTCGACCATCGGCGGGGCGGACGTCTTCGTCTATGCCTTCGACAGCAATGGCGTCGTGCGTGACCGGCTTTACGACTGCCTTACCGTGGAAGTGGCCAAGGCCGGGGAGAAAGTACGCAGGACCGGGATCCGCTACTACGGCACGCTCATGCTGCCTCCGGGCCGCTACGCGATCAAGGCACTGATCCGCACCGGCGATACCGATCGTGGCGCCGTGGAGGCGACGGAGAAACGCGGCTTCGGGCGCGTCAATGTCACTGTTCCCGCGGAGGGCCAGACCGCGATCCTGCCGCCGATTCCGATCGACGAAGATGGGAAGTGGCTTACCGTCCACGGTCTTCGCCGTGCCGACGGCGACTATCCCTTCGAATACGGCGGCCGGACGTTCTATCCGACGGCAACCCTAGACACGACCAGCGGACCGCGCAAGGCCGCGGTCTTCATCTTCGGCGCTAACAGGGCTGACCTGACGTTCGAAACGAGGCCGCAGACGAAGGTTCTTGGCGTTACCGAAGGCAACGGCGTCACCAAAGTCGTGCTGCAGATCGACAAGGCAGCCGGCGCCTCGGCTCTCGACGTGACGGTCTTCAAGAAGGGCATCGCCGCCGGGCAGCGAACCAGCGTGCCGTTGATGTAGCGCGCCGCGCTTGATAGCCTCGCGGTCATGGCAGAGAACTGGATCAAGCTTCACGACTTTCAGGACATCAAATACGAGCGTACGAGCGACGGGATCGCCAAGATCACCATCAATCGCCCCGAGGTGCGCAACGCCTTCCGTCCGCTGACCGTCGGCGAGATGAAGCAGGCGCTCGACATGGCCCGCGACGACTCCGACATCGGCGTCATCGTACTCACCGGTGAAGGAGAGGACGCCTTCTGTTCCGGCGGCGATCAGCGCGTCCGCGGCAAGGGCGGCTACATCGATCCGAAAGAAAAGATCCCGCGCCTCAATATCCTCGACGTCCAGAAACAGATCCGCAGCATGCCCAAGCCGGTGGTAGCCATGGTGGCCGGCTATGCCATCGGCGGCGGCCACGTACTGCACGTCGTCTGCGACCTGACGATTGCCGCCGACAACGCCCGCTTCGGACAGACCGGCCCGCGCGTCGGCTCCTTCGATGCCGGCCTCGGCTCGTCGTATCTGGCCCGCATCGTCGGCCAGAAGAAGGCGCGCGAGATCTGGTTCCTCTGCCGCCAGTACGACGCGCAGCAGGCGCTGGAGATGGGCCTGGTCAACACCGTCGTGCCGCTTGCCAGGCTCGAGGAGGAGACGCTGACATGGTGCCGCGAGATGCTCGCTCTCTCGCCGATGGCCTTGCGCTTCCTCAAGGCGGCCATGAACGCCGACTGCGACGGACAGCTCGGCCTTCTCGACTTCGGCGGCGACGCCACCCTGCTCTATTACCTCTCCGAGGAAGCGCAGGAAGGGCGCAACGCCTACGTCGAAAAGCGCAAGCCTGATTTCAAGAAGTTCCCGCGGTTTCCTTAGGCGCTTCGCGCGTTGTCTGCCTTCGGCGTTGTCTGCGCTTCGCGCGTTGTTTGCGCGCTGCGACGCGCGTGGTCATTGGCTTTACGCCGACGCGAGGCTGTAGATTAAAAGGGCCACGCGCCGCGCGCAGACAACGCCGAAGGCAGACAACGGCGGCGAAGCCGCAGACAACGCGCAAAGCGCAATGAAGAACTGGCTCCTCGCTGCTCGCCCGAAAACGCTCGCTGCATCGGTCACACCGGTGCTCGTCGGCACCGCCCTGGCGTTTCGAGACCTGGCCACGATGCTTTGGCAGCCGTTCGTTTTCGCGCTTCTCGGCGCGGTCTTCATCCAGATCGGCACGAACTACGTCAACGATGCGCTCGACTTCCGGAAGGGCGCCGACACGCATACGCGCCTCGGACCGTTGCGCGTCACCGCCGCCGGCCTGCTCAGCGCCGAGGCCGTGCTGCGCGGTGCATACATCTGTTTCTTTCTGGCCGCCCTCTGCGGAATCCCGCTCATTCTCCGCGGCGGCTGGCCCATCGCCGTCATCGGCATCGCCTCGATCGTCGCCGCCTACGCCTATACCGGTGGACCGTATCCGCTCGCGTACCACGGACTCGGCGAAGTCTTCGTCATGATCTTCTTCGGCCTCGTCGCCGTCTGCGGATCGTTCTATCTGCAACGTCTGACGCTCGATCCCGCCGCCTGGATCGGAGGCGTCGCCGTCGGCTCGCTAGCCGTCGTGATCCTGGCCATCAACAACCTGCGCGATATCGACAATGACCGCGCCAGCAACAAACGGACGCTGGCCTCTCGCTTCGGCGCGACGTTCGCACACTCTGAGATCGTGATCTTCGCGCTGACGCCGTTTCTCTGCGTCGCCACGGTCGCGTATCTCCGCGGCTCGCGGAATCTGGCCATCCCGATGCTCGCTCTCATTCCCGCATTGGCGCTGCTCCTGCGAGTCGCCCGCAGCCGCGGCGCGGATCTCAATCGCTGCCTGGCGCTGGCCGGCGCGCTGGAATGGATCTTCGGAATCCTCTACGTCGTCGGAGCGGCTCTTGGTTGACTACTGGAAATACGAGCTGAAACCGAAACGCCGGCTCAGCGCTATCGCTGCCGAGGGATCACGCCGCGGCGCGCTGATCCGGATCGATGGCGGTCATGCCGACATCCATCCCTGGCCCGAGCTAGGCGACGCCACACTCGATGAACAGCTCGCACTGCTCGCCCGCGGCGAGACTACGCCGTTGACCCGCGCATCACTCAAATTCGCAGACATCGATCGCGCCGCCCGCCGTGATGAGCGAAGTCTCTTCGACGGCTTGACCATCCCGCCGAGCCACTGGCCCGGCCCCGATCCTCCCGGCGGCTTTGATACGGTAAAGCTGAAAAGCATCGATCGAATCCCCGAGCATGTCCGCCTCCGGATCGACTTCAACGCTACGCTCACGCCCGAGGAATTCGTGCGGATCGCTGCAACCCTTCCGAGGGAGCGAGTCGACTTCATCGAGGATCCGTGTCCGTATGACGCGGCGACGTGGACCGACCTTCGTGCGCGCACGGGGTTGCGGCTGGCTCTGGATCGGGGGAGTGTTGCAGGACAACGAAGAGGCGCCGATGTTCTGGTCATCAAACCCGCCATCGAGGAAATCCCGCCTACCGATTCGGAGCTCGTCGTCACCTCCTATATGGACCACCCCATCGGTCAGCTTTGCGCCGCCTTCGCCGCCGCGACCGCCGGCATCACTGCGACCTGCGGCCTCGTCACGCACGTGCTCTACGAGCCCGATCCTTTCATCGACCGAATGCAGATCGACGGAGCGCGTCTCATCGCCCCGGGCGGAACAGGGTGGGGGTTCGATGATCTGCTGGAGGGATTGCCTTGGCGAACGCTGTAACGATGGGCCTTGACTCAGCGCGCCGGAGCGCTGGCGTCTCGCCGGCTGGCCTGGGGGCGTCTCGCCCCCGGTCTGGCAAGACACCAAACATTCCCTTGTATCCCTCAGCGGCGAGACGCCGCCGAGCCAGCCGGCGAGACGCCAGCGCTCCTACCGCCCCGAAGCCGCGCCATAACCCATGATCGACTTCCAATCCTCCGCCTCCCACCTCCTCCTCAACCCGCGCATGCCCGCCGAGGAGCGCGAACGGTTGGAGCGGCTCGTACCGGATCTGGATGCGCACGTTTACGTCGCCACCTCCGGATCGACGGGTGCGATCAAGCTCGTGGCGTTATCGAAGCAGGCCATCCTCGCTTCCGCCGCCGCGGTGAATGAGCGACTCGGGGTGACGTCACGCGATGTCTGGGCGGCCGTGCTGCCAACGTTCCACGTCGGCGGTCTCGGCGTCTACGCGCGCTGCCATCTCGCCGGCGCGCGCGTTCTGCCGATGCCGTGGGACCCGCGGACCTTTGTTGAATCCGAGGCCACGCTCGCATCGCTCGTGCCGGCGCAGGTGCGGGACCTGGTCGCCGCCGGACTAGAGCCGCCCCCGGCCTTGCGGGCGATCCTGGTCGGCGGCGGTGCCTTCGACCCGGTATCGGCCGCGGACTGGCCGGTTCTGGCCAGCTACGGCATGAGCGAATGCTGCTCGACGATCTCGGTCGAAGACCTTCTCCTCTCGCACATCGAAGCCCGTCGCGAAACGGACGGACGCCTCGCCTTTCGCGGATCGTCACTCCTCACCGGCTACGCCACGGAAGAAGGCCTGATCGATCCGAAGATCGACGGCTGGTTCCTCTCCGAGGACCTTGGCGAAGTCGACGGACGAATGCTGAGAGTCGACGGCCGCGCCGGAGACTTCGTCAAGATCGGAGGCGAGTCGGTCGATCTAAAGCGTCTCGATCGCATCCTGCACGAGCTCGCGGGTGACGATGCTGCGATCGTGGCCATGCCCGACGAACGCCTTGGACAGGTGATCCATCTCGCCACGACGATCGAGCCAACCTTCGCCAATGCATTCAATTCACGGGTTCATCCATTCGAGCGCATTCGCGCGATTCATCGGGTTGATGAGATTCCGCGCTCGCCATTGGGAAAGCTGCTGCGCGCGGAGTTGGCCGGCACCCTGTAGAAACCAGGGCACAGACATCTTGTCTCTGTGTGCGACCATACCTGCATGCTGCGCAGGCACACCGCGCTCAGGATCTCGGCGGCGGCCGGGGTCGCCGTTATGCTGCTGCTGGCGTTCGATCTCCTCGATCCGCTCGAGCTGCCGGCGCGCGACGCAGCCTTGTGCCTTCTTCCGCCGCGCCCGGCGACGGCCACCGCGGTCGTGGCCATCGACGAGCAGTCGTTGCGCGCGATCGGCCCCTGGCCGTGGGACCGTGCAACACTCGCGGCCATCGTGAATCGCGCTGCTGATGCCGGCGCGCGCGGCGTCGTCCTCGACATCCTTCTCGCCGAAGCCCGGCCGGGAGATGAACAGCTCGCCGCCGCGGCACGGCGACTGCCCGTGCTGGCCGTCGCGGTCGTCGATGAACACGGCCGCTGGCTCGTGCCCGGGCCGCCGCTGGCGCAGGCGATGACGGCGGCGCATGGAAACTTCGAGCTCGATCATGACGGCATCCTCCGGCGGCTCTCCTCGACGAAACAGAGCGGCGACCGCGCGCTCACGGCTTTGTCGATCGACGCCGCGTCGCTGATCACCGGCGCGCCAACACCTGTGGGCCTGTCGATCGCGCCGTCGTTCCGGACCCGTCCCAACGCCATCCCGGCCATCAGTGCCGCGGACTTTCTTCACGATGCCGCAATCGCCCGGCGCCTGCACGGCAAGCTGGTGTTCATCGGCCCGACCGCCTACGCGCTCGGCGACCGCGTGCTGACTCCCACCACCACCAGCCATCGGCCCGATCCCGGTGTGACCGTTCACGCCGCTGCGACCGAATCGATCATTCGCGGCGACGTCATTCGCGAGCTTCCGCCGATCGCCGGCGGCCTCTTCGCCGCGTTTGCTGTCGGCGCGATCGTCCTCGTGCGCCGCCGGCGCATCGCCGCCGCAATCGTCATCATCGCCACCATCGCCGGGGGATTCCTGCTGCTGGCGGACGGCATCGCCATCCCATTCATCACGTTGACCGCCTCCGCCGCGCTCGCCGTCGCCGGCATCGAGACGAGGATCATCGTCGGCGCACTGCGCAGCAGCGAAGAGCGTTACATCGACCACCGGGAGCGCGATGCGGAGTCGAAGCGCGTTCTTGCTCACGAGCTCAAGACACCGCTGGCCTCGATGCGCAGCCTCACCCAGCTCATGGGCGGCTTTGAATTGACGGACACGGAGCGCAAACGCGTCTCGTCGCTCCTCGAGCACGAAGCGGGGAAACTGGAGACGATGGTCGGCACCCTCCTCGATCTCGAGCGTCTGCCGCTTCGGGACTTTGCATCCTCCTCCTCCGTCATAGACCTCGGAGCCCTCGTCGCGGCGCGCATCGATTTTCTGCGCGCCAGCACCGACCGCACATTGTTCGTCTCTGCCGATCCGCAACTTCTCGTCCGTGCCGATGCGGCACTCATCGAGCGCGTGGTCGACAATCTCGTCGGCAACGCTCTGAAATACACCGCGGCACCGGCGCCGGTCACCGTTCGCGTCACGCGCGGCGGCGACGATGCCGCCGTCATCGTCGAAGACCGCGGTCCCGGCATTTCCGAGGCGGAGCGGGAGCGCATCTTTCAACGATTCGTCCGAGGGACGACGGCGGCGGGGACGAACGGCCTCGGACTGGGACTCTCGCTCGTCGCCGAAATCGCGCGGTGGCACGGCGGCGCGGCCGGCGTCGAGGCGATGCCGGGCGGCGGATCACGATTCCGGATCACACTACCGTTGGCGGCCGAAGCGGCCAAAGCAGGAGCGATGTAGATGGCGACAGTGCTCGTGGTCGATGACGATGCCGGCATCCGCGAGAGCGCGGCCATGGCGCTGGAGAAAATCGGTCTGAAAACGCTGCAGGCCGGCGACGTCCCCTCCGCGCTGCAACTGCTCCGCGCGCATCGGGTCGACGTCGTCCTCAGCGATATCTACATGCCCGGCGAAACCGGCCTGACGCTGCTCCAGGCGATCGCCGAGCGCCGCGATCCGCCGCGCGTGATCCTGATGACCGCGCGCGGCACGATCGAGACCACCGCGCTGGCGCAGCGCATCGGCGCCTTCGACTATCTGGCCAAGCCCTTCGACCTTGGCGAGTTGATCGCGCGCGTCCGTGCCGCGCTCGGCGGCCGCGTTGCCGAGGAGGTCGAGATCGAAGCCGGTCCGGCATCGCGCATCGTCGGATCGCACCCGTCGATGATCGCCATGTACAAAGCGATCGCCCGTGTGGCCTCGCTCAACGTACCGGTGGTGATCCTCGGCGAAAGCGGCAGCGGCAAGGAGCTGGTGGCGCAGTCGGTTCACGACCTCGGCAACCGCGTTTCCGGACCGTTCATCGCCATCAACTGCGGCGCCATCCCCGACACGCTCCTCGAGAACGAGCTGTTCGGCTCGACCCGGGGAGCGTTTACCGATTCCCGCCAGGACAGGCGCGGCGCACTCTCCCGCGCCGACGGCGGCACGCTCTTTCTCGACGAGATCGGCGACATTTCGCCAGCCTTCCAGGTCAAGCTCCTCCGCTTCCTGCAGGATGGAATCGTTACGCCGCTCGGCGCCGAGAAAAGTCATCGCGTCGACGTCCGGCTCATCGCGGCCACGCATCGCGACATCAAACGGCTCGTCGCCGACGGCAGGTTTCGCGAGGACTTGTACTACCGGCTGGCCGGATACGAGATCGCCGTCCCGCCGCTGCGCGAGCGCGCCTCCGATCTCCCCCTGCTCGTCGACCACTTCCGGCGCCGCATCGCCGCGGAGATGAAACGCGACTCGATTCCTGGACCGTCGCAGGCAGTGCTCGACGTCCTCGCCGCGCACCGTTGGCCCGGCAATGTTCGCGAACTGGAACAGGTCATCCGTCGCACCATCATCGACTCCGGGGCCCTCGTCGATCCGGTGGCCGCGGCGAATGCTCTGCGCGACATCGCGCCGTCGGCAGAGGCGCGAACGGAGACCGTCCCCGCACCGGCCGAGGAGGAATTGGTCAGCCTCGACGAGGCGGAAAAACGCCACATCGTCGCCGTCCTCCGCGCCACGGGCGGGAATCAGACGCAGGCCGCATTCATTCTGGGCATCGAGCGCAAGACCCTTGCGCGGAAAATCAAACGACTCGATATTGCGATCGAACCCCAGTGAGGCCGTAATGAAGACACTCCTTGCATCGTTCCTCATGCTCGCCGCCGCGGCAGCCACCACGCCGCAAGCGCCGGTCGGCTATCGATTCGACGATGTGAAGAACAACGTCATGCTCAAGACGGCAAACCACGACTCCGCCGTCACCAAGGGCCTGCATGCCCAGAGCGGTGACCGGGTTCACACCGGCATGTTCTCGTACGCGCTCATCGCCGCCGAGGAGCATCGTGCAAAGTTCGAGATCTTCTCGTTGACCGATGTGCAGCTCGCCGGCGGTTCCCCGGGTGTGATCCTCTCGCTCGAGCGTGGCCGCATCCACGCCCTGTTCGACAAGATCACCGGCAGCGAGCCACGCATCGTACAGACGCCTGGCGCACTCCTGGCCGTCCGCGGCACGCAGTACAACGTCGAAGTCGACAGTTCCGGAAAGGCCACTCTCGACGTGTTCGAAGGGACGGTCGAGGTCCAGTCGCCCCTTCGCCCCCAGCCGATCCTGGTCCATGCCGGCCAGAGCTCAGTGTTCAGCCGCCAAATGCCGCCCCCCGAACATCCGACCAACACGCCGCCCGAGCGCCGCCAGGGTGCCCCGGACCACCGCGACGGCGGCGAACCTCATTCGGCCGGACAGGGTCAACCCGGCCGCCCCGGCGAGCCGGGCGCACACGGCTCCCAGCCGCCGGGACAACCACCGCCGCCACGACCCGCACCGCCTCCGCCGAGCGGACACCACTGAAAAGGGAATGGCAGCGCTCCACCGCAGTGTCAGTTTTAGGTGACACTCCTGATCTTGAACTTCTGGCCCCTGATCTTGAACCCGACCGGTTCCGATCTTGAACTTCTGGGGCCTGATCTTGAACTCGACCGGTTCTGATCTTGAACTTCTGGGGCCTGATCTTGAACTCGACCGCTCCTGATCTTGAATTTCTGGGGCCTGATCTCGAACTCGACCGATCCTGATCTTGAACTTCTGGGCTCTGATCTTGAACCTCGTCGATCCTGATCTTGAACCTTCGTAGTGATCTGCGTGACCGTCGAGCATCGATGATGGGCAGCGGCGGAAGACACCCAAGGTCTCCTTTGGTTAACCCTGTATAATCCTCTGTCTGTTTCCACGCATATGAGCGAGTCAGCTACGGCAGAAGAATCGGCCGTCACGATGCCGCGTCTCGGCGTTCAGGCGGTCCTGCGCACGGACGTGGGACTGGTTCGTTCCGAAAATCAGGACTTCGGCACCTACACCACGCCCCGCGAAGAGAGCCATAGTCATCCCGGCGGACGGCTCCTCGTCGTCGCCGACGGCATGGGCGGACATCGCGGCGGTGCCACCGCCTCCCGTCTGGCCGGCGAGACGGTCAAGGCGCAGTACCTCGGCAGTGAGACCTACGACATCGCCCAGGCCCTGCGCGAGTCTCTGACGCGCGCCAACGCCCGCATCTTCACGGAGGCCCAGGCCAATCCCGACCTGCGAGGGATGGGAACCACGACCTCGGCGCTCGTGGTCAAAGACAACCAGGCCTGGTTCGCGCACGTCGGCGACTCGCGCATCTACCTCGTCCGCGGCGACGAGATCCGCCAGATCACCGAAGACCACTCCCTGGTCGCCTCGATGGTTCGGGAAGGGCTATTGACGCCGAAAGAGGCGGAGACGCATCCGCGCCGGAACGTCCTGCAGCGCTCGATGGGAGTCGGCGAAGACGTCGAGATCGACGTCAGCGGCCCGTTCCCCATCCAGGAGAACGACGTCTTCGTTCTCTGCAGCGACGGCCTGCACGGTCTGGTCAAAGAGCCGGAGATCAAGCAGATCGCCGGGTTGCCGATCGATCAGGCAGCCACCGAATACGTCCGGCTCGCGCTCGCCCGCGGCGCACCGGACAACGTCACGGTCATCGTCGCGAAGATCGTCCCGATCGACACCGCCGGCGACGTGACGATGGCCGATGCCGACGAAACGCTGGCCGATCATCCGTTCGACGAGACGCAGCGGGACACCGCGCCGATCGTTCCCATCACCGAGGAAGAAACGAAGAGTGCCGAACCGGCCGACGTCGTCGAGACCACCGTCGAGACGCCATTCCAGGCCGAGCGGCTCGAGAAGACGCTGGAGACTCCCATCGCCGGCGCGAAACCGGCCTCCGGCGGCTCGTTCCTCAAGTGGGCCCTCATTACCATCCTCATCCTCGGCGGTGCTGCCGGCGGGTGGCAGTACTGGAAGCAGCATCAAAACCAAGGAACCCCGAATACCCACTCCAAGTAACCTCGAATCATGGCCGCCCCGCCCCGTCTCCTCTTCGTGCTCCTGCTTCTCACCGCATTCGGCTGCCGGGGCGATGCGACGCATCTCGATGAAGCGGCAAAGATGGCCTACGGCGTGAAGCCGGCCGTGGTCCGGGTCAACGCCTTTGCCACGGCCCAGTTTCGCTATACGCCGGCGACGATTCAGGCGATTGCCGATTCCCTGAAGCACGACGGATTCGAGGTCGCCGTTCAAAAGACAGGGGCCGGCGATGACCTGTTCGTCCCCACCGGCGCGGGCGGATCGGGCAGCGGATTCATCATCCATCCCGATGGCCTCATCCTCACCAGCGGCCATGTCGTGGCGCCGACGCAAAACGACGACGCGCTCGACCGCGAGCTGCTGCGCAACGGAGCCATCTCGGCGCTGCTGAAACACTTTCCGCTCGATGACCTCCGCAAGCTGCATCGCAGCGACGCCCTCGACCGCTACATCGCCACGCTCGCCACAAACGGCCGGCTGGAAAAGCGCGTCGTCACGAACGACGTCGAGCTTTCCAATGGCGAGAAGCTGCCCTTCACCATCGACCACTTCTCGCCCGACCTGGCACAGCGCGGCACCGATCTGGCGCTGCTGCGCGTCAACCACAAGAACCTGCCGGTGCTCACACTCGGAGACTCCGACTCCACGCGCGTCGGCGAATCGATCTGGTCGATTGGCTACCCGGCCGTCGCCAGCAGCACCGACGACGTCATCGGCGGCTGGCTCTCGCGCGACAGCGATCTCGAGCCCACGTTCAACCCCGGCATCATCACCGCCATCAAACGCAACATCGCCAACACGCCGGTGTTTCAGTCGAACGTGGCCATCTACCGCGGCAACTCCGGCGGGCCGGTAGTCAACCGCGCCGGCGAGGTGGTCGGGATCTCGACGTGGGGCCGCAGTGACGCCGAATCGATCAAGTTCCTGGTGCCGATCAACGTGGCGCGCGGTTTTCTCAACGAAGCACATGTCCCGGTCAACGTCGAAGGCGAGTTCGATCACCACTACCGCGCCTCGCTCGATGCCGCGCAGGATGGGAAGTGGACGGTAGCCTCCACGGAGCTGGCCAGCGCAAACAATCTCTTCCCGAGCTCTCCCGATCTGATCCGCTTTCGCCACGACATCGACCGCGCCCTGCAGTCGATGCCGCTCTGGCGCAAACATCCCATCGCCACGGCCGGCGCCGGCGGCGTCCTGGCCGCCTTGGCCCTCGGACTGACCATCCCCCGCGTCCGCCGCCCGCGCGTCCCCGCCGACATGCTGAAGGTGACCACCGAGCGCGTCGTCTCGCCGTCCAGCGCGCCGGCCGGCACGCCGCTGATGCTCGGCAAGTTCACCATCCTCAACGGACCGCGTGCTGGCGAGCGGCTCGCCCTCGGCGGTTCCGGCATCCGCGTGGGACGGGAAACGGCAATGTGTGAGATCGTATTGGAGAACCCGAAGGTCTCCCGGCTGCATGCGGAAGTGGTCTCGATCGATGGCAAAGTGCTGCTGATCGACAGGAATTCGTCGAACGGGACGTACGTCAACGACCAGAAGATCGACAAGCGGTTCCTGAAGGACGGCGACATCATCTACTTCGGCGGCCGCAACGCGGTTGCGGTGGCCTTCCATGCGTGAGGCATTGAATCGTGGCTGATAAGCGGTGTGAGAACGGGCATTTCATCGACGAGAGCTGGGACCTCTGTCCGTACTGCCCCGCCGAGAATGCCGAGTCCGACATTCCGGTCGTGCGGCCCACGCGGTTCGGCGCGCAGGAAGGTCAGCGGCCGGTAGCCGTCCCCTCGGAGCCGGTGCGCCGTCCCACCGCGGTACCGCCACCGACGATGGCCCGCCGCGAGGCCGCCGTGGCCGTCGCATCCGACCCGGTCGACCGCACCGTGGCCGTACAGAAGCTCGACCCGCTCGCGACGCCCAAACGCTACGTTGTCGGCTGGCTGATCGGACTCAACGGCGCCGCGCGCGGCGAATCGTTCCCCGTACGCATCGGCCGCAACGTTCTCGGGCGCGACCGCCGCTCGGACATCGTCATCGGCGACGACCAGGCGTCGTCCCATCACGCCGACCTCGTCTTCCGCCCCGAGGAGCGGCGGTTCATTCTGATGGACCACAACTCCACCAACGGAACGTACGTGAACGACCTGGAGATCGAGCCGCGGCGCGACCTGGCGGACAGGGACGTCGTCCGCATCGGCTCGCACAAGTTCCTGTTCATGCCACTCTGCAACGAAGGCTTCTACTGGGATGAAGAGGGCGCGCTGAAATGATCGGCCAGATCGTCGGCAACTACCGCATCGAGCGCGAGCTCGGCGAAGGCGGGATGAGCCACGTCTACGTCGGCCGTACCATCGCCCGGAACGAGATCCTCCCCGCCGACTACATCGTCGTCCTCAAGGTGATGAGCGAAGAGCTGGCCGGCGAAGTGACGGCCAGGAAGCGCTTCGTCAAAGAAGCGCACATCCTCGAAAAGCTGAGGCACCGCTACATCACCCGCTTCTACGAATTCATCAACAACCAGGACCACGCCGTCCTGGTGATGGAACTGGTGGAGGGGACGCCGGTCGACGTGCTCCTGACCGAGAAGGGAGCGCTGCCGATCGCCGACGCCATCGTGACGGCGCAGTGCCTCCTGGAGGCGCTGGTCTACGCGCACGGCAAGGGGATCGTGCATCGCGACATCAAGCCCGCCAACCTGATCCGCGAAAACGCCGGCGTGGTCAAGGTCACCGACTTCGGCATCGCCAAGATCAAGGAAGGGGCCGCCGGAAGCACCCAGACGGTACTGACCAAGTCCGGCTTCCTTCTCGGCACGCCGCACTACATGTCGCCCGAGCAGATCCGCGAGCCGAAGGATGCCGGGGCCAAGAGCGACGTCTACTCCTCCGGCGTGGTGCTCTACGAGATGCTGACCGGCGCGCTCCCGTTCAACAGCCGTTCGTTGCCGAAGCTCATCGATGCCATCTATCGCGGCGAGAAGCAGCCTCTGCGCGTCCTGCGGCCGGAGATCGATGCCGAGCTCGAAGCGATCGTGATGCGGGCCATGCATCCGCGCATGGATCAGCGCTACGAATCGGCGCGCCAGTTCTTCGAAGCGCTCGAGGAGTACAACCTCCGTCCCGGCTATACCCCGACCATCCGGCCGATTCCGGCGATGCCCAACGCCGCGGCCGCGCAGCGCTGGCAGCTCGTCCACGTAAAACCCGAGGCGAACGAGAAACATGCGCTGCAAGGCGACAGCATCATGGTCGGCCGCGACCGCACCTGCTCGGTCGTGCTCGCCCATCCGGCCGTCTCGCGCCGCCATGCCCGCATCACCATGAACGGCGGCGCGTGCACGCTCGAAGATCTGAAGTCAGCCAACGGAACCTATGTCAACAACACCCGCGTCGAGAAGACGGTGTTGAAGCCGGGAGACGTCGTGCGCTTCGGCGCCGACCCGGCATGCAGTTATGTGTTGAGAGACCATTGAATGCGGTCGCGAGGTCTCGCGGTTGCGGGGTCTCGCGGTAAACCCACCGCGAGACTTCGAGACCGCGAGACCCTGCATAGAGAGATCATTGAATCCAGTTGCGAGATAGAGCATTTTCGCGGCACGTCCACCGCGAGACCCCGCAACCACGAGACCCCGTAACCCCGGAGCAACCATGAGCCAAATCAACTGCCTGCGCTGTAAACAGCCGATCGACGTCAGCCTCGAGCAGTGTCCTGCCTGCGGCGAGCGCGTGACGATGTTTCAGCGGACTTATTCTTCGAAACTCCTCGACGGCAAGTATCAGATCCTCGACCGCCTCGGCATCGGCGGCATGGGCGAGATCTTCAAGGTCCGGCACATTCACCTCAACGAGCTGCGCGTGATCAAGATCATGCGGCCGAACGTCGCGGCCGACGATCAGGGCATGCAGCGCTTCCTCCAGGAGGCGCGCACCTCGACGATGATCAAGCACAAGAACCTGGCGATGCTCTACGACTTCGCCCAGCTCGACGACGGCTCCTATTACATGGTGTGGGAGTTCATCGACGGCACGAACATCCAGAAGTGGATCGGCCAGAACGGGCCGATGCCGCCGCGGCTGGCCATCGAGATCTCCATCCAGGCGCTGAGCGGCCTGGAGCATCTCCACTCCATGGGCCTCATCCATCGCGACATCTCGCCCGAGAACATCATGCTGTCGCAGGACCATCACGGAAAGCTGGCCGTGAAGGTCATCGACTTCGGCATCGCCAAACAACTCGCCGAGGGAGACGGTGGACAGGGGCTGACCCAGACCGGCATGTTCCTCGGCAAGCTCAAATACGCGTCGCCCGAGCAGGCTGGTTTTCTCAAGGAGGGCGAGCACCTCGATCCGCGCTCCGACCTCTACTCCTTCGGTATCGTCATGTACGAGATGCTGGCCGGCCGCGCGCCGTTCCAGGCCACCAACCCGCACGGCTACATCCTCAAACACGTTACCGAAAAGCCGCAGCCGATCCACGAGCTGAATCCCGCCGTGAAGGTGCCCCCACAGCTCGAGTCGGTGATCATGAAGTCGCTCGAGAAGAACCGCGACAACCGCTACGCCACCGCGGCCGATTTCGAGCACGCCCTGGAAGCGATTCGCAACACCGTGCCTCCCGATCAGAAGTACGGACTGGGCGAGCGGATGATCACGCTCTCCGGCGCGCAGACGCTGGCCGAGCTCCCGAAGTTCACCACCGGCCCCGGCGGCACGTTCGGAGGACAGCAGTCGACGCAACAGACGATGACCGGCCAGCCGACGCAGGTCGAGTCGATGCCGCCTCCGCGCACCGGCCCGACCGGAACGAAGGTCGGCAGCGATGAAGCGACGGTCATGGAGCGCAACCTCGGCCCCACCACTCTTCCAGGCGGCACGATGCCCGGGGCGCCGGGAACCCGTTCCGGCAGCGACGAGGCAACCGTGATGGAGCGCTTCTCGTCGCAAGCCGCGCCGACGGCCGCCGAGCAGAAGTGGAGCGGCAACGCCGAGGCAACGATGATCGAGCGCCAGATCTCGCCGGGCGCGATCGGGACGAACAAGGGCAATTCCGGGATGATGATCGGCATCGCCGCGGCGATCGTGGTCGTGCTCGGCATCGCCGGTTTCTTCATCTGGAAGAGTAAACAGCCGGCCACACCGATCGGCGTGGCCAGCACGACCAGCGTCACCGCCACCGCTCCGACGTCTGTTCCGCCGATCCCGAGGCGGGGAGCGCTTCTTCTATCGGCCGCTCCGTGGGGCGAGCTCGATAAAATCGTCGACGACAAAGGAAAGCCGGTCGACCTGACCGAGTTGAGCGACGAGAAACGCTCAACGCCGACGCGCATCGATCTCGAACCGGGGACATACATGGTCACGGTGACCGGTCCAAACCATACGACCCAGACGATGAACGTAAACATCGAGGCAGGCAAACAGCTTCGGCAGACGTTCAACCTGGGCAACGTGAACTACGAAGAGCTCGAAAAGGAGCTCGCGAAACCATGAAAGCAACGCGCACCTGTACGATCGGATTGGCCTTGCTGCTCGCCGCGAGCGCGGCTCTGGCGTCGTGGTACGACGACTACGACGCGGGAGTGGCCGCCGCGCGAAACGGGCAGTGGGCGGCTGTCATTCAGAAGATGTCCGCGGCGATCAAAGGCAATCCCAAAGAGAACGATAAGGCGCGAACTTACGGCGCCATCTTCATCAGCTATCACCCCTACTACTACCGCGCCGTGGCCTACCTGAACACTGGCAAGTACGAGCAGGCCGTCGCCGACCTCGAACAATCCAGCGGCGCCGGCGAGCAGGACCTGGGATCGATCGAGACGCTGATGGCGCGTGCCAAGACCAAGCTCGCGCAGTCCAGCGCACCGCAGCCCGAACCGCAGCCGCAGCCGGTTGCGCCCGCTCCGCGCACCGTCGTGCCGGCCCCCGTGCCGATGCCGGTACAGCCGGCAGCGCCGGCGATCGATCCCGCGCTGCGCCAGCGGGCCATCGCGGCCATCAATCAAGCCAGGGCGCGCATCGGCGCCGCCCAGCAGCGAAAAGCCGGCAACACGCCGCAGTACACGCAGGCCACGCAGGCACTGACTGATGCCCTGACCCGCAACGCAAACCCGCGATCGAATGACGATCTGAACGCCGCCATCGCCTCCGCGGAAAATGCGGCCGCCATCGCCGACCTCGCGCCCGCTCCCGGCGCCCCCGCACCGCGGCCCACCGCCATCCCCACCCGTCCGACGCAGGCAAGCGCCCTCGTGCTGGCCGATTCGTCACGCCGCGTCCGCGATGCCCTGGAGAGCTACTTCCGCGGCGACTTCGACGAGGCTTCGACGAAGTTCCAAAGGCTCTCGAGCGAGATGCCGACCAACGGCTGGATCTGGGCCTTCCTCGGTGCCTCGCAATACTCCCAATACGCCTTCGAAGCCGACGACAACTACAAGAACCAGGCGATGGAGTCGTTCCGCAAAGCGAAGAACCTGCACAAGTGGAACGGCGGCCTGCCGCAGCGCTACTTCTCGAAGAAGATTCGCAAGGTGTTCGACAGCGCGAGCTAGGCCGGCACGGCCGGCTGCGTTGGTTGCCCAAGGCTCGGCCACCACCCTCGCACGATCGTTCTGCCGCGCAGACTCCCATTGATAACGCAATGGGAGAGCGGGCGTCCGCGCCTGCTCCCGACGGGCGTCTCGCCCGGCGGTGGGGACGAAGGTGAACGTGAATGTTGGGTAGAAACGACGATGTCTCCATCCGCGTTTCCAGGGTTCAACAGTTCAACCCTGCTTGTCGGCGGGACCCACCGCCGGGCGAGACGCCACGGCTGGAGCAGGCGAGACGCCCGCTCTCCCAGCGTAAAGACCCCCGGCTGAACGCCGGGGGGCTACAGATTCCTCACGCCGGCCAGTGGCCGGCGCATGCTGCTGATCGTTACTGTTTGCCGCCGGCGATGTCCGAGCCGACGCTGCTCTTGGCCTCGGCCTTGCCGGTCTCGCCATGCGGGATGACGTTGGCGACCGCGTTGCTCACCGATGAGGCGACCTTGCTGATCACGCTGCTTGCGCGGGCGAGAGGGCTGGCCTTCTTCTTCGGGGCAGCTTTCTTCGCCGGAGCCTTCTTCGCGGCTTTCTTCGCCGGCGCCTTCTTCGCGGGAGCCTTCTTCGCGGCTTTCTTCGAAGACACCTTCTTCGAGGCGGCGCTACGCTTGGCGGGAGCCTTCTTCGCGGCCTTCTTGGCCGGCTTCCTGGCGGCAGCCTTCTTCTTGGCTGGAGCCTTCTTCGACTTTGCGGCCTTCTTCGCGGCCGGCTTCTTCGCGGACTTCTTGGACTTCTTGGCAGCCATGGATTCTCTCCTATTCAAAACTGTAGACGTGGGGAGCCGTACGTTTGAAAGAAAATTTGTGCTGCGTGGCAACTGCGTTGCACAAATTTCAATGTAGACGAAGATGTCGCGATTGTCACGCACGCATCAGCTTCCTCGATGGCTCACGGTGATCCTGATCATCGCCTTCATCGCCGCCGAAGGGTTCTCGATCTACATCTTCATCCTCAACCGGAGGCTCACGCGCGAGCTCGTGAACCACGCCTGGCGCGAGCCGACCATCATCGTTTCCGCCGCGCGCCGGCGGCCGGTGCGCGTTGCGGCGTTGTACGGCGTCGACTGGCGCGTCACTCCTCCCGTGGCGCTGCCCTCGCTCCCCGACCACGTATCGCGCGCCTTCCTGGCCGCGGAGGACGTGCGCTTCCATCATCACTTCGGCATCGATCCGATCGGCATGGTGCGCGCGCTCTTCACGAACATCCGCGCGGGAGGCATCGCCGCCGGCGGCTCGACCATCGATCAGCAGATCATCAAGACGCGCTTCCTCTCGCAGGAGCGGACCTGGCGCCGCAAGATCACCGAGATCATCCTGGCGATTCTGCTCGACGCCCGCATGCCGAAGAACGAGATCCTCGAGGTTTACCTCAACGACGTTTACCTCGGCCACAGCGGCGGCAAGCCGATTCTCGGGATCGACGAAGCATCCCGGCTCTACTTCGACAAGCCGCCCGCGGAGCTTCGCGTCGACGAAGCGGCCGTTCTGGCAGGCATGATCCGCGCGCCGAACCGCGACACGCCCGAGAAGCACCCCGACGTCGCCCGCGCCCGGCGCGACGCCATCCTGGCCGTCATGCGCGATCACGGCTGGATCGACGACGCACAATTCTCAGCGGCAAAGGCACGTGACGTCGAATTCAACGGCGGCGACATCCCGCGGGCGCCGTATCCGTTCTATCTCCGCGCCCTTCGCGCCGGCATCGTGAAGGAAATCGGGGTCCGGCCCGTGATCGAAGGCGGACTGACGATCGTCTGCGAAATGGATATCGACGCGCAACGCAACGCCGAGCGCGTCGCCGCCCGCGCCCCCGCCCAGCTCGAGGCAACCCATTCCTGGCTCCGCGCGCAGGCCCGAAGCGAGCCGCTGCAGATCGCGCTGCTTTCCGTCGATCCGCGCAGCGGCGGTATCCGCGCACTGGTCGGCGGCAGCGATTACTACGTCTCGCCGTTCGACCGCACCTCGGCAATGCACCGGCAGCCAGGATCGGCGTTCAAGACCTTCGCCTACCTTGCTGCCATCGCCTCGAAGAAAGCGACCACCGCGTCGCTGCTGCTCGACGAGCCGGTCAGCATCGCCGTCAACGGGAACGAAACGTGGGAACCGCACAACTACGACGACCGCTATCGCGGACGGGTGTCTCTGCGCGAGGCCTTCGAGCACTCGCTGAACGTCCCCACCGTGAGGCTCTCCGAGGATATCGGCGTGTCCCGCGTCGCCAGCACCGCGGAGAAATTCGGGTTCGAAGAGAAATTCGCGCGCATCCCGGCGCTGCCGCTCGGTGTGACCGAGGTCTCGATGCGCGAGCTGACGGCAGCGTATACACCGTTCCCCAACCTGGGCATCCGCGTCGAGCCCTTCCTCCTGCGCGAGGTGCGTGACCGCGCGGGAAAAACGCTGTACGCGCATGACCTCGATCAAAAGCGTGTCGCCGATGCCGGCCCGGTGTACATCCTCCACACGCTGCTGCGCGGTGTCGTCCAGCGCGGCACGGCATCGCGCCTCAAGCGCTACGGCCTCGGCTACGTCGCCGGTAAGACCGGCACGACCAGCGATTACCGCGACGCCTGGTTCGTCGGCTACACGCCCGACATGGTCACCAGCGTCTGGGTCGGCTTCGACCACGGTGCGCCGCTGCGCCTCTCCTCGGGCGAATCGGCAATCCCGATCTGGGGCGCGTACATGAGTTCCATCCCGCACCTGCGCGGCGAGCCGCGGCCGCCTGCCGGCGTGACCTTCCGCGACATCGATCCGGAAAGCGGCATGCTCTGGCAGGACGGCTGTCCCGGTCCGCTCCACGAAGTCTTCCTGGCCGGTACCGCACCGACGAACCGCTGTCCGGCCGGCTTCTTCGGCGGCATCATCCGCAGCGTCTTCTTCAGCCGCGGCAACTTCGACGAGCCGCCCGCCATCACCCTCGAACAGTTCCGCAAGTGGGCCAACGACGTCGACCGCAGCCGCCGCGAGGTGGAGGGGGCGTGGGGCAGGTTGAAGAGGATCTTCGGGAACTGAGGTCGCGTTCGGAGCGCTGGCTTCTCGCCGTGTTCATCCGCTTTCGGCTCGCGCCAGCGGCGCTACGCGCCGTGTCGTTCCGCCTCCCCTCCGCGTCATTCCGTCCTCCCCTCCGGGTCATTCCGACCCGCAAAACGGCGCTCTTACCCTGCAAACCGGTGGCACCACGCTTGTTCCTGTCTCCTCCCCGAAAAGGAGACACACCCATGAAGAAGACAGGCATCGCAGTACTGGCACTTCTGATGGCGGCGACGTTTGCCGCCGCGAATGACCATCCGGGCGGCCCGGGACCGGGAGCGGGCCCGGCAGGATACGAAGGCGAGGGCGGCTATCTCGACGTGGCGTCGGACGGCACGGTGATCATCACCCGGGCTGCCGCCAGCAGCACGCACACCAACCCGGTGGCCGAGCTGGTGGCCATCCGCAACGGCGCCATCGCCTGGACGGCGACACTCCCCTCGCCGCGCACCGAGACCGAGATCTCCGGCGCGCAGGTGATCGAGGTCATCGACAGCACGGCCTCCGGCGCCACCACACTGACGACCACGCTGACGGCGCTCTCGACCGCGAACGGCACCCAGGCCTGGACGCTCAACATCACCGGGCGCGTCAATCGTCTGACGCCATTCAGCAACGGGACCTATGCCGTCGTACTCATTCCGGCTGCGACCTCGGGTGGCACTCCCACCCGAAACCTCGTTGCGATCAGCAGCAGCGGTGTCGTTCTTTCCACCGTGGCCTTCTGATCCTCTTTCCTCCCTGATCGGGCGGCGGCGCGTGGCCGCCGCCCATTTTCGATTTCGATCTGGAGCCTCCATGCACATCCTCCATCTGCCGTCCTGGTACAACACCTCCGACAAGCCGTGGCGAGGCATGTTCGTGCGCGACCAGGCGCTGGCGCTGCACGCCGCCGGAGTGCAGAGCGGCATCGCCTTCGTGGAGCGCCGCAGCCTTTCGCGGTTCAACGGACTCAACCTGGCGGTGAGCCACTGGCAGACCGAGGCCCGCGAGGAAGACGACATCCCGACGATCCGGATGAAAGGGTGGAGCATCCTGGCCCAGACCGTTCCGGGGTCGCTGCTGTGGGCGCGACTGATGCGGCGGCTGGCCGAATCGTACGCGGCCGTCTACGGCGTGCCCGATCTCATTCATGGTCACGCCGCACTGTGGGGCGGCCACGCGGCGATGCTGGCGTCGCACACACTGCAACGGCCATTCGTCGTCACCGAGCACTCCAGCGCCGTGCTGACGGAGGATCTGTCGCCCAAGGAACGGCAACGCGCAGCCGCCGTCTATGGCAATGCCTCGGCGGTCATCGCCGTCAGCCGGCATCTGAAGACGAGCGTCGACGCCGTGGCCGGCATGCCGGTAGCCGAGGTCGTTCCGAATACCGTCGACAGCGACTACTTCGCGCTGCCGCCGCGGCGCAAGAGAACGACGTTCACCTTTCTCGCGGTCTGCGACCTGGTCAGTTACAAGCGGGTCGACCTTCTCATCCGGGCGTTTGCCCGGTTGCACGTCCGCCGTCCGAAGACGCGGCTGGTCATCGCCGGAACGGGGAAGGAAGGCCCCCGCCTGCGCGCGCTGGCGCGCGGGCTGGCACCGGCGCATGCGGTCCAGTTCACCGGCGCCTTGCCACGCTGGCAGGTGCGCCAGTGGATGCGCGAGACGGACGCGCTGGCGCTATGCAGCGACTGCGAAACGTTCGGCGTGGTCCTGATCGAGGCGATGGCCATGGGCATCCCAGTGATTGCCACGCGCTGCGGCGGCCCGGAAGAGATCGTGACGCCGGAAGCCGGCGTTCTGGTTGACCGCGATGATTCCGACGCCCTCCTCGACGGCATGCACGATCTTCTCCGGCGGCGTTTCGATCCGCTGGCCATCCGCGAGAACGCCCGGCGGCGCTTCGGCTATCCGGCGATCGCAAACCGCCTGTGCGCCGTCTACGAACGGCTGCTCAGGCATGAACATCAGGAGGTGGCGTAATGCCCCGACCCCCAAGCTATCCGCTGCCGCTGGTTGCCGGATCGCGGCGGCCGTCGTCGCTTCGTTGCGATTCATGCTTCCACATCGGCGCTGCCGTCCGCGTCAGCGACCAGTTGCTCTGCGGTGAGTGCTTTTTCGAAATCTCCGCGAGCGAGGAAGCAAGGAGACTGGGAACCACGGATCAGAGAATGCAGACGGAGGCGGCGTACGATCACGTTGCGTGATCGCTCTTCTCCTCCTCGGCATCATCGTTCCCGCCGCGCTTCTGGCCGCGACCGTGCGCCGCTGGATCGCTCCTGTGCCGTGGCGCACGGCGCTGCTGCTGCTTTTGCTGACGCTGGGATTCCTGCACGGCGCGGTCTTTACCTCGAAGCTGCCGGTACCGGTCGATGAAGCGGCGCGCGGCTATCCGTGGCACGGCGTGGTCGGCGACGTCGAGGCGCGCAATCCGCTGACGAACGATACCGTCAAGCTGTTTCTGCCGTGGATGCAGGTGGCGCGCGAAGAGCTGGCGCACGGGCGCGCGCCGCTCTGGAACCGCTACTCGTTCGCCGGCTATCCGCTGCTGGCAAACGGCGAATCGGCTCCCTTCTCGCCGCTCTTCCTGGCCACGCTCTTCGTCCCGCTGCCGAAACAGATCGTGGCTATGGCAGCGCTCAAGATCTTCGCGGCTCTCCTCTTTACCTGGCTTTTCCTGAAGAGAGAACAGGCCGGCGATGCCGCGGCTACGTTCGGCGCCGTCGTCTTCGCTTTCTCGACGGTGATGACGGTCTTTCTCTACTACTCGACCGCATCCGTCGTGGCCTTCCTTCCCGCGGCGGCCTTCGCGCTGCTTCACGCCATGGACAAACAGACGAAGGCCAGCATCGTGCTTGTGGCGATCATCATCGCCACGCTGCTGGCGAACGGCCATCCGGAGAGCGTGCTGCACATTGCGATCGGATGCGGCGGGATTCTGGCCGTGGAGTGGTTGCGGGGTCTCGGGGTTGCGCGGTCTCGCGGTGGTGATGCCGGCCAAACCCCGCGAGACCACGCAACCGCGAGACCGCGCAACCGCCTCCTCGCGCCGCTGATCGGCGTCGCGCTCGGGCTCGCCCTCGGCGCGCCAACCTGGGTTCCAGTGCTCGAGCAGGTCCGGATAAGCGAGCGGTTCGCGACGTTGCGCGCCATGACCCATCCCGGACCGATGCCGCTCACCGCGGCGTGGGGCATCATCAGCCCGAACGGCTTCGGTAACCCGCTCCGCCACAACTGGTCGTGGATGTACAACTACACGAGCGTGGCCATCTCGTACGCCGGCCTGCTGCCGCTGGCGCTCTTCCTGGCCGCCGCGATCTCCCGCCGGACGGCGACGCGCGAGCGGCTGCTCATAGTCCTTGCCGCGATCTTCTTTCTGGTGGCGATGGACTGGAGCATCGCCGGACACGCGCTCAATGCCATCCCGCCGTTCATCATCGTGGCGAATGACAAGCTGCGCTTTGTCTGCATCTTTCTCTTGGCGGTGGTGACGGCGAAGTGGTTGGACGCGCAGGCGTCCGAGGCAGCAAACGCATGGGTTGCATCCTTCGTCGTCGTTCTCACGGCGCTCTATGTCTACTCCGTCCGCTCCAATCTCATGCGCCCGATCGATCTCCTCGGCATCGCCGCGATCGGCATCTTCCTGCTTCTTCCGAAACGATTCCGGGCCTGGGGCGCGGTGGTGCTGGCATGCCTGGAGCTCTTCGCCTTCAACGCCGGATTCAACGCGCTCGTTGATGCCAAATACTTTCGTCCGCCGCTGCCGATCGTCGACGCGATACGCGTAGACGCGCCGCACGAGCCGTTCCGCGTGGCCGGCCTGAACTGGACGTTCCTGCCGAATGCCTCAGCGCAGTACGGACTGGAGGACGTCCGCGGCAGCGACCCGATGGCGTTCGCTGACTACGACCGGTTCCTGCAACGCTTCACGATTGCGGAGAGCGGCTCGTGGGTGCGCCGCATCATCGACGCGAACCGGCCCGAGCTCGACTTTCTCAACGTCCGCTTCCTCATCGCCGAACCGGATGGAATGCCCGGCGGACGCTGGCGCCTCATCTACCGTGGCTCCGACGGAACACTATGGGAGAACCCCGCCGCCCTCCCCCGTTTCTTCGCACGCGCGGCAAGCGTACGCAATCTCCGCAACACCGCGCCGGCGGAGTTCACGATGACCGTCGTTTCCCCCGCACCAACACTGGTCGAATCGAGCGAGCCGCTCGGACCCGGACGGCGCGTCTACGTGAACGGACGCCGCGTTTCACTCCACCACATCGACGACGCCTTCATCGGCTTCGATGTCCCGGCGGGGACGTCTGATGTGCGCGTCGTCTACCGTCCGGTCAGTTTCTACGTGTCGTGCGTGATCGCGTTGCTGGCGATCATCGGGATGGCGGTTGCAAAGCCTTCTAACATCAGTCTCACGCGAAGACGCGAAGGCGCGAAGGAAAGCTACCGATCCACCCAACCCATCGCTCGCTCGTTGTAGCGCGGTCCTGCAATTGCCTCGGGGCGCAGCGCGTCATCGAGACGGGTCATGTCGTCGGCACTCAACGTGATCGACGCCGCACCGGCGTTCTCCTCGAGGTACTTCCTCCGCTTCGTTCCGGGGATGGGGACGATGTCGTCGCCCTTGTGCAGCAGCCAGGCGAGCGCGATCTGCGCGGGGGTGGCGCCATGCGTCGATGCAACCTCGCGGACGACCGACGCCGCGCCCATGTTGGCGTCGAAATTCTCTCCCTGAAAGCGCGGATCGCCGCGGCGGAAATCGCCCTCGGTGTACTCCTCGGCGCGCTTCACGTTCCCCGTCAGAAAACCGCGGCCGAGGGGACTGAACGGCACCAGACCGATCCCGAGCTCGCGCAGCAGAGGGATGATGCGCGGCTCGAGGTTGCGCTCCCACAGTGAGTACTCGCTCTGCAACGCCGTGATCGGATGCACCGCGTGGGCGCGGCGGATGGTCTGCTCCCCCGCCTCGGAAAGACCGAGGTAGCGAACCTTTCCCTCGCGCACGAGGTCGGCCATCGTGCCGACGACCACCTCGATCGGAACCTCGGGATCGACGCGGTGCTGATAGAGAAGATCGATGTGATCGGTGGCCAGCCGCTTCAGCGATCCCTCGACCGCCTGGCGAACGTGCTTGCTATCCAGTCCGGTCATCTTTCCATCTTCGATCTTCCATCCGAACTTCGTGGCGATGATGACCTTGTCGCGTTTTCCGCGCAGGGCACGGCCGACCAGCTCTTCGTTGACGTACGGCCCGTAGACTTCGGCCGTGTCGAAGAAGTCGATCCCCAGCTCCAGCGCGCGATCGATCGTGGCCAGCGATTCCTGTTCGTTCGCCGGGCCGTACGATTGGCTCATCCCCATGCATCCGAGACCTTCCGCGCAGACGACCAGACCCTGAGATCCGAGAGTGCGTTTGTTCATGGCGTAACGCTACTATGCGTGTTTCGCTTCGTCTAATGTTCCCAACCACGCGACGCAGTGTGATCGCCGCTCTGGCAAGCGATGACGACGAGCAGCGCCGCCGCGCGTTCGATACCTTCGTCGCGCTCTACTGGAAGCCGCTCTACAAATACCTTCGCGTGGCGAGGGGCCGCGAGAGTGCCGACGCCGAGGATCTGACGCAGACGTTTCTGGCGAAGTGCTTCGAGGACGGAACGCTGGCGGCGTACGACACGGCGAAGGCGAGTTTTCGGACGTTTCTTCGGATGTTGTTCGACCGCTTCGTGGCGAATGAAGTCAAGGCATCGCTGCGGCAGAAGCGCGGCGGCGGCAGCGTGCAGCTCGATTTCGGCAATGCGGAAGTTGAGATCGCGCGCGAGCACGACCGAGGCGGCACGCCCGAGGACTACTTTCAGCGCGAATGGGCGCGCAGCGTTTTCAGCCTCGCCGTCGAGCGGCTCCGCGAGGAGTCCGATCCGACGCGCTTCGCCATCTTCGAGGCGTATGACCTCGACGACACATTGAAGGCTTCTTATCGCGAGACCGGCGCGCGTTTCGGCATCAGCGAAACGAGCGTCACCAACGGACTGGCGGCGATGCGGCGCCGCTTCCGGGCCATCGTCCTCGACGTGTTGCGGGAGGCCACCGCTTCGGAAACCGAATACCGCGCCGAGGTCCGCGCCCTGCTCGGAGTCGAAGCATGACCTGGCTCTCCGACAACGCCGTAGCGCATCTCCGCGCCGTCGCCGAGCTCCCTGATTTCAGCGGAACGCGTTACCGCATCGAACGCGAGATCGGCCGCGGCGGGATGGGCGTCATCTACGAAGCAGAGGACGCCGAGCTGCAGCGCCGCGTGGCGATCAAGGTGTTGGCGAGCGAGCTTGCCTCGGACGATGCCGTCGAACGGATGCGCACCGAGGCACGAACCATGGCCCGGCTCGAACACCCGGGTATCGTGCCGCTGCATGACGTCGGACTGCTGCCGGACGGGCGGCTCTGGTATGCCATGAAACTCGTGCACGGTCGGCGCCTCGACGAGTTGAACGCCGCGCCGGCCGAGATGCTCCGCGTCTTTCTGCGCATCTGCGAGGCGGTCGCGTTTGCGCACGCCAATGGAATCGTTCACTGCGACCTCAAGCCGGAGAACGTGATGCTCGGCGACTTCGGCGAGGTGCTGGTCATGGATTGGGGCGTAGCTCGCGCGGCTGGCGCGGACAGCACGATCCTGGCCGGAACGCGTGGCTTCATGGCGCCGGAGCAGGAGCAGGGGACGTCGTCCATCAATTCATCGACCGACGTCTTCGCCCTCGGCGCGATGCTGCGGGCGATTCTTCCGAACCTCCCACGTCCCCTTGCCGCGATCTGTGCGAAAGCGACCGCCCCCGCGCAACGCGACCGGTACACGACCGCGCACGAGCTGGCAGGCGACGTGTCACGATGGCTCGACGGACAGCCGGTCTCCGCCTATCGGGAGAATGTCATCGAACGTGCCGGCCGGTGGCTGGCGCGCAATCGGGTGCTGATTACGATCATCGCCGCCTATCTGGTCATGCGCGTGATCGTCTTTCTCTGGATTCGCCGTTAAAGGATTTCGAGCAAACGTTGAATACGATCTTTGGAGGAAACAACATGAACAAGATTCTGGTGGGACTTCTGCTCGGCGCCGCGCTCGGCGCGGTCGACGGCATGACGGCCTGGTTCACCCCGGCCGTACGCGCCGGGATCATCGGCATCGTCATCGGCTCGACAGTCAAAGGGATGATCGCCGGCATCGCCGCCGGCTGGTTCGCGCGCAAGGTGCAATCCGTGGCGTGGGGCATCGCCTTCGGCCTTCTCGTCGGGGCGCTGCTGGCGTACGGCGTGGCGGCCATGCAGCACGGCTACTACTTCGAGATCATGCTGCCCGGCTCGATCGTCGGCGCGATCGTCGGATGGGCCACGCAGCGCTACGGCCGGCCCGTGCACGGCACGTCCGGAGCAACGCTGGCCGCCATCTTTCTGGTCATGCTCACCGTCAACGCCCGCGCCGCGGAGCCGGTGAAGGCCACCGACGCCTTCGCGCATCTGAAGACGCTGGCCGGCACCTGGAACGGCCACGCCATGACGCCGGACGGTCCGCCGGCCAGCGTCAGCTATCGCCTCACTGCCGGCGGAACCGCGGTGATGGAAACGCTCTTCGGCGGGACGGAGCACGAGATGCTGACGATCTACACGGTCAACGGCAACGACGTCGTGGCCACCCACTTCTGCGCCGCCGGAAACCAGCCGGTCATGAAACTCGACACGGCGCAGTCGACGCCCGACCGCCTGGTCTTCTCATTCGTCAGCGTCGGCGGCGATCACGCCAAGGATCACCCGCACGTCCACAACGGCTTCCTCCACTTCATCGGCAACGACCAGTTGGAAGCGACGTGGACGATGCAGACCGCCGACAGCGGTGCGTTCGAGCACAGCCCGAAGTTTTTTCTGACGCGAGGGAAGTAGATGGCGGTATGCAGCCGCAGATTTGAGGTTGCCACGCCGCGATAGCGGCTCGCGAAGGTAGCCAGGGGTGCGAGCGCTTTTTGCGAGCACCCCTGGTCTGCGTTGTCTCTTGAAGCGTGCCGCGTCAGCGGCACTGGATGGAATCCTCGATTGATCCAGTGCCGCTGACGCGGCACCAAAACCACGACATCTTTTTACCAGGGGTGCTCGCAAAAAACGCTCGCACCCCTGGCTACCTTCTTGTTGCCGCTAACGCGGCATATGCGCGTGCTGGACGCCCGCGCTCCCAGGGACATCTAATACTCCAGCGCAATCGCCGGCGTCCCCACCTCTTTTCCATCCGCCTCGGCATGGGGATAGATGAAGTAGTTGAGCGGCTCGGCGGTGTGGGGCGTGAGCACGAGGTCCCGACCCATCGTGAACTGCACGCGGTCGGGATCGAGGTTGCCGAAGAGGTAGGCGCGGCGCGCGGGATCGGCCGACTTCGAGCCCTCGGAGGGATCGACCGGAATCCAGCCCTTCCCCTTCACATAGAACTCCGCCCAGCAGTGATAGCCGGTGACGGTGCCGTGATCCGCCGTCATCGGGAAGCCGATGACGAAACGCGCCGGGATGCCTTTCGCCCGCGCCATCGACATGAAGAGCGAATGGAAATCGGTGCAGTTACCGGCTTTGATGTCGCAGGCGCGCTCGGTGTCGCCATGACCCCAGCCCGGGATGGTCTTGTCGTACTTCATCGTGGCCACGAGGTAGTCGTAGATGGCATGCGCCTGCTCGGCCGGCGTCGTCTTACCGGCCGTCACCTCGTTCGCCAGCGTTTTCACGCGCGGCGAAAGAGTCACGAGTTTGTCGGCCTTCAACGCACGCGTCAGCTCCGCCCGCGATGCCTGCGTTTCCGCGAGCTTCGCCGTCGTCACCTCGTTGCGAGTTCCGCGGAAATGCACCTTCACCGTGAAATCACCTGCATGCGGATTGGCGATCGTCGCGTAGGCGTAGCGGTCGCCGAACTTCCCCTCGGAGGTCTCCGTCCATCGCTGCGGAGACTCGATTCGTACATCGCTGATGGTCTGCCCGCCGCGGCTCACCGGCAGCGGAATCCAGACCGTCATCTCTTTCAAACCGGCGGGAACATCTTTGACCGTGGCGATGTAGGTGGCTTCGAACGACTTGCTGTCTGAGGCAAAGAGAGGAAGAGCGGCGGCGGCAAGGAGGAGGAAAAGGAGGCGGCGAGTCATAACTGCAAGTCTATCGAATCAATGATTTGCAAGCAGCCCCTTGACAATCCGACGATTGGACTCCAATGTTTCTAGTCCAACATCGCGTTCAGGAGCCAAGCCATTCTAAGCGTTGACCAACTTCCCGACAGTCGCCGGGCGATCCTACTGGCTCTCAAGCGCCAGGGTCCGTCCACCATCGCACAGCTCGCCCATCAGTTGCAGCTCACGGGCGAAGCGGTGCGGCAACAGCTTTTGCAGCTCCAGCGCGAAGGGTGGATCGAGTCGCGCGTCGCGCGCGGCGACGAGCGCGGACGCACCGGCCGCCCGGCCACGCGCTACAACCTCACCGAGGCCGGTGACCACCTCTTTCCGAAGAGCTATGACCTCCTCAACGTCGCCGTCATCGACGCCGTCGCCGAGGAGCTCGGACCCGATGCCGCCGTGCGCGTGTTGAAGCGCGTCTGCGATGACCGCGTGTCGATGGAAGGAAAGACCATCCAGGGAATGCCGCTGGAGAATAAAGTCGAAGCGCTCAAGGGCCTCTATGCCTCCGCCGACCCGTACATGACCAGCGAGAAAGTCGACGACGGCTTCCTCCTCGTCGAGCGCAATTGCCCTTTCTTCACCACCGCCATGCGCCGCCCGGCGCTCTGCAGCGTTTCCGTCAACGCCCTCACGCGCCTCCTCGGCGTTCGCGTCGAGCGCGATGAGACCTTCCAGTCCGGCGCCGGCCGCTGCGTCTTCCACGTCTACGCCAACGAGCCGATCGACGCCACGAACTGGGAGTTCACGATGGAGAACGAGCTGCCGCACCACGAGGGGACGTAGCGTTCTTGTCATCCTGAAGCTGCCGGAGCGCCAAGCGAGCGCCAGCGAGCGAGATGCGCGCAGGCCTGCCCTGAGCGCAGCCGAAGGGACGCTGAAGGATCTCCAGTGGCAGCGCCTGTGGCAGGTGCAGCGAATCTCGAGATCCTTCGCCGTCCTGCGCGCATTTCGCTCGCTACGCTTGCTCAGCGCTCCGGCAGCTTCTAATGAACCTCCTCGTAAGTCATTGATTCTTCAGCAACCCCTATCGCGGGTTCATCTCCACTTCACCGGCGCCAAAACGCGCCGTTAACCGGCTTCTAATGAACCTCCTCGTAAGTCATTGATTCTTAAGCGCCCGCTATCGCGGGTTCATCTCCACTTCAGCGGCGCCAAAACGCGCCGTTAACCGGCTCAGGATGACAGCGTGGCCACCCACACCGTCTTCTAATGAACCTCCTCGTAAGTCATTGATTCTTAAGCGCCCGCTATCGCGGGTTCATCTCCACTTCAGCGGCGCCAAAACGCGCCGTTAACCGGCTCAGGATGACAGCGTGGCCACCCACACCGTCTTCACATTCACGAACTCGCGAATCCCGTATGCCCCCAACTCCCGCCCGAACCCTGAGTGCTTCGTGCCACCGAACGGGACGCGCGGGTCGGAGGCGACCATGGCGTTGATGAAGACCTGGCCGGTGTCGATGCCGTCGATGAAGAGGTCCGCCTCGGCACGGTCGTTCGTCCAGACCGAGGCGCCGAGGCCAAAGGGGGTGTCGTTGGCGACGGCGATGGCTTCGCCGACATCCTTCACGCGGAAGAGCGACGCCACCGGGCCGAATGTCTCCTCGCGCGCGGCGGGTGCGTCAGGCGGAATGCGCGCCAGCACCGTCGGCGCGTAGTAGTTGCCGTCGCGTCTCCCACCGGTCAGCAATTGCGCTCCGGCGGCGACTGAGTCGCGCACCTGTTTCTCGATGTCGTTGGCGATCTTCGGCGTCGCCAGCGGACCGACATCGGTCGCCTCATCCATGGGATCGCCGACCTTAAGCGCCTCCATCGCCGCCACGAAACGTTTCTCGAAGACGTCGCCGATCGATTCGTGGACGATGAAGCGCTTCGCGGCGATGCACGACTGGCCGTTATTGACGATGCGGGCCTTGACCGCCGTGGCCACGGCGTCGTCGAGCGATGCCGACGGCATGACGATGAATGGATCGCTTCCGCCCAGCTCGAGAACGGCTTTCTTGATGTGTTTCGCGGCGATCGACGCCACGCTCGCGCCGGCCGGTTCGCTGCCGGTCAGCGTGACCGCCTTCACCCGCGGGTCGGCGATGACGCGCTCGACCTGCTCGGAGCCGATCAGCAGTGTCTGGAATTCATGATCGGCGAAACCAGCATCGCGAAAGACCTCCTGGATCGCCAGCGCGCATTGCGGCACATTCGAGGCGTGCTTGAGCAGGGCCACATTGCCGGCCATCAGCGCCGGCGCGGCGAAGCGGAAGACCTGCCAGAAGGGAAAGTTCCACGGCATCACGGCCAGGATCGTCCCCATCGGCTCGTAGCGGATGAATGTCTCCTGCGCCTCCGTTTTCACATGTTCATCGTCCAGGTAACCCTCGGCATGCTCGGCGTAGTAGCGGCAGGTGTTGGCGCACTTCGCGACCTCGGCGATGGCCGCTTTGACCGGCTTGCCCATCTCCATCGTCATGAGCCGCCCAAGCTCGTTCTGCCGTTTTTCCAGGATCTCCGCAGTCTTCCGCATGCGAATCCCGCGCTCATGAAAACCACGCGCACGATTTACACGTAGAGCACGCTCGGAGCGGGCAATTACCGCATCGATCGCGGCATCCTGCAACGCTTCGAAGGTTCTGACTACCTCGCCAGTGGCCGGATTCACGGATGCAATCGCCATCGTCGAAAACCTCTGCTATCCTCCGCTCGTTCGTCCTTGAAATTGCAGTTCCAACCAACCCTCATGCAAGGAGTCTCCATGAGCCACGTGAAGCATATGCGCTTCCTGTTTGCGATAGCCCTGCTCATCGCCATCGTGCCGTTCTCTGCGCTTGCGCAAAGCAGTAATGGTTCCATCTCGGGCACCGTGACCGATGACGCCGGCGGCCTGTTGCCGGGCGTCACCATCGCCGCCCTCAACACCGCTACCGGCCTCTCGCGCACCGCGGTGTCGGGGGCGGCCGGACACTACGAGATCCCACTCCTGCCGCCGGGCGTCTACTCGGTGGCGAGCGAGCTGTCGGGCTTCCAGCCGGTCAAGTACGACCGGATCGTCGTCAACGTCGGCAGCGATTCGGCGGTCAACTTCAAGCTGAAGCAGGGGGTGAGCGAAAGCGTCACGGTCACGGCTTCGGCGCCGCTCGTCGACACCACCCGTTCCGAGGTCAGCTCGGTGGTCAATGAGAAAGCGATCGCCAACCTGCCGACGAACGGCCGCAACTTCATCGACTTCGTTCTGACCACCCCCGGTGTCGTGCGCGACGTCCGGCTCGGCGACATCAGCTTCGCCGGCCAGCGCGGCACGCTCAATTCGCTCGTCATCGACGGCGCGAACAATGACAACACCTTCTTCGGCCAGGCACTCGGCCGAACCGGCTCGGGCCGCGCGCCGTATCAGTTCTCGCAGGACGCGGTGAAGGAGTTCCAAGTCAACACCAACTCCTACTCGGCCGAGTACGGCCGCGCCGGCGGCGCGGTCATCAACGTCGTCACCAAGTCGGGTACGAACGAGTACCACGGCACCGCCTTCGACTTTCTTCGCGACCGCCGCTACAACGCCAACGACTTCATCAACACCATTCAGACGCCGCCACGCGTGAAGGGGCCGTATCACTTCGATCAGTACGGCTTCAGCCTCGGCGGCCCGATCGTGCCGGAGAAGCACTTCTTCTTCGCCAACTACGACGGCCAGCGCAACTCCATCGACAACCCGATCCTCCTGGGTGTGGCCGCGGCATCGGTGCCCGCCGATGCCGCCTCGCAAGCCGGTTATCAAAAGGTTCTGGCGCAAGCAGGCACCTACCAGAAGACGCAGAACCAGGACGTCTTCCTGCTCAAGACCGACCATGAGCTCTTCAAGAACGATCACCTCTCGCTGCGTTACAACCGGCAGAAGTTCACCGGCGGCAATTTCGAGAATGGCAACTCCTCGAACGCTCTCGGGCACACGGGTGATTCGCTCGTTCAGACCGACACGCTCTCCTTCTCCAACTCGACGATCCTCACCAACTCGCTCTTCAACGAGGTGCGCGGGCAGTACGCGAAAGACAGCGAGCCGGGCAAGGCCAACAGCGCCGATCCGGAAGCGCAGATCAACCAGAACTCGATCCGCGTGATCAACATCGGACGCAACACGTTCAGCCCGCGTGAGACGACCATCAAGCGCCACCAGATCGCCGACACGCTGACCGACGTCATCGGCAGCCACGCCGTGAAGGCCGGCTTCGACGTCAACCAGGACAAGATCCTCAACTTCTTCCCGGGCAATTTCTTCGGGTCGTATGTCTTCAACAGCCTGGCCGACTTCCAGAACGGGATCGCCGCCAGCTACCTGCAGGCTTTCGCCGGCCCGGGCACGTCGGGACCGACCACCCATCCGGACATGACGGAGTACGCCGCCTTCGTTCACGACGAATGGCAGGCCCATCCGACGCTGACCATCAACGCCGGTCTTCGCTACGATTTCCAGAAGATCGCGCAGCCGTCCGTGGAGAATCCTGACGCGCAGCTTCTGGCCGCGGGACTCAATACGAACAAGGTCCCCGAGGACCACAACAACATCGCGCCGCGCCTCGGATTTGCGTGGACGCCGAACACCGCCGCCCGCACCGTCGTCCGCGGCGGCTACGGCATCTTCTACGGCCGCACACCGGCCATCATGATCGGCACCGCGCACTCGAACAACGGCATCAACGTCCAGACGCTCAGCTTCACCGGCGCGCTGATCCCGACGTATCCGAACATCTACAGTGCAATCCCGACCGGTGTCACCCTGCCGAAGCCGACGATCTTCGTGTTCGCTCCGAATTTCCAGAATCCGAAAGTGCAGCAGGCCAGCCTCGGCGTCGAGCGCGCCCTGAGCGATGACTTCGCGCTATCGGTCACGTACCAGTATGTGAAGGGCTCCGACCTTCCGCGCACGATCGACATCAACGTCTCCAATCCCATCACCGTCACGGTCCCCGTCGTAAGCGCCTTGACCGGGGCGTCGCTCGGGACGAGCACGTTCACCCGCTACACGGGCCGTCCATTCACGAACTTCGCGCGCGTTCTCGAGTTCCAATCGAGCGCGAATTCGCGGTACCACGGCGTGACGCTCGACCTGCAGAAGCGCTTCTCGGACAACTGGCAGATGCGCATCGCCTACACCTACTCGAAGGTCAAAGACGACAAGCCGGACGCCACCGCCGTCGTGCCGGGCACCGACGATCCGAAGTACGCGCAGGATCCGCTCAACCTCCACGGCGATTGGGCGCCCGGTGACAACGACGTCCCCAGCCGCCTCGTTCTCAGCGGCGTCTGGAGCCTCGATTCGTACTCCTCGAAGATGGGCGGCATGAGCCGCGCCATCCTCGGCGGCTGGACGATCAGCGGGATCGTTTCCTGGCAGACCGGCCAGCCCTACTCCGCGGTGACGAGCGCCGACCTCAACAACGACGGCAACGCGCGCAATGATCGTGCCCCCGGCTTCGCGCGCAACTCGTTCCGTCTGCCGAGCCAGTACTCGATCGATCCGCGCCTGACGAAAGACATCGGCCTCTTCGCGGGTGCCCGTATGCAGCTCATCGCCGAGGCCTTCAACCTTCTCAACCGCAGCAACGTCAATGGCGTCCGCAATAACCTCTATGCCGTGACCAGCACCGCGGGCGTCCCCACCAAGTTCACGCTCCAGGACAACGTGAATCCCTTCGGCCAGCCGACCTCCTCGTTCGGCCCGCGCATTCTCCAGTTCGCGGCCAAGGTCACGTTCTAAGCCACCTCTCATCATTGATTCAAAGGCCGCCGGTAACCGGCGGCCTTTTTTTTCACGCGGAGACGCGGAGACGCGGAGGGAGAAATCGTTCGTTCTCGTGTCATCCTTTGCGCGTACGGAGGTACTCGTGCCCGCAGAAAAGAAAGGTCTGCTCAGGATCGTGCTGATCGTGATCGTCATCGCGATTGCCGGAGCGGCCGCGCTGCTCTACTTCTACGAATCGCGTAAGCCGCAGGAGATCGTCCTCAGCGGAACTCTCGAGGCGCGGACGGTCAACGTCGGATCGCTCGTCGGCGGCCGGGTATCAAAGACACTCATCGACGAGGGGGTGCACATTACCGCCGGGCAGTTGCTGGTGACGCTGGAGACGGACACGATCGACCGGCAGATCAACGAACAGCGTGCCGCCATTGCCGCCGCGAAGGCAGCGCTGGCGAAAGCGATCGCCGGACCACGGCCGGAGGAGATCGCCAAGGCGGCGGCGATCGCCAGCAACGACGAGGTCGATCGGCGCCGCTGGGAGCGTCTCTACCGCTACGGCATCGTTGCGAAAGAGATGGCCGAGGACGCCGCGACCAAGGCGAAAACCTCGGCGGACGATCTTCGCATCCTGCGAAAGGGAACGCGCAAGGAGGACATCGACGCCGCCCGTGCCGAGGTCGAAGCACAGCAGCGGCGGCTCGATACCCTCATGAAACAGCGCGCCGAGACCGACGTCGTCTCCACCGTCAGCGGCGTCGTGCAGTCGTTCGGCCTGCGTCCGGGCGACCTCGTCGCTCCGAACCAGACCGTCGCCGAGATCCTCGAATCGAGCCAGCTCTGGGTTCGCGTCTACGTCCCGGAAACGGAGCTCGGCCTCGTCGCCGTCGGCCAGCCGGTGCGCGTGCACATCGACACCTTTCCGAACGAATCGTTCGCCGGACACATCGCTTCCGTCAACGAACAGGGGGAGTACACCCCGCGCAATGTGCAGACGCGGGCGCAGCGCGCCGAGGAGGTTTACGGCGTGAAAGTGCTCGTCGATCCGAATCCGAAACTGAAGGCCGGCATGGCCGCGTCGGTCGACCTCGGCGTGAAAGGGCGGCCGGATTGAGCGACGACTCCGGCATCGACGTGCAAGGCGTCTCGAAGGACTTCGGGACGTTCCGGGCGCTCGACAACATCACGCTGCAGGTTCCACGCGGCGAGATCTTCGGCCTCCTCGGCCCGAACGGCTCCGGCAAGTCGACGCTGATCCGCATCCTCTGCGGCCTGCTGGCGCCGACCGAGGGACACGCGACCGTCGACGGCTACGACGTCGAGAAAGAGGGAGAGCTCGTCCGGCAGCACATCGGCTACGTCTCCCAGGCCTTCTCCCTCTACCGCGATCTCACCGTTCAGGAGAACCTCGACTTCTTCAGTGCCATCTACCGGCTGAAAGGAGCCGAGCGGAAGGAACGGATCGACTGGGCCGTCAACCTCACCCATATCGGCCCGTACCGCGACCGGCTTGCGGCCGCGCTCTCCGGCGGCTGGAAGCAGCGTCTCGCGCTCGCCGCGGCGCTCATGCATCAGCCGCGCGTCATCTTTCTCGACGAGCCGACCGCCGGCATCGATCCCGTGGCCCGCCGCGAACTGTGGGACCTCCTCTTCGAGCTTGCCGGCAGCGGCGTGACGATGTTCGTGACGACGCACTACATGGATGAAGCGGAGCGTTGCGCCTCCGTGGCCTACCTCTATATGGCCCACCTCATCGTCGTCGGCCGCCCCGACACGCTCAAAGAGCTGCCGGAGGTCACGCCCGAGGGAACAAGGCGCGTGGAGGCAGTCTCGAGCGAAGGGGTCGCGAAGCTGATGACCAGCGCCCGCACGTTGCCGTATGTCCGGGCCGCCACGATCTTCGGAACGTCGCTCCATCTTCTGATCGACGGCGGCGTCTCCAACGACAAGCTCAAAGGCGACCTGGAAGCCTTCCGCCTCGGCAACGTGGCGGTCAGTCCGATCGAACCGTCGCTCGAAGACGTTTTCGTCCGCCTCACCGAAACGCGCGGCAAGGAAGTCGAGGCCTCGCTGTGAACGGCTTCGCCGCCATGTTCCGTAAAGAGCTGACGCAGATGCTGCGCGACCGCGGCACGCTCTTCTTCGCCATCGCCGTCCCTGTGTTCGAGCTGATTCTCTTCGGCGTCATCGACATGAACGCCAAAAACATCCCGACGGTCGTCTTCGATCAGAGCCAATCGCAGGAGAGCCGGCGGCTGATCGAACAGTTCGGCAACACGTCCTATCTGCGGGTGATCACGCTGGTCCGTTCGCGAACTGAACTGCAGCATCAGATCGTGGCCGGCCACGCGCAGGTGGCGATCGAGATTCCGCCCGATTACGCGCGCAACATCGCCGCGAGACGGCAGGCCGATGTCCTGATCATGATCGACGGCTCCGATTCCAGCATCGCCACGCAGGCGCTCTCGGCGGCCAATGGCGTCATCCTCTTCAACTCGATCAACGCGCTGATGGAGAAGAACGCGAAGCCGATGATCGAGGCGCATCCGGTGATGATGTTCAACCCCGACATGCGCAGCGCCAACCTGCTCATTCCGGGCCTGATCTCCATCCTGCTGACGTTTTCCGGAACCATCCTTTCCTCGTTTGCCATCGTGAAGGAGCGCGAGCGCGGCACGCTCGAACAGCTCATGGTCACGCCGGTCTCGCCGCTGGCCGTCGTCATCGGCAAGCTGCTCCCCTACCTCGGCCTGGCATACGTCCAGCTTCTGATGATCCTCTTTCTCATGCGCGTTCTCTTCCGCGTTCCCATCCACGGCAGCCTGACGCTGCTGCTCGTCCTCTCGCCGGTGTACCTGCTTTCACTCCTGTCCGTCGGCCTGCTCGTCTCCTCGCGCGCCAAAACGCAGATGGAGGCGATGCAGCGGTCGATGGGGATCATGCTGCCGTCCGTTCTCCTCTCCGGCTACATCTTCCCGATCGCTTCTCTGCCGCTTCCGTTGCGGATCGTTTCGTATGTTCTGCCTGCGACGCACTTCATCAGGATCGCCAGAGGGATCATCATCCGAGGGGCGACGTTCTTCGATCTCTGGGAACCTGTGGCGGCGCTGCTGGTCATCTCCGCCCTCCTGATCGTCGCCAGCGCACGGGCATTTCAGAAGACGGTGACCTAAATTCATCAGTCATGTTCACTCTCAACCAGAACACGATCCTCGCCCTGCGCATCCTCGTCGGCCTGATCTTCGTCTGGAGCGGCTTCAGCCACGTCCGCGATCCCGAGGGAAGGTCGAAAGACCTCGGGCTGCCGAAGCCGATCGTCTTGCTCGTCGGAATCGTGGAGTTGCTGGCCGGACTCGGCATCGCCGGCGGCCTGCTGACCCGGCTTTCCGCGGTCGGAGTGATGATCGTCATGCTCGGAGCGATGCATCGCAAAGCGTTCGTCTGGCATTCGGGATTCTGGGGGAAGGGCTCGCAGGGCTGGCACTACGATCTGCTGCTCTTTCTCATCGCCCTTCTCGTTTTCGCCACGAACGGCGGCATCTGGACAATCGACCGGCTGCTGTTCGGTTCGCAGGCGGCAAGCTCGTACATTTTCTGAGGGATGCGATGAACGTCAAGGAAGTCGTCCCTTTCCTCCGCGTCCGATCGATGGAACGCTCGCTCCGCTACTACATCGACGGTCTCGGCTTCACCATGAAACATAAGTGGGTTCCTGACGGCCAGATCCGATGGTGCTGGCTGACCCTCGGCGGCGCCTCGATGATGCTGCAGGAGCTGACGAAGGGAAGTGACTCCACGCTGGGCGAAGGCGTCTCGATCGTCTTCACCTGCGAGGACGCCCTGGCCATCTACCGCGAGGTCACCGCTCGCGGCATCGAAGCCTCGGAGCCCCAAGTCCTGAACCACCTCTGGGCGACGACTCTCTCCGATCCGGACGGCTACCGGATCGAGTTCGAGAGTCCGACGGATGTACCGGAGGATACGAAGCTGTCGGAGGTCTAAAGGGCCGCTTATTGCATGAAGTGCCGCTGTTTGGAAATGTGACTTTGGAGGTTGTACGCTATGCCAACCATGCGAGCTGAAGCTATTGCCACTCCGGTAGCTACCAACACGTTCACAGCGGTATTCGAAAGGGCGGATGAAGGCGGCTATTGCGTTTTCGTTGAAGAGCTTCCGGGCGCGATCTCACAGGGTGAGACGATCGAAGAAGCGCGCGAAAACATAAAAGACGCGATCGAGTTGATTCTCGAAGTCAATCGCGAACGTACCCTCAAGGGCGTCGACGAGTCGCGAGTAATCCGCGAACAGATCGTCATCAATCGTTGACATCATCGTCCCCTCGGAATCGGAATTCCGAGTTGCTTGCAGATCTCACGAACAGTGACGGTGTTGATCTCGGTATGGCGCGGGACAGCTGCTGTTTGGTCGTTTGAGGGGTTCGAAAAAACGGTGTGAGCGCCACCCTCGCGCGCCGGAAGACACCCGCTATCGCGAAGATGACGTTCGAGATCGCGACGTTTCATTGTCCTTCGATTCTAGAGCCACATTTGAGAGTTTGGCTTCGGGTGTATGGAAGTGTGTGGAGAGAGATCTCACGACCCGCCTTCCGACTGAGTTACGCACAGGTCTCGAGATCTGTGAAACTGCTTGACAACGTTTATCGAACACTGGCCAAGGACTATCGCACGTCACTTGGACGCTATGCCCCTCGCCCTTATGCCCCAATCCCGAACCTGCGTACGCCGAATCATCGCGCAGAACGACCAGGCGATCACGCCATGGGCGAACGTCCGAGTTGACCGATTCGTCATCGATCCCTTGATGAACATGAAGCCGGCGGTACCGCGCTGAGTCCGTTCGGCGGCGAGCGGGATGTTGTCTTCGCCGAGCCAGACCGTCATCTGGTCCTCGGTGAACTTCACGCTGAGATGCTCGTCGCTTCCGGAGGCAGTTTCGGCGTCAGCGCTTCAGAACGACGACGCGCACCTGCCGACCGTCGCGCGCGCAGTGTGTTCGCTCACCTTCGTGGCCATTTCGAGAAGACGGAGGCCGGCGAAATCGACGGCAGCGGATCGGAGGTCTGCTCCGCGACTCGCTGTCGTCTCGCTCCAGAATCGCTCGCGGAAACGTGATGCGCAACGCCAACTCATCCTCGACGACTCATGCAGCCTCATCGAGGCGCCGCCAAGGGTCAGCTAGCCATGGCTCGTGTTTCTCCGTTCGAAACTCAGAAGTGGTTCAAGATTTGTCGCTCCGAGGCTTCGATGCATCGGGAGGTGACTTCGCTGTAGATGGTAACGGCGTCCCTCGCACACCCTCTCCGATCCCGACGGTACATCGAGTTCGAGAGTCCGACGGATGTGCCGGAGGATACGAAGCTGTCGGACGTCACACGTGCCTAATCCGCCGGACGACCGCCGCAAGCCCGGCCTGCTAGGATAGCGACGTGTTCTCTGTCGAAGAGATTTCCACGGATCAGCGCGACCTCGTTCTGGCGTTGCCGGAAGGCCACTTCCATGATCTCAAGTCGAAGGATATTGCCCCTGCGAAGCTTACGAAGACGATTTCGGCGTTCGCGAACGCGGCGGGAGGAGAACTTTACATCGGCGTTGACGAAAGGACAGGTCCAGCCGGCGCAAAGATTCGATCATGGAGAGGCTTTGCTGATGTCGAAGAAGCCAATGGTCACCTTCAGGCTTTTGAGCGGGTTTCGCCACTGGGCACCTACGTAAAGGCGACCTTTCTTTGGTGCACCCCCGAGGCCGGGCTGGTGCTTCAGCTCGTAATCCTGAAAACGCGTGAAATCGTCGCAGCGACGGACGCTGTCGTTTACATACGCCGCGGCGCCCAGAATCTGCCGCTTCAGACCGAGGAGCAGCTTGCTCGTTTGAGGTTTGACAAAGGCATCGCGTCATTCGAGGCAGAGTCTGTCAACATAGATTCTCGAGTGATCACAAACTCTACGGTCACCCTCGACTTCATCCTCTCGGTTGTTCCCAGCGCTGAACCGGAAGCCTGGTTCCGCAAGCAACTCCTGGTCGTTGAAAACAAACCTACGGTTGCGGCCGTGGTGCTTTTTGCAGAATTGCCCCAGGCCGTGTTGCCCAAGAGATGCGGGATCAAGATTCTGCGATACAAAACGACAGAATCGACAGGATCTCGTGAAACACTCGATTCCGATCCATTGACAGTCGAAGGCTGTCTCTACGATCAGATCTTCCAGGCCGTGACAGAAACAGTGCGAGTTGTGGAGGATGTGAAAGTCCTCGGGTCAACAGGTCTGGAAAGCATCAAGTATCCAAACGAGACCCTCCACGAGATCATCACGAATGCCGTCCTTCATCGGGATTACAGCATTGCCGCAGATATTCAGATTCGCGTTTTCGACAACAGAATCGAAGTCGAGAGTCCCGGCAAGTTGCCTGGCCATGTGACAACGGACAACATCCTCACCGAGCAATTCGCTCGCAATGGAACGATCGTCAGGTTGATCAACAAGTTCCCGAATCCACCAAATAAAGACGTCGGCGAAGGCCTGAATACCGCGTTTCAGGCAATGCGCGCGCTGCGGCTAAAGGATCCGGTGATTGAAGAGCGGGAGACCAGCGTCGTCGTTCAGATTCGACATGAGCGGCTCGCCTCTCCCGAGGAAGCGATCCTTTCGTACCTGCGCCAGCATGACGAGATCACGAATGCAATCGCCCGTCAGGTGACCGGAATCGCCTCCGAAAACAAGGTGAAGGATGTTTTTTACCGTCTTCGCGACGCCGGCAAACTGGAGCGCGTTCCGGGCAGGAAGGGTTCCGCATCAGCCTGGCGCCGCCCCCTGAGGAACGGTGCAAGGAACGGCAAGTAGAGTCTCGGCAACCTCACCGCACCGTCAATACCTGCACGCTCCGCCCTTCCCCCTTCTGCCCGAAGCCCGATCCCGCGTACAACGAGTCATCGCGGAGAACGACCAGCCGGTCGCCGTAATGGGTGAAGGTCCAGGAGGACCGGTTCATCATCGAGCCTTTGATGAACATGAAACCGGCCGTGCCGCGCTGGACCCGTTCGGCGGCCAGCGGGACGTTGTCGTCGCCGAGCCAAACGGTCATCCGGTCTTCGGTGAACTTCACACTGAAGATGCTCGTCGCTTCCGGCGGCAGTTTCGGCGTCAGCTTCAGGACGACGACGCGTACCGCCCGGCCGTCTCGCATGCCGCGGGTTTCGCTCACTTTCGTGGCCGTTTCGAGGAGACGGAGAAACGGGCCGGCGAAATCGACGGCGTCGGCAACCTCGGTGGGCTGCGTATCGTTGATGGCCGCCCGCGTCGGCATCGTCTTCCGCGGATCGGAGGTGTGTTCCCGCGACTCGCGGTCCGCTCGTTCCAGGATGGCGCGGGGAAACGTGATGCGCAACCCCGCCTCATCTTCGACGACGTCGAGCGACGCCGAGCCGGTGAACTGTTGATTCGCGAAGCGTCCCTCGTTCTTCCGCGAGCGCTGTACCTCGATCGACGCATGAATCGGTCTCGTAGCGCGAAGCTGGGAGATGGCCGAGCGCATGTCGGCCACGGTGTCGGCACGTGCGGAGGCCGCAAGCATCACGGCCGTGAAGAGAATCATCGCGCGCATCACAACACGTACCGGCTCAAGTCCTCATCCTTCACCGTCTCCGCCAGAACCCGTTGCACATACGCGGCGTCGATGGTGACCGACTGCCCCCCCATCTCACTGGCGTCGAACGACAGTTCGTCGAGGAGGCGCTCCAGGATGGTGTGGAGGCGCCGCGCGCCGATGTTCTCCGTTTTCTCGTTGACCAGCGCCGCATAGCGCGCCACCTCGGCGATGGCGTCGTCGGCGAACGTCAGCGTGACCCCTTCCGTCGCCAGCAGCGACGAGTACTGCATCGTCAGAGCGTTTTTCGGCTCGTGCAGGATGCGCACGAAATCCTCCTCGGTCAACGACTCGAGCTCGACGCGGATCGGGAAACGTCCCTGCAGTTCGGGGATGAGGTCCGACGGCTTGGAGACGTGAAACGCGCCGGCGGCAATGAAGAGGATGTGATCCGTCTTCACCATCCCGTACTTCGTATTCACCGTCGTCCCCTCGACGATGGGCAGCAGATCGCGCTGCACTCCTTCGCGCGAGACGTCGGGACCGTGCGCCGCGTTCTGGCGACCGGCGATCTTGTCGAGCTCGTCGAGGAAGACCATGCCGCTTTGCTCGACGCGCTCGATGGCCTCTCGGGCCACGTTCTGCTGGTCGACCAGCTTCTCCGCTTCCTCCTGCACGACGATCGGTCGGGCGTCGCCGATGCGCATCTTCTTGCGCTTCGACTTCCCGCCGAAGAGTCCGGGGAGCATGTCCTTGACGTTGACGCCCATCTCCTCGACGCCCTGGGCCGAGAAAATCTCGAACGACGGGTAGCTCTGCTCCTTCACGTCGATCTCGATCTCGCGCTCGTCGAGCCGCCCTTCATCGAGCCAGACGCCCAGCTTCTCGCGCGTCTCCGTCGGCGGCTGCTCCTCTGGCGCACCGACGAATGCCGGGCGGGCGGACGGGCGGCGCGAGTCGGGGAGCAGGAGGTCGAGGATCCGCTCGCGCGTGTTGCGCTCGGCGGTCTCGCGGTTCAGGCGCGTCTTTTCGTCCTTGACCAGCTTGACGGCGATCTCGGTCAGATCGCGGACGATCGACTCGACGTCGCGCCCGACATAACCGACCTCGGTGAACTTCGAGGCCTCGATCTTCAGAAATGGTGAGCGTGTCAGCCGCGCCAGCCGGCGCGCGATCTCGGTCTTCCCGACGCCGGTCGGGCCGATCATGATGATGTTCTTCGGCGCGATCTCATCGCGCAGCTCGGGCGGGAGCTGCTGCCGCCGCCAGCGGTTGCGGAGGGCGATGGCCACCGCGCGCTTGGCCGCATGCTGACCGACGATGTACGTATCGAGCTCGCGCACGATCTCTTTCGGTGTGAGCTTCTCGGAGTGGCCCGCGTCATCGACGCTGCCTGGGAGTTGGATAACCATGATCAGAGGCTTTCTACGGTGATGTGGTCGTTGGTGTAGATGCAGATGGTCGCGGCGATGCGCAGCGCTTCCTCGGCGATGGCGGCCGCGCTCAGTTCCGTATGGTTCATCAGCGCGCGCGCCGCCGCCAGAGCGTACGGACCGCCGGAGCCGATGGCCAGAATCCCGTCGTCCGGCTGAATCAGATCGCCGGTGCCGGAGATCAGATAGGCGCGCTCGGCATTCGCAACGATGAGAAAGGCCTGAAGCTGGCGCAGATACTTGTCCATCCGCCAGTCCTTGGCCAGCTCGACGACCGATCGCTCCATATTGCCGCGGTACTCCTCGAGCTTGGCCTCGAATCGTGAAAAGAGAGCGAAGGCATCGGCAGCGGAACCGGCGAATCCGGCCAGGATCTTGTCGTGATAGAGGCGCCGCACCTTGGCCGCGCCATGTTTCATGACGGTCGTTCCGACAGTCACCTGTCCGTCGCCCGCCATGGCCACCGCGCCGTCACGCCGGACGCAGAGGACGGTCGTCGATCGAATGAGAGGTTCGTCCATGGAGGCAGGATCGTATCGCAGAGCGGGCTGTCGCGCCGGACCTCACCGCGGCATGATTCCGCCGGGAACTTCCGTCGACACATCGGTATCGCCCGCCGGAATGCGGATCACGGGCGTGAGGTCGAGACGCATCCTGCCGAAGTCGATGACCACGATGAAGTTCTTCAGGTAATTCTCGCCGATGATGCCGGAGGTCAGGTCGCGCTCCGATGCACCGGGGTCGTACATCGGGATCGTGCGGAAGACGCCGGCCCAGCGGTCGATGCCGATCTCGATGTTGTCCACCTTGTCGCCGTGCTTCTCGGCCCCGCCAAGGCCTTGCAGTGTGGCGTTGTGCAACTTGCTGAAAAGCTGAATCGGCAGGGCATTGGCCGAATTGAGGAACGTCACCTCGGAGCCGGTATCGAGGATGAAGATGAACCACCCTTTGCGATTGATGACGCCGCGAACCGAGGGCCGGAAATGATCCCAGAAGAGATTCTGATCGGGGGCGGGGACGTGATCGGCGGAGGTCAGATGCGTGAAGGTGGCCTGATTGTGCCGGAAGTCGAGCTCGATGCGCGTCTCCTTCAACAGATGGGCGCCGAGGAGAAAGTCGATCGAAAACTCCTGCTTGTTCGCCACGACGAACTTCATCTTGTCGTCCGGCATGATCGCCACCGGCACGTTCTCGATGGTCATCTTTCCGAGCTGCAGCGAGTCGATGATTCCGAACTCCACCTGAATCGGCTCTCCGAGAAGGCCGGAGAAGGTCCCCTCGAAGTTTCCGAGCTTGCGAATGGGAACCGAGGCCGCGAGCTTGCGCGAGACGATGGACATTACCGCGCCGGAGTCGACGATGGCGATGACGTTCTTCGTTTTGTTCACCGTCACTTCCACGCGAGGGACGTCCGGCCGCCCGCTGCGCAGAGCGACCCGCTCCGTGACCGGTCCAAGGAAGTGGTACGTGTCGACATGCTTCAAGGACTCGAGGAAGTCCATATGCCACCGGCGGACGATCAGGCCGTGATCGGCAGCCACATGGGCCCACTCCAGACTGGCCTCGAAGTTGTTGCGCAGATACTCGAGCTGCGAGAGAGCCCAGGCCGCGTCGGCATACGTCGTCCGGAAGGGCTCGAGGTCGAGCGTGGCGCGGAGATGCCGGCGCGCATCGTCAAAACGGCCCGCCGCCATCTCCGCCGTGCCGAGGTAAAGAAGGTCGCTGGCATTGCGCCGGCCCTTCGACTCGACGATGGAAGCCTGCTCCACGGCGCGGACAAAGTCAGCCTTCCGCACCATCGACGGAAGGTCGCTTCCCCGCTCGATCGCACCGGGCGTAATCAGCAGCGGCGAAATCGACACGTCGGAGTAGAGCGCGCATCCTGCGACGAGGGCGGTTGCTGCGATAAGGAGTGAATGACGCATCGGGACTCCGCCATTGTACGGACGAAGTCGAAACGCTGCCGGGTCGGAGGCGTCAGCGCTCTGTGACAGGTTCGCTTCGCCGCTACCGCGCCAGCTTCACATCCAGCCGCGCGATCTCTTCCTTCGCATTCTCCGCCACCGTCACGATGAACTGCTGGTCCTTGTAGCCGGGAGCGGAGAAACGGATCGTGTAGCTGCCGGGGGCCGGGAAGTCATAGACCTCATCCATCGTGTCGAACTGTTTGGCCTGGCCAATGACGAGGTCGTTGACGGACACCATGGCGTCGTCCGGGACGACGTTCGTGATCATCCCGCGCCGCGCCCAGAGGCGCACCGTGGAGTTGATGGCATGCCCGGTGCCGGTGACCTCCGCGCGGGCGCGGCCGGTGACGGCATCGCGCGCGGCCGGAGTGTTGTCCGCGGCATCACCCGGAAAGACGAGCGACGCTCCCGGCTCCGGCTCGCCGGGCGGCCCCGCACCGCCGGTCATCCCCCTGGCCGGGTGACGGGACTTGACGATCCCGTTCGCCAGAGTGGGCGTGCGATAGCGGATGCCGGTGTAGACGGCCAATCCGGCCATGGCGACGAGCACCACGCCGATCAAGGTCGGCACCCAGCGCGGCATCACGGGTGTCCCATCCGCGGGTGCGGGAGGGCGCGGCTCTTCGGTCATTCCTTCTCCGCCGGTTCGATCTCCTCGTCCTCGGTGATCTCGGCCGTTCCCTCGTCCGTGACGACGGTGTCGGCATCGTCTTCCAGCCGGTCGAAGTCGGCGTTCCGCTGCCGCATCAACTGCTGCGCCCGGGCCTGGTCCTCCGCGCCGACATAGACGCGGATGTCGCCCATCGTTCCGAAGTTGATCGGCTCCATGCTGAACTTCACGTTCTCGATCTGCGCGGGGATGCCTTCGGCATCAAGAAACCCTTTGATGATGCGCGCCTCGTCGTCCGTGCCGGTGCTTGCGATCTCGACCCACGTCGTCCCCTCGCCCTGCCTCGACTGAAACGGAAGCTCATCGACGAGCGCCGCATGGTCGGTAGGGCATTCGGTCTGGCCGCTCGGATAGGCCTGCTTGCAGGTTGGACAATAGGGCATCGTTTTTTCTCCTCGTCTTTCAGGGAATGAGCGTTAGCTTACCGCTCTGGTCCGTCATCGTTCCGATGGTTGCATAGAACAGGCCGCTCTGCCGCAGCCGCGTTTCGAGCATGCTGAGCCTCTCCGGTGATACCGCGATCAGCAATCCGCCGCTGGTCTGTGCGTCACACATCAGCGTGAATTCGGACTCCGGCACGCGAATATCGACGCGCTGGCGGAATGTCTCGACGTTGCGCAGCGTGCCGGCCGGCCGGAAGCCGCGCGCCAGGTACTCGCGGGCGTTCGCGAGCACCGGAACCGCGCTGGTGCGGATCTCCGCGCCGGTACCGGAGCCGGCGCACATTTCCAGGAGATGTCCGACCAGGCCGTAGCCGGTGATGTCCGTGGCCGCGCTGACGCCGGCCTCGATCATCGCGGCCGCGGCATCGCGATTGAGCATCGTCATCCAGTGCACGGCCTCGTCGACAGAGGGAGGCGTGCGCCGTCCGAAACGCTTGCGCGTCAGTCCGCGGTAGGCGCTGATGAGGATTCCATTGCCGACCGGCTTGGTCAGAACGAGCGCGTCGCCCGCCTTCGCGGTCGAGTTGCGAACGAGTTTCGCCACGCTCACCACGCCGGTGACCGCCAGACCGTACTTCGGGACGTCATCGATGATGGTATGGCCTCCGGCGATCGGGAACCCCGCCTCCGCCGCTTTCTCCGAACCGCCGCGCAGGATCTCTTCCAGCACCTCCAGCGGCAGAATGTCCGTCGGAAAGGCGGCGATGGCCAGACCGACGATCGGCCTGGCACCCATCGCGTAGATGTCGGAGACGGAGTTGGCGGCCGCGATCGCGCCGAAGAGATAGGGATCGTCGACGATGGCCGTGAAGAAGTCGACGGTCTGGGCGATGGCCAGATCGCCGGAGATCCTCACCACCGCCGCGTCATCGTTGGTGCCGTAACCGACGACAAGATCCCCCAGCCCTTCCTGAGAAGGGAGTTTTGCCAGGACCGAGTGCAGGTCATCCTGACCCAGCTTGCACGCTCAACCGCCGGTTGTGGCGAAGGAAGAGAGCGGCGGATACGACTTGATCTTCCGTTTCACGGGCGAATGGTATCGCCCAAAAGCACTAACGGAGCCTTTCGGCTCCGTTGTGGTACATCGCTTGGGGCTGGACCGCTGCGACCAGTTGGTGGGGTTCAAGGAAGCTAGGTGATTAATCGTCCAAAATCGGTCCAATAGTTTAGGAGGGGGTCCGCAGCGGCCACTAGACGCGGGCAAGTGAGGTTGGACCCGCGTGGCGGTCTCGAGTCTGTCGAAACCTGTTTCATCGTGCCGCCGTTAATTGCATGGCTCCTGCCAAGCGAAATAACTAACGGTTTCTCGTCGAGCGCAGCGGTACCTTTCTCGTTCTGACCGCCTCCCGCTCTCGTAAAACTGGAAAACCGGCCCTGGATGAAAGCGAGGTTACGTCATTCACGCACAAGGTAAATTTTGCTTCTCGGGCGAACCCAGGTGCAATTTTGTCCAAGTCAGGGACGGACTCATCGCTCCGAAACCGGCTTCAGCAGAGCGTTCAGATCCGATAGGAGCCGCTCCAGGTCGAGCCGGTAACCTGCAGCAACCTCAGCCAGCGTCTCATCCGTCGCCGCCGAGCATCCGTCGCAGCCGCCGATGTGATACGCGGCGAAGACCCAGCGCGCGGACGGATGCAGCGCCAGCGCGGAATCGACGGTCATCGCCGCTGTGAATTGCGAGTCCAAGCGCGCAATTCTACGCAGATAGAATGGCAGGTGATGAAAATCCGGATGCTCTTCTTCGCCGTCTTGCGCGACATCACCGGCCGCGGCGAGGAAGTCCTCGATCTTCCGGACGGAACGCGCGCGGGCGACGTCTGGCAACGGTTGCGCGATGAGCACGCCGCGCTGCGCGACTATACCCAGCCACCGATGATCGCCGTCAACGAGAGCTACGTCCGTCCGGATGAGCCGCTGCACGACGGCGACGAGCTGGCCTTCATCCCACCCGTCGCGGGCGGTTGAGACGATTTACGCGACATCCTCCACCGGATATCCGGCATCGATCCAGCCGTCGAGTCCGCCGGCGAGCGGACGAACCTTCGTGTATCCCTTATCGATGAGCATGCGCGCCACACGGGCGGCTGAGGCTTCGTTGGGTCACGTGCAGTACAGCACCACCTCCTGATGGGGTGCCAGATCGCCGAGCCGTGAGTCGATGTCGTCCATCTGCGCCAGGATGGCCGTGGGGATGGCGCGCGGGTTGTGCTTGCGCGCGCCGGGGGAGCGGACGTCGAGTACGACCGGAAGCTCGCCGCGATCGAGCATCTCTTTCAGATCGTGCGGCTGGATTCGAGCCAGGCGCAGTTGCTTGAGAAAGTGAATCCGCTGCGCCCACTTGACGGCGATGACGAGCGCCAGCAGGCACACCACGACCACCAGCGCCCATCCACCGAGGTTCTCCAGCGCGGCCAGCACGCGATCGATGGCGCGATGGAACGCGCGGCCGGCCGCGACCGCGCTTCCGGCCCAGAGCAGCGCGCCGACACCATCGTAGATGAGGAACGCCAGCGAACTGCGGCCGGAAGCGCCGGCCAGCGGCGGCGCCACCGTCGAGAATCCGGGGATGAATTTCGCGATGAGGAGCGACTTCGCTCCCCATCTCTCGAACCGGGCCTCGGTATCGCGCACGCAGGAGTCCGGCGAGAGCGAGATGCGGCAAAGCGTCCGCAGAATACGGTAGCCGTAGCGTCGCCCGAGGAGGAACCAGAGGTAGTCGGCGATGAGCGACGCCATGAGCGACGCCAGCAGAACGTGGGTCGACGACATCTTGCCATCGCGCGACAACGCGCCGGCCACGATCAGCGCCGGCACGGCCGGCACCGGCGCGCCGAGCTGCTCGAGCAGCACGTTGATGAAAATCAGCGGGATGCCGTAGTGCAGGACGTAGTGAACGAGCGAGGTCATTGGAGTTCATCATGGTAGCGGCTTCGCCGACAACGCGGCAAAGCCGCAGACCTAACCAAATGACCCGCATCGAGTCTAAGCCTTCCGGGATGGAGATAACGACCGACCTTGCCGTGGTAAGCCGGGCCCGATCCGGCGATGCCGATGCCTTCCGGCAACTGGTCGAGCGGCACTCCCGAACGACGTTTCGCGTGGCCTATCGCATGACCGGAAATGAACATGATGCTGACGACGTGGTGCAGGAGACGTTCCTTCGCGCCTACCGCCAACTGCGGCATTTCGAAGAGCGGGCGAACTTCGGCACGTGGCTGCACCGGATCACCGTCAACTGTTCGCTCGACCTGCTCCGCGCCCGCGGGCGTGCCGACCGGCACTACGGCGGCGATCCCGAATCGGCCGAGCTGGCCGGCGCGGGACGAACGGAGCCGCAGCAGGACCGCCTGCTGATGTCCGCCGATCTGAAGAAACACGTCGCCGCGGCCATGGAGCGGCTCAGCAGCAACGAGCGGACCGCGTTCGTGCTCCGCCACTTCGAAGGAATGCCGGTCGAGGAGATCGGCAAGACACTAGGGATTCAAGTCAATGCCGCAAAACACACGATCTTCCGCGCCGTGCGCAAGCTGCGGGAATCGCTGGAGCCGTTCGTGAGGTCGACACCATGCAACAACACCTGACAGAAGAACAACTGATCGCTCACTACTACCACGACGCTGACGGCGCATCCGCCGAGGAGCACCTGGCGTCGTGCGGCGAATGCCGTGCGCGGTTCGAGACGCTTCGCGACGTGCTCGCGCTCGTCGATCAGCTCCCCATTCCGGAGCGGAGCGGCGCGTATGGCGAGGAGATGTGGACGCGGTTGCGGTGGAAGCTCGGCAGCGAACGCAGGCGCTCGCGTGTATGGGGAACGATCGCCGCGATTGCGGCGGCTCTGGCACTGGCGTTCATCGGCGGCATCCTCTGGCACGCCCGGACACAGCAGAGCATACCGGCACAGCAATCCACCGTTGCCCATGCCGCACAACCAACTCCTGTTCAGCAGGCGGCCATCGAATCGGCATCCAAAGACCGGCTGCTTCTCGTCGTCGTCAGCGATCACCTCGACAGCTCCGAACGGATGCTGCTCGAGCTCTCCAACGCCGATGCGAAGCAACCTCTCGATGTCTCCTCGGAAAGCAAACGCGCCGGGGAGCTCGTGGCCTCGAATCGTATCTACCGGCAGACGGCCGTGCGAAGGGGCGAGACGCGTATCGCTTCTCTTCTCTCGGACCTCGAGCCGGTCCTCGTCGAGCTGTCGCATGCCGGCTCGACTCTCTCGCCCGACGAAGTGGCCGCTCTGCAGAAGCGGATCGACTCGAAGGGACTCCTGTTCAAGGTGCGCGTGGTCAGCGCACAGGTGGGCGGCCACGAAGCCCCCGCCACACCCCCACGGAAAGGAATGGACTCACTATGAAATCGAAATGGATATTCACGCTCGCCGCCGCGCTGCTCGCGCTTGCGCCGGCCGTGCACGCCAACTGGAAGCCCGATTCGAAGGCAACGATCGTCGTGCAGACGGATGATGACGACCGCACCGAACGCGATCGTGAGCGCGCCACGCAGAAGGCGGATAAAGAGGAAGAGATCTACGACAGCGCCACCGAATCGCTTGACGATCACGACTGGCGGCGGGCCGCATCGCTTTTCAGGAAAGTCACGGAAATGCAGATGTCCCACGCCGACGCGGCGCTCTACTGGCTGGCGTATGCGCAGGGGAAGATGGGCGCACGGTCGGAGGCTCTTTCCACGCTGCTCCAGCTCCAAAAGGCCTATCCGAAATCGAAGTGGGTCGCTGACGGCAAGACGCTCGAAGTCGAGATCCGCCAGTCGGTCGGCCAGGTGATCCTGCCGGAACATGTCGAGGACGAGGACGTGAAGCTGATGGCCATCAATGGCCTGATGATGAGCGACCCCGATCGCGCCATCCCCATCCTCGAAGGAATCCTGAACGGGAACCAGCCGGTGAAGCTGAAGGAGCGCGCGCTGTTCGTTCTCAGCCAATCCGGCTCGCCAAAAGCGTTCGACATCGTCGTACATACCGCGAAGAACGGTCCGCCCGATCTTCGCGAGCGGGCCGTCCGCACCCTCGGTATCCTCGGCGGCGAGCGCAGCCGCGGGGTGCTGACGGACATCTACAACTCGACGAACGACGTCTCCGTGAAGAAGTCAATCCTGAAGTCGTACATGGTCGCCGGCGACCGCGGCCGCCTTCTGGCGCTCGCCAGGGGTGAATCGAATCAGGAGCTGCGCGCGGATGCCGTGATGCAACTGGGGGTGGTCGGCGCCCGCAATGAACTGACCGAGCTTTACAACACGGAGCCCTCGGTCGAGATCCGCAAGAAGATCCTTCAGGCGATGTTCATCGGCGGCAATTCCGAGAAACTTGCCGAGATCGCGCGCAACGAGAAGGTCCTCGATCTCAAGGTGACCGCCATCCGCAACCTCGGCCTCCTCGGCGGCGGCCGCTCCGGCGAACTGCTCCTCTCGCTCTACCACGATGACCCGCGCCCCGAGGTCCGCAAAGGGGTCATCGAAGCGCTCTTCATTCAGGGCAATGCCCGGACACTGGTCAGCCTCGCACGCGCCGAGAAAGACCCCGAGACAAAGCGCCGGATCATCCAGAAGCTCTCGGTGATGGGGTCAAAGGAAGCGACGGACTACCTGATGGAGTTTTTAAAGTGACAATGCAAACAGCCAGCACAGCAGCAGCACGATCGGCGCGTGAAACAGCAACTGCAGGATCGAATACCCCGCCAGATCCTTCGCGCGGACGCCGAGGATTCCCATCAGCGGCAGCATCCAGAAGGGATTGATCAGGTTCGGTAGGGCCTCGGCGGCGTTGTAGATCTGCACCGTCCAGCCCAGGTGCGCGCCCCAGGCGCTCGCGGCAGCCATCACGTACGGCGCTTCGACCACCCACTTGCCGCCGCCGGACGGAACGAACATGCCGAGGATTGCGGAGTAGATGGCGACGACGACCGGGAATGTCGACTTCGTGGTGATGCTGACGAATACATGCGCGAGATGGGCGGCGATCGGCGTCTTCGCGATCATCCCGAAGATCCCGCCGTAGAACGGGAACTGGATCAAAACGCCGGCCGTCGCGGGCACGGACTTCGTCACCGCGCGGAGAAATGAGCGCGGCCGCCAGTGCAGCAGAAGGCCCATCGCCAGAAAGGCGAAGTTGAAGTTGTTGAGATCGAGCGCCGCCAACCCGCCCTTATCGCGGAACTGCGTCGCCAGGAACCAGAACATCAGCATGGCGATGACAACGTTGAGGATCGGGCTCTGCTCGAGCCGCTCGGCGGGCGTCACGGCAGGCTTGATCACAGCCTCGTCATCGCCAAACTCAATCCCCAGCATCTTCGCCGTCCGCGCCTCACCCTCCCGCGGAGCGGAGACGTACGCAACGATGACCGATACGGTCACCAGCACGGCCGCCATGGCCATGCTCTGCCAGAGGAAGATGGTCTGGGTCAGCGGAATGACACCGGTGATCGGCAACAACGACGGCGGAATCGACGACTTCGTCGCCTGCAGCAGCGCGGCCGATGACGATAGGCCGAGCGCCCAGACGCTGCCGAGACCGAGATACGCCGCCGCACCGATGGCGCGGTAATCGACATCGATTCGCTTGACGATCTCGCGAACGAGAAGTCCGGTGAAGATGAGTGACAAACCCCACGAGACCAGCGACGACAGCATGGCAAACGCCGCCACGAACGCCACCGCGCCGCGGGCCGTCTTCGGAATCGACGCCAGCCACCGTGTCAGCCGCGCCACCGGCGGCGAGGAAGCGACGACGAATCCGCCGACGATCACCAGTGCCATCTGCATCGTGAAGTTGACCAGCGACCAGAAACCGTTGCCAAACTCCGTCGCCAGCGTCACCGGCTTCACGCCAGTGGCCACCCCGCCGGCGAAGACGAGCACGATCGCCGCAAGTGCGAACACGAAGGCGTCAGGAAACCAGCGCTCGCAGACGTCGGCGATGCGCGAGCCCGCGCGGGCGAGGAGGGGTGGGCCGGGCATGGGGGATTGTAAACAGATCCTCGAGGCTGGAGCTCGCACTCGGAGGTTGATGACGTGGTTGTCGGTTGTCAGTTGTCGCGCGGCTACGCCGCTGGGCACAGACAAGAGTGTCATGTGCCACATTCGAACCGACAACCGATAACCGACAACTGATAACCGACAACCGACAACCGATAACCGACAACTGATAACCGACAACCGACAACCGACAACCGACAACCAATCACGCCCTACCAGATCACCCGCACCCCCAACTGCATCTGCCGCGGCTCGCCCACGCCGCTCTGCACGGTGCCGTCGAAGTTGAAGATGAGGTTTGTCACCTCGGGGCGGTGAAAGTTGTTGCTGTTGAGCAGATTGAAGACGTCGATGGCCGGTTCCAATCTGTATTTGCCGTAGGGGAACGCCCTGGTGAGGCGGAAATCGAGCGAGGAGAACTGATTGTCCTTGCGCCCGAGGTTGCGTTGCGTCACCGAACCATCGGGATTGATGCGGTCCTGCGGTGTCTGCGCCACTGCCAGGAATCGCGAATTGCCGAACGCGTCCTTGCCGCAGAACGCGACGCTCACGACACATGACAGCGACTGCGGTTGCGCGGAGCGATACGAGTAGCGCACATTCAGGTCGATGCCCATCGGCGCGTTCCATAGGAACCAACTGTTCAGGCGGTGGCGTTGATCGCGGTCGGAGTAGCCGTACTCGGCGGCCAGGTCGGTGATCTTGGCGTAGCGGAAGGAGAAGGGATCGCGCTCGTTGTCGTCGTCCGACTTGTCCTTCGAATAGGTGTAGTTCACCTCGAACGCCAGGTTGTTTGACGGCCGCTTGTTGATGCCGAGCGTGACCCCTTGGTAGAGGCTCTTGGCGGTCGACTCGATCGTCGTTAGAGTACCGATCCCGTTCGCTCCGCCGGTACCCAGGCCGGTCGCCCACGGCGAGCCGAGGAGTGGGTCGTTGCGGTTTATGAAACGGGTGATGTGGTCTGACTTCGAGTAGTTGTACTTCACCAGGAAGCCGTAGTCCTTGATGATTTCCTGCTCCCACGACAGGGCGGCAGATTTCGACCGCGGGTTCTGGAAGTGCTTGTCAAAAACAAAGACGTCGGGATCGAATGGCGCGGCGACACACGATGCCGAGAGCAGTTTCGGATACACGGGCAGGCAGTTATCGGGATTGAAGGAACTGCTGCGGAAGATCGTCTGCCCGCGCGAGCCGTTGGTTGAGCGTGACGAGGCAAGGTCGAGCCCCGGCACGCGCCCGTAATAGATGCCGGCGTTCGCCCGCAACACCTGCTTGCCATCCCCGTGAGGATCCCATGACATTCCGAGGCGCGGCGCCAACATCTTCCTGTCGCTGGGGATCTTGCCGTTGGAAGGGAACTCCTGCCCTTTCGACGTCTTGCCGATGAAGCCCGCATAGAAGACCTGATCGGGTGGCGTGATGGGATCGGGCTCGATCTCCGCATCCCAACGCAGTCCGTACTGCACGTGGAGGTGGGGCGTGGCCTGCCACGAGTCCTGCACGAATATCGCAGGCTCAGTCTGCGGAATGCTCTGCGTGCCAGCCTGCTCCACGCTGATGTTGCCGACGCCTGCCTGCTGAAGGTAGAGCAGGACATGGTTCGATGTGTGATTCTTCAGATCTTCGAGAAATCCGTCCGTCGAGTCGAAGATGTATCGGCCATTGGCAAAGCCAAGGAACGTCTGCACCGAGTTCACGCGATTGAACTCCATGCCCGCCTTGATGGCGTGGGCACCGCGAAGGATGCTGACGTTGTCATTGAACTCCACGCGCGTGTCGTAGTAAGTGACCGGGATGAAGAATGGCTCGCCGAACCGATAGCTTTTCACGAAGTCGAATGCCGTGTCGGGCAGAGGGCGGCTCTGTCCGGTGATGTTCGGCCCGTTGTAGGGACGCGGCCGCTTCTCCTTGGCGAACTGGAAGCGAAACTCGTTGAGCAGCGACGACTGCAGCGTGGAGGTCAGGCCGCCGACGATAGCGTTCGATGAATCCTTCTCGATCGCGTTCGCGCTTCGCCCCCACGAGTCGACGTCGAACGTGCCGTTGACCTGTTGCGACCACGTGTAGTTGTAGCGAAGGTTGGCCAGGTTTTTTGCCGAGACGTTGTAATCGAGCTTGAGCAGGAGGACGCGGGCGTCATTCGTATGCTCGATGGGGCCGTTCTCGTTCGGGCTGCCCAACGCGGCCAGCGCATCGACGACGCGCTGCTCGATCCGATTCGGATCGGTCTGTTTCGTGGTCTTGGCTTTTTGATAGTCGAACGCGCCGAAATAGAACAACCGGTCGCGCTGCAGCGGACCTCCGAACGTGAAACCTGCCTGCGACTGCGTTGAAGGAAACTTCGGCGAGGTCGTGCCGTCAGGATTCTTCGGCTGGCTGCTCAACGAGTCGTTCTTGAAGGTGAAATGCGCGGTGCCGTCCAGATCGTTCGTCCCCGATTTCGTGATGACGATGACGAAGCCGGACATGGAGCGCCCGAACTCGGCAGGAGCCCCATCGGCGATGACGACCATCTCCTTCACGGCGTCGAGGTTGAACGTAAACGGCGGCCTTTGTCCGCCGCGCTGCTCGCCGAAGAACGGATTGTTGAAGTCGGCGCCATCGACCGTGATGTTGTTCGAAATGCCTTTCTGTCCGTTGATCGACAACTCGTCGCCGTCGGGACCCTGCACGACCGTGACGCCCGGGGTCATCTTGGTGAACTCCAGGAAGTTGCGGCCGTTATTCGGCAATCCTTCAACGGCTTTTTCGTCGATGCGGGTGGAGCCCTCTGTGCGCGCCGTCTCGATCAGCGGCGCCGCCGCGGTGACGACGATCTCCTCGGCGGTGGTCGCCTGTTTCAAGGCGATCGAGGCCGACAACGTCTGACCGACGCCGAGGTCGAGCCCTTTCTGTACCACCGTGGCAAAGCCCTGCAGCACGGCCGTGACCTGATAGGGGCCGACCGGCAGAAGCACCGCCCGGAAATGCCCGGCCGCATCGGTAACCACCACGACCTCGTAGCCGGTGGCCGTGTTCCTGATCGTCACGGTGACGCCAGGAATGGCAGCACCGCTGGCATCGACGACGGTCCCCTCGATGACGCCGGTCGTAGCCTGGGATTGGGCGAAAAGAGAAAAGGAAACAAGGATGACAACGAGAGCCAGGAGCACGAAGGACAGACGACGCATACAGGTCTCCTTTTTGTTCGCGCGGCGGAGGTGAGTTGTCCGGGCAGCATAATTCCGTTCGTGCGCAAAGCGCAATGGCGTCGTGGGTCACGACGCTGCCTTCTCGCGTCGCCCAGGCCTCAATTGCACGAAGCCGCGAGGCTCACCCACTCACCAGAGCCGTCCTGTTGCCAATACTCCAGCGTTGCCGCCGGCTTGCCGCTGCCGTAGGGCCGCACAATGATCGCCGGATAGCAAGGTGGCAGGTTGTCCAGCTTGAGATTGCCGAGTAGGTCGGCGTTGGAAATGTGCTTCTTCTTCTGATACCGCTTGACCCAATCGACCGTGACGATCCTCTGCCAAGCGCCGGTATTCGTCACCGCCGGATGCCAGTCGACCTTCTGCCCTTTGCGCAGATCGTACGGCGCCTCACCGGTGTGCGTGTGGCTGTAGACGAAGAGGGAGAATCGATCCTTCGGCCCCATCTTTCCCGATTTGCGAAGCCGGTTCCGCACGTCGTCCAGATGCTGCGAAAAGTATTTCGTCTCGTCCACGAGCGAAACGAGCTTCTTGCGCAGCGCATTCAGATTCGTCACCTCGCAGCGATCGATGGTGAGCTCCTCCTTTTTCCGGTGCTCGCGGACGAGCTGCTCCTGAAGGAGTGCAAACCGATAGTCGCAGATGTTTGTCAGTTCTTCATCCTTCATCTCGGACATCGACAGGCCCAGCTGTCCATCCTTCAGCGCCGCCTGCATCACGTCATGGATCGGATCATCCGAGGGGATGGAGTCGACGAAAAACTGATCGCCAGTGTCTCGAACGACTTTCAGATTCCATTTCGCCGGTGCTGCCGGTGTGTCCTGGTCCGATAGCAGATCGCCGAATTGGCGAAACGATTGACGGAAGAGGAAGAAACCGGCGAAGTTGCGGATGGCGCCCACTGTGCCGGCGATTCCGATGCTTGCCATACCGTACTTCACGCCATTCAGCTCGCCGGCGATGTTGTCGATCGACTCAAACTGCTCTTCATACCTGTTGTAGAACGACTGCACCATGTTCTCTCCCCACGGCCGGTCGAGAAAGACCGTGCCGTTGATCTTTCGAAATGGCGGCGGCGATCCTTTGAAAGCATTCAAATCATCCATATCGTGACCGTGCTCCGCGTAAATCGCCTTGTCCCCCGAGAGGAAGTACCCCTCGGCGAGGACCCGCACGCGCTCCGGATCTCCTCCGATGTTCCGGAGGAGCTCGGCGGCGATGGACGCGAAGCGGAGAGCGACGTCGTGATTGCCTGGGACGAAGAACACGCGATTCGACCCCTGCGTGCTGAAACGCTTCAACGCCTTGAGCTCGTCATCGTGCGCAGTGAGGATGACAGCGAATCTCGCGGCGGCCTCCTTTTCCGTACAACTCTCGTTCTCGCTGCGGCCGTCCCGGCAGTCGGAACCTTGCAGCGACTGCCACATTTCAAACGTGTCGCCGTTCAAGACCAAGTCGGTCGTGCCACCACTTTGAGCGGTCAGGTAATCCAGGAACTTCGAGAACTCGGTACTCCACCGAAAGTCCTCGATCGCATTCCACTCCCCGGATGAACGTTTGCCGACGCCCATATGCAGGTCGCTGATGACGACGGTCCAGCGCTTTGACGAATCGAGCTCCGCGGCGCTGAGCGATGAGGCGGCGAGTAGGGGAAAGAAAGAAAGGACTACGACGCGGACGATCGTTTTCACTGATGGCCTCCGTTTGATGTGCTTGGCGCGGAAGCGACTGCACGCGTATCCGGCGCGCACACCATCAGGCCGCCATTGCCGAGAAGCGAATAGGCCAGAACGCGCGAGCCCCACCGGCTTGAGGTTTCGTCGTCCTCTCCCGTTATTTCGTTGTACGCCTTGTCCTCACGCAGTGATTGCAGCGCATCGAAGAAAGCAACAGAGATGTTCGACTGAGACGATGCCGCATCGCTGCGTAACTCGGTCAGCAGGTATTCCGTGAATTGCACCGCCATCGTAGCGGCGATCTGATGCTTTGTCGCAATCACCGCTTCCACATTCGCGGCGTTGAAGGCGCGCACGAATTGATCGCTTCCCGCGCGGACGCTGCCACAGGCATTCAGAATCGCGACGGACGGCTCGGGAAAGACGCGTTTGACGTCGCTCACGCGCAGGACGTCGCTGTCGGCAAATGAGATGGGGCCGCCCTCATCATCGTGATGTCCGAGGACATAAAGCACCGCGTTTTTCTCCGCGCCCTGATTGCGCATCCAGGAGCTGAATCCGCCCTCACCTGCCGAGGCCGGAAAGACCTTTCCCTGCGCCCACTCCCTCAACGCCTTTTTGCGGAGTCGCGCCGCCGCGCCCACCAATTCCTTGGCCATAGTGTTTGAGAGGATTCCGTACCACTGAGCGATGCATCCCGATCCGGCGTCGTAGCTTTGTATGGGGAGGGGTGCCTCGACTCGGAAGAAGAATCCGGCGTAGCGCAGATCCTGCCGCTGATCTCCCATGATGCGAGGCAGCGGGTATAGACCGAGAGGAACTGACGGAACAGCCGAACCCGTAACCGCGAGCATGCGTACGAACAGCGAGGGGGCATCCTTAGCCTTTGGTGGGTTCACTCCTTTGATGTGTGCTGAAAGAAAAGTCTCAAAGATCTCGCGTGCCCTTCGCGCTTTCGGCTCGTTCGGAAAGAGGGAATCGCGAAAATCGATGGCCGCCGCGGCGCGCTCGCCTTCGTCCTCAGCCGCAGCATCCTCGAATCGCTTCATCACGTCTCGCAATGAGTCCAGGAACGGGTGAATGTCGTCACTCACGGTCCAGACGGTGTACTTTGAGGTCGGGCCCGCGACGTGAAGGATGCCCTTCACTTCGCTCCCGCTAGTCACAACGTGCAATGCCGCGTCAGGCGTGCCGGTGTGATCGCGGAGCAGGCGGATGGAGTCGAGCCCCGCCAATCCGCTGCCCAAAGCAACGCCGCTACACTTTTCAACACACAACGACGTGACGACCTCATCGACCGGAATGCCTTCGTCGTTCCAGATCGAAAATGTGATCGTACCGACTCCCGGGACTCCTGTCGTGGTGATACCGAAGCGTGCTTCCGCGAATGCGAAGTCCACATTGTCTGCGGAACATCCGTTTTGGCGGAGGACTTCGAACGCATCCGTTGGCGAAGTCAGGTGGTCACGCCGCCATTTACGGATCTTCGCGAGATCGACTCTGATGGTTGCCTCGGGGCTCGTGATCTTGAAGTGCCGGTCAGGCAGTGCGAGGACGGTGATCGTGACCTGGGACTCAGTGGTGGTGTCGATCCACTTCCCGATCCAGTCGAGGACCGGACCGGACAGAGCCTTGAAATTGTCGCGGCCATACTTAAGCGCAGCGAGATGAAGGGTGACGCGATAGTCCTTCCCGTCTTTTTCGAGTGGCGACATTGCACGGCAGTCGATGCCTGGAGGCTGATCTGCCCACATATTCCAGACCAAGCTGTCCTTCTGAGGCGTAGCGTCGCGAATGAGTCTCCTCGGGACGATCTTCTTGACCGGCGCGGAAGAGGCCGGAAAGACGTACTTCAACGAAGCAGACTGGCGCACAGCGCCGTCAGCGGAATCGCTGGGATGAATGACCGGCTTCCCTGTCGTGATGGTCGAGGCGTAAACGGCGCCCATCCGATTCGAGATGACGAAGGCATCGCTGCTGGCTTGCGAATCGAGCGTCAGGAAATCGTACTTTTCGGGTGCGGCGTATAGCGCGTTGAACTTTGGAGCCACAACCGGAGATGTCGAAGGCGGGGTAGAATCTGCGGGAACGGTACTCAACGCGGCGTCGTAGATGAACTGATTCGCGCGAGCGTCTCCGCCGTCGTAGCGGTATGCCGCTGGATCGTAGGTGGTAACGGCCGTGTTTTGAAAGTGAACGACACGCCATGCCGCGCAACGCGTGCATTTCGCTTTCTCGGCCTCATTCCCGGCGAGACACGAGACGTCTTTCGGGACGGTGCATTCGAAGTAGTCGAAGTGAAGGTCGAGCTTCACCGTCTCTTTATCGGCGGCAGAAGCGTCAGCAACGAAGAGCAGCAGTACGGCCAGTGCAAGTTGTCGAGCAAGCATGCGTTCTCCTTTCGCCGCCTGGGCGGATGGACCAGCATCACGTGGAATTTCCACGCTTTCTACAAATAGGAGTGTCCGAGCACCGGCTTTTCCCCACCCTCACTTTTGGCTCGCTGTCTCGGACTCGGGCAGCAGGATCTCTACTCTGTAGAGTGCGCGGATCGGAATGCACTCACGTACGGATTGCCGCGAAGGTAAAACCGCAACGGCCAGCCCGCCGCTTCGCCGGAGTTTTCGACGCCGATGCGATGACTGACGGCGATGTCGTCGTCGCCGACTTCGATGTCGCGCGGTGCGAGCCAGAGCGCTTTTCCATCGAACGGCTCGCCGTCGAGCGACTTGTCGATGGCCATCGCGGAGCAGAGTTTGCCAGGGCCGTTCATCAGGTCACGATCCCGTTTTGCTTTCGGCCGCCGTTCGCGCATCGTCTCGATGCCGCGCAGCGGTTCCGCGGCCCGCAGCAGCACGGCCTCGGCGATGTCCGCTTCCTGCGTGACGACGTTCACGCACCAGTGCATGCCGTAGGTGAAGTAGACGTAGGCGTGTCCCCCTTCGAGGTACATCGACTCATTGCGCGCGCTGCGCAGGCCGCGCCGTGCGTGGCTCGCGGAATCGTTCGCGCCGAGGTAGGCCTCGACCTCCACCAGGCGCGCGGCCAGCAGCTCGCGGCCGAGGCGGCGCCAGAGCACGCAGCCGAGAAGGGAACGCGCCACGGTGACCGTGTCCTGCCGAAAGAAGGAACGGGGAAGCTTCATTGCGAGGGAAGAGCGCGGTTCGCCGCGCGGCGGTCGAGCTGGTCCTCGGAGACGTGGCGTGCGAGCACGTTCAGAAGGTCGCGGTGAATGCCCGCCGGCGCGCCGACGACATTGCCGCGCTCCAGCCAGCGATCGCCGCCGGAGAAGTCGCTGAAAACGCCGCCGGCCTCGGTGACGAGGAGTGATCCCGCGGCGATGTCCCATGGTGACAGGTGCAGCTCGAAGAAGCCGTCGAAGATGCCGGCGGCGGTGTAGGCGAGATCGAGCGCCGCCGAGCCGGCCCGGCGAACGCCCTTGGCGACACTGATGACTTCCTGAAAGATCGCGCAATAGACGGCGACGAATTGCTGCGCGCGAAAGGGGAAGCCGGTGGCAAGAAACGAGCTGTCCAGCGTCTCCTGATTCGAGACGTGCATCCGCTGGCCGTTGCGAAACGCGCCGGCCCCACGCTCGGCCGTAAAGAAGAGATCGCGCAGCGGTTCGTGAACGACGCCGGCGGTGATCTCTTTGCCGGTCTTCACGGCAATCGATATCGACCATATCGGAAAGTGCTGCAGATAGTTCGATGTGCCGTCGAGCGGATCGATGATCCACGTCCGCCCGCTGGTCCCCTCGGCGCTGATGCCGCCTTCTTCGCCGAGGATGGCGTCTTCGGGACAGTGGTCATGGATGAACGAGACGATGGCGGCCTCGCTCTCGCGGTCCGCGCGCGAAACCCAGTCATTGCGCGACTTCAGATCCGCATCGTCTTTTCCCAGCCGTTCCCAGTGTTGCAGCAGGATTACCGCGCCGAGACGGGCAGCTTGTGTTGCGAGGTCGATGTCGGTCATTGAGACGGATTCTATCCGGGGGTTGTTATCGGTTGTCGGTTATCGGTTGTCGGGGTCGGGGGTTCGGGGGTCAGTGATTGATTCTTTACTCGGACTACCGACAACCGATAACCCAATAACCAACCGACCACCGTCAACGCCCCCCACTCCCTCGAATGCTATCCTCCAAAGCAAGCCCATGACCCCGCAGACCATTTCGCGTTATCGCGTAGGGCGGCTCATCGGCGCCGGCGGAATGGGTGAGGTTTACCTCGCCGAAGACACGACGCTCAACCGCAAGGTAGCGCTCAAACTCCTGCCGGTGCGCTTCACGAGGGACGAGGAACGCGTACGGCGGTTTCAACGTGAAGCGCGCGCGGCCTCGGCGCTCAATCACCCCAACATCCTCACCATCTATGAGATCGGCGAGGACGAGGCGGTCCACTACATCGCCACCGAGTACATCGAGGGCGAAACGCTTCGCGAGCGGATGGCCACGCGGCGGCTCAACATCGGTGAAGTGCTCGACGTCGCCATCGGCGTCGCCAGCGCGCTGGCCGCGGCACACGATGCCGGCATCGTCCACCGCGATATCAAGCCTGAGAACATCATGCTCCGCCCCGACGGCCTGGTGAAGGTGCTCGACTTCGGCCTGGCCAAGCTCGCCGAGCCGGAGTCAGCGCTCAAAGACAGCTCCACCGGCTCGGTCATGGGGACGTTGCTCTACATCTCCCCCGAGCAGGCCCGCGCGCAGCAGCCTGACGCACGCTCCGACCTCTACGCGCTGGGCGCCGTGATGTACGAGATGGTCACCGGGCAGCCGCCGGTGCGAGGCGACAACTTCATCGACATCGCCTTCGCCATCGTCAACGAGGTGCCGAAGCCGCCGTCGCACTACGTCACCGGCGTTCCGCCGGAGCTCGATCAGATCATTCTGAAACTGCTGGAGAAGGATCGGAGCAACCGCTACCCCTCGGCGCGGCAACTCCTCGGCGATCTGAACACGCTGCGCCGGGAGCTGGAGTACGAGAGCAAGCTCACCTCTCCGGAGATGCATCGCCACTTCTCCGCGCCGGGGTTCGAACAGCAGCCGACGGTGCAGATGACGTTTCCGATCTCCGGGCGCGGCCATGCGATGCGCCGTGCGTTCCGTAATACGCGCATCGTGGCGCTGATCGTCGTGGTGGTGGCGTTGCTGGCTGCGGCGGCGTACACGATCATCAAAGGCAGCATTTTCGCCGACCGGATCGACAGCGTGGCCGTGCTGCCATTCGTTAACGCCTCGGGAAATCCGAACAGCGAGTACCTCAGCGATGGATTGACGGACAGCATCACCGATTCGCTGTCGCAATTGCCGGAGCTGCAGGTCGTCGCGCACAGCACGGTGTTCCGATACAAAGGGAAGAACATCGATCCGCTCGTCGTCGGTCAGGAACTGCACGTCCGCGGCGTCGTGACCGGGCGGCTGGTCCAGCGCGGCAATACCATCGTCGTCCGCGCCACGCTGACCGATGTGAAGCGTGGTACGCAGGTGTGGGGACAGCAGTACGACCGCAATCTTTCCGACGTCGTGGAGCTGCAGAAGGATCTCTCCGAAGAGATCTCGTCACAACTGCAGCCGCATCTGACCGGCGAAGAGCGCAAGCTGCTGGCCAGGCGGCGCCCGGAGAGCAACGAAGCGTTCCAGCTCTATCTCAAAGGCCGCTATTTCTCGACGAGATTCAACGACGAGGAAGCGATCCGCAAAGGAATCGGCTATTTCAATCAGTCGATCGAGCGCGATCCCACCTATGCGCTGGCCTACGCCGGTCTGGCGTCAGCCTATTTCTTTCTCTCGAATCTCTTCATGCCGCCGCGCGAGGCGATGCCGCGCGTACGCGAGGCCGCAGAGCGCGCACTGGCTCTCGACGACTCGCTGGCCCAGGCCCACACGAGCATGGCCCTGGCGCTGGTCTGGTATGACTGGGATTTCGCGAAAGGTGAGAAGGAGTTCCGCCGCGCCATTGCCCTCAATCCAAGCGATGCCGATGCGCATCAGGCGTACGGCGACTTCCTGGCGGCCATGGGCCGCTTCGACGAGGCCCTGGTGGAAAAGCGCCGTGCCGAACAGCTCGATCCGCTGTCCGTCACCGCCAGTTGGGACGTCGGCAGAACCCTCTATTACGCGGGCCGCTACGAGGATGCCATCGAGCAGGCCAAACATACGCTCGACCTCGATCCGAGCTTTCCGTACGTCTATTACCTCGAGGCACAGATCGAATTCCGCAAGAACAACATGCCGCGGGCCCTTGAATTGATGCAGCACGCCATGCAGCTCGGCGGCCATAAACAACTGCTCATCACGGTCTGGGGAATGATCAACGCGCGCGCAGGCAACCGCAAAGAGGCCTTGCGCGCCATGGACGAGTTGCGAGCGCGGACGGCCGACACGTACACACTCCCCCTCTTCCTGGCCCGCATTTACGCGGCCTTCGGAAATAACGACGAGGCCATGAAGAATCTCGAGAAGGTCTACAACGACCGCTCCGAATCCGCGGTCTGGTTGAAGGTCGATCCATCGCTCGGGTCTCTGCGCAACGATTCACGTTTCATCGCCTTGATCCGGAAAGTGGGGCTGCCACCATGGCCGGCTGCAATTACTGACAGCCCGGAACCTGCACCTCCAGTATCGCCTTCGCCGGCGCGATATAGACCGCGCGGTCGGACGTAGGCACATTCTGGATTGCCGCCAGCCACGATCCATCGAACTGGCTTGGATGGCGCGTCATGTCTTGCGTGATTTCCGACCATGCCGAGGTTTGTGTTGAGCTCAGGTTCTCATTGGCGTCGAACCGCTGGAGGCCCCCGACGACCGGCGCGAAGTGGATCACCAGCGGATCGAAGGCGAAGGTGACGCGGGTCTCGAGAAGGTAGAGATCCGGTTCGTACGACAGCAGCTTCACCGCATCAAGAACGATGGCGCCTGTCTCCCTGTGGTCGGGATGGCAGGTCGTGCCGTGGCGCGGGTCGAAGGTCAGCACCAGACTGGGGTGGAACGCTTCTATGTAGTGCGCCACCGACGTCACGACGTCAGGGCGGTCGCCCGATGCCGATCGCCAGTCGGGCTTGTCCACTCCGGCGGTATTCGGGTAGGTGAGAAGAATGGATGTCGCGCCGAAGTATTGCGAGGCCGAGCCGGCCTCCGCGCTCCGAACGGATGCGATATCGGGCTGACATCCGTCCGAGCGCAGGCAGGTCCCCCCCTCTCCTCTCGTGAGGATGAGAAACGCGCACCTGGCGTGCTGCTGGCGGCACCATTTTCCCAGCAATGGCGCCGCGATCGACTCATCATCGGGATGGGCGGCGATCCACATGACCGAGGGAGGCGTGGGGATGTTGCTCGGGGGGAGTACGGCGCGGGCGCGGCCGGCGAAAAGGAGAGAGAGCGCTACCAACAGAGGCATGCGATAGATACGGATGCTGACCGCATGCCGTCGGTTTCAAGTCAGCGGATCGCGCGACAATGGCCTGAACTTAAGCGGTTTACGGCCGGAGCGCTGGCGTCTCGCCGCTGCGTTCTCGCGATGATGTAAGTCCGGTGGGCAAGACGCCAGCCCTCCGGGAACCACCGCCGCCCGCCCGGCAAGACTCCCAACATTTTCGCTAACCCGGCGGCGGGACGCGCGCCGGGCCAGCCGGCGAGACGCCAGCGCTCCGGACCGCCGCCGCCCGGCCCGGCGAGACGCCAGGGCTCGATTTCGTTAATCTCAGGGTAGGGAAATCCCTCCCTCAATCCTCACCTCATTACATGTCCATGCGCGGCTCTGCCCGTCGTCGTGTGCGGCCGGCGATCGAGATCGAACTCGGTGCATTCGGGTGGGACCGCGCCATCGTCGCCACGCTTCGTCATTCGACGCTGCCGTGGATCGATGGGTGTACGCCATCGCTTTCTCTCGAGGCGATGCCGCTCGCCGACGCGGGAGAGCTCGGGGCCAGGGACCAACTCTCGCTCGTCGGGCAGTTCGCGGCGCATCAGGCGCTGCTGCACTTCGCCGGCTTTTCCGATGCCGGGCACGATCCTGCCGAATGGGCCGTGGTCCGGAAGCGGGGAAACGACTGCCGGCTCGTGCGCGTCGGAGCACGGGCGGCGGAGGAGGAGACGCCGCCGACGCTGACCGTCATCCAGCAGTTCGCCGAGTCGGTCGGCGCGCCGGCGGTCGAGTCGCTGCGCCAGTCGTGGGGGCGGGCGGAATCGGTCTACCTGGAGATCGAGGCCCGGCTGCGCGGCGACGCCGCCGCCGACCTCCGCTGGCTGCGCGCCGCCGCCTGGGGCGAGATCGCCTCACCCGGTCCGGAGGCGCTCGACGAAGTCCTGCGCGGAAAAACGCGGAGCTTCCGAGGAAGCAGAGCCAGCGGTGTCATCCAATCCGCGGCCGCACTCGGTGGCGAGCAGGTGCTGGAAGTGGGGACGGACGCCTCGCCACTGCAGCGCTATTCCGCGATCCGCGCGCTCGCCGCGATCGCCGGTCCACTCGACAAGCGCGGCGAGAGCGAGATCGCGGAGCGGGTCGTCGAGGCTGCATCGCGGCAGCGGCTGATCTTCTCCGTAGTCAATCGCGACCGCTTCGACCCGGCCTCGGGACGCGTTACCGAGATGCTCGAAGCGGCCTGCGCCGGTGTCTGGATCGCGGCCGACCGGGGTGACGTCGATCTGCCGCCGTCGCGCTACTTCGTCGTCGCTCCCTTCCTCAGCGCGCGGCGGGAAGTGGAGGGGCGGATCGAGAACCGGGCCTGGCTCGAGGCCTTCATCGAGTCCGACGCTTTTCCGCGCTTTCTCGATACTGGATCTCTTCCCGCCAGTGAACAGATCCCGGTGCTTGCCTCCTTGCGCGAGCCGCTCCGTTCCTACATCGCGGCCATCGCACTCCTCGGCGTGCGCGTTTGCGTCGACGTTGCCTCGGCGTTTTTCCGGCAGCTCATGTTCGGGGAAGGGGTGGAGGATCTCGTCGTCGAAGGGGTTACGACGATCGATGAAAACCATTTCGTCTTCTCCTCGGAAGCGGTGCGCGATGCAGCCAGGCGGCTGATTCCGGCCAGCTCGCAGCCGACGCTCTGCAGAGTGGCCGCGGGAGTGCTGACGGAGACGACCGGAGACCTCGCCGCGGCTGCTTCGCTGCTGATCGATGCCGGCGATCCGCGAGGCGCGGCAGACCTGCTCGAACGGACTTCGCCGGCCGAGGCGTTGCCGGTATTGCGAGAGCTGCCGCGCCACGCCTTGACTCCAACGCTGGCCGAGGTGCTCGCCCGCGCGTTGATCGACGGCGGGCGCTACCGCGATGCGCGCGGCGCCGCGCACATCGTGACCGGAGACGCGCGCGCGTTGATCGAAGCCCGTATCGAGCGGCGCATGGGTGACTACGGCCCGGCGCTGGCCCGGCTCGATCGGATGGCCGCGCGTCCGTTCGAAGCCGAGCTTCTGCGTGCCGATCTCTTTTATCTCGAGTCGAGGTATGACGACATGCGGGCCGCACTGGACGCCTGCGTGCCTTCAACGGATGAGGATCATGCGCAGCTTGCCTATCAACGCGCGCTGCTGGCCTACGAGTCGGGTGTCGCCGGCGACGACGCCCCGCCTCCCGATCATTACCTCGCGGCGCGGCTGGCCACGTACCTCGCGCTTTCGCGCGGCGACCTCGATGCCGCGGCGCGCCACGCGGCCGAATCGCTCGATCGCGCCCGTTGCGTGGCCGAGCGGATCGATGCGGCGCTCGACAGGATCTACATCCTCTTCACCGCCGGCGTCTGGCCCGAAGCGCGCGATGAGGCTCTGCGTACGCTGGCGCTCGTGGAGGAAACGCAAGGCGACCGCGCGGCCGGAGGCATCCTCTTCATCCTCACCTATCTCGCCGCCGACGACGGACAGTGGGCGCACGCGGCGCAGCAGCTTCAGCGCCTGCGGCATTTCTTCCGAGGGACCGGCGATGAGAGACGCCTGCGCGAGCTCGACCTTCTCTCCGCGCATCTCGACTTCTCGCGTGGGCGATTCGCCGAGGCCGTGCGTGCGGCGCAGGTGATCATGGAGGCGGACCTCGCACCGCAGATGCGCGAAGCGGCGGCACTGATCCTCGATGAGATCGATTGGATCGAAGGGCGCGTTGCGCCGCCGCGAGCGAATGGCAATTCGGGCAATATCGAGCTGCGGAAACGATACGACGCGATGCGCATCCGCCGCGACGGCGGAAGTGCCGTTCTCGGCGAGGCCACCACCGGCTCGCAGAAATTGAAGCGTTTTCGCGACGCGCTCGGCCGCGGTCTCACCGACGTTGCCGGATCGCTCGCCGCCGAGATGAAGATCGATCTGCCGCGGCGCGAGACGAGCGTATCGGCGGCGGAACTGCGATTCCTGCGCGATGCGGCCATCCGCGAGTTCCCATTCAGCGCGCGCGATTTCATCCCCACCTCCTGGCGCTTCGCCACACGCAATCGCCTCGGGCAATGGCATGAGATCGGGTCGCTCCCTCTCCTCTCCGCCGCGGAGCTCGACGTCATCGCGGCCGGCGGTGGGACAGACTGGACCGTCTGCAGCGATCGCGAGCTGCTTTTTGTCGAAGGGATCAGTTCCTGGCCGCTGGAATCGCGTGATGCGCTGGCGGCGCTCTTCCGCACGCGGGCCGAGCATCACCGCATGCGCCGCGTCATCGAACAGAACGAGAGCGTGACCGCCGCGAAGAGCGAGTCGATCGACGGAATGATCGGCGACTCGCCGGCCATGAGGGAAATCTTCACCCTGATCACGCGCGTGGCTCGACGCGACGTGCCGGTCTGCATCCTCGGCGAGTCCGGCACCGGCAAGGAGCTGGTCGCCCGCGCCGTGCACCGGCACTCGCCGCGGCGCGGCAAGACCTTCACCCCGGTCAACTGCGCCGCCCTTCCTGAAAACCTGATCGAGAGCGAGCTGTTCGGACACGTGCGCGGCGCGTTCACCGGCGCCGATCGCGATCGCGCCGGCCTGATCGAGACCAGCGACGGCGGAACCCTCTTTCTCGATGAGATCGGGGAGATGCCGCTGTCCGCGCAGGCCAAGCTCCTTCGCTTTCTGCAGGAAGGGGAGTTCCGCCGCGTCGGCGATACGGTCAACCGCTCCGCGGACGTCCGTATCGTCAGTGCCACGAACCGAAAGCTGGAGTCGGCGGTCGAAGACGGGCACTTCCGCGAGGATCTCTACTACCGCATCGGAGGGATCGAGATCGCCCTTCCGCCGCTGCGCGACCGCCCAACCGACGTTCCCATTCTGGCCGCGCACTTTCTGGCGAAGGAGCGGGAGAAGAGCCGCGGCGGACCATCGAGACTGACCGCTGATGCCGAGTCGGTGTTCTTCTCCTATCGCTGGCCCGGCAACGTCCGCGAGCTGCAGAACACGATCCGCGCCGCGCATGCACTTGCCGGCGAAACGGCGGCCATCGACGTCGAACACCTTCCCGAGCGGATGCGCAGCGCGGTCGTCCGCCCCGGCGGCGGCGTCAGCTCGTATCAGGACGCCGTGACGCGTTTCCGCCGCGAGCTGATCGAGAAGTCGCTCGTGCAGGCCAACGGCAACCAGAACCGGGCCGCGGCCTCGCTGAACATGTCCCGCCAGGCGCTTGCGTATCAGATCCGCGAGCTGGGGATCCTCGTGAGGACGAGGTAGTGCGGCGCCTTCGCGCGTTGTCTGCGGCTTTCGCCGCGTTGTCGGTTGTCTGCGCGCTGCGGCGCGCGTGGTCCAGAGAGTATCAGGTGACGCGGCTTCGTAACGCGCGGCTGCGCCGCTTGAGTCTGGACGTTTTTGCCTGCGAAGCCGGCTTAAGATCGTAGCCCCCGGTTTCAACCGGGGGGTTTCGAGGTTGCCCCAAATTGCAAGCCCGCTTTAGCGGGCGACAGAATCCGAGGTGCATTCCGCCGGGACGTCCGCACCTGCCTGCTCTGTCGCCCGCTAAAGCGGGCTCGCAATTCTTGACGACATGAAACCCCCGGTTGAAACCGGGGGCTACGATCTTAAGCCGGCTCCGCCGGCCAAGGCACAGACAAGAGTGTCTGTGCCTTGCCACATTAAGCCCCTCGTTCTTGCACGACTCCGGCTGGAAAAAAGGATCCAATGTGGCACAGACACTCTTGTCTGTGCCCGGCGGCGCAGCCGCCGGCAACCGCGGCCCCCCAACGATACCGCCCACCCGCGCCACAGCGCGCTGACAACCGACAACGCGGCGAAGCCGCAGACAACGCGCGAAGCGCAGTTAATGTGCCGCCTGATGCTCCGCCTGCAGCCTCTTGGCCTCGCTGATCACCTTCTCCTGCAGGCTTCGCGGCACTTCCTCGTAGTGGGAAGACTCCATGTGGAAGCTTCCGCGGCCCTGGGTGATGGAGCGGAGCGTCGATCCGTAGGTGAGCATTTCCGCGAGCGGGACGCGCGCTTTCACGGTCTGCGCGTCCCCGTCCGCGTCGACCCCTTCCACGCGCCCGCGGCGTGAGTTCAGGTCGCCCATGATGTCGCCGATGTACTCGGCCGGGGCGGTGATGTCGACGTGCATGATCGGCTCGAGGATCGTGGCGCGGGCCTGTTCCATGGCCTGCTGATAGGCCAGCGAACCGGCGATCTTGAAGGCCATTTCCGACGAGTCGACGTCGTGGTATTGCCCATCCTTGAGACGGACGCGGAAGTCGACCATCGGGAAGCCGGCCAGAAAGCCCTTCTTCCGCGCGTCCTGAATCCCCTTCTCCACGGCCGGGATGTACTGGCGCGGGATCGAGCCGCCGAAGATCTCGTCGACGAACTCGAAGTCGGCTCCGCGCGGCAGCGGCTCGACGGTGATCTTGCAGTCGGCAAACTGTCCGTGTCCGCCGGACTGCTTCTTGTGGCGCCCATGGGCGTCGGCCGGCTTGGTGATCGTCTCGCGGTACGGCACTTTCGGCGGATGAAGAATCACGTCGACGCCGTACTTCTTCTTCAGCTTGGAGACGACGATCTCGACGTGAAGCTGTCCCTGGCCGGAGATGAGGAACTCTTTGGTCTGCTCGTCGCGGCCGAACTTGATCGAGGGATCTTCCTCGATGATGCGGCCGATGGCCACGCCGAGCTTGTCTTCATCGCCGCGGGCTTTGGCCTCGACAGCGAACGAGATTGCCGCTTCGGGATAGTGGATGTGCTCGAGCACGATGGGATGCTGATTCGTGGCCAGCGTGTCGCCGGTGTGGACGTCTTTCAGCTTCGCCACCGCGCCGATGTCGCCGGCCTTCAGCTCCGGAACCGGAACCTGCTGCTTGCCCTGGATGAGCTGCAGTTTGCCGACCCGTTCTTCGTGGTCCTTGGTGGTGTTCCAGTAGGTGTGGTCCGACTGGAACGTGCCGGAGTAGACGCGGAACAGCGAGACACGGCCGGAGAAGGGATCGGAGAAGGTCTTGAACACCAGCGCCGACGGAAAGGCCTCGGCGCGGCGATCGAACGTGATCGTCTCCCCTTTCCTGTCTTTGCCGTCGATCGTTTTCCTCTCGTCGGCCGGCGGCAGAAGCGCCACCATCGCATCGAGGATGGCGTGCCCGCCGATGTTGTGCGAGGCCGAGTCGAGGACTACCGGGAAGATCTGGTGATGCCCGACTTCGCGTTTCAGGCCGTCCAGCAACTCCTCCTGGGAGAGGCCGCCCTGATCGAAGAAGCGCTCCATCAGCGTGTCATCGCCTTCGGCCACTTTCTCGATCAGTTGCGCCCGCCAGTCATCGGCTTCGCTCTTCTGATTTGCCGGGATGTCGGTCTTCTCGTACTTGCCTGAACCGTCGGCGGCGTACTTCCAGGCCGTCATCGACACGAGATCGATGACGCCGGTGAAGTCTTTCTCCTCGCCGATCGGAAGCTGGATGGGGACGACGTTCTTGCCGAACTTCTTCTGGAGTACCTCGAGCGTGCGGGTGAAGGAGGCGCGCTCGCGGTCCATCTTGTTGATGACGATGATGCTCGGAAGCTCGAACTCCTCGGCGAACTTCCAGACGCGCTCGGTCGAGACTTCGACGCCGGTGACGCCGCTGACGACGATGGCCGCCGCGTCGACGACGCGCATCGCCGTGCGCGTCTCCATCACGAAGATGCCGAAGCCGGGCGTGTCGATCAGATTGATTTTCGTGTTCTGCCACTCGGCGAATGCCACGGCCGTGGAGATCGAGTGTTTGCGGTCGATCTCGTCCTGATCGAAGTCGGTGACGGTGGTCCCGTCGTCGATCCTGCCGAGCCGCGTGATGGCGCCGGCGTTGAACAGCAGTTGCGTTACCAGCGACGTTTTTCCGGTGTCGTTGTGGCCCACTACGGCCACATTCCGGATCTCAGAACCCGAATAGACCTTCATGTTGGCTGTCCTCGCATGGGGATTTCACAAAAAGGAGGTGCATCATAATTTAAAATGAAGCGCCCCAACGGAATCCCACGAACCAACAGGAGAGGCGCGTCAGCGTGCTGACGTAGGGGGGTATCATTGACGGCTCACGCATCTCCCATCGAATCGGGAGCTGACGCGGGGGGAGAGCGGAACCAGGTGAAGCTCGGCCGGTATGAGATCGTTCGCGAGCTCGGCAAGGGAGCAATGGGGATCGTCTATCTGGCGAAAGACCCGCTCATCGGCCGGCTCGTGGCACTGAAGACCATTCGCCCGTCGGCCCACGCCGATGATGAGGACACCCGCGAGTTCCAGGCGCGCTTCGTCCGCGAAGCGCAGGCGGCCGGCATCCTCAACCATCCGTCGATCGTCACCGTTCACGACATCGGACAGGACGACCCCTCGGGGATGTCGTTCATCGCCATGGAGTACGTCGAGGGGCAAAACCTCAAAGAGATGCTGGCGCAGGGACGGCCGCTCTCGTTCGAGCAGGCCGCCGACATCATCGCCCAGGTGGCCGAGGGACTCGACTTCGCGCACGCAAAAGGGATCGTCCACCGCGATGTGAAGCCGGCCAACATCATTCTTCTCGACGGCAACCGCGCCAAGATCACCGACTTCGGCATCGCCAAGATCACGTCCGGTGTGGCCAATCTGACGACGACCGGCCAGTTTCTCGGCACGCCAAATTACATGGCGCCCGAGCAGATCAAGGGAACGCCGGTCGATGGCCGCAGCGATATCTTTTCCCTCGGCATCTGCCTCTACGAATGCCTCACCCACCGCAAACCGTTCGGCGGCGATTCGCTGACGTCGATCTCGTACAAGATCGTCCACGAGCCCTTTCCGCCGCTGCATGAGATCAATCCCACGATTCCGGAAGGCTACGGGGTCGTCGTTTCGCAATGTCTGGAGAAAGACCCGGCGAAGCGGTACCAGCGCGGTAAAGACATGGCCAACGCCCTGCGCGCGGTCCTCCGCGGCGAGCGGCCGGCCCGTTCGTCCGAACCGATGTTCGCCGACGCCACGGTCCTGACACGCGGGGACCACGACAAGCTGCCGACGATGGAGATCCCGTTCCCCGAGGCCGATGCTCCCGGCAAGACGAAGGAGTCGCCGCAGCCGCTCGACACGAATCCCACTCCCGCGGTCACCCGGCCTGCCGTCCCTTCGTCCGCCGTGGCGCCGGTCAAACCACCGAAGCCGGCCGGGCCGCCGATCTGGAAGCAGCGCATCGACCCGATCCTCTTTATCGCCATCTCCAGCGTTCTCCTGGCCGCGCTGGTCGTCCTGATGATCGTGATGAGCGCGAGGAAAGTGTCGGTTCCGGTCGTCGATAAGGTCGCCGAGGCCAAGGTCGCGAAAGAACGAAGCCTGCGTAACGAGGGGAATCGGCTGCTCCACGAAGGCCGTGTCAACGATGCCTACGCGCGGTACGAGCAGCTCCTGAAACTGGCGCCGCGCTCGCCGGCGATCCTCGGCCTGATGCAGAAACTGTCGCAAATCCGGCAGCAGGATGAAGCGGGCCGGCAGCAGATCACCACGGCGCAGCAGAAGTTCGACGCGGGGTTGGCGCTTTATAACCAGAAAAAGTTCGCCGAGTCCATCCCGCTCTTCGAGGAATCATTCCATCTGAATCCGAACTCCGACGCTACCGCGCAGTACCTCAAGCTCGCCCAGCAGGAAGATCAGCGCGTGAAGTCCGAACGAGCCGCGACGCGCGCGGCGCGGACGAGCACACAGCCGCGTGCGACGCAGACGGCCACTTCCATGCCGGTACGTCAAGTTACGACCACGCACACGATTCAGCCGGTACCACAGACGCCGGCCGCCCTGGCCTCGTTGACGACGGTATTCAACAGCACTGTGAGCGACGGCAGCATCGTCGTTAAGGTCGGCATGGACACGGTGGCGAACGAGCAACTCTGGTACGAGCGCCGAATCTTCCACACACATGCACCACACTCGGTGAACGTGACCAAAGAGTTTCCCGCCAAGAACGCCGACCTCGAGGTCTGGCTGATGATCCCATCGCTCAGCGTGAAGGAGTACCACAAACTGACCGCCCAAAAGTTTGAGCCGGGCGTGAATCACAGGCTCGTGGTGACCTTCGACCCGAAGTCGAAGAAGGTCGACTTCCAGTTCAATTGACCGCCTCATCGACCTTCGCCATTGCCTCGCGCGACGAGTTATGGCTCCACGGCACGCTGATGGAGTCGCGATTGATGCACGGCGAGGCGAGGCAGCACGGTCAGGTGATCGATGCCACCGACGCCCGCGACCCACGCCTTGTGCGCGCCTGCGACGATGCCATCGACGCGGTCTCGCCAGCGATCGCCGCGCTGCACGACGCGCGCGTACGGACGGTTGTGCGCGCCACTCGCGAAGACGGCGTCGAGTCTGTCGAGACGACCATGACCATCGCCATCGGTGGCCTGTCGGTCGTGACCACTCCGGCCGATGCGCCGGTCGATTCCGCGTTGTTGCGCACGCTCGCCGAGGCGAAACCGACGTCGTCGATCTTCTCGCTGCCGATCGTCTGGCAGAACGGATCGGCCGCGGTGCTGCTTCATGAGGCCATCGGTCACGCGAACGAACATGGCGCCGCACCCGTCTCGTGGCCGGCCTGGCTTTCGGTCGACGCGCCGCTCGTAACGCGGCGTGAGACGTTCCGTGACGCGCCGCTGCCGAGGATGAAGCATCTCCTGGCCCGGCAGACGGGAGCGCCATTCGCGCCGCCCGACGAGTGCATCGAAGTCCAGCTCATCGCCGGAGGCGCCTACGATCCGGTCACGGACATCGTGACGATCAACGTTGCCGTCTCCTCGGCCGGCCCATTCACCATTCGGCGTACCCGGGCACAAATCGCCGCCGCGCTCGCCGGTGCCGCGGGCGAGCCGATCCGGTACCCCGGCGTCATCTGTTCGCGCGAAGGGCAGGAGCTGTACGTCGCCTCCCACGCGCCGCTGATGATCACGGATGCGCTGACATGACCGGCGTTTATCGCAAGTGGGGACGCGTGGTCCGCTACGAGAACGGTGTGATCATTCACGTCGAGGAGGCGGGGGAGGCGAGCGAGACCGACGGCGTGTTTCGGGCCAAACCGGCACAGACAAGAGTGTCTGTGCCACATTTGCAAGCGCGAGAGGTTGAGGCCTTTGTGGCACAGACACTCTTGTCTGTGCGGCCTTCGGTCATCGAACGTCTGATCGTCTCTGCCGGCATCGCCCGGCACGAGACCAACGGAGTCATCTGGACCGAGGAATCGCGACGGGTCCATGTGGCGCTGATCAACCCGCCGCTGCGCGTCCTGATCGACCTCGCTTCGTTCGACATCGGCGTCATCGAAACGATCGCTGCCGCCCTGGCGCGTGCCGGTGATGAGCGCGCGGCACCATCGCGTATACGGCTCGCGCCGAACGTCTCCGCCGCTCTTCTTCCGGCTCTTGCCGGCGAGCTGGCGATGGAACAGACCGGGGGCGGATTTGACGGCAAGGGGCAGCCGATCGAGACACGCGCCGTCACCTCCGATCCGCCGCCGAACTGGTACCGGCCCGGCTACGCGGTGCGTCCCGTTCGTGCATGGCTCAACATCCGCGCGCTGCCGTTCGGGAGCATCGATTCAAGCGCACCGGTCGCGGTGGCACTGCTGGCACCCATCGACGGGACGACCCTCAGGGTTCTCTGCATCGACGGTGATGTGATCTTCCCCACGACGCTCGATGCAACACGCATCGCTGCCGTCGCCCGCGGTGAACCGGCGTGGTACCCCTATGAAGCTGGTTCGTTCGGCGCGGAGATGATGCTTTAGAATCGCGGCTCTGATGGCCACGAGCATCCGACAGATTGAATTTCTGGCCCGGTCGATCGTCAACCGGCTGGAAGACCGCGGCCTCGTCGAGTTCGGTGACGCCGAGATCGGGATCGACGTGGTCACCAGGACTCTCGAGGAAAACTTCGCCGCGTATGACGCCATCGAATCGGAAGCGCGGATCCGGCTGGCGAAATCGATCGGCACCCGCGAGCCCTCCGAGGGCGAGGTCGCCGATGCCATGAGGCGCGTGGCCGCGGAACGGAACTTCACACTGTGATCGAACAGGACATTCAGGAGCTCGAGAGCCGGAAGCGTCAGAGCGAGCTTGGCGGCGGCGAGAAACGCATCGAGCGCCAGCACGCCGACGGCAAGAAGACCGCCCGCGAACGGATTGCGCTTCTTTTCGATCCCGGCTCGTTCCAGGAGCTCGACCAGCTCGTCGTCCACCGCTCCACCGACTTCGGGATGGAGAAGCAGCGCATCCCCGGCGACGGCGTCGTCACCGGCTATGGCCTGATCGGCGGCCGGCTGGTCTATTCGTACGCTCAGGACTTCACCGTCTTCGGCGGCTCGCTCTCCGAAACGCACGCCGCGAAGATCATCAAGATCATGGATCTGGCCATGAAGAACGGCGCGCCCATCGTCGGCCTCAACGACTCGGGCGGCGCGCGCATCCAGGAAGGCGTCGTTTCCCTCGGCGGCTATGCCGACATCTTTCTCCGCAACACACTCGCTTCCGGCGTGGTGCCCCAGATCTCCGCGATCATGGGGCCGTGCGCCGGCGGCGCGGTCTACTCGCCCGCCATCACCGACTTCATTCTGATGGTGAAGAAGACGAGCTACATGTTCGTCACCGGTCCCGACGTAATCCGCACGGTCACCCACGAAGAGGTGACCAAGGAGAAGCTCGGCGGCGCCGACACCCACAATCAGACCTCCGGGGTCGCCCACTTCGCGGCGGAATCGGACGAAGACTGCCTGGCCACGATCCGCGAGCTTCTGTCGTTCGTACCGTCGAACAACATGGAGGAGCCTCCGCGCGCCTCCACCACCGACGACGTGAACCGCGTCGACGCACAGCTCGACGACTTCATCCCTGATTCGCCGAACCAGCCGTACGAGATCCGCGATCTGATCCGGACCGTCGCGGACGAGGGCCACTTCCTGGAGGTACACCAGCACTTCGCGCGGAACCTCGTCGTCGGCTTCCTCCGGCTGAACGGCCACCCGGTCGGCGTGGTCGCCAACCAGCCCGCCTTCCTGGCCGGTGTGCTCGACATCAACGCCTCGCGCAAGGGAGCGCGCTTCGTCCGTTTCTGCGACGCGTTCAACGTCCCCCTGCTCGTGCTCGAAGACGTTCCGGGATTCCTGCCGGGAACGGATCAGGAGTACGGCGGCATCATCATCCACGGCGCAAAACTGCTCTATGCGCTCGCCGAAGCGACCGTCCCGAAGATCACGGTCATCACGCGAAAGGCCTACGGCGGCGCGTATTGCGTGATGAACTCGAAGCACCTCCGCGCCGACATGAACTTCGCCTACCCGACCGCGGAGATCGCCGTGATGGGAGCCGAAGGAGCGGTCAACATCCTCTACAAAGACTCTTCGGACCGCGACGAGAAGATCGCCGAATACAAGGAAAAATTCGCCAACCCCTACATCGCCGCGGAGCGCGGTTACGTGGACGAGATCATCGAGCCGCGCTTCACGCGCCGCAAGCTGATCACCGCCTTTGCCATGCTGCGAAACAAGCGCGACCGGAACCCGCCGAAGAAACACGGCAACATCCCGCTGTAGGAATCTGCGCGGCACAACGATAGAGCGAGGATGGTGGCCGAGCCTTGGGCAACCAGCGCAGCCGGCAGTGCCGGCCCTGTTACGCATACGGAACAGCTCGCAACGGCGGGCACCCCCTTCGTCACAGGCGGACGTACAATCCGTCACTGAACTCCAGGGGAGGATTTCATGCGCCGGTTGCTGCCTGCGGTTGTGTCGTTCGCCTTCTTCATCGCACCGTCCATCGTCGGACAGAACTTCGGACCGCTCCCTCCGCTGACGGCGCATGTCGAAGTCAACGTCGTCAACGTAGACGTCACGGTCACGGACCACCACGGCAAGCCGGTCATGGACCTGACGAAGGATGACTTCGAGATCTTCGAAGACGGCAAACCGATGACGGTGACGAACTTCTCGCTGGCCGAGAAGATGGTGCAGAAAACCACCGCCGTCAATCCGGGCTCGGCGCAGCAGGAGGCCGCCGCCCCTTCGCTGGTACACCGGAAGCTTCTGATCCTCATCGACAACAACTACCTCCAGAAGCAGGAGCGCGATCGCGCCCTCAGGACCATTGAGAGCTACCTGCTGTCGTCCGAGTTTCAGGGCGAGTGGGCAGTGGCGGCCATCGGGCACACGATCATGCCGGTCCAGCAATTCACGGCTGATAAATCGCTCATCGCCGGCGCGTTCCAGACCGTGCAGCACATGCCGGTCAACGCCTCGTACCAGGAGATCGACCGTTCCATCCTCTCCGACCGCACGCGGAAGTACCTCGATCTCTCTACCCCGTACGACTACGGGGAAAGCATGCGCTTCTATTCGCGCGAGCAGACCTATCGGAACCTGATGACCTTGAAATACACCGCGCGGGCCGTTGCCGACATGGCGCAGTCGTACTCCGCGGACGAGGGGAAGAAATTCATGATCCTCGTGACGGGCGGCATGGAGAACAATACCTCCTTTACGACCTATGACAAATCGACCGACCGGCAGATGGAGCAGCTTCGGCTGGAGATGGTCAAGATCGTCGACGCCATGGTTCGCGAGGCCAACGCGGCGAACTTCACCATCCACGTGGTGAACGCGAAAGCGAGGGGGATGCAGGCAGCACAGCACGACGTCGAGAATCGCGACTCCGGAATCAACATGTCGAACCTCTACCTTGCCGGTGGCGGCTCAGATCCGATCGATACCACCGACCTCGATTCCATTCCGCTCTCCGTCGCTCTCGGCACGGGAGGCATGTATCTCCCCTCGGCGAATCTGACGGAATCGATCCAGCGCATCGACGCGCAGACGACGAACTTCTATTCACTTGGCTATACGCCGCAGCACGGAAGCGACCGCCGCTATCACACGATCAAGGTGCGCGTGAGGCGGCCGAACGTCTACGTGGCCAACCGGGTCGGCTACTACGACCTCTCGGCCGACGACCGGCTCGAGGAAACGCTGCACGAGCGCCTGGCGTTCGATCACACGCTCGGCTCGCTGCCGGTGAACATGACTCTCGGCGCGCCGCGAACCAGCGACCGGGGCGACATCGTTCTTCCCGTGCAGGCCGCGATGCCGATGGACAAGGTGACGCTGCTGCCGCGAGAGTCCGGCTTCGTCGGCCGCGTGCACGTCTATCTTTCGATCTTCGACCAGAAGGGGCGCAACGTCGGCTTCCACCATCAGACCCAGGAAGTGACGATGACCACCGCGGAGCACGACAAAGCGATCGGCGAGCCGTTCCGCTACAGCATGAACGTCCGCCTTCAGAGGGGCGCCTTCACCGTCGTCATCACGATGCGCGACGAGCTTTCGAACGAGCTCGGAAGCGTGATCAAGGACGTGAGCCTGTAGAACGGTTTCCCGTCTCACTGCCCGAGGATCTTGCGAAGCATCGGTTGGTTCGGGTCGAGCTGTAGCGAGTGCTCGATGCTGGCCCGCGCACCCGCTTCGTCCCCCGTGCACATCTCGGCAAGGGCCGCGGACGCGTAGGTGATGGCATCGTTCGGACGAGACTGTTCGGCGGCGCGAAAGTCGGCCAGGGCGCCGGCACAATCGTGTGCGTCCATGCGGTAGCGGCCACGGAACAGACGAAGCTCACCGTCGGATGGTGCGACGCCGACGGCCGCGTCGAGGAGGCGAAGACTGCGGTCGGCGTGGCCCGCGCGTTGATAGGCCATCGAGCGCGCCACCACGAAACCGACGCCGTCACTCAGCCCGTTCTTCAACGCGGCCACGAGCAGCGCATCGGAGCGATCGGGATCGCGATTGGCGTTGAACAGCGTTTCGCTCTCGTTCCACATCGCCGAGGCGTAGTTCGGATCGATGGCCAGAGCGCGCTCGAATGCCACGAGGGCTTCGTCAACACGATGCTCGTTGCGAAGAATCAGCCCCTCGTTGTTGAAGGCGCCGGCGGTTTTTGTGTCGTTGCCTGCGCCCGTGGCGGAACGCGCCGACTCGTTCGCGCCGATGTAGCCGAGCGCCTTCAGCTTCGCGATCTCTTCCGACGCCTCGCGACCGCTCGAAGGCGGTGGCGGCGATGCCGCTCTGGTGAAGTGTGCGGCGTAATCGAGTGGCGGCATCGTCGCCCGCGGCGCGCCGGCGAGCGGGCTCTGGCCATTCAGCTGCGCCGGCATTCCGGTGAGAGCGAGCAGAGTTGCGCAAACCTGGCGCACGCTGCCGCGCATCGGGTGGCCTGGCGCCGCGGCAATTCCAGGACCCCGAAGAAGGAAAATCCCTTCCTTCCGGTGCCATTTCGCGGCCGTGGCGGTGGCGGTGCTCGAGATCTGTGTCGGCCGCCCTTCGCGCCAGAAGAAACCGTGATCGGAGGCGATCATCAGCACCGCGTTTCGTTGCTCCGCGATCGCGGCATAACGTCCGAGAAGGGTATCGATCTCCCGGAAGTACCGCGCCGGGACGGAGTTGTAGCGATCGTAATCCGCCTGCGATACGGCCGGTTGCTTCGGCGGCGCGAACGGCGCGAAGACGTGGCCGATCGTATCCGTCCCCTGCAGATAGACGATCGTCAGATCAGGAAGATCGCCGCGCTCATGCAGATACGAGTCGGACAGCCGGCGATAGATCTCGGTTTCGACCAGGATTCGCCGGAGGGCCGCGGGAGGATCGGCGTAGGGGTTGTTGCTCTTTGCAAGCGCCGCGAATTCGTCATCGGTCAACGATGGCAGATACTCACGCATACGCCCCGCGTCGATGGCCCCTTCCGCGGCAGCGAGCATTCCTTCTGACCATCGTTGCCGCGTCGGCGGCCAGACCACGCCGGCCGGTTTCTCCACGTCGTTATAGAGGAAGGTGAAGAGGCGGTCGGAGACATTCAGGCCATGCACCGGCTCCGCGGCGTAGGTGGCCCAGAGGCCGAAGACGCTGTTCTGTTTTCCGGCCGAGGTCAGCATGTTCCAGATCGCCGGCGCGCGGCGCTCGTCGCTCGTGATCGGTTCTTTTTCGTGCGAATAGGGATTGAAACGGGTGAAGTCGAGGATGCCGTGATCGAGCGGACCGACGCCGGTCATCATCGTCGTCCAGACCAGGGGAGAGAGCGGTGGATAGTCGGTCTCCAGAACGCCGCCGGTTCCGGTTGCGACGAGGCGCTTCAGGTTCGGCATGGTGCCGTTGGCCGCGTAGTCATCGAGTAGTTGCCAGTCCGCGCCATCGAGGCCGACGAAGATGACCGGCCTCGCGCCGTGCACGCGCGCAACGACGTCCGGCACGGTGCGCAGCCGGTCGAAACCGGCCGGGAGGCCGGCCCGCACGGAGACAGCCTCTGCCCGGATACCCTCCCGGCCGAGTGCGTTCGCGATCGCAGCAGCGATACGGTCGCCTGCCGCGCGGCGATCGGTCATGAAGGTGTCGACCGTCTCGTGGCCGCGCGCGAGCGCCGACACCCGTTCGGTCAGGGAGGCGCACCAGTTGCCGCCAGGCCAGCCTGTGGCCACGGTTTCGGGGAGGTCATACGTGAAACGCACGCGCAGCGGCAACTCGTCACCGGTCGCCGTCGACCCGATCAGCGTTTCATCGAAGGAAAGCCCTGAGCCGGCGGCCGTTGCCCGGCATTGCTCCCCATCGGCGAGCGGCCGGAAGTAGAGGGCATGCGTGCGGACGGCGAGAGCACGATCGTGCCGGAAAATCGTCGCTTCACCGGAGGGCTGGAGCCGGACAAAGGTTGCAAGGAGCGCGGCCAGCACGATCGCCGCCACGAGAGAAACCACGATTTTCGGACGCATAAAAAAGAGGGCCCCGCGAACGGGGCCCTCAGGATACAACGATGAAACCGACTGCTTAGAACGACCAGCGTGCGCCGAGGCGGATGCTGCGGGTACCGGTGAAGCTGAGACCCTTCTTCAGGAAGTCGGGGTTCGTCGCGGCCGCGCGCGCGTCAGCAAAGCTGCCGCGTGGCTGCGTCGTGCCCGTGATGTTGTTCCAACCACCGAAGAAATTGCCTGAGCTGTTCGGAAGGAGGTCACCGGCGGGTGTAAGACCACACACCAGACCAGCCTTCGTAAACACCGCGCATCCGGTGTCGTTCGCCAGATCCATGCGATTGTCGAGCTTCGTGATCGACTGGCGGTTGAAGATGTTGAAGACGTCCGCGACCAGCGTCAGGCGCGAGCCGCCGCCGAACGCGATCGGGAAGCCGGCATGGAGGTCAGCCTCGTAGTCCGACGGACCACGGCCGAGCGAACCGCGCGGGGTAAGGTAGTACTCGTAGTTGCGGTATCCCGCGAATTCGTAGCCCTGGCCGTTGAGCGGCAGGCCCGACTCCCAGTGGGCCGAAGCGCCGAGGTCGAGTCCTTTGGCCATTCCGCTGGCAATCGTGTAGCTGCCGTACAACTTCAGCGCGTGCGTACGGTCGTTGCTGAGAGGACCGGTGTTGTTCAGCGCGAAATCGGCGTAGTCATACGCCGAGTTGATGTTCGGATCGAGCTGACCGGTCGAGTTCTGGAAGGTACCGTCGTAGTTGCCTTCGAGCTTCGACCACACGTAGCTGGCGAAGAACTGGTAGTTGTTGCTGAAACGCTTCTCGGAGTGAAGCTCGACGCCCTTGTACTGGCGCTTGGCCGGGGTGGCCGGAGCCTGATCGCCGAAGAGGAAGCCGGCGTTCTTGCCGATGCCGCTGCCCGGGTTGGCGATGAAGTAGTCGCCCGAATCGATGACCAGCATGTCCTCGATCACGCGGCCGAGGTTCCGATACGTACCTTTGATGCCGACCATGAGGCTCGGGGCGAGCTCGTAGTCGTAACCGACGAGGTACTCATCGATGTACTGGCCTTTGAGGTTCGGATCCACCGGCGTGACCGGCGCTCCAAGGTACTTGAACGCCTGACCGCCAGTCCCTGACATCGCCGGCACGCCGCCGCTGGATGCCGGACCGACGGTGCCCGGAGTGAAGTTCCCAGCCGTCGGGCTGAGGTTGTTGACCTGCATGGAGATCTCACCGCCGAAGGAACGGAGGTTGATGTCCATCGGGATCGACTCGTAGAAACGGCCGTAGTTCGCATACAGCTTGCTGCGGCCGTTGTTGGCGACGTCCCAGATGGCGCCGAGACGCGGCGCGACGTTGTGCTTCAGATCGATGGCGGTGCCGCCGTCGCGGTTGCCGACCTTCTGCGTCTCCCACCGCACGCCGAGATTCAGCGTGAAGTTGGTAAGGACCTTCCATGTGTCCTGAACGTAGAGCGAGTCGTTCGTGTCCTTCGGGCTGGAAGTAAGATCCGGAATGAGGGTGGCCTGGACGCCGGCCGCGGTCGTGGCCTTGCTGCCCGCATATCCTTCATGCGTGTAGTAAACGTTCGCCGCGGCGCAGGTTCCGCCGACTGGAACGGTGACGCGGCAGCGCCGCCGAACGCGATCCGTACCGGTGTAGATGTTGTCGTTGACGGCCTTGACGATTTCCTGGTCGCCGCCGAACTTGAACTGATGCGAGCCGAAGAAGGCGGAGATGTCCGCCTTGGCGACGTCGCGGCTGAACTTCTGCTGCTGGATGAAGCCGAAGCCGCCGAAACGCACGAGCGGATTCTGCGTGTCGTCACGAAGCTGGCTGATCGACGCGCCCGCGCCGCTGACCGTGCTCTTCTCACGATGCATGCCGTAGGAAGCGTTGGCCGTCCAGTTCGAGCCAAAGACGCCCGAGTAACGAAGCGCGGAGTCATTGCCACCGAGCTTGTTCGTTCCCTCGAACACCGACGGCGGGCCGGAGAGGGCGAAAATGGCGCCGTCGTTCGTGGTCGGATCGCCGAAGACCGACAGGTTGACCAACTGGCTCGACGTCAGAGCAAGTGACAACTTGCCGGCGTAGAGGTCGCGGGTGATCTTGTTCGGGAGCGTATCGCCGACGTTGAGCTGGTAAACAACCACCGGGCTGCCGATGATCAGCGGGGTATTGATGCGCTGGCTGAGGTCGGTTTCGCTGGTCCGGTCATACGATCCGAAGAACCACAGACGGTCCTTCATCAGGTAGCCGCCGAGGTTGCCGCCGAAGTCATACTGCTTGTCGATCGACCCGATGGTCGTCGCCGAGCTGGGGGACTTCGCCGCGGTTGAATTGTTCGCGTTCAGGCTGCCGCCGCTGTCATAGCCGAAGACGTCGCCGTGATACTCGTTCGAACCGCTCTTGGTGATGGCGTTGATCGTGCCACCGGTCATGCGGCCGTACTCGGCCGGGAGGCCGCCGGTCATGACTTCGACTTCCTGAACGAAGTCGAGGTTCAGGCGCTTGCCCTGCAGGCCGCGCTCGACGCCCGTGGTGTTCAGACCGTCGATGATGTAGTTGTTCTCGGCGCCGGTCGATCCGTACACCGTGGTGCCGACGGCGTCGGCGCTGGTGCCCGGAGCCACCTGCGCGGCGGCGACGAAGTTGCGGCCGAGCGGCAGCGACTGCATCGTCTGCGAGGTGATGTTGGCACCCTGGGTGTTGGACGTAACGTCGACGACCGGGGGAGCGCCCGTGACGGTGATCTGCTCCGACGCCGTCGGGCTGAGCGCCACTTCCAATGCCACGGTCTTGTTCAGACCGACGTGGACACCCTTCTGGGTGACGGTGTTGAAGCCGGACAGCGTGGCCGTCATCGTGTAATCGCCCGGAGGAAGCAGCGAGAACCGGAAGCTACCCCTGGCGTCCGTCACTTCGGTGCGCGTGCCCTGCAGGCTTGCCGACTTGACTTCCACCGTTACGCCGGGCAGCGCGGTGGTGCCCTGCATCACGGTGCCGTTGATGGCGCCCGTCTCCGCGTTCTGCGCAAAGGCGCCGACCGCGACGATGAGCACCAATGCGAGCATCAGTGCTACTCGAAACTTTTGTAATTGCATTTCGTTCTTTCTCCTAACCCTATCTTGGACTGCGGTTTGACTGCCTTCGAACCCTGATTGTTCACGTTGAGGACTCGCGTACCTCCCGGTGACTGATTGGAATGCTGAACCGGACCGCGACGGTAGCCTTTCGGCTCTTGACCGTCGAAGCGTGCATGCACGCTGCCGTCGGACCCCTCGAGGTCCAAGGCGGCGCGAGGTTAGTATTTTTAGATGGTTAGCGCAAGCGAAGGCGTCGCCGTCAAGTCCTCTCCCCTTCAATAATTCGGATTTTCGATCCGAACGCTTGGTGTCCCACCCGATCGCCAAGCGTCCTCGTGCAGAATGAACCACATGCAGCGCCAGGTCGCAGCCATCGTCTTCCTCTCGCTCCTGACGGCCACTTGCCGTGAAGCACCGCGCCGTCCAGTCAATATTCTGTTCATCTCGATCGATACCTTCCGCGCCGATCGCGTCGGTGCCCTGACACCGGCGCTCGCGCGCCTCGGCAACGAGGGCATCCGCTTCGACGCCGCCGATTCCCCCGTTCCCCTGACCCTTCCCGCACACGCATCACTGCTGTCCGGCCTCTGGCCGCTGCACCACGGCCTGCGCAACAACGGCGTCGGCGCGTTTCCCAACGGCCGCGACACCCTGGCCACGATTTGTTCGCGCGCCGGCTACCGCACCGGCGCCTTCGTCGGCTCGTTCATCCTCGACCACCGTTTCGGCCTCGACCGCGGCTTCGACCGATATGACGACGAGATCGTGCGTGACGCCGGCGAACGCGGCGGTACTTTCGAAGCAGAGCGCCGGGGCGGCGAAGTCGTCGACCGCGCCCTGGCCTGGCTGCGTCAGAGCGATGGCCGCCCCTTCTTCGCCTGGGTCCATCTGTACGACGCCCACGCTCCCTACGCGCCGCCGCCACCCTATCCGCAAACGTACGATGGTGAAGTTGCCTACGTCGATGCCCAGGTTGCGCGGCTGCTTGCCGCGGTCGATCGCGGCAGCACGATCGTCGTGGCCGTCGGCGATCATGGTGAAGCGCTCGGCGAGCATGGAGAGCTGACCCACGGCCTGCTGTTGTACGAGCCAACACTGCATGTTCCGATGATCGTCTCCGCTCCCTCGCTCCCGCCACGCCTGATTCGTACCCCTGTCAGCACCGTGGATCTCGCGCCGACGGTTGCCGCCCTGGCCGGCGTGCCGTTCCCGAAGCCGGCCGACGGGCGCGACCTCTCCTCTGATCTTCGCGCCGGACATGAGCCCGCGGCAACGCCCGTCTACGCCGAAACGCAGTATCCGGCCACGTTCGGCTGGAGCGAATTGGCGTCGGTGCGGCTTACGGCGACGAAAGTGATCGCCGGGCCGTCCCCGGAGCTCTACGACCTGCAACATGATCCGGGAGAGACCGTAAACGTGTTGATGAACGAGCGGCGCGCCTACCGCGATCTGAGCAGCCGGCTCGATCAACTGCGCGCCACGGCGGTCGTCTCATCACCAGCGGCCGTCGATGCGGAGACGCGCGCGAAGCTGGCCAGCCTCGGGTACGTCGCGCCGGCCGGGTCAACCGGCGGGACGAAGCGGGATCCAAAATCGGTCACCGCTCTCTTTCGGACCTTTGAAGAAGCGACGGCCACGATCAACGCCGGCCGGCCGCGCGACGCCGTCGCACCGCTCGAGCAGATCGTGCGCGACGATCCATCGAATCACGTCTTCCGCGAGACGCTGGCACGCGCGCTCCGGCAGAGCGGGGACGTCCCGCGCGCCATCGCTCTGTATCGTCAGGCCGTCGCGCTGGCACCGAATGATGCCGACGCCTGGTACAACCTCGCCGTCGCGCTCGAGGAGAGCGGCAATGGAAAGGAGGGAGCCGTCGCTCTGGCCGAGGCGGCGAAACGGGATCCGGGCCGTCCGGAGATCCACAACATCCGGGGAGCGGCGCTGGCGGAAGCAGGAGACCTGACCGCGGCGGAGAGGGAATTCAGGGCCACCATCGCCGGCGACGCGCGCAACGCCCGCGCCTACAACAACCTCGGCAACGTCCTCCGTGCCATGAACCGGGATTCCGAAGCGGCGGAGGCATACCGGAAAGCGATCGAGCTCGCGCCGCGCTACGCCGATCCGTTGAACGGACTGGGAGCACTCCTCGTCGCCGGCGGGCGGGCGCGGGAAGCGATCCCCTACTTCGACGCGGCGCTGCAGACCGCGCCGGACTACTACGAGGCGCAGCTCAACCGCGCCATCGCCTTGCAGGTCGCCGGCGATCCCGGGGCCGCGGCGGCGGAGCTGCAGCGCCTTCTGGCCCGCCTCCCCCCGTCCCGCGAGCTCGCTCCGCAGCGCGACGCGGCGCGAACGCTCCTCGGAAGACTGTCTCCGCAGTTACGTCGCTAATCGCTTTGCGCTATATTCATAGAAAGTACAAACGGTTCTAACAGGAGGTACATCGTGCGCTCTCGTCCCCTGCTCCTCATCGGTCTCCTCGTCCTTCTTCTACCGCAACTCACCTTCGCGCAGACGAACGCCGGATCGCTCTCCGGCCATGTCAGCGACGCAAGTGGAGGGGCACTCCCGGGCGTTACCATCACCGCGACGAACAACGCCACCGGATTCAATCGCACCGTCATCACGGAGACGGACGGCAGCTACCGATTCGCATCGCTGCCGATCGGTACCTACGACGTGACGGCCGATCTGGCCGGCTTCGGATCGGTCACGACGCGAAACGTCGAGGTCAACGTAGCCACCGACCGATCGCTCAACATCACACTCAAGCAGGCCAGCGTGAAGGAGCAGATCACCGTCACCGCTGCGTCGCCGCTGATCGAGACGACGCCGGCCATCGGCACGGTCGTCAGCCAGCGCGAGATTGCAAACCTTCCGCTGAACGGCCGCCAGTTCGCGAACCTCGGCTCGCTCGCGCCGGGAACGACGCTCTCGGTCAACAGCGATCCCACCAAGCCGGGCCAGCTCACCATCGCCCTCGCCGGCGGAAGCGGACGCAACGTCAACTTCCTCGTCGATGGCGGCGACAACACCGACGACACCATCGGCGGTGCGCTGCAGAACTACAACATCGAAGCCGTTCAGGAGTTCAATATCCAGACGCAGCAGTACAAGGCCGAGTACGGCCGTACCACTGGAGGCGTCCTGACGGTCGTCACGAAGACCGGAACGAACGATCTCGAAGGAAGCGCGTACGAGTTTTATCGCGACAAGAGTCTCAACGAAAAGACCCAGACCGAGAAACTGGGCGGCAGCGGCAAGTCGCCATACCGCCGGGATCAGTACGGTGCGTCCATTGGTGGTCCGATCATCAGGGACAGGATGCACTTCTTCGCAACCGCCGAGCGGCTCGAGCGCCCAACGAGCTACGTCATCGCCACGGGGGGGATCTACCCCGAGTTCGACGGAAAGGCCGTTCCGACGCCGTTCAAAGACAACCTGCTCACGGCGAAGGCGAGTGCCGACGTCAATGCCCGTCAGTTCTTGCAGGTGCGCTACGGCTACCAACGCAACTCCGACATCTACGGCGCCAGCCCGATCATTCTTCCGAGCGCGCTCGGAACACTGACGAACGACTACCACTCGATCCTGCTCGGCCACACCTGGCAGATCGGTTCGAACAAGGTCAACGATTTCGTCTTCCAGGACACCCACTTCAAGAACGCCATTCTGCCTACCTCGAGCGACCCCGCTCTCATTTATCCCAGCGGCGTCAGCGTGGGGCAGAGCATCAATACGCCGCAGACCACCACGCAGATCAAGCGTCAGTTCAAGGACGACTTTGCCTGGTCAGCGACGCTGGGACAGATGCGCCATGACTTCAAAGTCGGTGCGAACTACATCGACGAGCCTCTTCTCGGCGGCGACTTCTCCACGGGAACGTCAGGTCAGTTCACGCTGCGCGATAACGTCAAGGGCTCGCCGGTCATCGACATCGCCATCTTCAGCGGATTCGCCGGCTACAACACCCCCATCAAGCAATACAACTATTACGCGCAGGACGACATCTCCTTCAACAGGAAGCTGACGTTCAACGTCGGCCTTCGCTACGACCTCTGGAAAGGATTCGATCTCAACCAGACCGGAAACCCGATCTGGAAGACGCTGTCGACGCAGACGAAATACAACGAGCCCTATCTGAAGGCTTTCCAGGGCGGCAAGGGCGGACAACTGAAGAACGACACGAACAACTGGGCGCCGCGCCTCGGCTTCACCTACGACGTGAACGGCGACTCGAAGAATATCGTACGCGGCGGTGCCGGCCGTTACTTCGACTTCCCCTACACCAACGCCACCATCCTCTTCCCGGCCGTTGCCGTTCAGTCGACATACGGACAGAGCTACTCGTTCCACGACGGCGCCGGCATCAAGAACCCCAATGGCACCTTCTTCCAGCCCGGCCAGCCGTTGCCGCCGAATCAGCAGACCGGCGGAACCGCCGTTCCCAATCCGAACGAGATCGCCTCACCGACGCTTGCCACGCCGTATTCCGATCAGGTTTCGCTCGGATACTCCTGGCAGGTCAATCCCTGGCTCGGTCTGAACATCGATGGATCGCACATCAACTACAAGGACATTCCGTTCCGATTCCGCGGCAATCCGTTCGATCCGACGACGGCGAACATCGGCGGCTGCCCAGCCACCGGATGCCGCCGCTTCGCGGCCTTCGGCAGCTTCCGCATCTGGGATGGCCAGGGCTTCGCGAAGTACAACGGCGTGAACATCGGCGGCCACGCGCGGCTCGGAGCGCAGTTCGAGCTGCAGGGCTTCTACACGTACTCGCACACGACCGGCAACGTGCTCGCCGGCGCGGACGAGTTCCGAATCACCGACGCCGGACATCAGGGCGATCTGCGCGCCGTGCGCGATCAGAGCCCAGACCCGTACGATCCTCTATGCGGTGCTTGCGTGGGACCTCTCAATACCGATCAGAAACATCGCGTTACTCTCAGCGGCCTCTACCGAGCGCCACTCGGCATCAACGCCTCCGGCATCTTCCGCTATCACTCCGGCACGCCGTACACCGAGTGGGCCGGTGCCGATATCAGTTGCGGACCGACGGGGACCGTGGGGCAGTGCAAAGACGGTTACAACTTCGACCTCGCGCCGGGCGTGACACACGTCAACAGTCTGCGCGGCGGCTCCTTCTCCCAGTTCGACGTTCGTCTGGCGAAGGAGTTCAAGTTCTTCCACAACTACGGCGTGGAAGTGATCGGCGAGATCTTCAATCTCCTCAACTCGAAGAATCCCGCAAACTTCAACGGCAACTGCAGGGTCAATGCCGCCGGACAGTGCACATTCACCGGAGGTTTTGGCCAGCCAGGAACCTTCGCGGGCGATCCGGGCCAGGGCGAGCAACGTCTGGCCCAGCTCGGTCTCCGCGTCACATTCTGATCCGCAATTCATCGTTCATCGGACTATGGGGCGCCGCAAGGCGCCCCGTAGTGTTTTCGGGACAGCTTGTCCCCGCCGGAGGAGGATCAGAGGCCACCACTGGCCCAGGTGCTCGCGTAACTCATTGAAACAAAAAAGGGAATATCCTTTTCGTCGTGGCATGTGTCCGGCAGCCCAGTGAGCGTGGAAGAGGAGAGCCCATGCGAAAGACCCTTGTTCCCGCAGTCCTTTTTGTCGCGACGACCTCCCTATTCGCGCAATCGCTCACCGAAAAAATCGACGTATCACTCGTCAACGTCGACGTGACCGTCACTTCACACGGCACACCGGCACGCGGACTGACCCGCGACGACTTTCAGGTATTCGAAGACGGCGTAGCCCGCCCGATCACGAACTTCTACGCGGTCGAGCCCGCGGCAGCGACTGCCAGCCATGCCACATCACCGGCACCCGCTGCGGCCGCGACGCTGGCGGATCCAACGGACGAACGCTTCCGGAGGAAGGTCCTGGTCATCATCGACAACCGCCACGTCACCATGCACAACCGCGACCGAGCCCTGGCAGCGTTGGAGCGCTTCGTCGATGACCGCTTCACCGGCGGAACGTACGACTGGTCGATCGCCCTGATCTCCGACAAGGCGCATCTCATGCTGCCGCTCACCTCGGACAAGGAAAAGCTGCACGAGGCGGTGGCCACGGTGCGCAGGATTGTCGCCAACCCGGACCGACCAGCCGCCGAGGACGTTACCCGTCTAGCCACGCTGAGCGCCTTCGATGCATCCGACCCTTCGGCGGTCAAGAGCACCAAGGTGGGCGCGGCAGCGGGAGAGACGCTGCGCGACATGGCGGACTTCGAGACCAGCTTCCAGTTCGCGGCCGATGCCTCGAGAACGGTCGAAGCCATCCGGGACGCCGTCCGTTCCTTCGCCGGGGCGCCGGGCAGAAAGATCATCCTTCTCGTTACCGGCAGCCTCGGTCTAGACAGTTTTGGATCGCCGTTCGACACCAATCCCGGTTCCTTCCTGCAGGGACCTGCGGTCGCCGCCCAGAATGCGCGATTCGCCACGGTGATGCGCGACATCCTCATCCGCGAGGCAAACGCGTCGAACGTCAGCTTCTTCATCATCAACAGTGAAGGCCTGACGCCGAGCAGCGACGCAACGAACGGCAGCAGCGACCTCGGATTCGCCTCCAGCATCGGCCGGCCGATGGACAGCGGCAATTCCAACCAGCTTTCCTCGATGTACTGGCTGGCGCGCGAGACGGGCGGCCGGCTGATGCCGGGCAACTCGCCCGAGCGTTCACTCACGGATTTCGACCGCGCTTCGTCGAGCTTCTACTCGCTCGCCTACAAACCGGCGCACGGTGATGACGGCAAGTACCACACCATCAAAGTGCGGATCAATCGCTCCGGCTGCCAGCTACAGTACCGAACCGGCTACTCCAGCATACCGGTCACCGTGCAACTGGCCCGGGCCATGGAATCGCCGCTCGCCTCATCGATGCAGCAATCGTCGATCCCGATCAACCTCGTCACCGGAACAAGCGCTCCTCAGGACGGCGGCGTGCTCGTTCCGCTCCATGCCACGGTGGCCGCAAAAAATCTCCAGTTCCTGCCGACCGCCGATGGATCGGTGGCCCGGGTCGATCTCTACGTCAGCGTCTTCGACGAGCGCGGCCGCAAGATCACAGGTACTCATTACACGCGTGAAGCGCATGCGGCCAACGGCACCGAGTCAGATGGAAACTTCGTCGAGACCCGGCAACTGCTCATAAAGCGCGGCACCCCGTATCGCGTGGTCGTGGCCGTGCACGACCAGGTGACCGACGCGATCGGGATCACCTCGAAGACGGTCCGTTTCTGAACGCCAACCGCCGCGGAATGGGCACCGAGGGCGGGAGGTTCTGAGCATCGCCGGCGAGGAATAAGGGCTCTCTCCTCCGCCGTTTAGGCCTGTCCACGCCGGTTGACCGTCTGGTAGCGGTGTGTTAGAAGAGCGTCTCTTTTTCCTGGAGGTCATTCGTGTACGCCATCATCCGTTCCGGTGGAAAGCAGTATCGGGTCGCGCAAGGCGAGACTCTCTTCGTCGAGCGCGACGTGCTCAGCAACGCTGACCAGGAAAAAGTCACGTTCAACGAAGTTCTGATGGTCGGCGGCGATCAGCCGAAGGTCGGCGGCCCGATGGTCAGCGGTGCATCCGTCGCCGCCACCGTCGTCCGCGAGATGCGTGGCGACAAGATCATCGTCTTCAAGAAGAAGCGCCGCAAGAACCACACGAAGCGCAAGCACGGACACCGTCAGGATCTGGTGGAGCTTCGCATCGACAGCATCAACCTCTAAGGAGACAGCCATGGCTCATAAAAAAGGACAGGGCTCGTCGCGCAACGGCCGCGATTCGCAGCCGAAAATGCTCGGCGTGAAGCGCTTCGCCGGACAGTTCGTCACCGGCGGCTCGATTCTGGTGAGACAGCGGGGTACCCGCTTCTATCCCGGCGTGAACGTCGGCATCGGCCGCGACCACACGCTCTTCGCCAAGGTCGACGGCATCGTGAATTTCCACGACAAGGGTCAGCGCGGACGTTTCATCAGCGTTACCCCCGCCGAGTAATCCATTCATCGCCGTTGTGACGACGCCGCTCCCCGGAGCGGCGTTTTGTGTTTTATCTGGCCCACCGTTCGCACCTTCTAAAGCACAATGTTCATCGATCAGGCAACGATTCGCGTCAAAGCCGGAGACGGCGGGAAAGGCTGCATCGCCTTTCGGCGCGAGAAATTCGTCCCGAAAGGCGGCCCTTCCGGCGGCGACGGCGGAGCCGGCGGCTCGGTCTGGATTCTCGCCTCCAGCAGCTACAACACTCTCTACCACCTGCAGTTTCAGCGCGAGTGGAAGGCCGGCCGCGGACAGCACGGCATGGGATCGAACTGCTCCGGGTATGACGGCGACGACATCACCATCGCCCTGCCCATCGGCTCCGTCGTTCGCGACAAGAGCACCGGCGAGGTGATCGCCGATCTCGCTCACGAGGGCGAGCGCGTCCTGGTGGCCAGGGGCGGCCGCGGCGGATGGGGAAACCAGCACTTCGCCACCGCCACCCGCCAGGCACCCCGCTTCGCGCAGGACGGCAACGCCGGCGACGAGCGCGAGCTCTCCATCGAGCTGAAGCTCATCGCCGACGTCGGTCTGGTCGGGCTCCCGAACGCCGGCAAGTCGACGCTCATCTCCGTCATCAGCGCGGCCAAGCCGAAGATCGCTGACTACCCCTTCACCACGCTCATCCCGAACCTCGGTGTCGTGCGTGCCGACGACAACGAGACCTTCGTCGTCGCCGACATCCCCGGCCTCATCGAAGGGGCCCACGAGGGCCACGGCCTCGGCGACCGCTTCCTTCGCCATGTCGAACGCTGCTCGGTCCTGGTGCATCTCGTCGATCTCTCCGCGAACGAGACACCCGACGCCGACGCCGAAGTGGTCGCCCACGAACTGGAGCGCTACTCCGATCTGCTGGCCAGGAAGCCGCGCATCATCTGCGGCTCGAAGCTTGATTCCGCCGTGCCGGGGAACTCCGAGAAAGTACGCGCGTACGCCGCGCAGAACGGCTACGACTACTACGAGATCTCGGCTGTCGTCGGCGACGGTGTGCGCGATCTCGTGCGCATGCTGGCGCGCTTCGTGAGAGAGAATCGTGTGCTGCCCGAGCTTCATGATGCCGAGGAGGCCGCGATCCTCCAGCATCCCGCGATATGAGAATCGGCATCTGCGGCGGCACCTTCGATCCCTTCCATCGCGGACACCTCGATACCGTCCTCGCCGCCCGCGAGAAACTGCAATGGGACCGCGTGCTCTACATCCCCGCCTGGCGGCAGCCATTCAAGACCCATCTCGATGCGGCGCCGGGGGCACACCGTTTCGCCATGACCGCGCTGGCGATCCGCGACTACGACATGCTCTACGTCTCCCCGATCGAGCTCGATCGCGGCGGGATCTCCTACAGCGTCGACACACTCGAGGAGCTGCACCGCCGGAACCCGGGCGCATCGTTCGACTGGATCATCGGCGATGACAACGTCGCCAATCTCGATCGCTGGAAAGACCCGGAGCGGTTGTTCAAGCTCGCGCGCTTCGTCGTGCTCTCCCGACAACCGACAACCGACAACCCGACCACGCGAAACGAACCGGCAACCCCTCAAACGTCATCACCAGCGAAACCCAACCTCCTCTTCGCCCACAACCCCACCGTCCCCATTTCCTCTACCGAGATCCGGCGCCGTGTTCGTGCTGGTGAGCCGATCGATGCGTTTGTCGATCCACTCGTCTCGCGTTACATTCATCATTACGGCTTGTATAAAGAGGGCCAACCTTGAACGATCCCATTCGTCACCGCGTGCATACCGCGGTCTCCGCGGCACTGGACAAGAAAGCAATCGACCTCGACGTCCTGGCGGTTTCAGAGCTCACCTCGATCGCCGACTACTTCCTTCTGTGCTCGGCCACCTCGGAGCGGCAGGCGCAGGCCATTGCCGACAGCATCGTCGACAAGCTCCGCGAGGATGACCGCGTCAAACCGCTCCTCGTGGAAGGGGCCACGCCCGGCCGCTGGATCCTGCTCGACTACGGCGACTTCATCTTCCACATTTTCACCGAGGACTGCCGCCGCTTCTACGGCCTGGAACGCCTGTGGGGCGACGCGCCGAATGTCACGGCGGAGTTCAGCGAGGAAGCAGCACCGGCGAATGTCCGCCGCAAGAAAACGTCGTAACCGCGTCCTCGGTGACTTCGTCCGCACGAGGAGCGCCTCGATGCGAACGCTCCTGCAGACGGTGGAGAAGGTCCTCGACCACGACGTCAATCTCCTCCTCCTCGGCGAGTCGGGCACCGGCAAGGATTACTTCGCCGAAGCCATTCATGCCTGTGGCAAGCGGCGCGGCAAGCCGTTCGTCAAGATCGACTGCGCGGGCATTCCTGCCGAGTTGTTCGAATCCGAGCTGTTCGGCTTTGAAAAGGGGACGTTTACCGACGCGCAATCGCGCAAGCTCGGCAAGCTCGAGACGGTGCAGGGGGGAACGGTCTACTTCGATGACATCGCCTCGCTCGCGCCGGCCCTGCAGGCGAAGCTGCTCCGCGCCATCCAGGAGAAGCGTTTCACACGCCTCGGCGGCAATCAGACCCTTTCGCTCGACGGGCGCGTCATCTCGTCGTCGAGCATCCCGGCCGGCGAATTGCTGGCCGGACTGCGGCGCGACCTCCTTTACCGGATCAACGTCGTCACGCTGACGATCCCCCCCTTGCGCGAGCGGCGCGAAGACATCCCGCGGCTGGCCAGGTCCTTCCTGGCCCGCCGCAAGCGCGGCATCGACGACGAGGCCATGCGGATGCTCGTCGAGCACGAGTGGCCGGGAAACGTCCGGGAGCTGCGCAACGTGATCGAACGAGCCACACTCGTGGAGGAAGGCAACATGATCACGCCTGCGGCACTTCCTCCCTTCACATCCGACTTCGTCGCTTCGGCCAGCCGAAACCAATGGACGCTCGACGATCTCGAATCCCGCTACATCCGCGAGATCCTGCGCCAGACCAGGTCGAACTACAGCCGCGCCGCCAAGATCCTCGGCATCAATCGGAAGACGCTGCTGGAGAAGAGGAGGAGGTATGGGATTGAGTAGGGGTTCGGGTTGTCGGTTGTCGGTTGTCGGTTGTCGGTTTCCAGTAGCCAGCAGCACGGACTTTGACAACTGACAACTGACAACTGACAACTGACAACCGACAACCGACAACCGACAACGATCCGCAGCCAAAACCAGACATGAAACTTTCACGTGCATTCCTGGTGCGATTGTCGCAACCTATGCGAGGTAGTACCGTCAAACTGAGATGAGCGACAATCACGATTCAGCGAAAGACCCATCGCCAACCGGCAGGCTAAACGCTGTGTTGGAGACTGTCTCGTTCGCCGATGTCGAGCCGCCAAATCGCTCATCGGACGAACGTTGGCTGTCGTATATCCGCTCCCTTGCTCAGCGCGAACTTGCGACGGCAGGAGTAGCCGTTGCCACAGAACACCTCTGGCGACAACTGCGCACGGCTGTACCAACGATCACACGACCGAACGCAAGCCCGACCGACGAACTAGGCTTATCCATGTCGTGGAACAGGGATCGCCACTATCTGGAAATTGAGGTTCATCCGTCCGGTGAATACGATTGGTTCTACCGAGACCGCACGGATCGACTCAGCGATCGTCAACGCGCCCTACCGGTTGAAGAAGCACCTGCCGACAAGCTGAAACTTCACCTCAAAACGATGTTCGAATAGGTGGATGTCCGCGATCCGTGCTGAACTGCTATCTGGGCGTGTTTTGCGGCTCGCGCGTCGAAGCCCCGATGATTTGTATATCGAGGACAGGCGTTCCCCTCAAATGGAAGACTTCCGGCTGGGCTCGAATGAGCTGAAAGAAGCGGCGGCGAAGAAGTGCGGTCAGCTTTCGGTGTACGACGAGCAGGTCACGACAGCCAGGCAGGCGCGAGCTTTGATGACCAAACCGAGCGGGTATCCATGGGGCTTCCATCTGGCGGTCGAAGCGATTTTGAACGTCGGTTTTGATCTCCACGTCTTTCGCGACCCGAACCCCAATGGTGATATGCGGGATGGTATGGAGGGTCACTGCGTCATCGAAAACGTGTGGTCGGAAGACGAAGACAGGATGCAGGATATCCGCGCCGAGTTGATGCGGATTGCCCAACCGATTGACGAGGCAATCGCCTAAGGCCCCTCGGTACTCCTCCAGTTTCTTCAACTCCCACCCCTACCGTCATTCCCCACCCCCATGAAACTCCACCTCCTCTGGCCCCGCTCCACCGCCGACGCTGAGCTCGCCGCGGTCGCGGAGCGCTACGTCAGCCGGATCAGGCATTTCTTTCCCATCGAGATCATCGAGGTCGCCCCGCGGCGCGGTGGACAGACCGAGAGCGATGTGGCTATCATGCGCGCCCATTCGGCGCTGCTGCTGCGCGCGATTCCTGCACAGGGGCAGGTGGTCGCCCTCGACGAACGGGGCCGGTCAATCGATTCTTTGAAGTTTGCCAAGTGGCTGGAACGATTGATGATCGACCAGCCTCACGGCGTCATATTCGTCATGGGTGGGGATGTCGGACTCGACCAGTCCATCCGGCAGCGAGCCGATGACGTCCTCAGCCTCTCGGCCATGACGCTCCCGCATCAACTGGCCAGGGTGGTCCTGTTGGAACAGATCTACCGCGCCTGCACGTTGATGCGGAACATTCCGTACCACAAGTAAGGAGAGCCAGTCTCGACATGGCAAAAGCGATGGTAAAGACAAAAGAAAAAGCGAATCCGTATCAGGATCACATCGACTCGCTCCGCAAGAAGCAGAACGAGCTTCTCGATGCGTTTCAGCGCGACAAGCAAGCCGGCACGAACACCGACGACGGCATCCAGGATCTCGCGGACAAGGCCGCCAGCGCCTACTCGAAAGAGCTGAACTTCTCGCTGTCCGACGGCGAGCGCAACCTTCTCATGCTGATCGACGAGGCTTTCCGCCGCCTCGACAACGAAAGCTACGGCACCTGCACGAACTGCGGCGCCACGATCGGCGATAAACGCCTCTCCGCCGTCCCCTGGACGCCGTTCTGCATCGATTGCCAGGAGCTGCAGGAGAAGGGGCTTCTTTCGTAGGGTGGGTTGTCGATCACTTCACTCACGGGGAGCGCGTGGTTGCGCTCCCTTTTTGTTTTCTAATGTTGAATGTTCAATGTTGAATGTTGAATGTTGAATGAGTGGACGAACGCAAGCGATGCGAAGCCACATTCAACATTGAACATTCAACACTCAACATTCAACATTTCGCTTTTCTGAGCGCTCTCCCATGCCCAAACCACTGACCGCCATACTCGCCCAGATCGCCGAGGGCAGGATCCCGCCGGTGATCCTCGTCGGCGGATCTAGCGACTTTCTCGCCGAGGACGCATTCCACGATCTTCGCGACGCCATCGTTGCGGCGAAGCCGGGGCTGGCGGTCGAAGGATACGAGGCCGGCAGTGAGCTGGCCGCCATCCTCGACTCCTACCGGACGATGTCGCTCTTCGGCTCCGGGCGGCTGATCCTCATCTCCGAGGTCAACGCCTTCGTCTCGGCGAAAGAGCTGACGTCGCTGTACGACAAAGCGGTCGCCGATTGGAAGTCGGCCAAGACCGACAAGAAGCGCTCGTCGTCCGCGGCCAAACTGCTCCACGTTCTCGGCCTGGTCGCCGCCGATTTCGAGATGACCGACAAGCAGATCGCCACGGCCCTCGGCGTCGGACTCGATCCCGTGCTCACCGACATGCTCGCCTTCTGCCGGACGACGGGAAAGAAAGCCTCGCGCGGCGAAGACGACGCCGCCCTGCTCACCGAGGCCATCACACGCGGTGGTGCCCCGAACACCTATCTCCTGATGCGCAGCGGTGAGGTGCCGCGCGAATCAGCCACGGTCGATCTGATCGACCGCAACGGCGCGGTCGTGGTGATGGACCTGACGCGCGAGACGTACGCCGGCGCCCTCGAGCGCGCCATCACCGACGTCGCCGAAGAGGCGCGGGTCCGTTTCGACGGGAAGGCCCTGATGGTATTGCGCCAGCGCCTCGGCATCGAGCGGCTGCTCGCGGACAAGTTCTCCAAAGAGGTCCCCGATCTCCGCATCGCCGTCTCCGAGGCAGAGCGGTTGGCGATACTCGCCGGCGCGGGCGGACGCGTCACCGCCGAGATGGTCGAGCGCGAGGTGGCTACGGTCGAAGGGGGAGCCCGCTACGAATTCGGCTCGCTCTTCACCGAGGGAAAGATCGTCGAAGCGATCGCCAAGCTGCGCGACCTCGTCGCCCAGGCCCGCCGCGACGATCCGAAAGCGCCGCTGGACATCCAGTACGGCAAGTTCCTTTTCCCGCTGGCCGACGAAGTGCGCCAGATGATCGGCATCGTCTCGTTCGCCAGGACGCAGCGCATCGACCTCAAAGCGCCGATGAACTACAACCGTTTCAAGGACACGCTGGCCGACCGCCTCGGCGAGTCGCTCAAAGCCAACGGTCTGGTACGCCAGAAACCGCATCCCTTCCCGCTGCACAAGAAGTGGGAAGCGGCCCGGAACCAGAGCGAAGCGAGTCTTTTCCGCGCCCTTGCCGCGCTTGCCGATCTCGAGATCAAGAGGAAGTCGGGCGGCATCCCGGCCGACCTCGGGATCGAGACGTTCCTGTTGCAGCGGCTCCGCGGATAAGCGCACGCGTGGCGGTCCCCGGCCTCGTCGTCAAAGGAACATCAAGGCTGGCTTCGAAGGCTTGGTCGACGAATCGAACCATTCGAAATCGGAATCTTTTCTTCGAAATCGGGATCTTTTGTTCGAAATCGGCATCTTTTATCCGGAATCCCGAACTTCTGTTCGAAATCGGCATCTTTTATCCGGAATCCTGAACTTTTGTTCGAAATCGGGATCTTTTGTCCGGAATCCTGAACTTTTGTTCGGAATCGCGATCTTTTGTCCGGAATCCTGAACTTTTGTTCGGAATCGGCATCTTTTGTTCGAAATCAACACCTTCGTCCGCGGACCTCACCTCACTTCTGCGGCTTGGGCATACGCTCGGGATAAACTCAACGGAAATGTCCATCTTCGACGTCGACCGCCGCGCCTGGCGTGCGCTCTTCGCCGCGCAAGCCGGCTGGATGCTCGATGCGATGGACTTTCTCCTCTTCAGTTTCGCGGTCATTCCGATCCGAGAGGAATTCGGTCTCTCGAACGGGATCATGGGGGCGCTGACCTCGGTGGCGCTCATCGCCGGTGCCGTCGGCGGGATGGCTTTCGGTCGCCTGGCCGACCGCCTCGGGCGCGTGCGGGCACTGACGTTCTCGATCCTCCTCTACTCGGCCGCCACCGCGGGCCTGGCCACCAGCACAGCGCTCTGGCAGCTCGTGGCCTGGCGCATCGCCGTCGGCCTCGGCATGGGGGGCGAATGGTCGTGCGGCTCGGTGCTGGTGGCGGAAACATGGCCGGCCGAGCACCGCGGCAAGGCCATGGGATTGATGCAGGCCGGATGGGCCATCGGCGCGCTCATCGCCGCCGCGGCCTCGGCTTTGATCATCGGCCGCTACGGCTGGCGCGTGCTCTTTCTCATCGGCGCCCTTCCGGCGATCGCGGCGTTCTTCATCCGCCGCGGCGTGGAGGAGCCAACCGTCTGGCGCGACCGGCCACGCGAGGCGTCGCGCTGGAGCGAGATGTTCGCCCCGCCGTTCCTGCGCCGCACGGTCATTGCAACATTGCTCTCCAGCAGCGTGCTGGTCGCCTATTGGGGTGTGACCTCGTGGCTCCCCGCGTTCCTGGCCACACCGATCGCCAAGGGAGGCGCGGGACTGACCGTGACGACGTCGGCGAAATGGCTGATCGCGCTGCAGGTGGGGGCGTTCTTCGGCTACATCAGCTTCGGCTGGATCGCCGACCGCATCGGGCGCCGTCCCGCCTTCACCTTCTTCATGATCGCGGCAACGTTGCTGGTCCCGCTCTTCGCGTTCTACGCGCGGACGCCGATGCTGCTGCTGACCCTCGGGCCACTCCTCGGATTCTTCGCGCACGGATACTTCTCACTCTTCGGAGCGATGCTGGCGGAGCTGTTTCCGACGCGCATCCGCGCCGGCGCGCAGGGCTTCTGCTACAACGGCGGCCGCCTGGCCTCCGCCGCGGCGCCGCTGCTCATCGGCAAAGCCTCGCAGACGTACAGCTTTGCCCTCGTGATCACTTGCGCGGCGCTCTTCTTCGCGCTCGGAGGGATCCTGGTATGGCTGCTGCCCGAAACGAAAGGAGCCGAACTGTGATCGATCTCAGTGCCGACCTCGGCGAAGGCGCTCCGGACGAACCGGAGATCTGGCCGCTGATCACGTCGGCGAACGTTGCCTGCGGCGGCCACTACGGCGACGCCGATTCGATGACGCACGCGGCCGCACGCGCCCGCGAGCTCGGCACACGCATCGGCGCACACCCGTCCTACCCCGACCGCGCGAACTTCGGCCGCAAGTCGATGTCGATGCCGCCGGATGCGTTGCGCGCCACGCTCATCGAACAGATCACCGCGCTGCGAGACATCGCCGGAGCGCTTCATCACGTCAAGCCGCACGGCGCGCTCTACAACGATGCGCACAAGGACCGGGCTCTGTCGGAGAACCTGATCGCGGCGATCCGCGACGTCGACCCAGCGCTGCCGATCGTCTGCAGCGATTCATCCCAGATGGCCGCCGCCGCCCGCTCCGCCGGCACACCCGTCATCCGCGAAGCCTTCGCCGACCGCCGCTATAACCCCGACGGCTCCCTCGTCTCCCGCGGCGAGCCCGGCTCTCTCCTCACCGTCGCCGAAGCCGCCGCGCAGGCGGCCTTGCTGGCGAAGGAGGGGGTGGTCATCGCCCGCGATGGGACGAGGATCAGCGTTCCTTTCGACACCATCTGTGTTCATGCGGACATGGAGCACGCGGTGGAGAGGCTGCGGGCGATTCGGAGAAACATCAGCCCAGAGACCGAATAGTCACCAAGTGGGCGGTTTTCGAAACTGCTTCCTACCGATCACGACGGGATCTCGAAACTGGTGACGCAGATAGGCTTCACGCGTGATGCTGATGCAGGTAGTCACCAGAGCCTCCAGCTCCGCCTGCTTCCTGTTCCAGGGAAAGGCGAAACAGATTTCTTTGGTCGGATAGAGCCTCTTCGCTGTCCGAACGGCTGGCGCAAGGTCCGTGTCTCCGGTTACCAGGATCACGCGGTCGGCAAGGTCAAGAGCGAGTATCTCCAGAAGCTTGGAGGCGACGGCAACATCCGTTTCCTTCTCCTCGTGTCTCTTGATCGTGCTCTTGCACGAGTGACATGTGATGAGCTTTTTTTTGAATCGGCCAAGTTCAACGGAGACACCTGTCTCCTTCAGAACTCTCACGTAAAGTTGATGCCGTGCGGTCAACCCTGGATGCAAGGACTGAAGGTGGTGTGCCAGAGCCGAGAAATAGTAAATCCCCGCCAGCGTGGCGTCAGAACCAAAAACCGGCAGGTATGATTCGCACAAGGCATGTAGATTCAGCCACTTGGTACCGCTCTCGTCCGGCAAGCCGAGAGCCTTGCTCGCGTCGACCAACGAGTGGTAGACGTTAAAACCGTCGATCACGAATGCCGTTCGAGAGCCGCTCATAAAAAAAAACCTCCGGATCGTGACCCGGAGGGGGCCGGCAAACCCTAACAAGCATGGCCGTCAGGCGTATCGCCGGTGTTGACTCGTTAAATATAAGGACTAGGGCGTTACAACGTCAACCAAATTAGTTGGCGTATTGCGATAACTATTCAGCCCAAAACCGGATTCCGTCGTTGTTCGTACATTCGGTGAACATTGATGTCCGTTCCCGGACAGTTCTAGTTGGATCCCCTCGTGTGGCGTTCTCTCTCTCCGGTAGGATTACGCCATGAAACGTATCGCCGTCGCTCTCCTCTTCATCGTCGTCGCGCTTGCCGCCGCGGCGCAGCAGTTCGACCTCTCCATCGACAACATCATGCGCGGGCCCGGGCTCTTCGGGTGGACACCCGAGGAGGTGCGGTGGGCGCCGGACGGGCAGCATGTTTACTTTTCGTGGAAGTTGTACAGCGACACGCTGGAGCACGATCGCGACACGTACGTCGTCAATCGCGACGGCGGCGGGCTTCGCAAGCTCAGCGACGAGGAGAAGAAAGACGCGCCGCCGGCGAACGCACAGTGGACGCGCGACAAACATCGCGCCGTCTATCTCGATGAGGGCGACGTCTTCCTGTGGGACTCCGGCACCGGCAAGCGCCGCGCGCTGACGCTGACCACCGACGTCGAGTCGGCGCCGCAGTTCACCTTCGACGAGACGCGGGTGACCTTCGTCCGCGCCAACAACGTCTTCGCCATCGACACCGCCAGCGGTTCGCTGACGCAGCTCACGAACATCGTCGCGCCCGACGACAAAGGCCCGAACGTTACCCTCTGGGACGAAGCCGCGAAGAAAGGGACGCCCAGCCAGGAGTACATCAAGGGCGAAGAGCGGAAGCTGCTCGACATCGTCGACCGCCGCGCGAAGAAACGCGAGGAGGACGAAGCGAAGCGGAAACGCGAGCATCCCATCAAGCCGTTCAAGCTCGACAAGAAGCAGACCGTCGTGAACGCCCGGCTGACGCCTGACGGCAAGTACCTCGTGCTGGTCATCAACAACGAATCGGACAAGGCCAAGAAGACCATCGTTCCGAACTACATCACCGAGGCTGTCTACACCGACACGATTCCCGGCCGGGAGAAAGTGGGCGACGCCCAGCCGCCATCGCGCATCGCGGTCGTCAACGCCATGAACGGCGAGGTCAAGTGGTTCGACCACGGCCTCAAACCGATAGCGCCGCCCGCCGAGGCGCAGAAGAGCGTGACATCGGCTGACGAGCAGGGGAAGGGAACCGAACAGAAAACCGAGAAGAGCGAGCCGAAAGAGCGCGAGGTCAGCCTGCGCGCGCCGATCTGGTCGGAGGACGGCAAGCACGCCTTCGTCGTCGTCCGCTCGTCAGACAACAAAGACGCCTGGATCATGGACTTCGATCCTGCCTCGGCAAAGGGGCGGACGATCGTCACGATGCACGACGACGCCTGGCTCCGTTTCGCCGATGCGCAGTCGTTCGGTTGGGCGAACAACGAGACCATCTACTACCTCTCGGAAGCGACCGGCTGGATGCATCTCTACACGGTCGGCCACGCCGGCGGCACGCCGAAGCAGCTCACCAGCGGCAAGTGGGAAGTCGACGCCGTGACGCTGTCCGACGACAGGAAATCGTTCTATCTCACCACCAGCGAAGAGAGCCTGTTCGTTCGCCACCTCTACCGTATGCCGGTCGCCGGCGGCGCGTCGACGAAACTGACGTCGATGCCGGGCGAAAACGCGGCGGTGGTCTCGCCGGACGGCAACGCCATCGCCAATGTCTACTCCTACACGAACAAACCGCCGGAGCTGTACGTCAGCGGCAAGCGTGTCACGACTTCACCCGCTCCCGATTTCGCGCGCTACGCCTGGCTCGACGTCCCCATCGTCAACGTCCCCGCACGCGATGGCGTCGACGTTCCGGCGCGCATCTACAAGCCCGCCAACTGGAAACAGGGAGGCCGGGCCGTCATCTTCGTCCACGGCGCCGGCTATCTCCAGAACGTCAATCGCTTCTGGTCGAGTTACGCCCGCGAGTACATGTTTCATCACCTGCTGATGTCGAAGGGCTACCTGGTGCTCGACATCGACTACCGCGGCTCGCGCGGCTACGGGCGCGACTGGCGCACGGCCATCTACCGGCACATGGGCGGGAAGGACCTCGACGATCACGTCGATGCCGCGCGCTGGCTGGTAAAACAGCACGGCGTCGATCCGAAGAGGATCGGCATCTACGGCGGCAGCTACGGCGGCTTCATCACGCTGATGGCGATGTTCACCACGCCCGACGTCTTCGCCGCCGGAGCCGCGCTGCGTCCGGTGACCGACTGGGCGGCCTACAACAACGGGTACACATCGAACATCCTCAACCTCCCGCAGAACGACGCCGAGGCCTACCGGAGATCGTCGCCGATCTACTTCGCCCAGGGATTGAAAGGACGCCTGCTCATCTGCCACGGCATGGTCGACACGAATGTGCATTTCCAGGACAGCGTCCGCCTCGCCCAGCGCCTGATCGAGCTGCGCAAGACGAACTGGGAGCTGGCGCCCTACCCCGTCGAGAACCACGGCTTCGTCGAACCGACGAGTTGGGCGGATGAGTACAAGAGGATTTTGAAGTTGTTCGAGGGGTTGTAACTGCGCGAAGCGCGTTGTCTGCGGCTCCGCCGCGTTGTCAGTTGGCTGCGCTGCGGCGCGTGGTCTTCTTGACCTGCTGTCCGGAAATTACCAACTACCTGAATCGAGGGCCGTCAGAGACTCAGTGAACTTCAATAATGACCACGCGCGCCGCAGCGCGCAGACAACTGATAACGCGGCGAAGCCGCAGACAACGCGCGAAGCGCAATAATGCACCAATGCGTCCGGTAGCTTCCCCATCTGAAAGCAACATCTCCCGCGGTTTCGTGCACCTTCGTGAAGGCATCGAGGCCTTTCTCCGCTTTGCGCGGGGGAAGGTCTGGCAGGAGGCGTCGGAGCGGGAGCGGCTGCACGCGCTCTCGATCGCCGTCCGCCGGCCGATGCTCGATGCCATGCGGGAGACGGAGCGGCGGTATCGCGATCAGGATTCCAAGCGGCTCTATTACCTCTCGATGGAGTTCCTCATGGGCCGCGCCCTCGGCAACAATCTGACGAACCTGGAGCTGTACGACGAGGCCAAGTCGATCATCGCCGAGCTCGGCGCCGATCTCGAGGAGCTCCGCTCCCTCGAGCACGATGCCGCCCTCGGCAACGGCGGCCTCGGCCGACTCGCGGCCTGCTTCCTCGACTCTCTGGCTTCGCAGAACCTCCCCGGCTTCGGCTACGGCATCAACTACGAGTTCGGTCTCTTTCGCCAGACCTTCGTCAACGGCCATCAGCACGAAAAGCCCGATCATTGGCTCGACGAAGGGGGCTCTCCCTGGCTCGTCGACCGCGCCGACGACACCATCTCCGTCCCGGTCTACGGCGCCATCGCCCACACAACCGTCGATGGGGTCTACAAGCCGTCGTGGGTCGACTACAAGATCATCGTCGGCGTCCCGCACGACATGCCCATCGTCGGCTACGGCGGGCAGACGGTGAACGTGCTGCGGCTCTACACCGCGCGGTCGTCCGACGAGTTCGACATCGGCATCTTCAACTCGGGCGACTACATCGCCGCCGTGCAGCACAAGATCAACACCGAGGCCATCTCGAAGATCCTCTATCCCTCCGATCTGGTCGACCGGGGACGGGAGCTGCGTCTGCTGCAGGAGTACTTCCTGGTGGCGTGCTCGGTGCGCGACATCATGAAGCGCTACCGCGAGAGGCACGACTCGTTCGATGAGTTCCCGTCGAAGGTGGCCATCCAGATGAACGACACGCATCCGGCGCTCACGGTGGTCGAGCTGATGCGGATGTTCATCGATGACTACGGCCTTCCGTGGGAGCAGGCCTGGGCCATCACGGTAGCCACGTGCGGCTATACGAACCACACCCTGCTGCCGGAGGCGCTCGAGAAATGGCCGTTCGATCTGCTCGAGAGGCTGCTGCCTCGCCATCTGCAGATCATGCAGGAGATCAACCGGCGGCTGGTCGCCGAGGTCGAACGGCGCTTTCCCGGCGACGCGGCCATGCAGAAGAAGGTTTCGCTCATCGACGACAGCGACCGGCGCAATGTGCGGATGGGGAACCTGGCCATGGCCGGCAGCCACTCGATCAACGGGGTGGCCGCGCTGCATTCGGAGCTGGTGAAGACGACGCTCGCGCCGGAGTTTCACAAGCTCTACCCGGAGCGCTTCAACAACAAGACGAACGGCGTGACGCCGCGCCGTTGGCTGCTGCACGCCAACCGTCCGCTGGCGTCGCTCATCACCCGGGCCATCGGAGACGGCTGGATCCGCAACCTCGACGAGTTGCGGCGCCTGGAGCTGTTTGCCGACGACGCCGGACTGCTCGACCGGCTCCATGCAGTGAAGAGCCGCAACAAACTGGCGCTCGCGCATCTGACGAAAGAGCTGACCGGCGTCATCGTCGATCCGGATTCGATGTTCGACGTGCAGGTGAAGCGGATGCACGAGTACAAGCGGCAATTGCTCAATATCCTGCACGTCGTCGACCGCTACTGGCAGCTCGCCGAGGATCAGAAGGAGCCGCTGGTGCCGCGCACCTTCTACTTCGCCGGCAAAGCCGCTCCCGGTTACTTCATGGCCAAGCTGATCATCAAGCTGATTCACTCGGTCGGCGAGGTGGTCAATGCCGACCCGCGCACGCGCGACTGGATCCGCGTGGTCTTCCTCCCCGACTACCGCGTCACGCTGGCCGAGGCCATCATCCCGGCGGCGGAATTGAGCGAGCAGATCTCCACGGCCGGGAAAGAAGCGTCCGGAACCGGCAACATGAAACTGGCGCTCAACGGCGCGCTGACGATCGGAACGCTCGACGGAGCAAACATCGAGATCCGCGACGAGGTGGGCGAGGAGAACATCTTCATCTTCGGCCTGCGCGCCGACGAAGTGTCCTCACTCATCCAGACCGGCTATCACCCCGAGCAGTACATAGGTGCGAGCCACAACGTCCGCCGTGTCGTCGACACCATCGCCGCGGGCCATTTCTCCCGAGGCGACAAAGACATCTTCCGCCCCATCGTCTCCAAGCTCCTCAGCGCCAGCGACGAGTACGTTCACCTCGCCGATCTCGCCCCCTATCTCGAAACGCAGCAACGCGTCGACGAAGCTTGGCTCGATCGCGGCCAGTGGAATCGCAAATCGCTGCTGAACATCGCCAGGATGGGGAAGTTCTCCTCGGATCGGACGATCGCCGAGTACGCGCGGGATATCTGGAAGATCAAACCGGCGGTGATCGGGAGCTTTGCGCACGCGGCTTTGGATTAATCCCGAACAGCCGCAATTGCACAGACAACAGGTCTAGTGCCACAAAATCCAGCGCCTGTTGTCCGGTGAGCGCAAAGTTAGCCCGCCGGTTCGGAAGGGTTCGTTGGCTCGTGGACCGCGAGGATTGCTTCCCGAACTCGCTCCTCTTCTTCGCGCGCGACCAGCTCCTTCGTTGCCTGTTCAACGAGGTTTCGCGCTCCGGGATGAAGCGGCTGTCGCCGCGCGACAGGGCGTTCGAATAGTTGACCTGTGAGCGCGTTCATGACCTCGACGCGATAGTCCCCGACAAAGCTCATGATCTCCCATACCTGTTGCCACAGCGTTTGCGCTTGAGTTGCTACAGCCGATCGAGCCTCGACGCCAACTTCATTGCCTGAGAATGGAATTGCATGCGCGAAGCGGCCGATAGCGTCCGCCGAATCGTAGACCCGAAAGCCAATGAACTTGCGCAAGTGGTCGAAAGGAAGCAGCGCGATTTGGTACGCCTCGATGGTGAAGACAAATTGAGCCCACGCCCTGTGAAGTTCGACCTGTGCTTGCTGTGACTCTACGCGAAGACGCTGCGAGGTCTGATCGTTTGGCAAAAGGGGAGGCGACTTCAGGGTGACCGCCGCAACGGCGAATGGAGCAAGAACGCCGCTGAGGGCCTTGGTGAGATCGGCTGAAGCTGCGGAGACCTGCTTGAATGCTTCGACCTCTAAAGAGGCGCGGCGGTCGGCTCGCTTGGTCCGATCATTTTCTTGCCGGGACGCTGTGAGTTGGGTCGTAGCGAGCGTGACAGCGAGAAGCCAGCCTACTGCGACGGCCATGTCGCGAAGAACTTCGGACACCGGGATGACACACAAATAGAGAAGCGCCGCCAAGATTGCGGCGTACGCGATGGCGAGTGCCGCGGCGGTCAGCCATGCTGCGCGAATTGGTCGATACATCATCAATTTACCTAAGAGGTCTGTGCCGCGAGAAACGCTAGTTCCGGCGGGCTAACAGATCAAAGATCACCGGCTTGGAGCTGCGCGTCAATATTGTACCGCGCTCGCGACTCAGCAAGTTGAGGCTCCAAGTGCGATGCGTATAGTAGGGCCGCGGCCCCTCCACTGGCAGCGGCTGAGTTAGGGCGTTCGGAAAGTGTAGAGGAGCGCAAGCTTTTCTCGGATGGGTCGAAAGAGATTCCTTCCCGAGTGGATGGCTTTCTCCAGCGCTGGGTCGTGCACCCATTCACCGTCCGTCCACAGCCAGTCAACTACCAGTTGCTCACCGCGAACGGCTATCGCAAGACCCACTTGGCGTCGCAGCTTTAGTTCGTACTTGCAACTGAGCGTGAATTTCTCTAGCGCCGACAGGCGATTATGGAAAAGGCTGTCAACTATTGGAAGAAACAGAAAACCGCACTCGGACCCCGTGACGAACCTCCATGGCGCGGCGAATTCGTTCGTGCGCGACGCCTCTCGAGCACGCTCAAATCGGGCGCGGAATGCGCCGATCTCGTTCCGGTCCAGTTTTGCTAGCTCCGCCAGCACTTGGTAGTAGCTCGGCGCAGATGCCCCGGTAGTGAGTGGTGTATAGAGATGATCCCGCATTCCGGCTGTGATGAACGTAATACTCGATCTCGGGTCAGGTGGCTCCAGCTGCTCGACAGCGGACGCGTATCGTTTATCTGGTTCGGCATTGAAGTCGCCGACCAGCCACTGGCCGAGAGTTGCGCGTTCTGAGACTCCCCGGAGCTTTCCTGCAAGAGCACGTCCTTCCCGGTACGTTAGATACCGGAAGATCTCCCATGGAGTTATCAGTGTTCGACACACTTCCAAGTAGGCTTCACCAGCGAGTATGTGAACGAAACCAGCCGTTGAGCTGACGTGATGTGACCGAGCGTTGCTCAGCTCTGCTCGCGAGAAGTACAGAACCAGCTTGACGATGTGGAGCTGTGGCCACGAAGCCGTCGATATAGTGTGACCACTCTGGTTCTTGAGCACGAGATTCGGCGTTTCGCGAATGTAGTTGAGCGTGTCTCGGACCTGTCTGGTTCCGCGGTTCAGAACTTCGTGCCGAAACCATGCTCCGTCATTCGTACCAGCGGCGCCACGTTCCTTGATCTGAAAGATCACCAACAGGTCATCTATCCAAATAACGTGATCGGCCAGCTCAACCTCGGTGTGGCTGGTAGTTGCGAAGCGGGTGTCGGCAAACGAGAATTCGCGGAAGAACACGTCTTCGTTGATTTCGGCGACGAGTTGCTCCGACGGTGTCACAAACGCCCTAACTTGCCATTGAGCCCCACCCTTCCCACGGCGAAAACGTCGCCATGACGGATATCGGGCGATGGGCTCGTGACAGACCCGATCGTAACACTCGTCTGTCGAACGGGTTGGCTCTGTTCTGTCAGCATTGAAATCAGCGGTGGACCATGCTCGTGCTTAGCTCCACTTCACTGTCATCCTGAGCCGCCGGAGCTGCGAGTCGCGAAGCGATGAAGCAGCGGAGGACGGTCGAAGGACCCCCAGCTGCTAACCCGGACGGGCGGCGGCTATCGACCATTTCCTCCGCCCAACCGGGATACAACTTGGGGGTCCTTCGACCGTCCTGCGGCGGCTCAGGATGACAGTGAGTTGAGAGGCGCTTAACCTCCGATTTCAATCTTGACACGACATTAGGGGCGTCAGATCCCTCGCTCCGCTCGCGATAAACTGCCCCCACACACAACATGTCCCACTTCCGCGATCTCTCGATCCGCACCAAGCTGATGACCGGGTTCATGCTGACGAGCCTGGCAGCGCTGCTGCTGACGCTGGCCGCGCTGGCGGCCTATGACCGCATGGCCTTTCGGGGCGAAGTGCTGCGCGACGTCGATACGTTGGCCGGCATCATCGGCGAGAACGCATCGTCATCGGTCGCTTTGAACGACCGACAGACGGCGCAAGCCACGCTGGCGGCGTTGCGCGCGCAGACGCAGATCACCGGCGCGGCGATCTACGACAGCAAGGGAGCGCTTTTCGCCACCTATACGCGCGCGAGCAGGGGCGATAAACCCGGTCCGGTGCCGCGCGACGGCAACTGGATCGATGCCCAGCATATCGGCGTGACCCGGCCGGTTTTTTTCTTTGACACACGCGTCGGCACCGTCACCGTCCGCTCCGACCTGAGCGAGCTGGCACTGCGCCGCAAGCGGACGTTGCAGATTGCCGGAGGCATCTACGTCGGCGCGGCCTTCCTGGCGCTGCTGCTGGCGTCGTTGTTCCAGCGCGCCATCACCCGGCCGATTCATCGCCTGCTCCGCGCGGAGAAGCGCGTCTCGCGCGAGAAGGACTACACGCTACGCGTGGAGAAGGAAGCGAACGATGAGATCGGACTGCTGATCGACGGCTTCAACGAGATGCTGTCGGAAATCCGTTCGCGCGACGCCGAGATCCTGGCCCGGCACGATCAGGAGATGGCGCTGGCCCGGTCGATCCAGACCTCCGTGTTGCCGCGAACCTTCGAGCTGCCCGGCTACGACATCTCCGCGATCATGCTGCCGGCGGAGGAGGTCGGCGGGGACTTCTATGAATTCCGCCGCACTAACGGAGGCGCATGGATCGGCGTCGGCGACGTTACCGGCCACGGCGTGACGTCGGGCCTCATCATGATGATGGCGCAGTCGATGTTCACGATGCTCTGTGAAGAGAACGGTCAGAACGGGCATTACCAATCGCCGGCGAAGTTCGTCTCGCTGCTCAACCGGGCCATGTTCTACAACCTCAAGTCGCGGCTCGGGCAGGAGCGGTTCATGACCATGGTCGTGGCGCGCGTCGAAGACGACGGCAGGCTCGTCTACGCCGGCGCGCACACCGACCTGCTGATCTACCGCGCCGCTGATGGCACGGTCGACCGTCTGCCGACCGACGGCCTGTGGCTCGGAATCGCCGATGATGTCGCGCACCTGACGACCGACCGGACCATCACCTTGAAAACGGGCGACGTCGCGCTGCTGCACACCGACGGCGTCACGGAGTCGCGCAACGCCGCCGGCGAGTGCTACGACATCGAGCGTCTCACGGGTGAGCTGCAGAGACTTCACGACAAACCAGCGGCGACGATCGTCACCACGATCGCCGCGGCGGCATGGAAATGGGCCGGGACGCCGAAAGATGACGTCAGCCTGATGGCAGTCAAAAGGAGCTGAGATGATCACGGAGCGGCTTACTTCCGACTACGTCGAGATGCGGTTCGGGCCGCGATGGACGTACATCAGTTGCGTGCGAAAGTTCGTGGCCAGCTTTTTCATGATCGGCCTCTCCGACAAGGAGCGCGCCGAACAGATCTCGATGGCTGCCTCCGAGCTTCTGGAGAACGCCGTCAAGTACGCCTCCGAGGAGGAGGGCTACCTCAAGATCTCCATCGCCAAGGCCGACAACGAGGTCGACGTCTGCGTGAAGAACAAGGCCGAGCCGCATCACATCAACACGCTGCGCCGCGAGCTGGCGCTGATCCAGTCGGGGAAACCCGAGGCGGTGTATCTGAAGAAGATGGAAGAGGCGGCCATGACCGAAGGCCAAAGCCGGCTGGGACTGATCCGCATCCTCTTCGAAGCCGGAGCGCGGCTGCGCCTCGACGTCAACGACGGCGAGGTCTCCATCCACGCCATCTTCAAGCTGGAGGCGGCATGAGCAGCGAACACGGTTTCGTCCCGCCGCTCAAGGTGGACACGCTGACCATCCTGCCACTGCTCGATGGCGACACGCTTCGGGTGGCCATGTCGGGCGCGGTGGAGATGCGCGATCCGGGCGAGGTGCTCAATCCCTATTGGACGCTCGTCGATGAAGAGGCTCTGCGTCGCAACCTGAAGAGCGTCGAGCTCGACGTGCGCGATCTCAACTTCATGAACAGCTCGGGCATCCTGACGCTCGTTCGCTGGATCACGCGCTGCAAATCGCACGGCGGCAACGGCTATCACATCGTGCTGCAGTACGACCACAACGTCACCTGGCAGCGCGCCTCGATCCCGACGCTGGCCAAGCTCGCTCCGAACATGGTCGCCTCGGTGGAGATCGATGGCTGAGGTCATGGAGCAGACCGGGTACGACCTGGCGTGCTACGGCTGCGGCGCGGCCGTGCGGCCGATCGACCGTTTCTGCAGTCAATGCGGACGGCGCGATCCGGCGCATCAGGCAGCAGCGCAAAGCGACGATCCCGTGCTGACGTCGTCGACCGTCGTCGGCCACGACACGGAAGTACCCGATCGTGAAGCCGCGAGCCCCACGCTCATCAAGTCGGACTCGGGTGAGACGACGCGCAAGAACACCCTGGCGGTGCAGACGATGCTCGCCCCCGGCTCGGTCTTCGCGCGCCGCTACCGCATCCAGCGTTTCCTCGGCTCGGGAGCGATGGGTTACGTCTGCTCTGCCATCGACGAGTCGATCGACGAGGTCGTCGCGCTGAAGGTGCTCTCACTGCCAATTCACGAGGACCCCGATGCCTTTGAGCGCTTCAAGAACGAGCTGAAGCTGGCCCGCCGAATCCGCCATCGCAACGTCGTGCAGAGTTTCGACCTCGGGTTCGCCGAGGGCTATCCCTTCATTTCGATGGAGTACATCGATGCCGACAATCTGCGGAAGCACCTGGCGCGGCGCTCGACGTTCGATGAGCATACGGCGCTCTCGATCATGCGCCAGGTGTTGCGCGGTCTCCGCGCCGCGCACGACCTCGGCATCGTGCACCGCGACATCAAGCCGGAGAACATCCTGCTGAACAAGGATCGGATGGCCTTCATCACCGACTTCGGCATCGCCACGTCGCAGGATCTCGTCCGCCGCGAGCTGGCCGGAACGCCCGACTACATGGCTCCCGAGCAACTCCGCTGCGAGACGGTGGTCCCGGCCTCCGATCTCTATTCGTGCGGCGTCGTGCTCTATCGCATGCTCACGGGAGTCCTCCCGTATCGCGCGAAATCGATCACCGAGGTCCTGGCTGCACACCTCAACGCCGAACCCGAGCCGATCGACGAATCGCTCGACATCTCGGCGGCGACGCGCGAGCTGATCGCCTCGATGCTGCAAAAGAAGGTAACCGACCGTCCGCTCAATGCGCGCGAGATCCTCGATCGCATCGATGCCCTGCTCAAGGCCGCCAGCATGACCCAAAGCGCATCGAAGCGGATCACCGTGCTGGTGATCGAGCACGATCCCGAGGCCTTGGCGTTTCTGACGGAGGTGCTTCAGGGGGAGGGCTATCGCGTCCTCGCCACCAGCAACGCACGTGAAGGCGTCAACCTGGCCTTCGAACAATCGCCTGCCATGATCTTCCTCGACGCCCGGATCCGCGGCGGCTTCGATCTCCCCCCCGAGGCCGATGGCGAAGAGATCGCCGCCGACGGCCTCGGCTTCGTCCGCATCGTCCAGCGCGACGAGCGCCTGCGCACGGTGCCGATCGTGCTGATGACCGACGACACCCTCCTGCAACTCGACGTCGCGTTCCAGAAGGCCGGCGTTTCCGATGTGATGATCAAGCCGTTGGGCAGGAGCGATGTGCTCGATGCGGTGAGGATGATTACGCCGCGGGAGGCGTAGAACAGACACCGAAGCGCCATCACACCGGAGCGCTGGCGTCTCGCCGGCTGGCTCGGCGGCGTCTCGCCGCTGAGGGTTAGCAGGCAAGAGTATCGAGTCTTGCTCGACCTGGGGCGAGACGCCCCCGGGCCAGCCGGCGAGACGCCAGCGCTCCGTCGCGCTGCGCGCGAATGCGCCTACGGCGGGCCGAACAGATCCTCCGGGATCTCCACGCGCGGCAACTCGACCAACACCCGAAGCGGCACCGCTACCGGCGCATCGAGTTTCAGTCCCAGCGCCGAGGCAGGCACCGTCTGGATCTCGCGCTTCGTGGCGGCGCGCGGCTCGGTGTTGATGCGAACGATTCCGGTGAACTGCAGCGGCGCGAGGGCGGTGCGGGGGAGGGCACGGACGGCGTCGTCGAGGGCGGCGCGGTCGGCGGCGGGCATCGGCGCGAAGGCGATGACGGGCTGCGGCCGCGGGGCGGTGGTGTGGACGACGCGCAGCTCGTGTGCGTGTTCGGCGAGCAGAGGATTCGATTCGGAGACGAGAGCGGCGTCGGTGCGGCCGTAGAGCGCGTTTGCCAGCGCCGTGAGGTCGTCGGAGACGCGCGTCGTCACGGTGACGCCGTCATCGCTCAGAGCGTCCACTCCGCTGATGGTTTTGCCGCGCAGATCGGCCAGTGATTTCGCAGGGCTGCGGACCGGCACGACGACGTTGCGCTCGTACGTGGTACGGCCGTCGCGGCTGAACGTGTAGCGCGGCACGAAATCGCGGGAGAGGAGCTCGCGGTTGGCGATCACCACGCCGACGGAATCCCGATTCGCGGCGATGAACGCCCGCGCATCGTCCGCCCGGCGGAAGAGCTCCGTTTTCAACGGCAGCGACGAGGTGCCGGCGAGGTTCCCGACGATCGTCGTCGCGGCCTCGGCGAGTTTCTTCTCCGTCTCGGCCGGCGTGTCCGGCAGGAAGACGACCACCGTATGCCTCGGCTGCGAGGACGCCGCTTCCTCGGCGGGCATTACCTTCACTGGCTGCGCCGATTCGAGATTCTTCTTCGCCATCGTCTCGATCGCCGGCGGCAGATCGCCGTTGATCGCTCGCGCCAGCATCTCCCGGGCTGAGGTATCGGCGCCGGCGACGAGATCCGCGGTACCGCGGAAAAAGAGCGCGAGCGACTGTTTGCGCTTGTCGAGCGAGGCCGCGCGGTCCGCGAGCTGGCGTGCCCGCTTTGCCGACGCTTCATCCTGCTGTTTCACGGCGCGCTCGAGCTCGTCGGCGGCGTGAAGCAGGAGCGTATTCGCCAGTGACTCTTTCGCCCGGCCGCAGATGTCTACGTTCGCTCCAACACTCAGTTCGAACACGGAGCTGCCGGGGTGACCCCACACTGCGGAGCCGCATCGGACCGATGACAGCAACTCCGCCGCGTCGTCGTATCGCTTCTCGCCGAGCGCCACCTCGCCGGCCGCCAGCGCCACCTCGCTCCAATCGGCGAACGCCTTGTGCGCCGTCGCAAGATGCGGTTTCGCCTCTCCCCACAGCCCGAGCTGCCAGAACAGCAGTCCAGCATCGCCGCGGGCGATCGGCGAAGAGCTCTGCGCCAGCGTCCTTGCCGCCGCGTCGCGCTGTCCATCGAGCGCATCGAGCACCGCAGTAACCTCGGGCGCGGTGAGGTGCAGCGCGCGCAGGTTGGCCGCGTTCGGATTCTGGCGAACATTTACGATGGCCAGCTCCGCCCGCAACGCCGGACGATCGGGAAGCGCCTCCAGCGCTGCCCGCTCGGCGGCGAGATCGTTCGCGTCGCGCGCCACCAGCGCGCGCTCGAGGGTGACGATCGTGTTCCGCGGAGAGGTAGCCTGCGCACGGTCGAGCAGCGATTTGGCATCATCGAGACGCTTTTCATGACGTGCCATCCTGCCGAGAAGCAGCAGCGACTCGGCGTCATTGGCATCGAGCGTCAACGCCTCTTCGAGCGACGTCCGCGTACCGGCACGGTCGCCGCGGATGAGCTGGGCGCGTCCGAGCATGCGTAGCGCCGGACGCTTCGATTCGGCATCGAAATGCGGCATCCCGTCGCGGAGAAGCTTGATGGCCTCGTCGTACTTCACTGTTTTAAAAGCAATGGCTCCGAGGTGCAGGTATGCCAGCGGCAGCGAGGCGTCAGCGGCCAGCACCTTGCGATACTCGTACTGCGCGAGGTCCATCCTGCCGGTCGTAAAGTAGAGGAATCCGAGGTTGTAATGCGCGGCGGTGTCGTCGTCGAGATTCGCCGCCTTCTGATAGGCGTCGATGGCCTCGGGCCACTTCTGCTGCTTCAGGTAGATCGCGCCGAGGTTCGAGTAGGCGCGGGCGTTGATCGACTCGACCGGCTGGTGGTTTGCGAAAGCCTGATCGATCGGTGCCAGCGCCATGCGATAGGCATCTCGCGCCTCGTCGTAGCGGCCGGCCTCAAAGAGCATCGCTCCGAGGTTGAAGTACGCGCGAAGAAACGTCCCGTCGAGATCGACCGCCTTTCGATAGGCGGCGATGGCCTGGTCCTTCCGGCCCAGAGACGCTTCGGTGTTTCCGAGGCTGAACTGATATTTCGCATCGTCAGGAGCAAGCTGCGTTGCCCGTGTGATCGCGGCCAGCGCGTCATCGTTTCGATTCAGCGAGCGAAGGATCGTCGACCGCAGCGAGTGCAGCGCGGCGTCGCGCGGCATCTTCGCGATGGCATCGTCGACGTACTTCAGCGCATCCCCTGATTTACCGAGTTGCTGCGCCGCCGCGGCGGCATTCGAGAGAAGCGTTCGATCGGAGGGAGCGCTGGCCACGCCGCGCACGAAGGTGTCATAGGCCTCGGCCACCTTCCCCTGCTTGAAATACAGCGCGCCGAGGTTCGCGTACGCCGAGCCCAGCGTTGGCGCGACGTCGATCACGCGGCGGTATTTGGCGATGGCGTCATCGACGCGATTCGATTCACGCGCGCGATCCGCCTCTTCCATCAGGCTGCGCGCCACCTCGGGCAGGTCCTGTGAGCGCGCGGCGGGGGCGAGGATCGCCAGGACGATCATGGCCGGCACGAGCCAGATGCGCACGGCGCTCAAACTCTCGCCATCGCCGCGGCGATCGAACGGAACACGCCGAGGCCGTCTGTATTGCCGAGCAGCGCTTCAGCGCATCGTTCCGGATGCGGCATCATGCCGAGAACGTTCCGCCCGGCATTGCAGACGCCGGCGATGTTGCGCGCCGATCCGTTCGGATTCGACTCGCCCGTGACGCGACCATCGGCATCGCAGTATCGAAAGATGACCTGCCGGTTGCGCTCGAGCTCATCGAGGGTATCGTCATCGGCGAAATAGTTTCCTTCGCCATGCGCGATCGGCATGCGCAGGACGGCACCGCGCTCCAGCTCGGACGTGAACGGCGTGTCCGTCTCTTCGACGCGAACAAACACATCGCGCCCGAGGAAACGAAGGTGCTGGTTCCGCATCAGCGCTCCCGGCAGAAGACCAACTTCGGTGAGAACCTGAAAGCCGTTGCAGATGCCGAACACCAATCCCCCGGCGGCGGCATGGCGGCGGATCGGCTCCATGACCGGAGCGAACTTCGCCAGCGCCCCGGCGCGGAGATAGTCGCCATAGGCGAAGCCGCCCGGAATGATCACGCAATCGGTACCGCGAAGGTCGGTCTCCTTGTGCCAGAGAACATCGACCTCCGCGCCGAGGACGTCGCGTGTCACGTGCAACGCATCGTGATCGCAATTCGAGCCGGGGAGGACGACGATGCCGAACTTCATGATGGGGGAAGTTTAGCGCGCGGGGAATGTAAAATCATGGCGCTATGACAAAAGTGGAGGCCCTCGAAGAAGAGATCAAGAAACTGTCTCCGCGAGAGATGGCCCAGCTTCGCGACTGGATGTCGGAGCGGGACTGGGAGGAGTGGGACGAACAGATCGAACGCGATAGTGAATCGGGAAAACTCGATGAGCTGTTTGCGGAAGCGATCGCAGACCACAAGACTGGCAAGAGCCACAAACTTTGAATCACTTCGAAGCGATCAATCTCAAGATCCGAACCAGGATATCGATATCAGGATCAACCATCTCGAGATCAGAACCCGGTGGTTAAGATCAGGATCGACCCACCTCAAGGTCACAACCGATGGGGTCAATATCAGGACTGCCACCTGTAGATGACAACCGATGGGGTCAAGGTCAGGATCGACCCACCTCAAGGTCACAACCCGATGGGGTCAAGGCCAGGATCGACCCACCTCAAGGCCACAACCCGATGGGGTCAAGGCCAGGATCGACCCACCTCAAGGCCACAACCCGATGGGGTCAAGGCCAGGATCGACCCACTTCAAGGCCACAACCCGATGGGGTCAAGGCCAGGATCGACCCACCTCAAGGTCACAACCGATGGGGTCAAGGTCAGGATCGACCCACCTCAAGATCACAACCGATGGGGTCAAGGTCAGGATCGACCCACCTCAAGATCACAACCGATGGGGTCAAGGTCAGGTTGTGTCATCGAAAGATGACAGTGTTTCGGTGATCACTTCGCTACCGCCGGCCTTGGCACCTTGTAAATCGTCAGAAAGCCCGCGCGATCGGTGACGATGACGGTGTTGCTGGCGCGGTCATACGCCATCGCGTACGCGGCGACACCGTACAGCGATGCAGGAGTCACGCGGCGGTTTGAGCCGGAAAAGGCGACGCTGGCGTTGCAGCGCTGCTCGGCAAAAAGGAGCAGCTCGGGAGACGCCAATGCGGCGATCTGGGCGCCGCTCCCCTCGGGGAGGCAGATGGCGTCGCTGTTGGTCAGGTCTCCGAAATTGATGGCCATCCGCATCTGGCCGTTCGCCCCGGCGGCCATCTGCTTCGCCGGCTTCGTCATCGATAGCGGCTTTTCGAAGAGGGAGTTGCGGCTGAGTGCGATCAGCGCCTGATCGCCGGCAGCGAACAACGCTGCTTCGATCGTCTTATCGGTCTGCAGTGGCTCGCGGGCAAGCTCGGCGAAGTTCGTGGTATCGAAGAGCGCCACCGAGGTCGCTTTGGTGTTGCCGAAGTCCTCGGGGGCGATGACCGCCAGCAGGGCGCCGTTCGCGCTCACGGCGATGGCCATCGGATCGTCGATGTTGATCGTCCGCAGCTCTTTCTCACCGTCGGCGTCATAGACGTGGACGTGCCGGCCGAGGAGGTAGAGATGCCGTCCCTGCGGATCGGGGAGGACGTCGCGAATCGCCTCCCCTTCCAGCGTGATCTCGCGGCGGACGGCAAGATCGGGGAGCGAAAGGATCGAGGCACTCTCGTCGCTGCCGTTGGCGATGTAGAGCCGCGTGCCGGCGCGGTTGGTACGCATCGTCACCAGCTCTTTCGTCGACGCGATCTCGGCGGAGTCGAGGACGACGCGCTGTTTGATCGCGCCGCTCTTCGGATCGATGGCCACGACCGCCTGCGGCTGCGCCAGCCCGACGTAGATGGTCCCGCCGGCGCCGACGGCGACGCCGTGAGGATCGCCCGGGAGCTGCCAGCGTTTGACGATTTTCTGGTCGCGGGTGGGAACAGGCGTGAGCGGCTGGGCGATAACCGCCGGAATCGCGGCCAGGAGAAGCAGGCTAATCGTCGATCGAGTACGAAAACGTTTCGATGACGGTGTTGGCGAGGAGCCGCTCGCACATCTGCCGGAGCTGACGCTCGATCTCTTCGCGAGGCTGGCCACGATCCGCAAGCGTGATGCGAAACAGCTTGCCGGCGCGCACATCTTCCACCCCTTCAAACCCAAGCGTACTCAGCGAATGCTGAATGGCCTTCCCCTGCGGGTCGAGAACCGACGGCTTCAACTCGACGATGACGGTGGCTTTCATGAGGGGATTCTAGCGGTTACGCGGTCTCGGGGTTGCTGGGTTACTGGGTTGCTCGGTTGCTGGGTGAGAGACTGGCTCGGCAAACCAGCAACTCAGCAACTCAGCAACCCAGCAACCCAGCAACCCCGAGACCGCGTTAACCAAAACCTCCTCCCCGCCGTAATAGCTCGTACTTCAGGAGGCTTCACATGGATGGTGCAATGGTTCTCATCCCTATCATCGGTACGATCATGTTCTTCAGCACGGTCATCTTCGTCGTCTGGGCGAGTGTCCATGCCAAGAACCGCAAGGCGACTCTTCAGGCTGAGGTGCAGACGCGCCTCATCGACAAGTTCAGCAACGCTCCGGAGTTCGTCGATTTCCTCAACTCGGACACAGGCAAGCAGTTCCTGAGCGGCATCGACAAGATGCCGAAGCTCATGGCCCGTGACCGGATCGTCGGAGGGGTTTCACGCGGGCTCGTCCTCAGCCTGCTCGGCGTGGCCTTCGTCGGAATCTGGATCGCCGACAACAACATCGGCTTCATGTATCCCGGGTTCATCCTCCTCGGCCTGGGCATTGCCTTCTTCCTCACCACATTCGTCTCTCTCAAGCTGTCGCAGAAGTTCGGCCTGATCGGCGACGACTCGCCGACTCCGCGCGAGGTGGGCCATGCAAACGGCAGACGCGAGCCGACGGAAACACAGGCGTGAGGCGAACGTGCAATTGGAAGGTACCCTGATCGCGTCGCCGTTCGGTGCCGCCGTGAAAACGGCGGCCCCACGGCGGCCCGAAAGACCGATGGACGAAGCGGCATTCGAAGCGTTCTACCGGAAGACGGCCGGAGGTATCTGGTCGTACATCTACCGGATGACCGGCGATGCCGCCATGGCCGACGACCTGCTGCAGAAGACGTTCTTCCGCTTTCTGCGCGGCAATCCGTCGATCGCGGATGACGATCACTTGCGGCGCTACGTCTACAAGACCGCCACGAATCTGGTCTTCGATCATTTCCGCGAAACGAAGCGCGATCGGACGCGCGCGTATGAATGGATGCCGGCGGAAGCGAGGCCGGACCGCGGCGATCTGCGCCACGACATGGCCCGCGTGTTCGCCGACCTGAAGCCGCAGGAGCGCGCGCTGCTGTGGCTGGCGCACGTGGAAGGAAACTCGCACGAGGAGATCGCCGAGGCCATCGGCGTGAAGGCAAAGAGCATCAAGGTGATGCTCTTCCGCGCACGTAAACGCCTTGGCGATATGCTGACGAAGAAAGGCCTGGCCCCCGAGGTGACGCGATGACGACCGAATGCCCCTTCGAACCGAACGTCCTCGAAGCCGTCACGAACGATGCCTGGACCGAGTCTCTCCGCGCCCACGTGGCGTCGTGCGATGACTGCGCTGCCGCCGCCGAGGTGGGGCCGTGGATGACCAGATTCTCCGGACTGGACGAACGGGAGCACGTCCTCCCCGACCCCGCGGTGCTCTGGCTGAAGGCAAAGCTGCTGCAATCGAAGGTGGTGGTGGAGCGGGCCTCGCTGCCGATTACGCGTCTGCAGATCGCCGCCTACCTGATCATCGCCGCCTGCTGGGCCGCGCTGCTGACCTGGAAATCGAGCGCACTCCAGATCTGGATCGATCACTTCTCCCCCGGCCACATGGTCCTCGGCGCCACCGGCGCGGAAGCGACGAGGTCGCTGTCGCTGGGAGTCCTTTTCGCGGTTGTGCTCCTGTCGTCAGCAACGGTTGGGGTAGCGATGCATACGATCTTAGCGGAGGAGTGAGGGTTCGATGCAACGTTAACGGCGCAGAATGAGCGCGACGAGCAGCCGTCCGATCGCGACGAGTGATGCGCTGAGTACCAGGCCCCACTTCATCAACGCGACGCATGCGGTCGGTGTCGCAACGAAGTAGTGGTTGTAGGTCTCGGCGAGGATGCCGGCATTCTCGATCAGATCGAACGCTCCGGCGACCCAGCCACACCAGCCGAGCGCCAGCAAGACGGTTCGCGTACTGCCGATGGAGGCGCTGACGTGTGCAGCCCAGAAGCAGAGCATCGCGATGAGGGTGGAGTAGAGCGGGATGAATAGCACCGTGTCCAGGAGCAGACCGCGGCGGGCGATCGACATGGAAGGCTGATTCGCATTCCAGTCCATGACGATCGCTTCCGCTTCAGCGGGTTGCATCTTCCATTCAAGGATGGCGCTTCGCCGGCGCTCTCCGAGAATCGTGCTTGGGAATCCGGCGTCGTTCCGCGAGATGAGCAATCCCGCACCTCCCGTAGCCGCGATGAGAAGGATGACGACAGCAGCGTAGTGCCAGCTGGTCATGGCTGCCCTAACATCGTCTTGATCGTAGCGACCTTCTGCGCGTTGGGACCTGTCTTGATCTGTTTGTTCATTTCGCCACTCGATGCGTCGGCGAGCATCCAGCCCAACGGTTGCGGAACGGTCGGGAGAAGGGTGAACTCGATCCGCGGATCCGGCAACTCGCCCAGGGCAAAGACGGCGTGAGCGCCGCGCGTAGCGAGCAAGGTTCGCGGCGGTGCGAGGATCTCGTTCGCGAAGCGGTAGTACTTCGGTTTCCCGGCCTTTGGCCGGAAGTCGATGATGATGAAGGTGATTCTTGGGTGGTAGGTCTTGAACGACGGCGTCTGCGCGATGACGTTGAAGATTTGCTGTGCGGTCGCGGAGCCGGAGTTCTCTAAGTAGCCGCCATCGGCGACGTGATAACCCGGCCGATTGCCGATGGGCGGCAGCCCGCCGATCGGTGAGATGTACGGGAAACGCGCGGAGCAGTGGGCAGCCGTGCTGATCCGCAAATCGCGGCCAGCGATCGAGAGAACGTCTCCCACGTTACGAATGTCGGTGAGGAGGCAGTTGCTGGTGATCAGACATCCTCCGGTCTCAACGCTCGTTCCGTTCATGAACAGCGACGGCAACCTTGTTGCGCCGTCGCCCGCATAGATCGATGTAAGCGGTTGCTGCAATGCCTTGGCCGCGGTGGGATTGGCATCTGCCCAACCTTGTTCCCAGCCCATCTCGAGCTGGGCGGCACGATCGCGGCTGACGATCGGGAACGGGACAAATCGTTGCAACAGATCGGCGGTGGTCATCGAGGCGAGCAGCGGAGCGAGCGCATCATAGGCCAGGGCTTTTGTTGAAGCATCGAAGACTCTGGTGGAAGTCGTTGCCGCAGCCGTCGCATACACAGCAGCACCCACCGATCCCCCCGAAACACTGCTGATCGCGAAGAGGTGTCGTGTGAATGCGCCACGAGTGGAGTCATGAAGCTCACCGAGAACCGCAGCGGTCCAGTACGCGGCCCGAATGCCGCCTCCTTCGGTTGCGACGATGAAGACCGGCGCATTCATGGCGCCGCCCGGCTCCGTAGCAAGGCGGCTCATCCAGCCGTCGAATGTCTCGGCGACGTTTTTCCGCGGCGTTGGCGCGGTGTCGAGGAGGCGGACCCGATGATTGTCGTTGAACGGGCTGATGACAACGGCAAATAGCAGCAGGAATGTCAGCAGCGGCATTTCCCAACGGTGACCAAGCCACACCAGGAAGAATCCGAACGTCACCCACAGCGCGAACGCAAAGACGAGGATGAACGGCGCACCGATGAAGTTCATGAAGGGAATAACGAAGCTCACGCAGAGGAAAATGATGTCGAGCACGAGTGTGACGACGTAGAGCACCTTCGCCGCCGTTGAGAGATCACTGATTGTTCCGCGAGTCTCCGTCACGGCGCTGCTCATCATCCGTCGACGGATGATCGTGAACGCAAGGAAGGCGGCGGCGAGCCCACCGATCAGCAGTTCGAGTGCGATCATGCGCAGAGGAACGTCGGCCGATTCCGTGTGGATGAAAAAGAGAGCAATCAGGACGATCACGAATACAAGAACGCCGAGCACTCGCGGGAGCCACGCGGTCCATGATGGAAACTGATGCGTGCGGAGCTCGCGCGACGTCAGATCCAGATACAGCAATTGCCTTGACCAGAACCACACCTGCAGTGCGAGAGCGAGCGTGGCGAGACCGAAGAAGAGACCCGGCACATTCGAGTCACTTTCCGCAAGATGGGCAATGATGTCGTGCCCCTGATCTGTACCGATCAATGCGAAGCCGAGCACGAATAGTAGGAAGAGGTTGAATCGCAACGGGAGGATGAAGGCGTAAAAATCCTTGAGTGGTTTCCACCACCGCGGCGGGTGCGCTTGGGACATTCTCTCCTCCAGTTTGTTGGGTAAGACGGACAATTGGGGAGAGTTCCGCGACGCTTCTTTCCCTACCCCCTAGCCCGCATTTCTCACACGCTGAGTGGAATTGCCGACACCCTGTTGGTGGCAAAACTTGGGGACGATGTGGAGTTGTGCGAGCCTTTCGTTCCCGGCAGTACCTCCAATCGAGAGTCCTTCTCCCCCAGCGCTTTTCAGCTGGGGGAGAAGGTGGCGAAGCCGGATGAGGGGGCGTTTCACGAGGACGTCATTCGCTCGCCTTCGAGCGCTCTCGGACCAGCGTCGGCAAATCGCGCATATCTCGTAAAGCGCCCCCCTCATCCGGCTTCGCCACCTTCTCCCCCCGCAAGAAACCGCGGGGGGAGAAGGGCTCTCGACGAAGGGAGTTGCAATGCCCTCGAGGGAACAATTCAAGTGAGCATGTGAGAAATGCAGGCTAGCCTCTAAAACGTCCCCCACATCAACACGCGTTTGAACGTGTAGAAGTACGGACGGGCATCGCCGAGGGCCGCGACGACGCGTTTGGTGTACTCGGCCAGGAACTCGCCGTAGCGCTCCTCGGACAGCGCCTCGCGGTACGGCGTCAAGGTCGTCCCCTTCGTCCATTCGACGACATCGGCCGCCGACGGCAGGATGTGGCCGTAGACCTGAAGCCGGACGTGTTGGCGGGCGAAGCCGAGGTGGTGGAGTAGCGCGGCGTAGTGTTCCGGTGGGAGGACGTTGACGGTACGGGGTGCGAGGCCGAACGAGGCCGCGGTGTCGGAGGCGATCCGGTGTGAGGGATGGTCGTGGTTCGCCGGCATCTGGACCGCGAGCTGGCCGTGCGGCGAGAGGAGCGCGACCAGCTTCGCGAAGAGATGGTCGTGATCGGGGATCCAGTGCAGGGCGGCGTTGGAGAAGATCAGGTCGAACGGGCGGTCGGTGACGAAGGCTTCGGCGTCGCCCTTCTCGAAGCGGAGCGCCTCGGAGCCGAATGACCGCGACTTGAGCAGCATGGTCTCGGAGTTGTCGATGCCGACGGTCTCCTCCGCCGCAAGTTGGTCGTGGAGCTCGCGCGTCAGCTCTCCCGTTCCGCATCCGAGGTCGGCCACGCGCATGCGCGGGCGGCGCTCGATCAGCGAGGCGAGATCGCGGAACGGCTGCGCGCGCTCGTCCTTGAATCGCTCGTATTGAGTAGGGTCCCACATGGGTCGGATTCTACGACGACGACACTGAGCTCTCCGCGTCAGTCTCCGATCATTGGGGCTTAGGAATCTGTTTCAACTGCTCGATGTACGCTTGTGCCTTCATCGCCTGAGGGCTCATCGGAGCGATCCGGATGAGGCGGTTCCAGGTTTTGATCGCTTTGTCCTGGTCCTTCAGGTCCTGCGCATAGAGCACTCCGAGGTCGAGAAGGCTGGGCAGGTGCTTCGGATTGATGGTGCTCGCCTTTTCGAAGTTGGCGATTGCCTTGTCGAACGCACCGAGCTCCCTGTACATGACGCCCTGATCGGTGAGGACATCTGGATTGTTCGGTTCCAGCCGGAGAGCGTTGCCGTACGCATCGATGGCCTTCTCCCTCTGCTCCGAATCGAAATACTCGTTGCCAAGCGCGACCCAGCCCTTCACGTTGGCGGGATCACGGTCGACGAGCTGACGCGCCGCTGCGATTCGCTGCTGCCTTCCGGTCGCAGGCGCCCACTGAGGCACTGCCTGCTTCGCTTCGACAGGGGCAGCGGGCAGCTCCTGTTTGGGATGCTTGCAGGCTGCGACGGATACCAACAGGGCGGCCACCAGGCCGCGAGCGACCAAAAGCTCGACTCTGCGGTTCACGCGTTCAGATCCTCTTCTCATGAGCGACGATACGAGCCCAAGGGTCATCTCGCCGGCGCCGAGCTCGCGACGGCTCGACTCTGCTGCTCCATGTATGGCAGAAGGGCGTCCACATCCTCCGCGCTCAAGCCCAGATTGGGCATCCGGACGCTCTTGTACATGGAGAAGAGCTTCATGGCGATGGGATCGCCCGCGGCGAGAACACGGTCCGGTGCCGCGACGTAGCGAGCCAGCCAGGCGCGATCGCGCAGCCTGGTCACGTTCAACAGATCGGGACCCACGCGGTCTCCCTTCCCGATGGTGTGGCAAGCGGTGCATCGGGACTTGAACAGGTACTCGCCCCTGCCGACGCCGTGGAGCGGACCCATGTCCGCGTAGCTCTGAACCGGCTTGGCGTTGTACCCGTCGAAGAAATGAAGAATGGTCATGGCCAGGAACTGCGGGTTGTCAACGGCTGAGTTTCGCATCCACTCGTTCGTGGCCTCCTTGCCGATCATCAGCGCGGGCTGGTGACCGTCGAGGCTTGCCGCGTCGGTCACAGACGAGAGGCCGAGCTGCTTGCTGATGAGATTAATGTCCTCCCTCTTGCCGGTGAGGAACAGCCAGCCGGGTTGGACGTGAAACTTGGCGGCGTAGGCCTTCAGCGTCTCGGGCGTATCGTGCGCAGGATCGATGCTGATCGAGTAAAAGAAGATGTCTTTGCCGACCCGATCGCCCAAGAGGCGCTGCACCTGCGACAACCTCGCCGTCTCGAGCGGGCAGCTACCGCTGCATTGCGTGTAGATGAGGTTGATCACGACGGACTTGCCCTTGAGCAGGTCGTCGTAGAAATGAACGATTTTCCCGTCCTGGGTGGTCAGGGGCACGTTGGGAAAGTAGCCGGGGCCACCGATGCCGGCAATTGCCGGGGCCGGACCCAGCATGGCGGCCACAGTGGCCAGCAGGGCTGCCAATCCTATCCGCCTTCGAAGACGGGGCATCGTGTGTCGTCTCCTTTTCATGATAACGGGCGGGCCGGCTGAGGCCTTGCCGGCACGCCCGGTCATGCGGCGATCAGGGAGTGCTGATGCTCCCGGTCGCCTTGGTGAGCTTCTTCGTCGTTGTGTCGTAGTCAAGGTTCAGGGTGAGGAGTCCCGTCTTCGACGCGAGGTAGGACCGCGGCGCCTTCGCGAAGAAGGCGAACGTTGTCTTGATCACATCCTTTACCCCGAACCGGCGGTGCAATCCCGCCTCGCACTCGTTGAGGTAGACGGTTCCGGTCTTGTTTCCGATTCCCTTGATGCCGAGGCCGTTGATGGAGATGAACACGATCGGAGGCCGGATGGGGTCGGTCAACACCTTTGTGGTCATCATCAGCGGCCCCGAGAAGGTGACGTCTTCACGCAGCCCGGTCTTCTTGGCCGAGACTGTGCCGGAGACCTGAATCGTGGAGGTCGAGACGGTTGAGGTCTGCGCGCAAGCGGGGCCAACAGCAAAGAAGAGCGGCCCTATCATCCCGCCGAAAAGGGACAGGATGGCAGCTTTGGATAATTCGCGATATGCCTTCACTCTTTGCTCCGGTAACATGAAGAAAGGTCCTTGTTCGAGATCACGTTGTCAGAAAGCAGTCGGCAGGATGTCGTCCGGCGCGATGAAGGTGACGCCCTGCGGCGTAGCGATCGGAGTCGGTAGCGGCCGCAGGAAGGGCGACCCGCCATTATCGATCTCCCACCGCAACAGCATGGCATTGTCCTCGTGAACCGTGTTGTGGCAGTGTTCCATGAACATCCCGCCCCAGTCGCGGAACTGCATGGCGATGGTCACGGTTCCGTTCGGGTGCAGGCGATAGACGTCCTTGCGGCCCTTCTCCCACGCCGGGACGTTGCCCGCGTACCCGTCACGGGAGAGGATCTGGCCCTCCTCGAAGTGGATGTGGATGGGGTGGTCCCAGTCGCGGCCTCCGTTCACGAGGGTCCATTGCTCGGTGGTGCCGTACCCCGGTGCCGCGCTGATGCGGCCATAGTCCGCGTCGAGCGCGTCCCCTCTGTTGAAGTCTCTGTAGCCACTATTGCCATCCGTGAGGATGCCCCATGGCCCCGTGAAGGAGGTGCTGCCGGTGGTGGTCTGTCTGGCGTTGTCGTCGAATGTGAAGGTCCGCGTCCGCGTGACGGCGGGCAGGATCGGATTGGGGATCAACGGGTCCGGGACCTGGCTGGCGTCGGCCACGGCGGGATTGCGCACGATCCGGAACTCGAGGAACTTCCCGACCACCGGATCACTGTAGCTGCCTGCCAACGCTTGCGAGAGAGAGAGGTCCTGGTCCGGCTCCTTCCCGTTGGTCTGCTGGGTCAGGTTGACCCACCAGACTTTCGACCCCACCGCGTACCGCGAGAAGTCGATGACGACGTCATAGCGCTCGGCGATGCCCAGCTCGTCCAGCTCGGTGAGTGGCACGGGGTGGGGCAGCAGGTTCCCGTCATTGGCGATCTGGATCATCGTCGAGCCGTCGCTCAGGGCCAGCTTGAAGAAGCGGGAGACGGCCGCGTTGAGGATCCGGAAGCGGTACTTGCGCGCCTCCACCTCGAAGTACGGGTTATCGACGAGGTTGACCGTCATCCGGTCGCCGAGGAAGCCGTCGAAGTCGAATTTGTTGAAGGCGAGCTGGCCGTTGGCATCCCAGGCTTTGTCCGCCAGCATGATGTTGACGTCGTAGTCGAGATTCGCCCACGACTTGGCCGTGCCGCTGGGCAGCCGCAGATTCACGCCGTCGTTGATGGCCTCGTTCCCGCGGTCCTTGGCGCTGTAGATATTGAACATGCCGGCCATGCCCTTGTACACGTTCTGCGAGGTGAAGCTGAACATGTGGTCATGGAACCAGTGCGTGCTCATGGTCTCGTGCCAGTCGCCGGCGATGTTCACCTTGCCGCCGGTGTCGTTGGGAGTGGCAGCCTGGGGATCGGTGGCACCGGTGTTGATGCTGGTGAAGCCGGCCAGGACGATGGGCCAGTGGTAGTCATAAAACTCGTTGGGGAAGAAGAAGGCGCCGGTGAAGCCGTCGTTCTCGGCCCCGTGGTGGCCGTTGTGCTCATGGGTCGAGATGGTGTTGATCCCGAAGCCGCCGTTCTGGCTCTTGTCGACCGGTAGCTTGTTGTGCTCGCGGAAGAGGATCGGCTCGGCGTAGCGGCCGATGATGAGCTTGGGCGGCAGCGTCCCGTTGAAGGTCCACATCGCCAGCGGCCCCTGGTCGGGAGCGAAGGGGTGGAAACGCGGGTGGAAGGGAGTGGCGGGATTGATTCCGGAGTTGAGGCTGGCAGGGACGCCGGGGTTGTAGACGTTGTTGATCTTCGCCCCCTCCTGCGTCACCTCGACCGCGACCTGGGGTGGAAAGAGCGTAAACCCCTGGTGAGCCCAGATGGGCCCGGGCGGCCGGCCTTCGATGGGACCGAACCCGCCGCCGAGCTTGGGGTCCACCGCCTGTTGCGTGGTGTTGGCCTGCGCCGTCGGTGCCGGAACGAGCGTGGAGACCGCATTGCGCGGCAGCACGTCGAAGCGGGGCATGGGTTGGGTGAACTTCTGGATGCATGGATTCGGTGGAAAGCAGGTCGGGCTCGCCGGCAAACCCGTGGGAACGCCGCCGCCGGAACTAAAAGCGTTCGCCTTGGGCGCAAACACACCCAGGCCCTGGGTCATGACCAGCACTAAGACTGCGCCTATCAGGCCTAACCGGACGAACTCGAACAGCCGCGATCTGGATCGTTCACGTGGCAAACGCATGGCTTTCTCCTTTAATGGTCTCCCGGCCACATCCGTGCAACGCGACCGAGGCTGCTTTGATGGACAAAAAGGACAACTTGTAAGGAGATGTATGGATAAATGTGTCTGACACGTTTAGGTCGCCACGTGAGACTTGTCAAGGGGGTGCTGGAGTTTCTCCTGAAGTATCGCATTAAACAACGCGGATCTTGCACAACTGCGTGACGACGGCAGCGTGTTCGATCAACGCAACAGGATCACGAAAACGCCCTTTTCTTCGTGCTGGCCGGGATCCCAGCTCAGCGCAAGTGATCCCAATTCATGATCGCGTTCGTCACCAGCGCGTAGCTGCCCTGCGTGTTCTGGCGCCACATGGGGTTGTTGGCAAAGAGGAGGATGTGGCCTTTTCCGCGAGGGGAGTCGATCACCACCGGCTTGCCGGCGATCTCCTCGCCCCCTTCGAGCATGCCGGACATCAGAAGCTGGTCGGCCTGCTTGGCGAACGAGACGATGACGCGCGGACGGTCTTCGGCAAGCGGCACCGCGTAGTCCGAGTTCCACGGCGCATCCTCGGCGGGCTGGAATCCCTCCTCGCCGGGCGCCGGTTTCGGCCTCTCGGGCAGCGGAACGAAGGTCCGGCCCTGCGGCACGTCGGGATCGTTCTTTCCACCGCGGCCGCTGGGGCGTGACTCGGGGGCGGGCGGCGGGGTCAGGCCGACCTGGAAAACCGGCGAGCTGGCGTAATAGATGGGGAGCGTGTCGTCGTAGCCGGCGGCGATGGGACTCTTCTTGTCGGTGATGCTGGCCAGGAGAATCGTGCCCGGCGCGCGCAGTTTCTGCGGCTCGATCACGCGAACCCAGCGCGCCAGACCGTACTGCACGGCCCAGACCGAGGTGTCGCGTGCTGTGATCAGCAGGCCGCCGCCTTCGACGAAGCGCGATAGGTTGTCGACGCCGATCAGGCCCAGACCGGGACGCATGTCGTCGGTCTCATCGATCCCGCCCAGATTCGGAGTCAGCTCGGTCTTGCGCCACGGCAGCGGAGGGCCGGGGGGAAGGCCGTTCACGATCTCGGCGGAGGAGTTGGAACCGCCGGTCGGCGCGAAGAGGATGACGTCGAATTTCTCGCGGAGGTTGGGCATGCGCGCCACGTCCTGCGTCGAGAGATAGCTGTAGGGGATACCGAGCGACTCGAGGCCGAGCCGGAACCATCCTTCGTCCTGCGTGCGCAGCCAGGTGTGAAGGATGGCGATGCGCGGAAGGTGAATCTCATGCGTTTTCGACGTCGGCGCCGCCGACGCCGCAACAATCGTTCCGGCACCGTACTTTTTCGCGACGGCGGTGAACGGCTCGTCGGCGACGACCCAATGCGCGCCGCGGTCTGCCCAGACGGCGCGGGCAACGCTGGTGTCGGCGTTGTTCTCGACGATCGTCGATGACGCGGCGGGCGCTGCGCCGGTCCACTCGTGCGTCGCCACCTTCAGCACCGCCGGGTTGGCGACGCGCTTGAAGTCAACGTTCTTGAGATAGCCGAGCGTCCAGCCGGTGTCGTCGTACACCTTCTCATCGCCGCGGACGTATTGGACGTCGAGCATGGCGTCGGCGATGCGCGAGTAGGGCTGGTCCATCCGAACGATGAAGGTCCCTTTGGCGAAGTTGATGGTGGGGTCCTTCTTCGGCTTATCGTCCTTCGCCTTGTCGTCCGATTTCGTCTTGTCGTCCGCCGGGGGAGCGGGTGGCCACTCCGGATTGAGACTGAACGGCGCGTCGGCGACCTGCACCTCGACCCCTTGCGTGCGGAGAAGGTTCATCAGATCGACGAGTTGCCCCTGCCGCTTCTGCGCGCCGTCGAAGACCCAGGCGGCGGGACCTTCGTTCGCCGCTTTTGCGACAGCGCGTTTGCCGAGAAGATAGAACTGTTCGAGAAAGTGCTGGCGGCGGTCGGCGAAATCGGAGAGGGCAAGCAGAAGGCCGCTCTGCTGGTAGTTGACGTTATTGCGCAACGACCACTTCACCGTCGGCAGCGGAGGGTTGGGGCGGAACCAGGCCCGGTCGCTCTGGCCGCGCACGACGCGGTCGGCCGTGATCGGGAAGCGGTTGCCGAACGTCTCGTAGAAACGGCCGACGGCGTTGTGCCCCTGGCCGGCCCACATCATGTAGTTCGGCGCCCAGCCGTCGTAGAAGCCATACGTCCAGACGCCGGGCAGACCGCGTTTGGTCAGCTCCTGCACCTCGTGCCAGGCCATCCGCTGCCACTCATCGACGACGAGCGGATCGATCGACGGGTTGTACGGACCGGTGCCGGTGGAGATGTACATGAACGGCACCGACTCGTGCAGATCGTGAGTGACCTGCGGATGAAAGTCGAAGAAGGCGTGAAGCACATTGCGGCTCAGCGCGAGCGCAAGGCCAAGGTTGTCGCGATTGTTGTCGTGGGCAACGTAGTGACCCCAGTAGACCAGCGGCGGCACAGGGCGCTTGGGATTGGCCTCGCGCCAGCGCGCCAGATCGAGCTGCCGGTCGCGCCCATCGGTCTCGACCACCGGCGTGATGAGGACGATGACGTTGTCGCGGATCTTGCGTACGAGCGGCGAATCCTCGACGGCCAGCCGGTAGGCCAGCTCCATCAGCATCTCCGGGCTGCCGGTCTCGGGGGAGTGAATGGAGCCGGTGATGTAGTAGATCGGTTTGCCGCCGGCGATGAGGCGGGCGGCATCCTCGTCGGTCAGCGTGCGCGGATCGGCCAGCCGCTTGGTGATGTCGCGGTAGTGGTCGAGATTGGCGATGGTCTCGTTACCGGCCACGGCCACCGCGATCATCTCGCGCCCTTCCTCACTCTTTCCGATGGAGAAGACCTTCACGCGCAGTGATGCCGCCTCCAGCGCCCGCATGTAGCGATTCACATCCTCCGAATAGGTCAGATGTCCATCCGCCCCGGCGATGTAGCCGAAGAATTTTAGCGGCGTCGGCACCTTCGCCGAGGCGGGGAGGTGATCGACCATCTCGGTGATGAACTGCGGCCCGGTCGTGAACTGCTTGATCTGCCGCGTGTAATCAGCGTCGTTCTGCTGTTGGGCGAGGGCCGTGGTGGCGAGGAGGATCAGGAAAGCGAAACGTTTCAAGGAGGCTCCTTTTGCGGTTGCGCGGTAGCGGGGTTACGCGGTCTCGCGGTGTTGTTGGTGGTTACTCCGCCGCGCGACCGCGAAACCGCGCGACTTCGCAACCGCGATCACATCAATATCCCATTCCTCACAATGTCCGACAGCTCTTTGATCATTTGTGACGACTCTTTGCCGAACGGTTCGGGGGCGTTGAAGAGGATCTCGATGGTGAAGTAGTTGAAGAAGACCCGGGCGGTGATGAGGAGGGCGGAGATGGGGGAGACCGAGGGGCGAAGCCGGCGCTTCATGTCGCCGAGGGCTTCCTCGCCAACGAACGCGCCATAGCGCTGGCCGAGCTCGCCGTAGAACTTGCGGATGTGCGTTCCCTCGAACTCGATGACGTCGACGAAGATCAACGTAAAGTACGGCTTGAACTCGCGGATGGAATCGCGCGCGGCCAACGCGAGCTGCTCGATGTTGTCGGGGAACTGGCCGACGGAGAGGGCGCGGGTGAACGGATAGCGGCGGGTTTCGGTGATGCGCCAGAACTCGTCGAGCAGGGAACGGAAGATCGTCTCCTTGTCGGGGAAGTGATGGTAGACGTTGCCGGTCGATACCCGCGCGGCCACGGCGATCTCGCGCACCGTGGTGGCGCGATAGCCCTGATGCGAGAACAACTGCAGGGCGGCGTCGAGCACCTGCCGCCGGCTGCGCTCTGACTTCTCTTCTCTCTGCATGACCTTGCCCGCGCGAAGGCTACGCGCGCGAAGGGCGGGGGTCAATGCTCATTCCCGAGGTGTACGATAGCCGCTCACCAGACAATCCAATGCCACAAGGTTCCGACTCCGCGCGACGGCGCACGATCACCGTCTTTCTCACGCAGGGACTCGCCGGCCTGCTGGTGATGCTCTGGGTGACATGGCTGCGCTTCGACCAGACCGTGGCCATCCTCCACCGGCTACAGCCGAATGCGGCCGGCATCATCATCATTCTGGTCGCCTTCTCCATGACGCTCGCGCTCCTGAAATTCGAGCTGACCGAGTTGATCTACGTCTCCCTCGTTCTCACCGCGTATACGGTCATGATTCCGATCCTCGGCGTGGTGATGTCGTCGTGGCTGGCCGTGATCGTGGCGGGAGTGGCGCGCATCCTTGCGTTGCAACAGATCGGGCCCGCCAAGATCGAGTCGACGGACCGCTTCGTCGATCACGTCAAGACCTTCGGTCTCTTCGGAACGTACGGGATTCCCGTGGTTGCCGCGGCGACGTTGTACGAACGTCTCCAGGGCGAGCTGCCTCTGGCGCACGTCACGGTGAGCGTGGCGCTGAAAATCGCACTCTGCGGCATCGTCCTCAGCGTCACGAACATCCTCCTGATGTTTCGCGTGGCTCAATCGTATGGCTACTCGCTGCGGAAGATCGTTCACATCGACCTCGTCGATCTGGGCATCTATCTGCTCACCGTTCCGTATGCGGTGATGACGGCCCTGGCGTTCGCGGCGCTCGGGTGGGGCGCACTGGTGGCCCTGGCATTCACCGGCAGCGAAGCGATCATCGTGGCTCGCAGCCTGGCCAAGACGCGAATGAAGAGCGTGCTGCAACTGCAGCGCATCGCCTCGCTCACCAACATCGGGAAGACGATCTCGCTCCGGTACACCACAGACGAGCTGCTGGCGGTGATCTACAACGAGTGCAAGCGGTCGGTCGACTGCACACTCTTCACCATCGCCCTGCTCGATGAGGGGACCAACGAGCTGTCGTTCGAGCTCGACGTCCGTGAAGACATCCGCCTGCCGAAGGAGCGCATGCCGCTCGGCGAAGGATTGAACTCCTGGGTCATCCACCACAGCGAGCCGCTTCTGATCGGCAGCGTGGCCGATGAAAAACGGATCGGCGTGCGGGCTGTCGCCGACACGAAGCCGACCGAGTCGTGGCTCGGCGTTCCGATGATCGCCCGGGACCGCGTGATCGGCGTCATCTCCGTCGAGAGCTTCAAGAAGAACGCCTTCACGAACGACGACATGCTCCTCTTGACCGCGATCGCCAACCAGGCCGCCGTCGCCATCGAGAACGCGCATCTGTACAAAGATCTGGAAGGGCTGACCTTCGCACTGGAGCAGCGGGTCATGGAACGGACCAATGAGCTGCGCGAGACCAACCTGCGGCTGCTGGCCGCCGACCGCTCCAAGAACCAGTTCCTGGCCAACATGTCCCACGAGCTGCGCACGCCGCTGAACTCGATCATCGGCTTCTCCAGCGTGCTGCTCGAGAACACGCGCGCGGCCGTGCCGCAGCGGCTCTACAAGTTCCTGGAGAACATCCACGTGGCCGGCAATCATCTGCTGGAGCTGATCAACGACATCCTCGATCTGTCGAAGATTGAAGCCGGCAAGATGGAGCTTCGCACCGACGAGTTCGATCTGCGCGAGACGATCGCCTCGGTCGAGCGGGTGATGAAAGGCTTCGCCGCGGAAGCGAAGGTGAGCATCACGGCGTCGATCGACCCCGCGGTGCCCCGCGTGCGGCTCGACGAGGGACGCCTCAAGCAGATCCTTTTCAATCTGCTCTCGAATGCGGTGAAGTTCTCGCCGGATGGAGGACCGGTCACGATCGGGGTGACGTCGCTGCCGCCTGCCACGTCACCGCTCGGCGTCGAGAGCGTGCGTATCGACGTCGCCGACCGCGGGATCGGGATCGCTCCCGAAGAGTTGCAGCGCATCTTCGACGAGTTCTACCAGACCGAAGAAGGACGGCGCGCACGGCGGGGCGGCACGGGGCTGGGGCTGTCGCTCACACGCAATTTCGTCGAGCTGCACCACGGCCGGATCGACGTGCGGTCAGAGGCCGGCGAAGGCTCGTGTTTCTCGCTCTATCTACCGGTCGATTACGACGCGGCCACACTGCCGATCGCGGGGGCCGGGAGCCGGGAGTCGGCAGTCGGCGTCGGCGTTTCCGCGACCCCCGATCCCCGGCGCCCGTCTCCCGATCGCTCTCTACATCAACTCTGATTCAGCGAAAAAGAAGCCGATCTCGATTCTGGCGTTGTCGTCCGAATCGGATCCGTGAATGGCGTTCTGCTCGATCGACTCGCCGAACTCCTTCCGGATCGTGCCGGCATCAGCCTTGGACGGATCGGTCGCGCCCATCAATGTGCGCAGCGCCAGGACGGCGTTCTCCTTCTCCAGCGCCGCGACATAGACGGTGCCGGAGGTCATGTAGCGGACGAGGTCCGGAAAGAACGGCCGTTCGCGATGAACGCCGTAAAACGCTTCGGCCTGTTTCGTCGAAAGATTGACTTTCTTGAGGCTCAGAATCCGAAAACCCTCCGCCTCGAGCCGGCTGATGATTTTTCCGAAGTTCCCTTTGCGGACCGAGTCCGGCTTGATGATCGTAAACGTGCGATTCGACATGGGTGTTGTTTGTCCTTTTACTTCGAAGTAATAATCGCCGATATCCCCGCCGCTTCCAGCTTCGAGCGAACGCCGGCCGCCTGCTCGCGGGTCTCGAACGGGCCGACGCGAACGAGGTAGAGCGAGGTGTGATCGATCGTCGCTTCCTGGCCGATCGTCTTCAGCTTCTTCTGTAGCGACTTCGCATTCGCTTCCTGCGAGAACGCGCCGACCTGCACGACGTAACGTCCGCCGTGCGTCGTGGCGGGGCGCGGCTGCGGTGTCGAGGGAACGGGCGCCGGAACAGGCTTCGATGATGAAGGCGGAATAGGCTCGGTCTTTACCGGGACGTCTTCGAGCGAGGTTCCGTTGGCGGCGACCTGGCGGCGGGTCTCGGGTCCGCCGGCGTGCTGCTCGGTTACTTCGATTCGATCGACGGTCGCAGGCGCCGGCTGCGCTTGCGGCGGAACGGTTGTCGGAACAGGCACAGGCGCCGGTACGGGCGATTGCGTCGGTGTTGCCGGCATCGCGGCAACCGTGGTGTCAGGCATATTCACGGCGAATGGCGCCGGTGGCTCGCGATCGCCGCGGCCCACCTTCACCACGGTCATGTCGATCTCACCGCCGCCACTCTCGGCGATCCCGATCTGCTGCGCCGCGGCATAGGAGAGGTCGATGAGGCGGTCGCCGACGTACGGCCCGCGATCGTTGACGCGGACGCGCACCGTCTGCCCGGTCTTCGGATTCTTCACGTCGACGAGCGTACCGAACGGAAGCGTGCGATGCGCTGCCGTCATCAGCATCGGATCAAAGATCTCGCCGTTGGCCGTCGTCCGGCCGGCAAACTCCTGCCCTACCCAGCCTGCCGCGCCGTGCGCCGACATCTGCTGCTGTGACTGCGGCGATGGCGAAGCCGATGGTGACGACGCCGACCGCGGCACGAAACTGTGACCGCATGCCGCGAGGTACAGCGCTGCTACAGCCAGGAAAACTCGTTTCATACCCGCACCTCGCCGACTTCTCCGCGTATGACCGTGGCCACTTCGGCCGCGATGATCGGATCAACTTCTTCCGAGAGGAAGCGCTCGGTCTGCTGTGTGGCCAGACCGGTGTAATTCTCCGGGTGGGCCATGGACGCGATCGATGCGCGATCAATGCCGAAGAGCGAATCGGCGGCGATGCGATCGAAGAGGTCATTCTCGCCCGCACCCGACTTGAGCGCATCCGCGGCAGCCTGCGAATGGATGCGCACGCGCTCGTGCAGCACCTGCCGGTCGCCGCCGCGCCGCACCCCTTCCATCATCAGGTTCTCAGTCATCATGAACGGAAGCTCCCGCCGGACGTTGGCCGCGATCACTTCCTCGTGGACCACCAGTCCGGCCGCGATGTTGTCATAGATCAGGGCGATCGCATCGGCGGCGAGGAACGCCTCCGGAATGGCGATGCGGCGGTTCGCCGAATCGTCGAGCGTCCGCTCGAACCACTGTGTGGCCGCGGTGAACGCGGGATTGAGGGCGTTGACGATCAGGTGCCGCGCCAGCGCATCGATCCGCTCGGCACGCATCGGATTGCGTTTGTAAGCCATCGCCGACGAGCCGACCTGCTCCTCCTCGAACGGTTCTTCGATCTCATGCAGATGCTGGAGGAGCCGCATGTCGTAGGCGAACTTCGATGCCGACTGCGCAAAGCCTGACAGCACGTTCACTGCCTGCGAGTCGACTTTGCGCGAATACGTCTGGCCCGAGACCGGATAGCTGCGCCGCATGCCCACTTTCTCCGCGACGAGCTGTTCGAGCCGGTCGACCTTGGCGGCGTCGTCATGAAAAAGACTGAGGAACGACGCCTGCGTGCCGGTCGCCCCTTTCACGCCGAGGAGGGCCAGTTGGCTGAGGCGGAAGCCGATCTCGCGATAGTCGAGCAGCAGGTCGTGCAGCCAAAGCGTGGCGCGCTTGCCTACGGTGGTCAGTTGCGCCGGCTGAAAATGGGTGAAGGCGAGCGCCGGAGTGGCGCGCCATTTCCAGGCGAAGTCGCGGAGCTTGGCCATCAGATTGACGATGCGCCGGCGGATGATGCCGAGGGCCTCGTTCATCTGCAGGATGTCGGTGTTGTCGGTAACGAAGGCCGAGGTGGCGCCAAGGTGGATGATCCCTTTCGCGGATGCCGCCTGCAGACCGTAGGCGTAGATGTGCGACATCACGTCGTGCCGGATCTCGCGCTCGCGGCGCTCGGCGTCGGCGTAGTTGATGTCTTCCGCGTGGGTTTTGAGATCCGCGATCTGCTCGGCGCTGATGGGTAATCCGAGCTCTTTCTCCGCCTCGGCGAGCGCAATCCAGAGCTTCCGCCACGTCCGGAATTTGCAGTCGGCGGAGAAGAGGTACGACATCTCCTTCGAGGCGTACCGGTCGTTGAGGGGGTTCTGTGCGGTGTCGCGCGTCACCGGTCGGGATTATACGGCGTTGACACGGCGGCACCGACCCGCGACACTACCTTTACACATGCACCCCGCCGTCTCCACCCGGGCGCCACGCCGCGCCACGCAGGCAATCCGGAGAATCGCCGTGATTCTCGTGGCCCTGCTGATCCTCGGCGGCATCGCTTCGCTCTTCGTCACCGGCCGGGCCACCTCGGAACTGCAGCAATCGCGCAAACGCGTCGAATCGCTCCACGCGGAAATCCAGCAGCTCCAGCAGGAGAACGCCCGCCTGCGCGCCGAGATCGACAGCGTGCGGAAGTCGACCTACGCCGTCGAACGGATCGCCCGCGAGGATCTGGGGATGTCGAAGAGGGGCGAAGTGATTTACCTGCTGCCTCGATAACGGCGCGCTTCGCGCGCGTTGTCTGCGCCTGCGGGCGCGTGGTCAGTTCACGCGGAGGCGCGGAGACGCGGAGGAGATGATGAGGATATTCTTTCTCCGCGCACTCCGCGCCTCCGCGTGAGTCCTTTTACCTTAGGCCGCCACCCTGCATGGGAACGACTGTCCACGCGCCCGCAAGGCGCAGACAACGCGCGCGAAGCGCGCAGTTACCGCGTGGCCTTCTCCACCTCGGCAACGTAGCCCTCGATCACCTTCGACACGCTTTCGATCTGCGCGTTGGCGTCGCTCCACTGCTTCTGTTCGATGGCTTCGCGCACGCCAGGGACGGTCTTGACGCCGTAGCCGGTGTAGAAACCGGGGGCGTAGATCTGATGGCGGAACCACGGCCGGCGCGGCAATCCGTTGGGAAGAAGGAGCGACTGCTCGATATGCATCAAGGCTCGGTCGAAAGCTGCTTGGCGATCGGCGGGCGCCGCGGCGGCGGCGCGATCGAAGTCCTGCGCACTTTTCTTCAGATGCGCGACCGCGTTCTGGAGCGGCGCGAAATTGAGATACGGCGCGGACGGCTCGGCCTTCGGCGCCACGAACGGCTTCGTCGGATCGGCGGCGTTCTCGTAGGCGTGCTCGCGCACGAGACGGTTCCGCTCGTCGATCTCGCGGCGCGTCGTTTCGGCGAGCTTCGTCAATTCGTCGAGATAGCGCGACATCGTGTCGGCAAAGGTCTTCAGCTCGAATGGCAGCACGTCCGCGTTCGCCAGCCGGAGCACCAGTCGTCCTGTCGTCTTTGCCTGCGCGATGCCGTAGTCGAACGTCGGATCGCCGAAGCGCGTGTAGTGATCGAAGGAATCGTAAACCGAGTGATACGAGCCGCCCCCGCCTTCGCCGCCGTAGCCGATGTTCAACGCGGCCACGCCTGTGTGCTGGAGGAACGGCGTGTAATCGGAGCCCGATCCGAGGGCGTCGAGACGGATCAGATCGCCGTCGTGCGGCTCTCTGCGCATCTCGGCATTCTCACCGCGGGTCGACTCGCGCGTCGCGTCGTGCGCGCGCATACGCGCAAGAACCGAGACGTTCCGCTCCGGATCGGGGACATCGCGCGCCACCTGCGTCACGAGCTTCTCCAGCGTGTGCGACCCGGCCGCGTCGAGGAAGCCGCGCGAGTTCGTGTCGGAATTGATGTAGACGACACCCTTGCTTCGCAGCTCGTCGGCGTGCGTCTCCGCCCACTCCGTCGAGCCGATGAGCCCTTCTTCTTCACCGTCCCACGCCGCGAATTGAATCGTCCGCCTGGGCCGCCATCCTGTTTTCGCCAGCTCGCCGATCGCCTTGGCCTCTTCCAATTGGGCAACCTGACCGCTGAGCGGATCGCTGGCGCCGTTCACCCACGCGTCGTGGTGGTTGCCGCGCATGATCCACTCGTCGGGATATTGCGAGCCGGTCATACGCGCGATCACGTCATAGGCCGGCACCATATTCCAGTTGAACTCCAGCGCCAGATGGACGCGCGAGGGGCCGGGACCCATGTGATAGGTGATCGGCAGCGCGCCGCGCCATTCCGAGGGAGCGACGGGTCCGCCCAGTGCACGCAGAAGCGGCAGCGCATCCCCGTACGAGATCGGCAGAACCGGGATCTTCGTGATGACCTCGGCGTCCTTGCGGTCGATCCGCTTCGCATCCCTGGTCGCGCCGATGCCGGGCGTGAGGGGATCGCCGGGATGCACCGGCATATCCATCACCGAGCCGCGTTGCGCGCCGTTCTCGTTTCGGTAGGCGCCCTTCGGATAGACATCGCCCTGCGCGTAGCCGTCGTCTTTCGGATCGGAGTAGATGATGCAGCCGATGGCGCCGTGCTCCGCCGCCACCTTCGGCTTGATCCCGCGCCACGAGCCGCCGTAGCGGGTGATGACGATCTTCCCTTTCACATCGATGCCGTTGCGCTCCAGGATCTCGTAGTCGGCGGGGATGCCGTAGTTCGCGTAGACGAGATCGCCGGTGACGTCGCCGTCGATGGAGTAGGCGTTGTAAACCGGAAGCTGCTCGCTCTGCTGTCCCGAGGTCGCATCACCCGGCACCGGCGGCTCGACGAGTTTGGCCGTGAAATGCTCAGGCGCGATCAACTCGAGAACGCGCCTCTTGGGCGTCGGAAAGAGGACGCTGAACTCTTCGATGTTCGTGTCGTAGCCCCACGACTTGAAGAGCGAGGCGATGAACAGTGCGTTGTCGTGATCGTACGCCGATCCGAGGTGATGGGGGCGGGCGGAGAGGCGCTTCATCCAGTCGCGAAGGTCGTCGCGTTTCAGCGACGAATCGAACTGCGCCTCGAGCGCGCGTTCCTTCGCCGCATCGGCGGCGCTGAACCCGAGCATCGGCGGATCGGAATTGGGCGACTGGGCGAGGAGGGTGGTGGCGAGAAAGACGGCGAGGACGATCGCAGTGCGGCGCATGGGCGGGGATTGTAATTGCAGTGCCGCGGCCAGGTTGCTTTTCTCGCGGGGCAGCCTGCTAAGATGGATTTATGACGGAATACACAGCGATCGTGAAGCAGTCCGGCGACGACTGGATCGGTTGGATCGAAGAGGTCCCCGGCGTTAACTGCCAGGAGGAGTCGCGCGAAGAATTGCTGGCGACGCTCCGCATCACGCTGGCAGAAGCTCTCGAGCTCAACCGCGCTGACGCGCGCTCCGCGGCGACTGAGAACTAAGTACAGCTTCCCGGAAGAGAGTGTCCAGTCGACGGTTGACCGATTTGAGCCGGCGAAGCTGCCTTAAGGTCGTAGCCCCCGGCTTCAGTCGGGGGAAATGCGAATCATCATTTTTCCGAGCCCGCTTCAGCGGGCGACAGAGATGCCGTCGATCACTCTTCTGTCGCCCGCTCAAAGCGGGCTGCCAATTTGGAGATGCTCGTTTTCCCCCGGCTCAAAGCCGGGGGCTACGATCTTAAGCCAGCTTCGCTGGCCAGACGGTCGCCCGCGTACTCATTTCCGGGAAGCTGTACTAAGGTCAGCGCAAGCCATACAGGTAAAGCACCGCCGCCCACCCGCTCGGTAACGATTCCGGCGGCGCGTTCAATTCGCGTCCGTACTTGATCACCATCTCCAGCATGAATCGCGCGTGAAAGAACGCTTCGAGGAGAGGCTGTGTTGTGGCATCCCACTTCGCATTCATTTCTGTCGTGAACGTCCGCCCGGTTCCATCGTCGATGATCGCCAGGAAGCTGCGATTCATCGTCGCCTCAGGCAGCAGAGAGCGCAGCGCGGCGACGATCTTCAGCGTGAGCGACTGTACGCCGAATACCTTGAAGCTCTGGTGATAGAAGCGGTAGACGTAGTCCTCGTACTCCCAATGACTGCGCGCGCGTTCGAGCAGTGTCTCGAGCTCCGATAGGTGTTGTCTGATGTTCGCGAGAAGGCGCTCCTCGGCGGATCGATCCATCGTCATGCCGTTCATTCTCGCGCACTCAGATCTCTACCCCCGACCGCGGCCAGTTGTACAATCCGCATTCAATCCACAACTCGGGAGACCAACATGATCGAGACTTCGTCCGAGAAGAACGTCGATTCGTGGACAGTGGGGGCCATCGCCAACTCGCAGAAGACGCTCCTGGTCATCATCTCCGCCTTATTCGCGGCGGCTCCGGTGATCGCCCGACTCTTCTTCTTCAAGAGCAACCTCACGCACACCCCCGCGCAGCTCATCTTCTTCGGGCTGGCGCCGCTGCCCGGCCTCATCGGCCTGATCACGTACGTTTCGAGCCAGAAGGGCCGCTATGAGCTGCAGAAGGATGAGCTCGCGCAGATGCAGAGCCTCACGCCGGCTACCGACTCGAATTTCGCCGACGCCAGCAAGTTCGAGCCGTCGTTCGTGGCCTGGCTGACCGGCGCGCTTCTGCTGACGGGAGTCTTTCTCATCGTCGCCGTTCTCGCGCCGCACGCGAGCTCGGAGAGACCGGCGGAGATGGGCATCGTCTTCGCCGGCTACGGCACGTACGTCAGCACGCTCTGGTTCATGCTCGGACGCCTGAACGCGCATGCGCTGTCGCCGCGTTTCCTGCTCAACAGCACGCTGAAGGCCTCCATCGGAATCCTCATCGGCTTCATCGCCGCGAAGTCGGTGGGCTTCTTCGGCAAGGCCGAGTCCGCGATGTCGGCGCAGATGCTTCTCTTCATGATCGGCTTCTTCCACGACTGGGCCCTCGGCTACATCCGCAAGAAGGCGGTGGAGCTGTTTCAGGTGAATCAGAGTCCCGGCACCGCGCCGGAGCTGCCGCTGGCCATGATCGAAGGGGTGGACGACGCCGCGGCCGATCTGCTCGATGAGCTCGGAATCTCGACGGCGCAGCACCTGGCCATGCAGAGCCCCGTGGAACTGTCGATGCGCTCGCTCTATCCGATCAAGCGGGTGATCGATTGGATCGATCAGGCCCTGCTCACGCTCTACTTCCGCGACAAGATCGTCGCGGCCCGAGAGGTCGGGGTGCGGGGGATGACCGAGTTCATTGCCGTCTACGAACAGGCAGCGGGCATTCACGCCGGCAGAGCCGATCAGGCCAAAGAGCTGATGACCGTGCTGGCGCAGAAACTCGGCATGTCGGAATCGGCGCTCTATCTGATGGCCGGCGCTTGCCGTCACGACGACAGCGTGAAGTTCCTGTATGACCTGCGGCACTTCAATGAGGTGCCGCCGCCCGAATTACCGGCGGAGACGCCCGCGGGTGACGACAGACTGGAGATTCTCAAGGCAGATACGACAACCCCGCTACCGAAGCCGGTGAACGTGGATGCCAATCTGGTTCGCCCAACGGCGGATCCGCCGGCGGGGCCGCCGTCATAACGTTAAGATTCGCCCGTGGCGCTCGTCTTCGTCGCCGGCAATGCCGCCGACGTCTTTGCTCCCGATCTCGCGAAGGCGATCGACGCCGGGCTGCGGAATCGTTTTCCGGCGCTGGCGGCGGTCCGCGGCGAGCCGTATCGCTCCGATCCGGTCGAAGGCATCGGCTGGCCGCAACTGCAGACGCGCGTGATGCGGACGATCGAATCCGCGCCGCACCTCTCCGGACTGGATGCCTACCAGTCGGTCTACCTCCCTCTGCGGTTCGAGCACGTCGAGCGCATCGTCATCCCCACCGTCGCCGATCCATTCGAGGCCGGCAGTCTCGATGCCCTGCTCGACGAATTGCGCCTCTTCGCGGCGAAAGCGTCGCTGCCGACCGACGAGGTCGAGTTGATGCAATTGGCGGCGAAGTACCTCGAAGACGATGCCCTTTTCGATACCGATCTCGATATCCAGACCTACGTACAACTCTTCCTGACTGCGAAACAGGCCGCGGCGCATGGGGTGGGGTTGTGGATTGAAGTGGTGTGAGCAGCGGGTCGCCTTGTTGCGAGGTCTCGCGGTCGCGGGGTCTCGCGGTAGTACCTCGCGGACGCTCCGGTCTGTTATATCTGCCGCCGCGAGACCCCGCAACCCCGAGACCGCGCAACCCGGTAACCCGGCAACCTAGCGACCGAACAGACCATGGACCGCCTCAAACGCCTCGCCCCGTTCCTCAAACCGCTGCTGATCCTGGCGCTGTTTGCGGTCGCTCTGCGGGTGCTGCACGACACGCTGGCGGAGTACCGCTATCGCCAGGTCATCGGCTACATCAACACTCTCCCGCGCCACCAACTCGTTCTGGCCGTCGTCCTCACCCTCCTCAGCTACCTGGTGATGACCGGCTACGACACGCTGGCCTTCCGATACATCCGGCATCCGCTTCCGTACTTCAAGATCGCCCTGGCCTCGTTCATCGGCTACGCATTCAACAACAGCGTCGGCCTCTCGGGACTGGTGGGCGGCTCGCTGCGCTTCCGGCTCTACAACGCATGGCGTCTTACCGCCGTCGAGATCGCGAAAGTCATTACCTTCTGCACGATCAGCTTCTGGCTCGGTTTCGTGCTGCTCGGCGGGTTTTTCTTTCTGGCTACGCCGCCTGAGATTCCACCTTCGATTCATCTGCCGTTCGTGTCGATCCGGCTTCTCGGCATCGTGCTGCTTCTGCCGGCGATCGCCTACATGCTCTGGATCGCCATCCGCCGCGAGCCCATCCGCATCAAACAGTGGGAGTTCGAGTTGCCGTCGGCCCGGCTGTTTCTGGCTCAGGTGACGACGTCGTGCCTCGACTGGATCCTCGCCGCCGGCGTTCTCTACGTTCTGCTGCCCGCCTCGCTGCCGCTGACGTTCGGCCGGTTCTTCTGCATCTTCCTTCTGGCGCAGATCGCCGGTGTCGCCTCCAATGTGCCGGGCGGCCTGGGCGTCTTCGAGGCCATCATCATTGTCTTCCTGGCGCCCTTCTCTTCGGCCTCGGCGATCCTCGGCACGCTGGTCGTCTTCCGTGCCATTTACTACCTGCTGCCGCTCCTGGCGGCCATTCTGCTGCTGGCGATCCACGAGATCGTCGAGAAGCGCGAAGGGGTGGCCAGGGCGTGGAGGATCTTCGGCCGCTGGGCGCCCGGCCTGGCCCCGCAGCTTCTCGCCTTCACGACGTTCGTCGGGGGAGCGGTTCTGCTCTTTTCCGGCGCCACCCCGACACTCCCCGGACGCCTCAGTTTCCTGCGCCGCAATGTGCCGTTGCCGGTCGTCGAGCTGTCACACTTTTTCGGTTCGATCACGGGCGCGGCGTTGTTGCTGCTCGCGCGCGGTTTGCAGCGACGCCTCGATGCCGCCTACCAGATCACCGTGGGGGTGCTCGGGGCGGGCATCCTGTTTCAGCTCTTCAAAGGCGGCGACTTCGAAGAGGCCATCATCCTGGCGGTGATGCTCTTTGCGCTCGTGGCGGCCCGGCGCCACTTCTACCGCAAGGCCGCTCTTCTCAATGAAGGCTTCGGACCGGGATGGATCACCGCCATCATCCTCGTCGTCATCACGTCGGCCTGGCTTGGGTTCTTCAGCTACAAACACGTCGAATATTCGAGAGATCTCTGGTGGCACTTCTCATTCCGCGCCGACGCCCCGCGTTTCCTCCGAGCCTCGGTCGGTGTCATCGGCGTGTTACTGCTTTATTCGATCCAGCGTCTGCTCCGCCCCGCTCCTCAGGAGCCCGATCCGCCGCGGACCGAAGAGCTCGAGCGCGCCGCCGCAATCATCGAAAACGAAAAGAACAGCCAGACAAACCTGGCCCTGCTCGGCGACAAACCGCTGCTATTCAGCCCGAGTGGACGTGCGTTTCTGATGTACGGCGTGGAAGGCCGGAGCTGGATTGCCATGGGTGACCCGGTTGGCGCCGAGGACGAGAAACAGGAGCTGGTCTGGCAATTCCGCGAGCTGTGCGACCTTCACATGGGCTGGCCGGTGTTCTACGAAGTGCAGCGCCAGAACATGCACCTCTATCTGGATCTCGGGCTGACGCTGTTGAAAATCGGGGAGCAGGGACGGGTTGCGCTGGAGAACTTCTCGCTGGAGGGGAGCAAACGCAAGTGGATGCGCTACACGCTGCGGCGCGTCGAGGCGGAAGGCTGCCGGTTCGAGATCATCGATCCCGGCCCGGTCATCGAAGAGCTCCGCACCATCTCCGACTCATGGCTCGCCGAGAAGCGAACGCGCGAGAAAGGCTTTTCCCTCGGCTTCTTCTCCGAGCAGTACATCCGCCGCTGCAAGGTCGCCGTCGTACGCCGGGGTGATCGCATCGTGGCCTTCGCCAACCTGTGGGAAGGAGCGGACGAAGAGCTTTCCGGCGACCTGATGCGCCACCTCCCCGACGCTCCGGCCAGCGTGATGGATTACATGTTCATCAACCTCATTCTCTCGTCGCAACAGAAGGGCTACCGCTGGTTCAACCTCGGCATGGCCCCCCTGTCGGGACTGGAGAACCGCGCTCTCGGCACGCTGTGGAGCCGCGTCGGTGCGCTGACCTACCGATTCGGCGAGAACTTCTACAACTTCCAGGGGCTTCGCCAGTACAAGGAGAAATTCGACCCGGTCTGGGAGCCGATGTATCTGGCCAGCCCGGGCGGCCTTGCGCTGCCGCGGATTCTGACGAATCTTGCCGCGCTGATTTCGGGGGGGTTGCGTGGGGTGATCTCGAAGTAGGAGAAACGCGTTGTCTGCGGCTTCGCCGCGTTGTCGGTTGTCTGCGCGCTGCGGCGCGCGTGGTCAGTTGTGCAGGCTTTGCGGAGAAACGGCCACGCGCCGCAGCGCAGACAACTGACAACGCGGCGAAGCCGCAGACAACGCTCGCCGCGCCAGCACAGACGTTCCTCACTTACAATCCCGCGCCATGAAGAGCGCCGCAATCTCCGCCCTCCTCACTCTCGCCATCACCCTCACCATAACCGCCGCGACGAAACCCGCTACCAAACCGTTCAACGTCGTCGAGGCCAGCATCTCCGACATGCAGGCCGCGCTGAAGGACGGCCGGGTTACTTCGCACGAGCTGGTGCAGCAATACCTGCTGCGCATCGCCACGTACGAGGACAAGCTGCATGCGGCCATCACCGTCAATCCGAACGCGCTGAAGGAAGCGGATGAACGCGACCGCGAGCGCGCGGCAGGCAAGATCCGCGGGCCGCTGCACGGCATTCCGATCGCGCTCAAGGACAACATCCAGACCACGGACATGTTGACCACCGGCGGCGCGCTGGCCTTCGCCAGCCTCCTCCCGCCGTACGACGCAACGCTGACGAAGAATCTGCGCGACGGCGGGGCCATCATCATTGCCAAGACGCAGCTCACCGAGCTTGCCAACTGGGTGGCCGGCAATCCTCCGATGCCGACGAACTACAACGCCCTCAACGGCTACGGCTTCAATCCCTACGATCCGCGGCGCGACCCGCGCACCGAGACCGGCGACGGACGGCCCGCGCTCGCCACCGGCGGCTCCAGCTCCGGCGCGGGAACGACCGCCAGTTTCTGGGCGGCAAACGTCGGCAGCGAGACGTCCGGCTCGATCCTCAGTCCGTCGAACCAGAACATGCTGGCGGCGATCAAGCCGACCGTCGGCCGCATCTCACGCTACGGCATCATCCCCATCACCGCCGACCAGGACACGGCCGGCCCGATGGCGAAGTTCGTTACCGACGCGGCCATCCTCTTCGGCGTCCTGGAGGGGAACAACCCCGACGCGAACGATCCCGCCACCACGCGATGCACGCCGCCTCCGAATCATGACTATCTGCCATTCCTGAAAAAAGACGGACTCAAGGGCGCGCGCATCGGCATCCCCCGCGCCGGCTTCTACGACAAGATCACGCTCCCCGGCGCCGACAAACCGCGAGGCGGACTCAATCCCGAACAGTTGAAAGCGATCAACGACGCCATTGCCGTTCTCAAGGAGCAGGGGGCCGTCGTCATCGATCCCGCCGACATCCCGAGCGTCGTCGACAAGAACGCCGCCGACAACTACTTCCTCTGGGGCGTATGCACTGACATGGATGATGTGAAGGGCCGAAAGTGCTCGATCGATCTCGCCTACGGGATGGAGCGTGATTTCAACAAGTGGCTTGCCGCGCTCGGAACAGCCGCGCCGGTGAAATCATTGACCGAGCTACGCAAATGGAACACCGACCACCAGAAGATGGGCGCCATCAAGTACGGCCAGTCGCTGCTCGACATCTCGGACGCCATGGACCTCGACGTCTACAAGTCCCGCTACGAGTCCGACCGCGCCAACGACATCCGCCTCAGCGCCACGCACGGCATCGATGAAGTGATGAAGGCGCAGAACCTCGACGCCCTCCTCTTCCCGGGCCCCGGCGGCGCATCGATCGCCGCGCGGCCCGGCTATCCGACGGTGATCGTTCCGTGGGCGATGGTGCCCAACGCGCCGCCGACGGCCTTCCCCGAGGGATTCAAAGCGCTGCCGCAGCCCTTCGGGGTCAGCTTCACCGGCATGGCGTGCAGCGAGCCGACGCTGCTGAAGCTCGCGTACGCATTCGAGCAGGCGACGAAGAAGAGGGTGCCGCCGGCGTCGACACCATGAATCAGGGAACCCAGGTTCCCTCGTAGTGCTCCGAGTGTTCGTCGAAGCGCGTCAGCAGCGCGTGTGCCTTCGGATAGATCACCGCACCCGTCTTGCTGTCGCCGGCAAAGGCACGGATCGCGTCCCACGAATCCCAGGTCGTGATGGTGATGAATTCGACCTCATCACCATCGTCTCGGCGCAACAGGTAGGCACCTCGATAACCGTCGATGCGATGGATGCCGGGGAGGATCTCGCTCTGCAGCATGGCGTCGTAGGCCTCGGCGTCTTCCCCGCGACGCGTCCAGCCGTGCCAGATTCGCATGATCATTTCCGCAATGTTACCGTCCGGACTCAGACAAGCGGTGTCTCCCGCGATACGTTGATGCGATGGCAACAAAACGTTTGAGCACCCCCGCGGCGCTGATCGGCGGCATGCTGGTCGTCGGTTCCTGCGACATCACCTTCGCGATTCTCTTCTGGTGGTTCCGCGCGGGCGTCGGACCAATCCGCGTCCTGCAGAGCGTCGCCTCGGGGCTCATCGGTCGTCCCGCGGCGATCGGCGGCGGATGGAAGACCGCCCTGCTGGGGCTGGCTCTTCACTACTTCATCTCGTTCTGCATCGTGCTGGTCTACTGGCTCGCGGCGAAATGGCTGCCGGTGCTCCGGAGACAGGCGGTAATCCTCGGCGCGACCTACGGCCTTGCCGTCTACTTCGTCATGAACTACGTCGTCATTCCGCTGTCGGCAACCAGGCGCGGACCCTTCAATCTTCTCTCGTTCGTCCTCAGCCTGATCGTGCATGCCTTCCTGATCGGATTGCCGGCGGCACTGTTTGCGAAAGCGGCGTTGACTGAAGCGGCGTCATAGAATCGAACGCATGTCAGACATTCGCGGATCAGTGCTGGAAGCGATCGGAAACACGCCGGTAGTCCGACTGCGGAAGCTCGTCGGCGGCGGCAGTGCAGAGGTTGTGGTGAAGCTGGAGTACTACAACCCGACCGGGTCATACAAAGACCGGATGGCGCTGGCCATGATCGAAGGCGCCGAAACGCGCGGCACGCTGAAGGCGGGGATGCGGGTCATCGAGTACACGGGAGGAAGCACCGGCTCGTCGCTGGCCATGGTCTGCTCGATCAAAGGCTATTCGTTCGTGGCGCTGTCGTCCGACGCCTGGTCCAGCGAGAAATTGCGGACCATGCGCGCCTTCGGAGCAGACGTGCGGATCTTTCCGAGCGAAGGCGGCAAGGTCACACCCGGTCTCATCCAGCGTCTGAAAGCCGAGGCCGAGCGGATGAGCGCGGAGCCGGGGACGTATTACGCCAGCCAGTTCACGAACCGTGACGCCATCAACGGCTATCGTGGAATCGGGACGGAGTTGCTGGCGCAGGTGGGGAAGATCTCCGCGTTCTGCGGCGGCGTCGGAACGGCGGGGATGATCTCCGGCGTGTCGCAGGCGCTCAAGTCGTCCGGCTGCCGGATCATCGCCCTCGAGCCCGACACCTCGCCGGCCATCACCGCCGGCCACGGCGGACCACATCGCGTGGAAGGGATGGGCGTCGGCTTCCTGCCGCCGCATCTGACCCCAGACGTCTACGACGAAGCGCGCGCCATCAGCGAAGCCGAGTCGCGCGTGATGGCCCGCCGCCTCGCGCGCGAGGAAGGAATCTTCGCCGGCGTTTCCTCGGGACTCAATGTCGTCGCGGCATTGCAGATTGCACGCGAGCTCGGGCCGGGACACACGGTCGCTACGGTCGCCGTCGACACGGGGTTGAAGTATCTGGCGGGCGACCTTTTCGATGAGTAGCAACGTCAAAAGCGAATGTTGAATGTTGAATGTTCAATGCTCAATGTTGAATGGACGGGCGGCGCAGACATTCAACATTCAACATTGAACACTCAACATTCAACATTGCCTTTGACTCACCGACGTCAGGAGGGCTTCCCGCTACGCCGCCCGCCTGAGCACGTCCCCAACCTTCATTCGCCGCTCGACTACATCCCAATCCACATTGGCCAGGAAGGCCTCGATGTATTTCGGGCGGTCGGCCGGCTTGTAATCGAGGAGGTAGGCGTGCTCCCACACGTCCATCACCAGCAGCGGGACGAAGCCGGCGACGTTGCCGTTCTCGTGCAGCTCGATCCAGTGATTCGAGACGCGGCCGTTGGCGGGATCGAGATAGGCGATGGCCCAGCCGACGCCGCGCATCTTGCCGACGCTGACGAAGTCCGTCTTCCAGATGTCGAATGTCGGGAAGCTTCGTTCGACGGCGGAGCGGAAGCCGGCGTTCTTCGATGGTTCCCCACCCCCGCCGCGCTTCATGTTGCCGAAGTAGTGCTCGTGCAGGACCATCCCGTTGTACTCGTATCCGAGACGGCGGGTGAGCTCGGAGTAGGCAGGAAGCTCTTCCTTGTCGACCTTTCCGTCGGCAAGAATGTCTCCGATTTTCTCGGTGAGTAGATTGGTGTTGGTGACGTACCCCTCGTAGAGCTTGAAGTGCATCTCCAGCGTCTTGTCGGAGATCCCTGTCAGATCGGAGAGGTCGAAGGTCTTGGGTTTGTAGCTTTCGTTTTCCATGCGTTCGTCGTGTGCACTAATCGTGCGCACAACGGAACGTGGCGTAGACGTACGGATAGCCGGGACGGAACCAGTTTCGGAAGCTGCGGCGGATGAGCTCGGGAGACGTGGCCGGGGATGCACCTTTCATCACGTAGTGCTTGCCGTCGAAGAAGTCCGCGGAGTAGAGGGGATACGACGGCATCGGCGCAAAGCCAGGGAAGCCGTCGAAGACCGTCGAGGTCCACTCCCAGCCGTTACCGATGAGATCCTCGACGCCCCAGGCGCTGGCGCCGGCGGGATACGAGCCGATCGGTACCGGATCCCAGTGCGTGAATCCGAAATTACCGCGCGTCCGATCGGGAAGCGCATCCCCCCACGGAAAGCGGCGCTCTTCACCTGCCGGCGAACCGAACGCCGCGCGGTGATACTCGCTCTCGGACGGCAATCGTTTGCCGAGCCATGCCGCATACGCCTCGGCCTCTTCGTGGGTCACGTAGACCGGTGCGTCGAGCGGCAGAGGAACGAGCGCGAACATCCCACGCCATTGCCACGCGCCATCGCGCTCGGCCCAGAAGTGCGGCGGATTTCTGTTCGTAGCGTTGACGAACTCGAGATAGTCCCCGTTCGTAACGTCGTGCCGGTCGATGGAGAACGCATCGACGGCGACATGCATCTCCGGAAGCTCGTTGTCCCATCCGAAGTCGGAGCCTGACGCACCGAGGGTGGCCTCGCCAGCCGGAATGCGGACCATGTCTTTGACGACGTTGCCGCGCGACAGCGAACCGCCGCCGCGGATCGGCGCGATCGGATTCTTCCGCTCGTATGGCATCTCGTGAAAGAGGTAGAGCAGCGTCTCCTGGTGCATCTGCTCGTGCTCGAGGATCGTGAATGCGGCTTCGGCGTTGCGTCTCTGTGGCTCGAGGCCATCGTCGATGGGACCGTCGCACAGGGCACGGAGGATCAGATCGTCGGCCTCGCGGCCATACGCCTGAATATCCCCGCGCGTGGGCCAGAAATCGGTCGGCGCCTTCGCCGCCTCTTCGCTCTCCGGATCGATGCCGCGGGCGAAGAGCGTCTCGAACGCACCGTCGATACCGTCGCGTTTCAACGCCAGCTTGATCAGCGTGTTGACGGCGAAGGCGGGAATGTGGCCCTCATAAAAAACGATCGGATTGCGCAAGGGGATGGGCCGGTCGAAATAGGCCTCAGCGACAGGAATGGTGAAGAGCTGCCGGGTGATCTTCCCGCCGCCGCGATACCAGTCGATCAACTGGTCGCGGGTAACGCCGTCCGGAAACGCCGCGTGTTGCACGCGGGGATTGTAGACCGCCTGCGGCTTCAGGCGACGACCGCCTCTCCGACCGGCACTTCGATGACGCGGAACGGCAGGTGGTCGTCGATTTTCGCGGTGAGCAAGGCCATGGCCACGTTGTAGACCGGCACGTTCCCCTTGGTCCGCCCTTCCAGCGTGCCGCGATGCGCGTGTCCGTGGAAGACGGCGGTACAGCGATAACGATCGATCGGCTCCTCCAACCGCGACGATCCGAGAAAGGGATTGATGTCCGCCGGCTCGCCGGCGCAGGTAGCGTGGATCGGCGCGTAGTGCAGAACGCCGATCTTCTGCGGCGTGCGCAGACGGGCCAGGGCCATCTCGAGCTTGAGCGCCTCTTCAATGGCCTCGTGTACGAACTTCTTGATGATGTCCTCGCCCCAGGCATTGAGCTGGCGCCGTCCGAAACCGCCTCCGAAACCTTTGATGCCGGCGAAGCCGACGCCTTCGATCTCATGCGAGCCGCCGTCGAGCATCGTCACCCCGGCGTCGGTCATGATCCTGACGACGTCTTCCGACTTGCCCGACTCGAAATCGTGATTGCCGAGGACGCCGATGGCGGGGATGCGGAGCGAGGAGGTGAGCTCCTTCGCCAGGAACTTGGCTTCATCCACCAGGCCGTAATCTGTGAGATCGCCGCAGAGAAGCAGCACGTCCGCCTCGGCCGATGCGGCGGCGAAGAGCGGCTGCAGGCTGGCCTGCCCCGTCTTCTTGACGTGCAGGTCGGCCACGGCGGCGATGCGCAGGATGTCTTTCATTTCGTACCGTCGATCTCGATTCCCGCGGTCCAGTGCGCGATCTCCTCGGCGGTCATGTTTCCGATCGGCCGGAGACGCGCGTCTTTGTAGCCCCACGCGTTGACATCGGTGAGGTATTGCTGCCGCGAGACGATCGTGCCGTAGCAGATCTTCTCGTCCGCGTCGGGTTCCCTCGTCTCTTCGGCGATCCGTCCGCCGAGCTCCTTCATCACCCAGGGCGGCACCTGCGAGCGCTTCGATGGATAGAAGAACCCGAAGAGCACGAGATGGGCGTAAAGGCCGCGCCAGTGTTCGGCATAGCGATCGATGAGCCGCCGCCAATCCATCCGGTCGCCGGTGGCGAGGATGACGTGCGCGACGTCGGCTCCATCGAAGCGCTCGCGCTCCATGATCAAGCCCTTCGACCAGATCATCTCCTCGGCGGGGATGAGCTTCACCTCGACGTCGAAGACGACGCTCTCGACCGCGTAATCGAACCAGAGCTCATCGACGGCCGCCACGCCGTTGCCGGCGCTGAAGATGAGATCGATGAAGTCTTCGCCTTTGAGCGCCTTGCCGAGCCAGTGAGAAAAGGTCAGCTCGCATTCGTATCCGGCCGCTTCGAAGATCTTCTTCGCTTTCGGGAAGTCCTCGCGGTGGATGAACACGTCGAAGTCTTTCGTGTGGCGCTCGATCCCCGTGTAACGCGCGAAGGCATACGCACCGCCGACCAGAAAGGGGAGGCCGCCGTCGCGCATCAGCTCCATCGACTGGACGTAGAACGCGCGGCTCTTCGGATCGACGAGAGTGTCAGAAGGACTGGCAAGTACCGACATGCGGCAGTGAAAAAGTGCACGGCCCATGCCGGAGTCGGCGGTTAGACACAGCCGGGCCGGCACGGCCGGCGGCGCTGGTTGCCCAAGGCTCGACCACCATCTTCGCTCTATCGTTCTGCCGCGCAGACTCCCAGCGATGGCGCAAGAACGCTTCAACCGCGCAAAACTCTAGCCGCCGTTAGCCGTGGGGACAACGATGGGTTGCTTCTTCACCCGCTGATCAAGCGGCGCGTCTCGAGCGCCGGGCGTCGCGTCAATCCGTCAACTGCTTCATCAGCTCGTTGATCTGATCGTAAACGCGCCGCACCGACGGCTCGACGCTCGTGAGATGTCCGGCGAAGTTGTAGGACCGCTCGTCGTGGAGCATGTCGAGGATCATGTCGCTGGCGAACAACATATCGGCCAGTTTGTCGACCACTCGCTCCTGGAGGGGCATCTTTACATCGCCAAACGCGTCTGAAGTTTCGGTGAACATATATCGCACTCTACCTAGGAGTGATTTATCTCCCGATGTCCCTACCCTCATTTTCGTAACAAATGGCCTTTTTTTACGTTCTGCCCCTCATACGAGCCAGTTTGGTGAACATTTGGTGACCACGGGTAGGGATTTGGCCGGCAGCGGACACTTAAGTTTTTATGGTCTGAGGTATGGTTGCGCGGTTTCTGAGTTTCTGGGTTGCTGGGTTTCGGCGTCTCGGGGTGCCGGGGTTGATTCCCACCGCGAGACCGCGAGACCTCGTAACCGCGAGACCCCTCAACCCAGCAACCTCAGCAACCAAGCAACCTCAGCAACTCAAAGGAGCCTCCATGAAACCATTCCGTTCGTTCCTGGCCCTCGGCCTGATGGCCGCACTCCCGGCTCTCGCCGCGACAAAGACCGCTTCGAAGTCAACGAAAGAGGCCGCGCCGGCACCGGTGGCTCGCGGAATGGCGTTGCTGAGCGGCAAGGCCATGGCCGCCCACGACCAGTTTCTGGCCAGCGACCTCCTCGAAGGGCGCGGTCCAGGCACCCGCGGCGATGAGATCGCCCAGCAGTACATCGCCGCGCAGTTCGAGTCGTACGGTCTTCAACCCGCCGGCGACGGCGGCACCTACTACCAGAACGTACCGCTCCTCGGCATCGCCACCGATCGCGACAAAAGCTCACTCTCGTTCACGAAGAACGGCGCCCCCATCTCGGGGCCGTTAGCCTTTGGTGCACAGATCGTCGGACAGAACCAGACCCAGACCGAAAGCGACACTCTCGACTCCGACCTCGTCTTCGTCGGCCATGGTGTCGTCGCCCCCGAGTACCAGTGGGACGACTACAAGGGGCTCGACACCCGCGGCAAGACGCTGGTGATGCTCGTCGACGACCCTCCCGCCAACGCGCAGGAGCCGGATCTCTTCAAGGGCAAGACGCGCACGTACTACGGACGCTGGACGTACAAGTACGAGATCGGCACCGCCAAAAACGCCACCGGCGTCATCCTCATCCACACCACTCCCGCCGCCGGATACGGATGGAACGTCGTCTCCAACTCGTGGGGCGGCGAGAACTCGTTCATGAAGAACAAGCCCGGCGCGCCGGCGCTCCATTTCGCAGGATGGATGACCGAGGAGGTCGCGCGGCAGCTCTTCAAAGCGGCGGGACAGGATCTCGATGCGCTGACGCAGCAGGCGGCTTCGCGTACCTTCCAGCCGGTTCCGCTCGGCGTGAAGCTCACCGGCACCATCGCCAGCAAACTCCGCTCGTTCAACACCACCAACGTGGTAGCCAGGCTCGAAGGCAGCGACCCCAAGCTGCGCGAGGAGGCCATCCTCTACTCCGCGCACCACGATCACCTCGGCATCGGTCCCGCCGACAAGAGCGGCGACACCATCTACAACGGCGCCCTCGACAACGCCTCCGGCTGCGCCATCCTCCTGGAGATGGCGCGCGTCTGGACGCGGATGCCGGCGCCGAAGCGCTCGGTCTACTTCGCGGCCGTTGCCGCCGAGGAGCAGGGATTGATCGGATCGGCCTTCCTGGCCCAGAACCCGCCGCTCCCGTCCGGACGCATCGCCCTCGGCATGAATTACGACATGATCCCCGAGCTCGGCCGCGTGCGCGACGTCAACATGAACGGCATCGAGCGGACGACGTTCTACCCGACCGCGCAGCGGATCACCAAGGCGCTGGGCCTGACGATCATCCCCGATCCCGAGCCGGAACAGGGGCATTACTACCGCTCCGACCACTTCAGTTTCGGCAAGGTCGGTATCCCTGCCTTCTCCGTCGATCCGGGGCAGGACGTGGTCGGCAAGCCGGCGGGATTCGGCGCCGCATGGTCAAAGGAATTCCGCGCCGACCATTACCACCAGCCCAGCGATCAATTCGATCCGAACTGGGACTGGTCCGAAGCCGTGCAGATGGCCCAGCTCGGCATCTGGATGGGATGGGATGCCGCGAACGCCGCCACGATGCCGAATTGGAAGCCCGGCGACGAGTTCCGCGCCGCCCGCGACCGCGCCACGGCCGCAGCGAAGTAGGCCGCACGGCCGGCGGCGTTGGTTGCCCAAGGCTCGGCCACCATCTTCGCTCTATCGGTTTTGCCGCTCAAGCTCCTGGCAACGGATTTTGTACGTGAACCGTATGCTAGAGTCGATGAGTGGATCAGGATCGCGATCCTGATCCACCAATCCACTGATCACTGATCTTCACCAAAGGAGCCGTTTGTTCATGTCAAGAACCACACGCCTGCTGCTCGTCGCCGCGCTTGTCACGCTCGTCGTCGCCGGCTGCGGCAAAGAAAAAAAGAGTGGGAACGAGCCCGAGGAGTTCTCGTTCACGATCTACCCCGGCTCGCGCTATCTGGCGCCACTGACCGATCTCTGGAAACAGGCGCGCAGGGTCATGAAACCGAATGAAGACGTGCCGCCGATCGCCATCTATGACACCGATGCGCCGATCGACAAGGTAGCCGAGTTCTATGCGCAATCGTACGGCTACAGCAAAGTTGCGCCGGATGCGACGAACAACCTCAGCTCCGCGAAACCGCCGGCGTACTACCGCACCGGCGATCTGGCGGGAGACAACGCGGCGATCCTGCCGGTGACGCAGAAGCTGAACGTGAAGGTCGACATCTCGAAAGCGGTCGGCAGCTATCGCGCCGCGGAGATCGACGCGAAGCCGAACCGCCCGCGCGTGACCATCCAACGCCCGTACTTCGATGCCACGACGTCGCAGACGGTCGACCGCACGCTGATCATGATGTCCCGCTGATGCCCACCGCACGGCGCGCGTTGATCGCCGGACTCGGCCTCATCGGAGGCTCGATCGGCATGGCGTTGCGCCGCCGCGGATGGCATGTGGCATTTCTCGACTCCGACCGCGGTCTGGAACCGGGCCAGGCCGCCGACGAGCGCGTCGAGTCGCTGGATGCTGTCTCTGATGTAGTGATTCTTGCCACTCCGGTGGACGTCGCGGTCACTCTTCTCGCTTCATCCCACGCTCCTCTCATCACCTCGGTCTGCAGCGTGATGGCGCCTCTCCGCGCCATCGGTGATGACCGCTTCGTCGCCGGGCATCCCCTGGCCGGCTCGCAGGAGCACGGCCTGGCCGCGGCCCGCGCCGATCTCTTCACCGGCGCGACCTGGTTCATCGACCGCGACAACGCCGTCGTCCGCGAGGTCATCGCCGCAGGCGGCGCGAACGCCGAGGTGGTCGAAGCCGCCGAGCACGATCGCGCCATCGCCCTCACCAGCCAGCTTCCGCAGATCCTCTCCACCGCGCTCGCCGCCTACCTGCAAGAGCGGAATGTCGATCTCCGTTTCGCCGGCCCCGGCCTTCGAACCTTTCTCCGCCTGGCCGGCAGCGAAGCCTCGGTATGGGCACCCGTCATCGAGGCGAATCGGGAGAACCTGCGGCCACACGTTGAAGAGATCGCGCGGCTCGTTCGTACCATCGTGGAGGGCGACCCCGCTGAGGCGTTTGTAAAGGCCAACGAGACCTTTGCTTCCCTGGCATTGAAGACCTGAGGCTCCATTTTTGTCGGCTGAAGACGCGAATTTGATGACTTGAACCGTGAACTTGATGACTTGAAGCGCGAACTTGATGACTTGAACCATCAATTTGATGGCTTGAACCGCGAACTTGATGGCTTGAACCATCAATTTGATGGCTTGAACCGCCAATTTGGCGGCTTGAACCGCGAACTTCCTGGCCCAAAGCGCGCGCTTGATGACATGAAGCCCTGAGCGGACGTTTGCGGATCGAAGGCCCGCGCTTCTGGTTCAGGACGACAGCCGCGTTACCATCCCCCAGTTGAATCCCACCTGGCTTTACGTCGGCGCGGTCTATGCCGTCGCCGTCTGGCTTGCGCGGCGGGGCGGGAATCCGCTGCCGAAACGGATCGCCCTGCTGTTCTACGCGCTCGTGGTCATCTTCTTCTTCAAGGCCATGACCGGGCCGTACGTCTCGATCGCCATGGACATCCCTAGGCTCATCGCACCCTGGTCCGCCTCGGCGCCGGGGCTGACGAAATACACCGTGCTGAACATGGAGACGCACGACGTGCCGATGCAACTGGTGCCGTGGGCGCATCAGGTGCGCCAGGCATGGCTGTCGGGGCATGTCCCGCTCTGGAACGCCCTCGCCGGCTGCGGCTATCCGCTGCTGGCCAACGCGCAGAGCGCGGCGTTCTCGCCGCTGCGGATCCTCGCCCTGCCGCTTCCGCTCGCCTACGCAATGACCGCCGAGGCGGCCATGAAGATTCTCGTGGCACTCTCGTTCACCTTTCTCTACTGCCGGCGCCGGTATGGCGCGCTCCCGAGCACGATCGCCGCGATCGCGTACGGTTTCGGACCGTTCGTCGTCGCCTGGCTGCACTTCGCGCAGAGCACGGCGGCCTGCTTCCTGCCCGCTGTCATCTATCAGATCGATCTGCTGGCGGAGCGGCGCACGTATCCGCGCTTTGCGATGACGGCAGTGATCGGCGCGGTGACCGTCTTCTGCGGCCATCCGGAGACGGCGGTCCACATCCTCCTCTTCGCGGTCGCCTACGTTCTCTGGATCGCGCTTGTCGAGAGGAAGCGCGACTTTCTCCCCGCTCTCGCCGGGGCGGGAGCCGTTGCGGTCCTTCTCGCGCTGCCGCTGATCGTTCCGTTCGCGGAGAACGTCCGCCAGTCGACCCGTTTCGAGGAGAAGAAGGCCTCCGGCAGCGCGATGCCCTTCTCCGACGCGCCGTCGCTCGCATTGCTGGTGCAGCCGCGTCTCTACGGCACGCGGCCCGGGAATCCGTGGGGTCCGGCGACCGCCGAGGCGGTCACGGGATTCGCAGGGATCCTCGGGATTGCCGCAGTCGTCGCCATCGCCATCGATGCAGTCATGCGGCGACGCTTCCGTGAACGCGAGGTATTTTTCGTACTCGCGGCGATCGCGGTCTTTGCGTTGCTGGCCAACGTCCGGCCTGCCGTCGCCGCGCTGCACGCGGTCATCGGTCTGGCTGCCAATGCCCGGCTCCGTTTCCTGTTCGCCTGGCTCCTGGCGGTGCTGATCGCCGCGGCGTTGGATCGCCTGCCGCGCGGGAATGTCCTGCCGTTCGCGATCGGACTGGCGTCGGCGGCCGCGCTGATCGTGCTGATCATCGCCAGGACGCCGTTTCCCAGTGCCACCGCGCGGCATGACGGACTCCTCTCGGTGATCCCGAGCATCATCGTCATCGCGGTCGCGGCAATCGCCCTCGTGCCGCGGCTGCGAAGCGTCGCCTCGCTCGTGCTCGTCGCTGCCGTCATCGCCGAAATGTGGCCGCTGACGATCGGCTGGAACCGGGCCTTTCCGATGTCGACGTTCTATCCACGCACGCCGCTCATCGACGCCGTCTTGCGCCACCATCACCCCGGCTTCGATCGCGTGGCCGGGATCGGCGGCGTTCTCTTTCCGAACACCAACGCCATGTTCGGCATCGAGGACGCCCGCATTCACGATCCGATGGAGCCGGCGCCGTACGTTCACTTCATCGGTAGCGCCATCACGCACGACTACTACAAGAAGTGGATCGACGAATCGACGCCGCTGCTCGACCGGCTGAACGTACGCTGGCTGATGACGGAGCCCGGTCATGAGCTGACCGACACGACGCGTTACGCGCTACGCTACGCCGGCCCCGACGGGCGGCTCTACGAGAACCTTCACGCCATGCCCCGATTCTTCGGCGACAGGGCCCACGTGCGCATCACCGCCGCAAGCGGCGATGCCTACACGCTCGAGGTCGATGCACCGAAGGAGACGATCATCTCCAGCAGCGTTGGTTGGTCACGGTGGTGGAGGATCTCGAATCTAGCAAACGGCAGGACCCTAGAATCGAGAGCCCTTCTCCCCCGCCTTTTGGGGGAGAAGGTGCCGAAGGCGGATGAGGGGGCACGTGCTCGCGCAGCTTTTGATAACTACACGGCGACAGACGACCCCTTCCTCACATTCACCGTCCCCGCCGGCCACACCACCGTTCGCATCCGCTACGTTCCCGTTTCCTTCTACGCGGCATCGCTCCTCGCGCTGCTGACCGCCGCCGTGCTGGTCTGCTTTATGATCCGCGCCGGTGTTCAACGCCACATGGATCTACGTCGGCGCGCTCTACGCGATCGCGATCGCCTGCGCACGGCGCTGGAGTCCGGGAGGCCGTGACGCTCTGCCGTGGCGCGTGGCCGCGTTCTTCTACGCGCTCGTCCTGATCTACCTCTTCCGGCCGATGACCGGCGGCTACGTCAACCTGCCGGTCGACTTCATCAACATCCTTCCGCCGTGGGGGAGCTGGGGCCACCGGCACCTGCTGTCGAACCCGGAGATGAACGATCTTACGATGCAGATCGTGCCGTGGGCGCATCAGGCGCGCGAGGCCTGGCGCTCGCTGCACTTCCCGATCTGGAATCCGCTGGCTGGATGCGGCTATCCGTTGCTGGCGAACGGCCAGAGCTCGGCCATGTCGCCGTTGCGCCTGCTGGCGCTTCCGCTGCCGCTCGGCTACGCCATGACCGCCGAGGCGGCCATGAAACTGCTCATCGCGCTCACGTCGATGTACCTCCTCTGCCGTCGGCGCTATGACGAGCTGCCGTCGGCGATCGGGGCGATCTCGTTCGCCTTCTGCACCTTCGTCAGCACCTGGCTGCACTTCCCGATCGTCACGGTCGCCGTCTGGCTGCCCGCGGCGTTTCTGGCCATCGAACTGCTGATCGAGCGGTGTACGTACCAACGTTTCGTCTTCGCCGTCGTGGTCTGGACAGCGATGCTGTACGGCGGCCATCCGGAGACGGTGACGCACGCCACGTTCTTCGGAGGCCTCTTCGCTCTATGGATTGCTTTCGTCGAGCGTCCGGTGCCTCGGCGCGATGCCATCCGCGCGCTGGCGCTCGCCGCCGCGGCGATCTTCGTGGCCGCGCTGCTGGCGGCGCCGTTCATCGCCACGTTCGCCGAGACGGTGAAAAAGTCGCGGCGCTTTCAGGAGTTGCAGGTCAACCCCAACGGCGAGCCGCCGTTCTCCGACTTTCCTTCCGCCATCGCAACCTTCGAGCCGAACTTCTACGGCCACGCGCCGGCCGAGAAACCGTCAGGTCCGGCCACGGCGGAGTCGATCACCGGCTTTGCCGGCATCCTCGGCATCGCCTCATGGTTCGCGCTCCTGGTTCAAGCGATCGCGCGGCGCCGCTTTCGTACGCGCGAGTTTTTCCTCGTCGTTCTGGCGCTCATCGCGGTCGGCATCGTCTTCAACTGGCCGGTCATCAGCTCCCTTTTCCATTTCGTCTTCCGCCTGGCGGCCAATGCGCGATTGCGTCTGCTGCTTTGCTGGATCGCCGCGGCGATGACGGCGGCGGCGATCGACAACGCCCGACGCGAGCGATCCATCCCCTTTCTTCTGGGCGTGCTGGCGAGCGCGGCGTTCCTGCTCTACCTGATGCTGACCTTCCCGTTCGCGACCGCCGCGGCGAAGGACACGGCGATGATCGCCATCATCCCAAGCATGGTCGTCCTCACGATGGCAGCACTCTTCGTGCTTCAGGTGCGCGGAAGGCACATCGCCACGATGCTCGCCGGCGCCGCGATCATCGCCGAGTTGTGGACAGCCACCGACGGCTGGAATCCGGTGCTGCCGGTCGAGGCGATGTATCCGAAGACGCCGTTGATCGCGACGCTGCAGCGCCTGCAGGCGGCCACGCCGCGCAACGACCCCTTCCGCATCGTCGGCATCGGAGCGGCGCTCTTTCCGAATACGCAGGCGATGTACGGCCTGGCCGACATCCGCACGCACGATCCGATGGCCTTCGGCCGCTACCTCGGCGTCCTGCGACTCCTGACGAATCTCGAAACGAACGAGTACTTCGCCAAGTGGCAGAACCTCGACACGCCGCTGCTGAATTACCTCAACGTCCGCTACGTCGTCGGCGACCGCGGCTTCGATCCGAACGACCGCCGGCGCTATCAACTCCTCTATGACGGCCGCGATGGCCGCATTTTCGAGAACCGCGACGTCAGGCCGCGCTTCTTCGCCGCGCACGACATCGTTCTCGAGTTCAACCACGACCGTTTCGCGCAGACGCTGATGCAACACGATTTCTCGAAGCAGACCGTCGTCAACATCCTCCCGGTCGACAGCGACAGGATGCGCCAGGACCTCCTCGCGCCGAAGAGCGATCCGGTCGTGCAGATCGTCGAAGCCGGTGACACCGCCTTCCGGCTTCGCATCCGCTCGCAGCGGCACGCCCTCATCGTCAGCAGCCAGCCGTGGTGGCCGGGATGGCGTGTTTCCCTCAACGGCCGGAAGATCGTTCCGCAACTGGTCAACGGCGCGTTCTTCGGCTTCACCATTCCGCCGGGCGACTGGGACGTGCGTGTCGACTACTTCCCGGCGTCGTTCTACGGCGGGCTGGCCGGAGCGATCGTCACGGCTCTGCTGCTGATTTCATGGCCAATCGCGCGATCGCGAATCCTCCGCCGAGGATGACGATCGCGATCGGGATCAGCGAACGCGCGTCGCCCGGGCCGGTTGCAAACTCGCCGAGGTTGAAGCTTGCCCACTCAGAGGCCTCGCTGCCGGCGGCGTGGCGAAAGAACACAACCGGTTCGTCGAGGGTCATTCGATTCACTGACGTGTGACCGGTGAACGTCGTCCATGACCACGGAAAGGTGATCGGCACCGACGGCGCGAAGCGGCCGTGCAGCAAGAGCGGGGCGATGTACTGCGTCAACGGACGGGGGATGGTGCCCGACGGTTGCGGGTCGACAGCGGCCGCGGCGAAGTTGATCGCAAAAGAGACTGCCGCCGCGACGGCGGCGAGCACACGCCAGCGAACGTGGAGAAGCGCGATGCCGAAGAGGGGAATGAGCGGCACGAGGTAGCGCCCGCCGATCCCGAAGCCGCCTTCCCATCCGTTGAAACTGGTATTGAATGCAACGAATACGACGATCACGACGATCGCTGCCGCACAGACGATGCGCTCGCGGCGCCACCAGGCCACGAAGCCGAAAAGCGCGACCAGGAGCAGCGGCGCGAAGAAAAAGAAGCCGCGGTACGGCGAGAGCGTGATGGCGTAGAGCACTGCCAGCGACGGCCGCTGCATCACCCCGAGCGGCGCGTCGTGGATGAGAAACCGCGGATCGGTCACTTCCACGCTCGTGGTGAAGAAACCGCCAAAGCAGATCCGCTGGTACGCGAGCAATGCGGCGATCGGAGGCAGCGATCCGAGTGCGTAGCGAAACCACGTCTTCCGCGGTCCGATGAATGCGAACGCGAGAAGCGCAGGCGCGCAGAGGTAGTTCATGGCCACGGCCAGTGCGGCCGCGAATCCGGCCAGGGCGCGATGCGGCGTCGTCAGCGCGAACAGCAGCAGCGCCGCGCTCGGAACGGCAACCATCAGGATCGTGGCATACGGAAGGAGCTGCGTCGCCAGCGCCATGGCCAGCGCCACGAACGCGGTCCAGCGCGCGTCGACGCCGCGGCGCCTGGCGTAGAGAAAGAGCATCGCCGGGATGAATGCTCCCGGCAACGCCACGCAGACCAGCGAACAGAGGTACGCGTTGATCGTCAGCAGTTGGGCGTTGCCGGGATCGGCGTCACGCGACTGCTCGAACGCGTAGAGCGGCGCGTAGGGAATCGCCGCCAGCCATCCCAGCGCGGGAGCCTTGTTCGCGTAGGTATGGCCGCGGCCGAACGAGACGTCCCCGGTATTCCGGGCATAGGCGTCGATCGCAAACGTATGCCGCTCCACGATGGCGCGCGTCAGATCGAACGTGGCGTTCTGGTTCCATCCCCCGCCGGCGAAGAAGTAGCCGTAGGCGGCGAAGGTGAGCAGAAAGAGCCACTCGGCGATGCGGCGATCGATGGCGTTCATGATCGGTTGACCACTCGCGCGATGGCGATTCCTCCGCCGAGGAGCAGGAGCACGACCGGAATCAGCGAGCGCGCGTCTCCGGGTCCGGTGAACAGCTCGCCGAGGTTGAAGCTCGCCCACTCCGAGGCCGGGGTGCCTGGAGCATGGCGCCGGAAAACCATCGCTTCGTCAAGCGTGGTGCGATTGACCGACGTATGGCCCGTGAACGTCGCCGCGAACCACGGCGGAATCGCCGGTGTCGCCTCGAAATGGCCGTTGACCAGCAGCGGTAGAAGGTACTGCGTGACCGGACGGGCGATCGCCGTCGACGGCTGCGGATCGACGGCCGCGGCGGCGAAGTTGATGGCGAACGAAAGCGTGGCCGCAAACACGGCCACCTCACGCCAGCGGACGTACAGCAGCGCGATGCCGAAGAGAGGGATGATCGGAACGAGATACCGCCCCCCGATTCCCCAACCCCCATCCCACCCGTTGAAGCTGACGTTGAAGGCGAAGAAAGCGACGATCACTGCGAGCGATGCCGCGCATTGGACGCGCTCGGCCTGCCACCAGGCGCGAACGCCGAAGAGAGCGACCAGAAGCAGCGGCGCGAAGAAGAAGAACCCGCGATACGGCGAGAGCGTGATCGCGTAAACAACACCGAGCGTCGGCCGCACGAAGACTCCCATCCCCGCGCCATGGGTGAGGAAACGCGGATCTTCGTGAACGATGCTGATGGTGAAGATGCTGCCGAAGCAAACGTACTGGTACGCGGCCAGCGCGGCGAGCGGCGCCAGTGCCGCCGCGCAGTAGCGAAGGATGGCGCGCCGTTCGATGAGCGCGAATGCGATGAGGGCAGGCGCGCAGAGATAATTCATCGCCGTCGCCAGCGCCGCGGCGAAGCCGGCCCGGGCGCGATGCGGCGTCGTCAGCGCGTACAGGAGAAGCGCGGCACTCGGCGCGTGCAGCATGAACAGCGTCGCATACGGGAAGAGTTGCGTCGCCAGTACCGACGATAACGCCACGATGGCCGCCCATCCCGCGGCGAAGCCTCGCCGGCGCGCGTAGACGAAGATCATCGGAGGGATCAGGGCCCCCGGGAGCGCAACGCAGAGCATCGAGCAGAGCCAGGCGTTGATCGTAAGCAGCGTGGCGTCGCCCGGATCTGCTCCGCGGCCGCGCTCGAACATGTACAACGCGGAATAGGGAATGGCCGCGATCCACGACAACGCCGGTGATTTATTCGAGTAGACGTGGCCGTTGACGACCGAAACGTCGCCGGTGTTGCCCGCGTACGCGTCGATGGCGAACGTATGCCGTTCCACGATCGCCCGCGTCAGGTCGAACTGCGAGTTCTGGTTCCAGCCGCCGCCGGCGAAGAAGTACGCGCAGGCCCCGAACGTGAGCAGGAAAAGCCACTCGGCCACGCGGCGGTCCCTGATGGAGGCAGTGTTGAATGTTGAATGTTGAATGTTCAATGTTAAATGGTTGCACAGACTCGGCTCAGGTACATTCAATTCAACATTGAACATTCGACATTCAACATTCGCCGCCCGCCGGGTCGAACCGCTCGCGATCGTCGCGATCTGGGCGGCCGCCATCGCCTTCGCCAACCCGCGCGGCAACTTCCCGATCGACGACGACTGGGACTTCGCGCTGGCGGCCTGGCGCTTCGCCGAGACGGGACACTTTCATTTCACCGCCTTCACCGCCGTCAGCCTGCGGGCGCAGGTTCTGTGGGGTGCGCTGTGGACACGCCTTTTCGGTGAGTCGTTCGACGTCCTGCGCGCATCGACCCTCGTCCTGGCCATGGCGACGCTCGCCATCGTTCACCGCATGCTGCTGCGCGCGGACGTTCCGCGTTTTGGCCGTGTCGTAGCCACGCTGGCCCTCGGCTTTCATCCGATCTTCTTCTGGTCCTCGTGCACATTCATGACCGAGGTGCCGTTCGTCTTCGCCTCGGCGGTGGCGCTGGCGTGCTTCGTTAGCGCTTTCGACGACGAACGCATCGCTTGGCTCATCGCCGGCTGCGCAGCCGCTTTGATGGCCTGCTTCGTCCGGCAGACCGGCATCACCCTCCTTGCGGCGCCGCTGCTCCTGGCGCTGATGCAACGGCGGAAGCGTCACACGGTCGTCATCGGCGGCACCATCGCGCTCTTCGGCCTCATCTTTTTTCTGAAGCCGGGATGGTTGACCGGCTCGATGGCGGAGTTTGCGGTCCATTTCAAGATGTGGACGGAAGCGACGTTCCGCTTGCCGGAGCAGATCGCGGTTCTCGATCACTACGCCACGTTCAACGCCCAGAACTGTGCTCTCTTTTTCCTTCCCATCGTCGCGCCGCTGGCGATCGTCTTCGCCAGAAACGCCCGGCGGCCCGACTTCGCCATTGCCGGCGTGCTGACCGGCGTTCTTCTTGCCCGCGTGCAGTCGCTGCTGTCCGCCGGATTGGCGCTGCCGTACTTCGCCTCGCCGTACTGCTGCGATGTCTTTGCCGGCAACATCTTCGCGGACTTCGGCCTCGGGCCGCTGGCGCTCGCGGGCAGCTATCCGTTTCGCCTGCCGTACGCGGCGCGGCTGGTGATTACGTACGCGAGCGTGCTGCTGGCGGCGACTCTGATCTGGGCCGTGCTGCGGCGCGCGGCGCGCACGAACACCTCCCTGCTGGCCCTGGGCACGGCGCTCTTCGGCTCTCTGGCGCTCTTCGGCTCCGGGCTGTACGTCGACCGTTACTCGCTCGACTCCGCCTGGCCGCTGGTCATCGCCCTCCCGCTCATGCTCCCGTGGCAATCGCGTGCGGTGCGCGGCATGAGCATCGTGGCCCTGGCCATCATCGCCATCTTCTCCACGCTTGCGGTGCAGGAGTACTTCTCGTGGAACCGGGCCCGCTGGGCGGCAATCAACGATCTTCGCGCGCGTGGGGTGGCGATCACCTCGATCAACGCCGGTGCCGAGCCGTTCTATCTCTACGAGCTATCGAAAGGCGATCAGCGGATGCGGCGCATCCACCAATTCGGCGTCGGCGAGCGCCCCTACACGCTTGCTTACGAGCCGCTCGCAGGCAAGCGCGTGATCGCGCGCTATCCGTATCAGGGATGGTTCGGACTGCACAGGGGTGAGGTGTACGTGCTCCTGTCTTCGTGAGGGTCTCGCGGTTACGCGGTCTCGGGGTATCAACCCACCGCGAGACTCCGAAACCGCGAGACCGCGAGACCCCGTCCTACCGGAACTTCTTATTCAGCCGCTCCCGCGCCAGGGCATCGACACGGGTCAACGTCGGCGCCAGGACTTCGCGCTGCATTCCGACGAGCGATGCGATCCCTTCCTTGGCCAGACCGAGCATCGCCGTCATCTGCTCTTCGCTGAAAGTGGCTCCTTCCGCCGTGCCCTGGAGCTCGACGAATTGCCCTTTGTCGGTAGCGACGATATTCATGTCGACGCCGGCTTTCGAGTCTTCCTCATAGTTGAGATCGAGCGCCGGGACGCCGTTGATGATGCCGACCGAGACGGCGGCGACGAAGGAGCTGATCGGCCAACTGACGAGCTTTCCGTCGATGTAGAGCCTTCCCAACGCCAGCGCCAGCGCCACGAAGGCGCCTGTGATCGAGGCCGTACGCGTTCCGCCGTCGGCCTGGATGACGTCGCAGTCGAGCCACACCGTGCGTTCGCCGAGGAGCTCGGTATTCACGGCAGCGCGGAGAGAACGGCCGATCAGACGCTGGATCTCCATCGTTCTGCCGCCCTGCTTTCCACGCGCGGCCTCGCGGTCGGTGCGCTCGCTCGTGGCCCGCGGCAGCATGCCGTACTCGGCGGTGACCCAGCCCTTGCCGGTGCGATAGAGAAACTGCGGAACCTTCTCCTGGATCGAGGCCGTACAGATCACGCGCGTGTCGCCGATCTCGATCAGCGCGGAGCCCTCGGCGTGCTTGCTGAAGTTCGGCGTGATGAGGACGCGGCGCATCTGATTCGAGGCGCGCCCGTCCGTGCGGGGCTTGGTGGAGGAGCTCATGGGGCGTGGAGGATACTTGATTGCGCGCCTCCCAGCGCGTTGCCGTCACTCCGCTTCCGTCTTCCTCACCGTCACGTCAAACCGCCACTGGTGGTCCTGGTAGTAGAACGACACCAGCGAGACGAACGGCTTGTCGAGCGGCTTGTTCTGCTTCGTCTCGAACATCGGATAGAGCGGCGTGGGGCGGGTGTAGTGCCACACCAGCTCGCCGTGGCCGGTGGTCGGCTCGGTCGGATGGCGTTGAAAGTTGCGCAGGCCGTCGTAAACGCGGTAACAGATCATGCCGCGGAAGACCGGACCGCGCGCGCTCGGCGCCGTGCCGAGGATCGGGAAACCTTTCGGAGTGACGTGGGCGATGTACGCGGCGCCATCTGGAGTCGCTCCCGCCGTCACGGTGATGAGGCCGGCCTTCTGAAGATGGTCGAACGTGCGAAGAGAGCGCTCGTCGAACTCGTCCTTCGGAAAACGCGCATTCCAGAAGACCTTCTGGGGCACTTCCGCGTAGATCGGTTCAGAGGTGAAACGGACGTCGCTGAGGATCTGCTCGGCTTTTGCAGCGGTCAGAGGCTCGCGCTTCTGGCAGGCCACCGCCAGAAGCAGGAGCGCGAATGCAACTTGACTCGTTCGACTGCGCATGTTGTCATCCCCCCGCTTTCAGGGCGAAGCGAACGATACCGCGAGAATCCCCCCGGGAAATCCACGAGAAATCCAATTGACCGACCGAATCCTCGACGCGCTGGCGCGCCTCTGCCTGCGACGCAACAAACAGATCCTCATCACCGCCCTGGTGCTGGCGGTGCTTGCCGTCATCGGCGCGACCCGGCTCTCGTTCGATCCCGATCTGCTGAACCTCATCCCGCAGCAGAACCGTCAGGTCAACGAGTTCCGCAAAGTCCTGAAAGACCTCGGCACGATCGACTACCACATCGTGGTGATGGACATGCCCAAAGGGCGTGACGTTCATGACTACGACTCGCTCATCGATGCCATCGCGGAAGGGTATCGGAAGAATCCGAAGATCGAGGATGTGACGTACAAGATCCCCAACCCGCTCGATTTCATCGAGATCATCCTGCCGAAAGCGCTGCTCTTCCTGGCGCCCGCCGAGCTCGACGAAGTGGCCACGAAACTGACCGATCAGGGCATCCGCGAGTCGGTTGCCCGCAACCGGTCCATGCTCCAGACGCCCCAGGCGATGGCGATGAAGTCGCTCGTTCAATACGATCCCTTCAACCTACTGCCGATCTTCCTTCGCAAGTTTCAGTCCGCCGGCAGCGGATTCCGTATCGATACCTCCAGCGGCTACTACATGTCGTCGGATCACAGCATGCTGTTGATCTTGACCAAGCCGAAGAGACCCGCCCAGGACGTGCCGTTCGGCAAGGCGTTGCTCAACGAAGGCTCGCTGCTCGAAGCATCGGCCCTGGCCGACTTTCAGAAGAACGCGCCGCCGGGAACGCCCCTGCCGAAGGTCTCGCATACGGGCGGCTACGAGATCGCCGTCGGAGATGCCGACCTCATTCGCAAAGACGTCATCGTCAACATCCTCGGCACGGTCATCGGCGTGCTGGCGCTGTTCCTCTACGCCTTTCGCCGCCCGGCCTCGATCATCTACGCCGGCGCGCCGCTCGCCCTCGGCCTCCTGCTGACCTTCGGCATGGCCGGGGTGACCTACGGCAAGCTCTCACAGGCCAGCGCCGGGTTCGCGGCGCTGCTGGCCGGGCTCGGCATCGACTTCATCACCGTTCTCTACGGCCGTTACGTCGATGAAAGAAACCGCGGCACGTCGATGCAGGAAGCCATCCGCGTGATCATGCGCTCGACGATGCCGGGCGTCTTCGTCGCCGCCATCACCACGGCCGGAACGTTTTTCGCTTTCCTCGCTACCGATTTCCGAGGGATGACGCAGCTCGGCCTCCTCACCGGTATCGGCATCCTGTTCTTCCTTCTCTGCGTGATGTTCCTGCTCCCGGCACTGATCGTCTTCTCCGAGAGGAAGGAATCGCGGAAAGCGCCGAAGCTCTATCTGCATTCGTTCGGCGCCGGAAAGCTGATCGACATCTCCGTGGCCCGGCCGCTGGTGACCATCGGAATCTGGATCGTATTCATCGCCGTCTGCGGCGTGCTGGCGACGGGCGTCCACTTCAGCGACAACATCCAGGATCTGCGCGCGAAGGGGAATCCCGGCGTCGTCAATCAGTCGCGCATCACCGAGAAGTTCGGACAGTCGTTCGACTTCATGATGTACGTCTGCGAGGGGAAGACGCTGGAGGAAGCGCTGGAAAAGACGCGCACCGCCTCGAAGGACCTCGACGCGCTGGTGGCGGATCACACCATCGCCTCCTACCAGTCGATCTCGTCCTTCCTCCCGCCAGCGGTCGACCAGCAGAAGATCATCGACCGGCTTCACGCCGGGAGCGGGAACGAGTTCAACACCGCACGCATCGACCGCACCTTCCGCGCCGCGCTGACCGAAAACGGCTTCCGCCCCGATGTGTACGACGACTACATGAAGCTCTTCGCGCAGACGTTGTCGCCCGCACAGCCGATCACGCTGCAGACGATCGGCAACGCCGAGATCACCAAGCTGACCACACGATTCGTGAAACAGGTCGGCAGCGGCTGGATGTCGGTGATCAACGTCTACCCGACCGGCGGGAAATGGCCGCGCGATGTTCCGGCAAAACTGCTGGCGCTGCCCGACCGGCATCCGGGCGACGTCCTCACCGGCGTGAACCTCGTCAGTGCCACGCTGCGGCACATCGTGAAAGCGGACGCGACGCGCTCGACGATCATCGGCTTCATCGCCGTGCTGGTCCTGATGTTCGCCAGTTTCCGCAACCTCAGGCTGACCCTGCTATCGTTTGTCCCGTTCGTCGCCGGCGCGGTGGGGATGCTGGGACTGATGGCGCTGCTCGGGCTCGAGTTCAACTTCATGAACATCTTCGTCGGGCTGATGATCATCGGCGTGGCCACCGATTACGCGATCTACATGCTGCAGCGCTATCAGGAAAACCCCGCGGCATTCCGCGGAAGCGCGCATGAGACCGGCAAGGCCATCGTCATGGCCGCCCTCACCGCGATCGTCGGCTATGGCTCATTCGCCTTTTCGCACTATCCAGGGCTGCGCTCGATTGGGTATGCTTCGACATTCGGCATCGGCCTGAGCGGACTTGCCGCGATCACGCTGCTTCCGGCAATCCTGGTGCTGAGAAGGCAGAAGGCAGAAGGATGAAGGCAGAAGGGGCTCTCATCCTTCTGCCCTCAGCCTTCATCCTTCGGCCCTTAGGAGAACAAATGCAGACCACCGCCCAGACCATCCCAACGACTCTGATCTCCCGCCTCGTGCGCGGCTGCGCCGCTCTCGACATGCTGCTCGTCATTGGCGCATCGGCGGTCATCGCCATCGCCGCGCAGGTTGCCATCCCCATGCCCGGCACGCTGGTGCCGCTGACGCTGCAACCGCTCGCCGTCCTGCTCGTCGGCGTGACGCTCGGCTCCTCGCGCGGCGCGGCGGCCGCGGCCCTCTATCTGCTGGAGGGTTTCAGCGGTCTGCCGGTGTTCTCTCAAGGTCACGCCGGACCGCTCTGGCTTGCCGGCCCCACCGCCGGCTACCTCTTCTCCTATCCGTTCGCGGCATTCGTTGCCGGCTGGTTCTCGCAGCGCGGATGGGGCTCGACGACGCTCCGTGCCGTGGCCGGCATGATGGTCGCCCTCGGCGTGATCTATCTCGGCGGCTGGTCGTGGCTGGCGGCGCTCGGCGGCGCGAAGACGGCGTGGATTGCCGGCGTGCGACCGTTCATCCTGGCCGACATCGTCAAAGTGGCCATCGGAGCCTCGCTCCTGCCCCAATTGCAACGCCTGATCGCAAAGATCTGACGCTCGTTTGCTGGCATCCCGTTGGCAGTACGAATAACCATCCGAAGGAGGATGCGGATGGTTGACAACATGAACCCCACCACTCAGTTTCACCCCTACCAGCGTGAGACGAGTGTACCGGTCGCGGAACGCCCGGAGACCGGTTTCAACGGCCTTCTGAACAAGGTCGGCATCGATCCGACGAGCGTTCGATCGATCAGCGAACAGCTTAAGAACATCAAGCTTGACAAGGCGCGCGCCTACGCGAAAGCCAACCCGGCGAAAGTCCTCGGGGGCTTGGCCGCGATCGCCATCGGCATCGGACTGCTGCGGGGACGGAAATCGTAACTGGATGACCGGCACAGACCAGAGTGTCTGTGCCTGCCACATTTACTGCGAGTGATAGGTGAAATCCACCATCACCCGCTGTCCGACGATTCGTCCCTGCACGCGCACGGTTGCTTTCATCGGCATCACGCCGCTCGTACTCGCCTCGGCGTCGATGTCGAAGGCCGTTCCGGCAACCTTGCAGTTCGCCTTCATCGACCCCTGCTCGTCGTCGGCGTTGATGTTGTCGCCGGCGTTGCGCGTGACCATCGAGGCTGCCGAGAGCTCGGCCGCGCTCTCGGCCAGCGTGGCCGCGACCACGTGAGAGCGGAACCGCTGGGCCTCGCGCAATGCGCGCGAGGAGTCGATCAGCATCAGCTCCATCAGAGCGAAGTAGAGGATCGCCAGCGCAATCGCCGCGATCAGCACATACCCGCGCTCACGCGTGCGGGCGCGGAACGAAGATCTCATCAATGGCGAGTTTTCCTTGTGTGTCGATGGCCCGGATGTGCACTTGCTGCTCGTCGCCGGATTCCATCGGTTCCAGCGAGGTGACGAAGATCGGGTCTTCGTGCGTCATCCATTCCGACGACTTCAGCGTCGCCTTGAAGGCGATCCGATGCACTTCGCCAGGCTGGCTGAAATCCCACACCACCGTTTCCGCGGTGCCGTCCTGGTTGATCGTGTAGACGATGAGGGTCGTCGGCGACTGGCTGTACTTGTCCATGGTGGCGGGAAACGAGGTGCTGTCGAGGATGTCACGCCGCATCCGCGCCAGGACATTGCCGACTTCCGGATGGGCAAAGAAGTTGACCGGCCACTTCTTCTCATTGCGCCGCATCTCGGTCGTGAGCGTGACCAGAATGTAGAGGAAGACGCCGAAGAGCGCCATCACCACGACGATCTCCAGGAGCGAGTAGCCGCGCGCGCGGCGGCGGATCACCACAGGTTGCTCCCGCCGGTGTTGGCGCGTGCAACGGAGAGATGCGCCTCATGCCCGTCCGTCCAGCGGATCGTCAATGTGACGTTGCGGACGTCCGCGCGCGGCGCATCGACCTTCACCGCGGTAGTGTATGGGGCGAGTGGCTTGAGGAGAGTCAGGTCCGACTGGAACGACTGGCTCGATCCGACGTCGATCTGCGCGAACGGCACTCGCCGCCAGAGCTCGGCCTCGTTCGAGAGCGCCTGCCAGGCCAGGATCGTCTCGCTGGCCTGCCGCATCCGCTTCGTCCTCTCGGCGAACATGGCGATCGTGGTCGTGATCACGATGGCCAGGATCGCCAGCGCGACCAGTACCTCCGCCATCGAGAAGCCACGGGAGCGGCGCATGGGGGGATTCTAGCTCTTAGCTGCCAGCTCATGGCTCTTCGCAGTCTCGCGGTCTCGCGGTTACGAGGTCTCGCGGTCGCTGGTAGCCAAAGGTGCTGCTCGCCTTTTACCGCTAAGAGCTAACAGCTAAGAGCTGAGCAGCTAATATCCAGCCATGAAGCTCCGTTTCGCTCCTTCTCCGACCGGCTTTCTCCACGTCGGCGGCGCTCGTACCGCGATTTTCAATCTCCTCCATGCGCGTCGATACGGCGGCACGATGCTGCTGCGCATCGAAGACACCGACGTCGAGCGCTCCCGCCAACATCACGCGGAACAGATCATCACCTCTCTGAAGTGGCTGGGCGTTGCGTGGGATGAGGGCCCGGTCTACCAGAGCGACCGACTCGAGCGGTACCGCGGACGTGCCGAGGAGCTGGTCGCGGCCGGGAAGGCATACCGTTGTTACTGCACGGTCGAGGAGCTCGATGCCGAACGCTCCGCCGCGGAGCGTGCCGGCAAGCAGTGGCGATACTCCGGACGCTGTCGCAAGATCGACGGCGACGCCGGGGAACCGCATGTGATCCGCTTTGCGGTGCAGCCGGGCCCGATCGAGTTTCACGACCTCATCCGCGGCGATGTGCATTTCGAGGGAGAGCTGATCGACGACTTCGTCCTTCTTCGCTCCGACCGCAATCCGACGTACCACCTCTCCGTGGTCGTCGACGACATCGACATGGCCATCACCCATGTCGCCCGCGGCGACGACCACCTCTCGAATACGCCGAAGCACGTCCTGCTCTTCCGTGCTTTCGGCGCCGCCGTGCCGTCGTTCGCGCATCTGCCGCTGATCCTCGGCGGCGACAAGAAGCGGCTATCGAAGAGAACCGGCGCGACGTCCGCCGAGGAGTACCGGGAGATGGGCATCGTCCCGGAAGCGCTTTTCAATTTCCTCACGCTCCTCGGCTGGTCGCCCGGCGAGAACCGCGAGATCTTCACCGCGGACGAGTCCACGCAATGGTTCGATCTCGCCGATGTCAACAAAGCGCCGGCCGTCTTCGACCCGGAGAAGCTGATCTGGATGAACGGCCAGTACCTGATGCGCATGACCGCCGAGCAGATCTATCCGCATCTCGTTCCCTTTCTCGGCGATGCCCCACGGCCGCTCGACGAACTGCGAACGATCATCGAGCTGCACAAGATGCGCGTCCGGACGCTGCGCGAGCTCGCCGACCAGATGGCCATCTACTTCGTCGGCGACGATGCCATCGACTACGACCCCGACACGGTCAAGAAGCACATCAAAGGCGATGACCTTGCCGGCCGTCTTTCCGCGCTGCACGACTCGTTGTCGTCAACAGACCCGTTCGACGTCGCGACCTCCGAGGCCGCCTTGCGCAAGCTCGCCGAAGCGCAGGGCGTCAGCGCGGCGAAACTCATCCACCCGCTCCGTCTTGCCCTGACGGGCCGAGGCGCCTCACCCCCGATTTTCGACGTGGCCGTGGTGCTTGGAAAGGAGAGGACCCTGCGGAGATTGCAACGGCTGATCGAGCGGTTGCCGGAACTGTAATGCTTCCGCCTACGCCGCTCGCGACCTTGCGAACCGGTCCTTCATCGACGCTCCCACCAGCCACGCCGCGCACAATCCCACCATAAGCACCGAAAGCCACTTTCCGTAGATCCCCACGGGGGAGTACGGCTCGGTGGCGTTGTGAATAGCTTCGCTCCAGCGGCCGAGGACTTCGGCCTCGGAGAACTCGTGGATGGAGTAGAAGAGGATCTGCAGGGTGAAGAGCAGCAGGAAGAGGCCGGTCACCTGGAAGAAGCGTTTGATGTCGATGCGATGGCCGTAGTGCGCCCAGGCCCAGGACATCGCGGCCGCGGCGGCGATGCCGAGGAGCGAGCCGATGATGAAGCGGCTGTTGCGGACCTGGATCAGCATCAGTGCCGTCTCCATCCCCTCGCGCGTCACCATCAGAACCGTGAAGCCGAAGACTCCGGCGACAGCCAGAAAGCGCGAGGTGGCCGACGAGTAGACGTCCAGCCGCCGCTCCATGTCGCCCTTCATCTTCGGCGCGGTGCGCCAGACGTGGACGACGAAAGAGGCCACCAGCACCGCGGCGATGAGGCCGAGGACCCCCTCCCAGAACGACTGGTTGACGCGCATCAGCCACCAGCCGAGGGCGAAGCTGGCCACGATCGACGTGACGATGCCGGCGTAGACGGCGGGACGCAGCGAGTTGCGGCCGGTCTTGCGGAGATAGGCGAGGATGATGGCGACGGAGAGAAAGGCCTCGAAGCCTTCGCGAAATACGATGATGAGGGCGGGAATCATTGATCGATCATTTTCGGAGCCGCATGGCCCCTTCGCCGATCGACATGACGCGATCGGGAGAGGCGGGCTGCTCCCCTTTCCGGTGACAGGAATCGCAGACGCCGAGGATCTGCAGGTTATGAAACGTCGGCGTGAATTTCTTGCGGGCACAGATCTCGAGCTGCCGTTGCTCAAGCTCCGGATCGTTGAACTCGATCACGGAACCGCAGGCCGTACAGACGAGGTGGTCGTGATGAGAGTCGCCGCGGACGTGCTCGTAGTGGTAGTGATCCTCACCGAGGTGAACGCGGCGGACCAGGCCCGATTTCACCAGCAACTCCAGCGTACGGTAAACGGTAGCCCGCGAGATCTTGACGCTCTTCTGCTTCATCTTGAAGAGCAGCTCATCGGCCTCGAAGTGATAATGCGTCCCGAAGATCTCGCGCACGAGGGCGGTGCGCTCCCTGGTGAGCTTCTGGCCCTGATGGGCCAGGAAGTCCTGGAAGCGGTGGATCTCGCGGTCGATGGTCGGCATGACTGATACTGAGACTGAGTCTCAATGCTGGTAACAGTCTAGTAGCGGAGAAATTTCGTGTCAACCGCGCCCTACAACCGCGATCGGGCAGCCATGGCCGCTTCACGGATCTGCGGCTGGTGCGGATCGATGGTCAGCGAACGGTTCCAGAAGTCGAGCGCGCGGCCGTAGTCGTTCTGCTTCGCATAGAAAAGGCCGAGGTTGTTGAGGGCCATCGTCGACGAGGGCTGGAGACCGAGAGCGCGGACCAGCTCCGGCACCCCTTCGCTGTACCGCTGCGCCGCCAGCAGCGCGGAGCCGAGATTCGCGGCGACGAGGTACGACTGCGGGAAGAGCTTTCGCCCCTGGTAGAGCAGCGCGATGGCACGCGTGTCCATGTTGCGCTCCCGGTAGAGTGCGGCGAAGTCGATGAAGTAACTCTCCGCGTTCGGCAATCCGAGAGCCACCGCTTTCAGGAACTGATCGTCGGCCGGCGAATACTGCTGCCGGTCGAACATGGTCATGGCCTCGTTGAGATGCGGTGTCGGGCGCGTGGGGTTGATGTCGATGGCGCGATCGAAGGCATCGACGGCATCGCTCAGCTTCCCCTTCCCCCGCAGATCGACGCCGAGGTTGTTGTAGTACGCGTACTGCCCCCAGCGCTCCGGCGACAGCGGCGCGGCGGCGCGCTGGGGCGTGTCCCCCTCGTCTTCGAGCACGGGCGTGAGGTTGCGGGTGGGGTCGTTGAGGTGGCCGATGGCCTGCAACTGTTGCGCGTACGGGCTTTCGGCGACGTGCGCGGAGGTCGTCAGCGGCTTGTTGTTGACGAACTCGCCATAGCTGACCACGCGGACGGAGGTGATCGGCGCGACGTCCTTGAACGCCCAGGTGGTCACATGACCAGGCATGTCGGCAGCCGGGGGGAGGCCGAGGAGCGAGAGAACCGTCGGCGCGATGTCGTAGACCGATAGCGGCTGCGCGGCGTGATTGGCGATCACATGCGGCCCGTACGCCACGAACATGCCCGGATTGCGATGGTCGGAGAGCGCCGCGCCGCCGTTGGGCATCGTGCGCGGCCGGGTCTTTCCCCATCGGAAGCCGTACGCCGACATGATCATCACCGTGGTGTCGCGCGGCAGGACGCTCATCCATTCACCGATGAGCCGGTCGACCTCGGCGTAGTAATTCGACACGGTCGGCCAGTACTTGCGGTAGCTCTGCTCGCTGATCCCTTCGCGATACGGCGGGTGGTAGGGCGCGAAGAGATGATTGACCGCGTCGGTCCCCTCGTACGAGACCATCACCAGCATCGGATCCTGCCCCCGCTGCCGCTGGTCGTTGTAGAGATTGATGGCCACGCGATGGTCGTTCCAGGTCTTGGCCAGGATCGAGCGGAAGATCATGGCCGGGTCGGCCGGATTCTTCGTGGCGGCATCCCATTCGTCCGTAGTGATGTTCAGAAACCGGTGTACCTGGTCGTAGCCGACCGTGTCGGCCGGAACGGCCAGCGATGCGGCGCGGTCGCTCAACGCCGGCGGATAGACCGCGTTCGCCACTTCTTCGACCGGCGTGTCGTAGAAAACACTGTTCGGCGCGGTCGGCGGCCACGAACCCCACCAGCCGCTGACGAGCGAGCTGCGGCCGAAGGCGTCTGCGATGTCCCATAGCGCCGGCACGCGTCGCGAGTACGCATCCACCGGAGTGCCGTGCGCGCGGTCGATGTAGTCGAGCATGCCGTGGCGGTCAGGCGTCAGGCCGGTGGCCACGGTCGTCCAGACCATCGGCGAGACCGTCGGCTGGATGGTCTGCAACGACGCCGCCGTCCCTCCGGACGCCAGCGCCCGGATATTGGGGATGCGGCCGTCGTCCGACAGCTCGTGCAGCAACTCCCAATCCGCGCCGTCGAGCGCGAAGATCACGACGCGGGTCGGCGCGCTGCGCGCATCGCGCCGGAGCTCGGCGCGTTTGACGCGGAGAAGCGCGTCACGATCGACTTCGAGTCGCGCCACCTCGAAGGCGGTGACTTTCAGGCCGCTGCGCGCGAGGTGGTTGGCGACCGTCGTCCGCAGCGGGTCGCGCTGCGCGTTGAATTGCGAGCTTGGCGAGAGAAGGTCTTCGATCGGGATCTGCTGCGTCACGGCTGACACGGCCTCGGCCACGCGAGCCCGGATCCAGGCGTTCCACCCTTCCTCGACCATGCGTCGGGCGTCCGGAAGCCGCTCTCCGGCGATTCCGAAACGGAGACGGTAATTCACCGTCACCGGCACTCCCTCTTTCGACGTGATGCGGATGATGCCGTCCCGCTGCGCGTACCCCTCGCGGCGCTCGAATCGCAGCCGGAAGAACTGGTGCGGCGGCAGGAAGGTGATGGTCTGCTGCACCACGCGAACGACGCCGGTGTGCTTGTCGACCCCGAAGACCAGCCACCGCGAGGACGGAAGGTAAAGGCTGATGAGGACGTACGTCACCAGCACGAGGCCGGCGACGAGGAGGAGCGCGTGAGTCAGACGATGCCGAGGCATGGAGGAGTTCGTCAATGCAGGAGGGGGACCAGCTTGGTGGCTCTTGGCTGTTGGCTCTTAGCTGTTAGGGGCTTCGGGGCCGGCGAGGGCCGTCCTAAGAGCTAACAGCTAAGAGCTAAGAGCCGACAGCTACTTCTTCCTCTTCACAAGTTGCTTCACCTCGTCATTTCCGATCGGGCTCTGGGCGGAGATGATGATGGCGGCGGTTCCCTCGGCGAAGGGAGGAATCTCGCAGCGGACGACGGCGGTGCCGTCGGCGGCGGTTTTGCCGCGGAAGATGACGCGCGGCGGCTCGATGGTGGAGATGACCTTCACCTCGATCGCTGCCGCGGCGATCGGATTCTGCGAGAGGCTCTTCTTCGCCGCGACACGCAGCTCGACCGCCGAGCCGGCATAGAACTCGGTGGTGTTCAACAGCGAGAGCTCGAGATGCTCGCTCTCCGCTTCCGACGCCAGGTAGTCGATGATGACCTGATCGAGCGTTTTCTCCTCGTCGATCACCAGCGGAGGCGGCAGCGGCTCTACGACGGTCGGAACGGGCGAGGGCTGCGACATCGTCGGACGAGCCGTCGATTTCGTGCCGTCGGTATCGAAGCGCCCGCGCTTGATGGCCGCGATCATCGTCCGATGCTGCTGCTCCATCAGACTGCCGATCCACTTCTCGTCGACGCCCGCGCCGGCCTGCTCCGCGTACGAGGTCTTTTTCGAGGCCAGGATCTCCCCGCCAACGTAGACCAGCGACTCGATGTACGGGTTCTGGAGTCCCTTATCCTCGGTCTGGATATGGTAGACCTTCTCGTTGTGCTTGATGTCGGTGTTGAAGCCGGTAATCACGAGGAAGCTCCGCCGCGGTAGTGGTCTGAGGAACCGGAGTGTATCAAATGGGTTTCTGGCGTATGCGCCTCACGTTTCCTGCTGAAAGGCCTGCACCTTGCGGCGCAGCTCGTCGCTGATCGGCATCTTCCTCTGCGTCTTCCAGTCGAAGAGGACGACCACGACCTTTCCCGTAGCCGCCACCATGCCAGCAGGCCGCTTGCGGATCTCGTAGACGGTGTCGAACGACGTGTTGCGCATCTCTTCGATGCGGATACAGATATCGATCGGCTCCATCTCGATCTGCAGCTTGAAGTCGATCTCCGCGCGCGCCACGATGAAGCCGATGTCGGTCGGCAGCCCGGCCGCGCCGGTGAGCGCGAACCACAACTGCGCCCGCGCCCACTCGAAGTAGGTGAGGTAGACGGCGTTGTTGACATGCCCGAAGGCATCGACATCCCGAAAGATGACCTGCCAGGGAACGACGTACCAGCGGTCTTCCCAACGTGCGCCTTGGGCGCGTTGTCGGTTATCGGTTGTCGGTTCGGTCTTACTCATGAGCGCAGCATGATCGCACGGCCCGGACAACCGATAACCGACAACGCGCGACGCTACTGTACGGTTGTGCTCGCAGGCGCGACCATCGCGCCAGCTCTCATGCACGACTGCAGATAACGCCCCGGCAACGGATGATCGAGATACGGCGCGATGATCTGCGAGGCGGCCACGAGGCGCTGGAGGTCGACGGCGGTATCGATCCCCATCTTCTCGAGCATGTAGACGAGGTCCTCGGTGGCCATGTTGCCGCTGGCGCCTGGGGCGTACGGACACCCGCCGAGACCGCCCGAGGAGGCGTCGAAGGTGGCGATACCCATCTCCAACGCCGCCAGCGTGTTCGCCAGCGCGGTACCGCGCGTGTCGTGGAAGTGCATGGCCAGCTTCGACGGCGGAATCACCTGCAGCAGGATGCCGGCCACACTCTGAACCTGGACGGGGTTCCCGACGCCGATGGTGTCGCCGACCGACACCTCGTAACATCCGAGGTCGAGAAGCCGGGCGCAGACCTCGAGCACCTTCTCCGGCGCGACGTCGCCTTCGTAGGGACAGCCGAACGCGGTCGAGACGTAGCCGCGCACGCGCATCCCCTCGCCGCGCGCCCGCTGCACGACCGGAGCGTAGTTCTCGAACGACTCATCGATCGACATGTTGATGTTGCGCTTGTTGAAGGTCTCGGACGCCGCGGTGAAGATGGCGATCGACGTCACGCCGGCGTCGCTGGCGCGCTCGAGCCCCTTGAGGTTCGGCACCAGCACCGGATAGTCGACGCCCGGGTCTTTCGGAATGTTGCGATAGACCTCGGCGGTGTCCGCCATCTGCGGCACCCACTTCGGACTGACGAACGCCCCCGCCTCGATCGTACGCAGTCCGGCGTCGGCCAGCGCGGTGATGTAGTCGATCTTGGCCTCGGTCGGGATGGTGACCTTCTCGTTCTGAAGGCCGTCGCGCGGGCCGACTTCGACGACACGGACGTGATCGAGGGTGATTTTCATGAGAGCGTCACCAGATCCAAACCGGGTTGAACCAGCTCTCCTTCCTTGCAGTTGATCGAGGCCACGATGCCGTTGGATGGTGCTGTGAGCTGATGCTCCATCTTCATGGCCTCGAGGATCAGGAGAGGAGTGCCCTTCGTCACCTCGTCGCCGACCGCGACCAGGATCTTCAACACCACGCCCGGCATCGGCGCGCTCATCGAGTGATCGCGGTGCCTGGCGCGCGCGCGCAGCCCCTTCCCGGCTGCCTCGACGAACCAGATTTCGCCGTCGTAGGCGAAGCTGATCATCGTTCCGTCGATGACGAACGGCACAAAGTGCGTGCGTCCGTCGACACGCAACTCCGCTTCGTTGCCGCGTACCGCGACCAGCTCCATAGTCACCAGCCGAGTTTATCGCGAGGGGTTGGTCATCACCGCGAGTACCGCGACCCCGGTGAATCGATGGGGATGCCGCGCGCGCACTGCGGGCACTTTGCCTGGTCGTACGTTTCGAGGTCCAGTTCCAGCATGGAAACATACGGCGCATCGAACGGATTCAAAGTCCCGCTGCGGTTGAGGATCGAGCCGAACCCCTCTACTCGCCCGCCAAGGGCTCTCACGATGGCCGCCGTCTCGCGCGTCGACTTGCCGGTGGTGACGACATCCTCGACGATCACGATCTTCTCCCCCTCGTCGACTCGGAAACCGCGCCGCAGCGTCATCGCTCCCTCTTTCCGCTCGGTGAAAATCAACGGCACGTCGAGAGTCTCGGCGACCGTGTAACCGATGATCATGCCGCCGAGGGCGGGAGCGACGATCTTCGCGGGGAGAAAGGTGTAAAGCCTGACCGCGAGCGCTTCACCGATCGCTTTCGCATTGCGGGGATTTTCGAGAAGGAGCGCGCACTGCACGTAGCTTGGGCTATGCAGGCCGGAGGAGAGGCGGAAGTGACCGGTCAGCAATGCGCCGGTTTCGCGCAGGAGTGCGGCAATGTCGGGTGGCATGGCCGGCCAGAATAGAATGGCGCGAGGAGTGAGTGCAAGATGGGTCAACTGACGGAGACGATTCGCGCCGAGCTCACCGCGGCCATGAAAGCGCGCGACGCGGAGCGCCTTTCCACGCTGCGCATGCTGCAGTCGGCATTCAAATACCAGCAGATCGAATCAGGCCACGAGCTGAGCGACGAAGAGGCGATGACCGTCATCCGCAAGGCGGTCAAACAGCGCCTCGATTCGATCGAGCAATACACGAAAGGCAACCGCCCCGAGCTCGCCGAAAAAGAGCGTCGCGAGATGGAACTGCTCAAAACCTGGCTCCCCCCCGAGCTGACCGACGAGGAGATCGAGGCCGGAATCCGCGAGATCATCGCCTCGACCGGCGCCCAGTCGAAGAAAGACCTGGGCAAGGTGATGAAGGAAGCCTCGGCCCGCTACAAAGGGCGGGTGGATGGGAAGAAGATTCAGGAGATCGTCAGCCGGCTGTTGCCGGCGTGAGGTTGCGCGGGATCGCAGGTTGCTGTGGTTGCTGGGTTGCTGGAAGTTGCTGAGGCAAACGAGTGTGTATTGCCGGCGAAGCCGGCTTAAGATCGTAGCCCCCGGCTTCAGCCGGGGGTAAACAAGCATTCACAGGTTGGCAGCCCGCTTTAGCGGCGACAGAGGATCGAACATCGACAGCCTCTCTGTCGCCCGCTAAAGCGGGCTCGGAAAAATTAATGACTTCCATTACCCCCGGCTGAAGCCGGGGGCTACGATCTTAAGCCAGCTTCGCTGGCACAAGACGATCAGCGGCGGAGGGGACACGAGTCTCCGAGGAGCTGTGCTTAGACCCTTGGCTCGAACGCAACTTTCAACCCAGCAACTCAGCAACCCAGCAACCCGACAACCGAGAACCGACAACCGAGCCAACCGACAACCGACAACCGCACATGCTCACCCCCTCCGAACGCGCCCGCTACGCACGACACCTCATCCTCCCCGAGGTTGGGGAGGCGGGGCAGGAAAAACTCAAGGCGGGGTCGGTGCTGGTCGTCGGTGCGGGCGGGCTGGGCAGTCCGGTAGGCCTTTATCTCGCCGCCGCGGGTGTCGGGCGCATCGGTCTCGTCGATTTCGACGACGTCGATGCCAGCAACCTCCATCGCCAGGTGTTGTATGGCACCTCGGACGTCGGGAGGCCGAAACTCGATGCGGCGCGGGCGAGGCTGCAGGATCTCAATCCCGACATCGCCATCGAGACGCACGGCGCGGCACTGACGTCCGAGAACGCGCTCGCCATCATCGAGAAGTACGACGTGATCGTCGACGGCACCGACAACTTCGCCACCCGCTATCTTGTCAACGACGCCTGCGTTCTCCTCGGCAAGCCGAACGTCTATGGCTCGATCTTCCGCTTCGAGGGTCAGGCCTCCGTTTTCGCGGCCGAGGAGGGGCCGTGCTATCGCTGCCTCTACCCCGAGCCGCCACCGCCCCACCTCGTGCCGTCATGCGCGGAAGGGGGCGTCCTCGGCGTATTGCCGGGCGTCATCGGCACGATTCAGGCGACCGAGGCCATCAAGTTGATTACCGGCATTGGCGAGACGCTCGTGGGCCGCCTGCTCCTCTTCGACGCGCTGCGGATGTCGTTCCGCACGTTACGGCTGAAAGAGCAGCACGATCAACACGCGGCCATCACCGGCCTCATCGACTACGACCAGTTCTGCAATCCCGCGAATCTCAATGAGGTCACGCACCTCGCGGCCGGCGCGGTCGCTGTCGACGTCCGCGAGCCGTACGAGTGGGATGCCGGTCACATCGACGGCGCGCGTCTCATTCCTCTCGGCGAGCTGCCGAACCGTCTCGACGAGCTGCCGCGAGACGCCGACATCGTCTTCTACTGCCAGAGCGGCGGTCGTTCTTCCCGCGCGCTCGACATCGCCCGCGACGCGGGGCTCACCCGCGCCAAACACCTGCGGGGTGGGTTCACCGCATGGCAACAGAAGTAGCGCGCGTCGCCCCGAACATCACCACGATCGACTTCCCCGTCCCGCGCCGCATCGTCAGACCGTCGATGATGGCGATGCCGCAATCCTCGAAATGCGGGGAGAGGATGTTGTCGCGGTGGCCGGGCGACTCCATCCAGCCGGCTACCAGCAGCTCGGTGGTCTCGAAACCGGTGGCGAGGTTCTCGCCCGCGTAGTGGAAATCGTACCCGTGCGGCGCGAGCCAGGTGAACGGCGAACGGCCGTCGGGAGACTCGTGAGCCCAGTAGCCCTGATCTTCCATGTCGCGCATCCGGTCATCGGCGGCGGCATCGAGACGCAGATCCTCCCGCAGCGGCGGGAGGTGGTGCTCCGCGCGGTACTCGTTCATGGCCGCGACGACCGACGCTCGGGTGATGTCCGAGGCGAGCGCCGGCGCCGCGACCAGAAGGAAAAAGGCGAGGAACCGTTTCATGATCAGCTATTTTGCAGCAGCCGGGGCCGGTTGTGGAGTCGTCGCCGGCTGATTGACCAGATCCGTGTACTCGAAGAGCGGCGTCGACAGATACCGCTCGCCGGTGTCCGGAAGAACGACTACGACCCGCTTACCGGCGCCGAGCTCTTTGGCGATCTCGATGGCGGCCCAGGCGATCGCACCGGAAGAGATACCGACGAGGATCCCCTCCTGTTTGGCCAGCCTGCGCGCCGTGTCGACCGCCTGATCGTACGTGACGTCGAAGACGCGGTCGACGACGTCTTTATCGTAGATCGCCGGAACGAAGCTCGGCCCGATGCCCTGAATCTTGTGCGGCGCATATGGCCCGCCTTTGAGCGTTTGTGCTTCGACCGGCATGACGGCCACCATGAGGATCGATGGGCGATGCTTCTTGAAGACCTGTCCGACGCCGCTGACCGTTCCGCCCGTGCCGACTCCGGCGACGATTGCGTCAACGGCTCCGCCGGTGTCGCTGAGGATCTCCTGCGCGGTGGTCTCACGATGGACCTTCGGATTGGCCGGATTGTCGAACTGCTTCGACTGCCACGCATTCGGCGTCTTCTCGGCATACTCGCGCGCAACTTTCAGCGCTTCCGGCAGGCCGGCCGTGCCGGGAGTCAGGATCAGCTCAGCGCCGAGTGCCTGGAGAAGCTTGCGGCGCTCGACCGACATCGTGTCAGGCATCACCAGAACGCATTTGTAGCCCTTGGCCGCGGCGACGAAGGCCAGGCCGATGCCGGTGTTGCCGCTGGTCGCTTCGACAATCGTCGACTTGCCGGGCGTGAGCTCGCCCGCTTTCTCCGCCTCGCTCACCATGGAGATGGCGATGCGGTCTTTGACGGACGAAAGCGGGTTGAAGGATTCGAGTTTGGCGACGACTTCCGCGGACCCGGAAGGGACGATGCGGTTGAGTTTCACCAGGGGGGTGCTTCCGATCAGCTCCGTGATGTTGTCGTAGATCTTCCCGTGCATGTTTCCTCCTAAAACAAAAGACCCGAGCGATCTGCCCGGGTCTCATTCGATGAAAAGTGGCTGATGACGCGCCTACGTTCGCTCGAACGGACCTGTGAAGCGGCGGCAACAGATGGTCGGCTGCATGTGAGCGGTGACGCTATGACGGTTGGCTTCCGTTGTCAAATGCGGGGTTGCGCGGTCTCGGGGTGTTGATCGTGAATGAGCGTCGTCATGTCTCGCAGGCCGCGAGACCGCGTAACCGCGCGACCTCGCAACCCCGCTACGCCGCATCGCTCGCTTCACCCAAATACCGGTATCCGATCTTTGCCACGGCGACGATCACGGCGGCATCGGTTCCGACGGCCTTCTGGAGCTTGCGGCGGAGGCGCGTCACGTGCGTATCGACCGTGCGGCTGTTGAGGTTCAGATCGACGCGATAGTTCCAGACGCGCGAGAGCAGCTCGTCGCGCGGAACGACGCGCTCTTTGTTGCGGAAGAGGTACATGAGCAGATCGAACTCTTTGGGTGAGAGTTTCAGCTTGTGGTCTTTCGCCGAGGCTTCGCGCGTCGATGGATCGAGCTTGATGAGCGTGTCTTCGCAAATCGTCTTCGTGGTCAGCGAGGTAGCGTCGCTGCGGCGCATGACGGCGTCGATGCGGGCGAAGAGCTCCTGCAGACCGAACGGCTTGGTGATGTAGTCGTCCGCCCCCCCGCGCAACCCGCGCACCTTGTCGGTTTCCTGCCCGCGAGCGGTGAGCAGGATGACCGGAATCTTCGAGAACTTCCGGATGTGGTCGAGCACTTCGAAGCCGCTCTTTTTCGGCAGCATCAGATCGAGTAGCACCAGATCGGGCGTCTCCGCGTGGAAGATTCGGATCGCCTCCTCACCGTCGGCGGCCAGCACGGTCTCGTAGTTCTCCATGCGGAGATTGATCTCCAGTCCCTGCCGCAGTCCTGCTTCATCCTCAACGACCAGTATTTTCGTCATCGGCAATCTCCGGTTCTAGTACGGGCCTCGGGCTGCGAGAGTTTCTACAGCGTCTGTGGTGCGAGCTGCGCCAGGGATGAGGTTTTCGGCGATTGCGGCCGGGGAAAGAGGAGCCGGAAGGTCGATCCGGCGCCCGGTTTGGATTCCACTTCGATCGTCCCGCCGTGCGAGGCGATGATCTGCTGCACCAGCGTCAGCCCCAGCCCTGCGCCGCGGCGCGTCTGGGTATCGGAGAACTGCGCGCGGTAGTACGGCTCGAAGATGCGCGAGAGGTCGTCGGCGGCAATGCCGATGCCGCGGTCTTTCACCTCGATCACCACGGATGCCTCAGTCTGCCGGAGCGTGACGTCGATGATCCTGTTCTCATCGCCGGAGTACTTGATGGCATTGTCGATCAGGTTCAGCACGGCGCGCGACACGGCATCGCGGTCCCACGACTGCTCGTCGATGGCATCGTCGATGTGGAGCGTGACGTCGAAGCCGCGGCTGCGGATCCACGACTCGTAGGTCGAGACGAGCGAGGTGAGAAGGTCGCGCGGGTAGACCGGCGTGAAGGCCAGCGCCTTGGCGCTGGCGTTCTGGATGCGGGCGACGTCGAGAACGTTCTCGACGAGGTGCGAGAGGTGCAGCACTTCGCGAAGGATCGAGTCTTCGATCTCGTGGCGCTGCTTCTCCGGCAGACGCGTGCCGCCTCGCTTGAGCGTCTCGGCGCCGAGGCGGATCATCGAAAGCGGCGTGCGCAGCTCGTGCGATACATTCGCCACGAGCGCGCCGCGCAGCTTCATCGTGTCGGCCTCGCGCATGAGGCCGCGCATCGCCAGGTAGGCCCCGAGCGCCGTGAGTGACAGGGCCAAAGCGCTGAGGAGAATGCTGATCAGCCGCGCGTTCTCCCATCCCGAGGTTCCGTAGCCGGTCTCGACGAAACCGCGCACCGCATACGACGACAGCGGCGCGGCCAGCGGGGCGATGAAAGCGTAGCCGTTGCCGGTCTTGATGGCGCCGACGGCGGAGGGATTCTGGATGACGGAGACCTGCGCCTGTTGCGAGAGCCCCTGCGCCTGCACCAGCGGCTGGTGCGCGAGCGCGGGGCGGACGCGGGCCAGGAGCAGCGAGGGATCGTAGGTGTAGCGGACGATGCCGCTGGATGAGTAGAGCTCGCGCGGCAACCGCGCTCCGGTATGCGCGGTCCCGGGCTCCTCGCTGGCATAGATCGCAGTGGACGGGTCGGCGTCAGGGACGTAGAGCGCGGAGATGATCCAGTCGTTGTCGTGAATCCACTTCTTCAGGCCTGCCTGCGACGCCGAGCGACGCTCTACCTTCTGCCACCCATCGGATGCCTGATAGAGCTCATCACGGACGGCGGTATCGATGCGCCGTGCGCTGATCTCCGCGGCGTAGCCGGCGTACTGCATCGCCAGGGTGTTGACGCCATGCTCCATCCGGGCCGAGAGCACGTAGGAGCGCCACGCCAGGACGCCCAGGCCGATGGTGACGATGAGAAAGGGAACGAGAATCGGCGAGACGTGGTTCGGCCGGTCACCCGATCGTGGGCTCACCTTGAACTTCGCCAGTAGGGCACGGACCATTTGTCTCCATCATCACTGCTGCGGCGCCGTCGAAGTCGCGCTGACGGTGGGTGGAATGCCGTGGCCCTGCAACAGATGCTGCGCCACCATCTTGTCGATCTGCGCCTTCGAGTACGGCTCCAGCCGTACGTCGATCTTCTTCAGAACACCCTGACGCTTGATGATGATCCAGAGCACGCCGGTTTCTTTCGCGGTGTAGAGGATCTGCTTGAAATCCTTGATGTTCGCCTCGAGGGTGCTGCGGCCATTCACGGCCACGAGCCGGTCGCCGGGTCTGAGGTCGGCGCGGGCAGCCGGACCGTCTTCGATCACCGCCTTGACGACGATGCCGGGATTGAGCTCTTCGATCATCGCGCCGAGGTAGCGGCGGCCGCTCGAAAGCTGGCGGATGGCCTGCTCGCACTCACGCGGCGACGAGGTGCACATCTTCCGATCCTCGGCGTAGGCCGAGGGGACGAGAAGAAGCGCGGCAACGAGAAAATGAGAAAGTCGGACGGTCATTGTCGGGGACGGGGTCCTTGGCCACGCTCAATCTAATCTGCGAATGCCGAGGAGATGATTACAAATCAGCAAATGTCGAATGAATTCCCTGTAATACAAGAAGTTAGCTGTTTTTGTCACGTGAAGCGAAGCGCGCCGAACGCGGCCGCGACGTGAAAGTCGGGCGGCGATTTCCACGTCGGTTGCCAGGCGCTGAAGTCGTCACCCTGCGCGGCGCTCCGGTCGATGCGAAAGAGGTTCGCCCGCCACTCGTCGCCCGATCTCGCGTGGGCACCGAGAGATACGAACGGCAGCCGGATGACGACGTCCAGCGTACGGTGATCGATGCGCCGCACGGCGGCGAAGAGATCGGTGCACGTCCAGGCAAGATCCGTCGTCATCGTGGCGCGGACGCCGTCGGGCGAGTCGATGCGCGCGTCGAAGGTCGTTCCGAGCGGGTTGACCTCGATCTCGAAGTAGGGCGTCAGACCGCTGGGCGCCAGGAACACCTCGACGACGTCTTCCTGCCAGAGAGGCTCATCGTGCGCGAGGTAGGTGGCCACGATCGCGTCGTCATCGCATCGGAAGACGATGGTGAGAAGGTCATCGTCGTAGTACGCGGCCACCGAGGTCCGAAGACGCGGCACGCCGCCGTCAACGGCAAGCCGCAACGTCACCACCTCGCAGGCGGGCGGGATGTCCCACGGCTCTTCGATCGAAAATTCGGCGCGGGGAACGGCAATCGCGGGAACCGGCATTACCGAAATCATACGGCCTCACCGGCGCGGCATTGCGCGTGCAAGGCTCAGAGGCCCGAGGAAAACGATGGTTGATCTGGAACTGGATGACCTGAAACGAGAGTTTCTCGCCGAAGCCGACGAGAAGGTGAGCGAGCTCCAGGCGAAGCTCGACGGCGAGCCGTCGCCGGAAGCTCTGGAACGGCTAACGTATCTCGCCCATCAACTGAAAGGCTCCGGCGGAAGCTACGGCTTCTCCCGGATCTCGACCGACGCCGCGGAGCTGGAGACAGCGGTGGAGCAACTGGCCCGAGAGGGCACCACTCCCGGAATCGACGACCGCATCCAGCAGCACGTCTTCAGCCTGCGCGCCGAAGTCGACCGGCGGATGAAGGAGTTCGCCGTGGAGGTTGCACGGTAGCTGGCTCTCGGGGTTGCTGGCTCTTGGGTTGCGGGGTCTCGGGGTTGCGCGGTCTCGGGGGATGCTCCTTTCGACGCTGCCGTCAAGTTAACCAGCCGCGAGACCGCGTAACCCCGAGACCACGCAACCCCGTCACGCCGCATCCGTCCCCTTGATCGCCTGCCGCCCCCTTCCGCCATCCGCCTGCACCTGATTGCGGCCGTTTTTCTTCGCGCGGTACAGCGCCTTGTCCGCCGCCACGATCAGCTCTTTGGCGGAATGGATGCGCGGGTGAGGCACCGTGGCCACGCCGATGCTGACCGTCGCCGAGATCGGACCGGACTGCGTAGTCACCGGCGTCAATTCGATGGCGCGACGGATCTGCTCCGCGAAGGTGAGGGCATCGTCGAGGATCGTTTCCGGCAGCATCAGCGCGAACTCTTCTCCGCCGTAGCGCGCCGCCAGATCGGTCGACCGGATCGCCTCCTGGAAGATCTTCGAGATGGCCTTGAGCACTTCATCGCCGACCGCGTGGCCGTAGGTGTCGTTGACCTTTTTGAAGAAATCGAGATCGACGATGACGAAGGAGAGCGGCCGCTGGTAGCGCGCTGATTCCTCGAAGGCGCGCGACAGCTCGTCCTGGAGATGGCGGTGGTTGTAGAGCTTCGTCAGACCGTCGGTGATCGAGAGGAGCTCCAGCCGCCGGTTGCTCTCCAGCAGCTCCTTCTGCAGGTCGACGATCCGTTTGGCGGCCCGGATGCGCGCCATCAGCTCGGGATACTGGAAGGGCTTGGTGATGTAGTCGTCCGCGCCGAGGTCGAGGCCCTGCACCTTGTCCTCCTGCTCGTCCTCGCCGGTGAGCATGATGATGTAGCGGTTGCGCAGCTCGGGCTCAGACTTGAGCTGCCGGCAAAGCTCGACCCCATCCATATCGGGAAGGCGCCGGTCGAGGATGGCCAGGTCCCAGGCGATTTTCGGTAGCTGCTCCTTCGCCTCTTCCCCCATCCCGAACTCGACAGATTCGTAACCGCTGCGCGTGAGAAAGAGGCGCACCAGCCGCCGGATGGCGGGATCGTCATCGACGATGGCGACCTGAAAAGCCTTGGAGTCGGGCATCGACGGGCGCTGCCGCAAGGGTGGTGCCAGAGCTGCGGCTTCGCCGCGTTGTCTGCGCGCTTCGCGCGCGTTGTCGGTTGTTTGCGCTGCGGCGCGTGGTCAAGAAACGTACGGCCTCGCGCAGCCGTGAAGGATTGACCACGCGCGCCGCAGCGCGCAGACAACCGACAACCGACAACCGACAACCGACAACGGTGCAAACTTTAGCCAACCGACAACCGCCATACCCGCAACTAAACGATTCGCATGGATATATCCAACGCCGTCACCGAATGCGTCAGCGCTCCGATCGAGATGCGGTCGACGCCCGTTTCGGCGACCTCGCGGACGTTGTCGATGGTGATGCCGCCCGACGCTTCGAGCGGGACGGCGCCGGCCACCCGGGCAACGGCGTCGCGCATCTGCTCCGTCGTCATGTTGTCGAGGAGGATGAAGTCGGGACGCAGGGCCAGCGCTTCCTCGAGCTCGGCGACGTTTCGCACCTCGACCATGATCTGCCGGGTGTTCTTGGTAAAACGGATCCGTTCCACCGCGGCGGTGATCGACCCGGCCCGGTCGATGTGGTTGTTCTTGATGAGGAACATGTCGAAGAGGCCGAAGCGGTAGTTCTCTCCGCCACCGCAGCGGACGGCGTACTTGTCGAGTGCACGCAGCCCCGGTGCGGTTTTGCGGGTATCGTAGATCCTGGCCTTCGTTCCGCGGACTGCCTCGACGTAGCGCCTTGTCGTCGTAGCGATGCCGGAAGCGCGTTGCATCAGGTTCAGCGCCGTCCGCTCCCCCGCCAGCAGCGCGATCACCGATGCGCTGACCTCGGCCACGACATCCCCCGGCTCGACGACATCGCCGTCCTTTCGCTTCGCGTCAAATGATGAAGCAGGATCGATCGCCGCGAACGTTGCCGCAGCGAAATCGAGTCCCGCCAGGATCCCCGAGGCTTTGACTAGGAACCGCGCCTCCCCGCGGTCGCCGGGATCGAAGATGGCTTCGCTGGTGATGTCGGGAAGGTCTTCATCGAGCGCATGGCGCACGATCAGATCGATGTCGCGGTCAAACTCACGGCTTGTCATATCGGAATGCTGCCATCAGACGGGGCGTTTGAGGATGCAGTTCGTTGAAAATTTGGGGGCGTACCGGCTTCGACGGGGACATGTCGGGGCCATGGTTGCATGCCGAGCTGATTGCCTCGTAAATCCGATCACCCTGAGTAGCTGCGAACAACAGCCAACTCGCTCTCGCGGCCTAAAAACCCACGAGCGTCCGCCCGATGGTTGCTCACGCCGTCGGGACCGGATGTCATGAAGGTGAGCTAAGCGTCCGCGAGCCGTCTCGGCGCGGACGATGAAAACCTAGAGGCTGGTCCACGTTCATTCCCCGCTCTCCGGGCAGAACATGGACGAGAACCAAAGGAGAGATAAGCATGTAGTAGCCAGGCTTCACTGCTCTCGGACGCGGGTTCAACTCCCGCCGCCTCCACCAACGATTTTCAGCATCACAACCGTCTCAGGTTCGGAAGCCACTCACGGAGGCGCTGGTCCGGTCCGCAAAGCCTCCTCCTTTTTCCGTTTTCGCTCGGTGGGAGAATCGCGAGTTCGGGCACTCTCATGACATGTGGGAGGAACTCCAGATGAACGATGATCTCAGGAAGGCGACACACAGCAGCTCCAAGAACTTCATCCGTCCGCACGGCGTCGGCCTGCGCGGACTCACAGCTCCACGGGGATCCGAGCAGTTCGAGGGGCGGTTCGGGCGAATGTTCCGGACGCTTCCAGCTGCCGAGCACACCGACGACGATCTCAAGGCACTCGCCGCCGAAAAGGCGATGACCGCCGAATTCGAGGCTCAGCAAACGCCCGAAACGGAACCCGACAACGAAGAAAACGTCGATGGCGAGAAGATCCACATCAGTGCCGGGTACACCTACTTCGGGCAGTTCGTCGACCACGACCTCACATTCGATCCCGCCAGCAGTCTGCAGAAGCAGAACGATCCCGACGGACTGGTCGACTTTCGCACTCCGCGGTTCGATCTCGACTGCGTCTATGGACGAGGTCCGGACGATCAGCCCTATCTGTACGACGGGCCGGTCCGGATGCTCCTCGGCGACAAGCTCGACGTCAATCCCGGAGGCACCCAAGCCTTTGATCTGCCGCGGTCTCGCAACGGCCGCGCGCTCATCGGCGATCCGCGCAATGACGAGAACTCGATCGTGTCGCAGTTCCAGGGGATCATGCTGCGGTTCCACAATCGCGTGGCCGCGCTCCTCGGCAGCGACGCTTCATTCGCCGAGGTGCAGCAGACCGTGCGCTGGCACTACCAGTGGGCCGTCCTGCACGACTTTCTGCCGACCATTGCAGGCGGGAACGTCGTGAAGGACATCCTGCCTCATCTCGACAACGGGAAATCGATCAGGGAAGACAAACCACAGCTCTTCTTCTTCCATTGGCGTGACGCTCCGTTCATGCCTCTCGAGTTCTCGGTTGCGGCATATCGCTTCGGCCACTCGATGGTGCGTCCGATCTACCGCCTGAACCGGAAACCGCCGACGCAGCCGGAGAGCCGGATCCTGATCTTCGCGAAGCCGCCGCAGCCGAGTCTCGCCGGATTCCGGCCGCTCGACAAAGACCGTACGATCGAGTGGGACCTCTTCTTCCCGATCCGGAAGAAGGCTCCTGTCGTCGGGAAAGAGCGGCTGCAGCCGGCCTACAAGATCGATTCGTCACTCGTGAATCCGCTCGGGAACTTGCCGCCGGAAGTGGCGTCGAATCCGGCAATCCTAGCGGAGCGCAACCTCCTGCGCGGGAAGTCGTTCGGATTGCCCTCGGGGCAGAGTGTCGCGCGCTACATGGGACGCACGCCCCTTACGGAGGATCAGTTGAAGGTCGGGAAAGCGCCGGATGACAAGACGAACAAACGTCTCGTCGACATCAGTCCCAAGTTCGAGGACAACGCTCCGCTCTGGTACTACATCCTTGCGGAGGCGCAACACGAGCACGGCGGGAGCCACCTCGGGACCGTTGGCGGACGCATCGTCGCGGAAGTGATCATCGGATTGATCGCAGGCGACAACTTCTCGTATCTGGCGCAGGATCCGACCTGGCGGCCGGACCCCCAGCTTTGCCGCGACGGAAAGAACTTCCATATCGCCGATCTCATCGTTGCCGCGACGTCGACGTAATCCGTAATTCTCAATGGGGCGGTGGCGCTCGCCGCCGCCCCTACCCCAAAACCCGGCAGCACAGCGTCGCAGATCATCCCGTCGCCTTCGTGTGTTTAGGGCGCGCGTACTTGAAGTTGAGGCCGGTTCGCGATCCTGGCGGACGATATGTCGCCGAGGTGGCAGTACTCACTTCGCAGGCAGGGCTTCGATATCCTCGCGGGAACGTGGATCGACCTCGTAGGTGGTGTCGTACTGATTGCCGAAGCCGGTCACCCGGATGCGCCGGCCCGGTTTCAGGGTTGGTGACCTGGGATCGATGTTTGTCGTGGCGTTGAGATAAACCTGCGCCTGGCCGGTGCCGTCGTCGATCCAGACTTTGGAGCCATACGGTGAATCAGCCACCACGCCCTGACTGGTCACCGTTCCTTCGATCGTCACGATGTATCCCAGAGTGCTCGTGCCAACCTGACCGGTGGCCACGCGCAGCCGATGTCCGGGCAATGGCTTCACCTCGCTGGGTCCACTGGGCACGATTTGCAGCTTTCCGGCACCAAGGCCAAGCGTGCCGGTCACTTCAACCCGTTGGCCGTCGTGCAGGTGCGGGTTCTTCTTGACACTGACCCAGATCCCGCCGGTCTGGTCCTGGAGGGCGAACCCTTCATCGGCGCTGGACGAGCTGAAATCACCGGAGGGGACTGACACCAGCCCGAGGACTGTGACGGTCGTGCCCTGCTTCTGCTGTCGGGCGGCGGCAATCGGGACGTAGGCGGGTCCCGCCGCAAAAAGCGGCCCTCGAAGAACCAGAGCGAAGAGGAAGAAGGCCGAATAGCGCGCCGGCACGTTCGTCATGATGAGCAGACCTCCTTGAGGAAAGACGTTATTACCGTCGAGCCTGTGATTCCCCGAAACTTTTTTTCGACGGCTTGTAGAATTCCGGTCTGGCCGTTCGTCGTCATCGTGAAGGCCGGGCAGAGAACCCCGCCTGAAGGACTACGACAGGAGACGACATGCCGCAATATCTGGTAGCGATTCAACACCCCGACAACTACGACCCGTCGCTGGAAGGTGAAGAGATGATTCACGACATCGGTGCACTCAACGAAGAGATGGATGCCGCAGGCGCCCGGTTCTTCGCAGGCGGTCTGGCATCAGCAAGCCACGCTAAATCGCTGCGCAGGCAGCCCGACGGCCACGTCTCCATCACCGACGGCCCCTACCTCGAAGCCAAGGAACACATCGGCGGCTTCTGGATCCTCCAGTGCGCCGACATGGACGAAGCGCTGGCCTGGGGACGCAAAGCCGTCGTCGCCTGCCGGGTTCCTGTCGAGGTGCGAGCGTTCCTCCAAATCCGGCCGAATTGAAAATCACTCAGCCACGGAGACTGGCAATGAGAGGCAGCCGGATCTTTGAACAACCAACCATAGGAGCAACTCAATGCGTTTCATGATGATGGTGATACCGAAAGGTTACGAGTCGGCCGCGCCGGATGCCGTTCCCACGGCGGAAGCGGTGGCAAAGATGATGGAGTACAACAAGGCGCTGCAGAAGGCGGGAGTGCTGCTCGCGCTGGATGGCTTGTTTCCTCCTTCTACCGGAGCACGTGTTTCGTATGCGGACGGCAAGGCGACGGTGACCGACGGGCCCTTTGCCGAGGCGAAAGAAGTCATCGGCGGCTATTGGATCATCCAGGTCCGCTCGCGCGAAGAGGCCATTGAATGGGCCAAGCGTGCTCCGATGTCCAACAACGAGGTGATCGAAGTTCGCCAGATTCACGAGATGTCCGACTTCCCCGAGGACGTTCAAAAAGCGGCCGAAGGCTTCGAGCACCAGAACGTCGTAGCCTAGGTTGCATGAGCGATACAGCGAAGACAATCGAGGCCGTGTGGAAGATCGAGTCCACACGCCTCATCGCCGCGATTGCTCGGGTCACCAGCGATATCGGCATCGCCGAGGAGCTGGCGCAGGATGCGCTCGTGACTGCTCTCGAAGTCTGGCCAGAGGAAGGCATCCCTGACAATCCCGGGGCATGGCTGATGAAGGCGGCGAAGCGGCGCGCGATCGATTCGTTGCGGCGCGGCCGCATGCTCGTACAAAAGCATGAGGAGATTGCCCGCGAGCTGGAGTGGCAGCAGCAGCGGCTTGGAGACGCGTTGGAGCACTCGCTGGATCAGGTGATCGATGATGACGTGTTGCGGCTCATCTTCACGGCGTGCCATCCCGTGCTTGCGGTCGAAGGGCGCATCGCGCTCACGTTACGCCTGATCGGCGGCCTCACCACGACGGAGATCGCCCGTGCGTTTCTCGTGGCGGAAAAGACGCTGGGCCAGCGGATCTCTCGCGCCAAGAAGACACTCTCGGAGGCACACGTTCCCTTTGAGACGCCGCGTGGTGACGAGTTGCGTGGCAGGGTTGAGTCCGTGCTCATGGTGGTCTACCTGATTTTCAATGAGGGCTACACCGCGACCTCGGGCGATGAATGGATGCGGGCGGCTCTCTCTGAAGAGGCGCTGCGCCTGGGGCGCATGCTGGGGCAACTTCTCCCGGGCGAATCGGAAGTTCATGCACTTGTGGCATTGATGGAGTTGCAGGTATCACGAAACGCAGCGCGCCGGGGCAAAAACGGCGAGGCCGTCTTATTGCCGGATCAGGACCGCTCCTTGTGGGACTACGCGCAGATCCAGCGAGGAATGACCGCGCTCGAACAAGCGCAAAGACTAGGCGGTGGCGCGAAACCCTACGCGTTGCAGGCAGCCATTGTCGCATGTCACATGCGCGCCCACACCGCCGAAGAGACAGACTGGGACCGCATCGTTCTTCTCTACGACGCCTTGCTGCAAATCAATCCATCTCCAATCGTGGCACTCAATCGCGCAGTCGCCGTCGGCATGGTCCAGGGCCCTGCCGCGGGACTCGACGCACTCGACGCGGCCGCCACCCTGGCCGGTGACTCTGCACTGCCCGGCTACCATCTCTTTCCAAGCGTTCGCGGAGACCTGCTGATGAAAATGGGGAGGCTTTCTGAGGCGCGTGGAGAAATCCAACGCGCCATCGCGATGACGAAGAACCTGCGGGAACGGGAACTGCTGGCGAACAGGTTGAAACAGTTGGAGAAGGCGGCCCTATCCGTATAAGTGGGGGTTTCTCTTCGCGCGGCTGATCGCGGCGGCCGTTTGCTAAGCAATGTTGGCCAGCGCGAACTGCAAATCGAGGAGCCGCACGGGCTTGCTCAGGTAGTCGTTCATCCCCGCGGCGAGGCAACGTTCGCGATCGCCCGCGAGGGCGTGAGCCGTCAGGGCGATGATGTGTGGCTGCTCGCGCCTGGCGCCGCGGATGCGCCGCGTGACCTCGAAACCGTCCATGTCAGGCATTTGGATGTCCATCAGGATCACGTCGTAGGTGTCGCGCTCGAGAGCCTGCAGCGCTTCGATGCCGTTGTTCACGGCGTCGGCTTCGTAGCCGAGCTGTCGCAGCATGTGAAGGACGACGATGCGGTTGATGGCCTCGTCCTCCGCAAGCAGGATACGCAGCGACAGGCCATGAGCCGGACGCGGTTGTTCGGCGATCTCGGACGCGGGCAGCGGAAGGTCGCTCGGTTTCCCCACCACTGTGAGATGAAAGATTGATCCTCGGCCGGGCGTCGAATCCACCGTCATCGTGCCGCCCATCAGCTCCGTCAATCGCTTGCTGATGGCCAGTCCGAGGCCGGCTCCGCCGTGCTTGCGGCTCGCTGAGCCGTCGACTTGTTGGAACGCGACGAAGAGGCGGTCGAGATCTTCGCTGGCGATGCCCGGACCGGTGTCGCTCACGTCGAATCGGACTACGACGCTGCCGTCATCCAACGGCCGCGAGCTCACGGTGACGTCCACTCGTCCCGCGTTGGTGAATTTGATGGCGTTGCTCAGCAGATTGAGGAGCACCTGTCTGGTGCGCTGTCGATCGCCCAACAGCGTCTCCACCGTTCCGTCCGCGATGGTGGAGCCGAGCGCGAGACCTTTTCCGGCGCCGAGCGGGGTCATGATCTCCAGGCACTCCTCGACCACGCTCGTCACCCGAAACGGGCGGCGTTCGATCCTCAGCTCTTTCGCCTCGAGGCGCGAGAAGTCGAGAACATCGTTGAGCAGTGCCATCAGGGATCGGCCGCTGACTTGGATCGCCTTCAGATAGCCCTGCTGCTCCGCGGTGAGCGGCGTGTGACCGAGCAGCTCGGCCATGCCGATCACGCCATTCATCGGCGTTCGGATTTCGTGGCTGATGTTGGCGAGGAACTCGCCTTTGGCGCGGTTGGCGGCGAGCGCGTCGTCGCGCGCTTCCGCGAGCTGGTGCGTTCGCTCCAGCACGTCGTCCTCCAACCGGAAGCGCAGGCGATCGAGCTCGTCGTGGATGCGCCGGAAGCGCAGCGACATGGCCAGGCTCATGGCGACGATCACGGCGGCGAATCCGAAGACGGCGATGGAAGAGTCGAACGGCCAGGGTAGGTCCAGGACGTTGCGAAACACTTCGCTCGCTTCAACAGCGACCATGATGACGCCGCCCGCCGCGATGATTCGCGCTTCGGCGTCACCGAGCCGGCTCTCCCGCAGAACACGCACGGCGGCGATGACGAGCAGCGGCAGCAGCCATAGCCAGCGCGCGGGCTCGCTCGCCATGACCAGATGAATATCCGGCCACAGGCCGACGAACGCGGCCAGCGCGATATGCGAAAGCTGATAGGTGCGAAGCGTCCGCGAGATCGGCCGTGAAAAGAACGACCACAGAAACTGGATCGCGAACGCAGCGGCGAGGTGGCCGGTCACACCGGACAGTCGCTCCGCGATGCCGCGGCTCGGCGTGATCTCGTAGATCCAATACGTCGTTGCGAACGTGTTGACCGCGAATGCGAGCGCGAGAAGGGCGAACCACAGATGCTCGACCTGCTTGCGGCGGCGGCCGAACAGCAGGAGATGATGCAGGCAAACGAATCCAAAGAGCGCCGCGAGAGCGAGGTGTGGCACTTCGCTGAGCAAGCGCGTGCTCCAATCAGCGCGCAGACGATTCGCCAGATCCGGGTACGCGCCGAGGATGGGGACGCCGCTCACGGGAGCGCCCTTTGCGTCGCGGTCGATTACCCAGTTCACCCGGCGTACTCGCAGAGCCAGGCTCACCGTGCCGTCTTTGCCGACGACGCCGCGCGGAACGCGAAAAACTTCCGGGTACCCGAACGCGAGCTCCGAGGACCAGCCGCGCGATCGTCCGATGAAACGGCCGCCCGCGTAGGCTTCATAAGCTCCGTAATTCGGCGGCCCAAGGAACAGTCCGAGCTCTTCTCGGCCGCTCGCCAGGCGCGCCTGGTCGTCGAGCGCCACCACGCATCGAAACCATGGGCCATTCTGTTGCCAGACCGTTGGTTGTGCCGTGTAAGCCGCTGCAGGCAAAAGCAGAGCGAACGCACAGAGACGAATCGCGAGACGAACGATCATTGACCGGAAGGCGAACAGGCATGATAGCGCGTCCCGCCAGCCCGGGAAACCTTCAACGTGATGACGATTCCGATTCCCTGGCCGTCGGCGATGGTGCGCCGATAGGACCGAAGCGGAGCGGCTCGCCGGCCTCGAAGAAGACAGACGTGGCAAAGGTCACGCGCTCTGGACCGATGCGCTGCCTCTCACCGTCACCGCGATGGAAACAACAGCCAACTCGCTCTCGCAATGGTTGCTCACGCCGTCGGGACCGGATGTCATTAAGGTGAGCTAAGCGTCCGCGAGCCGTCTCGGCGCGGACGATGAAAACCTGGGGACGGTCCACGTTCACTCCCCGATCTCCGGGCAGAACATGGACGAGAACCAAAGGAGAGATAAGCCATGTGGCAGCCAGGCTTCACTGCTCTCGGACGCGGGTTCAACTCCGGCTGCCTCCACCAACGATTCTTGACACCTAAACGACTGATCTTGAAGCATTTAGCGGTTGTCACGAAATCAGCGACTCGGCGGTGTACCTGATACGTACTCTTCGATTTGGAACGGAGAGTACGATGCTGGCGATTTACCGTCTACACTTAAGTCCTGCCCCCATACCTCCCGTTCGTATCGCCGCTGCGCCTGCCCGATCTGGGTGCAGGAAACGCTCGTAGGCGACCACCCGCTCTGCGCTGGGTATCACGTAACTCGCGGACGACTGTCGTTGTAGTGAAGCGTTATGAAGGCTATACCACGCTGATGTGTTAATATTGAAAGACTTCCCTACAACAATTGATCGGCTGACACTCGTAACCACGTCATGGAAACGAATGAGCACTCTGAGCTGACGCGCGCACACGACGATGTCCTTGACGTCGCGATGCAGCTTTTTGGGTGCGATATATGCGTTCTGTTTCCGATCAATCCGTTGAATTATGAGTTCGGGTGGCCTCCTCATGTAAGAGGAGAGTTTCTTGGAGACTTCCCCTTCAAACATCCGCGTCCCGATGGCTTGGGACGAAAGATCCTTGGACACGGAACCATCAAGGTCACTGACGTCCGGAGTTCTCCGCGATTCACCAGCGACTTCGCCGTCGCCCAACGTATCGAGGCGTTCATCGCCACGACTATCTATTTACCCAGCGGGAGGCACCCGCTAGCCGTGGTCTACATCGACTACCGCCGGACACGCAGTTTCGGCGAGACGGATGAATCACACGTGCGGCAGTTTCGAGCGCGAGCGGCCGCGATGATCCAGCGGGCCTGGGTTCTGGAGCGCTATGAGCGGCTGAGTGCCTTGGGCGACGAGATCAATCAGCAGCTCCATACGCCGAAAACCTTGTTTGAACTGCTAAACGACCGAATCCACGACATAGTCGATTGCGGGAAGCGCTTCGCCCTCGGCGTCGTCGGGCCAGCGTCCGACTCCGTTTCGAACTACGTCAGCACTGCGCGCGAGGCATTCGAAGAGGAGCATGAGCCGCTGACCGCGTTCGAACGTGAAGCGATCATGACGGGCACGATCACCCGCCTCCCGATCCGCGACGCCGGCACGACGCCGATCTTTGTCCCGATGATTCTGCGGAAGCTGCCGCTCGGTTACCTAGCGCTCGAGCCACAGCACACGGGTGAATACGACAGCGAGGACCTGCGCGTGATCCATGTCCTGCGCAACCACGTGGCGACCGCGCTTGACGGCATCCGGCTTTTCGACGACCTCACCACGATCAGCTCGGTGGCCAAGCGCCTCAACGACCAGGTCACGGCCACCGATCCCCTGCCGGCGTTTGCGGAGGACCTGCGGCGCGGCGTGCACGCCGATCTCGTTACGCTGTATTCCTGGTCGTCGAGCGCGGGATTCGTGCTGCCGCCGACGATTGCCGGCAAGCTGTTCGCGCCGGAGTTCGGCCAACCCACCACGTGCAGCCCTGACGACATCCCGAGCCGCGCGATGCGCTGCGAGGAGGCGATATTCTGTGATGATGCCGCGACACTGCCGCGGGAAATCGGCCTGCCAGAGCTCGACAGCACGTTCACCGAGCGCGAAAAAATCGCATCGGCTGCGGCGATTCCTCTCCGCGTCTCTGGATCGACGGTGGGGGTATTGTTCGTGAACTTCCGCACGCCGCAGCGATTCGCCGGCTCGCAGCGGCTCCTCATCACCAGTCTGGCAGGGTTCGCGGCAACGGCGCTGTACAGCGCGCGGCGCTTCAGCCAACAGGAGGGCGACCGTGCGCGCGAACTGGAAATCATTCAGCGGGTTGACTCCGCGTTGGCCCGCAGCACATTCGAAGAGGTCGCGAAGACGATCATCACCCTCGCGAACGGCGTCGTGCAGGCGGAACTGGCCGAGCTGTTCCTCGTTGACTCTAAACGCAAAACGATCAAGCTGGTCGAGGGGATCGGTCCGAAGTCGCAGCGATTGGCAGGATGGTCGCTGCCCCTTCAGGGGACAAACGAGGGGATCGTGCGGTGGGTGGTGGAAAACCGGATGCCAGCCCTCGTGCACGACCGCTGGAGCGAAGAGCCTTGGAAGGACCTCTTCGTCGGCGAGAGCGAAACGGTCTCTGAGCTCGACGTCCCGCTGATGGATGGCGAAGAAGTAATCGGAGTCCTTAACTTCGAGAGTCCGGCAACCCGCGCATTCAGCAAGACGCAACTGCGGTTCGTCGAGACCATCGCTGGCCAGAGCGTGCTGGCCGTGAAGAGGGCGCGCGATTACGAGTTGCTGGCTGCACAGGCACTCATCCTCAAAGCGATCCAGGAAATCTCCAAGCAAGTTCTCCAACTCCGCAGCGGCGATCCGACCGAGGTGCTCAAGGCCGTCGTCACGCACGCTCTGAAGCTGACGAAGTCGAACCGCTCGGACCTCGACATCTACACGAACAAGAGGCTGACGAAGACGTACTACTGCGACATGACGCGCCACGGAGTTTCCGCTGTCGGTGAGGAATCGCTCGACCCCTGGCCCGAGGGCAAGGTCCGAGGAATCATGGCCGAAGTGGCGAGAACGTGCCGCCCCTACTACACCAAAGGCGACGCTCAGGAGGACGAGCATTACCTGCCGGGGCTCCCGGACATTCACAGCGAATTGGCAGTCGCGTTGCTCGACAGCATCGGCGATCTCTTGGGCGTTCTCAATGTCGAGAGCAGGGAGATCTACGCCTACAATGAAGAGATGCAGGATGTTCTTCAATTGCTCGCTGACGAGGCGGCGATTGCGTTCGAAATTGCCCGCAGCAAGGACGCCGCGGAGAGGGAAGGCGCTCGCTCCAAGGCGTTGGTGAAGGTCGGCGATGAGCTCGCGACGATCACGACTGAAGATTACGCAAAGGCGTGTGAGATCGTCAGCGAGGCGGCGGCTCGGCATTGTTCCTGCGTCGCAGCCGTACGCATGCGCGACGCCCAATCGAACGATTTGATCCTGGTGAGCTGGGCCGGCGGCGACGTCCAGCCGTTTGAGCGAATGCGGGCGGGACAGGGGTTGGCCGGCCAGGCCGTGGAGACACGGAGACTCCAGAGAAGGGACGACCTCTCGGACCCACCCCGTGGCTTACCGCCAGCCGATCCGTCGGATCCGAAGACTCGTTCTCTCCTGATCGCGCCAATCCTCATGCAGGACTTTTGCTACGGCAGCCTCGGCGTAAGCCATCCTGAGCCGTACCATTTTGGACTCCCGGAAGAAAACCTCGTCCGGGGCCTGGCGCGCTTGCTTGGTCTAACGTTCCACCGTTTCGAAAGCCTCCGCCGCGAGATTACGGAGAAGCGTAAGGAGGTCATCTCTCTGACGGCCCATGCGGCGCTCGACGTGGTGCATCAACGCGGTCCTTTAAGCCTCGTGAAGAGCTATGTAAACGATGCGTTCAAAGCGGCAGCCAGGCCGAACCATGAGGGTCTAAGCGAGGAGCTGGAGCGGATTAGGACGGCCGTGGAAACGGTGATCGCGCGCACCACCGTCGTGACCAAGAACATGGATCGATTGAAAGACTTACACCCAGAGGCTGTATCTGTGTCGAACGTCCTCGCCAATCTGGACGTTCTGAAGAAGATTCCGAGCGGAATCGATTACCAACCGACCGGGGCCGCGAATGTTTACGCCGATCGAGTGCACTTGGAATTCATCCTTGAGAACCTCATCAGCAACGCGGTCGAGGCGATGAACGGCAACGGGAGGCTTGGCGTGACGGTGACGGTAGCGGGACCGATGATCGAAATCCACGTCGAGGACACTGGGCCGGGTATCAAAGGTGATCCTGAAAAGGTCTTCGACCTGTTCGTGTCAACAAAAGGCAAGGAGGGCGGCGGCATCGGCCTCTGGAGTGCGCGGACGCGTGCACGCGTCAACAGCGGAGACTTGCGCGTCGTCAGAACATCGCCGCAAGGCACGGTTTTCGGACTGAAGCTGCCGAGCGCGGATCCTGATTGGAGAGTGCGACTTGAACGAGCCCCATCTGTCCCTTCGAGCCTGGCTGTTTGACGCAGACGCTTCGTGGAGCGATGCAATTGCCGCGTCCTCACTCGCGCAGGCGGGCCTGACGGTGGAGGTGTTCCGGTCGCTGGATGAAATGGCGTCGGACGAGGAAGAGCAGCGTCCCGATGTTGTTGTCATCGGGTGCACGCGAGCTGACGACTCGACGCTCGCAGCGGTGAAATCGCTGGCGCGTAGGCAGCCCGTCGTCGTCCTAATCTCTGATTACGACAGCCGGTCGATGCGTCTCTTCTTCCTCGCTGGCGCCGCCGACGTCGGCTTGCGCTACCAAGCCGGCCCGCGCCTTGCCGCCACGGTAGTCGGGGCCGAAGCGACCGCACGGAAACACCGGAGCCGCGCTCGGATATGGCAACCGACGGCATGAGCACGCGTTCCTATCGAGCTCTGATCCTGGACGATGACCCAGAATGGCTGCGCATGGTCGGAAAGACCTTGAGGGGGAGCGATTTCGTCATCGACGAGGCGGCCGATCTGATCGAGGCAAACGTTAAGATCGACGAACAGAACCACCACCTCCTGGTCCTCGACATCAGCCTAACAGGCGCCAATGAAAATCGTGAATGGCTGGACCTGTTGGCGAAGTGGAACGAAGAACGGAAGACGGAGAGCATGAAGGTGGTCGTGCTGTCCCATTTCTCGAACCTTGAACGCATGCGCGAGGCGTTCCGCGCGTACCACGTCGCCGACGTGCAGGAAAAACAGCAGTTCGACAACTCCGTTTTCGGCGGAGAGATGCGGAAGATTCTGAAGGGACTGGAGTTTAACCCGTCGCTGATGGTCGGCTGGAAACATGAAGGCGAAGCCGCCGAGGCAGCCGCGCACATAAAGCTTGGGACGACGCGTGTCAAAAAGGGAACGGCGCTACATCAGCGGGTCATGGAAGAGCTCGACGACCTACTCTGCCGGCTGTTCTATGATGCCGAGAGCATCGTCGTTTCGACGATGCCGACGGGGCGCAGCGGCGCGGGCATCATTCGCGTCGATCCGAATTATCGCGACGGCCCCGGCTCCTCCACCGTCGTGAAATTCGGTGATGTCGCTAACATCGAGGCCGAACAGGAGCATTACGACGCCTACGTAGAGCGGCGGCTCAACCGGAAGGCCTCTATCCTGAAGAGAGCCCGCACCCGATTGCTGGCCGGGACCTGCTATCTCCTGCTCGGCGCCGATGAATTCGAGTCATATGCGGCGTTTTACACACGAGCGAATCCTAGCAACATCTGCCGGGTCATCGAGAACCTCTTCCTATCAACCTGCGCGAACTGGTACACACACACGAACGGCACGACGATGCTCGATCTTGCTCGCGTTTATCGCGACCTGCTCGGAATGTCGCCGGAGAACCTCACCAACTCCCTGAGGCAATTGTCGAGCGTGCAAGGTGGTGAGACGCTCAAATTCCAGTCGCTGACGACGCCGGTGCCGATACGGAATCCGATTATCGCCGCGCAGAAGTCGTTCATGGAGCACATCTACACGTGCATCACGCATGGCGACCTGAACGGCGGCAATATCCTGGTCGACCCCGAAGGAAAAACTTGGCTAATCGACTTTCTGCGCACTGGCGAGGGGCACGTGCTGCGGGACCACGCCTTCCTCGACCTCTTCACACGCTGCGCATTGCTCGCCGCAGACGAAGCGACACTCGACGAACGCCTGTTGCTCGAGCAGGCGCTCCTGCAGGCGCGAAAGCCGAACGCCGCAGGCATGCCGGTCGGCACTTTGCACTCCGACAACGCAGCGCTGCAGAAAGCGTTACAGACATCGCTGTTCATTCGCTCGCTGGCGGCCAAACACGGCCGCCACCGGAACAGCATGGAGATGCCCGATTACGAGCTTGCAACGATGTTTTACGGCACGAACATGATCCGTTTTTATTCTCTCGCGACCGTGCAGAAGGAACACGGACTGCTTGCCGCGGGACTGCTCGCGGAGCGCCTGCGGCTGTGATCGCCGAACAGCGTGTCCTTGTCGTCGAAGACGAGGAAGATTGGCAACAAGAACTGACGCGAGCGTTCAAGGAGCTGTTCGGGGAGGAAGTCGATGTTGCGCACGATCTCGATCCGGCATGGATCCTGCTCAATTCGCGTCACTATGAGATCGTGACCGTCGACCTCTCGCTGGTCGGCGGCACCCCCTCCAACGCGTTCACGCCGAACGAGAGGGGATTCGAACTCTTGAAGCGTCTCCGCCATAGCCACCGCGCCGCTCCCTCGCCCGCGCTGATCATTGTTACCGGATATCCGACTTCGCAGGCGATGATCGAGGCCTTCACGGAACATCGCGTCGACGATTTCGTGGAGAAGTTCCCCGGCGGCAAGTCATTCGACCGTGACGCCTTCATCGAGCGCATGCGTCGTGTGCTTATGCACGCCCGTCTTCGCACTGCCCGGCGCCGCGTCGAGGAGCGGGATCATGCGACCATCGTCGCCACGTCGGATCAACTGCTCAGCGGCATGGTTTCGGGCTCAATCGTCCTGATCGGACCGGAGGCGCACCTCGATGCCGCCGGATTCGGCAACCGCGCAGACAGTATCAACGACCTGATCGCCAAAGGCGGCGGAGAGTGGCGCAAAGCCACGCGAAAGATCGGCGGCAAGCTGTACGAGTTGCTCGTCAGCAACGAGAAAGTCGCGCGCATTCTCGCAGGCGTTCGCGAGAGGAGCACTCCGCGCGACCCGTCGGTCATCGAGTTCGCCGGTCCCTCGGAGTTGCTGCGCGTACCGTTCGAACTGATCACGACGGGCGAGGATTATCTCTGCTTCGAGTCGATCATCACGCGCAGGCTGACGGTCGACAGCGGCTACCGTGCGAAACCGCGACACTTTCACGACTTCATCGATCACCTCATCGTTACCGACCAGCCTCTGAACGCGCTGATCGTCGGCGTCAATCCCGACGGCAGCCTTCCCGCAGTCGACGTCGAAGTCGACAGGATCGCGGCGCAGATGCATCGCATCCTCGATACCGTAGGCCTTCCGCACTCGGTCGAGACCCTCAGCGGCTCCGCGGCGACGTATGAGGCCATCCGCGACCGGCTTTCGACGAGCACAGTGCACCTGCTTCATTACGCCGGCCACGGCCGCTTCGACAGCAAGCTGCCCGAAGCGAGCGGCGTCGTCGTGAACCGCGGGGCCGGTCCGCAGATGCTACGCGCCGCGGAACTTAAGCAACTTCTCACCGGCAGCGGCATCCAACTCGTGTTCTTGAGTTGCTGCGTCGGCGCGCGGACGGCTTCGCGCCTTGGCGGCGGTGACTTCCACGGGACACTGGAAGCGGTCGCCCGTGCCGGCATTCCAACGGCCATCGGCTACCGGTGGGTCGTTCCGGATGACGCGGCGCTAGCGTTTGCGACGACGTTCTATGAAGAACTAATGTCGACGTTCTCGCCGGAACTCGCCGTCTTCCGGACGCGTATCGCCGCAGCGGCCGACCCTATCGACGGGCGCAACAACTCAATGTGGGCTTCGGCGATCCTTATCTCGCAGATATAATGACAGTCGTCGCCGTCTTCGCGACGGGAGAGAGCCGGAATCTTCGACGTGGTCAGATCCTCCGCCTTTCCGCCGCCGGATCGATCGGGGAGCTGAGCGGCATCATTGCTAATGTCGAGAGCAGTTTGTTCAGCCCCGACGCCATCCGCGAGCGGTTCCATCTTCCGCCGGCGACCTCCGCGATCCTCAACGGCCTTCAGCCGTCGTATTCGCCCGAGTAGCCATACCTCCCGCCGGGGGCGCATATCGAGCCGTACGGACGGTTAGCCACGACGTCCGTAGCGCGTCTTCTGCGCTTCCGCGAGACACAGATCGCCGAACGATGAGCCGGCGTCGTACGCTGTAGGGCGTCATGGCCGATCTGCTCTCACGGTTGCGCGGTGCTCTTTTTCCGCGGCGGGTCCCGGTCATCTTTCAAATGAGTCCGCTCGAGTGTGGGGCGGCCTGTCTGGCCATGATCCTCAGCTATCACGGGCGGCAGACCGGCGTTTCAGAGTGCCGGGACGACTGCGGGGCGGGGAGGGATGGAGCGACGGCGCTGGCCATCGCCGAGGGGGGGCGGAGGGTGGGGATGCGCGTCAAGGGGTATTCGGTCGCGCTTGCAGACTTCGACAGGATCGCCCTTCCCGCCATCGTCCATTGGAAATTCAATCACTTCATCGTCGTCGAGCGATGGTCACCGGCGAGGATCGACGTCGTCGACCCGGCCATGGGGCGGCTGGCGCTGGCGCCCGAGGAATTTGAGGCCGGGTTCAGCGGCGTCGCGCTCACGTTCGAGCCCGGCCCCGAGTTCCAGCGCCGGAAACGCGCGCCGCGGCTCACACGGCGCGCGTACCTGAAGTACGCGCTGCACAATCGAGGAGCCTCGGGGATGCTGGCCCAGGCCATCCTCGCCTCGATCGTGCTGCAACTGCTCGGCCTGGTGCTGCCTCTCTTCACCAAGGTGGTGATCGACGACGTGATCCCGTTTCGGTCGATGGAGATGATGCCCATCCTTGCCGTGGGGATGGGGATCTGGGTCCTCAGCAATGCCGTCGGGACCTATCTGCGCTCCTCGGTCCTCCTTCGTCTTCAGACGCGCCTCGATGGCGAGATGGTCGTGGACTTCGTGAAGCACATCCTCGCTCTCCCGTTTCGCTTTTTCCAGCAACGGACGACAGGCGACCTGCTGATGCGCGTCTTCAGCAACGCCACGCTCCGCGACATCTTCACCACCGAGACCCTCTCGGCCGTGCTCGATGGCGGTCTGGTGATCACGTATGTGGCCATCCTCCTGGTCTGGCAACCCTGGATGGGGCTCATCGCCCTCCTCCTCGGGCTGCTCCAGGTTGCGACCGTGGCATCGACCTCTCCCGCCATTCACCGGCTCCTGCGCCGCGACTTGCGGGCGCAGGCGGAGTCGCAGAGCTACATGGTGGAGGCGCTCAGCGGGATCGCCACGCTGAAGTCGTCGGGAGCCGAAGAGCGGGCGCTCGCGCGTTGGACGGACCTTTACTTCGACCAACTGCGCGTCTCGCTGCAGCGCGGACGGCTGTCGGCAATCACCGATGCCGTGATGTCGGCGCTCCGGATGGCCTCACCGCTCGTCCTGCTGTGGATCGGCTCCCGCTATGTCGTGAACGAGAGGATGTCCGTCGGAGCGATGCTGGCCTTCAACGCCCTCGCCGCATCCTTTCTCTCGCCACTGGTTTCGCTGGTCTCGAACAGCCAGCGCCTGCAACTCGCGGGCGCTCACCTGGAGCGCATCGCCGACGTCCTGGGAGCGGAGCGCGAGAAGGGTCTCGACGGCCCTCTGACCGTCTTCGAAGGGCCGATGGAAGTGCAATTGAAGGATGTGGGCTTCCGCTACGACCCGGCGGCGCCGTATGCGTTGCGCGGGATCTCGCTGGACGTTGCGCCCGGACAGAAGGTGGCCATCGTCGGCCGGACGGGCTCCGGCAAGAGCACGCTTGCACGACTCATCCTCGGTTTGTACCTGCCGACGGAGGGAGAGATTACGTTCGGCGGGATTCCGCTCTCCGAGCTCAACCTGAGGGAGCTGAGGAAGGAGATCGGCGTCGTCCTGCAGGAGCCCTTTCTGTTCAGCGGGTCGATTCGCCAGAATCTCTCCTTCAATGATCCCTCGTTGCCGTTCGAGCGAATCGTGGAGGCGGCGCAACTGGCCGCAATCCACGACGAGATCGCCGGCATGCCGATGGCTTACGAAACCATCATCGCCGAGGGAGGCTCGGCCCTTTCCGGTGGGCAGAGGCAGCGATTGGCGCTCGCCAGAGCGCTGACCCGGCGGCCTCCGCTGCTCCTGCTCGACGAGGCCACCAGCCACCTCGACGCCGTCACGGAAGCGCTGATCAACCGCCATCTCGATGGGCTCGCATCCACGCGCATCATCATCGCCCACCGGCTCAGCACCGTCCGTCACGCGGATCTCATCGTGGTGATGGACGAGGGGCGGATCGTGGAGCAGGGGACACACGCGGAGCTGCTGGCGCGGAGCGGGCGTTATGCCGAGCACGCGCGGAGCCAGATGAGCAGCGAGTAACTTTGACATTCCTTACCGAAGGGCATCTAATATGGGCGGCACTCCGCCCGCGTGGACGGGATGTCCAAAAGTAAACGACGTGAAAGGAGAATCGCCGATGTCCAATCTCAATGTCATTCGGGCGTGGAAGGACGCAAAGTACCGCCGGAGCCTCAGTGCCGCGGAACTGGCCGAGTTGCCGGAGAACCCGGCCGGCCTGGTGGAGTTGACCGACAGCGAGCTTCGGAAAGCTGGAGGATTTGGTGGCGGAGTAGCACTGGAGACGACGGCGGTGACCTGCACGGCGACTCTTGGCGGCTGCTGCCCCAACGGAACGACCGCTGCTACCTGCACGGCCACGTTCGGTGCCTGCTGCTTCTGACGTCAATCCGAGAAACGTTACTTAGGGGAACGGCCGGCCGCGTCGAGACGCGGCACCGTTCCCCTTGACGTTTCGGCGCTCCTTATCGCTGCGATCGGCCTCTCGAACGGATGGATTCCACCCTTTTTCAGTCTGCCGATTGGTACCGCGCGGCCACTCTCGCCGAACGGATCGACGCCCCGCCGGCAGCGGCGCGGGAGCATCCGGTCGATGCCGAGGCAGCCCGCCAGGCGTTGGACGCGTGGCGCACCCAGAAGCCCTTCGATCAGGATTCGTTCTTCGCCCAGCGCCTGGAGCTCGACGGAATCACCGAAGAGGAGTTCCTCGATCTCCTGAAGGAATCAGCGGAAGCCATGAAGGCCCGCTTCGGCCGGTCACCGGCCTGGTTGCATACGATCGAGGCGGCTTTCTCCAGCGAGGACTGCCTCTCGGCCGATCCTCTCCCCCTTCCGGAGAATCTGCGCGGCGGACAAACAGCCGGATTCCTCAACATCATCGCGCCCGTTCTTCGGCAGGCTCTGAGCCAGGTTCGTCATGCGGCCGAGCGAATCCGAGACGAGCGTGGCGCGGTCCCTTTCGACCCGGCATCGGTGGCGGTAGCGCTGTTCGCCGGTCTCCCCGGGCAGTTGCACATGATGCTCAGCCGCATGCTGGTGCTCGAGCTGAACGTGGCCAGGCTCGAAGGACGGCTGTCCGGAGAAACACCCGAGGAGCGTTTTGCGTCGTTCGTGGAACAACTGGAGCAGCCGGCAAACGCCATTGCCCTCCTGCGTGAATATCCCGTGCTGGCCCGCCGGGTGGCCAACCGCATCCGCAAATGGGCTCTCCGCGGCACGGAGTTGCTCCAGCATCTGGCGGACGACTGGGAAGAGATCCAACGCCACGGGCTCTTGCCGGCCGAGCCGGGAATCGTCTCCACGATCGACATGGACGCCGGAGACACGCACCGCGACGGCAGGAGCGTCGCCCTCGTTCGCTTCACGTCGGGCGCGACGATCGTTTACAAGCCTCGATCGCTGGCCGTCGACCTCCATTTTCAGCAGTTGCTGACCTGGCTCAACAATCGACTCAGCAAGCGGATGCCCACCACGCACTTTCGGACGATCCGCGTCTTCAGCCGCGCGGACTATGGCTGGGTGGAGTTCGTCCAGCCGGGTCCCTGTGCCTCCGCGGAGGAGGTGACGAGGTTCTATCAGCGGCAAGGGGGATTCCTGGCGCTGCTCTATGTCCTGGGAGCGACGGACTTTCACTTCGAGAATCTGATCGCGGCCGGCGAGCATCCCGTGCTCATCGATCTCGAGGCGCTGTTCCATTCTCAAGCGAAGGTCGCCATGACTGGACCACCCGACCTGGAGCTGGTCAGCGACGTGATCCTCAACTCCGTGCTGCGGATCGGTCTGCTTCCCAGGCGGAGCTGGTCCGACAGCGACTACGAGGGGGCCGATCTCAGCGGGCTCGGAGGTGCTGCCGGGCAGCTCTCGCCGGATCGCGTGCTCCGCTGGGCGCAGATGGGAACCGACCAGATGCGCGCGGAGCGAGCGCGCGTGCTGATGCCGGGCAGGAACAACCGGCCCGCCCTGGACGGGAAGGCGATCGATCCGCTGGACTATCTGGACGCTCTGGTCGACGGTTTCTCGACCATCTACCGGCTTCTGATGGAGCATCGAGCCGAGCTCTTGTCCGATGATGGGCCGCTGGATTGCTTTACTGACGATCCGGTGCGGGCGATCATCCGGCCCACCCGCTTCTACGGATTGCTGCTCCATGAGAGCGCCCATCCCGACCTCTCTCGCGATGGTCTGGAATGGGAGCAGTTCCTCGACCGCCTCTGGGTCGGTGCGGACGAAGCGCCGTACCTCGCCGCCGTCATTCCCTCTGAACGGAGGGATCTCCTCAACGACGACATCCCGGTGTTCACGACGACGCCCACTTCGAGAGACGTGTGGGACAGCGTGGGCAAGCGCGTCGCGGACTTTCTTCCTCAGTCCGGCTGGCAGTCCGTCGAGCGGATCGTGGACGGTATGGGCGAAGAGGACCTCCGCGATCAGATCTGGATGATTCGCGCTTCCATGGCCACGCTCGTTCTGGAGTCGGAGACGTTCCGATGGCCGCGGTTCACGGTCGAGAGCGGGCCCCTTCGAGAACCGAGAGAGCTCCGCGCGCAGGCGCTCGATCAGGCGCGCGCCATCGGCGATCACCTGATCCGATTGGCTCTGCGCAAGGACGACCACCTGGCCTGGCTCGGCCTCACGTTCTCGAACAGGCGCTGGTCGCTCCTGCCGTTGCAGGAAGATCTCTACGCCGGAGCTCCAGGCGTCATTCTGACTCTCGCCTGGCTCGGCAGGATCGCGGGGGAGCCGCGCTACGGAGAAACGGCCCGGGCCGCGTTCAAAACCTTGCGGGCGCGCATCGATCATGTTGCTCCTCATGTGAAGACCATCGGAGCGTTCAACGGCTGGGGATCGATGATCTACACGTTCACGCACCTCGGAGCTCTCTGGCAGGACGCCTCTCTATGGGAGACGGCGGCGGGATTTGTCGAGCGTCTGCCGCCGCTGATCGACGACGATCACGAGCTAGATGTGATCGGTGGCACCGGCGGCTGCCTCGCCGCGCTCCTGGCCCTTCAGAAGTGCCGGCCGTCAGATGCGGTCATGAACGCCGCCATCCAGTGCGGCGAGCATTTACTGGCCACGGCCAAACCGATGCCGGCCGGGATCGGCTGGCTGACGATCGGGAGCGCCACGCCGCTTGCCGGCTTCTCCCACGGCTGCTCCGGAATCGCATCGGCACTCGGCGAGCTCTGGGCGGTGACCGGAGACGAGCGGTACAGGAAGGCGGCGATCGACGCCGTCGTGTACGAGCGCTCTCTATTCATCCCCGCGATCGGCAACTGGCCGAGGCCGGAGACGGCGCCCGCGGAAAAAGAGGACCGGATGGCGCTGTCGGTGGCCTGGTGCTATGGCGCGCCGGGCATCGGTATGGCGCGCCTTCGCCTGCTGCAATCGATCGATCACCCCATGTTGAGAGAGGATCTGGCTGTGGCCGTAGAGACGACGCTCTCCGAAGGCTTCGGAACGAATCATTGCCTCTGCCACGGCGCCCTCGGCAATCTCGATTTCCTGATCATGGCCGACGAGGCCCTCGGCGACCCGGAGCTTCACTCCCGCGTGGCACTGATGACCGGCTCGATCCTGGACAGCATTACCAAAGATGGCTGGCTCTGCGGCGTGCCGCTCGGCGTGGAGTCGCCCTCGCTGCTCAACGGCCTGGCCGGCATCGCCTACGGCCTGCTCCGCGTCGCCGAGCCGAGGCGGATGCCGTCGATCCTGGCGCTCGCCCTTCCGTCCTAAAATAACGCCGATGCATCCCGAGGATCTGCTCCGAGAGAACTTTGTGCTCCCGTGGATCTCGACTTCGGCTTCGGCGGGAAAAATGGGCCGGCGCGTCAGACTTCAGGCAAAGAGGTGCGGTAGCTGCCGCAAATGACGCGATGACGGCTGAGAAGACAAGGTCCCGCCCGTACTGGATGATGATCGCCGCCGCGGCGGTGGTCGTCGCCGTGGTCGTCGCGGGCATCATGCTGCTGCCGCTGCACGGCCGCGACTCCATTGCGGGTCTCGCCGCTCTCACGCCGCGCGACCGTCGCCTCCTCGAGCCGCGGCTCACCGGTACGTTTGCGTGGATGCCGTACCGCGGCTCGATGCGCGGTTCGGCGACCGAGCCGACTCATCTGAAGCTCGCCGGCGCCGCGGGGGACCTCGCCGAACGCGCCGACCACGAGAAGTCGGCGGATGCCGAGCATGCCGCTGGCGTGGGGCTGCTGCTCGTCGAGCAGACGGCGGATGCGATCGCGCGCCTCCGCGCCGCGGTGGCGAAGGCGCCGGACGACGACGCCGCATGGAGCGACCTTGCCGCCGCCGAGTACGCGGAGGCGCTTTCGCGCGAACGCCCGTCGCTCTATCCGCAGGCGCTTGCCGACGCCGATCATGCGCTGCGCCTCGATGCGCGCCGGCCGGAAGCGCTGTTCAACCGCGCGCTCATCCTCGAGCGCCTCGGCCTGGCCGCCGAGGCACGCGTGGCGTGGCAGCGGCACCTCGATGTCGATTCGTCGTCTCCGTGGGCGGTCGAAGCCCGCGATCGGCTGGCGCATCTCCCGCGACGCCGCGACGACGCCGAGTTCCGGCGCGAACTGCCGAGTATCGAGAGTGCAGTCGCGGCGCACGACGAGGCAGGGGTGCGGCGCTTTGTCGCCGAGTGGCCACTGCAGAGCCGCACGTTCGCGGAGTCGGACTGGCTGGGGCAGTGGGGCGCATCGCGCGCACCGCGGCTGCTCGAGCTCTCGCGCGCGATCGGCGACGCACTCGTCTCGATCTCCGGCGAGTCGCTGCTGCATGATGCCGTTCTTGCGATCGACCGGGCCACTCCGGCCGCATCGACCACGCTGGCCGCGGCTTACGCGACCTATCGCGATGGCCGCATCGCCTACGCGCAATCGAGGCCGCATGAAGCCGAGCCGCGGCTGCGCGCCGCCGCGCGCGGATTCGCCGCCGCCGGCAGCCCGATGGCGCTGGTCGCGCGCTACTACGCCTTGTGCGCGCGCCTCGACCAGAACGACGCGCCGGGTGCGCGGCGCGAGCTCGCGGCGCTGCTCGACGAGACGCCGCCGCGCTACACGGCACTGCGCGCGCAGATCGAGTGGGAACTCGGGCTCGCCGAGATGATGATCGGCGACTGGACCGCCGCTCTGGCGGCGCTCGGCGACGCTGAGACGGCGTTCGTCCGACTCGGCGAGCGCGGCAACGCCGCCTTCGTCGAGACACTCCTCGCCGACACCTTGGCCACCCTCGGCCGCCCCGACGACGCCTGGGCCGCGCGGCTCCGCTCGTTCGCCATCCTTGCCACCGACGGCCGGGACGCGTCGCGCCTCGCCGTCGCGCTCGGCGCCGCGTCGCTCACCGATGTCCGCCTCGGCCGTCTCGACGCGGCGCGCGCCCTCCTCCGCCTCGAACAGGACGCCGCGCGCGCGTCCGCCGACGAGGTGCTTCTCACGGACGCTGTGGTGCGCGAGGCCGTCCTGACCGCGCGCCTCGGCGATCCATCGGCCGCGGCGATCGCGCAACAGGCCGAGGAGCTCGCCCGCCACGTGGCCGATCCGGCGATCCGCACGCGCATCGGCGCCGACGCCGACTTCGCCTGCGCCGCGGCCTCGCTGCGGAGCGATCCACGCCGCGCGGCGACGCTCGCCACGCGCGCGATTGACGCATACCACGCCGGCACCACACCGGTATACCTGTCCGATGCGCTGCTGCTACGCGCCCGCGCCTCGCGCGCGCTGGCGCGCGACGCCGACGCCGCGCGCGATCTCGACGAAGGCATGACCGCGCTCGACCGGCATCCGATCCTCCTCGACGCCGACGACGCCATGGCCGGCGATGCCATCGCCCTGGCATGCGATCGCGGCGACGGCGACGCGGCGTTCGCGTACGCGGAGCGCGTGCACGGCGGACGCGTCACCGCGCCCGAGCTGCAACAGCGGCTGCGCGGCAGCAGCGTGGCCGTGGTGGAGATCGCATCGTCGCCGAGCGAGCTTGCCGTTTTCGCGGTCGACGGGCGCGGGCTGACGGTGAGCCGCGCGCCGTCATCGCGCGATCTCTACGACGCCATCGTCCGCCCGATCGAGCCGCTGCTCGCGCGCGCCCGCGAAGTGATCTTCGTCCCCGACCGGCCGCTTGTTGGCGTCGCCTTCGCCGCGCTGTTCGACCGCGCGCGGCAGCGCTACCTCATCGAGTCGATCGCCGTCGCCACGGCGGAGAGCGCGTCGTCGCTCGAGCGAATGCCCGTCCTGAAGCCGTCGCGGGCCGTCACCGTGTCGCTTCCGACCGCCGGC